>Ga0213820_1000012_pt1 | contig 283646 bp, 258 predicted proteins | sample MC6MC0910MG_FD_179889 | JGI IMG/M metagenome (GOLD analysis project Ga0213820, IMG submission 179889) | Enriched soil aggregate microbial communities from Iowa State University, Ames, United States - MC6-MC0910-MG | ecosystem: Environmental > Terrestrial > Soil > Unclassified | place: USA...
CCCAGTGCGGGTTGGTCGGGTTGTGGTTCATGTAGTCGCGCCACAGGACTTCGGCGATGTCCGCCATGCCCATAGGTGCGCCCGGGTGGCCGGAATTTGCTTTTTGTACGGCGTCCATGCTGAGTGCACGGATGGCGTTGGCGAGTTGCTTACGAGAGGACATTCATAACTCCAAAATAATTACAGTTCAGCGGCCAGCATGTCTTCCAGCTTCTGCTGGTCGACGGCGAACAGGCGGATACCTTCGGCCAGTTTCTCGACCGCCATGGCGTCTTGATTATGCAGCCAGCGGAATTCGGCTTCGGCAAGCGGGGCGGGCTGATAGAAACCTTCGGTGGACGGCGTCAGTTTACGCTCGACCGGTTGCTCGCTGTGTTTGAGCTGTTCCAGCAGGTTCGGCGCTATGGTCAGGCGATCGCAGCCGGCCAGGGCCAGGATCTGCTCCACCTTACGGAAGCTGGCACCCATGATCACCGTCTGGTAGCGGTGCTGTTTGTAGTATTCATAAATGGTGCGCACCGATTTCACGCCCGGATCCTGCTCGGCGTCGTACTCGGCGGCAGGCTGCTTGGCCTGGTACCAGTCATAGATGCGGCCGACGAAAGGTGAAATCAGGAACACGCCGGCTTCGGCACAGGCGCGGGCCTGGGCGAAGGAGAACAGCAGCGTCAGATTGGTGTTGATGCCTTCTTTTTCCAGTTCCTCGGCGGCTTTGATGCCTTCCCAGGTTGAGGCCAGTTTGATCAGGATGCGGGACTTGTCGATGCCCTGTTCCTGGTACAGGCCAATCAGTTTGCGCGCCTTGGCTACGCACATGCCGCGGTCGAAGGACAGGCGTGCGTCCACTTCGGTGGAAATGCGGCCCGGCACGCTTTTGAGAATTTCGACGCCGATGTTCACCGCCAGTTTGTCGCTGGCGTTGATCAGTTGGGTTTCTTTGCTGCCGCCCTGTTGGCGGGCATAGTTCAGCGCTTCGACGATCAGTGGCTTATATTGCGGCAGCGCCGCGGCTTTCAGGATCAGTGAAGGGTTGGTGGTGGCGTCCTGGGGTTCGAACTGGCGGATGGATTCAATATCGCCGCTGTCGGCCACAACCGTCGTCAGCTGCTTGAGTGCATCTAATTGGTTCATTTATACGCTCCTTGATCAGTGCCAAACATGTAGGGAAATGAGAACCTTTTTCATCATAGGGTGAACACACTGCATCATAAGCCTGATGAATAAAATGCGCTTTTTCTGATTGTTGCGATGGATAAGAACAATGGATCCCGAAATGAGCCAGGTGGGCTGCGGGTTGCACCTGCGGCAATGCGGTTTTGGCGTGGGGGGAGACGGCGAGAAGAAGAGGGGGCAACGGCAATAAAAAAGGGTTCAGCCCGGCTGAACCCCAGGGTACGTCCTCCGATTATTTACTCAAATTCACGTCAATCGCCTGATAGAAGGCATTGGTGGTGTCTGCTACATCCCACACGGCGAGGATCACATGCGAACCGCTGCGGTCTGCCGGTATGTTGCACTGGTGGGTGACCTGCGCGGCTGGGATCGCGCCGCCGTCGTTGTATTGGCAGAACGGCGTCAGGTCAAAGGAAGCGCGGGTCAGCGGCTGCGACGCATCCCAGTTTGGCTTGGTAATGAAATAACGCCAGCCGGTGGTGCTGTGACGGGCGGTCAGCCTCCAGGTAAAGGAGTTGGCGCCGGTGTGCAGATTAATCTTGTTCCAGCGGGTTGGCGTTTGCTGATCCAGCTCGAAGAAGGTGCTCTTGTCGGCGCTGGCGATATGGCCGTCCACCGGACCGTTTTGCGGGAAGCCTTTCAGACCTTCGACGCTTTGCGGCTCATACTGCACGCTGCCGCACTGGGTATTGAGTTGCAGCTTGCACTGGTAAGAACGGCTGGCCGGTGTTTCGACATAGCCGTGGGCGTTAGCCTGTTGGGATACGCCAAACAGGGCGGCGCTCAGCAAACCGAGGGACAGAAGGGTACGAGAAGTATTGTTCATAAGTCACTCCGGACAGAAGTTATATTGTAAGTTGAGTGTATTTTCGCCACTTAAATGAGAGGTCATTAACGAAATTAAGAAACATCATTATTGATGGCTTGTTTTATTTTTATCATTCGTGGCATGGATGGGGATGGAATGTTTTATAGGCTATTAACTAAAATTATTATGATGAATGTCTTTTATTCGTTGATTGAATTTATTTAAACGCTGCTGTCTAAAAACGCAGCATCATGATGAATTTTACTTAATGGATTGATGAATACTCTTTCAGATGACGCTCTCCGATATGGAGTATATTGCTTGTGGTTTTGTTTACTCTTGTTCGACTTGAACGTTTTTTACGCGCCAGTTGCCTGGGAATTTAGTGTCAATTTTTCTTATTTTATGTCAAAGAGGAATTAGTATGACTAGATTATCCCTGGATGCGATTAAAATAATCAGCACCATAAAAAGTACCGGCTCTTTCTCTATGGCGGCGGAGGCGCTGCATAAAACGCCTTCGGCGATATCCTACCGGGTTTCCAATATTGAAAGTAAACTCTGCGTGAAACTATTTCATCGAAATGGCCCGATGATTACCCTAACGGATGAAGGGGAATTCCTGCTGCAAGAGGGCAGTTGGATTTTAAATGCGGTGCAGGATCTCGAGAGCCGTGTGAGGAATATCCCGAAACTCGATAATAATATCCGCATCGTCGTCGACAAGTTCTTTCCGTTGGAAACTATCACCCAGGATATACGTGACTATATTCAGCACAGCCCGAACGCCAACATTTCGGTGCAACGGGAAGCGCTGAACGGCACCTGGGATGCGCTGAAGAACAACCGGGCGGATTTGATTATCGCCATCGGCCAGATCCCGGACAGCGTGCAGGCCAAGACGCTGATGCTAGGCAAGCTGAATTTCGTGCTGTGCGTTTCGCCTTCGCATCCCTTTGCGGCGCAGAAAAAACCGGTGGATAAAAATCAGCGGTTGAATGACATCGTGGTGGTGATTGCCGACAGCAGCCACGAACTGCCAAAGCGCAACCACGGCACTATGCCGTTGCAGCGCCAATTGGTGGTTTGCGACGTCGAGAGCAAGCTGGCGCTGTTGAAGCGCGGTATCGGCCACGGTTTTTTGCCGCCTTCGCTGATCGAAAAAGAGCTGGCGAGCGGCGAGCTGGTGACGGTTCCCGTCGATATGCAAAAAGGTGACGAAATGATTTGGCTGGCCTGGCACCCGGCCAGCAAGGGGACAGGTTTTACCTGGTGGCATGAACGCCTGACGCGTAAAAGCGACGTTTTCAGCCTGATGGGGCGCGAAGTGATTCGCGATGGGGGTTACCCTTGGTGCAATAACTGAGGGCAGCGATACGCTAACGGCAAAGGAATGCGATCATTAAACGGTTAACAGAGTAAGAAACCCCGCAGCATCAGGCTACGGGGTTTTTTTATGCCGTTAAGCTACGCGGCCCACTTTCAGCCAGGCGCTGTCGGAGCCTGGTACGGAAGTGATAAAGCCCCACTTGGTCTGCCAGACGTAGCCCTGATAAGACACCAGCGCGCCCTGTGGATAGGTGGTGCCCGCCACGTACGCCGGCGCGCTCATGATCGGCAGATTGCCGGGGCCGACGCCGGTATAGCGCAGGCCGGTGCCCATATCCAACTGGCTGTCGTCATAGTCGGCAGCGTTGAAATAGCGGTCCAGCGAGGCCAGCAGATCGCCGTTGCGGTTGTCCTGCCCCAGGTGCCAGAACATCACGCCGCCCAGTTGCTGCTGCTTGATGTACTTCGCCTTGTATTTGAAGCTTTCGACGTCGTCATAGGTAACGAACAGGCCGTTGGCCGCATGGTACAGGTACGGCGTTTTGGTTTTGTCGTTCCACAGGCGCTGATAGCCGTAGTTGCCGAGCAGCATCTGTTCCAGTTGGCGGTAAGAGGCGATGCGCGGGTCCTTGTCGCGGATGCACTCTTCGCAGCCCACCAGCCAGTAATCGGTACCCGGGAACGGATCTTCCCCCGGCGTGCTGTGGCTGCTGTATTGGCCACCGTTGCTGCCGCTGACGCCCTTGAACGCACGGCCGTAGAACGGCACGCCCATCACGATCTTGCTGCTTGGCACGCCTTCCAACATCAGGTGTTGCTGTACGGCGGCGTCCACCGTCAGGCTGAACGGGCTCGGGAAGGCGCGGGTCAGCTCTTCCCAGCTCCAACTCAGATTGGCTTCGCGCAGCGCGTTATAGAAGGTCGGCCCGGCGCTGTCGCCAAACAGCGCAGCCTGATGGTTGGTGATTTTTTCCCATGGACCGGCCAGATCGTAAGTCATCAGGTTGATGTAATCGAGCGAGGCGACGATCTGCGGCAGCTTGCTGTAGTAGCGCGACAGGAAGAACGCGCCGCCGGCGCCGGCAATGGTCAACTGATAAGGCAGCGCCTGGCGACCGTCGGTCTGGGTCTGCTGGTTCAGCAAAGCGCGGATCTCCTGCAGCGCGGCGACAAAACCGTCCACCTCGCTGCTCTGCGGGTATTCCCAGTCAATGTCCACGCCGTCGAAGCCATAGTCTTTCATGATGCGCACGCAGGATTGCGCGAATTTGGTTCGCGCCGCCGGGGTTTTCACCGCATTCACGTAATTGGCGTGGGACACGCCCAAATCGTTGGAGTAATACCAGCCACCGATGGAGAACATGATGCGCAGGTTGGGGTTGTGCGCTTTCAGCGCGGTCAACCGACCGACCACGTCGCGTGCCTTGGCATCTATCGTTGCCGGATCCCAGGCGCACTCCAGATTGCTGTTAATGTCCAGGAACGAGAAGTTAATGTGGGTCAGCTGTTTGGCCTTGGCCGGCGTGATATTGGACACCGGGAAAGGCACGATTGAGGTATCGGTTTCGGTATAGTTATTAATTTGGTTGGTCGGAATAAAATAATAACCAATCACCGCTTTGCGTGCAGACATAGTATTTCTCCAGAGTTGAGGTTTTGTTATCGAGAGCGGTTCTCTCGCCGCTATTAAATGTTTATTTTCCCGGCAAAGAAAAGTCGAAATAAATCACAGTAAAGATGAATTTTTCATTCGGTGTTGGCCATTATTCCTGAAGGCTGTTGTGCCAGGGTTGAGCGTGAATGAATTTGACCATAGACGCTGTTTTTATTCATTTGCTTTGTTATAGCATCCTTAACTAGATTCTGACTGTACCGATATCCTGCCGGCCGTGATTGGCATTTAATTAAAATTAAAAATAGGAGAGTAGCTATGTCCAGCATAGAGCCAGACGCTGTTGGCTTAATTATTCAGCGAGCCTGTGAATACCTTCAGCCGGCAATGAATGCCATTTTGGCCGGCATTATGGCGCTTTTGCATGGCGCCTATCGCAACGTAGGGATGCGACGTCGGTTATTAAATGCAGGCATGTGCGCGTTATTGGCCTGGACGGTGCGTGATGCATTGGCGCTGGCGGGCCTGGAGTTAAAATGGGCGAATCTTGCCAGCGTGCTGATTGGCTTTATGGGCGCTGATTATATTAGCGCATTAATTAAAAAAATCATTGGCAAGAAGACGGGGTTAAAAAATGTTAAATGAAATTGAGGAAATGCGCTTTACCGCACGCAGTGAGGACAACTTAATGGGCGTGCATCCGGATCTGGTGCGGGTGATGCGGTTGGCGTTGAATTATTCGCTGGTGCCTTTTTCCATCAGCGAAGGGGTGCGCAGCATGGCGCGGCAGCGTGACATGCTGCGCACCGGCAAAAGCCAGACGCTGAGGAGCCGGCATCTGACCGGTCACGCGGTGGACGTGGTGGCGATGCCGGCGGGCGTGGTGTCCTGGGAGTGGGATTACTACGCGCAAATTGCCGTGGCGGTGCGCCGCGCAGCACGTGAATGCGCAGTCAGCGTCGAGTGGGGCGGCGAGTGGCGCACGCTGAAGGACGGGCTGCATTTCCAGCTCTCTTTCAAGGATTACCCGGCATGAGCGGTTGGCTGAATAAGCTGATACAGGGCGGGTTGCTGCTGCTGCTGGCGGTGGCGATTTGCCTCGGCGGTTACAGCTCGCTGCTGTCGCACCGGCTGACGCTGGCGCGGCAGCAGGCGGCCGAACAGCAAAAGACCTTGGCGCAGCAGGCCGGGCTTATTGTCACGCTGCAAACCCAGGATGCGCAGAATCGTGCGCTGATGGCCGCTCAGCAGCAACAGGAACAGCAGTTGCGCCGGCAAAGCGACGTTTACCAGAGGAAATACCGTGAAGCGATTAAAAATGATGCCTGCGCTGGGCAGCCTATGCCTGGCGCTGTGCGTGAGCTCCTGCGCCCAACCGCCGACGGTACCGACGCCCGTGGTGCTGCAGCCCCCTGAATCCGTCTTTACGCCCTGCGATCAGCCTCTGTTGCAGGGCGACACCTGGGGCGATGCCGTCAGCTATACGCTGGCATTGCAGACCGCGTTGCAAATTTGTGCGGGTCGGGTGGCGACGCTCAACGCCTGGCGAGCAAAACTGCCGTTGCCTTGACGGCGCTTTTGTTATTTCCCGTCCAGGGGGGCCTGTTTTTTTGCTTTTATAAAACTATTTCGATCAAGGTTATGGCCCGCTTCAAAGTTTGTGACGTTTCTCTCACTATACTGGTCTAGCCTTAAAGGTTTACAAGTCTTACCTCAACATAAAAGCAAAAAGCATACAGACTGCTGACAAAGCTTGTTATTAGGGAGAGCGTGCCGAAGGGGTCGTAACGGCCTTGGCCGTCGGAGCGCCCCTCGGTGCGCTAGGCCCGGGTATCTCGAACTTAAAGACAACTTTGTCATCAACCTCAAGCAAAGGAACCCATAATGGACGAACAGCTCAAACAGAGTGCCCTTGATTTCCATCAGTTTCCGGTCCCAGGGAAGATCCAGGTCTCTCCAACCAAACCCCTGGCAACGCAACGCGATCTGGCGCTGGCCTATTCACCGGGCGTTGCTGCCCCTTGTCTGGAAATTGCCGCCGATCCGCTGGCGGCCTACAAATACACCGCCCGTGGTAACCTGGTCGCGGTGATTTCCAACGGCACGGCGGTACTGGGGCTGGGCAATATCGGCGCATTGGCCGGTAAGCCGGTAATGGAAGGCAAAGGCGTTTTGTTCAAGAAGTTTTCCGGTATCGACGTGTTCGATATCGAAGTGGATGAACTTAACCCGGACAAGCTGATCGACATCATCGCTTCCCTCGAGCCGACCTTTGGCGGCATCAACCTGGAAGACATCAAGGCGCCGGAGTGTTTCTACATCGAGCAAAAACTGCGCGAGCGCATGAAGATCCCGGTGTTCCATGACGATCAGCACGGCACCGCCATTATTACCACCGCCGCAGTGCTGAATGGCCTGCGGGTAGTGAAAAAGAATATCTCCGACGTGCGCCTGGTGGTGTCCGGCGCCGGTGCGGCGTCGATAGCCTGTCTGAACTTGTTGGTGGCACTGGGGCTACGTCAGCAAAACATCACCGTTTGCGATTCCAAAGGGGTGATCTACAAGGGCCGCGACGCCAACATGGAGCAAACCAAGGCGGCCTATGCCATCGAAGATAACGGCCAGCGCACGCTGGGGGATGCGATCCCCAATGCCGATATTTTCCTCGGCTGTTCCGGCCCGGGCGTGCTGACCCAGGACATGGTGAAAACCATGGCCAGGGATCCGTTGATCATGGCGTTGGCCAACCCGGAACCGGAAATTCTGCCGCCGCTGGCGAAGGCCGTGCGGCCGGACGCCATTATCTGTACCGGCCGTTCCGACTACCCGAACCAGGTGAACAACGTGCTGTGCTTCCCGTTCATCTTCCGCGGGGCGCTGGATGTGGGTGCCACCACCATTAACGAAGAGATGAAGCTGGCCTGCGTGCATGCGATTGCCGATCTGGCGCTGGCGGAACAGAACGACGTGGTGGCTTCCGCCTATGGCGATCAGGACCTGTCGTTTGGCCCTGAATACATCATTCCAAAACCTTTCGACCCGCGCCTGATCGTTAAAATTGCCCCGGCGGTGGCCAGAGCGGCGATGGAGTCCGGCGTGGCGACGCGTCCGATCGAAGACTTCGACGCCTACGTCGAGAAACTGTCCGAGTTCGTCTACAAAACCAACCTGTTCATGAAGCCGATCTTTGCCCTGGCGAAGAAAGAAATGAAGCGTGTGGTGCTGGCGGAAGGCGAAGAGGAAAGGGTGCTGCATGCGACCCAAGAGCTGGTGTCGCAGGGCCTGGCCTATCCGATCCTGGTCGGCCGCCCGAGCGTGATTGAAATGCGGTTGCAAAAGCTCGGCCTGCAATTGACGCCGGGCAAAGATTTCGAAGTGGTGAACAACGAGTCCGACCCGCGTTTCAACGAATACTGGGGTGAGTATTACCAGATCATGAAGCGTCGTGGCGTCTCGCAGGAGCAGGCGCGCCGTGCGGTGATTGGCAACCCGACGCTGATTGCCGCCATCATGCTGCATCGCGGCGAGGCGGACGCGATGATCTGCGGCACCATCGGCAGCTACCATGAGCACTACGAAGTAGTGAAAAACGTGTTCGGTTTCCGCGAAGGCGCGCACGTCGCCGGGGCGATGAATGCATTGCTGCTGCCAAGCGGCAACACTTTTATTGCCGACACTTATGTCAACGACGATCCGACGCCGGAACAGCTGGCGGAAATTACCCTGATGGCGGCGGAAACCGTGCGCCGCTTCGGCATTGAGCCGAAAGTCGCGCTGCTGTCCCATTCGAGCTTCGGTTCCTCTGACTGCCCGGCGGCGCGCAAAATGCGCAAAACGCTGGAGCTGGTGAACCAGATGGCGCCAGAACTGGAGATTGACGGCGAGATGCACGGCGACGCCGCGCTGGTTGAAAGTATTCGCCACGATCTGATGCCGGACAGCCCGCTGAAAGGCGCGGCCAACGTGCTGATCATGCCGAATATGGAAGCGGCGCGCATCAGCTACAACCTGCTGCGCGTATCCTCTTCGGAAGGGGTGACCGTGGGGCCGGTGCTGATGGGGGTATCGAAACCGGTACACATCCTGACGCCAATCGCTTCGGTGCGCCGCATCGTCAACATGGTGGCGTTGGCAGTGGTGGAAGCGCAGACCGAACCGCTATAAGCCTTGAGTGACGACAAGCCCCCTGCGTTCCGGCGCAGGGGGCTTTTTTTACGCCTTGCAGCGTGCGGCGATCTGGCGGATATCCTGCGGCGTAGTGCGGCAGCAGCCGCCAATCAGCCGGGCGCCCGTGTTTTGCCATTCCCCAATCTGATCGATAAGGCTGCCATTCTCGCCCCCGCAGGCATGCCAGGTTTTGCTCACCGCGTCGTAATGTTCGCCGGAGTTCGGATAGACCAGCAGCGGTTTGTCGGTAAGCGTGGCCAACTGCCGTAACGCCGGGGTGACGTTTTCCAGCGCAATGCAGTTGATGCCAATCGCCAACACCTGCGGATTGCCGTGCAGTGCTGCCAACACCTGTGTCAGCGGCGTGCCGTCGCTGAGATGTTGGCTATCGCGCAGGGTAAAGGCGAACCAGGCGCCGAGCGTCGGGAACTCCTGCAACAATGCCAGCAACGCTTGCAGCTCGCTGAACGACGGCAGCGTCTCGCAGGCCAGCAGATCGACCCCGGCCTCGGCCAGCGCGGCAATGCGTGGGCGATGGAAAGCGATCATCTCTTCTTGCGGCAACGAGTAATCGCCGCGGTATTCGGAACCGTCGGCGAGGTAGGCGCCATACGGCCCCACAGAGCCTGCGATCAACAAAGGTGCGGCCTGCGGATGCTGTGCCAGATAGTCGCTGCGCGCCTGTTGCGCCAGTTGTACGCTTTTGGCGATCAGCGCCAGCGATTGCTGTTGGTTCAGGCCGCGGCGCAGGAAACCCAGCGGCGTGGCCTGGTAACTGGCGGTGATGGCGCATTGCGCCCCGGCGTTGAAATAGTCGAGGTGAACCTGATAAATCAGCTCGGGATTTTCAATCAGCACTTTTGCCGACCACAGCGGATCGCTGAGGTCGCAGCCGCGCGCCTCCAGTTCGGTGGCCAGCGCGCCGTCTAAAATCAGCGTGCGGTTAGCGGCCAATAAGGCGGCGACGGTATTGTTAACGGACATGATTCTCTCCCAACGAAGATTTTTGCCCGGCGCGGCGGGTCAGATAATAGGCGGCGTAGCACAGGGCGACAAACGGCAGCCCGCAGTAAAGCGCGATGCGCTGTGCCGGATCGAAAGCCAACCCTACGCAGGCCAGCAGGCACAGGACGAAACCGAGGATCGGCGTCAAGGGGTAACCCGGCGCACGGTATTTCAGGCCCTCGATCGGCTGACCGCTGCGCAGATAATGGCGGCGGAAGGCGTAATGCGCCGCGCAGATGCTCAGCCAGACCGCCACCACCGCAAAGCCGGAAATGGCCGACAGGGCGACAAACACCGTGTCCGGCGCGATAACGCTGGTCAGCAGCGCCAGAACGCCGCCGAGCATGCTGAAGGTCAAGGCATTGACCGGGATGCCGCGTTTATTCACGCGTGAAAAATAGGCCGGCAGGGTGCGCTGATTGGCCAGCGACCATAACATGCGCCCCGAGGCGTACAGACCCGAATTGGCGGCCGACAAGATGGCGGTCAGGATCACGAAGTTAAAGATATCGGCGGCATAAGGTATGCCAATGCGTTCAAACACCAGCACGAACGGGCTTTTCACAATCCCGGCCTGATCCATTGGGATCAGCGCTGCCAGAATAAATACCGTGCCGATAAAGAACAGCATCAGGCGGATCACCGTGGTGCGTATCGCCCAGGGCACCACTTTTTCCGGGTTTTCGGTTTCGCCGGCGGCAATGCCGATAAGTTCGGTGCCGGAGAAAGCGAAGTTCACCGCCACCATGGTCATCAGGATCGGCAGCGTTCCGTTCGGCAGCCAGCCGGAGGCGGTCAGGTTATGCAGGAACGGTGCAGGCGTGCCGTCTTTCATCGGCAACAGGCCGAACATCGCAGCACCGCCCAGAATGATAAAAGCCAGAATGGTGACGACCTTGATCAGCGAGAACCAGAATTCGCTTTCGGCAAAGAAGCGGGTAGTGATCACGTTGAGCAGAAAAATCGCCGCGCAGAAGATCAAACACCACAGCCACACCGGCGACTGCGGGAACCAGTACTGCATGCAAAAACCGGCGGCGGTCAGGCTGGAGCCCAGCGCCACCGTCCAGGTCAGCCAATACAGCCAGGCAACGGTATAGCCGGTAGCCGGGCCAAGATAACGTGAAGCATAGACGTGGAAAGCGCCGGTTTCCGGCATCGCGACGGCCAGTTCACCCAGGCACAGCATCACCAGATAAACCACCAATGCGCCGATCAGATAGGCCAGCAGGGTGCCCAGTGCGCCGGTAGTAGAAATAATATAGCCGGTGTTGAAGAACAGCCCGGTACCGATCACGCCACCCAGCGACAGCATCACCAGATGCCGGGCTTTCATGGTGCGTTTGAAGTGCCCTTCGGCGGGTTCAGGTGAGTGCATGATATTTCATCCGTATAGACGTCTAAGCAGCTAAATGGCTATTGGTTATACCCGTAATATTTCATGAAATCAATGTAAGACCAGAAGTCATAAAGTAAAAAATAGTTATCGATGTCTCAGGCGGGGTGTGCGGTTATATGCAAATGATAATTATTATCTATAATGCCTGCACTTTATTGCAGGGGGCAGCATGAGAATTCTGATTTTACTGGCCGCGCTGGTACTTGGCGCTTGCAGCCAGACCCCGGTGTCCGTACCGAAAAACACCCTTGACGGCCTGGGGAAAATTACCGATTTACGCAGCGGCGAAACCCTGTTGCCTGAACAGCTTCTTGCCCGTCTGGCTGCCGAGCCAAGGGTGATGATCGGGGAAAAACACGACAATCCCTATCATCATCAAATCGAACTGTGGCTGGTGCAAAATCTGCCGCAGCGGCGGCCGCAGGGCAGCGTGCTGATGGAGATGATCACCCCGAATCAGCAGGCCAACGTGGATAAGGTCAAGCAGGAACTGCGTGGCAATTTTGCCCTGCGCGATGAGCGAGTGACGCAGTTGATTGACTGGCAGAAAGGCTGGAAATGGTCGCTGTACGGCGAGGTGGTGATGGCGGCGATGCGTGCGCCGTATCCGCTTTGGTCGGCCAATCTGGATCGCGAGGAGGTCATGGCGTTTTACCGGCAGCCTGTGTTTCCTAAGGGGCAATTGTCGGTACGGCCGGCAGTGCAGAAGGCGTTGGAAGACACCATTCGCATTTCGCACGGCGGAAAAATCGAACCCCAACAGCTGCACGCGATGCTGGCAATCCAACAACAGCGCGATCGTCGCATGGCCGAGCGCCTGCTGGCTGCCCCAAGGCCGGCGCTGTTGATTGCCGGTGGTTATCACGCCTCAAAATGGGTGGGCGTACCGCTGCATGTGCAGGATCTGCAACCGGGCGCGCAGCCGACGGTGTTGATGCTGGCGGAGCAGGGTGCGCAGGTTGATGGCCAGATCGCGGATTACCTGTGGGTCACGCCGCCGGTAAAATGACGGCGCCGCCAGCGGAAAGCGGCGCTGTTACTGCGCCCGTTTCGCCTGCTGCAGCCACTTGTCCAACTCGTTGGCGAACTGCTGGCGGTCGCGCTGGTTCAGGGTATTCGGGCCGCCAGTCTGGATCCCGCTGGAGCGCAGGGTATCCATAAAATCGCGCATGTTCAGGCGTTCTCGGATGGTGTCCGGCGTGTAGCGTTCGCCGCGCGGGTTGAGGGCCATTGCGCCTTTTTCTATCACTTCGGCCGCCAGCGGAATATCGGCGGTGATCACCAGATCGCCTTTTTCGCAGCGGCGGACGATTTCGTTATCCGCCACGTCAAAACCGGCCGCCACCTGCAGAGTATGGATGTGTTTTGACGGCGGCGTTCTCAGCGGTTGGTTGGCCACCAGCGTCACCGACATGGCGGTGCGCTCGGCGGCGCGGAACAGCACTTCTTTGATCACGTTCGGACAGGCGTCCGCATCGACCCAAATCTGCATTACTCAGGCTCCTTCAGCCAGTCGCGCACCGGCAGGAAATCACGGTACAACGCCGCCTCCGGGCTGCCCTCTGCCGGTTGATAGTTGTATTCCCAGCGCACCAGCGGCGGCATAGACATCAGAATGGATTCGGTGCGGCCACCGGTTTGCAGGCCGAACAGCGTGCCCCGATCCCACACCAGGTTGAATTCGACATAGCGGCCGCGGCGATAGAGCTGGAACTGGCGTTCGTTGTCGCCCCAGCTCAACGCTTTGCGTTTTTCCACGATCGGCAGGTAGGCATCGAGGAAACCTTCGCCCACCGCGCGGGTGAAAGCGAAGCTGCTGTCAAAGCCCGGCGTGTTGAGATCGTCAAAGAACAGGCCGCCGATGCCGCGCGCCTCGTTGCGGTGCTTGATAAAGAAGTAGTCGTCGCACCACTTTTTGTATTTGGGGTAGACCTCGTCACCGAAGGGCGCACACAGCCGCTCGGCGGTGCGGTGCCAGTGAACGGCGTCTTCTTCGAAACCGTAAAACGGCGTCAGATCAAAGCCGCCGCCAAACCACCACACAGGCTCTTCGCCCGGTTTTTCCGCAATGAAAAAACGCACGTTGGCGTGGCTGGTGGGGATATAAGGGCTGTGCGGGTGGATCACCAGCGACACGCCCATCGCCTGGAAGCTGCGGCCGGCCAGCTCGGGGCGGTGTGCGGTCGCGGAAGCGGGCAGGGTGGCGCCGGAGACGTGCGAGAAGTTTACCCCCGCCTGTTCAAACACCGAACCCTGGGTCAATACACGGCTGCGGCCACCGCCACCTTCTTCGCGCGTCCAGCGGTCCTCGTTGAAAACGGCGCCGCCGTCGGCCTGGGCCAGTTGCGCGCAGATACTGTCCTGCAGCGACAGCAGGAAAGATTTTACTTCTGCGATGGTCGGTAAGCTCATACGGATAATTTACGCGTCTGACGAAACAAGGCGCAAAGTATACCCGCATTCGCTGCCGCTTATCAGCCGGTTTTTCGTTGGTGCGCGTCGTAGTAGCTGAAGAAACTGATCACGCCGTCGGCGATGGCGCGAGCGATTTTCTCGCGAAACGCGGTGGTGCCGAGCAGGCGTTCTTCCTCCGGGTTGGTGATGAATGAGGTTTCTACCAGCACCGAAGGAATGGATGGGGATTTGAGCACCGCAAACGCCGCCTGCTCGGTGCTGTCGCTGTGCAGGTGATGCACCGGGCGGATCTGGCCAAGCACGTGGCGGCCGAGCGTCAGGCTGTTGTTGATGGTATCGGTTTGCACCAGATCGAACAGCACCTGTTGCAGATAGTTATCCTGATTTTTATATTTGCCGCCGGCTACGTCATCGGCGGCGTTCTCGCGGTTGGAGAGATAACGTGCCATGGCGCTGCTGGCGCCGCGGTTGGACAGGGCGAAGACCGAGGCGCCCGAGGCGTCGGGGCTGGTAAAACCGTCGGCGTGAATCGAAATAAACAGGTCGGCCTGATGCTGGTGGGCAATTTCAACCCGCTGGAACAGCGGGATAAACTCGTCTTCTTCCCGCGTCAGCCGGGCTTCGACGTGATCGTGCTCATGCAGTATGCGGCGTACGTGGTTGGCGATCTCCAGCACCACATGTTTCTCTTGCGAACCTTCGCTGCCGACCGCGCCGGAATCGATGCCGCCATGGCCGGGATCGATCATCACCAGCCGTTTGCTGCCGGTCGGTTTCGCTGCCGGTTTGGCGCGTTGATTGCGCAGCATGCCGCCGGACTCCGCTTTGGCAGGTTGGCTTTTGCAGCCGAGCAGCGCCAGCGCCAGGCCGGAGAGCAGTAACTGACGTCGTGTGCGGGAGGCGGAGAGCGGTTTAAAATTGAGGAATTGTTTAACCTGTTTTTTCATAACGCGACGCTCCATCGATAAATTCTATTTTGTGACGTTATATCGTATTGATAATCATTAATCGAACGGTTAACTATGTCCATTTATTACGCCAGTTACCGCAGTTTTCTGCCTGTTTGGCGTGGGAAATCGCAGTTTGATATTGCTTAAGTGAATAATCCCGCGATAATCAGATAAACACCTTAATTAACAGCGGCGAACATCGATGGAAATTCGCGTATTTCGACAAGACGACTTTGAAGAAGTCATTACCCTGTGGGAGCGCTGCGATTTGCTGCGGCCGTGGAACGATCCCGAGATGGATATTGAGCGCAAACTGAATCACGATCCGGACCTGTTTCTGGTGGCGGAAGTGGGCGGCGAAGTGGTCGGTTCGGTGATGGGGGGCTACGATGGCCACCGTGGTTCGGCGTATTACCTGGGCGTGCACCCGGATTATCGTGGGCGCGGCATCGCCAATGCGTTGATTAGCCGTCTGGAGAAAAAGTTGGTCGCGCGCGGTTGCCCGAAGATCCAACTGATGGTGCGCGAAGACAACGATACGGTGATCGAGATGTACGAAAAACTCGGCTACGAGATCCAGAGCATCACCAACCTGGGCAAGCGGCTGATCGAAGACCAGGAATATTGAGTCAATAAGGCGGTGAACCTTCACCGCCCGTTGCTGAGCGTTACGGCAGCTTTTTGATGTTTTTCACATCGACTTCCACGCTGCTCCAGTCTTTATCCACTTTCCCTTCCAACTGCACTTTATCTTTCGGGGTAATGGTCTGGCCGTTCCAGCGTTTTTTGTCGATCTCCACCGTCAGGGTGCCGCTGGCGTCGCGGAAGGTATAGGTATCGTCGCCGACGCGCTGCTCGATGTTGCCTTGCAGCATTACCCAGGTGTCGTCGCTCATCGATTTCACCTTATCCACCGTAGTCAGTGCGGCGCTGGGGCCGGAGAAGCCGCCCTGCGGAGCGGTTTGCGTCTGCGGAGCGGAAGGGTCAAGGAACCCGCCTTGTTGTGCCAAAACCGGTGCGCTGCACAAGGCAATCAAAGCGGCCAGGGTATATTTTTTCATTTGAAGCTTCCTTATCTCAATCGAGAATCAAAGCCCTGCCAATCAGGACTGCTGGGGTGATGAGGTAAGTAAAACATAAAGATCTTAAGAGCTTCTTAAGCGGGCGGATTGAAAACAATCATTACGGCTCCCATTTGAAGAAGTAATGATAAAACAGGCAAGGAACCGACGTTGAAGCCACACCCACACCGATTTTCCCCCGACGATTACGATCATCACGGCGTGCTGCGTCTGCCGTTGTGGTTTTGGGGCGTACTGGTTTTGCAGGCCCGCACCTGGCTCCTGTTTGTGATGGCCGGCGTTTCGCAGCAACAGGGGGAAGGGCTGCTGCAACTGTTTTACCCGGATACCCAAAGATTCTGGTACGGCATCCTGCTGGGGTTGCCGGCCGCACTGGCATTTTTGATTGCCCCGCGCAGGCATCTGTGGCCAAGGTTGTGGCGAGCCTGGCGTTGGGTGCTCGGCGCCTCGGTGCTGGCGGCGCTGGGGGGCTCCCTGTTCAGCCTGTGGCAGCAGGACAGCAATCTGCCGGCGCTGGATAGCGTTTTGGCATTGCTCGATGCTTTGGCACTGGCCTATCTGCTGTTGAACGCGCGGCTGAAGGCCTGTTTCACTGCACAGGAAGAGCTCGCTTAAATGCCGAACGCTGCGGCACTTTTCTCATTTTCCGCACTCCAATCTCGCAACCCATGGCGTCGCGAAGGCAGTTGTGAGAGGCTGGCACGCGGCCTGACTGAGCCATGCCTTTGATGTTAAGGAGCTATAAATGAATATTCGCCCACTGCTGTTAGGGCTACCGCTGTTACTGACCGGCTGTTCGACGATGTCCAACTTCTCCTGGTCGAGCCTGTCGCCGTTTAACTGGTTCGGCAGCAGCCTTGAGGTCAGCGCCAAGGGCGTTGGCGATCTCAACGCCGGCACCCCGATGTCGGAAAGCGCGATCAACGACGGGCTGAAGGGCGATTATCGGCTGCGCGGCGGCATGGCCACCGACAAGGGCCAGATCGTTTCTTACTACCAGGCAATGGACGGCAATGACGTGAAGCTGGTGATCACCGGCGAGCCCAAGGGCAACGTACAGCGTGTGGCCGTGATGGACAGCAAAGTGGCCACCGAGTGGGGCAATAAGCTCGGCACGCCGTTCAGCGACATGTACGGCAAGGCGTTTGGCGCTTGCAAACCGGCCGACGGTGACGACGCGGGCAAGGTGGAGTGCGTGGCGGAGCAGAGCAAGTACGTCACCTACATCTTCAGCGGCAAATGGGCCGGCCCGCAGGACATCATCCCGCCGGACGACACGCTGAAAAGCTGGACGGTCAGCAAGATCATCTGGCACGCCAAACCGCAGTAAGCCTGGCACAGTGTTCGGGGCGAATATATTCGCTCCGACCCTCACCGGGCGCAGCCGGCAACGCCGCAGCTTGAAAAGCGACGAGTAACCCTATTTTCTTTGCGTTCCGTTAAGGCAATCTTGCACGCATGCGTTATTATATCGCGCATTTGTAACAGGAAACCCAAGCCTGTTACCCGATTGCGATACTGAGGATAACGACATGACACAGGTTCAGAGCGGCATTTTGCTGGAGCACTGCCGTTTCGCCATTTTTATGGAAGCTACCGTACAGGGCGAATTCGCTGATTTGCGTCAGGGCTGCAAGCAGTTTTGCCAGCGGCTTATTGAGTTGCAGCAGCAGTTCCCGGATGCGCATTTGGGGGCGGTCATCGCCTTTGGCTACGACGTTTGGCACGATCTGTCCAGCGGCCAGGGGGCAAAAGAGCTGAAGCCGTTTACCCCACTGGGCAAAGGGCTGGCGCCGGCCACCCAGCGCGATTTGTTGATCCATATCCAATCCCTGCGTCATGACGTTAACTTCTCGCTGGCGCAGGCGGCGCTGGCGGCGTTCGGCAACGCCATCAAGATTGAAGAGGAAACCCACGGCTTCCGTTGGGTGGAAGAGCGCGATCTGAGCGGCTTTATCGACGGTACCGAAAACCCGCAGGGCGACCAACGCCCGGAAGTGGCGGTGATTGCCGAAGGCGAAGAAGACGCGGGCGGCAGCTACGTGCTGGTGCAGCGTTACGAACACAATCTGCGTCAGTGGCAGCGCTTCACCACCGAGCAGCAAGAACAGATTATCGGCCGCACCAAGCACGACAGCGAAGAGCTACCGTCGGATCAGCGGCCAGAGACGTCGCACGTCAGCCGGGTTGATCTGAAAGAAGACGGCAAAGGCCTGAAAATTCTGCGCCAAAGCCTGCCTTACGGCACCGCCAGCGGCAAGCATGGGCTCTATTTTATCGCCTACTGCGCGCGTCTGCATAATATCGAAAAACAGCTGCTGAGCATGTTTGGCGATCTGGACGGCAAACGTGACGCGATGCTGCGTTTTAGCCGTGCGGTGACCGGCAGTTATTACTTTGCCCCTTCGTTGACGCGCCTGTTGTCACTTTGATGCCCTCATCGGGGTCGGCCATGTCGGCCCCCGTACGCTTTTCCCGCCCCAGCGAAACCGCTCCGCTCCTGCCTTATAGCGTTTGATGCTTGAAAATCACTAAACGGTATATAAAAGCGTTACAGCTCCGCGCCTAGTTATAAATACACTGGTCATCAATAAGGCGAAAGCCTGAAAGATTGACTCAGTGAGCTAAGGTGCAGAATGAAACAAATCCGGGTTAAAAATATCGTGCTGAAAGGATGGTTGGCAGCGGCTCTGTTAGCCAGCGGCACCGTCTCGGCAACTGAATTGCTGAACAGCTCTTATGACGTTTCCCGTGAATTGTTTTCCGCACTGAATCCTGGCTTTGAACAGCAGTGGAACCAGCAGCATCCGGGCGACAAGCTGACCATCAAGCAGTCCCACGCCGGTTCTTCCAAGCAGGCGCTGGCTATCCTGCAAGGGTTACGCGCCGACGTGGTGACTTACAACCAGGTGACCGACGTGCAAATCCTGCATGAACGCGGCCAACTGATCCCGGCCGACTGGCAGGCCCGTTTACCGAACAACAGCTCACCGTTCTATTCCACCATGGCTTTCCTGGTGCGCAAGGACAACCCGAAAGGTATCCACAGCTGGAACGATCTGGTCCGTGACGACGTGAAGCTGGTGTTCCCGAACCCGAAAACCTCCGGCAATGGCCGTTACACCTATTTGGCCGCCTGGGGCGCCGCCAGCCAGGCCGACGGCAACGATCAGGCCAAAACCCGCGCCTTCATGACCCGTTTCCTGAAAAACGTGCTGGTGTTTGACACCGGCGGTCGCGGCGCGACCACCTCCTTTGTGGAACGTGGCCTGGGCGACGTGCTGATCAGCTTTGAGTCGGAAGTTAACAACATCCGCAAGCAGTACGGGGAAGACAAATACCAGGTCATAGTACCGCCGGTCGATATTCTGGCGGAGTTCCCGGTGGCCTGGGTGGACAAAAACGTGGAAAAGAACGGCACCGAACAGGCAGCCAAAGACTACCTCAATTATCTCTACAGCCCGGCGGCCCAACAGGTGATCACCAGCTTCTACTATCGCGTTTACGACAAAAAGGCGATGGAAGCGGCGAAGGGCCAGTTCCCGGACACCAAGTTGTTCCGGGTGGAAGATCAGTTTGGCGGCTGGCCGCAGGTGATGAAAACGCATTTCTCCACCGGCGGCGAGTTGGATCAACTGTTAGCGGCAGGGCATAAGTAATGTTGTCGTTGTCCAGTAAACGGGTTTTGCCCGGATTCGGCCTCAGTCTGGGGAGCAGCCTGTTTTACACCTGCCTGGTTTTGTTGCTGCCGCTCAGCGCGCTGGTCATGCAATTGGCGCAGATGAGCCTGGCGCAATACTGGGAAGTGATTTCCAATCCGCAGGTGGTGGCGGCCTATAAGGTGACGCTGCTGTCGGCGGGCGTCGCCAGCCTGTTTAACGCGGTGTTCGGCATGCTGATGGTCTGGATCCTGACCCGCTACCGTTTTCCCGGCCGTACGCTGTTGGATGGCCTGATCGATCTGCCGTTCGCGCTGCCGACGGCGGTGGCCGGCCTGACGCTGGCGGGGCTGTTCTCCACCACCGGTTGGTATGGCCAATGGCTGGCGCATTTCGACATCAAGGTGACTTTCACCTGGCTTGGGATCGCGGTGGCGATGGCGTTTACCAGCCTGCCGTTCGTGGTGCGCACCGTTCAACCGGTGCTGGAAGAGCTAGGGCCGGAATATGAAGAAGCGGCCGAAACCCTGGGCGCAACCCGCTGGCAGAGTTTCCGCCGCGTGGTGATCCCTGAGCTTGCGCCGGCGCTGCTGGCCGGCACGGCGATTTCCTTTACCCGTAGCCTGGGTGAGTTTGGCGCGGTGATCTTTATCGCCGGCAATATCGCCTGGAAGACCGAAGTGACGTCGCTGATGATCTTTGTGCGTTTGCAGGAGTTCGACTATCCGGCGGCCAGCGCGATTGCTTCGGTGATCCTGGCGGCGTCGCTGCTGTTGCTGTTTAGCATTAACGTTCTGCAGAGCCGCTTCGGCCGACGCATCGGGGGGCACTGATGGCTGATATCTCTGAGTTCAATGGCGTCGAACGCCCGCGCGTCAACTGGGGAAAATGGACGCTGATCGGCATCGGCGTGCTGTTCTCGGTGCTGCTGCTGGTGGTGCCGATAATGTCGATTTTCGCCGAGGCCTTTTCCAAAGGCGTTGGCGCGATGTGGAGTAACCTGGTCGATCGCGACATGCTGCACGCCATCTGGCTGACGGTGTTGATCGCGTTGATCACCGTGCCGTTCAACCTGATTTTCGGCACGCTGCTGGCGTGGCTGGTGACGCGTTTCACCTTCCCGGGCCGCCAGTTGCTGCTGACCTTGGTCGACATTCCGTTCGCAGTTTCACCGGTGGTGGCGGGGCTGATTTATCTGCTGTTTTACGGCAGCAATGGCCTGTTGGGCGGTTGGCTGGATGCACACAATATCCAGGTGATGTTCTCCTGGCCGGGCATGGTGCTGGTGACCATTTTCGTGACCTGTCCGTTCGTGGTGCGCGAACTGGTGCCGATGATGCTCAGCCAGGGCAGCCAGGAAGACGAGGCCGCCATTTTGCTGGGTGCATCCGGCTGGCAGATGTTCCGCCGCGTTACCTTGCCTAACATCCGTTGGGCGCTGTTGTACGGCGTGGTGCTGACCAACGCGCGCGCCATCGGCGAGTTCGGTGCGGTGTCTGTGGTGTCCGGTTCTATTCGCGGCGAAACCTTCAGCCTGCCGCTGCAGGTGGAGTTGCTGCAACAGGATTACAACACCGTCGGCGCCTTTACCGCCGCCGGGCTGTTGACCCTGATGGCGATCATTACCCTATTTTTGAAGAGTGGCCTGCAATGGCGTCTGGAACGCCAAAATGCGCGCCTCGAGCGGGAGGAAAATCATGAGCATTGAGATTAGCGGTATCAACAAATTTTTCGGTCGTACCAAGGTATTGAACGATATCTCGCTCGATATTTCCTCCGGTGAGATGGTGGCGCTGCTGGGGCCTTCCGGCTCCGGGAAAACCACGCTGCTGCGCATTATCGCCGGGTTGGAAAGCCAAAGCGGCGGCAAGCTGGGCTTCCACGGCACCGACGTCAGCCATGTGCATGCACGCGATCGCCGCGTGGGCTTCGTGTTCCAGCATTACGCGCTGTTCCGCCATATGACGGTGTTCGACAATATCGCTTTTGGTCTGAGCGTGTTGCCGCGCCGTGAGCGCCCGAACGCTGCGGCGATTAAACAAAAAGTGACCCAATTGCTGGAAATGGTGCAGCTTGGTCATTTGGCCAACCGTTATCCGTCGCAGCTTTCCGGCGGCCAGAAGCAGCGTGTGGCGTTGGCGCGTGCGCTGGCGGTAGAGCCGCAAATTCTGCTGCTGGACGAACCCTTCGGCGCGCTGGACGCGCAGGTGCGCAAAGAACTGCGCCGCTGGCTGCGTCAGTTGCACGAAGAGCTGAAATTCACCAGCGTGTTCGTGACCCACGATCAGGAAGAGGCGATGGAAGTGGCCGATCGCATCGTGGTGATGAGCCAGGGCAATATTGAACAGGTTGGTTCACCGAATGAAATCATGCGTGAACCGGCCAGCCGTTTCGTGCTGGAGTTTATGGGCGAAGTGAACCGCCTGAGTGGCGAAATCCGCGGTTCGCAGCTGTTTGTCGGCGCGCACCAGTGGCCGCTGTCGTTCCAGCCGATGCATCAGGGCAGTGTCGATCTGTTCCTGCGGCCGTGGGAAATGGAAGTGGGAACCGAGAGCAGCGAGCGCTGCCCGTTGCCGGTACAGGTGCTGGAAGCCAGCCCGCGCGGCCACTTCTGGCAGTTGACCGTACAGCCGATCGGCTGGCATCAGGAGCCGATCAGCGTGGTGCTGCCAGAGGGCAACCAACCCCCGGTGCGCGGCGGCCGTTACTATGTTGGCAGCCTGAATGCACGTCTGTACGCCGGCGATCAACTGCTACAACCTGTTGCGTTAGCCAAAAGCGCCTGATAGTTTTTAGCGGCCAATATTATTTTAAAGGCAACCCCAGGGTTGCCTGAGGTTGATGACAAAGTTGTTTTTGAGTCCGAGATACCCGGGCCTAGCGCACCGAGGGGCACTCCGGCGGCAAGCCGCTACGACCCCTTCGGCACGCTCTCCCTAATAATCGGCTTTGTCAGCAGTCTGAGGCAACCCCAGGGTTGCCTTTTTACATTCCGCACTCCAACAGACAGGCAAAGATCGTGACAACGCTCGAACAATGCATCGGCAATACCCCGCTGGTAAAAGTACAACGTCTGGCCGCAGGACTGGGCAGCGAGGTCTGGCTCAAACTGGAAGGCAACAACCCGGCGGGTTCGGTAAAGGATCGCGCCGCGCTGGCGATGATCCAACAGGCGGAACTGCGCGGCGAAATACAACCCGGCGACAAGCTGATCGAAGCCACCAGCGGCAACACCGGCATTGCGCTAGCCATGATCGCGGCGCTGAAAGGCTATTCCCTTAAGCTGCTGATGCCGGAAAACATGAGCCAGGAACGCCAGGCGGCGATGCGTGCCTATGGTGCAGAGCTGATTCTGGTCAGCCGTGAACTGGGGATGGAAGGCGCGCGCGATCTGGCGCTGGAAATGCAGCGTGAAGGGCAGGGCAAAGTACTGGATCAATTCAATAATCTGGATAACCCTTACGCCCACTTCACCACCACCGGCCCGGAAATCTGGCAACAGACCCAGCAGCGCATTACGCACTTCGTCTCCAGCATGGGCACCACCGGCACCATTACCGGCGTAGGCGGTTACCTCAAGAGCCAAAACCCGCAGGTGCAAATTATTGGCCTGCAGCCGGCGGAGGGCAGCAGCATCCCCGGCATCCGCCGTTGGTCACCGGCCTATCTGCCGGGCATATTCCGCCCGGAGCTGGTGGATCAGGTTCTGGATATCCAGCAAACCGATGCCGAGCAGACCATGCGCCAGCTGGCTCAGCGCGAAGGCATTTTCTGCGGCGTCAGTTCCGGCGGCGCGGTGGCCGGCGCATTACGCATTGCTGCGGCGAACCCAGGCAGCGTGATTGTGGCGATTATCTGCGATCGCGGCGATCGTTATCTCTCCACCGGCGTTTTTGACTGAAGGTTATTCCCTTTCCAACGCATGTATCGGATCCATCCCGGCGGCGCGTTTCGCCGGGAAAAAGCCGAAAATCACCCCGATCAGCGTCGAACAGACAAACGCGGCGACGATCGAGGCTCCGGAATAGATCATGGTGAAGTTACTGCTGAATTGGCTGAACAGCACGCCGATCCCCAGCGACAGCAGCACCCCCAATGCGCCGCCCAGCAGGCACACCAGCACCGCCTCGATTAAAAACTGTTGCATGATATCCCCGGCGCGAGCGCCTACCGCCATGCGCACGCCGATTTCGCGCGTGCGCTCGGTGACCGACACCAGCATGATATTCATCACCCCAATGCCGCCCACCACCAGCGAGATCAGCGCGATCATCGACACCAACAGCGTCAGGGTAGCCGTGGTTTTCTCAATGGTTTGACGGATGCTGTCGGTGTTCATGACGAAGAAATCCTTGGTGCCGTGGCGTTGGCTCAGCAAACGGGTGACGCCGTCTTCGGCGCTGCCGAGATCGACATCGTCGTTGACCCGCACGGTGACGCTCTTCAGGTAACTTTGGCCCAGCATGCGTTTCATGACGGTGGTGTAGGGGATCCAGACGTTCAGGTTTTCATCGCTGCCGAAGCCGCTCTGCTTTTTGGCGGCCACGCCGATAATGCGGCACGGCAGCGAACCGAGCAGGATCACTTCGCCGATCGGGTTGGCCCCGTTGGGGAACAGCTTATTGCGGGTATTCTCGTCGATCACCGCTTCCTGCATCAGGTTGTCGACGCTGTGACGGTTAAACGCCATGCCGCTGTCGATGCTGTAGCCGCGCACCAGAAAATATTGCTCGCCTACGCCATTGACCGTACCGCTGACCGACTGATTGCCATAGCGAAAAGTGGTGCTGCTGGACAGCGTCGGCGTCACGCTGTGGACGTATCCCTGCTGTGCCAGCGCGTCGGCGTCGGTGGCGCGCAGCGTCTGGATCGCCGCAGAGCGCATATCGCCGAAATCCTTGCCCGGGTAGATTTCCAGCGTGCTGGTGCCCATGGCATTGATGTTCGCCAGCACCTGTTGTTGCGAACCTTTCCCCAGCGCCACCACCGACACCACCGAAGCGATGCCGATGATAATGCCGAGCATGGTCAGCAGAGTACGCAGGCGTTGTGACGCCATCGCCAACACCGCCATTTTGAAAGCTTCGTAAAAGCGGTCGCGCTGCGATTGCCAGCGGCTTCCGGCACTTTCCGGCACCTTCGGCAGCAGCGCGTTGGTCTGGGTGGTTTTTTGCCGATCGGCGACAACTTCGCCGTCGCGAAGCTCAATAATGCGTTGAGCATGTTCGGCGATCTGCATGTCATGGGTGACGATCACCACTGTATGACCGCGTGCATGCAGGTCTTTCAGAATGCTCAGCACTTCTTGTCCGCTGTGGCTGTCCAGCGCGCCGGTCGGTTCGTCCGCCAGGATCACTTCCCCGCCGTTCATCAACGCCCGGGCGATACTGACGCGTTGCTGCTGGCCGCCGGAGAGCTGGCTGGGCCGGTAGTTCAGACGGTCCGCCAGCCCGAGCCGCTGCAACAGATCGGCGGCACGTTGGCGGCGTGCGGCGCGCTGACGCCCGGCGTAGACTGCCGGCACCTCGACGTTGTCTTGCGCGGTGAGTTCCGCCAGCAGGTGATAGCGCTGGAAGATAAAACCGAAATGCTCGCGGCGCAGTTCGGCCAGGCTGTCGCGATCCAACCGCCCGGTGCTGCGTCCGGCAACCTGGTAATCCCCCTCGCTGGGGCGATCCAGGCAGCCAAGAAGGTTCATCAGCGTCGATTTACCGGAGCCTGAAGCGCCGACGATCGCCACCATTTCGCCCTGGCCGATGGTGAGATTGATATTGTTCAGCACCGTCACGCGTTGTTCGCCGGCCTGAAAATGGCGGTTGATGCCGCGCAGTTGCAGCAGAGGTGTTGGGTTCATCAATCACATCCCCATCGGCGGCGGGCCCATGCGCCGCGTGCTGCTTTGCGTCGCCGCACTGACCTGGCTGACAATCACTTTTTCGCCGGCCAGCACACCGCTGATGATCTGTGCGTCGACGTTGTTATTGATGCCGACCTTCACCGGGCGGCGGGCGATATTGCCCTGTTCGTCCACCACCTGCACCCAGTCGCCCTGTAACGCGGTGGCGGGGATCACGACTGCGCCTTTCGCCTTGTCTAGCACGATATACACCTGCGCGGTCATGGAAATGCGCAGCGCGCCGTCGGGGTTCGCCACGTCGAACAGGCCGTTATAGTAAATCGCGGTGCTGGAGGTGGAAGAACTGCTGGAACTGCTGCTGGAGCTCGACGTGGTGGTCTCATCATTGATCGAGTCGGGGGCGGGCTCTATCGCCCGCAGCGTAGCGCGGTAGTGTTTGCCCGGTTCGCCGAGAATGGTGAAATAGACCGGCATGCCTGTTTTCACCTTCACCACGTCGGCCTCGGAAATCTGCGCTTCGATGGTCATGGTGTCCAGCCGGGCGACTTTGACGAGGGTCGGGGCGCTTTGCACCGCATTCACCGTCTGGCCTTCTTCAACCGGCAGCGCGACGATGGTGCCGTCGATCGGGGAGGTGATTTTGGTATAGCCGAGGTTGACCTGCGCAGTATTCACCGCGATCTGCGCCTGCACGATCTGCGCGTCCAGTGCGTTGATGTCGGCGCGGGTGGCATCCAGCGTGGCTCTGGCGCTGTCAAAATCCGCCTGCACGCCGACGCCGCGCGCCACCAGGGTCTGTTGGCGCTGATAGGCGAGCTGATTGTTGCGCAGCGCCGCCAGTTTTGAGGCGCGTTGCGCCTGTACGTTCTTCAATGCCGCTTCTGCGTCCCTCAGCGAGTTCTGCTGGGTTAAATCGTCGATCTCGGCCACCAGTTGCCCTTTATGCACCTTATCGCCCAGCGCCACGCGCAGGGCCTTTATCTGGCCGGAGACCTGTGCGCCGACGCTGACCTGTTTTTGCGCTTCAATGGTGCCATCGGCCAGCACGGTTTGTTCCAGATCGCGCGTTTGCGCTACCGCAGTGATATAACGGGGCGTTTCGGCGGTGCCTTGCGCTCTGAAGTAGAGAAATAAGGCGATAGCAGCCACAATGACAGTGGGCAACAGATAGCGTTTTGAGCGTTGAAACGATGGCATGACGAAGAGGTTCCCTGGCATAAAAGCGCGGCAAAAATCTATTTGCACTAATTTAGCGCGCCCTCGGCCAGGCTGCGGTTAAGTGGCGTTCAGGAATGTGTAAGGATTGAGTAAAACCGGCTGCGAAGCAGGCAAATAGGCGTAAAAATGACGAAAATCCGCGAAGGAGCAAGGCATGAAAATTTTATTGGTCGATGACGACCTGGAGCTCGGCACCATGCTGAGCGAATACCTGACTGGCGAAGGGTTTAACGCCACGTTGGTGCTGACCGGCAAGGCCGGAGTGGAAGGCGCGCTATCGGGCGAGTATACCGCGATGATCCTCGACATCATGCTGCCGGACATGAGCGGTATTGATGTGCTGCGCGACGTGCGTAAAAAAAGCCGTATGCCGATCATCATGTTGACGGCCAAAGGCGACAATATCGATCGGGTTATCGGCCTGGAGATGGGCGCCGACGACTACATGCCCAAGCCGTGCTATCCGCGTGAACTGGTGGCGCGCTTGCGCGCAGTGTTGCGTCGTTTCGACGAACGCCCGGAAGAGGTGGATGACGAGATTGCCATCAGCTTCGGTGAATTGACGCTTAACCCCTCTACCCGCAGCAGCGAATGGCGCGGCAAGGCGTTTGATCTGACCGCTTCGGAGTTCAACCTGCTGGAACTGTTGTTGCGCGCGCCGGAGCGCGTGGTGTCCAAGGACGAGCTGTCGGAAAAAGGATTGGGGCGCCCGCGTGAAGCCTATGACCGCAGCGTTGACGTACATATCAGCAACATCCGCCAGAAGCTGGGCGCGCTGACGGACAACATGCTCAGCATTGAAACGGTGCGCAGCATCGGCTACCGCATCAGGTAATGCCCATGCGCGGAAGACTATTCTGGAAAATTCTGCTGGGTTTCTGGCTCACGTTTATCATCATGACCCAGGCGCTGTGGGTCGCTTTTTCCCTGTACGGCGATCGCTATGAGCCACCGGAAAATGCCGTGGCCCGGCGGCTTATCAATTTGCAGTTGGCAACGGCCGGCACTTTGCTGCGCAGCGGCGGCGAGCCCGCCCTGGAAGCCATGATGCAGGACTGGTCGGACGATGACCGGCGCTTTTTGTCGGTAACCCCGATGGCGCATCCGCCTGCGACGGTGGAGGGGGCTTTCGAGGTTCGTCGCATGCCGGCAAATATCACGGCATGGGTGCAAACGGGGGAGAACAGCGGCTACCTGTTGAATTATGACGTGCGCACTCTGCGCGAACAATACCGCCCCAACAAGCGTTCGCATTTCTTCAATATTCCGGCGCCGATGCTGTGGGTGGGCGGACTGGGTGGGCTGTTGTTCAGCGCCGTGCTGGCCTGGAACTTGACCCGGCCGATGCGCAAATTGAGCGCAGGTTTTGATCGCGTGGCGCAGGGGGATTTGTCTGTGCGTCTGTTCCCGGCGATGCGCCGGCGGCACGATGAAATTTCTGAAGTGGCACGCGATTTCGACACCATGGCCGAAAGGCTGGAACTGCTGGTCAGCGCTCGCGAGCAGTTACTGCACGATGTCTCGCACGAACTGCGCTCACCGCTTGCCCGACTGCAGTTGGCCATCGGGTTGGCGCGGCAGAATGACGGCAACGTAGAGAACTCGTTGCAGCGTATAGAGCACGAAGCGGGGCGGTTGGACAAGATGATTGGCGAGTTGCTTGCGCTGTCGCGCGCCGAGAGCAACAACCTGCCGGACGAGGAGTATTTCGATCTTTACGGGCTGGTGGATGCGGTGGTCAACGACGCACGCTACGAAGCGCAGATCCCCGGAGTCGAGATCGTGTTGCAGGCCAGTTCGGACGTGGAGTACACCGTCAAAGGCAATGCCGAGTTGATGCGGCGCGCGGTGGACAACATTGTGCGTAATGCATTGCGTTTCTCCAGCCACGGGCAGCGGGTCACAGTGGTGCTGACGCGTATCGACCAACTGTTTCAGATCGAGGTCAGCGATCAGGGGCCTGGGGTGGAAGAGGCAAAGCTTTCCAGTATTTTTGATCCGTTCGTTCGGGTGAAATCGGCGATGTCGGGCAAGGGTTATGGGCTGGGGTTGGCGATCACCCGCAAGGTGGTGCTGGCGCACGGCGGCCAGGTTGATGCGCGCAACGGCGAGCAAGAGGGGCTAATCATTACCCTCCGGATCCCGCGCTGGGGATAATAGACTATCTTACTTGCCATTTTGAACTAGGGCAGTGCTCGCCCTCGTCACGTACTGCGTGTACGCTCCGAGGGCTGTGCGCTGTCCATGTTCAAACTGCCTGCGCCGATAACGTCTATTACCAGCGGTATACCCAAAGGATTTCGAATTGCCGCCTGGTGCCATAAAAAAAACGGCGCACTGGGCGCCGTTTATCTTTCACATTCGCAATTACTTCTTGATGCGGATGATCGGGGTTTCACCAACGATTACGGTACCGGACAGTTTGATCAGCTCTTTGATCTCGTCCATGTTGGAGATAACAACCGGCGTCAGGATAGACTTGGCTTTCTCTTCCAGCAGTGCCAGGTTGAACTCGATAACCACGTCGCCTTTCTTGACGCGCTGGCCTTCTTCAGCGATGCGTTTGAAGCCTTCGCCTTTCAGTTCAACGGTGTCGATACCGAAGTGGACAAACAGCTCGATGCCGCTGTCGGATTCGATAGAGAAAGCATGGTTGGTTTCGAAAATTTTACCGATAGTGCCGTCAACCGGGGCAACCATTTTGTTGCCTGTCGGTTTGATGGCAATACCGTCGCCAACGATTTTTTCAGCGAAAACTACGTCAGGTACATCTTCGATGTTAACGATTTCGCCAGAAAGTGGAGCTACGATCTCGATAGTGCCCGTGTCTTTCTTGTCATCAGAAACCAGAGATTTCAGTTTATCGAACAAACCCATGATCTTCTCCTAAGCATTAAATTGGGCGGCGTTCCAGTGTCGTGGAAGTTTAGCAGAGCGTTTTTTCTTCGATGAATTTATTCACGCAATTCATCAGGTCTTGCGCCGTTGGCTGTGCCAAGGCTTGCGCTGCCAACGCCTTCACATCTTCGAAATTCGTATTACGAATAATTTTCTTGATGCGCGGGATTGAAATCGCACTCATGCTGAACTCATCCAGCCCCATGCCCAATAACAACAGTGTAGCACGCTCATCGCCAGCCAGTTCACCGCACATGCCGGTCCACTTGCCTTCTGCGTGAGATGCATCAATGACCTGTTTGATCAGGCCAAGCACTGATGGGGACATCGGGTTATAGAGATGAGAAATCAGCTCGTTGCCGCGATCTACCGCCAGAGTATACTGGGTTAGATCGTTTGTCCCAATACTAAAGAAGTCGACTTCTTTCGCCAGATGGTGGGCAATCACCGCCGCAGCTGGTGTTTCCACCATTACGCCCACTTCAATTGTTTCGTCGAACGCCTTGCCTTCTTCACGCAACTGCGCTTTCAGCGTCTCGAGTTCGCCTTTCAGATCGCGTACTTCTTCGACGGAAATGATCATCGGGAACATGATGCGCAGCTTGCCGAACGCGGAGGCGCGCAAAATGGCGCGCAACTGGGCGTGCAGGATTTCTCTGCGGTCCATGGCGATACGGATGGCGCGCCAGCCGAGGAACGGGTTCTCTTCTTTCGGCAGGTTCATGTACGGCAGGTCTTTGTCGCCGCCGATGTCCATGGTGCGGACGATCACGGCTTGTGCGCCCACGGCTTCCGCAACGGCTTTATAGGCCTGGAACTGCTCGTCTTCGGTTGGCAGCGAGTCGCGGTCCATGAACAGGAATTCGGTACGATACAGGCCGACACCTTCAGCGCCATTGCGCTCTGCACCCGCGACGTCGCGCACGGTGCCGATGTTGGCGCAGACTTCAACCTGATGGCCGTCCAGCGTAATCGCCGGCAGATCTTTCAGCTTGGCCAGATCGTTTTTCTCGGTAACGTACTGGGTCTGTGCGGCTTTCAGCTGATCGATAACGTCAGCGGTTGGGTTAACGTAAATTTTATTGTTAACCGCGTCCAGAATCAGGTAATCGTCGTTCTTCACCTGCTTGGTTACGTCGCTGGTGCCTACGATTGCCGGCAGTTCCAGGGAGCGCGCCATGATAGAGGTGTGCGAAGTACGGCCGCCGAGATCGGTGATGAAGCCCAACACTTTGTCCAGGTTCAACTGCGCGGTCTCAGACGGGGTCAGATCGGTTGCAACCAGGATCACTTCGTCCTGGATGGAGCTCAAATCGACGATAGCCAGGCCCAGAATGTTCTGCAGCAGGCGTTTACCGATGTCGCGTACGTCAGCCGCACGTTCTTTCAGGTATTCATCGTCCAGCTCTTCCAGCGCTTTCGCCTGGCCTTCAATGATGGTGTAAGCTGCCGCATCGGCAGAAGCCAGATCGTCTTTGATAAGGGCTATGATTTCCTGCTCAAGCTCTTCGTCTTCCAGCAGCATGATGTGGCCTTCGAAGATGGCTTCTTTTTCTTCGCCGAAGGTTTCGCCAGCTTTGGTCTTGATCGCTTCCAGCTGTTCGGACGCTTTGGCGCGGCCAGCCAGAAAACGCGAGACTTCCTGCTCTACATGGTCTGCAGAGATTTTCTTCCGGTTGATGACAATTTCATCTTCTTTCAGTAGGAGAGCCTTACCAAAAGCGATACCCGGTGATACTAAAATGCCTGAAATCATAACCCTACCTTACTCTTGACTGGTTTTAACTAAAAAGACGGGCCGATTACTCAAGCTCTGCCATCAGTTTTACCAAGTGCTCAACGGCTTTCTGGTCGTCTTCACCTTCAGCAGAGATGGTCACTACGGTCCCTTGGGTCAGCCCCAGAGTTTGCAGTTTGAACAGGCTCTTGGCGCTGGCGCTTTTACCGTTGGAAGTCACGGTGATGTCAGATGTGAAGCCTTTGGCTTCTTTAACGAACTGAGCGGCAGGGCGAGTGTGCAGACCATTCGGAGCGGTAATAGTAACTTCTTGCTGGAACATTGATGTTTCCCCAACTTATTGGTGTGTTGTGGAGCTAAAGTTTAGCCCAAGGGTATTACTTTAGCTTGTCTGGTTAGCGCCTGACTATGGTACAGGGGCGAGTATTGATGCAACAGAAAACGACGAATTTGGCCCTTCAGATCAAAAAAAATTGGCTTCTGCCGTCGTTTCAATCAGCTCTCCATTATGCCGTGTTTAACGCAGCTGCGACAAACGAGTAAATCGATTCAGCTTAAAACATGGGGCGGAGGGTGATTAATTTTGTGCATCGAAATAATGCACCGTTAAATACTAAAGCTGGCGGGTAAAATCAATCTTCAACTGCTATAAACTTTGATCCAGTCCACAAAAAAGCACCCCGGAAGGTGCTTTTTTAGCTATTTGTGCACAGCTGGCACTACTGTTGCAATTCTTGCTCGGTGAACAAATCGGCAAACAGCGCAGTGCTCAGGTAGCGTTCGCCGGAGGACGGCAGAATCACAACGATGGTTTTGTCGGCGAAGTCGGCTTCTTCAGCGATTTTCACCGCTGCCGCCACGGCCGCCCCGGAGGAAATGCCCGCCAGAATGCCTTCTTCGTCCATCAGACGGCGCGCCATGCTGATGGCTTCGTCGTTGGTGATTTGTTCTACGCGGTCAACCAGATCGAGATCCAGGTTACCGGGGATAAAGCCGGCGCCGATGCCTTGAATCTTGTGCGGGCCCGGTTTGATTTCTTCACCGGCCAACGCCTGCGTGATCACCGGAGAATCAGTAGGCTCTACCGCCACGGTGGTGATCGCTTTGCCTTTGGTGTTTTTGATGTAGCGGCTGACGCCGGTCAGCGTACCGCCGGTGCCGACGCCTGAGATGAAAACGTCGACCTCGCCATCGGTGTCTTCCCAGATTTCCGGGCCGGTGGTTTTCTCATGAATGGCGGGGTTAGCCGGGTTGCTGAACTGCTGCAAAATGAGGTAACGCTCCGGATCGGTAGCGACAATTTCTTCCGCCTTGGCGATGGCGCCTTTCATGCCTTTTGCGCCTTCGGTCAGCACCAGGTTGGCCCCCAGCGCTTTAAGCAGCTTGCGACGCTCGATGCTCATGGTTTCCGGCATGGTCAGCGTCAGTTTGTAGCCGCGTGCGGCGGCGACGAAGGCCAGAGCGATGCCGGTGTTACCGCTGGTCGGTTCTACCAGTTCTTTGCCGGCGACCAGGATGCCGCGTTTTTCTGCGTCCCAAATCATATTGGCACCGATGCGGCATTTAACGCTGAAGCTTGGGTTGCGTGATTCAACCTTGGCCAGAATGCGTCCGTTGCCGATACGGTTCAGACGAACCAGCGGCGTATGGCCGATCGTTAATGAGTTGTCTTCGTATATCTTGCTCATAGCCCGTCCTTTAACTCTATGAAAATGTGGGGAACATCGAAAGCATACGCTAACAGTACCGGCAGGGAAGTAAAGAATTGGTATATCGATATGTTATTAGGAAATAAGTTTTAAGCACAACGATAAGGGCGCAAATTGCGCGCCCTGTCGAAGAATTAATCGTAATGCGGGGAATGAAACGGCTCAGGAACGAACGAATTGTGTACGGTAACGGTCGACCCACATGGCGGTGGCGCCGCAAACCGCGACCGGCAGGATCACCAGATTAAGGATGGGGATCATGGTGAACAGGCTGACCATCGCGCCAAACTGCAGGTTGTCGGTTTTATGCTGACGCAGCGCACGACGCATATCGGCAAAGCTCACCTTATGGTTATCGAACGGGTAGTCGCAATATTGGATCGCCAGCATCCAGGCGCTGAACAAAAACCACAGCACCGGCGCCACCGTTTGGCCGATCCCCGGAATGAAATAGAGTATCAGCAACAGCAGAGCACGCGGCAGGTAGTACGCCAGTTTGCGCCATTCACGCGCCATGATGCGCGGCAGGTCCTTCACAATGCCGAAGATGCCGGTGTCCGGCAGCGGCTTGCCGGTCAGGCTGCCCTCCAGATGTTCGGCCAGCAGGCCGCAGAAGGGTGCGGCAATCAGGTTGGTGAGGGTACTGAACAAATAGCTGAATACCAGCAGGACGGAAATGACCGCCAGCGGCCACAGCAGATAGCTCAGCCACTGCAGCCAGTTGGGCACGTGGCTCATCATGCTGGGGATCCAATCGCCCAGTTGGCTGAACAGCCACCAGAAAGCGGAGCCCATCAGCAGCACGTTGACCAGCAACGGCAGGACGACATAGCGTTTAATCCCCGGGCGCGAAATCAGGCGCCAACCTTCGGCAAAATAATGAAAGCCGCTGGTGGAGTGAGAAGGTGACTGCGTATAGGACATATCTTAAGTTATCTCGTTGTCTGAACAGGCATCGCTATCATATCGGGATGATTTTCTACTGGCTAGGGTGTCATTGGCTGAAAAAACAGCAAAAAAAGGCAGTATAATCATCTTTATTGGCATAAAGTTCAGCACGGACTTGCACTTGTGTGCTCGGGCAAATAGAGTTAAAGAGTGAATGTTTGCCGCGGTGGCAATGTATTGGAACAACAGAGATAGCAATGATGCAGGATTTGCGTCTGATATTAATCGTTGTTGGCGCGATCGCCATAATAGCGTTGTTATTGCACGGTCTGTGGACCAGTCGCAAAGAACGCTCGTCGCTTTTCCGCGATCGCCCAGCCAAGCGTTCTAAAAAAGAACGTGAACAATCCCCGATCGACGATCTCGATGAAGGCGTGGGAGAGGTGCGTGTACGCGCCGTCAACCCGCACGATGAGCCGTCGTTTGGTCATTTTGATGCCGCACGCGAAGAACCCGTGGTTGCGCCGAAGCCTGCTCCGGCGGCCGAGCCTACGCCACGTGCCGTTCAACCGGCTGCTCATCAGTCTCCGCCACCGCTGTCTCAGCGGCCGGATTATGATGACATCCTGCTGGACAACTACGCGCAGGACGCAGACGACGAGCCGCAGCAGCCTGCGCCGCGTCGTGAACCGCGCGTTGACGATCTGCCGCCTGTGGCGACTGCAGCAGAGCCGGCGTTCCGCGCCGAACCTGCGCATCAGCCGCAGCTGGAAGTGAAACCAGCGGCGGTGGAACCTCAGCCTGCTCCGGCAGCCATTAAACCGGCAAAACTGAAAGAAACCGTACTGGTGCTGCACGTTACCGCACATCAGGGTGGCGTGATCGGCGGCGAAGTTCTGCTGCAGAGCGTGCTGCAAGCGGGCTTCCAGTTTGGCGCAATGGGGATTTTCCATCGCCATATCAGCCCGGCAGGCAGCGGCCCTGTGCTGTTCAGCCTGGCGAATATGGTCAAGCCGGGATCTTTTGATCCCGACATGATGTCCGATTTCTCCACGCCGGGCGTGTCGATGTTCATGATGGTGCCGTCTTATGGCGACGCTAATCAGAACTTCAAGCTGATGCTGCAGTCGGCACAGCGAATCGCCGACGACGTGGGCGGTGTGGTGCTGGACGATGAGCGCCGTATGATGACCCCGCAGAAGCTGGAAACCTACAAAGCGCGCATCCGCGAAGTGTTGGAAAGCAACGCCTGACCGGTAGCGACGCGCACTGAATATCCGTAACAACAAAGCCCCCGCTTGCCGGGGGTTTTTTATCTTTGATGGTGAGCCATGGAATCGATAATCCAACAAATCAATCAACTACGAACCTCACTGCGCCATCACGAATACCAATATCATGTGCTTGATGCGCCGGAAGTGCCGGATGCGGAATACGATCGTCTGATGAATGAGCTGCGTGAGTTGGAAAACGCGCACCCGGAGCTGATCACCGCCGATTCGCCGACCCAGCGCGTGGGTGCCGCTCCGCTGGCGGCGTTCGACCAGGTGCGGCATGAAGTGCCGATGCTGTCGCTGGATAACGTATTCGACGAAGAAAGTTTTCTGGCGTTCTACAAACGCGTGCAGGATCGCCTGAAGAGCAACGATCCGCTCACTTTCTGTTGCGAGCTGAAACTGGACGGTCTGGCGGTCAGCCTGCTGTACGAAGACGGCGAACTGGTGCGTGCGGCCACGCGCGGCGACGGCACCACCGGTGAGAACATTACCTCCAATGTGCGTACCATCCGCGCCATCCCGCTGCGTCTGAGCGGCGACAATATCCCGCGTCGGCTGGAAGTGCGCGGCGAAGTGTTTATGCCGCAGGCCGGCTTCGAGCAGATGAACGAAGAGGCGCGTCGCAAGGACGGCAAGATATTTGCCAACCCGCGCAACGCCGCCGCCGGTTCTATCCGCCAGCTCGATCCGCGCATTACCGCCAAACGCCCACTGACCTTTTTCTGCTATGGCGTTGGTCTGCTGGAAGGCGGCGAGCTGCCGCGCAGTCACTGGCAGCGCCTGATGCAGTTTAAAAACTGGGGCTTACCGGTCAGCGATCGCGTCAAATGCTGCACCGGCAGCGACGAAGTATTGGCTTTCTACCGCCAGGTAGAACAGGACCGCGCGCAGCTCGGATTCGATATCGACGGCGTGGTGGTCAAAATTGATGATATCGATCTGCAGGAAACGCTTGGCTTTGTGGCGCGAGCGCCACGTTGGGCGACGGCATTCAAGTTCCCGGCGCAGGAACAAATTACCGTGGTGCGCGAAGTGGAATTCCAGGTTGGGCGTACCGGGGCGATAACGCCGGTGGCGCGACTGGAACCGGTGCAGGTTGCCGGCGTGATCGTCAGCAACGCCACGCTGCACAACGCCGACGAGATCGAACGTTTGGGCCTGCGCATCGGCGATACGGTGATCGTGCGCCGTGCCGGTGACGTGATCCCGAAGGTGGTCGGGGTGATTGAGGATCGCCGTCCGCAGGACGCGCGTGAAATAGTGTTCCCACTGCATTGCCCGGTCTGTGGTTCCGATGTGGAGCGGGTTGAAGGCGAGGCGGTAACGCGTTGCACCGGTGGGCTGATCTGCGCCGCGCAGCGTAAAGAAGCGCTGAAGCACTTCGTTTCCCGGCGCGCGATGGACGTCGACGGCATGGGCGACAAGATCATCGAGCAACTGGTAGAAAAAGAATATGTGAAGAATCCGGCCGATTTATTCCGCCTGTCCGCAGGTATTCTGACCGGGTTGGATCGCATGGGGCCGAAGTCGGCGCAGAACCTGGTCAACGCGCTGGAGAAATCCAAGCGGACCACCTTTGCCCGTTTCCTGTATGCGCTCGGCATCCGCGAAGTGGGCGAGGCCACGGCGGCCAACCTGGCGGCGCACTTCGGTGAGCTTCCAAAGCTGTACGCCGCCGATATCGACGCGCTGAAACAAGTTCCGGACGTCGGCGAGGTGGTGGCGAAGCATGTGCGTCATTTCCTCGACGAAGAGCTTAACCAGAAGGTGATCGACGAACTGATTGGCGCCGAGATTGGCATCAACTGGCCGGAAGTGGTGGTGGTAGCGGCGGAAGAGATCGACAGCCCGTTTGCCGGTAAAACCGTGGTGTTGACCGGTTCGTTGAGCCAACTTTCACGCGATGAGGCTAAAGATCGTCTGACGGCGCTGGGCGCCAAGGTCAGCGGCAGCGTCTCGAAAAAGACCGATCTGGTGATTGCCGGCGAAGCGGCCGGCTCCAAGTTGGTGAAGGCGCAGGAATTGGGCATTGCAGTGATCGATGAAGCGGAAATGATCCGCCTGCTGGGTGTCTGATGGAAAAAGAGAATCTGATCGAGATCGCCAATACCTTGATGCCGTTTGGCAAGTACCAAGGGCGGGCGCTGATTGACCTGCCTGAAGAGTATCTGCTGTGGTTCGCCCGCAAAGGCGAGTTCCCCAACGGCAAACTCGGCATGCTGATGGAAATGACGCTGGCGATTAAAATCGAAGGGCTTGACCACCTGGTCAAGCCGTTAAAAAAGAGTTGAACAGACAGACGGGCGAAAGCCCGTTTCGTTTATCCGCGCGACGCTTCTGCGTTAAGCGCCCCCTGTTTTTCCTGCTGTTTCTTCTGATAACGTCTCGCCAACACTGCGCAAGTCATTAATTGCACCTGATGGAACACCATCAGTGGCAAAACCATAATCCCCACGGTTGAAGCCGGGAACAGGATATTGGCCATCGGGATACCGTTCGCCAGGCTTTTCTTCGAGCCGCAGAACACTATGGTGATTTCGTCGGCTTTACTAAAGCCCATCCAGCGCGCCATGTAAGTGTTCACCACCAGCACGATCGTCAGCAGGACGATGCTGCCCGCTACGATAAACACCAGCGAACCCATGCCCACCTGATGCCAGATACCGTGCGTGACCGCCTCGCTGAAGGCGGCATAGACCACCAGCAGAATCGAGGTCTGGTCGGTTTTACCGATAAGCTTGCGGTTGCGTTCGATCCACTTGCCGATCAGCGGCCGTGACAAATGGCCGGCGACGAAGGGCACCAACAGTTGCAGCACAATCGAGCCGACCTGTTGCAGGCTGCCGGTTTCACCGTGGACGTTCATGAGCAGCCCGACCAACAGCGGTGAGACGAAGATCCCCAGCAGGCTGGAGGCCGACGCGCTGCACACTGCGGCGGCGACGTTGCCCCCCGCCAGCGAGGTAAAGGCGATGGCCGATTGCACGGTGGCGGGCAGAATGCACAGGTAGATAAAGCCGGAATACAGCTCTGGGCTGACGTCGATCGGCGACCACCATTTAAACAGCACGCCGAGCGCCGGAAAAATGATAAAGGTGCTGAACATCACCCACAGATGCAGCCGCCAGTTGTTGCTGCCGGCCAGAATGGCTTCGCGAGACAGCTTGGCGCCGTGCATAAAAAACAGCAAGGCGATGGCGGCGATGGTCAGCACGTTTAGCCAGCCGACAAATTCGCCCCGCGCAGGCAGGAACGACGCCAGCAATACGGTGGCGAGCAGCGTCAGGGTAAAGCGGTCGGGCAGGAATCTCATGGTGGCGTACTCGAATAAAAATGATGCGCTTATTGTGGCGTTGCGGGATATAATAATTAAATTGATTTATTTAATTTATTTATGAAAAAAATACATGAATTATTCCATCAAGCAGCTCAGAGTTTTTGTCGCCATTGCCCGGCATCGCAGCTTCAGCCGGGCCGGTGAGGCTATTGGCCTGACCCAGTCGGCGGTCAGCCACAGCGTGAAAGAACTGGAAGCGGAGATCGGTGTGCGCCTGCTGGACCGTACCACGCGCGAAGTGGTGCTGACCGACGCCGGGCAGCGGCTGGCTAACCGCGTGGAACGGCTGCTGGATGAATTGCAGACCTCGTTGCTGGATGCACGCAGCTTTGGCGTGCAGCGCAGCGGCACGGTGCGCGTGGCGTCGAGCCAGACTATCTCCGCCCACCTGATGCCGCAATGCATCGCCGCCGGGGAGCAGCAGTATCCGGATATTCGCATCATGCTGCGTGACCAGGCACAACAGCAGGTGCTGCACAGCATCCGTAACGCCGAGGTGGATTTTGGCATAGTGGTGGATCCGGTCCAGGCGGTGGATCTGGACTGCGAGCCGATTCTACATGAACCCTTCCTGCTGCTGTGCCGCTGCGATCACCCGTTCGCCGCATTGCCCGAGGTGCACTGGTCGGCACTGAACGGCAGCCGTTTGGTATTGCAGGATTATGCTTCGGGCAGTCGGCCATTGATTGACAGCGCTTTGCGTCAGCAGGGAGTGGAAGCGCCGGTGGTGCAGGAAATCGGTCACCCGGCGACGCTGTTTCCCATGGTGGCGGCGGGTATCGGCATCAGCATTTTCCCGGCGCTGGCGTTACCGCTACCGGAAGGCGGGCAATTGAAAGTGTGTCGGCTGGTGCCGGAAATTAATCGTGCGCTGATGCTGGTGCGGCGTAAAAACCGCTCGTTGACGCCGGCTGCGGAGGTGATTTGGCAGGTAGTGGGGCAGCAGGCGGCGTTGTTGCAACAGCAACGCCGCCAACAGGTGGATTATTGAATCAGATATACACATCCACGGCATTCAGCGCGGTGGGGCGATTGACGCCATCGCCTTTGACCGGGGCGCTGCCGGAGGCGGCTTTCGCCATCTGTTCCTGCTGCTGCTTTTCCATTTCTTCTTTCTGAATACGTTCGATTTCGGCCTGCAGCATTTTGATCTGCGCCTGGATCAGCTGTTTCTGTTTTTCGATCTCTTTGGCATCGCCGCCCGAGTCTTTGAGAGCCACCAGTTTTTGTTGCAGATCCTGGATCTGTTTATTCAGCGCCTTGATGCGTGCCGAAGCGCTGCTGTCCGAGATATTGACCTGTTCATCGCTGCCGGCGCCTTCGGTTTCTTTGGGTTTACCGCCTTCGGGCTGCTGATTGACAGGCTTGGCCATCAGCACCTGGCCCTGTTTGCCGGGGGCGCTGAAGACGTTGCTGACGCCGGGTACGGTGTTTTTTACCGGCACGATCATGGTAATGCTGGTGGACATGATGCTCTCCCTGAGTCTTGATGTTTCTGCTCAAGGTATCGGCAGCGGCGGGTAAAACTTTACCCGCGAACTTGCCGTAGCCGCGGCCAGCGCTGCAGCCAGCCTTTGTCGGCCACTCTTTGCTCGAAGGTGTGGATATCGCCGTTTTTGGCATTGAAGGTAATGGTGTCGTCGAACAGTCGCTCAAGGCCGAAAGGCGCTACCAGTTGGATGCTGTCATCGGCGTTCAGACGCGCGCCAACCGCCGTTTCAAGTTCGGTCCAAAAGCTGATGGCATCCTCGCTGTTGAGGTAGGGCGCCCGCCCGCTGCGCAGGTGCATGCGAGCCTGATTTTTCACCGACCACGGCTGCGGCAACCACTGTTGCAGCCGCGCCTCCAGCATCCTATCGCGCTCCGCTTCCGACCGTTGCGGATCAAAATGAATCACGTCGATGTCGTTGAGCGGTGTCGGGGAGGCATAACCGTGGAGCCGGTCCCACACCAGATTGCGTACAAATCCGGCGCCCAGACACCAGTCGTTCAGGCCGAGCCGCCGTACGGTGCGCAACAGGGTCATTCTTTCGTTATCTTGCTGTAACCACTGGATAATTTGCTGATGCCGGTTCATTACCTCTCCTTTGTTGCGGCTACTGTAACCCGAAGCGCTCGCCGGCGGAATGCAATGCATGATTTTAGTGCAGGCTCAGGCTGCCCGGAGCCTGGCGGTAAACGGCATTAACTGAATGATTTCCTGTAAAAAATAAATTCATCTGTCGACTGACTACACTTGGTACAGGGTTTGCAACTTCCGGTGATCATTCCGGGCAGGACAGGGGAGCGCTATGTATCAGGCAACGCTTAGCCGGCGCAGCTACCGTTTCAATGATTTACGCCAACTGATGGCAAAGGCGTCACCGGCCCGTTCCGGCGACTATCTGGCGGAGGTGGCGGCGGAGAGCGCGGAGGAACGCATGGCGGCGCGCCTTGCGCTGGCGGAGGTACCGCTGAAAACGTTTTTGCAGCAGGTGCTGGTGCCTTACGAAGAAGATGAGGTCACGCGGCTGATTATCGACAGCCATGATGCCGTGGCCTTTGCGCCGATCTCCCACCTGACGGTGGGGGATTTCCGCGACTGGTTACTGAGCGAGCAGGCGGACAGCGCAATGCTGGCGCAGGTCGCCGCCGGAATTACGCCTGAAATGGCGGCGGCGGTGAGCAAACTTATGCGCAATCAGGATCTGATCCTGGTGGCGAAGAAGTGCCGGGTGGTGACGCGATTTCGCAATACTCTCGGCCTGCCAGGCCGCATCAGCGTGCGCTTGCAGCCCAATCATCCGACCGACAGCCTGCAGGGCATCGCCGCCAGCATGCTCGATGGCCTGTTGTACGGCAGCGGCGACGCGGTGGTCGGCATCAACCCGGCCAGCGACAGCCTGCCGCTGCTGGAAAAGCTCAATTACATGCTGGATGACGTGATCCAGCGTTTCGCCATTCCCACACAGTCCTGCGTGCTGACGCACGTCACCAACACGCTGCGGCTGATGGAACGCGGTGCGCCGGTGGATCTGGTGTTCCAGTCGATCGCCGGCACAGAAGCCGCCAACACCGGCTTCGGCATTAATCTGGCGCTGCTGGCGGAGGCGCAGCAGGCGGCGTTGAGCCTCAATCGCGGCACGCTGGGCAATAACGTGATGTATTTCGAAACCGGGCAGGGCAGTTGCCTGTCGGCCAATGCGCATCACGGCGTCGATCAGCAAACCTGCGAGGCGCGCGCCTATGCGGTAGCGCGCCATTTCTCTCCGTTGTTGATCAATACCGTGGTCGGATTTATCGGCCCGGAATATCTGTATGACGGTAAACAGATTATTCGTGCCGGGTTGGAGGATCACTTCTGCGGCAAGCTGCTCGGGCTGCCGCTGGGGTGCGACGTGTGCTACACCAATCATGCGGAGGCGGATCAGGATGACATGGACACGTTGCTGACGCTGTTGGCCACCGCCGGATTAACCTTTTTGATCGGCGTGCCGGGAGCGGACGACATCATGCTCAATTATCAGAGCACCTCCTTCCACGACGCGTTGTATATCCGCGAACTGCTGGGGCTCAAACACGCACCGGAGTTTGCCGACTGGTTGGTGAAAATGCATATCACCGACGAACTGGGGCGGCTGCGCGATACGGCCTCCAACCATCCGTTGTTGCTGGCGTTGCAGGGGGAGAGTTGATGAATAAACCGGTTCACGTCAACAGCTGGGATGCGCTGCGCGCCTTTACCGATGCGCGTATCGCGTTGGGGCGCACCGGCGCCAGCCTGCCCACCGGGGAACTGCTTAAATTCGGTCTGGCGCATGCGCAGGCGCGCGATGCGGTACACCAACCGTTCGACAGCGATACGCTGGGCGGGGCGTTGCAGGAGAGTGGCTGGCAGACGCTGACGGTGCACAGTCAGGCCGCTGATCGCACCGCCTACCTGAGCCGGCCGGATCTGGGGCGGCGGTTGGCGGCGGACAGCCGCAGTCTGCTGCTGGGCCTGCCGGACAAGGCGGCCGATTTGCTGCTGGTGGTGGCGGACGGCCTGTCTTCCAAGGCGGTGCACCGTCAGGCGTTACCCTTGTTGCAGGCGCTGCGGCCTTATCTCGATCTGTTAGGGCTATCCGTAGCGCCCGTGGTGCTGGCGCATCAGTCGCGGGTGGCGCTGGGGGATGATATCGGCGAGTGTCTGCGGGCAAAAGCGGTAGCGATATTGATTGGCGAGAGGCCGGGCCTGTCCTCGCCGGACAGCCTGGGAATTTACCTCACCTGGGGGCCGAACACCCGGCGGCGCGAGTCGGAGCGTAACTGTATCTCCAACGTTCGACCTGAAGGGCTGGATTACCCGCAGGCAGCGTTCAAGCTGGCGTGGCTGCTGGAACAGGCGTTCCAGCGGGGTCTGACTGGGATTGAACTGAAAGACGAAAGCGATAACCCGGCGTTGTATGGCCGGGTATCGCCGCTTCATTCCCAACTGGGGGGCTGACCGATACTTTGCTGCAGCAGGGTGGTGAATGCGTTTAACCGGGCGGAGATCTTGGCCACCGGTCGCAGCAGGTAGATACCCTGTTGTTCCTGGCGCGGATCCTCCAGCACGGGTTGCAAGCGGCCGGCCTGGATATCCGGGCCAACCACCCAGTTGGGTAAAAAGGTGATCCCCAATCCAAGCAGCGCCGCCTGGCGCTGGGCGGTAAAGTCGTTGCAGCGCAGTACCATACTGCAACGGTTCAGTAGCTGACCGCTGAGGATTTGCGTCCAGCAGGCCGGTTGCTGTTTATTATAACGGGCAATCAGCCGATGTTCCGGTAGCGCGTTCAGGTCCTCTGGGCAGCCATAGCGGGCGATATAGTCGGGGCTGGCACACATGACCCAGCGCTGAGTGGCTATTCGGCTGGCGTACAGCCCGCTGTCTTTCTGTTCGCCGATGCGGATGGCGGCGTCCAGCAATTCCTGCGTCGGATCGGTCTGGCGTTCGGTCAGATCCAGGTCAACAAACAGCTGCGGGTAGCGTTCAGCCAGCGTCGGCAACAGCGGCAGGATGTAGGTCTTGCCAAAGGTCGGCAGGCAACTGATGCGCAACGTTCCCTGCGGCACATCACTCAGCGAGGCCAGCTCTGCGCGGATGTCGGTGATGTCCGACAGCAGCGCCGCGGCCCGCGCCTTCAGCATTTCCCCGGCATCCGTCAGCATCAGGCCGCGTGTCGAGCGGATAAACAGCGTAGCGTCAAGAGCGCTTTCCAGCGCGTCGATATGGCGAACCAGCGAAGAGGGCACCATACCCAGTTTGCGGGCGGCAGCGGAGAAGCTGCCCAGCAGGGCCACTTCGAGAAATATCGGCAGATGTTCAACATAGCGGGCGTCATTCATCTTTGCATTATATGCAAAAGCGTTTCTTATGAATACCGTGTTCTCTGCCCACCGCATTGCGGTTACTCTTTTTCTGGGGCTTACGGACGGTAAGAGCGAACCGGGCTCCCGCCGCAAAGAGAAAAATAGATAAATCAAGCGGATTTTAGACCTTAAAACAACCCCATTCTCTCAGGCACCGCCATGCGCCTGCGACAGTGATTGCTGCTTCAATACCAGAGTAAACGTTCAATTTGACGCTGTGCCCGCCAACAATGATTAGTGAATCTAAACCGTTGTTGAGGTTGAGCGTCGCCGGCCTGCCGTGCCGGTTTTTTTGTCGCCGTTGGCTGAATCGTTCCACCTGAACGCGTCGTCGGCGACATCTTTGCTTACCTTTCAGGTGGGCATTTTTGAACGCGCGGGGGCATTTCGCACCGTGCTGGTGGAGGAGTACGTAATGAACGAAAAGCAGGGTTGTTCCTGTGCGCACCATTTGGTGCAGGGTTTCGCCAGGCAGTCAGTGATTGCCGGGGAGGGCGAAATCTATCAAATCTCGCTGATGAGCGCGTTAATCAGCGGCGTCTACGAAGGGGAAGTGACCATTGCCGAATTGCTTCGGCACGGCAACTTTGGCCTGGGCACCTTCAACCACCTCGATGGCGAATTGATCGCCTTTGATGATGAAATTCATCAACTGCGCGCCGACGGCAGCGCGCGACCGGCCAGGCATGATCAGAAAACCCCTTTTGCCGTTGTCACCTTTTTCCAACCCAGTGTTACCCAAAGCTTCGATCGCCCTATCACCAAAGCGCAACTGCACCAGTGCATTGATGAGCAGGTGGCTTCGCCGAACCTGTTCTGCGCGGTGCGCGTCGACGGTGAATTCAGCCACGTGGAAACCCGCACCGTGCCGCGTCAGGAGCGGCCCTATCGCCCGATGCTGGAGGCAATCGAGGAGCAACCGACCTTTGCCTTTCTCAAGCGGCAGGGAACCCTGGTTGGCTTCCGTTCGCCGGACTATATGCAGGGGGTCGGCGTAGCCGGTTATCACGAGCACTTTGTTACCGACGATCGCAGCGGCGGCGGCCACGTGCTGGATTATCAGCTCGACCACGGTCGCCTGCAATTTGGGGTGATCACCCGTCTCAATCTTCAATTGCCGCATGATGCGGATTTTCTGCGCGCCGACCTCTGTCCGGAGGATTTGGACCGCGCGATTCGTTCTGCCGAGGGTTAATTCCGCGACAGCCGTTGGTGTATTTTCAGGAGGTGTGTTCCATGAACAAGGCAAAAACAGACAATAACTGGGCGTGTGGCGCAGATTTGGTGGTGAAAAATCTGGAAGCGCAGGGCGTCAAATACGTGTTCGGTATTCCGGGGGCGAAAATCGACCGGGTATTCGATTCGCTGGAGGACGCGCCGTCGATAGAAACGGTGGTGGTTCGGCACGAGGCCAATGCGGCGTTTATGGCGGCGGCGGTCGGGCGGTTGACCGGTAAGGCCGGTGTGGCGCTGGTGACCTCCGGGCCTGGCAGTTCCAACCTGATCACCGGGCTGGCGACCGCCACTTCGGAAGGGGATGCGGTGGTGGCGATCGGCGGTGCGGTGAAGCGCGCCGATAACCTCAAACAGACCCACCAGAGCATGGATACCGTCAGCATGTTCCGGCCGGTGACCAAATATTGCGCCGAAGTTCATGCCGGCGTGGCGATTTCCGAAGTGATCGCCAATGCTTTCCGTCATGCCGAGTTTGGCCGGCCTGGGGCATCGTTCATCAGCTTGCCGATGGACATCGTGAATGAACCTGTCAGTGCGCCGGTGCTGGCGGGGTGCCGCCTGCCACGCATGGGGGCCGCCGCCGCCGATGACATTCGCACGGCGGTAAAATTGATCCAGCAGGCGAAGTGTCCGGTGATGCTGTTGGGTCTGCAGGCCAGCCGCCCGGAAAACAGCGAGGCGGTGCGTCATCTGCTGCACCGCACCCATATGCCGGTGGTGGGCACCTATCAGGCGGCGGGGGTGATCGACGTCAATCATTTCGCCAGGTTTGCCGGCCGCGTCGGGTTGTTCAACAACCAGCCGGCCGATCAACTGTTGCAGAAAGCCGATCTGGTGGTCAGCGTCGGCTACGGCCCGATCGAATACGATCCCTGCATGTGGAACAGCCAGGGCAAACTGAAGCTGGTGCATATCGACGTGTTGCCGGCGGATATCGATACCTGTTACCGCCCGGACGTGGAGCTGGTGGGGAATATCAGCGCGACCCTGGATATGATGACCGAAGCCTTCAGCGCCGTGGTGAGCGTGCCGGCAGAGGTTGAACTGATCCTCAGCGATCTGGGGCGGCAGCGTACCGAACTGGCGGAACGCGCCGCACGCCGTGGCGGCATGCCGATCCATCCGCTGCGTATCGTGAAAGAGCTGCAGGATATTGTCAGCGACGACGTAACGCTGTGCGTGGATATGGGCAGTTTTCACATCTGGATCGCGCGCTATCTCTATAGCTTCCGCGCAAGACAACTGCTGATCTCCAACGGCCAGCAGACCATGGGGGTGGCGTTGCCGTGGGCGATTGGCGCAGCCTTGGTGCGCCCGGGGGACAAAGTGGTGTCTATCTCCGGCGACGGCGGTTTTATGCAGTCGAGCATGGAGCTGGAAACCGCGGTGCGGCTGAAAAATAACATCGTGCACGTGATTTGGGTGGATAACGCCTACAACATGGTGGAAATGCAGGAGGTGAGTAAATACCGACGCAAATCCGGTGTGGAATTTGGCCCGATCGATTTTAAAGCCTATGCGGAATCCTGCGGTGCGGTAGGGTTTGCCGTGCAGTCGGTAGATGACCTGCGGCCGATGCTGCGCAAAGCGATGGACATTCAGGGGCCGGTGGTGGTGGCGATCCCGGTCGACTATGCCGACAACTACAAACTGATGGCGCAGATGAACTTCAGCCAGATGATTTAATTTCATTATGTCGGTTAACCACGGGGAGCGGCCTTTGCGGCGCACCCCGTTTTTTATGCTCGAAATTTGTGCTTTACAACCCTAACTGCATGATTTATTGGTATCCGTCGGGTCCGTTTTCTATACCCTATGAATGTCGAGTTACGGCCAGGCGACGGGTATAACCACTGGGGATGGCAGGATGAAAAATAAAGCACTCACGATGACGCTGGGATTGTTGGCTCTGGCGATGATGGGCGGTGCGCACGCCCGCACGCTGGTTTATTGTTCCGAAAGCTCGCCTGAAGGGTTCAACCCGCAGCTATTCACCTCGGGCCCCACCGTAGACGCCAGTTCTGCGACAATCTACAACCGGCTGGTGGATTTCAAAACCGGCACCGTCGAGCTGCAACCCAGCCTGGCGGAAAGTTGGGAAGTGAGCGAGGACGGCAAGCAGTACACTTTCCATCTGCGCAAGGGCGTGAAATTCCAGAGTAACAAGTATTTTACGCCAACCCGCGACTTCAACGCCGACGACGTGATCTTCTCCTTCATGCGGCAAAAAGACGCCAATAATCCGTATCACAAGGTCTCCAACGGCGCTTACACCAACTTCGAATCCATGGAGTTCGGCACGCTGATCGACAAGATTGTCAAAGTGGACGACAGCACCGTGCGCTTTGAGCTTTCGCGCGCCGAAGCGCCGTTCGTGGCCGATCTCGGCATGTATTTCGCCACCATTTTATCGGCGGAATATGCCGATGCGATGCTGAAGGCCGGCACGCCGCAGCGGGTCGATAACGACCCGATCGGCACCGGGCCGTTCCAACTGGTGCAGTATCAGAAAGACGCGAAGATCCTCTATAAAGCGTTCGACCACTATTGGGAGGGCAAACCGAAGATTGACCGTCTGGTGTTCTCGATAACCCCGGATGCCGCGGTGCGTTATGCCAAACTGCAAAAAAATGAATGCCAGGTGATGCCATTCCCCAACCCGGCGGATTTAGCGCGGATGCGGCAGGACCCAAACATTCAGGTGATGGAGAAATCCGGCTTGAATATCGGCTTCCTGGCGTTTAATACCCAGAAGAAACCGCTGGATAATGTCAAAGTGCGCCAGGCACTGGCGATGGCGGTGAATAAACCGGCGATTATCGAAGCGGTGTTTCACGGTGCGGGCCAGCAGGCGAAGAACCTGCTGCCGCCGACCCAGTGGGGTAGCAACGACAAGATTGAGGATTACCCGTATGCGCCGGAGAAAGCCAGGCAACTGCTGCAGGAAGCCGGTTTGGGCCGGGGTTTTGCGATTGACCTGTGGGCGATGCCGGTGCAGCGGCCTTACAACCCTAACGCCAAACGCATGGCGGAGATGATCCAGTCCGATTGGGCGAAGATTGGCGTGAAGGCTAAAATTGTCACTTTCGAGTGGGGCGAGTACTTGCAGCGGCTCAAAAATGGCGAACACCAGACCGCGTTGGTGGGGTGGACTACCGCCAACGGCGATCCGGATAACTTCTTCGGCCCGTTGTTTACCTGTGTTTCGGCCAACGGCGGTTCAAACTCGGCCAAATGGTGCTACCCGCCGTTTGATAAGCTGATCCTGCAGGCGCGTGAAGAGAACGATCATACCAAGCGGGTGGCGCTGTATGAGCAGGCGCAGGTAATGATGCATGAGCAGATGCCGGCGTTGATGATTGCCCACTCGACCATTTTTGAGCCGGTGCGCAAAGAAGTGAAAGGCTACGAGATCGACCCGTTCGGCAAGCACATCTTCAAACAGGTATCGCTGGAGAAATAATAAAAAGGGGGCTGCATGGCAGCCCCCGGTGTTTCTCAACAGGCATCAGAAATGCGTGTTGATGCTCATATAATAAGTGCGGCCCGGTTCGTTGTAGGTTGCAGCGCCCGCTCCGGCGATGTTGATGGCGCCGGTGTTGGGATCGCCAACGTTTTGCGCGTTGCCGGCGCGGAACTGGCGTTTGTCGAACAGGTTGTCGATGCCGGCGGTGACGCTGACGTTTTTGGTGACGTCATAGGTGGCGCTGGCGCCGACGATGGCGTAAGGGCTGACCTCGCGGGTTTCGCTGCCGGTCGCCGGTTTACCCTGATAATTGTACTTCTTCGGCTTCTGACGGCCGTACCAGGTCAGGGTCGATTGCATTGACAGTTCCTGGGTCGCCTGCCAGCTCAGCGTCGAGTTGATCGTGAATTTAGGGATCACCGACAGATAATCGCCGGTGCTCTTGTTCTTGTTCTCGATCATGTAGGTGGCGTTGTTGCTCCAGGAAAGGGTCTCGTTGATCGGTACGTTCAGTGTACCTTCCAGGCCCTGTACGACCGCTTTCGGCACGTTTTCCCACTGATAAACTGCCGTACCCGTGCTGCTGGTGGCGATTTTGCTGTTGCCCGCCTCGATCTTGTTGCGGTAATCGTTGCGGAAGTAAGTCACCCCGGCCAGCCAGCCTTCATGATGGAACTCCAGCCCGATCTCTTTGTTGACGCTGGTTTCCGCCTTCAGATCGTCGTTGCCGAGCAGATAGCAGCCATTTTTGGTATCGCTGGCCGCACAACCTTGCCCCTTGCTGTACAGCAAATAGTTTTGGTTGGTCTGGAACAGCGTCGGCGCTTTGTAGGCGCGGGCGATGCCCATTTTCAGCGTGAAGTTGTCGCCCAACTCTTGCGACAGGTTTAGCGCCGGGCTCCAGTTATTACCGGCCTCGGAATGGTGATCGTAACGCAGGCCGGGCGTCAGCATGGTGCTGTCGGTCAGCTCGATATTGTCCTCGGCGAACAGCGAGAAGATATTCGCCGAAGCGTAAGGGCTACGGGTGCCGGTCTCTGTGCCAGGAATAGTGCCGCCCATCAGCGTTTGGCTGGTTGACGTGCCATCCTTCATGCGCTGCTGGTTCCACTCGGTGCCCAGCGTGGCGGTTTGCGTGACGCCCAATTCAAACGGCACGCTGACTTCGCTGTGCGCCAGAAAATCGTCCAGCTTGGTGGTGCCGAAGCCTTCATTTTTGGTGTCGAAAATACCCTCGGTACCGCCGGCCAAACCTTCGTTCAGACGCGTATTACGCGTGCGCTCGAACCGAACGTAATTGTTGGTGCTGACTCCGTTGTCCCAGGCGCCGCGATGGTTGAGGCCGAAGGTTTCGCGGTAGATGCGGTTGGTCTCTTTGCCGTAGTTGCTTTGCACCAGCGCGTTGGTGTTGGTGTTTTGCGTATCGCCTGCGTACAGGTTGCCCTGGCGGCCATAGGAATATTCAAACTCCAGCGACTGCAAGCGGGCGAAGTCCCAGTGCAGCAGGGCGTCGATGTTTTTGTCGACCACCCCTTCACGCCCGGAGGGAATGCTGCTGGCATAAGCGCCTGCGCGTTCGGATTTGTGCGATTCGTTAATATCCCAGGCGTCGGCCTGCGTTTTGCTGTAGCCGCCGAACAGGCGGAAGCTCAACTGGTCGCTCAGCGGGCCGGACAGGCTGAAGTCGGTGCGCTTGGTAGATCCTTCCTGCTTATGCTGCGGCACGTTGAAATAAGTGTTCAGCGAGCCGTGCAGATCTTTGGTGCTCTTTTTGGTGATGATATTGACTACGCCGCCGGCGGCGCCGTTGCCATAGCGTGCAGCGGCCGGGCCGCGCAGCACTTCGATGCGTTCGATCATCTCCGGTGGCACCCAGGCGGTATCGCCGCGGCTGTCACGTTCGCCGCGCCACCCCTGGCGCACCGAGTTGCGGCTGCTGGCCGGAATACCGTCGATCAGAATCAGGGTGTTTTCCGGGCCCATGCCGCGAATATCGATCTGGCGGTTGTTGCCGCGCTGGCCGCTGGTGGAGTTGCCGGTCAGGTTAACGCCGGGCATGGTACGGATCAGTTCGCTGATATCGCGCGCCGGAGGGCGTTTTTTGATTTCGTCGGCGGTGATGGTGGATACCCCCGGAGCCTGCAGGTTCTGTCGGGCAGCGGTGACGACAATGGTGTCCTCGGCGGCGGCTTTTTTGCTTTTGGCGGCGGTATCGGTTTCTGCGGTGGTATCAGTTTGCTGTGCGGCGTGCGCAAAGGCGGACGCGCCTAACCCTAACCCGATGAGTGTGGCTAAAGAATAACGTGAAAGTTTGCGGTTCATTTGAATGTTCCTACCTTGCTGCCTTTCCCGGGGCCGAAGACAGGCCTCCGGCAGAGAGAAGGGCGGTTGTAGTTTTTGTGATCGCGGAAATAAAAATCCAACAGACCGAGACGCAACGGCATTGGATTCGGCGCTAAAAAGCGATATCCGTCCCTGTTGAAGAATACCTGCTCTGTTTACGAGCCTTAACACACTATTGCAAACGCAAATAATTATCAATAGTATTCGGTTTACCGTTTTTAGGCAGCGCCTCGCGCCGCGAATGTGCCGGCGTTCTTGAAGCTGCCAGCTAAAAGTGAATAGGCGTTTTGAAAACAAAATCCGAGTCAGAAAGCAGCAGATTATTATCGAGCAAGCACGCCGGGCGTCATGGATGGTGGCTGAATATCGCCAAACGCGGTACGCCGCTGGTGGAGCTGCAAGGAGATGGGCGAGGGAAGGTCACATTTTTATGGCGTGATCCTCAGGGATGTGAGCTCACTTCAGCCTATCAACGCGTCTGGATCCACATCAACTGCCTCACCGACCATCATCAGCCCTCGCCACCGCAGAGCTTGCAACGGCTGGAAGGGACCGACGTCTGGTATTGGCAAACCGAGCTGAACGCCGACTGGCGTGGCAGTTACTGCTTTATGCCCTGCATGGACGATCGGCCGCTGACGCTCAGCGATAACGATGCGCACGCCAATATGCATTCGGTCCGTCACTGGTGGCATCAGGTGTTTGCCAGCGCCACCCACGATCTGCTTAATCCTCACCGCTCCTGGTTCGGCGCCAACGGCAACGTCCTGTCCGGCCTGCATATGCCGGCGGCGCTGCCGCAACCGGCCTGGCAGGATTTCGATCGTTATGCGTCGGCCTGCGGGCGTTGTACCCCGGCTCCGCCCGCCAGGCTGCAACGCCACAGCTGGCACAGCGCGCGGTTGGGCAATACCCGTAACGTTTGGGTTTACACCACCGGTGACAGCAACCCGGCGCAGCGGCCGCTGGCCCTGCTGCTGGACGGCCAGTTCTGGTCGAACAATATGCCGGTCTGGGATCCGCTGATGCAACTGACTCGTGAGGGCAAACTGCCGGAGGCGGTGTATCTGTTGATTGACGCCGTCGATCAAAAGCAGCGTGCGCATGAGTTGGCCTGCAATGAGGATTTTTGGTTGGCGGTGCAGGAAGAACTGCTGCCGCAATTGGCTGAATGGGCACCCCACAGCGGCAACCCTGCAAGCACGCTGGTGTGTGGCCAGAGCTTCGGCGGCCTGTCTTCGCTGTATGCCGGTCTCCACTGGCCGCAGCGTTTTGGCGGCGTGATTGCTCAGTCCGGCTCTTTCTGGTGGCCGCGTCGCGACATGTACCAGCAACCTGCCGTGCCGGCCGATGCCGGTTGGCTGCTGCGCCAGGCCGAACGAAGCGTTGGCCGCAAGGGTGGATTGAAGGTGTTCATGGAGGCCGGCACCCACGAACAGGTGGCGCGCAGGGTGAATGATCGGATGGCGGATGTGCTGCGTGATGCCGGCCATCAGGTGCAATACCGGGTGGTGGAAGGCGGGCACGATTCTCTGTGCTGGCGCGGCGGGTTGATCGACGGGCTGCAGGCGTTGTGGGCGGATCAGCCTGCGGCGCCATTCGCCAGGCTAACTTTCAAAGTCCAAGGAGTCCGTAATGGAAACTCTGAACCCGTTCGATGATGAACACCAAATCTGCCTGATTCTGCAAAACGATGAGCGGCAATACAGTCTATGGCCTGATTTCAGCGCAGTACCGGCGGGGTGGATGCCGGTTTTCGGCCCGGCGGTACGCTCGCTGTGCGTGAGCTGGCTGGAACAGCATTGGCAGGATATGCGGCCCGCATCGCTGCGTAAGGCGTGATGACGCCATTACCGTTAACAGGAGTCACTCCCTTGTCAGACCCTATTTTATTACCGACCGAAGCGCGGCCTGCCACTGAATTGCCGCTGGTCGCCGCGCAACCTGGCATCTGGGTGGCCGATCAAATATCCCCGTACGCCAATGCCTATGCGGTTTCCCACTATATCGAACTCAGCGGCCCACTGAACGAAGAGCGGCTATTGCAGGCGATTGCGCAGGGGTTGTCCGAAGTCGATACTCTTCAGCTCCGCTTTGAAGAGCGGGACGGGGTGCCGGTACAGTGGCATGACGCCGACCTGGCGATCCTGCCGACGGAATATCTCGATCTGCGCGGCTCTCCCGATGCCCTGGCGGCGGCGCAGGCGGTGATGCAGTTGGATATGTCCGGTGATTTGCGCATCGGCAGCGGCAAGGCGCTGTACCGCCATATGTTGATCCGCCTGTCGGACCGGCGTTGGTTCTGGTATCAGCGCTACCACCATATTCTGGTCGATGGCTTCAGTTTTACCGCCATTGCCCGCAGAATCGCCCATATTTACAGCCGTATACTGAACGATGAACAGCCCGATCCGACGCCGTTTACCTCCTTCAGCGAGGTGGTGGCGGAATATCAGCGCTACCAGCAGTCGGCAACCTGCCAGCGCGATGCTGCTTTTTGGCTGAACAAGGCGCAGCAGTTGCCTGCGCCGGCCACGCTTTGCCCGCAGCCGCTGGCCGGGCAGACGCCAACCACCCGCATCCACCGGTTATCGCAGCTGTGCGATCGTCAAGATTTTACCCAACTGGTGAACGCCAGCCCGCAGCAGTTCAGCGTGGCGGATATGGCGCTGGCGCTGGTGGCGTTGTGGGTGTCTCGCCTGAGCGGCCACGGCAGCTTCAGCGCCGGTTTCATCTTTATGCGCCGCACCGGTTCTGCTGCGCTGTGCGCCAACGGCCCGGTGATCAACGTATTGCCGATCGAAATGCACCTCGATCCCCAGGCCACGCTGTGCGAGATCGCCGGTGGCATCGGCCGTGAGTTGAAAACCGTCCGTCGTCATCAGCGTTACGAGGCGGAACAAATCCAGCGTGATTTGGGACGGATTGGCGATGCCCAGCCGCTGTACGGCACCGTTTTCAACTTTAAAATGTTCGATTTCCAGCTGGATTTCGGCGGTATCGAAGGCATTACTCACGAGTTGGCCTCGGGGCCGGTACGGGATCTGGAGATCGCGCTGTATCTCGACGAGGCCGGCACGCTGAAGGTGGATCTGCTGGCCAATGCCGAACGTTATCAGCGCGATGAACTGGCGGCGCATTTACAGCGCCTGCCGCTGTTGCTGCGTCAGTTTGCCGCCCGGCCGCAGATGCCGATTGGCGAAGCCGATTTGCTGACCGAACAGGACCGCCAACTGCTGGCCAGGGTTAACGACACCGCTCATCCGGTGGCGGCGCAAACCCTCAGCGGCCTGCTGGCCGAACAGGCGCAGAAAACCCCGGACGCCCCGGCGCTGAGAGACGCGCAATACCGGTTCAGTTATCGCGAAACCCGTGAACAGGTCACCGCGCTGGCGCGCCAACTGACGGCACAGGGTGTACAGCCCGGCGATATCGTTGCCGTTGCGCTGCCGCGCTCGGTGTTCCTGTCGCTGGCGCTGATGGCGATTGTCGAAGCGGGGGCCGCCTACTTGCCGCTGGACACCGGCTACCCTGACGAACGCCTTGGCATGATGCTGGAAGATGCCGCACCGCGACTGATCATCACCGAACCTACGCAGCAGGCGCGTTTTGCCGGCAAGGGAGAAATCCTGCTGTTTGATGCGCCTCTGGCCGTCGACTGCGCGGCTGAGGCGATACTCAGCGGGCCAACGCCGCATCACCCGGCTTACATCATCTTTACTTCCGGTTCTACCGGGCGGCCGAAAGGCGTGCTGGTGGGGCATCAGGCGATCGTCAACCGTTTGCTGTGGATGCAGCATCAGTATCCACTGGCGGCGAACGATGTGGTGCTGCAGAAAACGCCATGCAGCTTTGACGTCTCGGTGTGGGAGTTTTTCTGGCCGTTGATGGTGGGGGCCCAGTTGGTGATGGCGCCGCCGGAAGCGCACCGCGACCCGCAACAGCTGTTGGCGTTGATTGACCGGCATCGGGTTACCACGCTGCATTTCGTGCCTTCGATGCTGGCGGCCTTTGTCGGCGCGCTGGACAACCCGCCGGCGGTGGCCTGCTGTGCGCCGTTGCGGCAGGTCTTTTGCAGCGGCGAAGCGCTGCCGGCTGAGCTGTGTCGCCTGTGGCAAAGCCGCACTGGCGTGCCCTTGCATAATCTGTATGGCCCGACCGAAGCGGCGGTGGATGTCAGTTGGCATCCGGCCTGGGGCGAGTCGCTGGCGGCAATCACGGGCGCCAATGTGCCGATCGGCCTGCCGGTGTGGAATACCGGGCTGCGCATCCTGGATGCGCGTCTGCGGCCGGTGCCGCCGGGTGTGGCCGGCGATTTGTATCTTACCGGCGTGCAGCTGGCGCAGGGCTATCTTGGCCGCCCGGAACTGACCGCCAGCCGCTTTGTGGCCGATCCCGAAGGCAACGGCGGACGGATGTATCGTACCGGCGACGTTGCGCGCTGGCTGCCGGGTGGCGAAGTGGAATACCTCGGCCGCAGCGACGATCAGCTAAAAATTCGTGGTCAGCGCATTGAGCTGAGCGAAATCGACCATGCATTGCTGTCGCTGCCTGGCATTAAGCAGGCGGTGACCCATGCGCTGGTACTGGGCAATACGCCGGCAGACACCGGCGGTGGGGATGCCCGCCAACTGGTGGGTTACCTGGTGGCCCAGCCTGGCGTGCGCCTGGATCTCGACGGCCTGCGTGGCGCCTTGGCCGATCGCCTGCCGCCACACATGGTGCCGGTGGCGTTGGTTGAGATGGACTCTTTACCGCTAAGCGCTAACGGCAAGCTGGATCGCAAAGCGCTGCCGCAGCCGCAAAACGGCGTCAGGGCTGCGGGTCGTGAACCTGAACCCGGGCTGGAGACGGCGATCGCTGCGGTATTTGCGCGCTTGCTGCAACGTGAAACCGTATTTGCCGACGATGATTTCTTTGCCCTCGGCGGCCACTCGCTGCTGGCCATGCGGCTGGCGGCGGAGCTGCGGCGCGAGTTGGGCAAGGCGGTTTCGGTAGGGCAGGTGATGGTCGCTTCCCGGGTGGAACAGCTGGCGCAACTGCTAACGCAAGAACGCACCCAGGAAGAAGCCGACCAAACCGGTTTCGACAGCGTACTGCCGCTGCGTACCACCGATGGCCCGACGCTGTTCTGCCTGCATCCGGCTTCCGGATTCTCCTGGCAGTTCAGCGTGTTGCCGCGCTATATCGATCAACATTGGTCACTGGTGGGCATTCAGTCGCCGCGTCCGGATGGTCCGCTGGCGCTCAGCGAAAATATGGATCAGGTTTGCGAGGCGCATCTGGCGACGGTATTGCAGGTTCAGCCACAGGGGCCTTACCACTTTATCGGTTATTCGCTGGGTGGCACCTTGGCGCAGGGGATCGCCGCCAGGTTGCAGGCGCGAGGCGAAGAAGTGGCCTTCCTCGGCCTGCTGGATACCTATCCGCCGGAAACGCAAAACTGGGACGTGATGTTGGATGACAACGTGTTGAAAGAAGTGCAGCGCGAACGCCAGCAGTTCCTGGCGGTATCGGAAGATACGCTGGATCCGGCACTGGGCGAAACCCGGGTGGCGATGTTCGATAATATCGAAGCCAACTATGCCGATTCGGTGCGTCTGCTTTCCGCGACCCATACGGCGAATTTCAGCGGGCAGGCGACGCTGTTTGTCGCTCGTCAGACGTTGCAGGAAGGGATGGACGTGCAGCAAACCTGGGCGGAATATGTGGATGCCTTGCAGGTTCATGAACTGGATTGCGCGCACGTAGATATCGTCTCACCGGCGTCGTTTAAGGTGCTGGGGCCCTTGCTGAACCGCATTCTAAGAGCGCTGTAATACCCGTCGACTTTCAAGCCGCCCCGTTGTTAGTTGTACGACAAGGCCCATTCGTGGGCCTTGTCCTTTTAGGAGCGCTGCGAACCGCGTTCAAATCTGCGGGAAATCATTTCCCCAGCGGCACCACCAGCGGCGTGTGCGAGACAGGATCGTCAATGATCATGCAGCGCAGGCCGTACACTTCTTCGATCAACTCCGGCGTCACGATATCCTTAGGTGCACCTTCGGCCACCACTTTGCCGCCGCGCATGGCGATCAGATGGGTGGCGTAACGGCAGGCGTGGTTGAGATCGTGCAGCACTACCACCAGCGTGTGGCCGTTTTCACGGTTTAATTGACGCATCAATTCCAGCAGGTCGATCTGATGGCTAATGTCCAGCCAGGTGGTCGGTTCATCCAGCAACAGCAGCGGCGTTTGCTGCGCCAGCACCATCGCAATCCAGACCCGCTGACGCTGCCCGCCGGAAAGCGTATCCACCGGCTGTTCGGCCAGTTCAAACACGCCGGTGGAACGCATTGCCTGCTCCACCGCTTGCTGGTCTTCTTCGCGCCAACGGCTGAACAGACGCTGATGCGGGTAGCGGCCACGGGCCACCAGATCAAACACGGTGATGTCGCCGGGAGCGGTCGAACTTTGCGGCAGCAGGCCTAACTGGCGCGCCACCTCTTTGGTGGCGTATTCGCTGATGTGCTTGCCGTTCAGCCAGACCGTTCCGGCTTGCGGTTGCATCAGGCGGCTGAGGGTGCGCAGCAGGGTAGATTTACCGCAGGCGTTCGGCCCGATAATCACCGTCAGTTCGCCCTGGGGGATAGAGACGCAAAGATCGCTCGCTACGATTTTCTTGTCATAGCTTAGCGTCAGGTGTTCAGCGCGCAGCGGCGCGGGCAGCAGGGGTTCAGCATTCATTTTTTTCGTGACTCACGGATTAACAGCCAAATCAGATAAATGCCGCCGAGGCTGACGGTCAGCACGCCTACCGGCAATTGATAAGGCATAAACAGGCGCTGGGCGGCGACATCGGCGATCAGCAGCAACAGCGCGCCGGTCAGGGCGGTCAGCAACAGGACGCTGCGGTTGGCGCACAGGCGGCGGGCAATCTGCGGCGCCACCAGTGCAATAAAGGAGATCGGCCCGGCCACGGCGGTGGCGGCAGCGGTCAGCGTTACGCCGATCAGCAGCAGCAGCACGCGCGAACGTTCCACCGGCACGCCGAGGGCGCAGGCGGTGTCGTCACCCATTTCCATCAGCCGCATGCGGCGTGACAGCGTCAGCAACAGCAGGCAGCACAGCGTGATCACCGCCAGCACCGGCAGGCTTTTCGCCCAGCTTATGCCGTTAAGTGACCCTGCGCTCCACAGCCCGGCGGTCATGGCGGATTCCAGCGAGGCGCTGATGATAAGCCAGGTATTGCCGGCCACCAGCAGGGCGCGCACGGCGATGCCGACGATAATCAAACGGAAAGCCTCGACACCGTTGCGCCATGCCAGCAGATAAACCAGCGCGGCGGTCAGCAGGCCACCGGCCAGCGCCCCGGAGGTGATGCCGATAACGCCGCCGTTAAACAGCACTATGGCTACCAATACGCCGCTGTAGGCGCCGGTATTGAAGCCAATCACGTCCGGGCTGCCGAGCGGGTTGCGCAGCAGAGACTGGAAAATAGCGCCGCTGATCCCGAGTGCGGCGCCCAACAGCAACGCCATAGTGACGCGTGGCAGACGCCACTGGGTGACTATCACCGTCAGGTTTGCCGGGCCTTTGCCGAGGAGAGCGTCGATCACCTGCGTGGCGTTAAGCGAAAGGGAACCGGAACCTAGGGCGTAAATCGCCAGTACCCCGCAGGCAAGCGCCAGTATCGACGCGGTCAGCGTCGGCCGCGACAGGGCACGCAATTTTGGGTCGGTCATCAGACGGGCAGCCAGCATCGACATTAGCGTTGCCTCCTGAACATATGGCGTTGGCGCACCAGCATGATCAGCAGCGGTGCGCCAATCAGGGCGGTCACGATGGAAACGCGCAGTTCGCCGGCCACCAGGAAGCGGCCAATCAGATCGGCGCTCAGCAACAGGATGGGGGTCAGGACCAGCGTCCACGGCAGCATCCAGTGCAGCTCGGAGCCGGCCAGCCGCCGGGCAATGTGCGGCATCATCAGGCCGACGAAGGCAATCGGGCCGACGGCGGCGGTGGCGCCGCCGCACAGCAGGGTGATCGCCAGCAGGCCCAGCAATTGGGTGCGGACGATGCCGGTGCCCAGCGCAGTGGCCAATTCGTTGCCCATACTCAGGCTGTTAAGCGATTTGCTCATCCACAGCGTGATTAGCGTGCCCAGCAGGATCGGCAGGGTGACGGTGCGCACCACCTGCATATTTTGAATATCCAGCGAACCGGCCTGCCAAAACCGCAGTTGATCGAACACCAGCGGATTGAGCAGAGAAATCCCTGAGGTCATTCCCTCCAGCACCGCCGCCATCGCGACCCCGGCCAGCGTCAGGCGGACCGGGTTCAGGCTGCTGCCGCCCAGCGCGCCGATCAACGCGACCAGCAGCGCAGCGAACATCGCACCGGCAAAGGCGAACCACAGGTATTGGCTAACCTCGGCGGCACCAAAGAAGGTGATGCCCAGTACCACGGCAAATCCCGCCCCGGCGTTCACGCCGAGAATGCCCGGATCGGCCAGTGGGTTGCGGGTGAGGGTTTGCATCAATACGCCGGACAGGCCCAGCGCAATGCCGGTCAATACGCCCACCAGCGTGCGCGGCAACCTGGCTTCGGTAATGATGGTGCAGTCCGCTCCACGGCATTGACCGTTCAGCGCCTGGATAACCGTATCAAAAGGGATGGATTTAGCGCCGAGCGACAGGCTGAGCAGCATAACGGCCAACAGCGCGCAAACGGCAAGCAGCAAACCAAACAGTTTGCGATGAAATGAGTGGGGAGTGCCGCTAATAAGACGATCCCTGGGGGCCGGAATGGACGGCGCGCCATTGCGTGTAATCCGTAACATAACAATCCGTTATTTAATTGAATATAAATGATATTTATTATCATTATTGATTGCTTTCATCTATGTTACCATGACTCCCTTCGCTATTGCAGCACATACCCTTCATTCTTGAAGCTGTCTCTGCGTTGGCTGCCTGCACTTACCCCAATCACGTACTTCCTGTACGTTCATGGGGATGCGCTTGGTTGCCGCCTTGATTCAACTCCAATTATTTTGGCTATAGACGCTGTCCCTTTTCCTACGTTGTGGTGAGAAAGCTGATGAGTAAGCCCTCTATTTTGCTGGATTTTGGCCTGCTTAAGACCAATGGCGCGTTCCGTGCCGTATTTTGCGCACGTTTTATTTCCATTCTGGCGCTGGGATTGATGGCCATTGCGATCCCGGTTCAGATCCAGGCGTTGACCGGTTCGACCCTGTTGGTCGGGCTGTCCGTGACGCTGGCGGGCAGCGGTATGTTTGCCGGTTTGCTGATGGGGGGCGTATTGGCCGATCGCTACGAGCGCCGCCGTTTGATTCTGTTTGCTCGCTCCACCTGCGGCATTGGCTTTATCGGGCTGTGCCTGAACGCGGCCTTGCCGACACCTTCGTTAACGGCGATTTATTTGCTGGCCGTGTGGGACGGTTTCTTCGGCGCGGTCGGGGTGACGGCGCTGCTGGCCGCCACGCCAGCGTTGGTGGGGCGTGAAAACATCGTTCAGGCCGGTGCCATCAGTATGCTGACGGTGCGTTTTGGCTCGATCCTGTCGCCGGCGATCGGGGGCCTGGTGATCGCTCACTCCGGCGTGATGTGGAACTACGGCCTGGCGGCGTTGGGCACTTTGCTGACGTTGATCCCCTTGCTGCGTCTGCCGCAGCTAGCACCGCCACCACAACCGCGCGAACACCCGCTGCGCGCATTGGCCGGTGGTTTCGGCTTCCTGTTCCGCAACCGGGTAATCGGTATGGTGGCGTTGATCGGCGCGCTGCTGACCATGGCCAGTGCGGTGCGGGTGCTATATCCGGCGATGTCCGGCATGTGGCACGTCAGCGCAGCGCAATTGGGCTTTATGTATTCCGCAGTCCCGCTCGGCGCGGCGATTGGCGCGTTCACCAGCGGCCGGGTCGCTCACGTAGCGCGGCCGGGCTGGATGATGTTGACGACGGCGATAGGTGCGTTCGTCGCCATCGGTCTGTTCGGTCTGATGCCGTGGTACGGTTTGGCGCTGTTTTTCCTGGTGATTTTTGGTTACCTGAGCGCGGTGAACTCGTTGCTGCAATACGGGCTGATTCAGAACCTGACGCCGGACGCCTTCCTGGGGCGCATCAATGGTCTGTGGACGGCGCAAAACGTCGTGGGCGATGCGCTGGGGGCGTTACTGCTGGGGGCAATGGGGGCGTTTATGCTGCCGGCGATGACGTCGACCAGTTTTGGTTTTGGGGTGGCGGTGCTGGGTGTGGTACTGGCTTTCGCCATGCGCGGTTTGCGCCAGGTGGGCAGCGGCGGGCAGGAAGAAAGGCTCCAGCCCGCCAGCGAGACTACCGAGAAATAAACTGTTTTTCCAACAGCGTCAGCAAGTTGCCGGCGCTGTAATAATCCAGCCGGAAGGTATCGTTGCCCAGCGCGTAAACCCGTTTGTGCTGCACAGCCGGCAGGTGAGCGAGTAAAGGATTGGCCAGCAGGCGTTGCGCGTCGGCGTCGCCGTTGGCGAACAACATCAGCGTCTGGCCGTTCAGGCCTTCCGCCAGGTTCTCGCCGCTCAACTGAATAATGTCCTTGCGCACGCCCATACTGCGGCTGTTGTTCAATTTGGCGGGCGGTACCGCCAGAGTGAAGCCGAGCTGTTTAAGCATCTGCCCCTGAGAGGAGTCGGCGGTCCACAGATTGGCGGTTTTGCCGTCCGAACCAAACACCAGCGCGGAGACCGGCTGTTCAGGCAGCGTCATGCGCTGTTTCAGCGCTTTTTCACGCGCATCGAAATCGCCAATGACCTTATGCGCCTGGGCTTCATGCCCGGTGGCCTGGCCCAGTTCTGCGGCCAGTTCTTGCCAGCTTTTGTCGTCGTAATTGACCACCAGCACCGGGGCGATGGCAGAGAGCTGATCGTACAGGCGCAGGGCGGAATCGGCGCCGGTGGCCGAGATGATGATCAGATCGGGCGCAACACCGGCGATGGCTTCCGCATTGGGTTCGCCGATGTACAGGCGTTTGACGCCGCGCTGCGCGGCGATGTCACTCCATTGACGGAAGAATCCCTGTTTGTCCGCCAGACGGCTGCCGGGCGTGGTTGCCCCACTGGCGACGACCGGTGCGTCGATGGCCAGCAGGGTGCCGGTGACGGTAACGCTGGTAGAAACGATACGGGCAGGGGGCTGATTGAGGGTGATCACGCCGCGTGAGGTTTCAATGTTACGCGGCCAGCCGGCATCGGCGGCGTGCGCGGCGCTGATTGCCGCTAGCCCGAACAGCGCCAGGCCGAAGATCAGGTTCTTCTTCATAAAGAAAGTCCTTAGGTTTTAAATAGTAATACTTATCATTTATATAATTTATGCTGCTGATTTTCTACCACGATGAAGAGGAGAAGAGCTGTTTACAATTATTGACATGGCAAATTTCCAAGGGTACTTTAACGCGGTCAAACATAAATGATAATCATTATTATGTTTGTTATCATTCACGAAGAGAAATGGAGTACCGATGAGCGTGACTGTAAAGGGTGCCGGCCAGAAACCGCAAAGCAAGGAGAGCGAACTGAATACTGCAGGCGTTTCGCCCACCGCGGGCTTCTTCTTTACCTCTCCTTTCCGTAGCCTGAGTACGCAAGGCTGCTTCGCCAAAATCACGTTGCCCGCCGCGGGCGGGGACCAGGTGAATGGGGAGTTCCAGCGAGAGGTACGGCACGCTTTCGCCGAAGCGAAACTGGCCGGCGTGAAGAACCCGGTACTCTGTGGCGCCATTCCTTTTGATACTCATCAACCTTCCGCGTTGTTTATTCCCCAGCAAACTCAGTGGTTTGAACGCGATGCCTTTTTGGCCGGCGCAACGCAGCCGCAGGACTCCTTGCCGGAAATTACCCGGCAAACCGAAGTGCCTGCCCAGCAGCCATTCATGCAGATGGTTGCCGATGCGGTGCAGGCTACCCGTGGCGACCGGTTGGATAAAGTGGTGCTGTCGCGCCTGCTGGAGATTGAAACTCGCGAGCCTGTCGATCGCCAGGCGCTGATGGCGCGCATCATCGCCCAGAACCCTAACGGTTTCCACTTCCACGTGCCGCTGGAGCAGGGGGCGCTGGTGGGCGCCAGCCCGGAATTGCTGTTGCGCAAATTCGGCGCGCAGTTCCATTCCAATCCGCTGGCCGGCTCTGCCCGCCGCGATGCCGATCCGCAGCGGGACCGCGAAATCAGCCAACAGCTATTGGTGTCGGACAAAGACCTTTATGAGCACAAGTTCGTCACCGAAGGCATGCGCCAGGTATTGGCCGACCGCTGCCGCCACTTGAACATCCCGTCATCCCCTGAATTATTGAGCACCACCACGCTGTGGCATCTGTCTACGCCTATCGATGGCGAAGCCGCCAGCCGGGCGGAAAATGCGCTTTCGCTGGCCTGCCTGTTGCACCCGACTCCGGCTTTGTGCGGCACGCCAACCCAGCTTGCGCATCAGGTGATCAAACAGCTTGAACCCTTTGATCGCGGCCTGTTCGGCGGCATTGTCGGCTGGTGCGATGCCGAAGGCAACGGCGAGTGGGTCGTGACCATTCGTTGCGGCACCGTGCAGGGCAATCAGGTGCGGTTGTTTGCCGGTGCAGGCATCGTGCAAGACTCTTCGCCGGAATCCGAATGGCGTGAAACCGGCACCAAACTCAGTACCATTTCGCGGGCGTTTGGCCTGAACCAAGGATAGGCATACCCATGAGCATTGATTTTACTCCCTGGCCTGAGGCGTTGGCCCGTCGTTATCGTGAACGCGGTTATTGGACCGACCGGCCATTGACCGACATTATTGCCCGCCAGGCCAAAAATGACGCCGTGGCGCTGATCGACCCGCAACGCAGCCTGAGCTATCGCCGGCTCAATCAACTTTCTGACCGGCTGGCCGCCGCGCTGCAACGTCGGGGCTTGCACAGTGGCGATACCGCTCTGGTGCAGTTGGGCAACGTGGTCGAGTTCTATGTGGCCTTCTTTGCGCTGCTGAAAATTGGTGTGGTGCCGGTGAACGCGCTGTTCAGCCATCAACGTAACGAACTCAAGGCTTATGCCGCACAAATCAAACCTGCGCTGCTGATTGCCGATCGCCAGCATGGCCTGTTCGGCAACGACGAATTCCTCACGGCGTTTCGCGCCGAAAATCCTTCATTGCGCATAGTGGGGCTGCGCAGCCAGGCGGAAGGCGAGCAGTCGCTGGCCGCCTGGCTTGAAGAGGATGCCGAAGATTTTATCGCGACACCGACCCCGGCTGACCAAGTGGCGTTCTTCCAGCTTTCCGGTGGCAGCACCGGCACGCCAAAGCTGATCCCGCGCACCCACAATGATTACTACTACAGCATCCGTCGCAGCGTGGAAATTTGCCATTTCGATGCGCATACCCGCTACCTGTGCGCGCTGCCGGTGGCGCATAACTACCCGATGAGTTCTCCGGGCGTACTCGGCGTGTTTTATGGCGCCGGTCTGGTGGTGTTCGCCAGCGATCCGGATGCCGGGCAATGCTTCCGTTTGATCGAGCAGCACCAGATTAACGTGACGGCGCTGGTGCCGCCGGCGGTGACGCTGTGGCTACTGGCGATTGAAGAGTGGGGCGGTCAACCCTTGGCCAGCCTTAAGCTGTTGCAGGTGGGGGGCGCCAAGCTGAGTGAAACCCTGGCCGCGCGTATTCCGGCGGAAATCGGCTGCCAGTTGCAGCAGGTCTTTGGCATGGCGGAAGGTCTGGTGAATTACACCCGGTTGGACGATGACGACCGGCATATTCTCACCACTCAGGGCTGCCCGATGTCGCCGGACGACGAACTGTGGGTGGCCGATGATGAGGGTAACCCGCTGCCGGTGGGGCAAACCGGGCGCCTGATGACCCGGGGCCCTTACACCTTCCGCGGTTATTACCAAAGCCCCGAACATAACGCCGCCGCCTTTGATAAAGACGGTTTTTACTGTTCTGGGGATCTGATTAGCCTGACTGAAGACGGCTATGTGAAGGTGGAAGGGCGTCAAAAAGATCAGATCAACCGCGGTGGGGAGAAGATCGCCGCCGAGGAGATCGAAAACCTGCTGTTGCGCCACCCGGAGGTGATCAATGCGGCGCTGGTTTCCATGCCGGATGAGCTGATGGGCGAGAAGAGCTGCGCCTTTATTATCGCCGCCAGCGCGTTGAAGCCGGTGGCGCTGCGCCGCCATTTGCGTGCAGAGGGCGTGGCCGAATTTAAATTACCTGATCGCTTTATACAGGTCGATACGCTGCCGCTCACCCCGGTAGGAAAAGTGGATAAAAAACGGTTGCGTCAACGCCTGGAGACGCAATCACTGACTCAGGCCCAGGGAGAATAAGTCATGGCCATACCTAAACTTAACGATTACGCGCTGCCGACGCAGGCTGAACTGCCGACCAACAAAGTGAGCTGGACGGTAGAACCGCAGCGGGCTGCGTTACTGATCCACGATATGCAGCAGTATTTCCTGAATTTCTGGGGTGAAGACAGCCCGCTGATTAAACAGGTGGTAGAGAACATTGCCAATCTGCGCCGCTACTGCAAATCACAGGGTATTCCGGTGTTTTACACCGCGCAGCCCAATCAGCAAAGCGACGAAGACCGCGCGTTGCTGAACGATATGTGGGGTCCAGGGCTGAATAAACACCCGGAGCAGCAGGCGGTGGTTCAGGCTCTGGCACCGGAAGATGACGATACGGTTCTGGTGAAGTGGCGTTACAGCGCCTTCCACCGTTCGCCGCTGCAGGAAATCCTGCAGGAGTCGGGGCGCGATCAGCTGATCATTTGCGGCGTGTATGCTCATATCGGCTGCATGACTACCGCCATCGATGCCTTTATGCGCAATATCCAGCCGTTTATGGTGGCTGACGGTCTGGCGGATTTCTCCCGCGACGAACACTTGATGGCGCTGCGTTACACCGCAGGCCGCTGTGGCCGTGTGGTGACTACCGCCGAACTGCTGCCGGGCATCGCCAGCAAAGCTGCGTTGCGCCAGCAAATTATGCCGTTCCTCGATGAAGACAGCGAAGACATGGGCGACGATGAGAACCTGATCGACTACGGTCTGGACTCGGTGCGTATTATGGAGTTGGCCGCGCGCTGGCGTAAAATCCGCAGCGATATTGATTTTATCGCGTTGGCCAAAAACCCGACCATTGACAGTTGGTGGGCTATGTTGTCGCAGGAGAAGTCTTGATGGGCAAAGAGGGCGATTTTGCCGGTAAGCGGGTTTGGGTTACCGGCGCGGGGGCCGGTATTGGCCTGGAGACGGCGTTGGCGTTTGTTAGGGCCGGTGCCGAGGTAATTGGCTTCGACCTGCGTTTCGACGAACCGGAATACCCGTTCCGCACAGAAGTGCTGGATGTAGCCGATAGCGATGCGGTAGACAGCTTGTGTGGGCGTTTGCTGGCAGCACAGCCAGCGCTGGACGTGCTGGTGAACGGTGCGGGCATTTTGCGGATGGGGTTGGCAGATGAGACCAGCACCGCAGACTGGCTGGCCTGTATGGCGGTCAATGCCGGCGGGGCGTTCAATATGTTCCGCCATGCCTTGCCGGTGTTCCGTCGCCAGCGGCGCGGTGCGATTGTCAGCGTAGCCTCTAACGCGGCGCATGTGCCGCGCGTCGGCATGGCGGCCTATTGCGCTTCCAAGGCGGCGTTGCGCAGCCTGTGCCAAACCGTAGGGTTGGAAATGGCGCCTTATGGCGTGCGTTGCAATCTGGTTTCGCCCGGTTCGACCAACACGCCGATGCAGCGCGGCATGTGGCAGGACGAAAGCGGTGAACAGAACACCATTAACGGCTTCCCGGAGCAGTTCAAGCTGGGTATTCCGCTGGGCAAGATCGCCCAACCGCAGGAAATTGCCGATGCCATTTTGTTCCTGGCTTCCGATCGCGCCAGCCATATCACTATGCAGGATATCGTGATTGACGGCGGAGCGACGCTGGCGGCCTGATATACCCGTCATACTTCAAGTTGCGTGTGTGTTGACGGCAACTTGAATTATTTAGGGTATATGACTGCTGATTATTATGGCCACAGGGCGCTGCTTGCAGCGCCTTTTTTATGGGCGCTAAAAGGGGGGCAGGTAATAGAGGTTGTGGTGATTTCCGGGCTACAGATGCGAAAAAAACGCCAAAAGGCGCTTTTTTCTGTATTGGTGGGTCGTGCGGGATTAACTCGGCCTTTGGCCTCGCCCTGCGGGCCAACGCAAGCGTTGTTCAAAATTGTCAGGGCCAATTTTGTCGAACCTGCACAGGTTACTCGCTTCTTTCAGAAGCTCACCCTTCGGGCCAACGCAAGCGTTGTTCAAAAGCGTAAACGCTTTTGTCTCATCCGGCACGACGCGGTGCGTTATGTGGCAGAGTTGTTTGGGATAATTACTGTGGCGCAGATGCGAAAAAAGCGCCAAAAGGCGCTTTTTTCTGTATTGGTGGGTCGTGCGGGATTCGAACCTGCGACCAATTGATTAAAAGTCAACTGCTCTACCAACTGAGCTAACGACCCGCAGAAGTGGTGGGTGATGACGGGCTCGAACCGCCGACCCCCTCCGTGTAAAGGAGATGCTCTACCAACTGAGCTAATCACCCACTTCAGAACTTCCGGGTACTGCCAAACAAGAGAATGAGTGGTGGGTGATGACGGGCTCGAACCGCCGACCCCCTCCGTGTAAAGGAGATGCTCTACCAACTGAGCTAATCACCCTCATTCTTCTCATTTCTTACTGCTTTACTGCTCAACAAGATGGTGGGCGATGACGGGCTCGAACCGCCGACCCCCTCCGTGTAAAGGAGATGCTCTACCAACTGAGCTAATCGCCCCGTCTTGTTGGAGTCGCATTATAGGGATAGTTGAAAGTGAGTCAACGGTTTTTAAAATGATTTCAATCGTTCGCCGCAAATTTAAACAGGATGCGATATTTATCACCACCAATGATGATTCTTTGCACATTGTTATGCGAAATGCGCCGCAGCGATAACGAAAACCGGTGCGGCAATATCGTGTCGGCGTTGAGGAATTAGCGGGGGGTGGTACAATGTTGCCCACTTTTTTCAATTCCGAGCAATCGTCGGCAACCGCCGACCCGCGTTGCGTAATAAGGCAGTGAAACCAATGAAAATCAAAACCCGTTTTGCACCGAGCCCAACCGGCTATCTTCACGTCGGTGGTGCCCGTACTGCGCTTTACTCCTGGTTGTTCAGCCGCCATTCGGGCGGTGAGTTCGTTCTGCGTATCGAAGATACCGATCTGGAACGTTCCTCGCAGGACGCTATCGACGCAATTATGGATGGCATGAACTGGTTAAACCTGGATTGGAACGAAGGTCCGTATTTCCAGACCAAGCGTTTTGACCGTTATAACGCGGTGATTGACGACATGCTGGTGCAGGATACCGCCTATAAATGCTACTGCTCGAAGGAACGTCTGGAAGCGCTGCGTGAAACGCAGATGGAAAACGGTGAAAAACCGCGTTACGACGGCCACTGCCGCGACAGCCAGGACAGCCACACCGATGACGAGCCGTGCGTGGTGCGTTTCCGTAACCCGCAGGAAGGTTCGGTTATCTTCGATGACAAGATCCGCGGCCCAATCGAATTCAGCAACCAAGAGCTGGACGATCTGATCATTCGCCGTACCGACGGTTCGCCAACCTACAACTTCTGCGTCGTGGTGGACGACTGGGATATGGAAATCAGCCACGTGATCCGCGGCGAAGACCACATCAACAACACCCCTCGCCAGATCAACATTCTGAAAGCGCTGGGTGCGCCGGTACCGGAATATGCGCACGTTTCCATGATCCTGGGCGACGACGGCAAAAAACTGTCAAAACGCCATGGCGCAGTGGGCGTGATGCAGTACCGCGATGACGGTTACCTGCCGCAGGCGTTGCTGAACTATTTGGTGCGCCTGGGTTGGTCCCACGGCGACCAGGAAATCTTCTCTATTGATGAGATGAAAGAGTTCTTCACCCTGGAAGCGATCAACAAATCCGCCAGCGCTTTCAATACCGAGAAGTTGCAGTGGCTGAATCACCATTACATTAACCATATGCCGGCGGAAGAAGTTGCGGTGTATCTGGCGTGGCATGTTGAGCAGCTTGGCATTGAGACTCGCAACGGCCCTGAGCTGAAAGATATCGTCAAACTGCTGGGCGAGCGCTGCAAGACGCTGAAGGAAATGGCCGAGTCCTGCCGTTACTTCTATGAAGACTTCAGCGAATTCGACGCTGACGCCGCCAAGAAGCACCTGCGTCCGGTGGCACGCCAGCCGCTGGAAGCGGTACGCGCCAAACTGGCTGCTGTCAGTGCCTGGACGCCGGAGAACGTGCATGACGCCATTCAGGGTACCGCTGATGAGCTGGGCGTAGGTATGGGCAAGGTGGGCATGCCGCTGCGCGTAGCGGTCACCGGCGCCGGTCAGTCACCGGGTATGGACGTGACCGTGCATGCTATCGGCCGGGCGCGTTCTTTGCAGCGTATCGACCTGGCGCTGGCCTACATCGCCGGGCGTGAAGCCTAGGCTTGATAGATTGGCCGCGTGTTGCCAGGCTGTCAGCACGCGGCCGGTAGCAAGATGACGCGATAACAGATAAAGCCTTGTGGAGCGATCCCCAGGGCTTTTTTTATGCCTGGCTGATTTTTATCCGTAATGGCTATTTTTTAGCGCTAAACGCGCTGATTTGGCGGCTTTTTCAGCGCTTGATCGAGTAATTCAATTTAGCCGTTGACAGTGTTTCGGGGGTTTCATATTATGCGCCCCGTTCACAGGATTTTGTGTTTGTGGATTGGGGCTATAGCTCAGCTGGGAGAGCGCTTGCATGGCATGCAAGAGGTCGACGGTTCGATCCCGTCTAGCTCCACCAACCTTTATCTCAGAAAGGTTGGGGAATACCGTAACGCCGGTTAAAGCGTACCACTTTTGTGGGGCTATAGCTCAGCTGGGAGAGCGCTTGCATGGCATGCAAGAGGTCGACGGTTCGATCCCGTCTAGCTCCACCACCATTTAAAAAGCCGACCTCAGGGTCGGCTTTTTGCTTTCTGTCTTTCCTGCTTTCTACACTGCGGGCAATAAAAAAGGCCGCCGAAGCGACCTTTCCGTTGTTGCCGTTTCGGCTTAGCCCAGAACCAGGCCCGCGATGGACGCAGACAGGAGGCTGACCAGCGTTGAACCGTAAACCAGCTTCAGACCAAAGCGGGAAACTACGTTGCCCTGATTCTCATTCAGCCCTTTAATCGCACCGGCCACAATACCGATGGAAGAGAAGTTGGCGAAGGAAACCAGGAACACCGACAGAATGCCCAGGCTGCGTGGCGACAGTTCGGCAGAGACTTTCTGCAGTTCCATCATGGCCACGAACTCATTGGAGACCAGCTTGGTCGCCATGATGCTGCCCACCTGCAAGGCTTCGTGCTTAGGAATACCCATAATCCAGGCGAATGGATAGAAGAAGTAGCCCAGGATTTCCTGGAAGCTCAGACCGAAGATGGCGCTGAACAGACCGTTGAGCGCAGCGATCAGAGCGATAAAGCCGATCAGCATTGCGGCAACGATAATAGCTACTTTGAAACCTGCCAGAATGTATTCACCCAGCATTTCGAAGAAGCTCTGGCCTTCGTGCAGATTACCCAGATGCAGTTCTTCTTCTTTACTGGTGTCATACGGGTTGACCAATGACAGCACGATAAAGGTGCTGAACATGTTCAGTACCAGCGCCGCAACCACAAACTTGGCGTCCAGCATGGTCATGTAAGCACCCACGATGGACATGGAAACCGTAGACATCGCGGTTGCCGCCATGGTGTACATGCGTTTTTCCGACATCTTGCCCAGGATATCTTTATAGGCAATGAAGTTTTCAGACTGGCCCAGGATCAGCGAGCTGACGGCGTTAAACGACTCCAGCTTGCCCATTCCGTTTACTTTTGACAGCACGGTACCAATAATCCGGATGATAAACGGCAACACTTTGATGTATTGCAGAATACCGATCAGCGCAGAGATGAAGACGATTGGGCACAGTACCTTCAGGAAGAAGAAGGCCAAACCTTTATCGCCCATACCGCCGAATACAAAATCAGTCCCTTGCCCCGCAAACCCGAGCAGCTTGTCGAACAGCGCCGCGAATCCTTTTACAAAGCCTAAACCCGCTTCCGAATGCAGGAAAAAATAGGCCAGCAGTACTTCAATAACCAACAGTTGAATAACGTAGCGAATGCGGATGCTTTTACGATCGCGGCACACTAACAGTGCCAGGATCGCAACCACCACCAACGCTAACGCAAAGTGCGCAATATGGGACATGTTTGCTCCAAACTTGAGGCAGGCTGAATTTCGGATGTCATTTTATGTAACGCCACGTTTAAAAACGAGAGGTCCATTGCAAATATGGAAAGTCGTAATGGGAAATGTCTTAAATTATCAGGTTAAAGCATAAAAAATCAATGGGTTACTGAATCCATATGAAATTCCTATTCTTGTGCTAATTTGATTATCAGGCGTATTTCGTTTGGAATATGCCTCGTTGGAGGGCCGAAAAGTGTCATCTGCACGTTACACCCTTCGTTAAAACCTGAGTTATCCCCGATTACAGAGATAAGTTTTACCGTTACAAATGCGCTTGATAATTATTATCATTTGCATAAGATAACCCTTAGTTTATCAGACGTAAGGGTTCAGGGTATGCCAAACAGTCGCGTGGTTGAGAACACCCGTCGCCCGTCCAGAAAAATCAAACTGTCGCTGATGGGGCCCGCATTTATCGCGGCCATCGGTTATATCGATCCCGGCAATTTCGCCACCAATATCCAGTCCGGCGCCTCTTTGGGTTACAGCCTGCTGTGGGTCGTGGTCTGGGCCAACGTCATGGCCATGCTTATCCAACTGCTGTCCGCCAAACTCGGCATCGCTACCGGCAAAAACCTGGCGGAACACATCCGCGATCGCTTTCCACGCCCGGCCGTATGGGCTTATTGGGTGCAGGCGGAAATCATTGCGATGGCTACCGACCTGGCGGAGTTTATCGGCGCGGCGATAGGTTTCAAACTGCTGTTGGGCGTTACGCTGCTTGAGGGCGCCATCCTGACGGGTATCGCCACCTTCCTGATCCTGATGCTGCAAAAACGCGGGCAAAAACCGCTGGAGAGGGCGATCGGCGGGCTGCTGCTGTTTGTTGCCGCTGCCTATATGGTGGAGCTGGCGTTTTCCCAGCCGCAGCTTGGCCTGTTGTTAAAAGGCATGGCGATCCCGGATCTGCCGAATGGCGATGCGGTATATCTGGCCGCCGGCGTGCTGGGCGCGACCATCATGCCGCACGTGATTTATTTGCATTCATCCTTAACCCAGACTGCCGGCGAGAATTCAAAGGCGGATCGGTATGCGTCCACCAAGGTCGATGTCGCCATTGCCATGACCATCGCCGGTTTTGTTAACCTGGCAATGATGGCAACCGCCGCCGCCACCTTCCACTTCAATGGGCACAGCGGCGTGGCCGATCTTGATCTGGCCTATCTGACGCTGCAGCCGGTGCTGGGCCAGGCGGCGGCGACGCTCTTCGGGCTGAGCCTGGTGGCCGCCGGTCTGTCTTCCACCGTCGTGGGGACGCTGGCGGGGCAGGTGGTGATGCAGGGATTTGTACGCTTTTACATTCCGCTGTGGGTGCGCCGGGTGGTCACTATGCTGCCGTCGTTTATCGTCATTATGCTGGGGATGGATGCCACGCGTATTCTGGTACTGAGTCAGGTGCTGCTGAGCTTCGGCATTGCGTTGGCGCTGGTGCCGCTGCTCACCTTTACCGGTAACCGGGAACTGATGGGGGAGATGGTGAACAGCCGGAGCATACAGACGCTGGGCAAGCTGATTGTGTTGGTGGTCGTCGGCCTGAACGGCTATCTGCTGGTCAGCAGCATGTCGTGATCGAAAAGGCCAGCGTTACGCTGGCCTTTTGGCATCAATCATCGTCGTGATGGCGACGACCGCGATCGTCATCATGGTGATTTTTCTTCCAATGATGTTTTTCGTGGTGCTTGTAGTAATGCTTATCGAATTTGCGATAGCGGCCATCATGATAGTAATAATTTTTGCGCCAGTAATCGTTATCGCGCCAGCGATAACCATCCCAGTAATAGCCTCGGCGGCTGCGATCGCCCAGGTAGCGGCCCTGATGACCTTGCCACCAATCGCGGTCGCGCCAGTCGTAGCCGTCCCAATAACGGCCGCGGTTATCTTCCTCGCCAATGCGCAGCGATACGCCCGGCATCAGATTGATACTGAGGCCATCTGCATGCGCCTGCTGGATGGCGGGTACCGTCGACGCCACCAACAAGGCGGCCAATAACAGAGGTTTAAACATGGCTTCTCCTTTCCGCCTTAGCGGGTTGGCCGGTTAATGAAGCGCGTTCATCCTTAACCGGCCTTATAATTTTTTTACTGCAATATCGGTATATTAGCGCCTGCGGATAGGGTTGAATCTTAGTGGGATTCTGAAAAGCGGCGATGGGATGAGGATTTAAGATTTGTCTGGCGCTGTGGAGGTTATCGCCGGCCATGTTCCCGGCGATAATTGTAAGCGATTACATTAATATCCGTTCGATATGGGCGATTTCGTCGCTGCTGAAAGTGCGGTTAGCCAGCATGCCGACGGCATCTTCAATCTGGCTGGTCTTGCTGGCGCCAATCAGCACCGAAGTCACGCGATCGCCGCGCAATACCCAGGCCAGCGCCATCTGCGACAGCTTCTGCCCACGCTGTTGCGCCAGGGCGTTAAGCTGGCGCACCTTTTCCAGTTTTGCGTCGGTGAGCTGATCAGGTTGCAGGAACTGGCTGCCGCTGGCTGCGCGTGAATCTTGCGGAATGCCGTGCAGGTAACGATCGGTCAGCAGGCCGCCGGCCAGCGGGGAGAATGCAATGGAGCCGACGCCATGTTCTTCGAGCGTATCCAGCAGCTCCGGCTCAACCCAGCGCTCGAACAGAGAGTACTTAGGCTGATGGATCACGCAAGGCGTGCCTAGCCGGTGCAGAATCTCGAATGCCTGGCGCGCGCGGTCGGCCGGGTAGTTGGACAGCCCGACGTACAGCGCCTTGCCCTGGCGTACCAGCAGATCCAGCGCGCCCATGGTTTCCTCCAGCGGCGTATCCGGATCCGGGCGATGGTGATAGAAGATATCCACATATTCCAGCCCCATGCGTTGCAGGCTTTGATCCAGGCTGGCGACCAGATACTTCTTCGAACCCCAGTCGCCGTAAGGGCCAGGCCACATGGTGTAACCGGCCTTCGAGGCGATGATCAGTTCATCGCGCCAGGGTTTCAGATCTGCGCTGAGGATGCGGCCAAAGTTTTCCTCGGCGGAACCGGGTGGCGGGCCATAGTTATTGGCCAGATCGAAATGGGTAATACCGCGATCGAACGCGCAATGAATCAATTTGCGCGCATTGTCATACAAGGAGGTGTCGCCAAAGTTGTGCCATAAGCCGAGCGAAACCGCGGGCAATTTCAGCCCGCTGCGTCCGCAGCGGCGATATTCCATATTTTGATAACGCGAAGAATCAGCCTGGTAAAGCATACAAACCCTTTTCGGCAGAGGTGAGAGTGAGCTTTAGTGTATGCGCTTTCACTCCCGTTGTCAGAGCCCAGGATCACGCTAAATCACCTTCAATTTTTTAAATGCTGCCCATGAGGCAGGTAAATGATCGTGGCGAGTGCGGTGATGTAACGTAGGGTTTCCATCCGCTTTTTAAACACAATGCTCGACATTTTCGTAACATATTTGATACTTAAAACTAACAATTGCAACCTTTGGCAGGTGATGATCATGAGTAAAAGCTATACGGTGGCCGATTACCTACTCGATCGTTTAGCCCAGATCGGCATCCGGCACTTCTTTGGCGTGCCCGGAGACTACAACCTGCAGTTTCTCGACCACGTGATTGCTCACCCGCAGATCGCCTGGGTGGGGTGTGCCAACGAACTCAATGCCGCCTATGCCGCAGACGGTTACGCGCGCTGCAAACCGGCCGCCGCTTTACTGACCACCTTTGGCGTGGGCGAACTGAGCGCGGTAAATGGTATTGCCGGCAGCTACGCCGAATACTTACCGGTGATCCACGTGGTTGGCACCCCGGCGCTGCGCGCGCAGCGGGCCGGCGATTTACTGCACCATTCGCTGGGGGACGGGGATTTTGGCCACTTTGCCCGCATGGCCAAAGAAGTGACCGTCGCCCAGGCGAACCTCACCGCCGCCAACGCCGAGGCGGAAATCGATCGCCTGCTGACCACCGCGCTGTTTGAACGCCGCCCGGTTTACCTGATGTTGCCGAGCGACGTGGCGGAAGCGCCGCTGGCGTCGCGGCCGGCGCCGCTGATGCTGCGACAGGCCCATCTTTCACAGGCGTCGTTGCAGGCGTTTATCGCCGCAGCGCGAGAAATGCTGCTGCCGGCACGGCGGGTTTCTCTGTTGGCCGATTTCCTGGCTGAACGCTTTGGCGCCGAAAGGGTGCTGGAACAGTGGATGAATGAGGTCGACATGCCGCATTCGACGATGCTGCTCGGCAAGAGCGTCTTTGATGAAACCCATGCCTGTTTTACCGGCACCTACGCCGGTGCGGCCAGCGATCCGCAGGTGAAGCAGCTGATTGAGAACGCCGACGTGGTGATTACCGTCGGCGTGCGCTTTACCGATACCATTACCGCCGGTTTCAGCCATCACTTGCCGACGGAGAAGTGTATCGATATCCAGCCTTTTGAAGCGCGGGTCGGGCAGCAGGTATTCAGCCAGATCCCGATGCGTGACGCGGTACAAGCGTTGCACCAGTTGACGTTGCCACTGGCGTTGCAATGGCAGTTGCCGGCGATCAAACGGCCGGCATTGCCGGAACCGAACGGCAGCGGTTTGGACCAACACGGCTTCTGGCAACAGATCCAGGACTTCTTGCGCCCGGGCGACATAGTGATCGCCGATCAGGGCACCGCCTGTTTTGGCGCTGCGGTTTTGAGCCTGCCGCAGGGCTGCCGATTTATCGTTCAGTCGCTGTGGGGATCTATCGGCTACACCCTGCCGGCGGCGTTCGGCGCGCAGACGGCGGAGCCGGATCGTCGGGTGCTGCTTTTGATCGGCGACGGAGCGGCGCAACTCACCGCGCAAGAGATTGGCTCGATGCTGCGCGACGGGCTGAAACCGGTGATCTTCCTGCTGAATAATGAGGGGTATACCGTCGAACGGGCGATTCATGGGCCGGAGCAGCGCTATAACGACATCGCCCAGTGGAACTGGACGCAACTGCCGCAGGCGCTGGCCGGCGAGCATCAGGTGAAAACGCTGCGGGTCACTGAACCGGAGCAACTACGCCAGGCATTGCGTGAAGTGGGCGACAGCCAGCAGTTGGCCTTCATAGAAGTGGTGCTGCCGAAGATGGACATTCCCGAATTGCTGGATACCGTTTCGCGCGCCATTCAATCACGCAACGCGGCGGCCTGATCTTCCGCGCTTTCCAACAAGCGCTCCAGCAACCAGTACCCCGCCGGCCCCGGCGGGGACAACTTCGACCACACCGCATCCACGGAAATCAGCTTCGGCCAACCGCGCGGCTTCAGCTCGGCTAATTTGTCGTGGCCGTACTGTTTCACCAGCCAGTTTGGCAACGCGGCCCAGCCAAAACCTTGTTCCGCCATTTCCAGCAGCATCAGATAGCTCGGAGCAGACCATACCAACCCCTGGGGCCGTGCCGCGCTTGCGCCAGTGTAGGTATTTAAATACAGCTGGCGCGTGCTGGATAACTGCTCATGCGTTGGCGAGGCCGTTTGCGCCAGCGGGTGCGAACGGGCGACGAACAGCCCCATTTCAGTTTGCTCCGGCAGCCGCGCGAAGGCGATATCCGGCGGATAACTGGGCTGAACCTCTACCATGCCAAGGTGTGCGCGGCCGCTTTGCAGCAGATCGATCACGTCCCCGTCCTCGGCAATCATGCATTCGAGTTCAATATCCTGATAACGCCGCTCAAAGTGCAGCATCAACCTGTCGTGGTGATTCGGCTGGTAGGTATCGGAAAATACGATGGTTAACCGGGGTTCTGTCTTGTCCGCCAGGCGGATGCTCAGCGCGTCAAGCCGTTCGCTGGCGGCGAGGATCTCCTGCACATGGCCGAGCACTTTACGGCCGGCGGCGGTCAAGACTGGTTGCCGCGCCTGGCGATCGAACAATTGCAAGCCGAGATCCGCCTCCAGGTTAGCGATGGCGGTGCTGATGGTCGATTGGCTTTTGCGCAGCTTGCGCGCGGCGGCAGAAAAAGAACCCAGGGCAGCGGCTTCGACAAATGCCTGCAGGGCTTCAGGTGAATAGCGCATGATGTATCTACTTTATCGATGGAACCTATTTTTAATCTACCCAAAAAATCGATGATAATCACCTGGCTTTAGTGGGGGGCGCATAAATCAGCTCCGATTAATGCGGGGCGGCTTGCCGCTCCCCGACAGATTCATAGGGTAAAAAAACAGGTGATGTATGCAACTGCAAAACAAGTCTTTCATTGAACGTATCGTCCATGCCGTCGGTTTTGAAGCCATTGCCGTGATGATTTGCGCCCCGTTGGGTGCCTGGCTGCTCAACCGTTCTATGGTACAGATCGGTGCGTTGGCGGTGATGTTGTCGACCGTCGCTATGCTTTGGAACATGATTTATAACACGGTGTTTGACCGCCTGTGGCCGGTGGGCCGCGTGGCGCGTAATCTTAAAGTGCGGGGGTTCCACGCTCTGGGCTTTGAGGCCGGGTTTGTCCTGATCGGCGTGCCGATTGCCGCCTGGATGCTGAATATTTCCTTCGCGCAGGCCTTTATGCTGGAGATCGGTTTCTTCCTGTTCTTCCTGCCGTACACCATGATCTATAACTGGGTGTACGACACGCTGCGTCAACGCTGGTTCGAAGCGCGTCAACCGGCCAGTTCCGGCGTGAAATAACGTATCGTCATCGCTGCGATTCTCCGGTAGTGTCGGAGAGATACGGCAACGAGGCGGAGAAAAAACGATGAAAGTGTTGGGTTTGTTGGGCGGTATGAGTTGGGAATCAACCCTCCCTTATTACCGCATGATCAATGAACAGGTGAAGGGGCGTCTTGGCGGCCTGCATTCGGCCAAGATCGTCCTCTACAGCGTCGATTTTCACGAGATTGAACGCCTGCAGCATCAGGGGGATTGGGACGGCGCGGGGCATCTGCTGGCCGCAGCAGCCGTGTCGTTACGAGCCGCAGGTGCGGAGGCCATCGTCATCTGCACCAACACCATGCACAAGGTGGCGGACGCGGTTGAACAGGCCAGCGGCCTGCCCCTGATTCATATCGCCGACGCCACGGCGTTGCAGGTGCGCCAACAGGGGATCCGTCGCATCGGGCTGCTCGGCACGCGTTTTACCATGGAGCAGGATTTTTATCGCGGGCGGTTGCAAGAGCGGCACGGCATCGAGGTGGTTACGCCCACGGCGGCCGATCGCGATATCGTGCATCGCATTATTTATGAAGAGCTGTGTCTGGGGACGATCCGCGACGCGTCGCGCGATGAGTATCGCCGCATTATCGCTGATCTGGAACAGCAGGGCGCGCAGGGCATTATTTTCGGCTGTACCGAGATTGGCCTGCTGGTCAGCGCGCAGGATGCTTCGGTGCCGGTGTTCGACACTACCGCTATCCATGCGCGCGCCGCCGCGGAATACGCGCTGGCCTAATCGTCGTGCGGCGGTTGGCGTTTGCCTACCAACATCAAGGGTTTGCCCGCCAGCACCAGCCAGGCGGGCAGCATCACAATGCACAGCACCGGCAGCAGGTGCAGCTCCGGCACCACCGCGACGGCCATAAACAGGCTGAGCCAGCCGTCACGCGTGACCACCAGCACCAGCCCCATAATGGCGCAGGAGACGGTGATGGCCGCCGGCACCGCCGGGACGTGCTGATGCAGCATCAGGCCCAGCGCCACGCCGACGAACACCGCCGGGAAGATACGCCCGCCGCGAAAACCGCTGGCGGCGGCAATCACCAACGCCGCCAGCTTGGTCAGGGTAATCAGCAGTAGTTCCGTGACCGAGAAGTTCTCCCCGGCAGCCAGCCGCTTCATTTCGTCCAACCCTTTAAATAGCGTGATCTCCCCGCCGATTAGCGCCAGTACACCGAGCGCAAAGCCGCCCAGGCCCAGCATCAGCACCGGGTTTTTCAGCGAATGGAACAGGCGATGGAGATGGGGGAAGCTCCACAGCGCTACCATACCCAGCGCGATGGCGATCAGGGCGACGATGGAGCCACTGAAAATATCCGTCAGCCGGGTGGCGGCATAGGCGTCAATTTGCAGCGCGAAGTTCGGTGTGAAAAACAGCTGAGTGGTCACCGCGCCGGCCGCTGCCGCCATCAGCGGGGCAAACAACCGATCCCACAGCGGCACGTCGTTATTGCCGGCCAGCGTTTGCGAAAAGATCAGCGCGGCGGCAACCGGGGTGCCAAACAGCGCGCCGATGGTGCCGGCGGCGGCGAGAATAATCCAGTCCATGCGCGGCACTCTCGGCAACAGCCGCGAACCTACAGCGACCACCAACGCAATATTGATGGCAGTGATGGGGTTTTCCGGCCCCAGGCTCACGCCGCCCGCCAGACCAATGATTAACGCCAGCCCGAGGCCGGGCACGGCAGAAAGCGGCAACGGCATGCCGATCAGCGATTCGGTAGCCGGATCCGGTCCTGCGTGGCCGGGCATATAACGGATAATCAGCCCGACGGCGATACCGGCCAGCGTCAGGATGCTGAGCAGCCACCAGGGCGAGTGGGTATCGATATTCAAGGCTGCGGGTATGTTCACCCAAAGCAGCCGTTGCAGCGCGTCGGCGAATTTCATCACCAGAATAAGCACCAGGCTTGAGGCTGAACCGATAACGAGAGCGGGCAGGGCGAAAGCCAACATGGTATTGGCGCGCGGGTGCAGCATGCAAGGATCCCTTGTCAATGGCCCCCTGTGCGGCAGGGAGAATGGGTGATTGGGTTGTGCCCTGGCTTGCCAGACAAAAAGGGACGTCGGCACGTAAAGCAATAGCCGACAGGCAAAGGGCGCAGGTTGATTAATAGTGCCTCTCTGTTATGACGCTTAACAGCCGCCACGGCACGTTTTTTTGCCGCAATTTGTTTCAAACAGCGGCATAACCGCCAAGCTGAAACGTTTTTTGTGATCTGGATCGCTAATGGATGGCAGCGCGAAGGATGGTGATTGTTGTTTTTGCGGCGGGATTTTACAGTGTGGGCAGCTTTCTATTATTCATTTTGCGGAGAAGATACTGATGACCTATGCCCTCGTAGGTGATGTTGGCGGGACGAATGCCCGCCTGGCGTTGTGCACTGTGGCGACGGGTGAAATTACCCAGGCAAAAACCTATTCCGGCCTGGAGTTTGACAGCCTGGAGGCGGTGATCCGCCAATATCTGAAGGAGCAGGATATTCAGGTGCAGGACGCCTGCATCGCGATTGCCTGCCCGGTCACCGAAGATTGGGTGGCGATGACCAACCACACCTGGGCGTTCTCGATCAAAGAGATGCAAGCCAACCTGGGGCTTAACCATCTGGAAGTGATCAACGACTTTACCGCCGTCTCGATGGCGATCCCGATGTTGACGCCAGACGATGTGTTGCAGTTCGGCGGCGGCAGCGCGCAGAAAGACAAGCCGATTGCGGTGTACGGCGCCGGCACCGGCCTGGGGGTGGCGCACCTGGTGCACGTTAACCGCCGCTGGGTGAGCCTGCCGGGGGAAGGCGGCCACGTTGATTTTGCGCCGAACAGCGAAGAGGAAGATAGCATTCTGGAGGTGCTGCGGGCAGAAGTGGGGCACGTCTCCGCCGAGCGCGTGCTGTCCGGCCCGGGATTGGTCAATCTCTACCGCGCTATCGTCAAGTCCGATCAACGCCTGCCGGAAAAGCTAGAGCCAAAGGACATCACCGAGCGCGCGCTGGCCGACAGCTGCATTGATTGCCGCCGTGCCTTGTCGCTGTTCTGCGTTATTTTAGGACGCTTTGGCGGCAACCTGGCGTTGAATCTCGGCACTTTCGGCGGCGTTTACATCGCCGGCGGCATAGTGCCGCGCTTTATGGAGTTCTTCAAGGCATCCGGTTTCCGCGCGGCGTTTGAAGATAAAGGGCGTTTCAAGGATTACGTGCATGATATCCCGGTCTTTATGATCACCCATGCGCAACCGGGCTTGTTGGGCGCGGGCGCCCATCTGCGCCAGACGTTGGGTATGCATTTGTAATCTGCATCAGCGATAAAAAAGGGGCGCAACCCAATGGGTTGCGCCCCTTTTTGCTATTTAAAAATCAGGCTTTGACCAAGTCTGCCGGCTCGCGGCTCTCTTCTTCCTGCTCCACCGCTTTTGGCGCCTTGATGAACAGGGTAATCAGCAGGGAAGCGATGGACAGTACGCCAATGACCATGAAAGTGGCATGGAAACCGCCGAAGTATTTGGCGACGAACGAGCCGGCCAGCGCGCCCAGACCGAAGCCCTGATAAATGATGCCGTAGTTTTTGCTGTGGTTTTTCAGGCCGAAGAAGTCGCCGACAATCGCCGGGAACACGGTGATGTTGCCACCGAAGCAGAAGGCGACGGCGCCGACGCAGATAAAGAACAGCGTATGGTTCAGGGTGAGGAAGCTCAACGATACAATCGCCAGCACGGTAACCAGCATGGTGAAGCTGATGACGCGCATGCGGCCTACTTTATCCGACAGCGTACCCAGAATGATGCGGCCTGCGGTGTTGAAAATCGCTACGGCGGAAACGGTGTTGGCGGCAGTGGCTAAATCCATCCCGGCCAGCTGTACGCCCATGTCCTTCACGATGCCAATCAGGTACAGGCCACTCATGCAGGCGGCGAAGAAAATGATGAACAACAGGTAAGCCTCTTTGGTCGCCAGCATCTGGCGCACGCTGAAGTCGTTACCCAAAGTACCGGCCTTTTGCTGTGCGGACTGGCTGGCGAGCACCGGCTCTTTCAACAGCAAAGAACCCAGCACAATCAACGCCATCACAATCGCGCCCCAGTAGAAGAAGGCGGCGGACACGCCGACGTCGGCAATCAGCGCGGCGTTAACGTATTTGAACAGCAGGCTGCCGCTGCCAAATGCACCGACGGAGATACCGGAGATCAGCCCTTTATTGGCCGGGAACCACTTGATCAGGTTGGACAGGGTGGAGATGTAGGCGATACCCACCGCGAACCCAACCACGACGCCGGCCAACAGATAGATCATATCCAATGAACTGACGTGGGCGCTGGCGATCAGGCCCAGGCCAACCAGGATACCGGAGCACAGCGTCAGGTTGCGGATGCCGAAGCGTTCCTGCAGCTTGCCGGCGAACAGCGTGGCGAAGGCCAGAAAGAAGCTGGTGATGGAGAAGGTGGTGGCGACGTCACCGAGGCCCCAATGGAATTTGTCGACCAGCGGCTGATTGAACAGGCTCCAGGTATAGATAGTGCCGAGCCCCATCTGGCAGATGATGGTGCCCAGAACGATTAAGCTGCGATTTGCCGGTTTGGTGTTCATGGCCGGTCTCCTTCTCTGTGTGTGCGTTGCCGGGCGGTCAGCCGTTGGCGGAAATTTGCGGAGAACCTCAGAGGCCCCGCGGTATGGGCATAGTATAAGGCTGGTAATACCACTCGACGGCAGATCGGGAATGAGTTGCACGGAGGAAGGAATGAAATGCATCTGGTGGCGCATGAGTTGCCGTTTTAGCGGTTAAAAGGGGATGAAATGCCGCTGGCGCCACGTGATCTACATCAAAGATAGCCACGATTTATTGTCGGCCAGGTGCCCAGGATTGTGCTCAAATTGTGAAGGAAACGTCTGGAATGGGTAAATGGGCATTATTCCTATAGAGCGGCGATAGCGGGGGGCCTATGTTATCGGTGAACGGACAGGTTCCGCTCTGCAGGAGTCACGAGATGAAAAAAACACTGTTGTTGTTGGCCGCGCTGCTGTCGTTGCCGTTGGTCAGCCAGGCGGACGTATCCATTGGCGTGAACGTGCCGGGTATTTCATTGCACATTGGCGACCGCGACGATCGCGGCCATTACTGGGACGGCGACCGCTGGCGCGATCCGCGCTGGTGGTCTGAACACCGCGTTTATGAGCGCCCACGCGAGTATTACTACGGGCCGCCGCCACGCGTGATCTATTACGAGGAGCCGCGACACGAATGGCGCGATCGCCCGCATTATCGTCGCATGCCGCCACCCCCGCCGCCGGGGTATTACTACGGCCCCGGGCCGCGCTGGTAACGCAGGCGGTTATAAACGCATTAATTTGCGGAACTCTTTCACCTTGCTGCGGCTGACCGGCACTTCAAACTCCAGGTCGCTCAGCCGCAGAATATAGGTGTTGTTGAACCAGGGTACGATCTCGCGGATTTTCGACAGATTGACGCAGTAAGACCGGTGGCAGCGGAAGAAATGCTCCTCCGGCAGGCGGCCGTAAAACTCGGTGAGGTTCATCGACATCACAAACTCTTCGCGGCGGGTATAGACCCGCGTCACTTTTTCATCGGCAGCGGCATAATAGATGTCGTTGATATCGGTGACGATAATCCTCTCGTCTTTGATCAGGTTAATGCTGTGGCTGCTGCGGTTTGGCGCGCTGGCTTGTTCCGGGGCGTTAGCGGGCAGGTTATGCAGCGCCTCCAGTTTTTGCAACATGGTGACGATACGCGCTTCGTGATAGGGCTTGAGGATATAGTCAAAGGCTTCGATTTCGAACGCTTCCACCGCATGTTCTTTATAGGCGGTGATGAAAATAATCGAAGGCCGGTGTGCGAACTTGCTGATGTTCTGCGCCAGCAGCACGCCGTCCAGCGACGGAATGTTGATATCGAGAAAAATGGCGTCGACCTGATGATTCTGCAGGTATTTCAGCACGTCCAGCCCGTCTTCGAAGGTGGCTTCGATAACGATGTTGCTGTGTTTTTTGATCAGGTAACTGAGCTCCTCCTGGGCGAGGAATTCGTCTTCAACGATAATGGCTTTCATGATGGCTCCCCGGCCGGCAGTGCGCTGTTTTCCATCTGCAGTTTGCCGCCGTTTTTGCTGATGTAAAAGGCAATTTCGGTGCCCGGCTCCAGCCGACGGATGCGCAACCCTTCGCCATACAACAGCGACACCCGGTGATGCACGTTCAGCAGACCGATATTGTGGCCCGGCATTTCATTGCGCGCCACCCGGTCGATGACCTCCTGATTGATGCCGTTACCGGTGTCTTTTACCGAAATCTTGACCCGAGCGCCCTGATCCTTCACCGCAATCACTACCACACCTTTGCCTTTGCACGGCTGAATGCCGTGTACGATGGCGTTTTCTACCAGCGGTTGGATCAGCAGGCTGGGGATACGCACCGAAATATCGTCGTCGATGTCGTAAATTACCGTCAGTTTGGCACCAAATCGCGCCTGTTCGATGGCGATGTAATCCTGGATTTGGTGCAACTCCTTGCGGATATCGATCAGTTCGTCGTTCAGCTCCAGGTTATAGCGCAGGTAACGTGACAGGTTGATAATCAGCTGGCGCGCGGTGTCCGGATTGATGCGGATCGACGAAGAAATGGCATTCAGGGCATTGAACAGGAAGTGCGGGTTGATCTTGCTCTGCAGCGCGCGCATTTCGGCTTTGTCCGCCATCTGGCGCAGGTGCTCAATGCGCGAGACTTCCATTTGGGTGGAGATAATCTGCGACAGGCCCACCGCCATGACCTTTAGCGTATTGGTGATCTGATGGGCATGGCAGTAGTAAATTTTCAGCGCACCGGTCACTTCGCCTTTTTCCCACAGCGGGATCACCAACTGCGAGTGAATTTGCGGCGTGGCCGGGTTTTCCAGATTGTTTTTGATGATGATCTTGCCGTGGCGGATGCTTTCACGGGTCACGCGGCTCAACCCTTCGCGGCCAATCGGATAAGCCTCTTCCCCCACGCCGACGTAGGCCATCACCTGGTGAGTATCGGTGATCGCCACCGCGTCGGCCTTGATGTCCTGGCGGATGATGTCGCAGATGGTCGCCAGGGTTTCGCTGTTGATATTGCGAAAGTAGGGCAGGGTTTTACGGGCAATATCCAGTGCCAGCTTGGCCTGCCGGGCGGCGATCACCTCTTTTTCGTCTTCCACGCTTTGCACCAGCAGCACGATCAGGCCGATGCAGACCGTGCCGAGGATCATCGGCAGCGCAATCTTGGAGACGATATCCAACCCCAACTCGGTCGGCTTGGCCCACAGGACGATCAGCAGCATGGTCAGGGATTCGCACAGCATGCCGCCGAGGATCCCGGCGCGCCAGCGTTGCTCTTTTTTCACTTTAAGATTGATATAACCGGCGCTGATGCCGGCAATGATGCTGGTGATCAGGCAGGGAACGGAGGTGATGCCATCGATATCAATCAGGTAGCGGTGCACCCCGGCGATGATGCCGGTGATGATACCCACCCAGGGGCCGAACAGGATGCCGCCGGCCATAATAGCAATGACCCGCACGTTGACCAGCGAACCTTCGACGTTGATGCCGGAATAGGTACTGAACAGCGCGAACAGCGAGAAGATCGCCGTGACCATGCCCAGCTCAAGCGGCGTGTGGTCCTCTTTTTGCAGCAGTTGGCGGAACAACCGGGTACGGGTGAGGAAGAACAGGCAGATTAACATCAGTGCGGCGCGATCAAACACCGCTAACAGCATTTCAAAAAAAGGGTGCACGACGGGCTCTCGCTGCGGCGGACAGATGCGCAGGAGTATATCACAGCACAGTGGCCCCGTGGCGGCCGGGCGGCGCACCACGGGGCTCCGGGTTATTTAATGCCGAGCTGTTCCTTGCCGAGTGGTGTCAGCAGATCGACAGTGGCGCGGCCGTTGAAATCCACTTCGAAATCGTCGGGCGCAAAATCCGGCGGCGTTTTACCGGCGATAAAACTGGGCAGTTGGCGTTGCAGATAGGCATCGTTTTTCTCGCAGCCCGGCGCGGCGGCGATGTACATCACGTTGCTGTCGAACTCGCCGTTATGCTCGTTTTCCACCGCGTGAATCACATCACAGTGCCAGAACACCGTGTCGCCCGGTTCTAAATCGGGAATAGGGGAAATCCCACTGATTAAAAGGGGATGCCATTTTTCCGAGATTGACAGCGCGCGCCCTGGGGCGGCATCGCACAAATCGTCTTCGGCGACGTCATCTTGCAATGCGCGCAACAGAACGTAGGCCATGGCGTTGGCTATCGGCACCAGATTCAGCGTGCCGGCATTGGTGCGTTGCGGCGTCAGCGCCGTCCAACCCTGGAAGGTGCGGAACATTGAGCAGACGGCCGGCGAAGCGATTTCGCGCACTTCGGTGCGGCCATCGGCGGCGAACGGATCGTAAGCTTGCCAGTCGCCGGAGAACACGTGGCGGTAGACATAGCGGAAATTTTCATCCAGCCAACGTTCAATAGTGCCGCTGTCCACGTGCGGCGACAGGCCCAGAGAAGACGAGTTCGGCGGGCGACGGCGGGTGCGATCGGCATAGGTGGCGACCCGAGTCGGGTCAAAATGCTGTTTGCCGTTGCTTTCGGTTTCCCACAGGCTGTTGAGAAATACCTGTACGGCGTGCATGCGGGCGTCCTGACGGGCTTCCACCTGCGGTTTTGACCAGTAAATGCCGTAGATTTGCGGTTTGCCGGCGGCCAGTTTGCCGAAATAGTTGTCTTCGGCGGCATTTTTCAGGCGTTCGACAAAGTTGTTGCGCTCAAGATAGCTGCCGATTTCCCGGTTCCAGGCTTCGGCCTTGCTGCGGGGGAACACGCCGCGGATGGCGCAGGCGCCGCGCTGTTTGATCAAGGTTTTTTGCCGCTCGCTGACCCGCTGCTGCAAAATATCCTCCGCATCGATTTGCGGCACCGGGTTTTGGCCGGCGGCCAACTCCTGGCGGATTTGTTCGACCTGTTGGCGAATGTGGTCTTCCAGCGCCAGGAACACCTCGCGGTAGTTGGGCAGAGCCTGACGCAGTTGCTGTTTTACGGTTTTAATGGCGGTGGGGATGTCGTCAATCAGTAATGAAGCCATGGTGTTCTCCTCACGCTGCCTGTGGGCAACGATGGACGGTTGTAGAAGACTGAGTAAGACGTTATGGTTTTGTTGTTTTGACGTTAACGATTATCTGGATTTAATAGAGGAAAATAAAGGGATGTCTTTCATTCGTAACTTCCTTGTTTTCGTTTTTCGGAGATTTGTGCAATGAAATTGGTCACTGAGCGTTTGACCCTGCAGTCGATAACCCCCGACGATTGGCCACTGTTTCTGCGTCTGTATCAGGACCCTGACGTGATTCGCTATATCGCCGACCCGCTGACTGAAGCGGAAATACGCACGCGCTTTGAGACGCGGTTGCCGGCCTGGGACAAGCATGGGGAACAATGGCTGTGCCTGGTGATGCGCGAAAAGGCGAGTGGCGAGGCGGTGGGCGTCACGGGTTTTCGGCCGATGTGGCTGCCTTGCCAACAGGCGGAAGTGGGATACGGCATTTTGCCGTCCGGACACGGCAAGGGCTATGGCAAGGAGTCGCTGCGGGCGGTGCTGGATTTTGGCTTCCATGCCTGCGGCTTCCACAAGCTGACGGCTACCGTCACCGCGGGCAATACCGCTTCGCGCCGGCTGCTGGAGTCGTGCGGTTTTCAGCTGGAAGGCACATTGCGCGATAATTTCCGCCTGGCAGGGCAGTGGCACGCGGACTGGATGTTCGGGCTGTTGGCGGCGGAGTTTCAGGCGGAAAAATAAAAATATCGCGGCGGGTATCGACAATCCCGTCGCCGCTGCGATATGTTCAATATCCGACCACAAGCTGGTCAGCGTCGCTCGGACGGTCCGGGCGCTAACGTCTCTTCGAGGAATCTATGGCTGATAACAGTCCACAACGCCGTTTTACGCGTATTGAACGTCTTCCCCCTTACGTATTCAACATCACCGCCGAACTGAAGATGGCTGCTCGCCGTCGCGGCGAAGATATTATCGATTTCAGCATGGGTAACCCGGACGGCCCGACGCCGCCGCACATTGTGGAAAAACTCTGTGCCGTTGCGCAGCGTGACGATACCCACGGCTACTCTACCTCGCGCGGCATCCCGCGTTTGCGCCGCGCCATTTCACGCTGGTACGCCGATCGCTACCAGGTGGAGATTGACCCCGAAAGCGAAGCCATTGTCACCATAGGTTCGAAAGAAGGGCTGGCGCACCTGATGCTGGCGACGCTCGATCACGGCGACACCGTGCTGGTGCCGAACCCAAGCTATCCCATCCATATTTACGGTGCGGTGATTGCCGGCGCGCAGGTGCGTTCAGTACCGCTGGTGGACGGCGTGGATTTCTTTGGTGAGCTGGAGCGCGCCATCCGTGAAACCATCCCGCGGCCGAAAATGATGATCCTCGGCTTCCCTTCGAACCCGACCGCCCAATGCGTTGAGTTGGATTTCTTCGAACGGGTGGTGGCGCTGGCCAAACAGTACAACGTGCTGGTGATCCACGATCTGGCCTATGCCGACATCGTGTATGACGGCTGGAAAGCGCCGTCGATTATGCAGGTGCCGGGCGCCAAGGACATCGCGGTGGAGTTTTTCACCCTGTCGAAAAGCTACAACATGGCGGGTTGGCGCATCGGCTTTATGGTCGGTAATGCGGAGCTGGTCAGCGCGCTGGCGCGCATCAAGAGCTATCACGATTACGGCACCTTCACGCCGCTGCAGGTGGCGGCCATCGCCGCGCTGGAAGGCGACCAGCAGTGCGTGCGCGATATTGCAGAGCAGTACCGTCAGCGCCGCAATGTGTTGGTGAAAGGGTTGCATGAAGCCGGCTGGATGGTCGATAACCCGAAAGCGGCGATGTACGTATGGGCCAAAATACCTGAGCCTTATGCGCATCTCGGTTCGCTGGAATTCGCCAAACGCCTGTTGGCGGAAGCCAAGGTCTGCGTATCGCCGGGCATTGGTTTTGGCGACTACGGCGACACCCACGTGCGTTTCGCGCTGATAGAAAATCAGGACCGCATTCGTCAGGCGGTACGCGGTATTAAAGCCATGTTCCGTGCCGACGGGCTGATCAAACCGGCCAAGAGCACTGCCCCCGCCGCAAAATAATCGCTTTAGGCCGGCACATTCGCGCCGGCCTTTTTTCTCAACGCTAAGGTTTTCTTCATCATTTCCCCACTATGCTCGATTAATCTTTTTTCAATTAATCAGGAAGAGTGTATGGGCAACCGCTACGCGAGATCGCAAATTATTTTACACTGGCTGACGCTGCTGATGGTGATTCTGACCTATGCGGCAATGCTGCTGAAGGATTCGGTGCCGGAGGATATGGCTCCACTGGTGAAAAGTCTGCATTTTAACTTTGGCCTGGCGGTATTTTTGCTGATGTTTATCCGGTTGGGGCTGCGTCATCGTTATGCCACGCCGGCCACCACGCCACCGTTGGAAGAATGGCAGGAATGGGGCGCCAAGATTTTCCACGTGCTGCTCTATGTGCTGTTTCTGGCGTTGCCGGTACTGGGAGTACTGACGCTGGCCTACGGGGGAAAGGAGTGGGTGTTGCTGGGCTGGCAGGTGCCGCAATTTGTCACGCCGGACCCGGCGCTGCGCCGCATTATCAAGAGCACGCATGAAACGCTCGCCAATACCGGCTACTTTGTCATCGGCGGTCACGCGCTGGCGGCGCTGTATCACCATTATCTGCGCAAGGATGACACCTTGCGCCGCATGATGCCGGGCAAATAACTGCATTCAGAAACAACAAAGGGGCGCTTCTGCGCCCCTTTATCTATGTTCCCGGTCATGCTGAGGGTTATGCAACCATCAGCATAAAGGTGCCAATCCACGCTACCAGCATGAACGAAACGCCCATAACAAAATATTTCATTGAACAACTCCCATCTGGAGTTTCTCGCAAGCCAATGATCCCGATTGTTGTGCTGAGTATTTTGTGGATAACCTGCGGTTTATTGGCGGGTTCTTCAATCAGGAAGAACAACGTCCTTGACCATGGGTTACCCGGTTGTCGTGCTTCAAAGTCCGTGAGGTAAAACATGAACCACGACAGGATCGGCGCTAATGTACTCCCAATGCCAGCCTGATTACAATACTGTGTTTTTGATCACACTTTTTGGCTATTTTTTACCCAGCCTTGACTGTTTTTAAACGATTTTTATTTCTGAAAATGATATTCAGTTTTACTGTAGCAGAGTGATATCCTGCGGCCGGTGATTCTGAAGAGAATGATTTAACATGTTGATATTAAAAAAAATATATCCAATTTTAGCGTTGATTCTGTTATTTCCACCCTTACCGTCATTTGGCAGCAGTGCGTTATGGCGAGTGGTGAATAATCTATGTGTTTTTAATTATCAAAGGCTTGGCACCGCTTTCCCTTGTGAAAGAATTTATCTTGAAGACGGGCGAGCGAAAGGGTATGCGATAGTTCGCGATCCGGAAACTCGTTATCACTATTTGCTGGTGCCGACATTGAAATTGAAAGGTGTTGAAAGCCCTGAACTGCTATCACCTTCGTTGCCGGATTATTTTTCGCTTGCCTGGCAGAACCGTGATGTATTGGATAGCGTTAATGGCAAACCGCTACCGCGTAATGCATTTGCTTTGACGATTAATTCTCAGAGAGGGCGTACTCAAGGGCAGTTACACATTCATATCGCTTGTCTTAAGCCACATATTCGTCTCAGTATCGACAGGCAGCTTCCTCACATAGGTAACGATTGGACAGCGTTGCCTGAAAATCTGGTTGGGCAGCATTACGTAGGAAAACGCATCAGGCAGGACAATTTGGAGGGCGTTTATCCCTTTGTGCAAATTGGCCGCCAATTAGCCAAAAGCAGCGTTGAAATGAAAAACTTTGGTGTGGCGGTTGTGCCGGTGACCTTCGAGGATAAACAACAAGGTTTTGTTCTATTGGCAGATGAAGCCGGACGAGTAAAAAATAACACTGGGCATACGGAAAACATGCTTGATTTTACTTGTAAAGGTTTTGTTAACTAGCATTCCAAATGAACGTCGTGGTGGCCTGGAAAGGCCACCACGCTTAAAAAACTCTCGCTTTGTGGCATCAGTTCACGTACTGCGCCGTTTGAGCTTACTCAATGGCAGTAGTAATTCCGATAGCAATAACAGTCAAAAACAGCGCACAGGATAGCATCATGGCTATCCAAATCTCACGACGACTCCACTGCATTTTACGACCTTTACTGATGTGATTATTGTCCAGTAACAATCACATCGGCCAGCGGCAGAAAAAGTTTAGTTTTATTTAATCCGACAGGATTGCGTTGTTGCCACCGTGGCGCGCACCTCATATCCCAGCAGGTAAAGAGCCTGTTCCAGCGCTTCCACTTTTGAGGCATAGGCAACGTCCAGCAGACGATCCATTTGGCCGCCGTTAAAGCCCAGTTTGCGCGCCAGATCGGCTTTGGACGTGGCGCCGGCCAGCATGATGTTATGCAGCTCGAGCTTAAGTTTCACCAGCACCGGGACGTGGATCTCCAGGTCTTCCGGCTGGGCGCGGGATGGGGGCGGCACCGGGCGGCCTTCTTCCATTTCCGTGGCGATGGCGATCAGCAGGCTTTCCTGCGCTTCCAGTTCGATATCTTCACGTTTATAGCAGGCGGCCTGCTGTTCAGGAAAATCGCGAAAATGAATCTGCCAGGCGTCGCTTTCGTTATCAAAGGCGTAATGGGCGGGGTAGTGGCAAGACATGATATTTCCTGTGCGGTGCGTGGAGTATGCGGCATTGTGACCGCTTGGCCTGCAGATAGCCAGTACCGGGTTTCGCTAGCCGGCCGGCTCGGGCTTGCCTGCCCGGCGTGCAGAAGGCAGCACCAGTGCGCACAGGACGCCAATCAGGCTGATGACGATCAGCCAGCGTTCAACCGGGCCGGGGTGGTAGTTATTCACCACGCTGAGCGCATACAGCGCTAACGCCAGCGGCCAGCCGGGCGTGCCGACGTCATTGAGCCGGTATGCGGTGCGGGCGACAAACCACAGCGTCAGGCCGATCCAACACAGCGACCACAGCATGATGCACAGCAGGTAGACGAATACCGAAAAAAACGCGGCGATGTCGCTGTGCGCGTAGGCGCGGAACAGGTTTTTATCCAGATAGGGGGACAGGAATGACAGTAATGTCAGGCCGGTGGCGAAAATAGCCAGGGAGAAAACATAGTTTTTACGCGTAATGCGGCGTTTAAAGACGTTTCTAGCGATCTGTCCGAGGGAGTCCAAAGTAACATTCCGTTGTAGCAAGTAGCTCTGGCCGGGTCGTCAGCCAAGGGGGGCGTATTTTAGTGGCATTCGACAGTGAGTCAATATGATAATTTTTCTCATTTAGTTAAGGTTTAGGCTCCTGCCTTCTTACCCTAAGTGGTTTCGGTTTTCTGGGTGATGTATCACGATTTCTGAATTTTTAGCTACCCGCCCGGCCATGAGCGGCATAATCCAGTTTGTTCGCACCGGACAATGGATTAACATAACGCTCACTTATCACTGGCCTGGCTTATATGGATATCCGATGCGTCATTTAGTTGCTCTTCTCCCTCTGCTTACCTTACTTACAGCCTGTAGCAGCGGGCCGAAGCCTACCCCAGCAGCTCCTCAGGCTAACGCCGTAAAAGGCGGTTTCCTGCTGACGCCGGCGCATAGCGGCCAGCCGTTGGGCGGTGATTTTGCCAATAATCCAAACACTGCCCGCTTTATCGATAAAATGGTGCAGGAACACGGATTCGATCGTCAGCAATTGCATGACGTGCTGGCCCAGGCAAAACGGCTGGATTCGGTGCTGCGGTTGATGGATCGTCAGGCGCCGACCCCCACCACTCAGGCGCCGTCCGTGCCGAACGGATCCTGGCTGCGCTATCGCAACAAGTTCATCACGCCGGATAACGTGCAAAACGGCGTGCAGTTCTGGAATCAGTATCAGGAAGCCCTGCAGCGCGCCCAGCAGGTATACGGCGTGCCGCCGGAGATCATTGTCGGTATTATCGGCGTTGAAACCCGCTGGGGCCGAGTGATGGGGAAAACCCGCATTATCGATGCCTTGTCCACGCTGGCCTTCGACTATCCGCGCCGCGCCGATTACTTTGCCGGCGAGCTGGAAACCTTCCTGTTGATGTCGCGCGCCGAAGGGGATGACCCGCTGGATCTGCGCGGCTCCTTTGCCGGTGCCATGGGCTACGGCCAATTTATGCCTTCTTCGTTCAAGAGCTATGCGGTTGATTTCAACGGTGACGGGCACATCAATCTGTGGGATCCGGTGGATGCGATCGGCAGCGTCGCCAACTACTTTAAAGAACATGGCTGGATCAGTGGCGAGGCTGTGGCGGTACCGGCCAGCGGCCAGGCACCGGGGCTGGATAACGGCTTTAAAACCCGCTACTCGCTTGACACCCTCGCGGCGGCCGGGCTGACCCCGCAAGGCTCGCTCGGCACTGAGCAGGAAGCCAGCCTGCTGCGGCTGGATATGGGCACCAGCTACCAATATTGGTACGGGTTGCCGAACTTCTACGCCATTACCCGTTACAACCACAGCACCCATTACGCCATGGCGGTGTGGCAGTTGGGCGAAGCGGTGGGGCGCTCGGCGCGCGGCGGGTTCTGATGCGCGGATAACAATGAAAAAGGCCGTGAAAACGGCCTTTTTTACGTCTATACCGATCAGAAATCGTAGCGCAAGCGCACCAACGTCATATCACCGAGGTTATCGGTACTTGAAGTCAGCACGTGTTCCACATCGACGCGGAAACCGTAATCAAACTGTACCGTAACGCCCAGGCCGTTATCGATACGCTGATAGTTGCGGCCGCTTACGTACTCCAGACGATCGCCCATAAAGTAAGGCATTACGGATTTCACCGCATATTGGCCCACCGGCACGGTGTAACCGGCCAGATACTCGATACCCCAGGCGTCGCCGGCGAAGTAGTTGTCAACGTCGGCTTTTTTGGTGGTCAGGAAGTTGTTGTACCAGCCGCCGCCAAAGGTCAGGGTCCAGCTGTCCGGCTTCCAGCTCAGCGCGGTGCCCACAATGTTCTGATCGTAGTCTTTCGAGCCGCTGGTAGAAGGGTTACGCATCTCGGCGCGAGTATAGTTCCACGCGGTGCCCCAGGTCAGATCCGGCGTCAGGTGGTAATCCACGCCCAGCGAACCGCCGCCTTTACGCTTGTAGCGCAGGCCATTGCCCGGCAGATAGTCGTTATCGCTGAACAGGTAAGAGGCGTAAACGTCCGCATCGCCAAAGGTATTTTTGTACTTCAGCATTTTGCGCGAGCGGTAAGAGCCGTCGTAGTCGCCGTTGATGCCGTTGCCCGGTGCCTGGGCCAGCATGTCGTAATCCCAGATATCGGTTTTGGCGCCCACCACGTCGTAATACACGCTGTTTTGCTGACCAAAGGTCAGTTGACCCCAGGTTTTGCTTTTCAGGCCGGTGTACAACATGCGGCGGCTGGTGTTATTGGCGCCGTCGGCATAGTGGTGATCCCAGTCGAACAGGGCAGGGATATTCACCCCCAGCTCGTAGTAGCTGATCCAACTGATGTCGTCGAACAGATAGTAGTCCGCGGCAAAGCGGAAACGGGTGCCGCCGTCGAAGCCGTTGCGTTTATAGGAGCCTTTATCGCCATCGCCGGTCATGTTGTTGAACTGCGGGCGGATGCTGCCGCCGACGGTAAAGTTGAGGCGGCTCAGCGGATCGCCCGCCTGAGGATCCTGCTTGAGAAGGGTGATTTCAGCCTGGGCAGCGAAAGAGGCGGTGCCCATCACCAGCCCTAAAGCGACCGCTTGAGTCAATGTGCGCAATGTGAAAGTCATGTGTTTTTATCCCTGTTATTGATTGCCAACATCACCGACGCACCGGCATCGGTGATTTGCTCAGGTTTTTTCTGAGCGTTTTCATTGTTTTTTGGCGTGGTTGAAGCGAAGCGCATATGTAACACGATGTGCGTCACAAAAAGTTACTTTTCTTGCTAATTATTTTATTGGGTATTAATCGTTGGCGGGAGAGGGCGGCGTAGCCTGACGTGGGGTTATGCTCAATGTAGTGGCTAAGCCATGACAACAATATTCGGATGAACTCAGCTAACGCATAGCCTTATATTTTTCACTTGTCAGTGAATGGCAGATGCCGTGTAATTTAATCGACATGAGGGCATTAAATAAGCCGACGGGTAGAGGAATTAATTTTGCCGATATCGGTTAGACGGATTGCATTAATAAGGAGTCTGGAGATGACTATGAAAGCTTTTTTGGCGTTATTTATTGGTTTGTTTTCATTGCCGTTGATGGCGGCGGAGTCGCACGTGTGCCAGTCTCAAGCTTATGATTATGCTAGTATTGGCAAGCTCAGGCTGAGTGACGACACGGTATTTACCTGCCGTGATGTTGGCCGTGTCACTATTCCTGATTTGGCGAAACGGGGTTGGAAGGTTATTCATGTGGCGCAACAAACTGAATATACCGGCGACACCGATAGCGATAATGAAGTCATTAAGATGTACCAGGAAATAGTGGTTTATAAAGAGTAGTCTTTTAGATATTCCTGCGATTTTATTCTCTATCACCGCTCTTATTCGCGGCGAGGGATCATTGTATTTTGAGCAGAGCGGTTTGCGGGAGGCATGATGATTTCCAGAAACAACATAGACAGCAAAGCGGCTACCGCCATGACGCTGATATGTGCCATATGGGGGCTGCAACAAGTCGCGATCAAGGCGGCCGAGCCGGATATCTCCGCCGTACTGCAAATCGCCGTCAGGTCAGGCATAGCCGCTTTGGCGGTCTACCTTTTGGCGCGTTACAAAAGGGAAAGATTCGTATTCGATCGCCCCACGCTGTTGGCCGGTTTGGGCGTTGGCTTATTGTTCGCGTTAGAGTTCTTTTTCGTCTCTGAAGGTTTACGTTATACCAGCGCGTCGCATATGGCGGTCTTCTTGTACACCGCTCCCTTATTCTCCGCCATAGGGCTGCATTTTTTTATCCGGCACGAGCGCTTGTCGGCCGTGCAGTGGGCCGGTATTACTCTGGCCTTTGGCGGCGTGGTGCTCGCCATCTCGGCGATGGGCGACAGCTCGGGCGGTGAGGCGCAGCTCCGTGGCGATATTTATGGTCTGTTGGCAGGCATGTCCTGGGGCGGCTCGACGATAGTCATTCGCACCACGCGCCTGGCGAACTGTTCGTCCAAGCAGACGCTGTTGTTCCAGCTTACAGGGGCCTGCCTGCTGTTATCTCTGTTGGCGATGACGATGGAGAACCTTCATTTCAACCTGAGTTCTGTGGCCTGGACCAGCCTGATATTCCAAACGATTATCGTCTCTTTTCTCAGCTATCTGATTTGGTTTTCTCTGCTGCGTAATTATCAGGCCTCTTCGTTGGGCATTCTGACCTTTATGACCCCCATTTTTGGCATTTTGGCCGGCGCGGTGATTTTGGGTGAACCGCTGCAAATTGAATTTGTACTGGGTTCTGTACTGATCGTCTTCGGGCTTATTGTCGTAAGCTGTTCTTATTTATTTTATGTCAATAGAGGAGTTGCACCAAAAATATAATCCATGGATGTTAATGTTCATAACTACCAAATAAGCTGTGAAAGCCAATTCACCCTCACCGTACAAATATCCAGGTATGCCTGGGGGTATCCTTTGATAACGCTCTATGATAATGGTGATTTTTCCGTGGTGAAAAGCACCAGACGGACGCGGTTATCCAACCAGATGCCGGTTGAAGTCATCACCTTTGCTAATAACTATGCTGTGGTCTGGGATAATAGCCGCAAGCATATTTATTATTCAAAGGCCGGAAGGTTATATAACTGCGCGCTGGATTTCTCTTATACCCCAAAGAAATGGCGCTGATTTTAAGAAAACCTGCCAATGCCTCCGGCCATCAGGCCAGAGGCGCTATCTTCATCAACCACTCTTTGAAAGCGAGGATCTTCGGCCACTGGCGTTCGGAGATGGTCGACATAAAATAGCAGTGTTCGCAAGGCAAGGTCATGTTGCTGAACGGGATAATCAGTTCGCCGCTTTTGATCCAGTCTTGCACCAGATTAAGCCGCCCCATGGCGACGCCGAGGTGTTTGGTCGCCGCCAGCACGGCCAGATCCGAGCGATCGAACTCCATGCTTTTGCTTTCTGTATCCAGCGCCAAATCAAAATGTTGCGACCAGGTCAACCATTCGTCTTCGCCGGAGTTGTACCTGTCATGCAGCAGCGTGCAATGTGCCAGGTTTTCCGGTGCGCCGTAGAGGTTATGTGCCTTGGCGTACTGCGGAGTACAGATCGGGACTATAGATTCCTGCATAAAAGCTTCGTCTATTTGTTTCCCGGACGGCAACTTGCCAAAGTACATGGCTAAATCAACGCCCCGATTGGCCAGGCTGATGATCTCCTGCCCGGTGACTATGCTCAAATGAATGGTGGGGTGCTGGGCAATAAAATCGCCGATCCGCGGTATCAGCAAGCACTGCACGATGGAAGGGTGCGAATAAATAGTCAGGTTGCCCGTCAACTCACGGTTTTTAATATCAAGAATTTCCTGATTCAACGTATCGAAGGAGCGGCTTAATGCCCATTGCATGCGCTCGCCTTCCGGTGTTAGCGTAATTCTGCGATGGAAGCGTTGAAATAAAAGAAAACCCAACTCTTTTTCCAGCAGATTAATTCTGTGGCTCACTGCGCTGGGTGTAATAGACAGTTCTTCCGCCGCCAGTGAAAAGGATAAGTTGCGGGCGACGCATTCAAAAGTATGCAGGCGTGAAAATTGATAGCTGGTCAGCGGGCTTGCGCGTTGAAAATATTTTTTGTCGGGGAACATGTCATGCCTCCATGCTTATAATTAAACAATTTTAGCATTTAATTGAACGGGGCTGAAACGCGATTTCTCTTATTTACAAATAACGGCTGAGATTAATGACGTTATCTGGCTGACCGAGCGGGTCATTAGGCTGGGATTCAGGATTCGCTATTAAATATGGGCCAGGTGTCTTGCTGAGTACCGAGGGAAAGGTGCGCTGTCGTATAGGTGTTTTTTGCGTGGTAATGGTGTCCCCGACTGGAATCGAACCAGTAACTAGCCCTTAGGAGGGGCTTGTTATATCCGTTTAACTACGGGGACCCTGCGGGCCGGCAACCTGAGCTGCCGGGGCAGTATACCTTTTTTTACCCGCAGAATAAGCGCTTAGCGGTGCGTTTGCTCATTCCCTCGCCAATATGCGGTGAATTTTGTACGTAGCCCCGGCTGCGATCACGGTTTTTTCGCCTTGGCAGCCCCTTTTTCCGCCTCCAGCTTCGCCGCATTGTTTTTAACGCTCATATCGTTACGGATCTGCGCGTGGCTGATGAGCGCGAAGATAAAGGTGCCGCCGATAATGTTGCCCGCCAGCGTCGGAATGGCGAATGGATAGAAAAATTCCTGCCAGGGGAGAGCGCCGCTAAACACCAGATACAGGATCTCGACCGAGCCGACCACAATGTGGGTCAGGTCGCAGATCGCCACCAGATAGGTCATCAGCACAATGATCCAAATCTTGGCCGCCCCGGCGGAGGGGAACATCCACACCATGGTGGCGATGATCCAGCCCGCCAGAATGCCGTTGGCGAACATTTCTGACGGCGAGTTTTTCATCACCTCTTCCGACAGGCTGACGAAGGCGCTGCGGGTATTGTCGTCGAAAATCGGCATATGGATAAACGCCAGCGACGCCAGCCCGGTGCCAATCAGGTTACCGAGCAGCACCACGCCCCACAGGCGGAACAGGATCAGGAAGTTTCTCGGCGTCGGTTTGTGCATGATCGGCAACACGGCGGTGACGGTGTTTTCGGTAAACAGCTGTTGGCGGGCCATAATCACAATGATAAAGCCGAAGGTGTAGCCAATATTCTCGATAAAGAAACGGCTGGGATCGTCCGGCAAGCGGGCGTGAAAAATGCCTTTCGCCACCAGTGACGCGCCCATCGACAGCCCGGCGGCCACGGCGGACCACAGCAACGCTACCCAGTCGCGTTCCAGCTCTTTTTCGCCTTCCATACGGATAAGCTCATGCACCGCCGCCGCGCGGGAGGGTAGGTTCTCTTCTTTTACCTCGATTTCTGATTTGCCCTGTTCGTGCTCTTTGCTTTCTACTTTTAGAGGATCATCGGCATTCGCTGTTGTGCGGGGTTGTTCGTCGCTCATGATTAACTTTCTCCGTCAGAGGTCGCCAAGGCTATTTATCAAGCGTAGTTGGCACACGGGCGGCGCGACAGAAATGCGGAAAATGGCGGAAAAAAGTAACAAGAGTTTAACGCCGTCGGTTTTTCCTACGCATTATTGATCTGGGCCGTCATATTACCCCTATTGGAGTAGCCGAGCGGCCGGTGGCAGGCTGCGTGCCGCAGGCGCCTTATGCTATGATTCGCTATCCCAAAGAAAAATATGAGTTCTCCCGATGCTGGAAGCTAAAAGTCTGAGCTGCGTCCGTGATGAACGCATCCTGTTTAGCGAGTTAAGCTTTACGGTGAAGCCGGGCGAGATTATTCAGGTGGAAGGGCCGAACGGCGCGGGCAAGACCAGCCTGTTGCGCATTCTGGCCGGGTTGGCGCAGCCGGAAAGCGGCGAAGTGTGCTGGCATGGGCAAAATACGCTGCGCCACCGTGAGAATTATCATCAGGATCTGCTGTTCCTCGGCCATCAGCCGGGGATTAAAACCATGCTGACGCCCTTCGAGAACCTGCAATTTTACCAGGCGGTACGCGCTGCGCCCGATCGTCAGGCCATCTGGCGGGCACTGGAGCAGGTGGGGTTGGTCGGTTACGAGGATTTGCCGGTGGCGCAGCTTTCCGCCGGCCAGCAGCGCCGGGTCGCGCTGGCGCGTTTATGGTTAAGTGAGTGCCCACTGTGGATCCTGGATGAACCGTTGACGGCAATAGATAAACAAGGCGTGGCTGAATTGATTAGCCTTTTTGAGCAACATGCGCAGCAAGGCGGCATGGTATTGTTGACTACGCACCAGGATCTGGCCGGCACGACGCAGGCGGTAGGTAAAATCAGCCTGGCGGAGACTCTCTGATGTTTTTGACGGTATTGCGCCGCGAGCTGAAAATTGCCTTTCGCAAAGGGTCGGAAATCGTTAATCCGCTGTGGTTCTTCCTGATCGTTATCACGTTGTTTCCGTTGGGTATTGGGCCTGAACCGCAGTTGCTGGCGCGCATTGCGCCGGGGATTATCTGGGTGGCGGCGTTGCTGGCTTCGCTGTTGTCGCTGGAGCGTTTGTTTCGCGACGATTTTCTCGATGGCTCGCTGGAGCAACTGCTGCTGTTGCCGACGCCGCTGCCGATGACGGTGTTAGGCAAAGTGTGTGCTCACTGGGTCGTGACTGGGTTGCCGCTGTTAATCCTGTCGCCGTTGGTGGCGCTGCTGCTGTCGTTGGATATGCAGACCTGGCTGGCGGTGGCGTTTACGCTGCTGCTGGGCACCCCGACGCTGAGCCTGGTCGGTGCCATCGGCGTGGCACTGACCGTCGGGTTGCGTAAAGGCGGCGTGCTGCTCAGCCTGCTGGTGCTGCCGCTGTATATTCCGGTGCTGATATTTTCCACCGCCGCTATCGACGCCGCTTCCATGGGCATGCCGATAGCGGGGTATCTGGCGATTCTGGGCGCCATGCTGGCGGGCAGCATAACGCTGGCCCCCTTTGCCACCGCCGCCGCTCTGCGAGTGAGCGTGCACTAGCATCACTGATTAACATGCGGGTTAACGCCGTTAAGAGCGTGTTCCACCGCGAAAGCTATTTTCGTCGCCCCACGATAGGGGGGCCACCTTAAAACATTTACCGTGAGCAATGACGACAATGTGGAAATGGTTACATCAATTCGCCCAGCCTGAACGGCTGTATCGTGTCTGCGGCCGTTTTGTCCCGTGGCTGGGGCTGGCCGGCGCCCTCTGCCTGGCGATCGGCTGGGTATGGGGCTTTGGTTTTGCGCCGAAGGATTATCAACAGGGCGACAGCTTCCGCATCATGTATATCCACGTGCCGGCTGCCATGTGGTCAATGGGCATCTACGCTTCGATGGCGGTGGCGGCGTTTATCGGCCTGGTGTGGCAGATGAAAATGTCCGATTCCGTGGTGGCGGCGATGGCGCCGGTCGGCGCGGTGTTTACCTTTATCGCGCTGGTCACGGGGGCCGCCTGGGGCAAACCTATGTGGGGCACCTGGTGGGTGTGGGACGCGCGTCTGACCTCTGAACTGGTGCTGCTGTTCCTTTATATGGGCATTATTGCGCTGTATAACGCCTTTGAAGACCGTCGCCTGGCCGGCCGCGCCGCCGGCATTCTGGTGCTGGTAGGGGTGGTGAACATCCCGATTATTCATTTCTCTGTCGAATGGTGGAACACGCTGCATCAGGGTTCCACCAATATGCAACAGAGCATCGCGCCAAGCATGCGCACCCCGCTGCGCTGGGCGATCCTCGGCTATCTGCTGTTCTTCATTACGCTGACCCTGATGCGGTTGCGCAATCTGATCCTGGCCCAGGAGCGTCAGCGCCCGTGGGTTGCCGGGTTGGTCAACAAGGAGCGCCAACCATGAATGCCGCATTTACCTCCTGGTCGGCGTTTTTCGCCATGGGCGGCTACGCCTTTTACGTTTGGCTGGCGGTGGCCGTCACGCTGTTGTCGTTGCTGGGCCTGGTGGCTCACACCTGCTGGCAGCGCAGGCAACTGCTGGATGAAGTCAGCCGCCGCCAGGCGCGCGAACGACGCATTCGTCAGTCGCAGCAGTCGAAACAAAAATCCGCTGATCCGCGGGAGAAATCATTGTGAATCCACGTCGTAAAAGCCGCCTGTATCTGGCGATTGTCGTGCTGATCGGCGTGGCGCTGACCGCTACCCTGACGCTGTACGCGCTGCGCTCCAACATCGATCTGTTTTATACCCCGAGTGAAATTCTGCAGGGCAAGGGAGAGGATCACGAAAAACCGGAGGTGGGCCAACGCCTGCGCATTGGCGGCATGGTGATGCCCGGCTCGGTGAAGCGTGATCAGAAAACGCTGCAGGTCAACTTCAAGATTTATGATGCGCGCGGCGTGATTGACGTCACCTATACCGGCATTCTGCCGGATCTGTTCCGTGAAGGGCAGGGCGTGGTGGCGCAAGGCGTGCTGGGCGAAGGCAACGTGGTTAACGCGCGTGAAGTGCTGGCCAAACATGACGAAAAATACACCCCGCCGGAAGTGGCAGACGCAATGAAAGAAAATCATAAGGGGCCAGCTTCGGCCTACACCGCCCCGCAAAATGAGGGCGGCAAGTCATGATGCCTGAAACGGGAAGTTTTCTGCTGTGCCTGGCATTGGCGATTTCGCTGCTGCTGAGCATTTATCCACAGTGGGGCGCGGCGCGTCAGGATCGCCGCATGATGGCGGTGGCGCGCCCGCTGACCTACGGCATGTTCGCCGCCATTGCACTGGCGTTCATCTGCCTGGTGCACGCCTTTGTCGTGAATGATTTTACCGTGGCTTATGTGGCCGCCAACTCCAACAGCCAACTGCCGGTGTATTACCGCATCGCCGCCACCTGGGGCGCGCATGAGGGATCGCTGCTGCTGTGGGTGCTGTTGCTCAGTTGCTGGTCATTGGCGGTGGCGCTGTGCAGCCGTTCAATGCCGCAGGATGCGGTGGCGCGCGTGCTGTCGGTGATGGGCATGATCACCGCTGGTTTCCTGCTGTTTATCATCATGACCTCCAACCCGTTCACCCGCACGCTGCCGAACTTCCCGATCGACGGCAGCGACCTCAATCCGCTGCTGCAGGATATCGGCCTGATCTTCCATCCGCCGCTGTTGTACATGGGGTATGTCGGCTTCTCGGTGGCGTTTGCCTTCGCCATCGCCTCACTGATGGCCGGCCGTCTGGATACCGCCTGGGCGCGCTGGTCGCGGCCCTGGACCACGGCGGCCTGGGTGTTCCTCACTATGGGGATCGTGCTGGGTTCCGCCTGGGCCTATTACGAACTGGGTTGGGGCGGCTGGTGGTTCTGGGATCCAGTGGAAAACGCGTCCTTTATGCCTTGGCTGGCCGGTACGGCGCTGATGCACTCGCTGGCGGTGACCGAAAAACGCGGCACCTTCAAGGCCTGGACGGTGCTGCTGGCCATTACCGCCTTCTCGCTGTGCCTGCTGGGCACCTTCCTGGTGCGCTCCGGCGTGCTGGTTTCGGTGCACTCTTTTGCCTCCGACCCGGCGCGCGGCATGTTTATCCTCGCCTATCTGGTGATCGTGATCGGCGGTTCTCTGCTGCTTTACGCGGTCAAGGGCGGGCAGGTACGCAGCCGGGTGCAGCATGAAACCTTCTCGCGCGAAACCTTCCTGCTGGGCAATAACGTGCTGTTGATTGCCGCCATGCTGGTTGTGCTGCTGGGCACGTTGCTGCCGCTGGTGCACAAACAGCTGGGCCTGGGCAGCATTTCTATCGGCGAACCCTTCTTCAATACCATGTTCACCTGGCTGATGGCGCCGATGGCGCTGCTGATGGGCATCGGCCCGCTGGTGCGCTGGCGTCGCGATGAACCGACCAAGCTGTGGCGTCGTTTGAGCGTGGCGCTGGCGATCACGCTGGTGCTGTCGATCTTGCTGCCGTGGCTGTTACAAGACAGCATCGCCGGCATGACGGTGGTCGGGCTGATCATGGCGGTGTGGGTGATTATTCTGACGCTGATGGAGTTGCATGAGCGCGCTACCCATCGCCACGGTTTCTGGCGCGGCCTGAGCCACCTTTCCCGCAGCCACTGGGGCATGGTGTTGGGCCACCTCGGGGTCGCGGTGACGGTGATCGGCATTGCGTTCAGCCAGAACTACAGCGTGGAACGCGATGTGCGCATGAAGGCCGGCGACAGCGTGGACATTCACAGCTACCACTTTGTGTTCCGCGACGTGCACGATATTCGCGGCCCGAACTACAGCGGCGGCGTCGGCATTATCGACGTCACGCGCAACGGCAAGCCGGAAGCCACGTTGCTCGCGGAGAAACGTTACTACAGCGTGGCGCGCAGCATGATGACCGAAGCGGCTATCGACGGCGGTTTCAGCCGCGATCTGTATGCGGCGCTGGGGGAGGAACTGGACGACGGCTCCTGGGCGGTGCGGCTGTATTACAAACCCTTCGTGCGCTGGATCTGGTTCGGCGGGGTATTTATGGCGATTGGCGGCATCTTGTGCATTCTCGATCCGCGCTATCGGATGAACAAAAAACTCAAGCGTGAAGGTAAGCTGGAGGAGCAGGCATGAACCGTAAGTTGCTGTTTATCCCGTTAATCCTGTTCCTGTTGCTGGTGGCGGCCTTTATGGTGCAATTGACGCGCAATGCCGGCGGCGAGGATCCGACTATGCTGGAGTCTGCGCTGATCGGCAAACCGGTGCCGACTTTTAAGCTGGAGTCGCTCGACCAACCCGGAAAAACGTTCGATCAGGCGGTGCTGCGTACCGGCAAGCCGATGTTGTTGAACGTTTGGGCGACCTGGTGCCCAACCTGCCGTGCCGAGCATCAATACCTCAATACCCTGGCTGCGCGCGGCATTCGCGTGGTGGGGCTGAACTATAAGGACGACCGCAGCAAAGCGGTCACCTGGCTGAATTCATTGGGCAATCCCTACGCGCTCAGCCTGTATGACGGCGATGGCATGCTGGGATTGGATCTTGGCGTGTATGGCGCGCCGGAGACGTTCCTGATCGACGGGCAGGGCATTATTCGTTACCGCCATGCCGGGGATATGAACGAGCGCGTCTGGCAGCAGGAAGTGTTGCCGCTGTACAAAAAGTACGGGGGTGAAGCATGAGGCTGATTGCCCTGATGTTTGCCGCATTGTTGAGCTGGAGCGCGGCGGCGGCTATCGATACCTATAAATTCAACTCGGTTGAGCAGGAACAGCAATACCGTGAGCTGACGGAACAGCTGCGCTGCCCGAAATGCCAGAACAACAGCATCGCAGATTCCAACGCCATCATCGCCGCGGACATGCGTACCAAGGTGTACGAGCTGATGATGCAGGGGCAGAACAAACAGCAGATCATTGATTATATGGTGGCGCGCTACGGCAATTTCGTCACCTATGAACCGCCGGTGACCCCGGCGACGCTGATCCTGTGGGTTGGCCCGTTGCTGTTTGTGCTGATCGGCGGTGCGGTGGTGATACTGCGCACTCGCCGCCGCCGTGCCGGCGCTGCTAACGATGAATTCTCCGAACAGGAGCAACAGCGCTTGGCGGCGCTGCTGAAAGAGACTGACAGGAAGAAACCCTAATGGCTTTTTGGCTGATTATTATTGTGCTGTTGGCCGGCGCTGCGGCGCTGCTGGTGGTGCCTGCGATGCGCCAGGGCAAGCAGGGCGCGGCCACCAGCCGCGACGCATTGAATAAGGCGCTTTATCAGGATCGCCTGCACGAGCTGGAGCAGGATGAAGCGCAGGGCGTGGTTGCCGAGCGCCCGGTGCTGGTAAAAGAACTGCAACAGAACCTGCTGAACGACATTCCCGGCCAACAAGATGTGCAGACGAAACCGATCACCCGTTGGGCGCTGGTGCCTGGCGTGTTGCTGCTGGTGGTGGTCACCCTGGGGTTCTATCTGAAAACCGGTGGGTTGGCGCAGGTGATGGACTGGCAGCAGGTGCAAGCCCAAATGCCGGAGTTGCGTGCGCGCGTCGCCAATGAGCGTGCTCAGCCGCTGAGCATGGAAGAGATTGCTCGCCTTGGGCTGGGGCTGCGCACCGCACTCCAACAAGACGATCGCAACATCAACGACTGGATGATGCTGGGCCGCGTCGGCATGGCGCTGAATAACGCCACAACGGCGACGCAGGCATTTGCTCATGCTTATCAATTGGATCCGAATAATCTGGAAGTGCGCCTCGGCTATGCGGAAGTGTTGACGCGATCCAACGATCCGGAGGATAACAAGCAAGCCACGCAGATGCTGCGCAAGATGATCGCCGACGATCATACCAATCTGCGCGTCTTGAGCTTACTGGCGTTCAATGCCTTCGAACAGGGTGATTTCAAACAGGCGATCGGCGCCTGGCAGGTGATGTTGAAACTGCTGCCGGCTAACGATCAGCGCACCGAGGTGTTAAAGCGCAGTATTGCACAAGCAAAATCACAGGCGGGCGAAGAAACTGTTAAACTGAATGTAAACGTGACGTTATCGCCCGAGGCGACTAACGCTTTACCACAGCAGGGGACGCTGGTCATTTCGGTGACCGATGGTGCCAACCCGGTGCCTGTTGCGGTAAAACAACTGCCCTTAAGCCGTTTCCCACTGTCATTCTCTTTGGATGACAGCAACGCCATGATGCCTGAACGCCTGCTTTCGGCGCTGCATCAGGTGAAGGTGCGGGTACGGATTTCTCACGACGGTCTGGCCACGCCGCAGGCGGGCGACTGGTTTGGTGAGAGTGAGCTGCAGAATTTCAGCGGTAAAGAGCAGGTTAGCGTTCAGATTAACAAGCAGGTTCCCTGAATAAAAAGACCGAACGTATTTTCATGGAGAAAAATATGAACTTTCGCCTGACTGGGCTGGCTTTCGCAACTGTGCTATTGGTGGGCTGTGCCAGCGCGCCGCAAGATGAACCACAAGGGCGATCCGATCCTCTGGAAGGATTTAACCGGACGATGTTCGACTTTAACTATAACGTCCTGGATCCGTACGTATTGCGCCCGGTGGCCGTGGCCTGGCGCGACTATGTGCCCATGCCGGCGCGTAACGGTTTAAGTAACTTCACGTCGAACCTGGAAGAGCCTGCCAGCATGGTCAACGCCTTCCTGAAGGGCGACCCGTATCGCGGGATGATTCACTTCAACCGTTTCTTCCTTAACACCCTGCTGGGGATGGGCGGTCTGATCGACGTGGCGGGGATGGCGAACCCGAAACTGGCGCGCGAAGAACCGAACCGTTTCGGCAGCACGCTGGGGCATTACAATGTCGGCTACGGCCCTTATGTGATGTTACCTGCCTATGGCAGCTTCACCTTGCGTGAAGATGGCGGCGATTGGGCGGATACGGTCTATCCGGTGCTGAGCTACCTGACCTTCTGGATGTCGGCGGGTAAATGGGTGGTTGAGGGGATTGAAACCCGCGCCCAACTGCTGGATTCCGACGGCCTGCTGCATAACTCTTCCGATCCTTACGTGATGGTGCGTGAAGCCTACTTCCAGCGTCACGACTTCCTGGCGAGCGGCGGTTCACTGAAGGCGGAAGAAAACCCGAACGCCAAGGCGATCCAGGGCGATCTGGACGAAATCGATTCAGCGAAATAATTCCTCGCCAAGAGAGTATGAAAACCCGCCGCCAGGCGGGTTTTTTGCTATATAACGGCAACGAAAAAAGCGCCCCGTGGGGCGCTTGAGCTTCTTGAAAAACAAGATTAGAAACGGTAGTTGAAGTTGGCGCCGTACAGCCAGGCCTTGCCCACCGAATTGAAGGTGTATGGACCTTCTTTGATGGTGACTTTTTGGCCGTGCATGTAGGAAACACCGACGTCAACCGAAGCGTCTTTGTTGAACGCGTAGCTGGTACCGGCGCTGATCCACATGCGGTCCTGATCCGGGATCGAGATAGAGCGGTTCTGGGCAGGCACCGGGCTGTCATCGAACGCGACACCGGTACGGAAGGTCCAGTTGTCGTCGTAGAAGTAGGTGGTACCCAGCGCGATGCGGTAGGCGTCTCTGAAGCCTTCATGCTTCTCGAACAGCGTCTGCCCGTTGTTGCCGGTGGCTTTCAGCTCCTGGAACTGGCTCCAGCTGGTATAAGCCAGGCTGTAGTGGACAGCCCACTGCGGTGCCACCTTGTTGTAGCCCGAGATTTCCCACATTTCCGGCAGGTTCAGGGTCAGCGAGCCTGGAATGGTGTTGCCATCAGTACCCCATGGCAGACCGGTTCTGCCCTGCAATGGGTTCAAACGAGATGGGATGCTACTTTTGTAGTCGCCGTCGAAGTCAACTTTCACTTCTGAGCGGTAAGTTAAGCCATAGCGGTTGTTTTCATCCACTTCATACAGGATGCCGGCGTTCCAGCCGTAGCCCCATTCGTCACCCTTCAGGTGGGAGATTTGAGTATCAGCGGGCATGCCGAGGGCTGCACCGCTTTCGCCAGCATAACGCTCAAGTTTGGCTTTAGCGTAAACCGCGTCAAAGCCCAGACCGAAGCTGAAGTGCTGGTTCAGGCGATAGGCGCCGCTCAGATTGAGGTTCACCGTGGTCAGGTCGGTTTTGCCGCCGTAAGCGCCTGCGGTGTAACCGTCGTTGAATTCGGTGGCCAGACCAAAGTTGCTGGTGACCGAGCCGCCCACGGCGAATTGATCGTTAATCGGGTGAACATAGTGCAGGTTCGGCACCCAGGCGGTTGGCGCGATGTTTTTGGAATCCAGGCTGGCGCCTGAAGGGGACTTGCCGGTGATGTCCACATCCGGATCGATAAATACCGCACCGATCGAGAATTCCGGTCGGGTGTACATCATCAAAAGGGCCGGGTTGCGGCTGGCGGATGCTGCAGTATCCGCGATGGCGCCTTCACCAGAATACGAACGTCCTAAACCCGCTGATGAGAACTCATTCAGCTGGAATCCTGCGGCAGACACGTTTGAAGAAATAATTGCCACTGCAGCTGCGAGAGCTGATTTAGTAAATAGGTTTTTCTGGCTCATGACCAAAACCTCATTATGTGTTTATTATTTAAACTATGTTACACAAGGTAACAAGGAGCGCGGGATTGTAGGGTCCGTTATCATTCAGACAAATCAGACCAGTGGCTGAATTATAGGTCCGACCTGTGAGAATGTTGCAACTTTGTTTTTGAGATATTTCAAGATTGGTATCAAAAAAGAGATCTGCTTAACAAAAAGCCAGCGGTAAATAACAAATTTCTTACCATTCCTTAGCAGACGACGATTTTTATTTGTGATTTCCATCACTTAAAACACCTATAAAAAGTAAGTGCTAGCGATGGGTTTCGCTGCGGGGTAAAATAAACGCAGAATCTTGCGTCTTTGCGCCAGAAAGTTAATGGCAGTTTGGACTCGCGTAATGGCGGTCCCTGAGGAGAATTAATCATGTCTGATGCAATTAATAAATGCAGCGCCCAGGAAACCGCAGCTTGTTGCTGTGTCGATGTCGGTACCGTGATGGACAACACCGATTGCACTGCATCCTACAGCCAGGTGTTTGCCAATCAACCAGATGCCGAGAAAACGCTGGCTGCGCTGACGGAAAAAGCCCGTGGGGTGGAGTCTGACCCTTGTGACATCAGCAGTAGCATTAAACCGGTTGACGGTGGTGTGCAACTCACTGCGGACTTCACCTTTGCCTGCCAGGCGGAAACACTGATTTTCCAGCTCGGCCTGCGTTAATTCCCGCCCAAAACGGTGCGGGGTAAACCCGCGCCGCTGCCTCGCCGTTTTCCCCCAATAGAAAGTTGCTCCTGCTCTCAGTTTTCACTTCTGACGGTTTGCCAAATGTAAACATTTGGTTAACAATGACCTCATCAGGTCAGACCTCTTTTTGCCCGTTGCGCTGACGTTATTTTTTCAGGAGCGTTTATGAGTAAGGCACTGCCGTTGGTGACCCGTCACGGTGACCGTATCGCGATTGTAAATGGACTGCGTACCCCCTTTGCCAAACAGGCAAGCGCCTATCACGGCATTCCGGCGGTGGATCTGGGGAAAATGGCGGTGAGCGAACTCTTGGCCCGCAGCGGCATTGATCCGGCGCTTATCGAACAACTGGTGTTCGGCCAGGTAGTGCAAATGCCCGAAGCGCCGAATATCGCACGTGAAATTGTCCTCGGCACCGGCATGAGCGTACATACCGATGCGTACAGCGTGTCGCGCGCCTGCGCCACCAGTTTCCAGGCGATTGCCAACGTGGCGGAAAGCATCATGGCGGGCAGCATCAGTATAGGCATTGCCGGCGGCGCAGACTCCTCCTCGGTGTTGCCGATCGGCGTCAGCAAAGCGCTGGCGCGTACGTTGGTGGACGTCAACAAGGCGCGCACCCTGTCGCAACGCCTCAAACTGTTTAGCCGGTTAAAGTTCCGCGATCTGCTGCCGGTGCCGCCGGCGGTAGCGGAATATTCGACCGGCCTGCGCATGGGCGATACCGCCGAACAGATGGCGAAAAGCCACGGTATCACCCGCGAAGAGCAGGATGCGCTGGCGCACCGCTCTCACCAACTGGCGGCCAAAGCCTGGGAACAGGGGCTGCTGCGTGATGAAGTCATGACCGCTTACGTGCCGCCGTACCGCGCGCAAATCAGCGAAGACAACAATGTTCGCAAAGACTCCAGCCTGGCGTCATACGCTAAACTGAAACCGGCATTTGACCGCAAACATGGCAGCGTCACTGCGGCCAACAGTACGCCGCTGACCGACGGCGCGGCGGCGGTGCTGATGATGAGCGAATCGCGAGCGAAAGAACTGGGGCTGCAACCACTGGGCTACCTGCGTAGTTTTGCTTTTTCCGCCATCGACGTGTGGGAAGACATGCTGCTGGGGCCATCTTACGCCACGCCGTTGGCGCTGGATCGCGCCGGTATTGGCCTGGCCGACCTGACGCTGATTGACATGCACGAAGCTTTCGCCGCGCAGACGTTGGCAAACCTGAAGATGTTCGCCAGCGATGAATTCGCCCAACAAAAGCTGGGGCGCAGCAGGGCGATTGGCACAGTGGATATGGATAAATTTAACGTCTTGGGTGGCTCGATCGCCTATGGCCACCCGTTTGCCGCTACCGGCGCGCGCATGATCACCCAAACGTTGCACGAGCTGAAACGCCGTGGCGGCGGATTGGGGCTGACCACCGCCTGCGCGGCCGGAGGGTTAGGGGCCGCAATGATTGTAGAGGTGGAATGATGAGCTTTGAAAACGCATTGCATGAACAGCGGGCCAAACCCTCGGCTTTTCAACTGACGCTGCGCCCGGACAACATCGGCGTGATTACCATCGACGTCCCGGGTGACAAGGTCAATACGCTGAAAGCCGAGTTCGTCGAGCAGGTGAATGACGTACTGATCCGCGCGCAACAGCATACTGCGCTGGAAGGGCTGGTGATTATTTCCGGCAAGCCGGATTCGTTTATCGCCGGGGCGGACATCACCATGATCGCCGCCTGCACCAGCGCCAAAGAGGCCGAAACGCTGGCGAAAAAAGGGCAAAGTACGCTGGCGCAGATCGCCGCTTTCCCGGTGCCGGTGGTGGCGGCTATTCACGGCGCTTGCCTGGGGGGCGGGCTGGAACTGGCTCTGGCCTGCCATGGTCGCGTTTGTTCGCTGGATGACAAAACCGCTCTCGGCTTGCCGGAAGTTCAGCTTGGTCTGCTGCCAGGCTCCGGCGGCACCCAGCGCTTGCCACGGTTGATCGGCGCCAGCAAGGCGCTGGACATGATGCTGACCGGCAAGCATATCCGTGCGCGTCAGGCGTTGCGGATGGGATTGGTGGACGATGCGGTGCCGCAGGCGATTTTGTTGCAGGCCGCCATTGAACGGGTCAAGCAGGGTTGGCAGAGCCGGCGTGCACTGCCGTGGCAGGAGCGCTTGCTCAACGGCCCTCTGGGGAAAAGCCTGTTGTTCAGCATTGTGCGCAAAAAAACGCTGGAGAAAACCCACGGCAACTATCCGGCGGCGGAAAAAATCATTCAGGTGGTGCGTACCGGCTTGGACAGCGGCAGCACCAGCGGTTATGAAGCCGAAGCGCGGGCCTTCGGCGAACTGGCCATGACGCCGCAGTCGGCGGCGTTGCGCAGCCTGTTCTTTGCCTCTACCGCCTTGAAGAAAGAGCGCGGCGGCAATGCCCAACCTCATGCTCTGCATCGCGTCGGCATTCTGGGCGGTGGCCTGATGGGCGGCGGGATTGCCTGCGTAACCGCCACGCGCGGCGGCCTGCCGGTACGAATTAAAGACGTGAATGAAACCGGCATCACCCACGCGCTGAAATACAGCTGGGATGTGCTTGGCAAGCGGGTGCGCAGCAAACGCATGCGTCCGGCGGAACGGCAAAAACAGATGATGCTGATCTCCGGCTCGACCGATTACACTGGCTTTGAACGGGTGGATATCGTGGTGGAGGCGGTGTTTGAGGATCTGGCCCTGAAGCAGAACATGGTGGCCGAGATTGAACAGCACGCCGCGCCGCATACCATTTTCGCCTCCAATACCTCGTCATTGCCGATTGGCCAGATTGCCGCCAAAGCGCAGCGGCCGCAGCAGGTGATCGGCCTGCATTATTTCAGCCCGGTCGACAAAATGCCGTTGGTAGAGGTGATCCCTCATGCTTCCACCAGTGAGGAAACCATTGCCACCACCGTGGCGCTGGCGCACAAACAGGGCAAGACGGCCATCGTGGTCGCCGATCGCGCCGGTTTTTACGTCAACCGCATTCTGGCTCCTTATATAAATGAAGCGGCGCGCTGTCTGCTGGAAGGCGAACCGATCGAATCGCTGGACAAGGCGCTGGTGGATTTCGGTTTCCCGGTGGGGCCGATTACCCTGCTCGATGAAGTGGGCATTGATGTGGGCACCAAGATTATCCCGGTGTTGGTGGAACAGCTGGGGCCGCGTTTCGCCGCGCCGGCCGCCTTCGATGCGGTACTGAAAGACGGGCGCAAAGGGCGTAAAAACGGCCGGGGTTTCTACCTGTATCCGAGCGAAGGTCAGCAACGTCAGCGGGGCAAGCGCGCCGATACTTCGGTATATCTTCTGCTGGGTATCACGCCGAAGTCGCATTTGCAGCCGGCGGTCATCGCCCAGCGCTGCGTAATGATGATGTTGAATGAAGCGGCGCGTTGCCTGGAAGAAGGCGTGATTCGCAGCGCACGCGATGGGGATATCGGCGCGGTCTTCGGTATCGGTTTTCCGCCGTTCCTCGGGGGGCCGTTCCGTTATATGGACGAGCTCGGCGCAGAGAAGGTGGTTAAAACGCTGCAATATCTGCAGCAGCAATACGGCGAAAACTTTGCCCCCTGCGAACGCTTGCAGCGCATGGCGCAGCAGGGCGAACGCTTTTATCCGCAAGGGGAGTGAGCGGCGCGGCGCCCTGATTTGTACTAGAGTTGGATCAGGGCGCAGTGTGATCGTTATCACTCCTTGAAATACCTGCAATCCTGGGCGCTATACAGGGAGATAGCGAGGGAGTAACGTAACCGGATAGCGACGAAAGACTGATCGCCATCAATAAGTTTCATGATGGAAAGGTTAAAATTTAACCCGTTGAATTGGTTGTTATGTGAGCGCCATATTCATGTCAGGACGATGTTGATGTAAAAAACAGCGTTTTCTTTACATGAACTTTCAGGCAAAATGCCCGGCCGCCATAAAAGAGACGGCGCGTTATCGTTTCAAAGCTTTTGCTTTGGGGTTGTAAAACTCGGCGATACAGCACGCTCGGCGTTTCTGTATAGCGTTATTTTGTCAACAACAGCGGTGCAATATGCAAGTTTTGATTATGCGTCACGGAGAGGCGGCACTTGATGCGGCCAGCGATTCGGTAAGACCTCTTACCCTTTGTGGCCGTGATGAGTCACGTCAGATGGCGGCCTGGTTAAACACCAAGTCTGTGGATATTGAACGAGTACTGGTCAGCCCCTACCTGCGGGCCGAACAGACACTGGAAACGGTGCGCGAAGCCTTGGCGCTGCCGGAAAGCGAAGAAGTGCTGCCTGAGCTGACGCCGGGCGGTGATGCCGGTCTGGTGGGGAGTTATCTACAGGCGCTGGCACAGCAGGGGGTCAGCTCCGTGTTGATCGTCTCCCACTTGCCGCTGGTGGGTTATCTGGTTGCCGAACTCTGTCCGGGCGAATGCCCGCCGATGTTTGCGACCTCCGCGATCGCCAATGTCGATCTGGCGGCCGACGGCAGCTACGGCAAGTTTGAATGGCAGGTCAGCCCGTCGCAGGTGATGGCTAAAGTGTAGGACGCCGTGTCTTGGGTCCCACCAGAAAAGGGCGATGTTTAACATCGCCCTTTGTCATTTTTGCCGTTTACTCGGCCAGTTCGACCAGCAACAAAATCGCCGCGTTGCCGCCCCATTCCTTGGGAGCCTGGTGGAACGCCAGTACGTCAGGGTGCTGCGCCAGCCACAGCGGCGTCTGCTGTTTGAGAATGTGCTTGCCGTGGCCGTGCATGACGCAGGCGCAGTGCACATGTTCACGCTTGCAGGCGGCAATCAGTGCGCCCAGCTCCTGCTTGGCCTGCATTTGGGTCAGGCCGTGCAGATCGAGAAACAGGTCTGGTGAATAATCGCCGCGCCGCAGTTTTTTTAGCTCAAACGCGCTGTAGCCGGGACGCACGTAGCGTGTCGGTCCTTCCTCTTCCAACTGCGGTTGGTATTCATCCGAGAAATAATAGCTGGCATCCACCTGTTCCTGCAGCAGGCGCTGCGGCGCCATTTGCCGGGTTTTTGGCCTGGGTTTGGGGTGGACAACGGTATCCTGACGCAGTTTTTTTGCGCTTGCTATCGACTCTCTGAAGAGCTGCAATTCATCTTTGCTCAGAGGGTGCTTGTTCTTCATTTTTTATTCACCGGAAATCATTTATCACGATAGTTTACCGTGTCGCGGGTATCTGTCGACGCAAAACTCCCGTCCGAATGAAAATGAGAATGTCTTAACGCGACTATTGCTGCTGATTTGTCGCGGGCTTCATGGCAAACTATGCGGCTAAATCATGAATCACAGTGCCTGCCGGAGGGCAAATTGGACAAAATTTTCGTCGACGAAGCAGTGAATGAACTGCACACCATTCAGGATATGCTGCGCTGGGCGGTGAGCCGCTTCAATGCCGCCAATATCTACTATGGTCACGGAACTGATAATCCGTGGGACGAAGCGGTGCAATTGGTGCTGCCAACCCTGTTCCTGCCGCTGGACATTCCAGAGGACATGCACACCGCACGTTTGACCTCCAGCGAGCGCCATCGCATCGTTGAACGCGTGATTCGCCGCGTCAACGAGCGCATTCCGGTAGCTTACCTGACCAACAAAGCCTGGTTCTGCGGCATGGAGTTCTATGTCGATGAACGTGTGCTGGTGCCGCGTTCGCCGATTGGCGAACTGATCAACGATCACTTCAGCGCGCTTATCCCGCACCCACCGCGCCACATTCTGGACATGTGCACCGGCAGCGGCTGCATCGCCATCGCCTGCGGTTACGCTTTCCCGGAAGCGGAAGTGGACGCGGTGGATATCTCCAGCGACGTGCTGGCGGTGACCGAGCGCAATATTCAGGCGCATGGCGTCGAGCATCAGGTTATCCCGATCCGCTCCGATCTGTTCCGCGACGTTCCCGCGATCCAGTACGATCTGATCGTTACCAACCCACCGTATGTGGATGCGGAAGACATGTCCGATCTGCCGCAGGAGTTCCGCTTTGAACCGGAACTGGGCCTGGCGGCGGGCAGCGACGGCCTGAAGCTGGTGCGCCGCATTCTGGCCTGCGCGCCGGATTACCTGAGCGACGACGGCGTGCTGATTTGTGAAGTGGGCAACAGCATGGTACATCTGATGGAACAATATCCGGATATTCCGTTCACCTGGCTGGAGTTTGACAACGGCGGTGACGGCGTATTCATGCTGACCAAACAGCAACTGGTCGATTGCAAAGAACACTTCAGCATCTACCGCAGCTAAGACTTCTTCGGGCCTGTTCTGACGGGCCCACAAAGATAATCATTAACGGTAAGGAGCCGTGATGGCAGGAAACAGTATTGGGCAGATTTTCCGCGTCACCACATTTGGTGAATCTCACGGTGTGGCGCTGGGATGTATCGTAGACGGTGTACCGCCGGGTATCCCGCTTACCGAAGCCGATTTGCAGCACGATCTGGACCGCCGCCGTCCGGGGACTTCGCGCTATACCACTCAACGCCGCGAACCGGATCAGGTGCGCATTCTTTCCGGCGTGTTCGAAGGCGTGACGACCGGTACCAGCATCGGGCTGATGATTGAAAACACCGACCAGCGTTCGCAGGACTACGGCGCCATCAAAGATGTGTTCCGTCCGGGCCATGCAGATTACACCTACGAGCAGAAATACGGCGTACGCGATTACCGTGGCGGCGGCCGTTCTTCGGCGCGTGAAACCGCGATGCGCGTAGCGGCCGGGGCGATAGCCAAGAAATACCTGCAGCAGAAATTCGGCGTACAGGTGCGCGGCTATCTGGCGCAGATCGGCGACGTGGTCTGTGAACTGAAAGATTGGGATCAGGTCGAACAGAACCCGTTCTTCTGCCCGGATCCGGACAAGCTGGAAGCGCTGGACGAACTGATGCGCGCGCTGAAAAAAGAGGGCGACTCGATCGGTGCCAAGGTCAGCGTAGTTGCCGAAAATGTGCCGGTGGGCCTCGGTGAACCGGTGTTTGACCGCCTGGACGCCGATCTGGCGCATGCGTTAATGAGCATCAACGCGGTAAAAGGCGTGGAAATCGGCGACGGTTTTGCCGTGGTGACCAAGCGCGGTAGCGAAAACCGCGACGAAATTACGCCTGAGGGTTTCCAGAGCAACCATGCGGGCGGCATTCTCGGCGGTATCAGCAGCGGCCAACCGGTGGTCGCTCATCTGGCGTTGAAACCGACCTCCAGCATCATGGTGCCGGGCCGTACCATCAATCGCCAGGGCGAAGCGGTAGAAATGGTTACCCGTGGCCGTCACGATCCCTGCGTAGGCATTCGCGCGGTTCCGATCGCCGAAGCGATGATGGCGATTGTGCTGATGGATCACCTGCTGCGCCAGCGTGCGCAAAACGGTGATGTGGTTTCTAACGTTCCGCGCTGGTAATTGCGATGAAAAACTGGATGTTAGGCATCGTTGCCTTGATGGCGTCAGGTTCTGCCATGGCGTTGACGCCGTGGCAGAAAATCGGGAGCCCGGTGGCCGGTGCGCCACAGGCGATTGGCGGTTTTGCCAATGGTTGTATCGTCGGTGCCCAGCCGTTGCCGCTGAACTCACCGGATTATCAGGTGATGCGCCCCGATCAGCGCCGCTATTTCGGCCACCCCGATCTGCTGGCGTTCATTCAGCGCCTGAGCAGCAAAGCCAACCAAAAAGCGCTGGGCACGGTGCTGATCGGCGATATGGCGATGCCGGCCGGCGGGCGCTTTAGCAGCGGTCACGCCAGCCATCAGTCCGGGTTGGATGTCGACATCTGGCTGCAACTGCCGCGCCAGCGCTGGAGCGCGCAGCAACTGCTAAAACCGCAGCCGATCGATCTGGTTTCCGGCGACGGCAAACAGGTCGTGGCGCGTCAATGGCAACCGCAGATTGAATCTCTGATCAAAATGGCGGCGCAGGATGCGGAAGTGACGCGCATCTTCGTCAACCCGGCGATCAAGCAACGCCTGTGTCTGGATGCCGGCGCCGACCGCGACTGGTTGCACAAGGTGCGGCCGTGGTTCGGCCACCGCGCGCACATGCACGTGCGTCTGCGTTGTCCGGCAGGCAGCCTGGAGTGTCAAGAACAAGATACCCCGCCGCCGGGCGATGGTTGTGGGGCGGAGCTGGCGAGCTGGTTCGTGCCGCATCAACCCAGCGCCAAACCGGGCAAGCCGGTCCCACCGCCATTGCCGCCTTCCTGTCAGGCTTTGTTGGATAACCATTACGCTGCGGAATAATAAATGGATTGGTTCGTCGTTGGCCCCGAGATGCTCGGGGTTTTGTTCGTGGTGGCGTTGCTGGCGGGTTTTATCGATTCCATTGCCGGAGGCGGCGGCTTGCTGACCGTGCCGGCACTGCTGGCGGTGGGTGTTTCCCCGGCGCAGGCGCTGGCAACCAACAAGTTGCAGTCGGTGGGCGGTTCGTTTTCCGCCAGCCTGTACTTTATCCGCCGGCGGGCGGTGGATCTTAACGATCAGAAACTGACGATCCTGCTGGCGCTGATCGGCTCCATCGCCGGGGCGATTCTGGTGCAGCATATGCGCGCCGATCTGCTGCGACAAATGCTGCCGCTGCTGGTGATTGGCATCGGCCTGTACTTTTTGCTGACCCCGCGTCTGGGGGAAAGCGATCGGCAGCGCCGCCTGAGCGCGTTGCCGTTCGGGTTGGTGGCCGGTGGCTGCGTCGGTTTTTATGACGGCTTCTTCGGTCCTGGCGCCGGTTCGTTCTATGCGTTGGCCTACGTGACCTTGTGCGGCTTCAATCTGGCCAAATCCACCGCGCACGCCAAGGTGCTGAACTTCACCTCCAACGTTGGCGGCCTGACGTTTTTTATCATCGGCGGCAAAGTGGTGTGGGGCATTGGCCTGGTGATGCTGATAGGGCAGGTGCTCGGCGCACGCCTGGGCGCACATATGGTGATGACCCGCGGGCAGAAGCTGATTCGGCCCATGATCGTCATCGTCTCGCTGGTGATGAGTTGCAAACTGTTGTACGACAACCACGGCGCGGAAATTCAGCAGTGGCTGGCGCTGCATATTTAGCATGCCGAGAGAGCACTAAAGTGGAATAATTACCACTTTATTTTTGTGGTTATAGAGTTTTTATTTATGTCAGACACACAGACTACCCATCAATACGAGCAGCTGATTGATATATTTAATCAATGCTTTAGCGAAGACTACAACACGCGGTTGGTCAAGGGCGATGATGAGCCGATTTACCTGCCGGCCGACGATGAACTGCCGTACCACCGCATCGTTTTTGCCCATGGCTTTTACGCCAGCGGCCTGCATGAGATCTCGCACTGGTGCATTGCCGGTGAAGAACGACGCAAATTGGTGGATTTCGGCTACTGGTATTGCCCGGATGGGCGCGATGCGCAAACGCAAAGCGAATTCGAAGCGGTAGAAATCAAACCGCAGGCGCTGGAGTGGATGTTTTGCATGGCCGCCGGTTTCCCGTTCAACGTCAGCTGCGACAACCTGAACGGCGACTGCGAGCCGGATCGTATCGCCTTCCAGCGCAAGGTGCGCGACCGGGTGCTGTCACTGCTGGAACAGGGAATACCCACAAGACCCGCGCGCTTTATTCAGGCGTTACAATCGTTCTACAATACGCCCCCGCTGGCCGCCGGGCATTTTCCCTATCCGGAAGATTTCTGTTAACGCCACAGCTTGCTATTTAAAGAGGAAATTTGATGATCGCAGAATTTGAAGCGCGCATTCTGGCGCTGATTGATGACATGGTAGAGCACGCCAGCGATGATGAACTGTTTGCCGGTGGCTACCTGCGCGGTCATCTGACGCTGGCGGTGGCAGAGGCGGAAGAGCACGGCGAGCACACCGCCGAAGCGCTGAAAGCGCGGGTGGAAAACAGTCTGCACAAAGCCATCACCGCCGGTGAGTTGTCGCCGCCGGACCAGATTTTGGTGCGCGGCATGTGGGAAAATCTGTACCAGACCGCACTGCCGACCGCCTGATGCCCATCACAGGGCGCTTCAAAAGCGCCCTGTAACGTCTGCATTAAACCGCACGCCCCTTTAGCAATTTCCTCACCCACATCCGGTTCGGATTCAACGCCGCCAGCATCTCCGCGTCGCCCGGCAAGGGTTCGCCAAACAGCTGCGCCGCCAGGATCTCTGCCGCCAGCGGTGCCGAACACAGCCCGCGTGAACCCAGGGCACCAAGAACAAACAGGTTGGGATAAAGCGGGGCGTCTGCCACGGTTTCGCCAAGCTGACGGCGGCGTTGCAAATCCTGATACTGCTTCAGCGTGGCCTGATAGTCCGGCACTGCGCCAATCATCGGCAGGTGATCGCGGGTAGCGCTGCGCACGCCGCAGCGGGCATGGTGCGCGCTGACGTCCACCTCTCGTGGCCATGCTTGTTCCGGCAGGCAGCGCAACAGACGCGCTCGGTTATCCTGCTGTTCTTCCTCGCGGTATTCAGTGGCGGTATCGCCGCGCTGGTAACTGGCGCCGATACAGTGCTGTTGATTATGAGCATTGACCGGCGTCAGATAGCCGTCGTAACACAGCACCTGCTTCAATTCGCTCAGCGCCGGGGTGGTAGGAATATGGGAAACCTGGCCGCGTACCGCGTATACCGGCAGCGCTTCACTTTGCGCCAGCTCGGAAAGGCGGTGGCCATTGGCCAGAATGACCGTGGCATGCCGGCGGGTTTCGCCATTGCCGAAGCCGAGCTGCCAATTGCCGTCTGTGTGTATGAGGTTGTTTACGTCGTACTCGTAATGGCAACGCATCCCCTGACGTTGCGCCAACGCAATGGCGCCCCGCGTCAGCTCCGCCGGGCATAGCCAACCGCCTTGCGGGTAGCTGATGCCGCCGAAACCGCTGTCTACGCCGCACAGCGCGCTGAGCGTGGCGCGATCGGCCGGTGCCGCCAGCGCCGAAGGCCATTCAACCGCCACTATATTGGCAATTTTCCCGGCACTCTTCTCATCAAAGGCCAACTGGCTGACGCCGCACCATTGATGATCGAATGCCACGTCCTGTTGCAACAGCGCATCGTACAGTCGACGGGCAAACGGGAAGGCGGCGCTGAAAAAGGTTTCCAGCGCGTCACCGCGGCCGTTCAGCAACGGATAGAGCGCGCCCTGACGGTTGCCCGATGCGCCTTCGGCCGGTTGCGGATCGGCGCAGTATAACGTCACTTTCGCGCCACGGCGCAGCAGGGCGAGGGCGGTAAGCGCGCTGGCGACGCCGCCGCCGATGATAGCGATATCGTCAGTGTTTTCCGCCGCCGGGCGCAGGAACCAGGGCGAGGGATGCGGCAAGGCTGGCGCATTGGCGGGTAACTCGCCGATCAGCATTTCGCGTTTCTGACCGAAACCTTTGCTCTTTGCTACCTCAAAACCCGCCTGTTGCAACCCGCGCCGTACAAAACCTGCGGCGGTAAAGGTGGCTAAGGTACCTCCCGGCCGGGCGAAACGCGCCATGGCGGCGAACAGCTGCTCGGTCCACATATCCGGGTTTTTCGCCGGCGCAAAACCATCGAGGAACCAGGCGTCGACCTGGTGATTCATGCTGGGGTCAAAGTGCGGCAGCAGCGCGTTGACGTCGCCGAACCACAGATCCAGCGTAATGCGGCCCTGAGCCAGCAGAAGGCGGTGGCAGCCCGGCAACGGCAGCGGCCACTGAGCGCGGAGCTCATCGGCATAGGGGGCCAGTTCCGGCCAGCGTGCGTGCGCGGCCGCCAGATCGGCGTGCAACAGCGGGAATTTTTCAAAACTGATGAAATGCAGCCGTTGCAGCGGGGCATCTTGCATTGCAGCACGAAAACCGGCAAACGCCTGCCACAGGGTTAAAAAGTTGAGCCCGGTGCCAAAGCCGGTTTCCGCGACGATAAACAGCGGGCGCGGGTGCTCGCTAAAACGCTGCGGCAGCCGGTTGCCCTTGAGAAATACGTAACGGGTTTCTTCCAGCCCATCCTGATTAGAAAAGTAGACGTCATCAAACTGTTTCGAAACAGGTGTACCCTGTTCGTTCCAGGATAACGCTGCGGTTTGGATCGGGGCGTGGCTCACGGTTAGTTGCTCGTAACTCAAGGGGTGACGGGATTCTAACGGGGCTAGCGAAATGGCGCAAACTGGATAAGAATAAAGCTGAAAAACGCTGATCGGACTTGTTCGGCGTACATCTGTACGCTAAAGTGCGATGCAAAATCCCGAATGTAAAATTGTGGAAGAGGTACTGAATGAAACGTGCAGTGATTACTGGCCTGGGAATCGTCTCCAGCATTGGTAACAACCAGCAGGAGGTCCTGGCGAGCCTGCAGGAAGGACGTTCTGGGATCACTTTCTCCCAGGAGCTGAAAGATTCCGGCATGCGTAGTCACGTATGGGGCGATGTTAAACTGGACACTACCGGTCTGATCGACCGTAAAGTGATGCGTTTTATGAGCGACGCGTCCGTTTATGCCTATCTTTCCATGGAAGAAGCCATCAAGGATTCCGGTCTGGCTGCCGATCAGGTTTCCAACGATCGCACCGGTCTGGTGGTTGGCTCTGGTGGCGGCTCTCCGCGCAACCAGGTTGCCGGTTCCGACGGCATGCGCGCCAAAGGCCTGCGCGGCGTTGGTCCTTACATGGTGACCAAGGCCATGGCTTCAGGCGTTTCCGCTTGCCTGGCAACCCCGTTCAAAATTCGTGGCGTTAACTACTCCATCAGCTCTGCCTGCGCAACCTCTGCACACTGCATCGGTCACGCGGTGGAATTGATCCAACTGGGCAAGCAGGACGTGGTCTTTGCCGGCGGCGGTGAAGAACTGTGCTGGGAAATGGCCTGTGAGTTCGATGCGATGGGCGCACTGTCCACCAGCTACAATGAAACCCCTGAAAAAGCGTCCCGTACTTACGACTCTGCGCGTGACGGTTTCGTCATCGCCGGTGGCGGCGGTATGGTGGTGGTTGAAGAGCTGGAACACGCTCTGGCGCGCGGCGCGCACATCTATGCGGAAATCATCGGCTACGGTGCGACTTCCGACGGTGCTGACATGGTAGCGCCTTCGGGCGAAGGCGCAGTGCGCTGCATGAAGATGGCGCTGCAAGGCGTTGATACCCCAATCGATTACATGAACGTGCACGGCACCTCCACGCCGGTGGGCGACGTGAAAGAGCTGGGTGCCATTCGCGAAGTGTTTGGCGACAACACTCCGGCCATCTCTTCCACCAAGGCCATGACCGGTCACTCTCTGGGTGCCGCGGGCGTGCAGGAAGCGATCTACAGCCTGCTGATGGTTGAGCACGGCTTTATCGCGCCGAGCATCAACATCGATAATCTGGATGAGAAAGCCGCTGGCATGAACATCGTGACTCAGCCGACCAAACGCGAGCTGACCACCGTGATGTCCAACAGCTTCGGTTTCGGCGGCACCAACGCCACGCTGGTCATGCGTAAGCTGCAAAAGTAATTTAGCCGTAATCCATGCCAGTTGATCAAGCCCGCTTTGCAGCGGGCTTTTTACTGCCTGTCGCTGCCCGTTCAGAGTTATCCCAAATTACATCTTTTGACGGATCATTAACGCCTCGTTCAGCCTTTTACGCATACAATAGCCCGATAACGCGATTATCACTCGGCGTAGCGTTTTCAGAGTGATCGAACCTTGAGGCATGAGTATGAAAAAGTTAATTGCGGTTGGGTTGCTGTCAGTGTTTCTGGCGGGGTGCGCGACTGAGTCACCTTGTGTCCCGGTTTATGACGATCAGGGGCGTTTGGTGCACACCAACACCTGCATGAAGGGCACGACGCAGGATAATTGGGAAACCGCGGGCGCTATCGCCGGTGGTGCGGCGGCGGTTGCCGGCCTGACGCTGGGTATTATCGCGTTAACCAAATAATCGCCTGTCGGTGAATGTCCCCGCAAAAAGCTCAGCCATTGCTGGGCTTTTTCTTTGGGCGATGAGCCGCCAGTTGATTGAAGTCATGGTATTTTTATTTCTGGTGCGCTGACGAATACCGCTTTGTCAGCGGGTGTAAATTCCATTCCTGCTCCTGCCCTGGGTCGATATACTCCCGCTATCTCATCCGTTGGAATGATCTGATGTCGGCTTTGACGTCCATATCCTTATCCATGCACCGTCTGCGCTTCGCTAAAAAGCGGGCCTGTGCATGGTTATGGGTCGTCAGCTGGCTGTTGTTGAATACCCAGCTGGCGCTGGCCAGCCATAACTGCAACCTGCAGTTCAGCGGCGAAGCGCCGATGGCACAGCATATGATGCATATGCAAAACAGCGTGCCGTCGCAGCAGCAGATACAGGCCCAAGAGCCGCTATGCGAGAAACACTGCGTACCTGAGTCAGCCCAACAGGATCACACCAACCTGACGTTAGCTGCTTTGCCCACCAGCGGCGAATTGGCCGTCATTACGCCTTTCCCGTCACGTTCTACCTCGTCCAATACCTGGCAAACGCCGCCAATAACAGGCCCGCCGGCAGAGATTGTTTTCTGCCGGTTCCGTGAATAGCTCTGACAACCGCTTTGCCGTCCCCGACGGTTTTCCGCGTTTGTTAACTATTTTATGGAGTACCCGTTATGCGTAATGTATTTGTCGTCGTAGTGTTCACCCTGTTTTTTGCCTTTACCGCCAGCGCTGCCGATAGGGCGATGCAGGATCCTGCCGCCAAACCGACCGTCGAAATCCACAGTCAGGGCATCATCAAAGCCTGGGATGTGCGGAAGGTGTCCATCGCTCACCAGGCCATTCCTGCGCTTGATTGGCCGCCAATGACCATGAGTTTCCTGCTCCCACCAGCGCCTTCCTTCGCCGCATTGCCGGTGGGTACCGCGGTTGACTTCAGCTTTCTGCCGATCGACGGCGGTTACCGGCTGATCGCTGTCGCTGCCGCTCGGCAATAACGGAGGCACCATGACCATTATCATTTCTCACCCTCTACGGGTGGGCTGGCTGCTGCTCGCCTGTTGGGCACCGGTTTCTCAGGCGGCGGAACTGACCTTACAGCAGTCGCTGACGGCGGCGGAAGGTTATTCTGCGGAACTGTCCGCCAATCGGCATCAGGTGAACGCCTTGCAGAACATGGCGGATTCGGCGATGCAGTTGCCCGATCCCAAGCTGAAGTTCGGTATTGAAAATGTGCCGGTGCAGGGCGGTAACGCCCAGCGTTTTACCCGCGAAGGCATGACCATGGGGCGAATCGGCATCATGCAGGATTACGTCAGCGGCACCAAACGTCAGCGTAAAGCGGACACCTTGCGTGCCGAAGCCAGCCAGACAGATGCAGGCAGCGCCACCCTTCGCGCTCGTCTACAGCAACAAACTGCGCAGGCGTGGCTGGCGCTGGCGTTGAGCCGACAAACCTTGAGTGATGCCTCAGCGCTGGTGGCGGAGAGTGAACGTCAGATCGCCACTCAGCATGCTGCCGTGGCCGGCGGTGGAACGTCTGCGAGCGGCGTACTGGACGCCAGGCTGACGCTGCTGAGCATGCAGGATCGCATCAGCGAGGCGCAGCGTGACGTTGCTGTCGCGCAGGCACGCCTGGCGCAACTGACCGGCCTGTCTGCAACGGATACTGCTGGGGCGATGCCGCGCTTTGAGCGTTTACCGGCCGACAGCGACGTATTGCGGCAGGCCATCAGGCAGCATCCCGAAGTGCTGCAAGCCAGCCGCGAGGCTGACGTTGCCAAAGCGCGCTCGGCTCAATCAGCGGTGGCGGCAATACCGGATGTCGGTGTTGAGGTGTATTACGGCAAGCGCGCCGACGATTACGAGGATCTGGCCGGGGTGATGTTTACCGTCGATTTGCCGTTGTTCCGCGCACAGCGGCAGGACAAGGACTATGCCGCCGATGTTTCCCGCAGCATGGAGGCCAACGATCGGGTGACGCTGTTGATCCGCGACCATCAGGCACAGCTCGATACGCTGTTGGCGCAGTATCAGGCAGCGCAGGCGCAGTGGCAGCGCCAGCAACGTCAGGTCATTCCCCTGCAGCAACAGCGAGTGAGCCTGTTGTTAGCGCAATATCGCAGCGGTAAAAACGACCTGTCTGCGGTGCTGGAAGCGCGGCGGGCGCTGCTCGACAGCCGCCTCAGCGCCGGTAAGGCCACCAGGGAACTGGCGCAGATTTGGGCCGCCATTCGCTATCTCACCCCTCAGGAATCGATGCAATGAAAATACAATTCAAGCTGGCGCTGTTAGCGGCGCTGATCGGCAGTGGGCTGGCGGGATACTGGTTTGGCGCAGCGGGGCGAGACGCGCCCGCGCCGGCCGCCAAGAGTGAGCGACAGGTGCTTTATTGGTACGACCCGATGATGCCGGGACAGCGTTTTGACAAACCGGGTAAATCGCCTTTTATGGATATGCAACTGGTGCCGCGCTATGCCGATGAGGCAGAGCCCGAGGGCGGCGTGACCATCAGCGCCCGCCAACAGCAGAACCTGGGCGTTCGCACCGAAGCTGCGCAATTGCGCCAACTGGAGCCGCAACTGAGCGCTTTCGGCAGCGTCGCGACCGATGAACGTGGAGTTCAGATTATCGCTGCCCGCGCCAACGGGCTGGTGGAAAAACTCTACGTGCGCGCCAGCCAGCAACAGGTGAAAAAGGGCGAAGCCTTGGCGCAGATGTGGATCCCCGACTGGAGTGCGGCGCAGCAGGAGTATCTGGCGGTACGCCAACTGGGAGACACCGCGTTAAGCGCCGCCGCACGCCAGCGGTTGCAGCTGCTGTTTATGCCCGAGGGGGTGATTCGGCAGGTGGAGCGCACGGGTAAACCCGAGCCGCGCGTCAAGATCACGGCACCGGGAAATGGGTTTGTGAATAAGCTCAGCATTCTGGAAGGTGCTCAGGTCACCGCCGCGCAGGGGTTGTTTGAGATAGCCAGCCTCGATCCGGTGTGGATCGTTGCCGATTATCCGCAGGCGCAGGCCGGATTGCTGAAAGTGGGCGATAAGGTGCAGGCCGCCTCCGCCAGTTGGCCTGGTGAAAGATTTGAAGGCGAGGTGAGCGAACTGCTGGCCAATGTCGATCCGCTGACCCGAACCTTCAAAGCGCGCATCCTGCTGAAAAATCCTCAGCAAAAACTTCGGCCGGGCATGTACCTGCAACTCACGCTGTCGCACAGTACCCTCGGTCAGCCGGTGTTGGCGATACCGCAGGAGGCGCTGATCGGCAGCGGCGATCGCAATAGGGTGTTGCTCGCCGAAGGCAATGGGCATTTCACGCCGGTTGAGGTGGTGGCCGGGCGTGCACAGGATGGCTGGGTGGAAATCAAACGCGGGCTGAGCGTCGGGCAACAAGTGGTGACCTCCGGCCAGTTCCTGATCGACTCCGAAGCCAACATGCGCAGCGCCCTGCCGCAGATGGCGGCGCAAACTGAGCTGAAACAGTACCAGGCCGAGGGGGTGGTCGATGCCGTAAGCGAGAGCGCCATAACGCTGTCCCACGGCCCCGTGCCGGAGCTGCAGTGGCCGGCGATGACCATGGATTTTGCCCTGCCGTCGGCGGGGTTGCCGGCCGGCATCAAGCCTGGCGACAGGGTGAAAATCGATTTTACCGTTGATGACCAAGGTTCGCATATCAGTCAGATTGTGCTGACGGGCGCTGCGCATGGGGGCCATTTATGATTGCTTTCGTGATCCGTTGGTCGTTGCGCAACCGGCTATTGGTGCTGCTGGCTTCGGTGTTGTTGGCTGGATGGGGCGTTTGGGCATTGCAGAAAGCGCCGCTGGATGCATTGCCGGACCTGTCTGACGTACAGGTGATTGTCCGTGCCTCTTACCCCGGTAAGGCACCGCAAGTGATTGAAGATCAGGTTACCTATCCGCTGACCACCACGCTACTTACGGTGCCGGGAGCCAAAACGGTGCGTGGTTTTTCCATGTTTGGCGACGCTTACGTCTACGTGCTGTTTGAGGATGGCACCGATCTTTACTGGGCACGCTCGCGGGTGTTGGAGGCGCTGAGCCAGGTGCAATCCTCGCTGCCGGCGCAGGTGAAGGTGGCTCTGGGGCCGGACGCCACCGGTGTCGGCTGGGTTTACGAATATGCTCTGGTGGATAAAAGCGGGAAACATAGCCTGGCCGACTTGCGTGCGCTACAAGACTGGACGCTGAAATTTGAACTGAAAACCGTCCCTAACGTGGCTGAAGTGGCTAGCGTCGGCGGTATGGTTCGTCAGTATCAGGTGGTACTGGACCCGCCAAGCCTGCGCGCGCTGAATATCACGCATCAACAGGTGGTGAGTGCCATTCAGGATGCCAACCAGGAAGGCGGCGGCGCAGTGCTGGAGATGGGAGAAGCGGAATATATGGTGCGGACCTCGGGCTACCTGAAAAAGCGGAGTGACTTTGCCAACGTGGTGATTACCGTGCGTGACGGCGTGCCGATCCTGCTTTCGCAAGTGGCGACGTTGCGCGAAGGGCCGGAGATCCGCCGTGGTGTGGCTGAGCTGAACGGCGAGGGCGAAGTGGCGGGCGGCATCGTAGTGATGCGCTACGGTAAAAATGCGCTGGAGACCATTAACGCGCTGAAGGTGAAGCTGCAGGAAGTTCAGCAGACCTTGCCGCCCGGTGTGGAAATTGTGACAGTGTACGACCGCTCCCAACTGATCGAACACGCGATTGAAACCTTGTCCCACAAGCTCCTTGAGGAGTTTATCGTGGTGGCCTTGGTGTGCACGCTGTTCCTGTTCCATTTCCGCTCGGCGCTGGTGGCGATGATCACGCTGCCGCTGGGCATTCTGGGTGCTTTTGTGGTCATGCATTATCAGGGCGTCAACGCCAATATCATGTCGCTGGGCGGGATAGCTATCGCGATTGGTGCCATGGTGGACGCGGCTATCGTCATGATTGAGAACATGCATAAGGTGCTGGAGCAGTGGCGGCAACGCCATCCCGGGCAGCAGCCGACGTCAACGGATTATTGGCGCATTTCAGAGCAGGCGGCGGTGGAAGTGGGGCCGGCGCTGTTTTGCAGTTTGCTGATTATCACGCTGTCCTTCATTCCGGTGTTCACCCTGCAGGCGCAGGAAGGGCGGATGTTCTCCCCGCTGGCCTACACCAAAACCTATGCCATGGCGGTGGCCGCCGGCCTGGGCATTACGCTGGTGCCGGTGCTGATGGGCTACTTTATTCGTGGCCGTATTCCCGACGAGCATGCCAACCCGATTAACCGCTGGCTGATTCGGCTGTACCAACCGGTGTTGGCGGCGGTGTTGGCGCGGCCGAAAACTACGCTCGGGGTTTCGTGCTTATTGCTGTTATTGACGGCATATCCGCTTAGCCGATTGGGCAGCGAGTTTATGCCGCAGCTTGACGAAGGCGATCTGCTTTATATGCCATCGTCATTACCGGGCATGTCGGCGCGTGAGGCGAGCAGGTTGCTGCAACTGACCGACCGGCTGATCAAAACCGTGCCGGAAGTGGCGACGGTATTCGGCAAGGCGGGGCGGGCGGAGAGCGCGACCGATCCCGCGCCGTTGACCATGCTGGAAACCACCCTTCGCTTCAAGCCGCGTGACCAGTGGCGGCCAGGTATGACCATGGACAAATTGGTGGCGGAGCTGGACGCGGTGGTCAAGGTACCGGGCATTGCCAATGTTTGGGTTCCGCCGATCCGTAATCGGTTGGACATGTTGGCCACCGGGATAAAAAGCCCGGTTGGCATCAAGGTGAATGGCAATAACATGGCCGACATAGAGCGGATTTCCGGGCAGATTGAGCAGGTGGTAAAACAGGTGCCGGGTGTCACCTCGGCGCTGGCGGAGCGCATTACCGGCGGCCGTTACGTGGACATTGACATCGATCGCCAACGCGCCGCACGCTACGGCGTTTCGGTGAAAGAGCTGCAATCCATGGTGGCGACCTTGGTGGGGGGGGAGAACATTGGCGAAACCGTCGAAGGCCGGGCGCGTTATCCGATCAATGTGCGCTACCCGCGTGAGGTGCGCGATTCGGTGCAGCAACTGCAGGCGTTGCCGGTGTTGACCGCCGGCGGTGGTCAGGTGCCATTGTCGATGTTGGCGGACATTAGTGTCACGGAAGGGCCACCGATGCTGAAAAGTGAAAACGCGCGGCTCTCCAACTGGATTTATGTCGATCTGCGCGGACGGGATCTCAAATCGGCGGTGGAAGAGATGCAACGGGCGGTCGCGCAACAGGTTAAGCTGCCGGCGGGCGTGTCGCTGAGCTGGTCCGGGCAGTTTGAGTATCTGGAACGTGCCAGCGCCCAATTGAAAATCGTACTGCCGGTGACGTTGGCGATCATTTTCGTGCTGCTGTTTGTTACCTTCAGCAGCGTGCGTGATGCGCTGTTGATCATGGCGACGCTGCCGTTTGCGCTCATAGGCGGCGTGTGGCTGCTGTATCTGCTGAACTACAACCTTTCGGTGGCCGGTGCGGTGGGCTTTATCGCACTGGCGGGGGTGGCGGCGGAATTTGGCGTGATCATGGTGTTGTACCTGAATCATGCGCTGGAAAAACACCGTCAGCCGGGGCAACCGCTCACCCGAAAACAGCTGATGGACGCCATCGCCGAGGGGGCGGTATTACGGGTGCGGCCAAAAGTGATGACCGTCGCCACCATCATGGCTGGGCTATTACCGATCATGTGGGGCAACGGTGCAGGCTCTGAAGTGATGCGCCGCATTGCGGCCCCGATGATTGGCGGGATGCTCAGTGCACCGTTGTTGTCGATGCTGGTCGTCCCGGTGGTGTACTTATTGTTGCATCGCAAAGGATGATGGCGCGGGGCGCAGTGTGCTGCGTCCCGCTTTTACGAAACGAAGACTACTTCGCCAGAAACGCTTTGAACTGCGGCGTCATCACGGCGCTGAAACCTTCATCGGTTTTGCTGATCAGGTACACTGCCAGCCCTTTTTCTTTCGCCAGCTTCAGCGCTTTTTCCGTCCCCAGCACCATCAACCCGGTATCCCAGCCGTCCGCTTCCAGCGCGGTTGACGCTATCACCGTGGCGGAGACCAGCCGGTGGGTGATGGGCCGGCCGGTAACGGGATCGATAACGTGCGAATAGCGCTGGCCATTCTGTTCGAAGTAGTTGCGATAGCTGCCGGCGGTACTGATGCCGTAGCCTTGCAGATCGACCAGCGCCTGCACCGCATTTTCCCTGTCGGTCGGTTTTTGGATCGCCACACGCCACGGCTTGCCCTGGCCGTTGACGCCGCGTGAGGACACCGCGCCGCCGACCGACACCAGATAGTTGGTGATACCGTTGCGCGCCATCAGTTTAACCAGCTGGTCAACGCCGTAGCCTTCACCCAGGGTCGAGAGATCGACATACATGTTCGGCAGATCTTTTTGCAGCCACTCCCCACGGCTGTCGCTGAGTAATTTGAGATGCTGCAGGCCAATATTTTTTTGCGCGGCTTCAATCTGCTGCTGCTCCGGCACCTTGACGGCGCGTTTGTCCGGGCCAAAACCCCACAGATTCACCAGTGGGCCGACGGTAATATCCATCGCACCCTGCGTATCGCGGCCGATGCGCTGGGCCGTCAGGATAATATCCGCCATCCCGCGCGGGATGGGTTGCGGGTCGGTACTGTGCGATTGATTGAAGCGCGACAGCACCGACGCGGGGCGGTAGGTGGAAATATCATCGTTGGCCTGTTCGAGCAAGGCGTCGACCTGCTGTTGCAGCAACGGCTTGCTGATCTTGACGTCACCGCTGATTTTGACGCTGTAGAAGGTGCCCATGGTTTTGCCTTCGAGGTCGATCTGCGAACGGGTTTCCCGATCGTTACAGGCGGCAAGCAGGCTGAGCGCGGTGCTCAGCAACAGCCCTTTGGCGATAGCGTTGACCATGAAAAATCCTTAGAAACGTAGAAAGGCGCTACAAATAAAGTAAAGCGCGGCAAATGAAAAGCGCAGAAAGGTAAAATAGCATTTTGCTGGCATTGCCGCCGCGCTTCCGCTAACGTCTGGCTCCTGATTCCAGATTGATTTTTGACGCGATGACCATGAGTTCAAACGCCGCTGCCCGGCTGCTCCAGCCGTTCCTGAAAGATCGTTTCCTGCATGTCCTGCTGTTGGCCGGTGTGGTGATGGCCGCCCTAAACCCGCAGCAGTTGCCTGCACTAGCCGGTTTTATCGACTGGCGCACCATTATTACCCTGCTGGGGCTGATGCTGTTGACCAAGGGCGTTGAGGTCAGCGGCTATTTTGATTTTGTTGGCCGTAAAATCATCAACACGTTGCGCAGTGAACGGTGGCTGGCGCTGTTTTTGGTGTTTTCCGCCGCGCTGCTGTCTTCGTTCCTGACCAATGACGTGGCGCTGTTTATCGCCATTCCGTTGACCATTACGCTAAAAAAACTTTCCTCGCTGCCGATCAGTCGGCTGATTATCTTCCAGGCGCTGGCGGTCAACGCCGGCTCGCTGTTAACGCCGATCGGCAATCCGCAAAACATTCTGCTGTGGAGCAAGTCGTCGCTCTCTTTCCTGGGGTTTATCATTCAGATGGCGCCCTTTGGCGCGGCGATGATGGTCAGCCTGCTGGCCCTGACCTGGTTCAGCTTCCCGGCGCGGGATATCGTAAAGGCACCGCATACTGAGGGCTATCCCTATCAGCGGCCGCTGTTGCTGAGCTGCGTGGCACTGTACGCGATTTTTCTGCTGTGTCTGGATGTCGGCTTGCCGCTGTACGGCTTGTTGGCGGTGTTTGCCGGTTTCTTGCTATTGGCGCGCCGGGTGCTGTTGCAGATCGACTGGAGCCTGATTTTTGTCTTTATCGCCATGTTTATCGACGTCGGCTTGTTTACCCAATTGCAGGCGATTCAGCCCTGGTTCGCCGATATCGCCCGGCTTGGTGACGGCGGCATTTACGCATTGGGGATTGGGCTGTCGCAGATCATCAGCAATGTGCCGGCGACCATTTTGCTGCTCAACTACGTGCCTTCCAGCCAACTGGTGGCCTATGCGGTGAACGCCGGGGGCTTTGGGCTGGCGATTGGCTCGCTGGCGAACCTGATTGCGCTGCGCATGGCGGGGGAGCGCAAGATCTGGCTGAAATTCCATTATTACTCGCTGCCATTGCTGGCCTGGGGTGCGCTGCTCGGCTGGCTATTGGCCTGACACCGGCCGCGCTTTGCTGCGCGGCCAACGCTTTTCTAACCACGCGCCGCCAGCAAACAAATGCTGCGGGTCACCTGATAAGATTTCACAAAGGAACTGACCGGCAGAAACTCGAAACGCGAATGGAAATTGTGCGCGCCGGTGAAGTAGTTCGGCGTCACCACGCCACGGCTGGACAGCGCTGCGCCGTCAGTGCCGCCGCGCATCGGGATCACCTTCGGCGGAATGCCGTGTGCGGCGAGGGCGCCGAAAATCAGTTCGATGGCGCGCTTGTCTTCACCGATTGAATTGCTGATATTGCTGTAGATATCCGTAACGCTGCAGCTCACCCTGGCGCGCGGGTAGTTCGCCGCCACCTGCCGCACCACCTCCTGAATACGCGCTTTACGCGCATTGAAAGCAACCAGATCGAAATCGCGAATCGACACTTTTAGCGTGGCGAGATTGGCGTTGGCGGTGATGTCGTTGAACCAGAAATAGCCTTCGCGCCCCTCGGTATGTTCCGGGGTATCCAGGATATCGAACTGATTGATGATGTCGGTGGCGATGCGAATCGGGTTGATCAGCACGTTCTTTGCCGACATCGGGTGTGCAGTCACGCCCTCGATACGGATCTCCGCCGCCGCCGCATTGAAGTTTTCATAAACCACTTCGCCCAGTTCACAGCAGTCGATGGTGTAGGCGAAATCTACGTCAAAGCGCGCCAAATCCAGCGCTTTGGCACCGCGCAGACCGATCTCTTCATCCGGCACAAAGGCCACCACAATGTCGCCGTGGCGGTCTGTGGCGCTCAGGTTAGCCAGCAATGTCATCACGACAGTAACCGCCGCCTTGTTATCGGCGCCGAGCACGCTGGTGCCGTCGCTGAAAATAATGTCTTCGTTCGGATAGGCCTGGATCTCCGGATGTTCGGCGGTGCGCAGCCAAATGTCGTGCTCCGCGTTCAGGCAGAGATCCTGGCCGCTAAAGCGCAGGCGCTGCGGATGAATATGCGCCGACAGGCCGACGTCGACGGTATCGATATGGGTAATAAAACCGATGCGCGGCGCACCGGGTTGGTTGCCGGGTTTGCGGGCGGTCACGGTGGCGTGCTCGTCGATTTGCACGTCCTTCAGCCCCAGTTGGCGCAACTCGGCTGCCAGCAACTTTGCCATATCATGCTGGCCGGGCGTGCTGGGCAGGGCGTTGACGGCGGCATCGCTCTGGCTGGTGACCGCCAGATAACGAAAGAAACGTTCGGTAAGCTGTTCGGCAATGGCGCTGGTCATGCGGGTTCCTCTCGATAAGCTGTCTATCGGTTTTAATGCTAAATCAGCCGGTTGTCCATTGCTGCAATGCTTTCGCTGTCGGAATGCGAGACGCCGCGCAGAATAAAAAAATAGCGGCGCAACTAGGAAATAGTCGCAGGTATCTGCGGCAGAATCGTTGTTAGCTGTGGGGGAAAGGGTGCCCCAACAATAAATCTGATCGTTAAAGGAGAACCGATGCGCTCACGTAATGCTTTGCTTATTACTCTGTTATCCCTGGGAATGTCTCATGCCGCCTGGTCGTCCACCGCTGCCGGCAATGCCAACAGTAACGTCAACAGCCGCGAAGTGGCCAGCGCACTCGGCGGCCTGAAGAACAAAACCTATGATCTGGAGCAGGCACCGAAGATCCGCATCGCCAGCTTCAATATTGCCGCCGGCAAGGTCAGCGACATGACCGCCATCGCCAAGGCGATCAAGGCGATGAACGTCGACGTGGTGGCGCTGCAGGAAGTGGATAAGCTCACCGGCCGCAGCGGGAAACTCGATCAGGCGGAGGAATTGGCCAAGCTGACCGGCATGCACGTAGCCTTTGGTCGGGCGATAGACTTTGACGGCGGTGAATATGGCCTGGCGTTTCTGTCGAAATACCCCTTGCATGACAGCAAGATTTATCCGCTGCCTTCCGGCCAGCGTGAACAGCGCATTGCCTTTAGCGCCCAGACCGACGTGCCCGAGTTTCCGGCGCCGATCACTTTGATCAATACCCATCTGGACACCAAGGAAGACCCGGCCATGCGCCTGGATCAGGTGCGTGAATTAAACGATCGCACCATCGAGATACGTGGCATCAAGCTGCTGTTCGGCGATATGAACGACGTGCCGGGCAGCGTCACCTGGACCGAACTGAGCCGTTACTGGAACGACATCATGCCCGCGGCGCAAGATGGCCGCAGCTGGCCGGCGGAAAATGCGGAAATCAAAGTCGATTATATCTTTAGCGGCAATGCCCAACGCTGGCATCTCGACAGCCTGACGGTGCCTAACGCCAGCGGCGACTGGAATGGCATTCACTGGCCTGCGGTCAGCGATCACCTGCCGGTGGTAGCCGAGCTGCGGCTGACCGAGCAGTAAAGGGCCCGAGTAAACGCGGGTTGGCGATTGACAGCCGCAGAGCCCGCTGGTTACTATCTGGCGATACAACCCAGGGTTCTGGGTTGCGTAGGCGTTCACGTAATCCAACGCGCTCGTTCTTGTTGCCTTTGGCAACGAGAGAAGAGAGCGTTGGAGTCATCTGGCTCTCTCTGTATTTCCCCTTTTGAGTGAGCAATCTATGTCATCTACGATTTCACATGCGGAGCCTTCCGCTAACAAAGCGCTGCTTTCGCTGACCTGCGCGATCTTTCTCACCTATCTGACTGTAGCTTTGCCGTTGCCGGTGATCCCGCTGTACGTGCATTTTGAACTGGGCATGAGCAACCTGATGGTGGGGGTCGCGGTGGGTATTCAGTTTCTGGCGACGGTACTGACCCGCGGTTACGCCGGTCGGCTGGCTGACCGCTTTGGCGGCAAACGCTCGGCGCGACAGGGGATGATTGCCTGTTCGCTGGCCGGCGTCGCCTATCTGGCGTCAGCGCTGCTGCCGGCGGCGCCAGAGATCAAATTCGCCCTGCTGATCCTCGGACGCCTGATTTTAGGCTATGGCGAAAGCCTGCTGCTGACCGGCACCCTGACCTGGGGTTTTGGTCTGGTGGGGGCCGCCCGCTCCGGCAAGGTAATGTCCTGGACCGGCATGGCGATCTACGGCTCGCTGGCGGCAGGCGCGCCTGTCGGCCTGATGTTGCATCAGCACTGGGGTTTTGTGGCGTTAGGCGTGTCTACTTTGCTGCTGCCGCTGATCGCCATGCTGCTCAATATGCGTGTCGCGGCGGTGGCGCCAACGCACGGTGAACGTCCTTCACTGTGGAAAATGGTGGGCAGCATTTGGCAACCGGGCGTAGCGCTGGCATTGCAGGGCGTGGGTTTTGCGGTGATTGGCACCTTTGTGTCGCTGTATTTTACCGCGAATGGCTGGGGGCATGCCGGCCTGGCGCTGACGATGTTCGGCGTGGCATTTGTGGTGATGCGTCTGCTGTTTGGCCATTATCCCGACAAGTTCGGCGGCATCCGCGTGGCACTGGTTTCATTGCTGATTGAGGCCTTTGGCCTGCTGCTGCTGTTCTCGGCCGCCACGCCGCTGATGGCGTTGGGTGGGGCGGCATTCACCGGCTTAGGTTGCTCATTGATCTTCCCCGCACTGGGCGTGGAGGTGGTGAAACGCGTGCCGCCGCAGGTGCGCGGCACGGCCGTCGGCGGTTACTCGGCGTTTCAGGATGTCTCTTACGCCATTACCGGCCCATTGACCGGGCTGTTGGCCACGTCGCTGGGCTATTCCTCGGTATTTATGGCCGGAGTGGTGTGTGCGTTGACCGGCGTGGCTTTCACGCTGTTGTTTGCGCGCAGCAACGCTAAGCGGGAATGATCCGGGCCAGCCGTTCGACGCCGGCACGGATCTCCCCCGGCGTCAGGGCGGCGAAACCCAACAGCCAGCCGTCGCGTCGCGCCTGCGCCGTTTGATACTGTGGCGCCAGCCCAGGCGTGATCACGCCCAACTGCTGCGCCTGGCGGGTGAGGGCGATTTCCTGGCCCGGCGGCAGCCAGACGCTGAGTTGCAATCCGCCACCTGCCTGCTGTGGGGTGGCATAATGCCCAAGCTTTTCCTGCACTTCCTGCAGCAAGTGGTCACGACGGCTGCGGTACAGCTGGCGCATGTAGCGGATGTGGGCGGCAAAATGCCCTTGATGGATGAATTCGGCGGTGACCGCCTGCATCAGTTGGGCGCTGTGGCCGTCGTAAACCGTACGTGCGGTGGTAAAAGGTTCCACCAGGGCGGGCGGCACCACCAGATAGGCCAGCCGCAGAGAAGGGAAAAGCGCTTTGGAAAAGGTGCCTAAATACAGTACGTTGCCCTGGCGATCCAGCCCCTGCATCGCCGGCATCGGCTGACCGTCATAGTGAAATTCACTGTCGTAATCGTCTTCAATAATCCATGCCCGCTGCCGCTGGGCCAACGCCAACAGTTGGAGTCGCCGTGCCAGGCTCAGTGCCACGCCGGTGGGATAGTGGTGTGAGGGCGTCAGGTAAATCAACTGCGGCCTGGGTAACTGCTCATGTGGTTGCATACCGGCGTCGTCCACGCTGACCGGTACCAGCTCTGCACCTGCGCTGGTAAAGGCGTTTCTGGCACCGGCATAACCGGGGTCTTCCATCCATACCTTGTCGCCGCTGTCCAATAGCAGGGCGGCGATCAGCTGTAGCGCCTGTTGTGAACTGGTCAGCACCACGACCTGTTGCGCGTCGCAGTTGACCCCGCGCGCCTGGCTAACGTAACCGGCAATGGCCTCACGCAGCGGCAGGTAACCCTGAGGGTCGCCATAGCGCATCAGGTTTTCTCCCCGCAGGCGCAATTGCTGAGCGGTGAGCTGCTTCCACAGCTTTAACGGGAAGGCACGCAGTTCCGGTGAGCCGGCGGCAAACGGCAGCGGTTGCTGTGGATCGCGGCAGCCACCGGTTTGCACGATTTGCCGGCCACGTGATGACAAGCGAGGCTCGCCCGTGATTTTGCGGGCTGAAGGGGACTTCACTATGTCTATCGCCACAAAGGTGCCCTGGCCAACCCGCCGCTGCAGATATCCCTCGGCCTCCAGCTGGCTGTACGCCGCCTCGGCGGTCACCCGCGAGACGCCTAAATCCCCGGCCAGAACCCGTGATGAGGGTAACCGCTGCCCACGGCTCAGCGTTCCGTTATGAATAGCGCGGCGCAGCGTGCCGCAAACGCGTTCACGCAAGGTGCCTGCGTCCTGTTCCGGCCGTTGGAAAAGCGAGATTAGTGCACGGGTCATAATGGGTCTTGTCTTGTGGCAAGAATGGGTATCAATCATAAGACCAAAATCAGGCAATATTGTCATTAGTCTCATCCACAGGAGTGAATTTTATGGCGGCATCTTCATTGGTTTTGGCATTTCCCCCTGGGCCGGCGACGCAAAGCCTGGATTATCTGGCGGCGAAATTGAGTTATTACGCGGACGCATGGGATGTGGCGGAAGATCTGCGCAACGGCGTCAGCGAGATCCTGGTGATAGATACTCGCGCGCAAGCCTTGTATGCGGCCGGGCATATTCCCGGTGCTATCAGTTTGCCGCATCGGCTGATGGACGAGGCCGGCACGGCGCATCTGGATCGCAATAAAGTCTATGTCACCTATTGCGACGGCATCGGCTGCAACGGCTCAACCAAGGGGGCATACAAGCTGGCGCAACTGGGATTCAGAGTGAAGGAGCTGATTGGCGGGCTGGATTTCTGGAAACGCGATGGCCATCCATTGGCCACCGGTGAGCAGCCGGGGTCGCTGCGGGGCACTGCAGCAGGGGAAGACTGCGGCTGTGCCTGATGGGTTAAAACACCAGCGCCAAGACCACCGCCAGTACCAGAATCAGCAGGATAAACGCCACTGCCGGCTTGTTCAGCGCCTTTTGCAGCGGTTGAGGCAGCGCGGCGATCAACGGATTGAGCAACGGCTGCGGTTCGGCAGGGCCGCCGGCGATCGGCTGAGTGGGGCCGGTTTTTTCAAGACGGCGGGCAAACAGCTGGTTGATGGCATCGCTCATCTGCGGGTGGGTGAGCGGTGCACTGGCGTTGCAGTTGAAACGTGACTGGCAGTAGTCATTCAACTGTTGTTGTTCCTGTGGGTCGGCCGGTTGTTTAAGTACGGCCAACAGGCTGTTCAGCGTCGGTGCGGACTGCGGACTAAGCGCCACTTTGACCTGCAAAAACTGGTTTAGCAGTTGGAAATGGCGAGCCGGTAGCGGGTCGTTGGTTTTTACCCCGGCCAGATCAAACAGCGTCTGCCAGATCTTGATCGGCGACTCGCCGGTAGCGGCGCTGAGTTTGGTCACCTGCTGTTGCAGGTTTTGGTGCTCGGCAGGCAGTAACGGGCGATCGCTGGTGGCGGTCTGCTGCGGATGAGGAATGGCCAGGCTGCCGGTCTGCAACAGGTTCAACACTTGCTGCAATTGCGGATGGCTCAATTGGCTCAGCACCGTGTGGCCAAACTGCTGGCGAATAAAATCGCTGACGGCCTGGCGGTTATTGCCCTGCGGCAACAGTTCGGTGAGTTGCTGAAGCAACTGGCGGCTGGCATGGCTTTGCTGCACCTGGTTCAGGCGGTTTTGCAACAGTTGCTCGGCCGGCTGGAAATGGCGAGCCAGCAGTTCGCTGCTATTATGGTCTGCCCCGAGATCGTGACGCAGCGTGGCCCAGATTTCTGCGGACTTGGCCGGGCTGAGCGCCATGATCTTAACGATCAACTTCTCCAGCGTAGTGCGTTGCGCCGGAGAGAGCGGGCTGTCGTCGGTGGTTGTGGTTTTGCCCGGGTTCGGAGGGCGATCGCTGGCGATCGGGGTGCCCGGTCCACTCAAAGGTTGCATATCACCAGTCCTTCGCTGTGTATCCCCTTCTTACTTGAGGTTGCAGCTGCGTTGACTGTGCAATCTCACCCGAATCACTTACTGAGTCATCGGGATTCACTTGCTTGCCGCCTTGCCGCAACCCCAATTACTTTGGGGAGAGAAAAATCGTCGTACCCGGCGAAAAGCGCAGGTGTGCCTCCATGATACCTGTAAATGGCCGCTACCAATACCGCCCTCAGACATTTCTTTACAGGCAAAATGATTGCTAATCACGTCTGCGCCGCTAAGATAAGCCCAGACTTGGCATTGAGGACAGCATGGTTAAACAGCAGCGGATTGCGAAATGGTTTTTATGCCTGGCTTGCCTGGTGGTGCTGACCTGCATGACTCAACGCATGGCGGGCCTGCATGCGTTGCAGCAGGCGATGGGCCTGCCCGTTGCCGGTGCCGCAACCTCCGCCCCCGATGACGACGCTGCACTTCAGCCCAAGCCCTGCGAACTGAGCGCCAAGTCCCTGTTGGCCGCGCCGCCGGTGATGTTCGAAACCCTGCTGTTCGGTCTCGGCCTGCTGTTGGTGCTGCTGGCACCCACCGTGGCCGCGCGTCTGCGTATTCCCCCTCCCAGAGTGATTTCTCCCACGACCCTCAGGGTACACCTCCGATTATGCGTATTCCGTGAATGAGTTAATCGCCCGTCCTTTTTGGTGATTGACTCATTTATGGAGAAAAAACATGTTGAATATCATCAGGTCGGCGCTTGCCTGCCTGTTAATGCTGTGGCTGCCCGCCTTGCAGGCGGCAGACAGCGGCTGGCTGCAAAGCCCGGCCAACGATCACGCCAAAGTGCGGCTGCGCGCCGACACGTCGCACCCTGGGGAGACCCGGCTGCTGCTGGCAATAGAGTTGCAACAAGGCTGGAAAACCTACTGGCGTTCACCCGGCGAAGGCGGTATTGCGCCCGCGATAAGCTGGCAAGGCAACCCGCCGCCGGCCACCTGGTTTTGGCCGACGCCGCAGCGTTTTGACGTAGCCGGCATTTCCACTCAGGGATATCACGATCGGGTTGAACTGCCGATAGCGATAAAGGGAGCCGTACCGCCTCAGCTGGCGGGCACCCTGACGCTGTCTACCTGCAGTAACGTCTGCATCTTGACCGACTATCCGTTCAGTCTCGATCTCGGCGCGCCGCCAGACGCGCAGTTTAACCATGACTTTGCTCAGGCGATGGGGCAGGTGCCGATAGCCGATGGCCTGGTTGACGGCATTAAAGCCGGTTATCAGCGCGGGGAACTGCAGATCAGCGCCGAGCGCACCGCCGGCTGGCAACAGCCCGAGTTGTTCTTCGATACGCTGGAGGATGCCGATCTCGGCAAACCGCAGATCGGCACCGACGGCAGTCGGATGTTGGCGCAGGTACCGGTCAGTGATGGCTGGGGGGATACCGCACCGGACTTGCGCGGCAAAACCCTGACGTTGGTCATCAGTGACGGTGGCATCGCGCAGCAGGTTCAATTGTCGATTGGCGGGCCGCTGGTTTCTCCGGCGGCGGCTTTCCCGCTGTGGCAGGCGGTGCTGATGGCGCTGGCCGGTGGCCTGATCCTCAACCTGATGCCCTGCGTGCTGCCGGTGCTCGGCATCAAACTGGGCTCGATTTTGCAGGTAGAACTGCGGGATCGGCGCAGCATCCGGCTGCAGTTTCTGGCTTCGTCATTGGGTATCGTCGCCTCGTTTATGGCGTTGGCGTTGCTGATGACGGCGCTGCGGCTGAGCAATCAGGCGCTCGGTTGGGGCATTCAGTTTCAAAACCCGTGGTTTATCGGCTTTATGGTGCTGGTAACGTTGTTGTTCAGCGCCAACCTGTTCGGCCTGTTCCACGTGCAGCTTTCCTCTTCGCTGAATACCAAACTGGCGACCCATAACGGGCACGGCCTGAGCGGGCATTTCTGGCAGGGCGCTTTTGCCACCTTGCTGGCGACGCCCTGTTCGGCGCCCTTTCTTGGCACCGCCGTGGCTTTTGCCCTGGCCGCGCCGCTGCCGGTGCTGTGGGGCATGTTTGTCGCGTTGGGGATCGGTATGAGCCTGCCGTGGCTGCTGATCGCCGCCTGGCCGGCGCTGGCGCTGCGTTTGCCGCGTCCGGGGCGTTGGATGAACGCGTTACGGTGGGTAATGGGGCTGTTGATGCTGGCCTCTTCGCTGTGGCTGCTGAGCCTGATGGTGAATCATATTGGCGCCACCCCGACGCTGGCCCTGGGCGGCATGGCGCTGCTGGCTCTGCTGTTGGCGGTATGGCGACGACATGGCGTGCGCCTTGCTGCCGGATGGGTTACCGGCATGCTGGTGCTGTTCGGCGTGGCGTTGTTGGCCGGTTCACTCACTGCCGGGTTGTGGCGTCAGCCGTTGCAGGACAAGGTGCGCTGGCAACCACTGAGCGAGCAGGCGATCACCCAGGCGTTGGCCGAGCGTAAGCGGGTGTTTATCGACGTCACTGCCGACTGGTGCGTCACCTGTAAAGCCAATAAATTCAACGTACTGTTGCGTGATGATGTGCAAAAAGCGCTGAATGCCGAAGACGTGGTCGCTCTGCGGGGTGACTGGAGCCGTCCTTCTGCCGAAATCAGCGCCTTCCTGCAACGGCGCGGCAGCGTTGCCGTGCCTTTTAACCAGATTTATGGCCCCGGCAGCCCGGACGGTGTGGTGTTGTCCCCGCTGTTAACCCGCGATGCCGTGTTGCAAACCCTGTCCGCCGCCAAAGGAAATTCACAATGAAAAAGTTACTGATGTTATTGATGCTGATTGCCGTTCCCGTCTGGGCCGCCGCCCCCTTTACCCCAGAGCAGGAGTTGCGCATTAAGGAACTGATCCGCGAAACCCTGGTGTCGAACCCGGATATTCTGGCGCAGGCGGTCGATGCCTGGCAGCAGCAGACCGCCGGCCAGCATATCGATCAGGCAATTAAGCAAAACGCCAAAGCCTTGTATGAAGACCCTGCCAGCCCGCGTCTGGGGGCCGACAACGCCAGGCTGACGCTGGTGGTGTTTACGGATTACAACTGCCCGTACTGTAAGCGTTTTGATCCGATGCTGGAAAAAATCGTCAAACAAAATCCGGAGGTAGCGCTGGTGATGAAACTGCTGCCGTTCAAAGGCGAAAGTTCGGTCAGCTCTGCGCGTGTCGCTCTAACTGCCTGGCAGCAACATCCGGACCAGTTTTGGGCGTTGCACCGGCGGCTGATGGCGAAAAAGGGCTTCCACGACAGCGCCAGCATCGCCGCCGCCCAGCAGAAAACCGGGGTGAAAGCGGTGGCGCCGAGTGAGCTGAGCATGACCACGCTGCGCACCAACATGGAACTGGCGGAAAAGCTGGGGGTGCAGGGAACGCCTGCGACGCTGATTGGCGACCAGATGCTGCCGGGGGCGGTGTCTTACGAGGAATTGGAGGCGATAGTGAAACAGCAACTGGCGAAGGCCAAAAATGGCTAAGCTGCGGCGCTGGGGGCGCGAACTCTTGATCCTGCTGCTGATTGTGCTGGCGGTGGTGATGGCGATGGACTGGCTGCGCGCACCGCAGGCGCCGGCGGCTTTCGATACGCAGGCGTTGACCACATTGAGCGGCGAGAAGGTATCACTCGCGCAGCTCAGCCGGGACAAGCCGCTGCTGGTCTATTTCTGGGCCAGTTGGTGCGGCGTGTGCCGCTTCACCACGCCGTATGTTGCCAGGCTGGCGGAGGAGGGGGGCAATGTGCTGACCGTGGCGCTGCGTTCCGGTGACGATCTGCAGGTCGAACAGTGGCTGGCGCGCAAGCGGCTGACGCTGCCGGTGGTTAACGATCCGCGCGGCGAGCTGTCTGCGCAGTGGCAGGTGGGCGTCACCCCGACGCTGGTGGTCATTTCCCAGGGCAAGGTGGTGCAGAGCACCACCGGCTGGACCAGCTACAGGGGAATGAAACTGCGTCTGTGGTGGGCCGAGCGGTAAGCCCCGGTCTATTTGGCGGCGATAACCTCATTAATCGCCCGGCAGAGTCGGGCGATACCTTCTTCAATCAGCGGAGGCGTGTTGGCGGCGAAATTCAATCGCAGGCCATGCGTACCACGTTGTTCCTGAGCATAAAAACACTCTCCGCGTGCAAAGGTGACGCTGTGGCGCCAGGCCACCGGCATCAACGTTTCGTTGTTAACCGCAGCGGGCAACGTTAGCCAGATAAACAATCCGCCCTCAGGCGTTTCAAAGTGGCAGCCGTGCGGCAGATGCTGCTGCAATGCCGTTACCATGGCGTCGCGGTGCTGGCGGTAGATCCGCCCGGCACGCCGCAGCTGTTTGTCATAGCGGCCAATGGTGACAAAGGCATCCAGCGCCCGCTGGATCAGGTTGGAGCTGGTAAAGCTGTCGACGTGTTTTAACCGCGCTACTCGCTGATATTGCTCACTGTCTGCGACCAGGTAGCCGATGCGCATGCTGGGCAGCAGCATTTTGGAAAAGGTGCTGACATACATCACCGCGCCCGGCTGCGCCTGCGCCCGCAGTGACGGCAAGTGTTTGCCGTTGTAGCGCAGATCGCCGACAAAATCGTCCTCCAGGATCGGCACGCCGGCATGTTGCGCCAGCGCCAGCAGGCGTCGGCGGCGGGCTTCGCTCATACAACGTCCGGTCGGGTTATGAAAGTTGGGGATGGTATAAATCAGTTTTGGCCGGTGTTTTTCCAGCAGCGCCGGCAGGTGTTCAACCTGCATGCCGTGTCGATCGCTGGGGATGGTGACGATATTGATCCTGTGCAGGCGCAGTAGCCCCAGCGCTTCGGCGTAGGTGGGTTCTTCGACGATCACGGTATCTCCCGGCTCAAGCAGGCTTTGCACAATCAGGCTGATGGCGTGCTGCGAGCCGTTGGTGATCAGCACCTGCTCCGCTTGGGTGGGGATGCCTTGGGCGGTGAGGATCCGTCCCAGCGTATCGCGCAGCGGGTAGTAGCCGCAGTATTCGCCATAGCCGAAAGCCTCTTCCGCATGGCGGCTGAGCACCGACAGCAATATCTTGCGGAATTCTTCCTGGGGAAAAACCTTCGGGCTGCCGACGCCGGCGGCAAAGTTGATGATGTTTTCCGGCAGCGGCGTGTCGGGGTAGCCGTCCAGCCGCGAGGTCAGCGTGGTGAAACGCTCTGCCGGGAACGGCGTATCGGACGTCGGTTGCGGTTGAGCAGGCCGCGCGCCCGGATGCAGGACGTAGGCACCGCTGCCGCGCCGCTGGCGCAGAAATCCTTTGGACGCCAGTTCGGCGTAGGCATTGTCGACCGTCAGCCGGCTGACGGCCAGTTCGGCTGCCAATGTGCGGGTGGACGGCAGTTTGTCGCCATCGACAAAGACGCCGCTCAGTATCGCCCGCCGCAGCGCCTCTTCAATTTGCAGATACAGCGGGACATCCTGCTGGTGGTCTAACGGGATATGCATGGGAATTGGCTCGGTCAGGGGCAATGATTTTTACTATACCTCATGGCTATCGGGCTTCAAGCGGATAAAAGTGGCCTGCATAACAATCGGGGAAAGTGGCTCTGGCGACAAAATCTCGCCGCGTTAGAATTCCTGCCTGAGTCCGTTATCGCAGTTTTTGAGGGTGTCATGTCATTACCGTCGGGTATTTCAGCAAGGCCGATTTTCCCCGGTGCGCGTATTTTGCAGGGCAGCAGTCAGGGGTATGTCATTGCCATCGTCAGCGCCATGCTGCTGGCCTTTACCGCCATTATTATCCGTGTGCTGACGGAGCATTATCACTTGCCCACCTTTGTGCTGGCCTTTTGGCGTGCGGCATTGGTTGCCCTGGTGTTATTGCCGTTGTTGTTGCTGCTCAAACCCGAATGGGCGCGTTTGCAGCCTGCGCAGGTGCCTTTTTATGCCTGTTATGGCCTGCTGCTGGCGGTGTTCAACAGCCTGTGGACGCTGTCGGTAGCCTTGAATGGCGCTTCTGTGGCGACCATTCTTACTTACTGCTCGGTAGGTTTTACCGTATTTCTTGGCTGGGTGATGTACAGCGAACGGCTGAACCTGCGCCAACTGCTGGTGATTGTGGTCAGCCTGGGCGGCTGTTTCCTGGTCAGTAACGGCGACAGCCTGGGCAATGCCCATTTCAACCTGCTGGGGTTGTTGATCGGCATGTTGTCCGGTATCGGCTATACCCTGTACACCCTGGGAGGGCGCGTAGCCACGGAACGGCGCTATCCGGTGTGGAATACCATTTTGTATGTGTTTGGTTTTTCGGCGGTTTACCAATGGCTGTTCAACATCGCGCTGACGCTGTTTCCCCTGCCGGCATTTCAGGGCATGACCGGCTCTTTGTGGTTCCTGTCCCAGGGGGCGCAGGGCATTGAATGGAGTGGCTGGCTGTTGCTGGTGATCCTGGCCGCCGGGCCGACGCTGCTGGGGTTTGGCCTGTACAATATCAGCCTGAAGACGTTGCCGCTGGCGGTTGCAAACCTGATTTTGTCGCTGGAGCTGGTGTTCACGGCGGTCATTGCCTATTTTCTGCTGGGGGAAAACATGAACCGGCTGCAACTGCTGGGCAGCGCGCTGGTGATGGGTGGGGTGTTGATGCTGAAGAAGAAGACGGATCAGGCCTGATTTGTTACCCTTATGCCTCGCTGGAGAGGCAATCATGACTAACAATCCAAGATTAAAAAAGGCGATCATCGCTTAAACAGGCCGTGTTGAGTGAACGAAAACACGGCCACAGATCTCGTTCCGTGGCTCTTGCAACCAGCAAAAGAGAAAGCGCCATGTCTGAAAAACACTGGTCCAAAACAGAACTGCTGCACCAAACGGTGACCAATCCCAATATTATCGTCAAGGGAACCCACAGCTATTACAGCGACTGCTGGGATAGCGGTTTCGAACGCTCCGTCGTGCGTTATTTACACGGCGACGCGGTCAGCCAACAGTGGCCACCGTTGGGGCCGATAGACAAATTGCTGATCGGCGATTATGTCTGCATAGCCGCCGAGGCGGTGATCCTGATGGGCGGCAATCATACGCACCGTATCGATTGGCTGAGCCTGTACCCGTTTATGGAGAGTATCCAGGCCGCTTATCAGCCCAAGGGCGATACCCGGTTGGGCGACGGCTGCTGGATAGGTATGCGGGCGATGCTGATGCCGGGCGTCACTATTGGCGAAGGGGCGGTGGTGGCCGCAGGCAGCATAGTGACTGCGGATGTCGAACCTTACGCCATCGTGGGCGGCAACCCGGCGCGGCCGATCAAGCTGCGATTTGCTCCGGAGACGATCGCACGGCTGCTCGCGTTGCGCATTTATGATTTGTCGGCGGAGGATTTTGCCCGCGTGCAACCTTGGCTGGCCGACAATGATATTGCCGCCCTGGAACGGGCGATAAACGACATTAAGCGTTAAAACTGAAAAGGGCGGGGTAATCTCCCCGCCCACTATACTTACTCGGCTTTGGCCGTTTCTTCCACCCTGCGGCGTTTTCGCACTCCGCGCAGCAACAGCGGCAACACCAGCACCGCTACCGCCAATACCAGCAGCGTTTGCGCGATACCGCTGCTCCACAGGATGCCGAAATCCCCGTTGCTGATAGACAGCGCGCGGCGCAGGTTCTGTTCCAGCATTTCACCCAGCACGAAACCCAGGATCAGCGGCGACATCGGGAAGTGCATTTTCCGCAAGATATAGCCGAACACGCCCAGTCCGACCATCAACAGCAGGTCAAAGGTGGTGCTGTGCACCGCATAAACGCCCACCGCAGACACGGCGGCAATCGCCGGTACCAGGAACCACAGCGGGATGGTCAGCATGCGGGTAAACAGGCCGACCAGCGGCAGGTTCATGATCAGCAGGATCACGTTGGCAATCAGCAACGCGGCGATCAGGCCCCAGACAATGTCCGGCTGCTCGGTGAACATCGCCGGGCCTGGCGTGATGTTGTACAGCGTCAATGCGCCCATCATCACCGCCGTGGTGCCCGAACCCGGCACGCCCAGCGTCAGCATCGGAATGAACGAGCCGCAGGCCGAAGCATTGTTGGCGGCTTCCGGCGCCGCGACGCCGCGAATATCCCCTTTGCCGAAGGTCTCGCTGTTGCCGCTGATTTTCTTTTCGGTCATATAGGTGAGCGCACTGGCGATGGTGGCGCCGGCACCGGGCAGGATGCCGACGAAGAAGCCGATCACCGAAGAGCGCAGCGTCGGGCCGACGCACTCTGCGGCCTCTTTGCGGTTAAACAACAGGCGACCGGTTTTACGCACCAGCTTTTGTCCGCCGCTGGTGCTTTCCAGCATCAGCAGGATTTCACTGACCGAGAACAACCCGATCACCACCACGATAAACTGCACGCCGTCGGAGAGATGCACGCTGTCGAAGGTGAAGCGGTAAACGCCGGTGTTGGCGTCTACGCCTACCGTCGCCAGCCCCAGGCCAATCAGCGCCGCCAGCAGCGACTTCAGCGGGTTTTGGCTCATCATGCTGCCCAGACAGGCGATGGCGAACACCATCAGGGCAAAGTACTCCGCCGGACCGAACGCCAGTGACCAGCGCGCCAGCAGCGGGGCGAACAGAATAATGCCGCCGATGGCGATCATGGAACCGACGAAAGAGCTGACCGCCGAGATCGACAACGCCACGCCGGCGCGGCCCTGTTGTGCCATCGGGTAGCCGTCCAGCGCGGTCATGATCGCCGCCGCGTCGCCGGGTACGTTAAGCAGGATGGACGAGATGCGGCCGCCGTATTCGCAGCCGATATAGACCGTCGCCAGCAGGATCAGCGCGGACTCGGCCGGCAGCTTGAGAGCAAACGCCAGCGGCAGCAGAATAGCCACGCCGTTGATCGGCCCCAGCCCCGGCAGCAGGCCGACAATGGTGCCGACGAAGCAGCCAATCAGTGCGATAATCAGGTTCTGCGGCACCAGCGCCACTTCGAACCCTTGGGTTAAATACATCCAGGTTTCCATCATCGCCCCCGTTAGCTCAGCCAAACGCCGAGTGGCAGTGTTACATCGAGTAATTGGTCAAAGGCGTAGTACAGCGCAACGCCCATCACCACGCCGGAGACCGCTGCCGCAAGCAGGCTGGCCTGGAACAGCAAGCCAATGCTGAAGGTCAGCAGTGCGGTGGCCAGCGGAAAGCCCAGCCATTCGAAGCCCCAGGCGTACAGCACCAGCGTAATCACCAGCACCAGCAGGCGTTGCATTACCTTGTTGTGCGGCCATTCGACGGCCTGCGGTTTGTTCAGCAGCAGCAGTGCCGCGCACAGCGACATCAGGCTGAGGATGGCCAGCGGGAAGGGGCGCGGCCCCAGCGGTTCATAGCTGTATTCGCTCTGAATGCCCCAGCCGATAAACAGGCCGCCGATACACAGCAGCAACCAGAAACCGGCAAAAATGCGATCGCTCATGGTATTTCCCCCGGTTATTTAGCCAGGCCGAAGACTTTGGCCTGCTCGCGGTACTGATTGACCTGGTTTTTCACGTAGGCATCCAGCTCCTTGCCGGCCAGGTTGAATTCAAACAGGCCGCGCAGGTCGCGCTGCTTTTTGAATTCGTCGGTTGCCATCATTTTCTTGAAGGTGTCGAGCCACCACTGGTATTCCTCTTCGCTGACCTTCGGGCCAACGTAGAAACCGCGGATGATCGGCCAGATCAGATTGAACCCCTGTTCTTTGGCGGTCGGCACGTCGGCTAACTGGCCCGGCAGACGCTGTTCGGAGTACACCGCCAGCACGCGAATTTTGTCACCTTGCAGGTAGGGCACCATTTCGCTCAAATCGCCGGACACCGCCTGAATATGGTTACCGAGCAGCGCGGTGACCGGCTCGCCACCGCCTTCGAACGCGACGTAGCGCATCTTGTGAGGATCGACACCGACCTCGCGCGCCAGCAGGGCGGTTTTCATCCAGTCCTGGCTGCCGATCGACGCGCCCGCGCCGAACACCACGCTGTTGGGATCTTTCTGGAAGGCGTTCATCAGCTCTTTGAGGGTTTTGTACGGCGAGTCGGCGCGCACGGCAATCATGCCGTAGTCGGTACCGACGGCGGCCAGCCATTTCACGTCATCGACGTTGTACCGGCCGAACTTCCCTTGCGAAAGGTTGAGCAGGGAGCCGCCGGAGAAGGCCACCACGGTGCCGAATTCCGCAGGGCGTTGGGCGACGATGGCGTTATAGGCCACCGCACCGACGCCGCCGGGCATATAGGTAACGCGCATCGGTTTGTCGATGGCTTGGGTTTCTTGCAGCGACACCTGAATCAGTTTGCAGGTCAGATCAAAACCGCCGCCGGGCTTGGCGGGGGCGATGCATTCGGTGCGTTTCGGCGCTTCTACGGCAAAGGCCTGATTGGCCGCCAGCAGCAGGGCGGTTGCAGCCAGAGTACGGGTGATTGTTTTTTTCATTGCTTTCCCCAAGGTATTTTCTGTCGGTGTGAATCCCCGCCGATACGGGTTGCTGAATTGTTAAATCAACAACCTTTCATTTACCTTTCAGTCGCGGGGAAAGTTTACAAGATGTGATACGCGTCTCCTGTCCGGGGCCAACCGCCGGTGCGCTAGCACATACGGCGTGGCAAGAACAGCCCGTAAACCTGGCTTAAAACATGCGTAATGTCAGTTTTGTTGCGTTGCTCTTGGGGTAAAATAATAAAAAATAAAATTATTACGGACGCATTATTATGTTTTTACTCGGGAAATTATTCGGTGGCAGGGACAACGCCAAGGTGAGCGCTATCAAGATGTTGCCGGCGGCTTATGCTGAAATGATTGGGGAGGCGGGGCATTGTCGGCTAAAACGCCTGCGCCCGGAGATCGGCGTTTTTGAACTGCATTTTTCTACGGCCAACGGCGAAAAACATGCCTGCCAGATGACTGCCTGCATCACCGGCGTGGATATCGTTTTTGCCGCCAATAATCGCTCCGTGCTGGTTTCTCCGCCGTTCAGCCCAGCCAAAGTGCGGCCGGCGCTTGATATCGCCTTGGCCGACAGCGGGCTTCCATGTTGAAATAAACCGGGTGCCGCCAGCACCCGTTGTTCTATACCGTAATTGTGTACCAGCTCCCAAAACGGGCTCTGCGCCACCCTTCTATCACGCCGCCTTCCATGCCATCCTGCTGTTATAAACATGTTAACAAGCGATATGTCGTCTCCTGACGATATGGCGCTGTATTCATCCTGCTTGTACAGATAAATCAATGGAATGGAAAAATGCGGCTGTTATTGGTAGAGGATCATCCCGAGTTATCCCATTGGTTGCAAAAGGCGCTGACCGGCGCCGGTTTTGCCGTGGACATCGCGCCGGACGGGTTGGCGGCCGACCATCTGTTGTTAAACGAACGCTATGCGCTGGTGGTGCTGGACGTAGCGTTGCCGCGCCTGAATGGCCTGGATCTGCTGGCCCGCCTGCGCAAGCGCGGCCAGGACCTGCCGGTGTTGCTGTTGACCGCCAGAACTGACGTTGCCGATCGGGTCAAAGGGCTGAATCTGGGCGCCGATGACTATCTCACCAAACCCTTTGAACTCGATGAGCTGGAAGCGCGCATTCGGGCGCTGCTGCGCCGCAGCGTCGGCGTTACCCAGCAGGCGCTGCAATATGGCGCGCTGACCTATCACGATGAAGGCTATTTTCAACTGGACGATAAACCGCTGTCGCTAACGCCCCGCGAGTTGGCGGTGCTGACTGCCCTGATCCACCGGCGCGGCCGGCCGGTCGCCAAACAGCAGCTGTTTGAACAGGTGTTTACCCTGTCCGACGAGGCCAATCCGGAGAGTATTGAGCTGTACGTGCATCGGCTGCGGAAAAAGTTACAGGGCAGCAACGTGGCGATCGTCACTCTGCGCGGTCTGGGCTATAGCCTGGAGCTCTGCAATGAGGTGGTTTAACGCACCGCGCTCCCTGTTTTATCAACTGCTGCTGTTTTTCGGTTTACCTTTGCTGGTGCTGGGCGGTATCTCCATTTACACCCATTACTTTAGCGTCATGAACGCCGCCACGCTGGCTTACGATCGCACGCTGCTGGCATCGGCGCGCACCGTGGCGGAGCGGCTGGTGGTGCGCAACGGCCGCCTGGAAGTGGATGTGCCTTACGTGGTGCTCGATAGCTTTGAGCGCAACATGAACGATCAGCTCTATTACGAAGTGATCTCTCCGCAGGGAAAAAGCATCTCCGGTTACGACGATCTGCCGCCCATGCCGCCGCATATCCTGCGCTCCAGCCTGTATCCGGCGCTGGTGCATTTCTATGACGCCGAATACAGCGGCCGGCCGATCCGCGTGGCTGCGCTGTACCAGCCGGTCAATGAATCGGGCGTCATGGGCATGGCGACTATCCTGGTGGCGGAAACGCTGGAGTCGCGCCGTTACCTGGCACGGCAGATGATGCTTTCCGCCTTGCTCAGCCAGGGGACCGTGGTGGTGCTGACGATGATTCTGGCCTTCGCCTTGCTCAAGCGAGTGCTAAAGCCGATGCGCAAGCTTTCCGGCATCATGCTGCGGCGCGATCCGGGCGAACTGACGCCGTTACCGATGGTGTTGCCCTGGTCGGAAATGCAGCCTCTGCTGCTGGCGTTCAATCGCTATATCGAACGGCTGCGGGTAATGGTGGCGCGTCAGGAGCGTTTTAGCGCCGACGCCTCTCATCAACTGCGCACGCCGCTGACGGTGCTGAAAACTCAGGTGGGGGTGGCGCTGGCCAGCGATAAGCCGGAGCAGTGGCGGGAAAGCCTGGCGGCGATGAGCGTCACGCTGGATAACACCGTGGCGCTGACCGATCGCCTGCTCTATCTCTCGCGGCTTAAAGCCCATGAACATCATGCCGATCGCAAGCTGCAACCGGTGAATCTGGCGCAGGTACTGCGCGATGCCTGTTTTTCGCGTCTGCCGCAGGCGCGCAGCAAGCGTATTGATTTAGGCTATGAAGGGGAGTCGGTATGCTGGGTCGGCGGCGAGGCGCTGTTGCTCACCGAGCTGTGCGCCAATCTGCTGGATAACGCGCTGAAATACGTGCCGAATCAGGGCGTGGTCACCGCGCGTCTGACGCTCGATAAACCGGCCGGGGAGTGCGTGCTGGAGATAGAAGATAACGGGCCAGGCATTGCTCAGCAGGATACCGCGCAGGCGCTGCAACCCTTCCACCGGCTGGATAACGTGGGCGATCAGCCCGGTGCCGGGTTGGGGTTGGCGCTGGTCAGCGACATTACCCGCTATCACGGCACCCGCCCGGAGCTGTTGACCTCGGCCGCGCTGGGCGGCCTGCTGGTGCGGGTGCGTTTTCAGCTGTTGCCTTAGGACTTCACTTCGGCCGCTGGTTTTTTTGCCTTGCGCCCTAACGGCGTGCGCAGACGTTGCGACAAAATTACGCCCAGCAGCGTGACGCCACCGCCGATCAAATGGTAGCTGTGCAGCTGTTCATGCAGGAACAGCACGGCGATGACGGCGGTAAAGACCGGCGACAGGTTCATAAATATCGACGCAGTATTGGCCCCGAGGCGCATCACGCCCTGGATCCACAAGAAAGGCGCGATGATCGAAGCCGGGATGCCGGCGAACAGCACCAGCGGGATATTCTGGCTGTTCAGCCCGACATCCTGCGCCATCAGAAAGTTGGGCAATAACAGCACGACACCGAACAGGATTTGCACATACAGCGCCTGCCAATTAGGCAGAGCAATCATCCAGCGTTTGGTCAGCACGCCGTACAGCGCATAGGACGCGGCGGCGGCGAACATCATCAGTTCGCCCTTGCCGATGCCATGTTGCAACAGATCGCCTGGATGACCGGCGCTGACCAGCCAGATCAATCCGCCGAAGGACAGCACGCTGCCGATCGCCACGCCGACGGTCGGTGCAATGCGCAGCAGTACGATGCTGATCAGAATGGTCAGCAGCGGGATCAGCGACACAATGATACCCATAAACAGCGCGCTGACGCTGTGCGCCGCATAGTAGGCCAGGCTTTGGTACAGCACCATGCCGAGCAGGCCGAGGATCAGCAATTTCCACCCGTTGGCGCGCACCTCCCGCCAATTGCGGATCACGCCGGGCAATACGAACGGGGTCAGGACGATCAGCGCCAGCAGCCAACGGTAAAACGAGATGGCGGCCGGATCGATTGCGGTGGCGGAGAGTTTGCTGACGACGGCGTTAACCGACCAGATCAGCACCGCCAGCAGCGGGAAGAGCATATTCACGATGATTATTCTCAATAACGACGGACATGCTGGCTAGTCTACTCGTGTCCGGTTTATTATATATAGCGATATCCAGACAATATTTTGTGTCAACAAGACAAATCACGGTGTGCAACCATGTCAGAAATTCGTCACTTTCCTGAAGCCTTGATCCCGGCGCCGCGCCCGGTGCAATTTCGTTGCGAGGAGTTTAATGCCCGCACGGAATTCCAGCCGCACAGCCACCCTTGGGGGCAACTGATGTGGGTGAAAACCGGGGTGATGGTGATGAAGGTCGGCAATCAACGTTTTCTGGCGCCGCCGGAATTTGTGCTGTGGGCGCCGGCGGGGATCGAGCACTCCTGCTACAACCAGCGGCAGGCGCAGTGCCGCATGGTGGATATCATGCAGTCGCTGTGCGTCGGGCTGCCGGCCGACCCCTGCCTGGTGAGCGTGACGCCGATTTTCCGTGCCATCGCCGAAGATTTTTACGCACGCAAACAATACATCCCGCATGACAAACAGGATTTGCGTCTGTGCCGGGCGCTGATCGATCAACTGCATCTGTCGCCGGTCCAGCAAACTTATTTGCCGTCGTCCGAAGATAAATTCCTGGCGCCGGTGCTGGAAGCGCTGGAGCATTGCCCGTCGGACAACACCTCGCTCGCCGTCTGGGCCGCCCGGGTCTATACCACCGAACGCACCCTGTCACGCCGTTGCCGGCAAGAGCTGGGCATGTCATTCAGTGAGTGGCGCCAGCGGTTGCGTTTCCTGCATGCCGTTTCGCTGCTTGAACAGGGCAAAACCGTGCAGAACGTCGCGCTGGAGGTGGGATACAGCTCGGCCTCGGCGTTTATCGTCATGTTTCAGCAAATCGCCGGCAGCACGCCCGAACGCTTTCGCCGGGCCTGATTCGGTGGCACACTCTTTCCCAGATAATCTCTTCATACTTGACGCTGCCTCTGTGTTGGCTGCGAGCACTCGCCCCAGTCACTTACTTGAGTAAGCTCCTGGGGACTCCTGCTCTTGCCGCCTTGATGCAACGCCAATTATTTTGGGGATAAATAGTCGCAAATCGTCGGAGCAACAAGTGAAAATCCTGGTTGATGAAAATATGCCGTACGCGGCTGAATTGTTCAGTCGTTTGGGGGATGTGCAGGCGGTGCCTGGCCGCCCGATCCCGCGTGATGCGCTGGCGGATGCCGATGCGCTGATGGTGCGTTCGGTGACTAAAGTGAATGAAGATCTGCTGGCCGGTACTCGCATCGGTTTCGTCGGCACCGCCACCGCCGGTACTGACCATGTGGATGATGCCTGGCTGAAACAGCAGGGCATCGGGTTTTCCGCAGCGCCAGGTTGTAACGCCATTGCGGTAGTGGAATATGTGTTCTCTGCGCTGATGCTGTTGGCCGAACGCGACGGTTTTCAGTTGCGCGACAAAACCGTCGGCATTATTGGTGTGGGCAACGTAGGTTCGCGCCTGGATGCCCGCCTTAAAGCCTTGGGCGTCCGTACGCTGCTGTGCGATCCGCCGCGCGCAGAACGTGGTGACGTCGGTGAGTTCTGGCCGCTGGAAAAACTGGTGGCGGAAGCCGATGTGCTGACGTTCCATACGCCGCTGAATAAATCCGGTCCCTATCGCTCGCTGCACTTGGTTGACGCCGAGTTGCTGGCGGCGCTGCCCGACAACCGTATCCTGATCAATGCCTGCCGTGGCGAGGTGGTGGATAACGCCGCGCTGCTGTTGGCGCTGGAGAAAGGCAAAAAGCTGAGCACGGTGCTGGACGTTTGGGAACCGGAGCCGGAGCTTTCATTACCGCTGCTGGCGCGGGTGGATATCGGCACTGCGCATATTGCCGGTTACACGCTGGAAGGCAAGGCGCGGGGCACCACTCAGGTGTTCGAGGCCTTCAGCCGCCATGTGGGGCAGCCACAGCAGATTGAGCTGGCCTCGCTGCTGCCAGTGCCGGAATTCAGCCAGATCCAGTTGAACGGGCCGCTGGATGAAGGCAAATTAAAACGATTGATGCACTTGGTGTATGATGTGCGCCGCGATGATGCACCGCTGCGCAAAGTGGCTGGGCAAGCGGGCGAATTCGATCGCCTGCGCAAGCATTATCAGGAGCGCCGTGAATGGTCCTCATTGCGCGTCCAGTGCAATGACAGCGCCAGTGCGGAACTGCTGCACAAGCTGGGCTTCAGCGTGCTGTAAGGGGCCGGCATCCGGCTCCTTGCCTAAAAGGCATCGCGCCCAATACGTAAGGTTGCCTTAAGCAATCGCCGCTATAATAGGCGGCAAAGGATTATCGGGCGGTGGCAACACTGCCCGTCTGCTTTTTAAATGAATACTCTGGAGAAACCCAATGTCTGACGGCTGGAATATCGCTCTGCTTGGCGCCACTGGCGCGGTAGGTGAAGCGTTGCTGGAATTATTACAGGAACGTCAGTTCCCGGTGGGCGAACTCTATCCTTTGGCCAGTGAACGCGGCGCCGGGGCAACGGTACGCTTCAACGGCAAGTCGGTGCTGGTGCAAAAAGCGGAAGAATTTGACTGGTCACAGGCGCAACTGGCGTTCTTTGTCGCCGGTACCGAGGCGGCGGCCCGCTATGCGGAAGACGCCGGCAACATGGGTTGTCTGGTGATCGACACCAGCGGCCTGTTTGCGCTGGAGCCGGATGTACCGCTGGTGGTACCTGGCGTTAACCCGCAGGTGCTGGCGGACTACCGCAACCGTAATATTGTCGCCGTGGCCGACAGCATGGTCAGCCAACTGCTGACGGCGATCAAGCCTTTGACCGAGCAGGCCGGGCTTTCCCGTCTGCACGTCACCACCCTGATGTCGGTATCGGCACGCGGCAAAGTGGCGGTGGACGATCTGGCCGGCCAGAGCGCGCGCTTGCTGAACGGCATTCCGGCCGAGCCGGGCGTTTTCGCCAAGCAACTGGCGTTCAACCTGCTACCGCTGCTGGCCGACGAGCAGGGCAGCGTGCGCGAAGAACGCTTGATTGTCGATCAGGTGCGCAAAGTCCTGCAGGACGAAGGGCTGCCGATTTCCGTGAGCTGCGTACAGTCGCCGGTGTTTTACGGCCACGCGCAAGTGGTTCACCTGGAAGCGCTGCGCCCGATCTCTGCCGAAGAAGCGCGCAGCGAGCTGGAGCAGGTGGATGATATCCAACTGAGCGAAGAAGACGACTACCCGACTCAGGTAACGGAAGCGTCCGGCAGCGATGCGTTGAGCGTCGGTTGCTTGCGCAATGACTACGGCATTCCTGAAATCCTGCAGTTCTGGTCGGTGGCGGACAATGTACGCTTCGGCGGCGCGCTGATGGCGATCGAAACCGCAGAGCGTCTGGTGCAGGAGCAGATGTACTGATGTCTGAAGTTGTCTTGCCCACCCAACCGAGGTTAAAAATCGCGCTGGGGATTGAATATGACGGCAGCCGTTATTACGGCTGGCAGCGTCAGCAGGAAGTCGCCAGCGTACAGGCCAGTCTGGAACAGGCGTTGAGCAAGGTGGCGAATGCGCCGATTAGCGTATTGTGCGCCGGACGTACCGACGCCGGCGTGCACGCTACCGGCCAGGTGGTGCATTTTGAAACCACCGCGCAGCGCAAGGACGCCGCCTGGACGATGGGGGTAAATACCCATCTGCCGCCGGATATTGCCGTGCGTTGGGTGACCGGTGTGGCCGACGATTTCCATGCGCGTTTCAGCGCCACCGCGCGTCGTTACCGCTACATTATTTATAACCACCGCTACCGCCCGGCAGTGTTGCAGCAGGGGGTGACCCATTTTTATCACCCGCTGGATGCCGAACGGATGGAAAGGGCGGCACAGGCGCTGCTGGGCGAGAACGATTTTACGTCGTTCCGTGCCGTGCAATGTCAGTCTCGCACGCCATGGCGTAACGTAAAACACGTTAAGGTTACGCGCTACGGCGAGTATATCGTGGTAGATATTAAGGCGAATGCCTTTGTGCACCATATGGTACGCAACATTGTCGGCAGCCTGATGGAAATCGGCTGCGGCAATCAGAGTGAGAACTGGATGGCCGAACTGCTGGCGCTGAAGGATCGGAATCTGGCTGCGGCGACGGCGCGTGCCGAAGGGTTGTATCTGGTGTCCGTCGATTATCCTGAGCATTTTGGTTTGCCCCGGCCGCCAATGGGGCCGCTGTTTTTACCCGACGATTAGTTTTAGCTGACGATTAGACGCCGGCGCGCCCGACGCGTTGCTCCCTTGTACATCTGCCGGGTGGGTGAGACACCCGGTAAAAAGAGAGAATCTATGGACATCATCAAGTTTGTGATTGATTTTATTTTGCATATTGACGTGCATTTGGCCGAACTGGTCGCGCAATACGGCATGTGGGTCTATGCCATTTTGTTCCTGATCCTGTTTTGCGAAACCGGCCTGGTGGTTACGCCTTTCCTGCCGGGGGATTCTCTGCTGTTTGTCGCCGGCGCGCTGGCGGCGCTGCCGACTAACGATCTGAATGTGCATACCATGGTTGCGCTGATGGTCGGGGCTGCGATCCTCGGTGACGCGGTGAACTATACTATTGGCCGGCTGTTCGGCGATAAGCTGTTCAGTAACCCGAATTCGAAAATTTTCCGCCGCAGCTATCTGGATAAAACCCATCAGTTTTATGAAAAACACGGTGGGAAAACGATTATTTTGGCGCGATTTGTGCCAATCGTGCGTACATTTGCGCCGTTCGTCGCCGGTATGGGGGAAATGTCCTACCGTCATTTCGCTGCCTACAACGTGATTGGCGCGCTGGTTTGGGTGCTGCTCTTCACTTATGCTGGCTACCTTTTCGGTGATTTGCCGATCGTGCAGGAAAACCTGAAACTGTTGATCGTGGCGATCATCCTGGTTTCAATTTTGCCGGGCATCATTGAAATCTGGCGCCATAAGCGCGCGGCTGCCCGCCAGCAAAAACAGTAAAAACATCGCTTAACCTGTCGGTTCGACCAGTTTTTTATCCACAGTGTCGGGCCGATATGGTTTAATGAGCGACATTTATGGTCTGTTCCTGCGAGCAAACCCTGAAGCCAGTGCCTCGGTCACGCGTTTATCGCGTTTCACTCGGGCACTTTTTCATTGGGTCTGTCTGCGGGGGGATTGTTAAAGCATGAACAGCGGACTGGCATGTGCCAGGTTCAAACAGAAAGGTCATCGATGAGCTGGATTGAACGAATTCTTAACAAGAGCAATATTACACAAACCCGTAAGGCGAGCATTCCTGAAGGGGTCTGGACCAAATGTGACAGCTGCGGTCAGGTTCTCTATCGCGCCGAGCTGGAACGTAATCTGGAAGTGTGTCCTAAGTGCGACCACCACATGCGCATGACTGCGCGCATGCGCCTGCATACCCTGCTGGACGAGGGCAGTGAGGTAGAACTGGGCAGCGAACTGGAGCCGAAAGATGTTCTGAAGTTCAAGGATTCCAAAAAGTATAAAGATCGTCTGGTTGCCGCACAGAAAGCGACCGGCGAGAAAGATGCGCTGGTCGTGATGAAAGGCACGCTGTACGGCATGCCGATTGTCGCCGCTTCTTTCGAATTTGCTTTTATCGGCGGTTCCATGTCTTCCGTGGTCGGTGCACGTTTCGTGCGCGCGGTTGAACAGGCGCTGGAAGACAACTGCCCACTGGTGTGTTTCTCAGCCAGTGGCGGTGCGCGTATGCAAGAAGCGCTGATGTCGCTGATGCAAATGGCGAAGACCAGCGCAGCGCTGGCGAAACTGCAGGAACGTGGTCTGCCGTACATTTCGGTACTGACAGACCCGACCATGGGTGGCGTTTCCGCCAGTCTGGCGATGCTGGGCGATATCAACATCGCCGAGCCGAAAGCGCTGATCGGCTTTGCCGGCCCGCGCGTTATCGAGCAGACCGTGCGTGAAAAACTGCCGCCGGGCTTCCAGCGCAGTGAGTTCCTGATTGAAAAAGGCGCCATCGACATGATCGTGCGCCGTCCGGAAATGCGCCGCACTCTGGCGAGTATCCTTTCCAAGCTGACCAACCAGCCGCAGCCGCATTTCGATGAGGCGGAGCCGGTAGTCGCACAGGAAAATCAGGCCGACGCCTGAGGCCGATAAATCACCCGCGCAGGTGCAAGCCCGCGCGGGGTTCAGCCGTCGTTTTGTGGCTAAATGCCGGCTGATATGCCCTATGAATTTCACGTTGCGGTCAACTCGCTGCAGCTTGAAAGGTGACGGGTGTTACGGAGAGCATCGCCTTTACCGCGGTGAGGGGGGTGCCCTGATGGATCAATGAACCCAATCAGTGATGGGACTCATGCAAAACCACCAAATTCCCCAAGCCACGTCGTCATTGAGCTCGTGGCTTTATTATCTTGAACGTCTGCACAGCCAGGCGATCGAACTTGGCCTGGAACGCGTACAGCGCGTTGCGGCGCATCTTGATTTACTCACTCCCGCACCGACGGTGTTCACCGTTGCCGGCACCAACGGCAAAGGCACGACTTGCCGGACTCTGGAAGCCATTCTGATGGCAGCCGGTCTGCGCGTTGGCGTTTACAGTTCGCCGCATCTGGTGCGCTATACCGAACGGGTGCGCATTCAGGGCGATGAGCTGAGCGAAACGGAGCACTGCCGTTCGTTTGCCGCCATTGAGGCGGGTCGGGGTGAAACCTCACTGACCTATTTCGAATTTGGCACCCTGTCGGCGCTGCAACTGTTCAAACAGGCTAAGCTTGACGTGGTGATCCTGGAAGTTGGCCTTGGCGGCCGCCTGGATGCGACCAACATCGTCGATCCGAGCGTGGCTGTGGTCACCAGCATCGCGCTGGATCATACCGACTGGTTGGGCAACGATCGCGAAAGCATCGGCCGCGAGAAGGCCGGGATTTTCCGCGGCGGCAAGCCGGCGGTGGTGGGCGAGCCGGATATGCCTGACACCATTCGCGAGGTAGCGGAAACGCTGGGCGCGACGCTGTATCGCCGTGGCGAAGCCTGGACTTACAGCGAACAGGGCGAACGCTGGCAGTGGGAAGGCGGCGGCACGCGGCTGACCGACCTGCCGATGCCCAACGTCCCGCTAGCCAATGCCGCGACCGCGTTGGCGGCGTTGCACTATTCCGAGTTGGAAATCGATGAGCGGGCGATCTTCACCGGCCTGCAGCAGGCGACGCTGCCTGGGCGCTTCCAGATTGTGCGACAGGATCCGATGCTGATCCTGGACGTGGCGCATAACCCGCACGCCGCAGGCTATCTGGCCGGGCGTTTGGCCAAGTTGCCGCGTAATGGCGGCAAGGTGCGTGCCGTGGTGGGCATGCTGTCGGATAAAGACATCGCCGGCACGCTGGCTTGCCTGAGCGAGCAGGTGGATGAATGGTATTGCGCGCCGCTGGAAGGGCCGCGTGGAGCCAGCGTGGAATCGCTGGCGCAACATTTGACGGAACCGCGGCAGTTTGCCGATGTCGAAACTGCCTGGCGTCAGGCTATGCAGGACGCTGATATTCAGGATATTGTGATCGTCTGTGGATCGTTCCACACCGTTGCGCACGTGATGGCGGCGTTAGACGAGATGCGGGGAGTGTGAGTGGCAAGCAAATTTCAAAACCGATTGGTAGGAACCGTCATTCTGGTCGCGCTGGGGGTCATCATCCTGCCAGGGCTACTGGATGGAAAAAAGAAACATTACGAGGATGAATTCGCGGCCATTCCCCTGGTGCCGAAACCGGGTGACGTGGAAGAAAACGACGTGGTGCCGCCGGTAACCCAGTCTTTGCCGGCGCAGCCGCCGGAGGGGGCGGGCGCACTGGTCGAGCAGCAGGCGGCGAACGAAGCGGCCTCGCAGCAGGCCGTGCGCCAGACGGCGCAACAGCCGGTTCAGGTCGCGCCGCCGGTCGAAACTCGCCCGGTGCAACAACCGAAACCGAAGCCGGTCGAAACCAAACCGGTGGAAGTGAAACCAAAACCGGTTGAAACCAAGCCGGTGGAAGTGAAGCCAAAGCCGGTGCAGCAGCCGAAACCGGTTGTTCAGCCGAAGCCTGAGGTTGTTCCGGAGGTTAAAGCGGAGCCCAAAGTTGAGCCGAAGCCAGAACCTAAACCAGAACCTAAGCCAGAGCCGAAACCGGCCGCAGAAGAGAAAGCGCCGGCAGGGCAGGCTTATGTGGTGCAACTGGGGGCGCTGAAAAACGCCGCCAAGGTGAATGAGGTCGTGGCGTCGCTCAGGCTGTCCGGCTATCGCGCCTTCACCGTGCCGTCAACGCCGGTGCAGGGGCAGATCACCCGGATCTACGTTGGCCCGGACGCTTCAAAACAGAAGTTGCAGTCTTCGCTGTCTGCGCTGAACTCCATCAGCGGTTTGAGCGGCCAGGTGAAGCCCTACGGCGCACGTTGACAGGATTGGGGCACAGCATGCTGTGCCCCTGAATCGATGAGTGCTGGTGTAATCACTATTAAAAATGTGCCTTTCACAGGCAAAACGGCCTATGTAGGCGCGGCGATTGGGAATTTTTTTATCGCCGTTTTTTATTTGTAACGTGCTAGGAAATCCCCTACGCAAACGTTTTCTTTTTCTGTTAGAATTCGCCGCGAATTGGATGCAGGGGCGATTCATCATTGGAATAGTTCATGGTCTGGATTGATTACGTCATTATAGCGGTGATTGGATTTTCGGCTCTGGTGAGCCTGATCCGAGGGTTTGTTCGCGAAGCATTGTCACTTGTGACATGGGGATGTGCGTTTTTTGTTGCCAGCCATTTCTACTCTTACCTTGCGGTCTACTTCACTCGTTTTGAAGATGAACTGGTGCGAAACGGCATCGCGATTGCCATCTTGTTTATCGCGACCCTGATCGTAGGAGCTATTGTCAACTATGTGATTAGCTCACTGGTAGAGAAAACCGGGTTATCAGGCACCGACCGGGTGCTGGGCGTCTGTTTCGGCGCACTGCGCGGCGTGTTGATCGTTTCGGCGATGCTGTTTTTCCTGGATACCTTTACCGGCTTCTCGCAAAGTGACGACTGGAAACAGTCACAGCTCATTCCCCAGTTCAGTTATATCATCAGGTGGTTCTTTGACTACCTGCAGAGCACGTCGAGTTTCTTACCGACCCATTTACCGGGGCGGTAGCGCTGATGAGGAAAAGACAACATGTGCGGTATTGTCGGTATCGCCGGTTTTATGCCGGTAAACCAGTCGATTTATGATGCGTTGATGGTGCTTCAGCACCGTGGCCAGGATGCCGCAGGCATCGTCACCATAGATGCCCACAACGGGTTCCGTCTGCGTAAAGCAAATGGTCTGGTGAAGGATGTGTTTGAGGCACGCCATATGCAGCGCTTGCAGGGCAACATGGGTATTGGCCATGTGCGCTACCCGACGGCTGGCAGCTCCAGTGCCTCAGAGGCTCAACCATTTTATGTAAACTCGCCGTTCGGCCTTACGCTGGCCCATAACGGCAACCTGACCAACGCCCATGAGCTGCGCCAATCGCTGTTTGAAAGCGGTCGCCGCCATATCAACACCACCTCCGATTCCGAGATCCTGCTGAACGTACTGGCCAGTGAGCTGGACCGCTTCCAGGATTATCCGCTGGAGTCAGACAACATTTTCACCGCCGTTGCCGCCATGCATCAGCAACTGCGTGGCGCTTACGCCTGCGTGGCGATGATCATCGGCCACGGTCTGCTGGCGTTCCGCGACCCGAACGGCATCCGCCCGCTGGTGATCGGCAAACGCCAGCTTGAAGATGGCCGTAACGAGTATATGGTGGCTTCCGAGAGCGTAGCGCTGGATACGTTGGGCTTCGAGTTCCTGCGCGACGTGGCACCGGGCGAAGCGGTGTACATCACCGAGAAGGGCCAACTGTTCACCCGCCAGTGCGCAGAGAACCCGAAAACCAACCCGTGCCTGTTCGAATTCGTCTACTTCGCACGTCCAGATTCCTTTATGGACAAGATTTCGGTCTACAGCGCCCGTGTGCGCATGGGGCAGAAGCTGGGTGAGAAGATTGCCCGTGAATGGGAAGATTTGGACATCGACGTGGTGATCCCGATCCCGGAAACGTCCTGCGATATCGCGTTGGAAATCGCTCGTATCCTGGATAAGCCGTATCGCCAGGGTTTTGTGAAGAACCGCTACGTCGGCCGTACCTTCATCATGCCGGGCCAGCAGGCGCGCCGTAAGTCGGTACGCCGCAAGCTGAACGCCAACCGCGCCGAGTTCCGCGACAAGAACGTGCTGCTGGTGGATGACTCTATCGTCCGCGGTACCACGTCCGAGCAGATCGTTGAGATGGCGCGTGACGCCGGGGCGAAACGCGTTTATCTGGCTTCCGCTGCGCCGGAAATTCGTTTCCCGAACGTGTACGGCATTGATATGCCGAGTGCCAACGAACTGATTGCCCACGGTCGTGAAGTGGATGAAATCCGCCAAATCATCGGTGCCGACGGTCTGATCTTCCAGGATCTGAACGATCTGATCGAAGCGGTGCGCGAAGAGAACCCGGACATCAGCCAGTTCGAATGCTCGGTGTTTAACGGCATCTATGTTACCAAGGACGTAGACCAGAACTACCTCGAGTATCTGGAATCGCTGCGCAACGACGACGCCCAGGCGATGCGTGGCCAGACCGAAGCAGAAAATCTGGAAATGCATAACGAAGGTTAAGCCTAAGCGCTAGCCAAAAAGGTGCACCGCGGCGTTTGTCGCGGTGCATTATCCTCCCCGACTTGCTTATGCACCGCCATTCCGGCAAAGTCTGCCTGATCCTACTTTCTCTTCGGCAGAGGCCAGCTTTATGAAACGACTCATCATCGGTATTTCCGGCGCCAGCGGCGCAATCTACGGCGTGCGCCTGTTGCAGGCATTGCGTGACGTCGCAGAGGTGGAAACCCATTTGGTGATGAGCAATGCGGCGCGGCAAACGCTTTCGCTGGAAACCGAGCTCGGTCTGCGTGAAGTGCAGGCGTTGGCTGACGTGGTGCATGATGCACGCGATATCGGTGCCAGCATTTCTTCCGGCTCGTTCAAAACCCTGGGTATGGTGATTTTACCTTGCTCAATCAAGACGTTATCCGGTATCGCCAACAGCTATAGCGACGGCCTGCTGACGCGCGCCGCCGATGTGGTCCTGAAGGAGCGCCGCCGGCTGGTGTTGTGCGTGCGCGAAACCCCGTTGCATATCGGCCATTTGCGCCTGATGACGCAGGCGGCGGAGATGGGCGCGGTGATCATGCCACCGGTACCTGCTTTTTATCACCAACCGAAAAGCGTCAATGACATCATCGATCAAACCGTGAATCGGGTGGTCGATCAGTTCGACATTGAATTACCGAAAGATTTGTTCACCCGCTGGCAAGGCTCCAATTAACAAATTTATCCCCAATTTGGCACATTTGTGCAACACCGCACTGAATTAGGGCGGCGCATGCACCATAATGATCCCACTCCATCACGTTCACTGTTTCAAGGCTCTGGCATTTTGTCATTGCCCGTGACGCGGCCCTGACTGGCCGATTTATTTTTGCGGTTATCGTCCCAGGAAACAGTTTTGTGAAGGCCGGAGCCGTTCCCTCCGCCTACAGCAACAAATGTGGCACGATTACTGCAAATTGATTTGGTGGGAAAGTAATGCCCGCAGTGGCATCAGAAAAATCAATTTGAGGGTAATTTATGAAAAAGCTGGTTAAGGTTCTTCCTTTAGTCTTGGCTTTGAGCGCAGTAAGCAGCGCATTTGCCGCGCTACCATCGACGCTGAAGATAGGTACCGATCCGACCTATGCACCATTTGAATCCAAAAATGCCAAAGGTGAGTTGGTCGGCTTTGATATCGATCTGGCCAAAGAGCTGTGCAAACGCATAAATACCCAATGTACCTTTGTGGAAAGCGATTTTGACGCACTGATCCCCTCTCTGAAGGCGAAGAAAATTGACGCCATCATTTCTTCTTTGTCGATCACTGAAAAACGCCAGCAGGAAATTGCCTTTACCGACAAGCTGTACGCCGCTAACGCCCGTCTGATCGCGCCGAAAGGCTCGAAGCTGCTGCCAACGGTGGACGCGCTGAAAGGCAAGAGCGTGGGCGTGCTGCAGGGCACCACCCAGGAAGCCTACGCGAACGCCATGTGGCAGCCTAAGGGCATCACCGTGGTGCCTTACCAGAACCAGGACCTGGTATATGCCGACCTGGCATCCGGCCGTATCGATGCCGCCTTCCAGGATGAAGTGGCGGGCAGCGACGGCTTCCTGAAGCAGCCTCCGGGCAAGGATTACGCTTTCGCCGGCGAATCGGTGAAGGATGACAAGTTCTTTGGCGTGGGCACCGGTATGGGGCTGCGCAAGACCGATACCGAACTGAAGGCGGCGCTGGATAAAGCCTTTGCCGACATGCGCAAAGACGGCACTTACGACAAGTTTGCGAAAAAATACTTCGATTTTGACGTCTACGGCGGTTAATCCCACGTACCGTTCCATGGTGTGACTACGGGGCCGGCCTGCTGGCCCCGATGGTTCGGGCTCCAATGACGACAGGGTGAAGTAGATGCTGCAAGGCTATTCCCAACTGATATTTGAGGGCGCTCTGGTGACGCTGGAACTGGCCCTCAGTTCCGTACTGCTGGCGCTGGTGATTGGTTTGATCGGTGCCGGCGGCAAGCTTTCCCATAACCGCCTGCTTTCTACGCTGTTTGGTGCCTATACCACGCTGATCCGCGGCGTGCCTGATTTGGTGCTGATGCTGCTGATTTTCTACGGCCTGCAGATTGCGCTGAACAACCTCACAGAACTGCTCGGCTTTTCGCAAATTGATATCGATCCGCTCAGCGCGGGGATTATTACCCTCGGCTTTATCTATGGTGCCTATTTCACGGAAACCTTTCGCGGCGCTTATATGGCGGTGCCGAAGGGGCAGATCGAGGCGGCCACCGCCTACGGTTTTTCAGGCTCACAGATTTTCCGCCGCATTTTATTCCCTGCAATGATGCGTTTTGCCCTGCCGGGCATCGGCAACAACTGGCAGGTGATCCTCAAGGCGACGGCGCTGGTGTCGATTCTGGGTCTGAACGACGTGGTGAAGGCCACTCAACTGGCCGGCAAAGGCACCTATCAGCCATTCTTCTTTGCGATAGTGGCCGGTGTGGTTTATCTGATTTTTACCACCGTTTCCAATGGCGTGTTGTTGTGGCTTGAACGGCGTTATTCATTGGGCGTCAAGAGGGCCGAATTATGATCGAGATTTTGCAACAGTATGGACAATCGCTGCTGTGGAGCGACGGCTACCGTTTCACCGGTGTGGCGGTCACGCTGTGGCTGCTGATCTCATCGGTGGTGATGGGCGGCTTGCTGGCGATACCTATGGCGGTAGCGCGCGTTTCCTCAATCTCCTGGGTGCGTTTTCCGGTGTGGCTCTACACCTACATATTCCGCGGCACGCCGCTGTATGTGCAGCTGTTGGTGTTTTATTCGGGGATGTACAGCCTGGAGATCGTGCGAGGTACGGATTTCCTCAACGCGTTCTTCCGCAGCGGGCTCAACTGCACCATTCTGGCGCTGACGTTGAACACCTGCGCCTACACCACCGAGATCTTCGCCGGGGCGATCCGCGCGGTGCCGCACGGTGAAATTGAGGCGGCCAGCGCCTATGGGTTCTCTCGCTTCAAAATGTACCGCTGCATCATTCTGCCTTCGGCGCTGCGCACCGCGCTGCCGGCTTACAGCAACGAAGTGATCCTGATGCTGCATTCCACGGCTCTGGCGTTTACCGCCACCGTGCCGGATCTGTTGAAGATAGCGCGAGATATCAACGCGGCGACCTATCAGCCGTTCTATGCCTTCGGCATCGCGGCTGTGCTGTATCTGGCGATCTCCTACGTATTGATCAGCCTGTTCCGCAAGGCCGAAAAACGCTGGATGGCGCACGTTAGTCACTGATAATGACGGGGAAAAACCATGTCTGAAAATAAATTAGCCGTCACTGAACTGCATAAGCGTTATGGGGAGCACGAAGTACTGAAAGGCGTGTCACTGGCGGCAAATGCAGGGGATGTGATTAGCATCATTGGCTCTTCGGGGTCCGGTAAAAGCACCTTTTTACGCTGCATTAACTTCCTGGAGAAACCCAGCGAAGGCTCCATCAGCCTGAATAATGAAGATATTCGCATGGTGCGCGACAAGGACGGCCAACTGAAGGTGTTTGACAAGAAACAGCTGCAATTGCTGCGTACTCGTCTGACCATGGTGTTCCAGCACTTTAACCTGTGGAGCCACATGACGGTGCTGGAGAACGTGATGGAAGCGCCGGTGCAGGTGCTGGGGTTGAGCAAGACCGAAGCGCGCGAGCGCGCGGTGCGTTATCTGGATAAGGTGGGCATCGACGAACGTGCGCGCGGCAAATACCCGGTGCATCTGTCGGGTGGCCAGCAGCAGCGCGTGTCCATCGCCCGTGCGTTGGCAATGGAACCGGAGGTGCTGTTGTTTGATGAACCGACGTCGGCACTGGATCCGGAGCTGGTGGGGGAAGTGCTGCGCATCATGCAGAAGCTGGCTGAAGAGGGGAAAACCATGGTGGTGGTGACGCACGAGATGGAATTTGCGCGCCATGTATCAAGCCACGTGATTTTCCTGCATAAAGGGCTTATTGAAGAGCAGGGGCCACCGGCTGAGCTGTTTGGCAATCCGAAAAGCCCGCGCCTGCAGCAGTTCCTTTCCGGCGCTTTAAAATAATCGGTTGCCGGGGCCCTGCTCCGCCGGGCCCCGGCATTCCCCTCAACGGGCGTCGATCCGTTGATTGATAACGTCATCCAGCGCCTGTTCCAGCTCCAGAAAGCGGAAACTGAACCCCGCCTCCTCCAACCGTCTCGGCACCGCCCGTTGGCCGCCCAAGACCAGCACCGCCGCTTCCCCCATCAGTAAACGCATGGCAAATGCCGGCACGCGCAAAAACGCCGGACGATCGAGCACGTTGGCGAGTTGGGCTGCGAACTGTTCGTTATGCACCGGGTAGGGGGCGACCATATTGAAGGGGCCCTGCAGGGTGGCGTGTTCCAGCAAATAAAGAATGCCGTTGACCATGTCGTCGAGATGTATCCAGGGCAGATATTGGCGGCCATTGCCTATCGGCCCGCCCAGCCCCAGACGGAACGGCGGCAGCATTTTCGCCAGCGCTCCGCCTTTGCTTGCCAGCACCACGCCGGTGCGCAGCAGGCAGACACGGGTCGCGTCGCTTTGAGCTTGCAGTGCCAGGGATTCCCACCGTTGGCAGAGCTGATGGGTGAATTCGTCATGCGGAGCTTCATCTTCGGTGACTACCGCCTGGCCCTGATCGCCATAGTAGCCGGCGGCGGAACCGGAAATCAGCACGCCGGGCGGCGAGCTGCCGGCGTTAATCAACGCCGCTAACCGTTCGGTCAGATCCCAACGGCTGTGACACAGGCGCTCTTTCTGCGCCTTGCTCCAGCGTTTATCGGCGATAGGCTCACCGGCCAGGTTGATCACGGCGTCAAAGCCATCCAGCGACGTTTGGTCCTGCAACGTAGACCAGTAGCTGACTTGTTCGCCAAACCGTTCATGCGCACGTTGTACGTCACGGGTCAGTACCGTGATTGAGTGAGACAGACTCAGCAGCCGCTGCGTCAGGCTGCTCCCTATCAATCCTGTGGCGCCGGTGATCAGGATCCGCATGGTCAACCTCCCTGATACGCTATTGTTTCAGCCCCGGCGATAACTCATGGTCATGGAAACCGAGTCGGCATAACGCAGGGCCAGTAGTTTATCGATCTCTACTTCAGCATAGGTTACCCAGGCATGTTCTTTCACGATATCGAGCACATCCTGAGTTAATTTTTCCAGCAGAGCGAAGCGGTTATCTTCAACATGGCGGATGATCGCTTTGGTGATGGTGCGGTAGTTGAGCGCGTCGTCGATGTTTTCGCTATTGCGCGCCTTATCCGCCGGGTAGTGGATTGCTACGTTAATCAGGACGTCCTGGCGGTTGTTGATTTCTTCTTCCTTGATACCGATGAAAGTACGCAACCGCAGATTTTTGATACGAATAATGGCGTCGGGTTGACTGAATGACATCAGAGAGTCTCCACAGGTCTGATTATTGGCGCTCAGAATACACGGAAAGTAGGGAAAAGATAACGAGCTGGAGAAAACTCCCCGGAGGCCGGGGAGTCGGGCGGTTAACCCTGTTCGGCCAGCTTGTAGGCGCGCCCGGTCGCCGGGCGGTTGCTGATGCGTTCGAACCAGTTGCGTACTGCCGGATAATCCGCCAGATCAATGCGCTGGCGCGGATGCGAAACCACCCAGGGATAGGTGGCGATATCGGCAATGCTGTAGTTGTCGCCGCCCAGATACGGGTGCTTTTGCAGCTCGGCTTCCAGCACGCCATACAGGCGCTTGGTTTCCAGATGGTAACGTTCGATGGCGTAAGGCACCGGTTGCGGCGCGTAATGGTTGAAATGATGGTTCTGCCCGAGCATGGGCCCGAAGCCGGCTACCTGCCAGAACAGCCACTGTAGTGTGGCGGCGCGCTCACGCAGCCCTTTGCTCAGCAACTTGCCGGTTTTCTCCGCCAGATACAGCAGGATTTCGCCGGATTCGAACAGGCTGATAGGCGCACCGCCGTCAACCGGTTGCTGATCGACAATCGCCGGGATTTTGTTGTTGGGTGAAATGCTCAGAAAGTCCGGCTTGAACTGGTCGCCGGCGCTGATGTTTACGCGGTGGATACGGTAAGGTAAGCCAACCTCCTCCAGAAACAGGGTAATTTTGTGACCGTTGGGAGTAGGCGCGTAATACAGGTCAATCATGGTGCCTCCTGCGGTAAAGTGATCTGTAAGTCATTACACGTTGCAGCGATCTTCGCCGCATACAAAGGTATATCAAAGATTCAACTATACCCGATGAATTTCAAGTTGCTGCCAACATGCAGCTTGAAAGGCAACGGGGATATAGAGTTACCAACAATAGCAGCTAAGAATAGCAGGCTATGTGAGATTCGTCTGATGCTATATCCGCAAGAGATATCACAATTTCAGGCCAATGAGGTTTGACCTCTTGTCAGCCTTGCCGTCCTGGGCCACTGCGCTAAAATAGCGCATATATCCATGCTAAAGGAATGGTTATGAAGCTGATATTCGCCTCCGATATACACGGTTCGCTCCCCGCCACTGAAAGCGTCCTGGATCGATTTGAACAAAGCGGGGCCGACTGGCTGATTCTTCTGGGCGATTTGCTGAATCATGGGCCGCGAAATGCACTGCCGGCAGGTTATCAGCCCGTTCAGGTTGCCGAACAATTGAATCGCTATAGCGACAAGATCATCGCCGTTCGCGGCAATTGTGACAGTGAAGTTGATCAAATGTTGCTGACGTTTCCCATCACCGCATCCTGGCAGCAGGTGTTGTTGCAAAAAAGACGATTGTTTTTAACCCACGGTCACCTTTATCATCCCTCGGCACTGCCGCCGTTATCTTCCGGCGATGTCCTGGTCTATGGCCACAGTCATGTACCGCAGGCGGAACGGCAGGGAGAGATTTACTGCTTTAATCCAGGGTCGGTCAGCATTCCGAAGGGGGGCTTTCCCGCCAGTTATGGCATACTGGAGGAGGGCATTTTAAGTGTGGTTACCCTGCACGGCGGCAAGGCTGTTGCAGAGGTGGCATTAACGCACTAATTTATACACACACAATAAAAATCTTTGAAAAACACTCATTGATTAACCAGCGCGCGGGATGCAACGCGCCAAAATAGAAGGTTTTAGAGGATGGCGGAACAGGGTCAGGCTGCAGATACCGAGTGGGTTGATATCGTCAACGAGCAAAACGAAGTGATTGCTCAATCAAGTCGCCAACAAATGCGTGCTCAACGGCTGCGTCATCGTGCTACCTATATTGTGGTGCATGATGGAATGGGTAAAATTCTGGTGCAGCGTCGCACCGACATTAAAGACTTCTATCCGGGCTGGCTGGATGCCACCGCGGGTGGAGTGGTACAAAGCGGCGAGAACGTGCTGGATTCCGCACGCCGCGAGGCGGAAGAGGAACTGGGTATCGCCGGCGTGCCTTTCGCCGAACATGGCCTGTTCTATTTTGAAGAAGAACAGTGCCGGGTATGGGGCGCACTGTTTAGCTGCGTTTCCCACGGGCCTTTTGCCTTGCAGGAAGAGGAAGTGGTTGAGGTGAGCTGGCTGACGCCGGAAGAGATCACCGCCCGCTGCGACGAGTTCACACCGGATTCGCTGAAGGCGCTGTCGCTGTGGCTGACGCGCAACAACGAGCAGGCTTACGGTAAACCGCTACGCGACACCGACGAAAACGCCTGAGAGTCGCCAGGTCGTCAACATGAAAAAGCCGGTCATATGACCGGCTTTTTTTATCGGATAACGCTGGGGTTATCAGGCTTTGGCGGCCGCATCAGCCTGTGCAGACTGAATGGCGGTCAATGCCACGGTGTAAACGATATCGTCGACCAGTGCGCCGCGTGACAGGTCATTCACCGGCTTGCGCATGCCTTGCAGCATTGGCCCGATGGATACCAGGTCAGCAGAACGCTGTACCGCTTTATAAGTGGTGTTACCGGTGTTCAGATCCGGGAAGATGAACACGGTAGCCTGGCCTGCAACCGGCGAGTTCGGCGCTTTGGATTTCGCGACGTCGGCCATGATAGCGGCGTCGTACTGCAACGGGCCATCGATGATCAGATCAGGACGTTTTTCCTGTGCCAGGCGAGTTGCCTCGCGCACTTTCTCGACGTCGCTGCCCGCACCGGAGTTGCCGGTAGAGTAGGAGATCATCGCTACGCGCGGCTCGATACCGAAGGCGGCGGCGGAGTCTGCAGACTGAATCGCGATTTCAGACAACTGCTCGGCGGTTGGGTCCGGGTTGATCGCGCAGTCGCCGTAGACCAGAACCTGGTCAGGCAGCAGCATGAAGAACACGGAGGACACCAGCGAGCTGCCTGGAGCGGTTTTGATCAGCTGCAGCGGTGGGCGGATGGTGTTGGCGGTGGTGTGAACCGCGCCGGAAACCAGACCGTCGACTTCGCCTTTCTCCAGCATCAGAGTGCCGAGAACCACGTTATCTTCCAACTGCTCGCGCGCAACCACTTCGGTCATGCCTTTGCTTTTACGCAGCTCAACCAGACGCGGCACGTATTGCTCGCGCACGGCGACCGGATCAACGATTTCGATGCCTTTGCCCAGCTCAACGCCCTGAGCCGCAGCTACGCGCTGGATCTCGTCCGGGTTGCCCAGCAAGACGCATTCCGCGATACCGCGTTCGGCACAGATGGCCGCCGCTTTCACGGTGCGTGGCTCGTCGCCTTCCGGCAGTACGATGCGTTTGCCGGCTTTACGCGCCAGTTCGGTCAGCTCGTAACGGAACGCCGGTGGAGACAGACGACGTGAACGCTCGGAGGTGGCGGTCAGCGACTCGATCCACTCTGCGTTAATGTGGCTGGCCACGTAGTTCTGCACTTTCTCGATGCGCTGATGATCGTCCGCCGGCACTTCGAGGTTGAAGCTTTGCAGGCTGAGCGAAGTCTGCCAGGTGTTGGTGTCGACCATAAATACCGGCAGGCCGGTCTGGAAGGCGCGTTCACACAGCTTTTTGATTGGCGCATCGATGGCGTAGCCGCCGGTCAACAGAATGGCGCCGATTTCCACGCCGTTCATCGCCGCCAGACAGGCGGAAACCAGCACGTCAGGACGGTCTGCCGAGGTGACCAGCAGGGAGCCCGGACGGAAGTGTTCCAGCATGTGCGGAATGCTGCGCGCACAGAAGGTCACGGACTTCACGCGGCGAGTCATGATATCGCCTTCGTTGATCACGGTAGCCTTCAGGTGGCGAGCCATGTCGATGGCGCGAGTGGCGATCAGATCGAAGCTCCACGGCACGCAGCCCAGTACCGGCAGCGGGCTGTTGGCAAACAGCTGAGCAGGATCAACGTTAGTCACGCTGGCTTTGGTGGAGTCGTCGAAGATCTCGGACAGGTCAGGGCGAGTGCGGCCCTGCTCGTCAACCGGAGCATTCAATTTGTTGATGATGACGCCGGTGATGTTTTTGTTTTTGCTGCCGCCGAAGCTGCTGCGTGCCAGCTCAATGCGTTCTTTCAGCTGTGCCGGGGAATCGTTGCCCAGCGCCAGGACGAAGACGATTTCCGCATTCAGGGTTTTGGCGATTTCATAGTTCAGCGCGTTGGCGAACTGGTGTTTACGGGTCGGCACCAGGCCTTCGATCAGCACCACTTCCGCGTCTTTGGTGTTCTCATGGTAGCGCGCTACGATCTCTTCCATCAGCACATCCTGCTGGTTGGAGCTCAGCAAGCCCTCAACGTAGCTCATGCGCAGCGGTTCGGCCGCCGGAATGGTGGAGTTGCTGCGGATGATGGTGGTGGTCTGGTCGAGAGAGTCGCCGCCGGTGCGTGGCTGGGCGATAGGTTTGAACACGCTCAGACGAACGCCTTTCTGCTCCATGGAGCGGATGACACCCAGGCTGACGCTGGTCAGACCGACGCTGGTGCCAGTGGGGATCAACATAATTGTACGTGACACAGAATAGTCCTCTTCACGATTAACATGAGGCTAAAACAGCACCGCCAGCCTTGGCTGACGGTGTCGGAGAGCGTTACGCGGTCAGACGGGATGCGTCTTGCGCGATGACCAACTCTTCGTTGGTCGGGATAACCAGTGCCAGGCGGCTGCCGTCTTTGGTGATGGTGCCGGATTTACCGAAACGGGCGGCCATATTGCGCTCGTGGTCAATCTCAAAGCCCAGCAGGCCCAGTTTGTCCAGGGTCAGCTCACGCACCATGCCGGCGTTTTCGCCGATGCCGCCGGTGAAGATCACTGCGTCCAGACGGCCTTCCATCAGTGCGCTGTAAGCGCCGATGTATTTGGCCAGACGGTGGCAGAACACATCCATTGCACGCTTGGCGTCGGCTTTGCTTGTGTAGTTGTCTTCAACATAACGGCAGTCGCTGGTGACTTCGGTCAGGCCCAGCAGACCGGATTCTTTGGTCAGCATTTTGTTGATTTGATCAACGCTCATGCCCAGGGAGTCGTGCAGGTGGAAGATGATCGCCGGATCGATGTCACCGCTGCGGGTACCCATCACCAGGCCTTCCAACGGAGTCAGGCCCATGGAAGTGTCAACGCACTTCCCGTTGCGCACTGCGGTAACGGAACCGCCGTTACCCAAGTGGCAGGTGATCACGTTCACTTCTTCAACCGGCTTGTTCAGCATCTTCGCGGCTTCTTGGGTCACGTAGAAGTGGCTGGTGCCGTGCGCGCCATAGCGGCGAACGCCGTGATCGCGATACAGGCTGTACGGCAGGGCGTACAGGAAAGATTCTTCCGGCATGGTCTGGTGGAATGCGGTGTCAAACACGGCAACGTTTTTATCCGCCAGGTTAGGGAAGGATTTCAGTGCTTCAGCAATACCGATCAGGTGCGCTGGGTTATGCAGTGGTGCAAATGGCACCGAATCTTTGATACCCTGCAAGACTTCATCGTTGATCACGGCAGACGCGGTAAACTTCTCGCCGCCGTGCACAATGCGGTGACCGATAGCGGTCAGCTGTGCAGAAAGCTCCGGTTTTTGTGCCAGAATAGTATTAACAATGTAGTTCAGTGCTTCGCTGTGCGCAGCGCCGGCACCCAAGGCCGCTTCGTGTTTGGCGCCGTCCATCTTCCACTTGAGGCGAGCCTCAGGCAGGTGGAAACATTCGGCCAGGCCGGAGAGGTGTTCTTCACCGTTGACAGCATCGATGATAGCGAATTTCAGGGAAGAACTGCCGCAGTTAAGGACCAGTACTAGCTTACTCGACATGGAAGTACCTACTTAAATAGTTCGTGTTGTTAAAGGAAAACCAAAACACGTGGTGAATTAATCGTCAATCAGACAACAAGCGTAGCGCATAATGCCGTTGACATTTATGATTAACATCATGTGAAGTGCACAAATCACATGATGATGAAAAAACCGATGATTTCTCTGCGGTTTAAGTAATCTTCATTTTTATAGGGCTAAAAGTTGACAGAATTATTGTCATCTTCTACCGGCCAAAAGGCCGGCCTAGGATACCGATAGCCTGCAGCAAACACAAAATAAATTTAAAGCTTCAAATTTTTTAGTATTGTGTTTGCAGTACCCCCCATTTTTACTACGTGACGTTGAGGTACGCGATGACGAGCAAACCGTCTGGTTCCGTAAGCTGGTTTCAGGTCTTCCAGCGCGGGCAGCATTATATGAAAACCTGGCCGTCAGACAAACGTCTGGCTCCGGTCTTTCCGGAGAATCGCGTTGCGAGCGCCACCCGTTTTGCCGTCCGTTTTATGCCGCCGCTGGCGGTGTTTACCCTGACCTGGCAGATTGCGCTGGGCGGCCAGCTCGGCCCGGCGATCGCCACCGCGTTGTTCGCCTGCAGCATGCCGATGCAGGGCCTGTGGTGGTTGGGGCGTCGTTCGGTCACGCCGTTGCCGCCAACGCTGCTGCAGTGGTTCCATGAAGTGCGCAACAGGCTGACGGAGGCCGGTCAGGCGGTAGCGCCGGTGGAAGGGACCCCGACCTATCAAACGCTGGCGGATCTGCTGAAACGTGCCTTCAAGCAGTTGGATAAAACCTTCCTGGACGATCTTTAAACGTTAAAGGGCCGCAGCGATAGCGGCCTTTTTCGTGATAACGCCAATAACCCCGGTTTAAATCAAAGAACGGTCGAGTTGTGATTTCCTGCGATATTGCGCTGTGCGATGCTTTCGTCATAAGCAATTTACCGAGGAAATTATGATGGAAATGACCCATGCCCAACGACTGATCCTGTCGAACCAGTACAAGATGATGACTCTGCTCGACCCGGACAACACTGAACGTTACCGCCGTTTGCAGACGATCATCGAGCGTGGTTTTGGTTTGCAGATGCGCGAGCTGGATCGCGATTTCGGCGAAATGAGCGAAGAGGTGTGCCGCACTATCATCAACGTGATGGAGATGCACCACGCCTTGCAGGTCTCCTGGGATAATCTGAAAGACAAACAGGGTATCGAGGCGCGTCGCCTGGCTTTTCTCGGCTTTGATGCCGCCACTGAAGCGCGCTATCTTAGCTATGTACGTTTCCTTGTTACCACCGAGGGGCGCTATACTCATTTCGATTCCGGCAGCCACGGCTTTAACGCCCAAACCAAGATGTGGGAAAAATACCAGCGTATGCTGGCAATCTGGCTGTCATGCCCGCGTCAGTACCACCTGAGCGCCGTTGAGATTGCGCAAATTATCAATGCCTGATTAAAAGAGGTTTCCTGTGGAGTGTAAGGGTTTTCTGTTCGATCTTGATGGGACGTTGGTTGATTCTCTGCCGGCGGTGGAACGTGCCTGGGTTAACTGGGCCAAACGCCGTGGCATTAATCCACAGGACGTACTGGATTTTATTCACGGTAAACAGGCCATTACCTCGTTGCGCCACTTTATGCCCGGTGAAAGTGAGGCTGCCATTCAGCAGGAGTTTCTGCTGCTGGAACAGGTAGAGGCGCAGGATACCGACGGCGTCACCGCACTGCCGGGGGCCGCGGCCTTGCTGGCGCGGTTGAATGCGCTCGACATTCCGTGGGCGATCGTCACCTCCGGCTCTATTCCGGTCGCCACTGCCCGCCGTAACGCCGGCGGCTTGCCGCAGCCGGAGGTGTTTATCACCGCCGAGCAGGTAAAACATGGCAAGCCTCAGCCGGACGCCTATCTGTTGGGCGCCGAGCGACTGGGGCTGGCACCGCAGGATTGCGTGGTGGTTGAAGATGCGGCTGCCGGGATCCTTTCCGGGTTGGCGGCAGGCTGCCAGGTGATCGCGGTGAACGCCCCGGCCGATGCGCCCAAGTTGGATCAGGTCGATCTGCTGCTGTCATCCCTGGAGCAAATCGCGGTGAGGAAGACAGAGCAGGGCGCCGCAATCGATCGGGTTGCCTGACGGGCCTTATCTTCACCCAAATTGATTAGACCCCGCATCGGCGGGGTTTTTTTATGCTAATTTTTAAGACCTTGACTATGTCTGCCGGATGAGGCCGTTTTGAACAGCGAATTACTGTGGGTGCTGAGTTTACTGTTGATTGCCATCGTGCTGTTTACCACCAACAAGCTGCGGATGGACGTGGTGGCGCTGCTGGTGATCATCGCTTTTGTGTTGAGCGGTACGCTGACCCTGCAGGAAGCGACGGTGGGTTTCAGCGATCCCAATGTGATCCTGATTGCCGCGTTGTTTGTGATTGGCGAAGGGCTGGTGCGTACCGGCGTGGCCTATCAGGTGGGCGACTGGCTGGTGAAAGTCGCCGGCAGCAGTGAAACCAAAATGCTAATGTTGTTGATGATCACCGTAGCCGGGTTGGGGGCGTTTATGAGCTCGACCGGCGTAGTGGCGATCTTTATCCCGGTGGTGCTCAGCGTGGCGGCACGGATGAAAATCGCGCCGGGCAGGTTGATGATGCCACTGAGTTTTGCCGGCCTGATCAGCGGGATGATGACGCTGGTGGCAACACCGCCGAACATGGTGGTGAACAGCGAACTGGTGCGTGAAGGTATCGGCGGCTTCGGTTTCTTTGGCGTGACGCTGGTTGGCCTGGTGGTGTTGGTGCTGGGCGTGGGATACATGCTGGTGGCGCGGCGCTGGCTGGGCAATAACGACGGGGATAAAAGCCGGGAAACCTGGCAACGCCGCACCTTCCGCGATCTGATCCGCGACTACAAACTGACCGGCAGGGCGCGCCGGTTGGCGATCCGCAGCGGATCGCCACTAGTGGGCCGCTCGCTGGATGAATTGCATCTGCGCGCCCGCTACGGGGCCAACGTGGTGGGGATCGAACGCTGGAAGCGCTTCCGGCGGGTGATGGTCAGCGCATCCGGCAGTACCGAACTGCGAGAAGGCGACGTACTGTTGATCGACATGTCGGACAGCCAGATCGACTTGCGCGAGTTTTGCAGCGAGCAGCAACTGGAGCCGATGGTGCTGCGCGGCGACTATTTCTCCGAACAGGCGCGCAACGTCGGCATGGCGGAGGTGTCGTTGATTCCGGATTCGACGCTACTGGGTAAAAGCCTGCGCGAATCGACGTTCCGCAGTCGCTATGATTTGAACGTGGTCGGTATTCGCCGCCATGGCGAAACCCTGTCGGGCAAACTGGTGGATGAATCGCTGACGTTGGGCGATATCCTGCTGGTGATTGGCGACTGGAAGGCAATCCGCCAACTGCAGGCAAAAACCCATGATTTTATTGTCCTCAATTTGCCGGCAGAGGTGGACGAGGTCGCCCCGGCCATCACCCAGGCACCGCACGCGCTGTTTTGCCTGGCGCTGATGGTGGCGATGATGCTGACCGATGAAATCCCCAATCCGATCGCCGCGCTGATCGCCTGCTTGCTGATGGGAAAATTCCGTTGCATCGATATGGAAAGCGCCTATAAGTCGATTCACTGGCCGAGCATCATTTTGATTGTCGGCATGATGCCGTTCGCCCAAGCGCTGCAGAAAACCGGTGGGGTGGACTTGATCGTGCGTGGATTGATGGACGTTGCCGGCGGTGCCGGGCCGCGTGTGATGCTGGTGTGCCTGTTTGCGCTGTGCGCCGCGATAGGTCTGTTTATCTCCAACACCGCCACCGCCGTGCTGATGGCGCCGATCGCCATTGCCGCTGCGCGCGAGATGGGCGTTTCGCCATACCCGTTCGCCATGATTATCGCCATTGCCGCCTCGGCCGCCTTTATGACGCCGGTCTCTTCGCCGGTGAACACGCTGGTACTGGGGCCGGGGAACTATAAGTTCGGTGATTTTGTGCGGATCGGCGTGCCGTTCACGCTGCTGGTCATGTTGGTCAGCGTGATTATTGTGCCGTGGCTGTATGCATTTTAACGGCGCAGCGGGCTGCGCCAGGGCAGTTACAGGGAAGAGTCCAGGCTGATTTCATCCAGCGACAGGCTGAAGCTGGGGATAAACACATTCATGAAATAATCCATTTCCGGGCTGCTGCGCTGTTGCAGGGTCTTTTCAAGTCGGGCTTTCGCCAGCTTGAATTCGTTGTTGCCGGCAGACAGCTCCTCCAGGCATTTCAGGTAGGCGCACAGCGCATCGGCCTGTTTCACCACCAGCTTTTCGTCTTCGGTGTAGTAATGCTCATCGAGAATCGACCGGAAATCGTTACGTAATTCCGCCGGGATCATATCCAGCAGCTTCTGCTGGGCGATTTTTTCGATTTTCTTATACTCGTGGGCGATCTGCGGATTGTAGTACTTGATCGGCGTTGGCATATCGCCGGTAATCACTTCGCTGGCATCGTGGTACATCGCCAGCAGGGCGACGCGCTCGGCGCTCAGGTTGCCATTGAATTTTCGGTTTTTGATCACCGCCAACGCATGGGCGACAAACGCCACTTGCAGGCTGTGTTCGGAAACGTTCTCGGTACGTACGTTGCGCATCAGCGGCCAGCGGTTGATCAGTTTCAAGCGGGACAGGTGGGCAAAGAAATGGCTCTGGCTCATGGTGCTCTCTTCTACAACGGCAAGTGAGGGTTCCATTGTGAGCAGTGACGACGGGTTATGCAACCGGGGCGTGCAGGGAAGGGGCGCAGCAATCGGCTGCGCCCGTTGAGATTACTGACGATAACTTTCCAGGAAGCGGCCCAGTTTGCCCACGGCCATTTCCAGTTCATCGACGCGCGGCAGGGTAACGATACGCACGTGGTCGGGATACGGCCAGTTGAATGCGCTGCCTTGCACCAGCAGCACTTTTTCCTGCAGCAGCAGATCCAGCACCATTTTCTGGTCATCATGAATGTTAAAGCGTTTGGCATCGATGCGCGGGAACATATACAGCGCGCCCTGAGGCTTCACGCAGGAAACGCCTGGAATGTCATTCAGCAGTTCCCAGGTACGGTTACGCTGTTCATACAGGCGGCCGCCGGGTTGAATAAACTCGCTGATGCTCTGGTAGCCACCCAGCGCAGTTTGGATCGCGTGCTGCATCGGCACGTTGGCGCACAGGCGCATGGACGCCAGCATCTCCAGCCCTTCGATATAGCCTTTGGCATGTTTCTTCGGCCCGTTCAGGACCATCCAGCCCTGACGGAAGCCCGCAACGCGGTAGGTTTTGGACAGCCCGTTGAAGGTGACGGTCAGCAGATCCGGTGCCAGCGCGGCGATAGAATGGTGTTCGGCTTCGTCATACAGAATCTTGTCGTAAATCTCATCCGAGAAGATGATCAGGTTGTGCTGGCGGGCGATCTCGACAATCTGCTCCAGCAGTTCTTTGCTGTATACCGCGCCGGTCGGATTGTTCGGGTTAATGATCACAATGCCGCGGGTGCGTGGCGTGATTTTGCTGATAATGTCGTCCAGATCCGGGAACCAGCCCGCCTGCTCATCGCACAGGTAATGCACGGCCTTGCCGCCGGACAGTGACACAGCGGCAGTCCACAGCGGGTAATCCGGTGCCGGCACCAGCATTTCGTCACCGCTGTTCAGCAGCGCCTGCATGGATTGCACGATCAGCTCAGAAACCCCATTGCCGATGTAGATATCCTCAACGGTCACGTCACGGATGTTACGCGCCTGGTAGTGCTGCATGATCGCTTTACGCGCCGAGAAGAGCCCTTTGGAATCGGAATAGCCTTGCGCCGTCGGCAGATTGCGGATCACATCGACCAGGATTTCATCAGGGGCGTCGAAACCAAACGGGGCAGGGTTGCCGATGTTCAGTTTGAGGACTTTATTGCCTTCTTCTTCAAGACGTTTAGCTTCTTTGAGCACCGGGCCGCGAATGTCATAACAGACGTTGTCCAGTTTATGGGATTTCTCAATGGGGGACATAGAAAGTTGGGCCTTTTGCTGGAATGGGGGCGTTCCTACCGTGGAACACCGCAACCCGCTCAATGTACTCCTGGCGCTGGCGCTTTTGAAGGGTTATGCACGCCTTTGGTGCAAACAAGTGGTCCAAAGGCCAATTTCAGCGCTGATAAGCAAGGGTAAAGTATTTATTTGGTTTTTAATATCCAATAAAAATGGTTTTGTGGTTTTTTATCCTGTTATGATGGCGTGGTGTTAACATTATTGACCTTGTTCAGAACGCTGGGGCTGCAGATTCTTGCGCACTGATAAGCCAGAGGGAAGGATTACCCGGATAAACTGTAAAGAAATGATAATACCGGAGTAGTCTGATAGCGGGTTGTCAATCGGCAACCCAAACTGAGTAATATGGAGATATTACATTAGTAATATTTCAGTCTCTTTCTTAAGTAAAATTTAACTGATTGTTCCCGTATTATTCACGTGGGAAATGTTACTAATTGAATTTATTAAAATCATTAAGGGATGAACCTGCGCAACGCAGTAAATAACTTACTTCTTCTCGAGGATTGGGGAGCTGGAGCCTGTCAGAACGCGGAAATCACGCAGCACGATTGGTGTGGCAATCCAGCATTGTGAATGAGTAAAATCTTTGGTTTGGTAAAAATTAAACACTTTCACTAGTAATAAAGCACAGCGTTCTATAAGCATCCGCGATAGATCGCATTTTAAAAGGCGATAGAGGTAACGAAATATAAGTAATTTTTTTGCCCTCCACTAATGAGTGGGGTACTGTCATGTCAGGCATCGTCCCTTTAAACGATGTCTTAGAAACACACCAGGGTAGTTTGTAAATTAGAATTCAAAAAGTGAAGAAAACACTATGACAACTGCAAATCGTCCGATACTTAATCTCGACCTCGATCTGCTTAGAACCTTTGTAGCTGTTGCTGATTTGAACACCTTTGCGGCGGCGGCAGTAGCCGTTTGTCGTACCCAATCAGCCGTCAGTCAACAAATGCAGCGGTTAGAGCAACTGGTTGACAAAGAGTTGTTTGCCCGTCATGGGCGCAACAAATTATTGACCGAACACGGTATTCAGCTTCTCGGCTACGCCAGGAAAATCCTGCGCTTCAACGATGAAGCCTGTACCTCTCTGATGTACAACAATATAAAAGGTGTTTTAACTATCGGCGCTTCTGATGATACCGCCGATACCATCCTGCCTTTCCTGCTTAACCGCGTCACGTCGGTTTATCCTAAACTGGCGATTGATGTGCGGGTGAAACGCAGCCCGTTTATGCTCGATATGCTGGAAAACGGCGAAGTCGATCTGGCGATTACGACGGTGGAAACCGAGGGGCATCCGCACATTGTGCTGCGCACTTCGCCGACCCTGTGGTATTGCTCTGCGGATTACCGTTATCAGGCCGGTGAGCCGATCCCATTGGTGGTGATGGACGAACCCAGCCCGTTCCGCTCGATGGCGATCAAACACCTGGATGATGCCGGGATCCCATGGCGCATCGCTTATGTGGCCTCGACGCTTTCAGCCGTTCGTGCCGCCTGCAAGGCCGGTTTGGGGATCACAGTCCGGCCGATCGAGATGATGAGTCCTGATTTGCGGGTGCTGGGTGCGGTAGAAGGCTTGCCACCATTGCCAGATACCCAATATGCCCTGTGCAAGGACACGCAGTGCGGCAACGAACTGGCGATGGCGATTTTCAGCGCCGTACAAAACGGCAACGACAGTTACAGCTTCAATGGAGCGAGTTCATCCCAGCAGGATGATACTTGCCTGGTCGACGACGAGGAATAACCTCCCGGCGCGTTAAGCTGCACGTTAAAACCTCTGCTTCGGTGGAGGTTTTTTTTGGCCGTAATTTCGACAAAATTGACTTTATGACGGTTAGCGTGGATTTGTTAGGCGAAATGGTTATTTGTTTAACTATTCATGGTAATGAGAACCGTTATCAGATGGTGAATAAATGGTTTTGCTTGTTTTTTGAACTTGGGGGGATGCGCGTAAAGGCCTGGAATTAATATGGTTATTTTGGTAATTTATTGCAGGTGTTTTTACGTCTGAATTTGACAAAATTTGTTAAAGGCCCACACTTTTTTTGAGGAATTATGCTGAAAACGTGTCCTGGATCAAAAAAATACCCCTAGGTAGTGAGTGGAAGAACAGGAGATTCCTGAGACAATGGTATAGTAAAACTGAAATAAGCATGTTGGTTTATATCTATCTGTTTCTACACGGCAATTGACTGACACGATTTAGCCTAAGCCAGTCGCATCAAATGTTAATTAAATGATGGGTATGTAAACTAATGTGTAGATACTTTTGTCAAAGTTGACAAAAGGTTATAGAAAGGAGTAAAAAGCCCACAGTAAAACGCTGCCTAACTCTCTGTAAAAGCAGTTTGTTTGTGTGGTTAATTTATCCTTCCCTTAAATCGATGTGGTGCACTAACTGCCAGTTACAAGAGCAGTGCGATCGACGCCACTTTTGATGAGTAAGCATAGAGTATGTCAACAACCACTGAAGTTATCGCTCATCACTGGGCGTTCGCCGTATTTCTTGTCATGGCTATCGGGCTTTGCGGCCTTATGCTGCTGGGTGCGTTTTTCCTGGGCGGGAGAGCCCGCGCGCGCGCCAAACACACCCCGTTTGAATCAGGGATCGACTCGGTCGGTACGGCGCGCATGCGTCTGTCCGCCAAGTTCTACCTGGTCGCCATGTTCTTCGTCATTTTCGATGTTGAAGCCTTGTACCTGTATGCCTGGTCGGTCTCCGTTCGCGAGAGTGGTTGGGTGGGCTTTATCGAAGCCGCCATTTTCATTTTGGTGCTATTGGCCGGTTTGGTTTATCTGGTGCGTATCGGCGCATTGGATTGGACGCCGTCGCGTTCCAAACGTCTCAGTAAACCAGGCACAATCACTAACACCAACCGTCATCCGCAGTAGTCATTTGTGGTTAAAAACGAGGCATTAAGATGGACTATACGCTCACCCGCATAGACCCGAACGGTGAGAATGACCGTTACCCCCTGCAAAAACAGGAGATCGTCGCCGATCCCCTGGACCAACAGGTTCACCGCACGGTTTACATGGGTAAACTCGAGCATGCGCTGCATGACATGGTGAACTGGGGGCGTAAGAACTCTATTTGGCCATATAACTTCGGCCTTTCGTGCTGTTACGTGGAGATGGTGACGTCGTTTACCGCCGTTCACGACGTGGCGCGTTTCGGTGCTGAAGTATTGCGTGCATCGCCACGCCAGGCTGACCTGATGGTCGTGGCCGGTACTTGCTTCACCAAGATGGCCCCGGTTATTCAGCGCCTGTACGAACAGATGCTGGAGCCAAAATGGGTTATTTCGATGGGCGCCTGCGCCAACTCCGGCGGCATGTACGATATCTATTCCGTCGTGCAGGGCGTGGACAAGTTCCTGCCTGTCGACGTGTACATTCCTGGCTGCCCACCGCGCCCGGAAGCCTACATGCAAGCGCTGATGCTGTTGCAGGAATCCATCGGTAAGGAACGTCGTCCGTTGTCATGGGTTGTCGGCGATCAGGGCGTGTACCGCGCCAATATGCAGTCTGAAAGAGAGCGTAAACACGGCGAGCGTATCGCGGTGACCAACCTTCGGACGCCTGACGAGATTTAAGACGTTCATTTAACGTCCATCTTAGTGCGCTATTGGTTAACACAGCGAAAAGTGAACTTGCGGCGAAATAACCCTTTAGTGTGGTGAAAAAAAATTATGACAGATTCAACGACGCACGACGCCCTGCCATCATGGCAAACCAGGGATCACCAAGACGATCCGGTGATTGGCGAACTGCGCAACCGCTTTGGGCCGGAAGCCTTTACTGTTCAGCCCACCCGTACCGGAATGCCCGTGGTATGGGTTAAACCTGACCAGTTACTGGAAGTAATGACGTTCCTGAGAAAACAGCCGAAGCCTTATGTCATGCTGTTCGATCTGCATGGCGTAGACGAGCGTCTTCGCACCCACCGCGACGGTTTGCCTGCCGCGGATTTTTCTGTTTTCTACCATCTGATTTCCATCGAACGTAACCGCGACATCATGCTGAAAGTGGCGCTGTCTGAAAAAGACCTGCACGTGCCCACGGCGACCAAGGTATTCCCGAATGCCAACTGGTATGAGCGTGAAACCTGGGAAATGTTCGGTATTACCTTCGACGGCCACCCGCACCTGACGCGCATCATGATGCCGCAGACCTGGGAAGGCCACCCACTGCGTAAAGATTACCCGGCACGCGCCACCGAGTTCGATCCCTTTGTGTTGACCAAACAGAAAGAAGATCTGGAAATGGAGTCGCTGACTTTCAAACCGGAAGAGTGGGGCATGAAGCGCGGCACCGAAAACGAGGACTTCATGTTCCTCAACCTCGGTCCGAACCACCCGTCTGCGCACGGTGCGTTCCGTATTATTCTGCAGCTGGACGGCGAAGAGATCGTCGACTGCGTGCCGGATATCGGTTATCACCACCGCGGTGCCGAGAAAATGGGCGAACGCCAGTCCTGGCACAGCTACATTCCGTACACCGACCGCATCGAATACCTCGGTGGCTGCGTAAACGAAATGCCTTACGTGCTGGCAGTTGAGAAACTGGCCGGGATCAAGGTGCCGGATCGCGTTGACACCATCCGCGTAATGCTGTCTGAACTGTTCCGCATCAACAGCCACCTGTTGTACATCAGTACCTTCATTCAGGACGTCGGCGCAATGACCCCGGTGTTCTTCGCCTTTACCGACCGTCAGAAAATCTACGATCTGGTTGAAGCGATCACCGGTTTCCGTATGCACCCGGCCTGGTTCCGCATCGGCGGCGTCGCGCATGATCTGCCGCGCGGTTGGGATCGCTTGCTGCGTGAGTTCCTCGAGTGGATGCCGAAACGTCTGGATTCTTACGTCAAGGCCGCGTTGAAGAACAGCATCCTGAAGGGCCGTTCTGTCGGCGTTGCGTCCTACAATGCCAAAGAAGCGCTGGAATGGGGCGTGACCGGCGCCGGCCTGCGAGCCACCGGCATTGAGTTCGACGTGCGCAAATGGCGCCCGTATTCCGGCTATGAGAATTTCGACTTCGAAATCCCGGTCGGCGACGGCAACAGCGACTGCTACACCCGCGTAATGTTGAAGGTGGAAGAGCTGCGCCAGAGTCTGCGCATCCTCGAACAGTGCCTGAACAACATGCCGGAAGGTCCGTTCAAGGCCGATCACCCGCTGACCACGCCGCCGCCGAAAGAGCGCACGCTGCAGCATATTGAAACGCTGATCACCCACTTCCTGCAGGTTTCCTGGGGCCCGGTGATGCCAGCCAACGAATCATTCCAGATGATTGAAGCCACTAAAGGGATCAACAGCTACTACCTGACCAGCGACGGCAGCACCATGAGCTACCGCACCCGGGTACGTACGCCAAGTTTTGCTCACCTGCAGCAAATCCCTGCGGTAATCCGTGGCAGCCTGGTCTCCGACCTGATCGTCTATCTGGGCAGTATCGATTTTGTAATGTCAGATGTGGACCGCTAACTATGCACTCTCAAAAAGACAATCACGCAGTCAACGATGCGCTTGAGCCAATCAATGCAGCCGCTCCCCAGAGCGGCGCTGATGCATTTGTACTGAGCGCGGAAGAACGTGATGCGATCGAGCACGAAAAGCACCATTACGAGGATCCACGCGCCGCCTCCATCGAAGCACTGAAAATTGTGCAGAAGCAGCGCGGTTGGGTTCCGGACGGTGCGATTTACGCCATCGCGGAAGTGCTGGGCATTCCTGCCAGCGACGTAGAAGGCGTGGCCACGTTCTACAGCCAGATTTTCCGTCAGCCGGTAGGGCGTCACGTGATCCGTTATTGTGACAGCGTTGTCTGCCACATCACCGGGTACCAGAGCATTCAGGCCGCCATCGAGAAAAAACTGAGCATCAAACCGGGTCAAACCACCTTTGATGGTCGCTTCACTCTGCTGCCGACCTGTTGCCTGGGCAACTGCGATAAAGGGCCAACCATGATGATTGATGAGGATACTCACAGTCAGCTGAAGCCTGAAGATATCGAGAAGCTACTGGAGCAGTATCAATGATTAAAGACATTGTACGCACTCCCGAAATGCACCCGCTGACCTGGCGGCTGCGCGATGACAAACAGCCGGTCTGGCTGGATGAATACCGCAGCAAAAACGGTTATGCAGGCGCCGAGAAAGCCATCAAGGGCCTGGCCCCGGACGAGATCGTCAACCTGGTGAAAGACGCCGGGCTGAAAGGCCGTGGCGGCGCAGGTTTCTCCACCGGTTTGAAGTGGAGCCTGATGCCGAAAGACGAATCCATGAACATCCGTTACCTGCTGTGTAACGCCGACGAAATGGAGCCGGGCACCTATAAAGACCGCTTGCTGATGGAGCAACTGCCGCACCTGCTGGTGGAAGGCATGTTGATTTCCGCGTTCGCGCTGAAAGCCTATCGCGGCTACATCTTCCTGCGTGGCGAATATATCGAGGCGGCGGTGCATCTGCGTCGTGCCATCGCTGAAGCGACCGAAGCGGGCCTGCTTGGCAAAAACATCATGGGCAGCGGCTTCGATTTCGAACTGATCGTCCATACCGGCGCCGGCCGCTATATCTGCGGCGAAGAAACCGCTCTGATCAACTCGCTGGAAGGCCGTCGTGCCAACCCGCGTTCCAAACCGCCTTTCCCGGCTTCCTCCGGTGTCTGGGGCAAGCCAACCTGCGTAAACAACGTAGAAACCCTGTGCAACGTTCCGGCAATCCTGGCGAACGGCATTGAGTGGTATCAGGGGATCAACGGTGGCAAAAGCAAGGATGCCGGCACCAAACTGATGGGGTTCTCGGGCCGGGTGAAAAACCCAGGCGTTTGGGAACTGCCGTTTGGCATCACCGCACGTGAAATTCTGGAAGATTACGCCGGCGGCATGCGTGACGGTCTGCGCTTCAAAGCCTGGCAGCCAGGCGGCGCGGGCACCGACTTTTTGACCGCCGATCACCTCGATCTGCCGATGGATTTCGAGAGCATCGGCAAAGCCGGCAGCCGTCTCGGCACCGCGCTGGCGATGGCGGTGGATCACGAAATCGGCATGGTTCCGCTGGTGCGTAACCTGGAAGAGTTCTTCGCACGCGAGTCTTGCGGTTGGTGCACGCCATGCCGCGATGGCCTGCCGTGGAGCGTGAAGATCCTGCGCGCGCTGGAGAATGGCGAAGGGCAGCCGGGGGATATCGAAACCCTCGAGCAGCTGTGCCGTTCCCTTGGCCCAGGTAAAACCTTCTGCGCTCATGCGCCAGGTGCCGTAGAGCCACTGCAAAGCGCGATTAAATATTTCCGTGAAGAGTTTGAAGCGGGCATAGCCGTTAAGCACTTCAGCAACGCGCATGCGATTGGCGGCATCCAGCCGAACAATCTGCTGAAGCAACGCTGGTAAGCCGGCTCGTTCCGACAACACGGCCAGAATTTTTGATTAACGCCTGCCGCAAGGCAGGCCACTTGGAAGCATGCTGACTATGGCTACGATTCATGTAGACGGCAAAGAATACGACGTAGATGGCGCTGACAACCTGCTGCAGGCTTGTCTCTCCCTCGGGCTCGATATTCCTTACTTTTGCTGGCATCCGGCGCTGGGAAGCGTCGGCGCTTGCCGCCAATGTGCGGTAAAGCAATACCAAAACGCGGAAGATACGCGTGGCCGTTTGGTGATGTCTTGTATGACACCGGCATCGGATGGAACCTTTATTTCCATCGACGATTCCGAAGCCAAACAGTTCCGCGAAAGCGTGGTCGAGTGGTTGATGACCAACCACCCGCACGACTGTCCGGTATGTGAAGAAGGCGGTAACTGTCACCTGCAGGATATGACAGTAATGACCGGCCACAGCTTCCGTAAATACCGGTTCAGTAAGCGTACCCACAACAATCAGGAGCTGGGGCCGTTTATCTCGCATGAGATGAACCGCTGTATCGCCTGTTACCGTTGCGTGCGCTACTACAAAGATTACGCGGATGGCACCGATTTCGGCGTGTACGGTGCGCACGACAACGTCTACTTCGGGCGTACGGAAAGCGGCACGCTGGAAAGCGAGTTCTCCGGTAACCTGGTGGAAGTGTGTCCGACCGGCGTGTTCACCGACAAAACTCACTCCGAGCGGTATAACCGTAAGTGGGATATGCAGTTTGCGCCAAGCATCTGTCAGCAGTGCAGCATCGGTTGTAACACCAGCCCGGGCGAGCGCTATGGCGAACTGCGTCGTATCGAAAACCGCTACAACGGCAGCGTGAACCACTATTTCCTGTGTGACCGCGGCCGCTTTGGCTATGGCTATGTGAACCAGAAAGATCGTCCTCGTCAACCGCAGCAACTGCGCGGCAATGACTGGATCACCCTGAACGCCGAACAGGCGATGCAGGGCGCGGCGGACATTCTGCGTCAGGCAAAGAAAACCATCGGTATCGGCTCGCCACGCGCCAGCCTGGAAAGCAACTTTGCGCTGCGTGAACTGGTTGGCGCCGAGAATTTCTACACCGGTATTGCCCAGTCTGAGCAGGCACGCCTGAACCTGATGCTGAACGTGCTGCAAAACAGCGGCGTTTACACCCCGGCGTTGCGCGAAATCGAAGACTACGATGCCGTTCTGGTTCTGGGTGAAGATTTGACCCAGACCGGCGCACGCATCGCGCTGTCGGTTCGCCAGGCCGTGAAGGGCAAGGCACGTGCTATGGCTGCGGCACAGCGCGTTGCCGACTGGCAGATTGCGGCAATACAAAACATCGGCCAACGCGCCAAACACCCGCTGTTCGTCACCAACGTGGATAACACCCGTCTGGACGACATCGCGGCGTGGAACTACCGCGCGCCGGTGGACGATCAGGCTCGCTTTGGTTTTGCCATTGCCCATGCGCTGGACAACGCAGCGCCGGCGGTCAGCGATTTGGCTGCCGACCTGAACAAGAAAGTCGACATCATCGTGCAGGCACTGACCGATGCGCGCAAACCGCTGATCGTTACCGGCAGCAACGCCGGCAGCGAAGCCATCATCGAAGCGGCGGCCAACATCGCCAAGGCGCTGAAGGATCGCGGTTCTGACGTTGGCATTACCTTCGTCGCCAGCGCCGCCAACAGCGTCGGTCTGTCGATGATCGGCGGCGGTTCGCTCGATGAAGCCTTGGCGAAGCTGGAAAGCGGCGAAGCCGACACTGCCATCGTGATGGAAAACGATCTTTACCGTCATGCACCGGCGGCGAAAGTGGACGCGGCACTGGCGAAGGTCAACAACCTGATCGTGGCCGATCACCAGCGCACCGCGATCATGGATAAGGCCAACCTTATCCTGTCAGCGGCCAGCTTCGCTGAAAGCGACGGTACGCTGGTCAACCAGGAAGGTCGCGCGCAGCGCTTCTTCCAGGTTTACGATCCGGCTTACTACGACGATGCGAAGAAAGACGTTTACACCGTGATGCTGGAAAGCTGGCGCTGGATGCACTCGCTGCACTCCACCTACACCAGCCGCCACGTGGACTGGACGCAGCTTGACGACGTGATCGCAGCCTGCGTCGCGGCGCTGCCGCAGTTGCAGGGCATTGTGGAGGCTGCGCCGGATGCAAGTTTCCGCATTCGCGGCCAGAAGCTGGCCCGTTCTCCGCACCGCTCCAGTGGCCGTACCGCCATGCGTGCCAACATCAGCGTGCATGAACCGCGTCAGCCGCAGGATAAAGACACCATGTTCTCCTTCTCGATGGAAGGGAACAACAGCCCGCTGGCCGATCGTCAGCAGATCCCGTTCGCCTGGGCGCCAGGCTGGAACTCACCACAGGCATGGAACAAGTTCCAGGCCGAAGTGGGTGGCAAGCTGCGTCATGGCGATCCGGGTATCCGCCTGATCGAAGCAGGGGAGGGTAACCTGGGCTACTTCACCCACGTGCCTGCCGCCTTTAATCATGCGGAAGGCTGGCGTGTCGCGCCGTATTACCACCTGTTCGGCAGTGATGAAATGTCACAGCGTTCCGGTGTGATCCAGCAGCGTATGCCAGAAGCTTATGTGATGGTGAACCCGGCCGATGCCGCTGCGCTTGGCGTCAATGCCGGTGCGCTGGTGGAGTTCAGCTGTGCGGGCCAGCAGCTTCGTCTGCCGGTGCGTCTGAGTGAAACTCTGACCCAGGGCCAGGTTGGTTTGCCGCTTGGCTTGCCAGGGATCCCACCGGTGCTGGTGGGCGCAACGGTTGAAAATCTGCGGGAGGCAACACGATGAGCTGGTTTACCCCTGAGGTGATCGACATTCTGATCTCCATTCTTAAAGCGGTAGTGATCCTGCTGGTCGTAGTGAGCTGTGGGGCATTCATGAGCTTCGGCGAACGCCGTCTGCTCGGCCTGTTCCAGAACCGTTATGGACCGAACCGTGTCGGCTGGGGCGGCTCGTTGCAGCTGGTCGCCGACATGATCAAAATGTTCTTCAAGGAAGACTGGGTACCGAAATTCTCCGACCGGGTGATCTTCACCCTGGCGCCGATGATCGCCTTTACTTCCCTGTTGCTGGCATTTGCCATCGTCCCGGTCAGCCCGACCTGGGCGGTGTCCGACCTCAACATCGGTATTCTGTTCTTCCTGATGATGGCCGGCCTGGCGGTTTACGCCGTGCTGTTCGCCGGCTGGTCGAGCAACAACAAATACTCGCTGTTGGGGGCGATGCGTGCTTCTGCGCAAACCCTGAGCTACGAAGTGTTTCTCGGCCTGTCGCTGATGGGCGTTGTGATGCAGGCTGATTCGTTCAACATGCAGGCCATCGTTGAATCGCAGGCTCACGTCTGGAACGTCATTCCGCAATTCTTTGGTTTTATTACCTTTGCGATTGCCGGGGTTGCGGTGTGTCACCGTCACCCGTTTGACCAACCGGAAGCCGAGCAGGAACTGGCTGACGGCTACCACATTGAATATTCCGGCATGAAGTTCGGTCTGTTCTTCGTGGGTGAATACATCGGTATCGTCACCGTTTCCGCCCTGATTGTGACGTTGTTCTTCGGCGGCTGGCAGGGTCCGTTCCTGCCGCCATTCATCTGGTTCGCGCTGAAAACGGCTTTCTTCATGATGATGTTCATTCTGATTCGTGCTGCTCTGCCACGTCCGCGCTATGACCAAGTGATGTCTTTCGGCTGGAAAGTGTGCCTGCCGCTGACGCTGCTGAACATGCTGGCGACCGCCGCCGTCATTTTGTACAACGCTCAATAAGGGGTGAATAAACCATGACATTGAAAGAGTTATTGGTTGGTTTCGGCACCCAGGTGCGCAGCATTTGGATGATAGGCCTGCACGCCTTCGCCAAGCGCGAAACCCAGATGTATCCGGAAGAACCTGTTTACCTGCCGCCGCGCTACCGTGGCCGCATCGTGCTGACGCGCGATCCGGACGGCGAAGAGCGTTGCGTGGCCTGTAACCTGTGTGCGGTTGCCTGCCCGGTTGGCTGTATCTCGCTGCAAAAAGCAGAACAGAAAGACGGCCGTTGGTATCCGGAGTTCTTCCGCATCAACTTCTCGCGCTGCATTTTCTGCGGCCTGTGCGAAGAAGCTTGCCCGACCACCGCAATCCAGCTGACGCCGGATTTCGAAATGGGTGAGTTCAAGCGCCAGGATCTGGTGTACGAAAAAGAAGATCTGTTGATCTCGGGGCCGGGTAAATATCCGGAATATAACTTCTACCGGATGGCCGGTATGGCGATTGACGGCAAAGCCAAGGGCGAAGCCGAAAATGAAGCCAAACCGATCGACGTCAAAGGTCTGTTGCCTTAAGGAGCCAGCAAGCATGGAAATTGCCTTTTATCTGGCAGGGTTGATTGCGATTGTCGCGACGATTCGCGTGATCTCGCATACCAATCCTGTGCATGCGTTGCTGTATCTGATCGTCTCGTTACTGGCGATCTCTGCAGTCTTTTTCTCACTCGGCGCGTACTTTGCCGCCGCGCTGGAAATCATCGTTTACGCCGGTGCCATCATGGTGCTGTTCGTGTTCGTGGTGATGATGCTGAACCTCGGCAACGCGGTACAGCAGCAGGAGCGCGAGTGGCTGAAGCCGTCGGTGTGGATCGGACCTGGTCTGATGTCGCTGGCGCTGCTGGTGGTGCTGATTGTCGCTATCCGCAGCCTGTCCGATCAGGGCATCAGCGGTGAGATGGTTGACGCTAAAGCGGTGGGGATCAGCCTGTTCGGTCCTTACGTTCTGGCGGTTGAACTGGCTTCAATGCTGCTGTTGGCAGGTCTGGTTGTTGCCTTCCACATTGGCCGCGAGCACAAACCGGGCGAAGTGTTGAGCAACGCGCCGGCCAGTAGCGAAATGGCGAGAAGAAAATCGGAGGAGCAAGCATGATCCCTCTTCAACATGGTCTGATCCTGGCGGCGATCCTGTTCGTGCTCGGCCTGACCGGGCTGACGCTCCGTCGCAACCTGCTGTTTATGTTGATCAGCCTGGAAGTGATGATTAACGCCGCAGCCTTGGCGTTTATCGTGGCGGGCAGCTATTGGGGCCAACCGGACGGGCAGGTGATGTATATCCTGGCGATCAGCCTGGCGGCTGCCGAGGCCAGCATTGGCCTGGCGTTGCTGCTGCAGCTCTACCGTCGTCGTCATACCCTGAATATCGATACTGTCAGTGAGATGCGCGGATGAACCTATTATATTTAACTATTCTGCTACCGCTGATCGGGTTCCTGCTGTTGGCATTTTCCCGTGGCCGCTGGTCTGAAAACGTCTCGGCGACCGTCGGGGTAGGCTCTATCGGCCTGGCTGCGCTGGTTACGGTGCATGTGGCGATGGATTTCTTCGCCCAGAAAGCCACCGGCGTGCAGCTGTTTGAGCAAAGCCTGTGGAACTGGATGACCGTCGGCAACTTCAATATCGGCGTGACGCTGACGCTGGACGGCCTGTCGCTGACCATGCTGTCTGTGGTTACCGGCGTCGGTTTCTTCATCCACATGTTCGCTTCCTGGTACATGCGCGGTGAAGAGGGGTATTCGCGCTTCTTCGCTTACACCAACCTGTTTATCGCCAGCATGGTGATATTGGTACTGGCAGACAACCTGTTGCTGATGTACCTGGGCTGGGAAGGCGTGGGCCTGTGCAGCTACCTGTTGATCGGTTTCTACTACAAGGATCCGGCCAACGGCGCGGCGGCGATGAAAGCCTTTATCGTGACCCGTGTCGGCGACGTGTTCCTGGCGTTCGCGCTGTTCATTCTCTACAACGAACTGGGCACGCTGAACATCCGCGAACTGATGATTCTGGCACCGCAGAAGCTGGCCGTCGGCGATACCGCGATCACCTGGGCTACCCTGATGTTGCTGGGCGGCGCGGTCGGTAAATCGGCGCAGTTGCCGTTGCAGACCTGGCTGGCTGACGCAATGGCGGGCCCAACCCCGGTTTCAGCGCTGATCCACGCTGCGACCATGGTAACCGCCGGTGTTTACCTGATTGCCCGTACTCACGGCCTGTTCCTGATGGCGCCGGAAGTGCTGCATCTGGTGGGTATCGTCGGGGCTGTGACCCTGGTGCTGGCCGGCTTTGCCGCGCTGGTGCAGACCGACATCAAACGCGTGCTTGCTTACTCCACCATGAGCCAGATTGGCTACATGTTCCTGGCGTTGGGCGTGCAGGCGTGGGATGCGGCGATCTTCCACCTGATGACCCACGCGTTCTTCAAGGCGCTGTTGTTCCTGTCTTCCGGTTCGGTGATCCTGGCCTGCCATCATGAGCAGAACATCTTCAAGATGGGCGGCCTGCGCAAGAGCATTCCGCTGGTTTACGTCTGCTTCCTGGTGGGTGGCGCTGCGCTGTCGGCGTTGCCGCTGATCACCGCCGGCTTCTTCAGTAAGGATGAGATCCTGGCGGGCGCAATGGCGAACGGTCACCTCAACCTGATGATTGCCGGTCTGGTCGGGGCGTTCATGACCTCGCTCTACACCTTCCGTATGATTTTCATCGTGTTCCATGGCGAAGAGAAAATCAAAGCGCATGCCGGTAAAGGCATCACTCACCACCTGCCGCTGTTGGTTCTGCTGGTTCTGTCCACCTTCGTTGGCGCGATGATCGTTCCGCCATTGCAGGGCGTACTGCCGGATACCACCGAGCTGGCGCACGGCAGCGTGCTGCAACTGGAAATTACCTCAGGCGTGGTGGCTATCGCCGGTATCCTGCTGGCGGCAGCGCTGTGGTTGGGCAAACGCAGCCTGGTCACCAGCATCGCTAAAAGCGCGCCGGGGCGTTTCTTCTCGACCTGGTGGTTCCATGCCTGGGGCTTTGATTGGCTGTATGACAAAGTCTTCGTCAAGCCTTACCTGGGCATTGCGAAACTGCTGCAGCGCGATCCGCTGAACTCGATGATGAACCTGCCGGCCATTTTCTCCCGCTGGGGGAACCGTGGCCTGACGGTGAGCGAGAACGGCCAGGTGCGTTGGTATATAGCGTCTATGGGTGTGGGTGCAGTGGTCGTATTGGCGCTGTTGATAATAATTTAAAGCATTTATCGGGCATAGCTCTGTGCTATGTACAATGTTTTATACCGTATGGATTTCGCGTTGTAGCTAGGCGGCAAGTGCGAGCATCCCCTGGGGCTTACTTAGGTAAGTGACAGGGGTAAACGCCCGCAGCCAACAACGCTACAGCGTGAAAGACAACGGTAGAATAAGGGACACAAAACGCCATGCTATTACTTTGGCTAATTCTTATCCCCTTTATTGGCGGTCTGCTGTGCTGGCAGTTTGAGCGCTTCGGTACTAAGGTGCCGCGCTGGATTGCGTTGATCGCAATGGGGCTGACATTGGCGCTTTCTCTGCATCTGTGGATGCAGGGTGGCTACACGTTGACTACGCCGAAAGGCATCCCGCAATGGCAGTCTGAATTCCTGCTGCCGTGGATCCCTCGCTTCGGTATTTCCATCCACCTGGCGCTGGACGGCCTTTCACTGCTGATGGTGGTGCTGACCGGCCTGCTGGGCGTGTTGGCTATCCTCTGTTCCTGGCGCGAGATCCAGAAATACCAGGGCTTCTTCCACCTGAACCTGCTGTGGATCCTGGGTGGGGTAATCGGCGTGTTCCTCGCCATCGACATGTTCCTGTTCTTCTTCTTCTGGGAAATGATGTTGGTGCCGATGTACTTCCTGATTGCGTTGTGGGGCCACAAGGCGTCGGACGGTAAAACCCGTATCACCGCGGCCACCAAATTCTTCATCTATACCCAGGCCAGCGGTCTGGTGATGCTGATTGCGATTATGGGCCTGGTGTTCGTGCACTACAATGCGACCGGCGTGTGGACCTTCGATTATGAAGATCTGCTGCAAACGCCAATGTCGCACAACGTGCAATATCTGCTGATGCTGGGCTTCTTCATCGCCTTCGCGGTGAAAATGCCGGTGGTGCCGTTGCACGGCTGGCTGCCTGATGCGCATAGCCAGGCGCCAACCGCAGGTTCCGTTGACCTGGCGGGGATCTTGCTGAAGACGGCGGCCTACGGCATGCTGCGTTTCAGCCTGCCGTTGTTCCCGGAAGCGTCACACGAGTTTGCCCCAATCGCCATGTGGTTGGGCGTGGTCGGTATCTTCTACGGTGCCTGGATGGCGTTCGCGCAGACCGACATTAAACGTCTGATCGCTTACACCTCGGTATCGCACATGGGCTTCGTGCTGATCGCCATCTACACCGGCAGCCAACTGGCTTACCAGGGCGCGGTGATTCAGATGATCGCGCACGGCCTGTCTGCGGCCGGCATGTTCATCATCTGTGGCCAGTTGTACGAACGTCTGCATACCCGTGACATGCGCGAGATGGGCGGCCTGTGGGGGCGTATCAAGTACATCCCTGCGCTGTCGCTGTTCTTCGCGGTAGCCACCTTGGGGATGCCGGGGACCGGTAACTTCGTCGGCGAATTCATGATCCTGTTCGGCAGCTTCCAGGTGGTGCCGGTGATCACCGTGATTTCTACCTTCGGTCTGGTGTTTGCTTCGGTTTACTCGTTGATCATGATGCAGCGCGCCTATTACGGCAAAGCTAAATCGGAGCAACCGTTGCCGGGCATGACCGCGCGCGAACTGTTCATCATTCTGCTGTTGGTGGTGTTGCTGGTTCTGCTGGGGGTTTACCCGCAGCCGATTCTGGACACGTCTAATGCGGCGATGAGCAACGTGCAACACTGGTTTGGTTCGTCAGTTTCAGCAATTTCAACAACAAGGCCGTAATTCGCCATGACAATAACTCCTCAACAACTGATCGCACTGCTACCGCTGTTGATCGTCGGATTGACGGTGGTGGTTGTGATGCTAGGCATTGCGTGGCGACGCGACCACTTTATCAACGCCACACTGACCGTGATCGGTCTAAACCTGGCGCTGCTTTCGCTGTATTTTGTCGGCCAGGCAGGCCCAATGGACGTCACCCCGCTGCTGCGGGTCGACGGCTACTCGATGTTCTATACCGGGCTGGTGATACTGGCGAGCCTGGCGACCTGTACCTTCGCCTATCCATGGCTGGTGGGTTACCCGGACAACCGCGAAGAGTTCTACCTGCTGGTGCTGATTGCCACGCTGGGTGGCATTCTGTTGGCTAGCGCCAACCACCTGGCGTCGCTGTTCCTCGGTATTGAACTGATCTCGCTGCCGCTGTTCGGCCTGGTGGGCTACGCCTACCGCCAGAAGCGTCCGCTGGAAGCCGCTATCAAGTACATGCTGCTGTCCGCTGCGGCTTCGTCATTCCTGCTGTTCGGTATGGCGCTGCTGTATGCCGAGTCCGGTGATCTGTCGCTGGCCGGTCTGGGCAAGAGCCTGCACGAAAACATGATGCATCAACCGCTGATCCTGGCCGGTATGGGCATGATGATTGTGGGTCTGGGCTTCAAGCTGTCTCTGGTGCCGTTCCAACTGTGGACGCCGGATGTGTATCAGGGGGCGCCTGCGCCGGTCTCTACCTTCCTGGCCACTGCCAGCAAGATTGCGATCTTCGCCGTAGTGATGCGTCTGTTCCTGTATGCCCCGGCCGCCGACAGCGAAGCGCTGCGTATGGTGCTGTCGATCATTGCCGTCGGTTCAATTCTGTTCGGCAACCTGATGGCCATCAGCCAGACCAACATCAAGCGTCTGCTGGGTTACTCGTCGATCGCCCACCTGGGTTATCTGCTGGTGGCGTTGATTGCGGTGCAAACCCATCAACTGTCGCTGGAAACCGCCGGTGTTTACCTGGCCGGTTACCTGTTCAGCAGCCTGGGCGCGTTCGGTGTGGTCAGCCTGATGTCCAGCCCGTACCGTGGCCCGGACGCCGATTCGCTGTTCTCCTACCGTGGTTTGTTCTGGCATAAGCCGATTCTTTCCGCGGTCATGACGGTGATGATGCTGTCTCTGGCCGGTATCCCGATGACCTTGGGCTTTATCGGTAAGTTCTTCGTTATCGCGATGGGCGTCAGCGCTCACCTGTGGTGGCTGACCGGTGCTGTGGTACTGGGCAGTGCCATCGGTTTGTACTACTACCTGCGTGTGACCGTCAGCCTGTTCCTCAGCGCGCCGGAAGCTCTGCAACGCGATACGCCGAACAACTGGGCGTTGACTGCGGGCGGTGTGGTCGTGCTGATATCCGCCGCGTTGGTGCTGCTGTTGGGTGTCTACCCACAGCCGCTGATTACGCTGGTGCAGATGGCGCAGCCGATGTTCTGATAGGCATCAAGGCAGTAAAAAAAGGTCGCTTCGGCGACCTTTTTCTATGGGGCGGGGCAGGGGACGGGTGAGAGAATCAGCCTGGGTTATTTTTAAACGACGCTTCCAGCGCCTGCACGACGGCGCGTACCCGCGCAGCGCGCTGCAGGTCGGGGTGCAGCACCAGCCAGATATCCACCCAGTCCTTATTTTCCGGGAAGATGCGCACCAGGTCCGGATCCTTATCCGCCAGGAAGGAGGACAGCAGACCAATCCCCAAACCGCTCCGCGTCGCCGAGCGCAGCAGCAACTGTGAATTGCATTGCAAAACGACGTTGGGATCGATCAGCGCCTCGCCACAGAAATTATTCCAGTGGCGCGGCACCAGTTCGCGCGGAAACATCAGCAAATTGTGGCCGCGCAGGTGGTCGCCTTTGGTTGGCTGGCCGTGTTTATCGAGATAGTCTTGCGTCGCGTACAGCCCCATTTCGATGGTCGCCATGCGCTTGATAATCAGCTCATCAGAATCGGGTCGTGCGCCACGGATCGCCAGATCCGCGCCGCGGTAAGAAATATCGGAGATATTAACCGCCGTCAGCAGTGTGACGGTGATTAATGGGTGCTGCTCACGCAAATCCTTCAACGCCGGAATGACAAAGGCCTCGGCCATGGTGTCGGTGGTGGCGATGCGCACGTTACCGCACAGGCTGTCGTCGCCGCTGGTGGCTTTGCGGCCAATTGCCTGCACCGAGTTTTCCATATTCATTACGTCCGCCAGCATTTCCTCGCCCAGCGGGCTGAGGGAAAATGATTTCGGCGTGCGGATAAACAGCTTCGATCCCAGGCTTTCTTCAAACGCGGTAATGCGTCGGCCGACAGTGGCCTGGTCGACGTGTAGTTCATTGGCGGCTTTTCGTAAAGTACCGCAGCGTGCTACTGCCAGGAAGAAGCGTGCGTCATCCCAATTCATCATGCCATTTCCTTTGTACAGGCTTATCGGTCTTATCAGTGTTCATTCTCGCGCAGCCGCTTTGGCTCTGGTTTTGGCTGCAAATGAAGCCCACGTATCATAATTATTTATTATGTTTCAGGATATGAATAAATGCATCAATGTGAAGCAGTTTTGCATCTTTATTTTTACTAAACAATCTTTATGCTTATCAACGTTTATGCTGTGATCTGGCGCACATTTTTGTATCAATGTTACCCTAACGCGTAAGCAGATGCGCATGAGAGCCTGTCTCTGTGGGCTAACCGCCTGGTGGGATTGACTCTGAATCAGGTTGGCCCACCACGACTGGACATGAAAAATGGAGTCTCACGCAGAGAAGTTATACACCCCCGTAGCACTGGCAACTGCGGACGGTATCAGGGTTATTGCGACGCCTGGCGCGAAAGCGCCAGAGAGAAGCAACGCTGATGTGATTATCCAGGGTCTTGAAGCACGCGGCATTCAATACATATTCCTGGTACCGGGCAAGCTCGTGTACCCACTAATTAAATCCATTGAACATTCCGGCATTACCGGCATCGTCGGCGCTCATGAAACTGCCTGCGGTTTTATGGCCGATGGTTACGCCCGTGCCAGCCGCAAGTTCGGCGTTTGCCTCGGCATCTCCGGCCCGGGCACCATGAATTTCCTGCCGGCGATGGCTGCGGCTCAGGCCGATAAGATCCCGGTGCTGTATCTGGCCGGCGGCATCGCTACCTATCATGAAGCGCAGGGCGCTTTTCAGGACGGCAGCAATAGCGGCATCGATGAGCTGACTATCGTCAAACCTCTGCTTTCCGCCGCCATCGAAGTGAAAAATAATCTGACGTTGCAGCATGAACTGCGGCGCAGTTTGTCTTGCCTGAACACCCAGCGTAAAGGCCGCGCTTATTTAAGCGTACCGGTCGACATGCAAAAGAAAGCGGTGGCCGGCAGTCATGCTGCAGATCCACAGCGCACACCACAGTGCCGCGAAGCGGCGATCGACCAGCAAGGGTTGGATCAGGTGCTGGACGATTACCTGCTGCGCGGCTTGAAAGTTGTCTGCCTGGTGGGCAACCGCATGAATAACCCGCAGGATGCCGAACTGCTGCTGCGCCTGGCGGAGAAGTATCGTCTGCCGGTCGCCACCACGCTGTCCGGCAAGGGGGCGTTCCCTGAAGGGCACGAGCTGGCGCTTGGCCTGTATGGATTCGCCGGCCATACTCGTGCGGTGGAAACCATCAACGGCGATGACGTGGACGTACTGCTGGTGCTGGGATGCGACCTTAGCCAGCGTGACAGCCTGAACTGGAACCCGCGGTTGCACGGCACCAAAACGCTGGTGGTGATTGACGAAGACTTTGACAAGGTCAGTTCGCACTATCAGCCGGACATGCAGATTTTCTCCAGCCTGACCGGTGGGGTACAACACCTGCTGGATGCGGTCAGCGACGACGACGCGCACCTGGCCGGTATCAAGGCGCTGCGCGATGGCTGGCTTGAACAGGTGCGTCAATTGCCGCTTGAACAGCAACAGCCTGACTTGCAGGCGCGCCAGGCCGCAGGTGAAGCCAACATGTATCCCGGTGATGTCATCAAACGCATCCGCAGCCGCATGGACGAGGACACCAACGTGGTGGTTGACTCCGGGGCGCACCGTATCTTTATGGCTCACCACTGGCTGGCCAGCGGGCGCGGTGATTACCATACCTCAAGCTCCCTGGCGCCGATGGGCTGGGCGATATGCGCCGGTATTGGCATCAAACTGGCGGCACCGCACCGCGACTGCGTGGTGGTGACCGGTGACGGCTGCATGCTGATGCATGGCATGGAGATCCAGACCGCCGCTCGTTATCAGGTCAAAATGACCTTTGTCGTAATGAACAACAGCGCCCACGGTGCCATGCATATCGACACGCTTCAGAACCGTGGCGTATCGGCTGATTACACCGCTCTGCCGAGCCACGACTGGAAGTCCTTCGCCAACAGCCTGGGCGTTGCCTCCGCGAAGGCGACGACGCTGGAGGAACTGGACGAGGCGCTGGCCGCCGCAGCCGAGTACGCGGGTCCGTTCCTGATCGAAGTGATAGTAGGAAATCATGTCGCGCCCAATCGATACTATGCCGAGAGCATCGTAGAATACGAACAGCGTATCAAAGGGTTGTAAGGGCGCGTCCCTGAGGCCGTCGTTAATTATCCTTTGTATCTCGCTATTTCTGTTCTTATTCACAGAGTCATGGAGCGATAACAATGTATAAATTGATACTTCTGGCATTAACGATGGCATTTCAGGGGAGCGCGCAGGCTGCTGAAGATCACGGCGAAGGGATCAGCAAAGAAACCCTGCTGAAAACTGAAACCTCGTGGGAGGGCACGCCGTACGGGCAGTATCCGGCCGGCGCCCCTCAGATCACCATGTTGAAAGTGACGGTGGAGCCGAACAAGGTGCTTGCCTGGCATACCCACCCGTGCATCAGTGCGGTGTATATGACCGGCGGCAGTGTTTCTCTCACGGTAAAAAAAACCGGCTTGAAGCACACCTTTAAGCAAGGGGATTCCTTTACCGACACGGTAGATATCGTTCATCAGGGCGTTTCTGGCGATAAAGGGGCGGAGATGCTGGTGTTCTTCGCTTGTGCCGACAACAAATCACTGACGGTGAAAACCGCCGAATAATAGTGTCTTTCAAGCTGCGGCGTTGTTGACTGCACTGCCCGTAGGGGGCGAATATATTCGCCCCGTTTGATACGGGTGCAGCATACGGAGGCGCTGGCCCACTCTGGGGCAGCCTGTCCGTACAGGGTATAGATCATTTTTTGCCGCCCGTTTGGGTCGCATTCCGAGGAAATCATGGTTGCTTTGTGGATGGTCGTCGCCAGCGGGTTTTTCGCGCTGATGGGGGCCAGTGTTAAACTGGCTTCGGCCAAAGTCGGCTTTTTCGATATTATTTTTTATCGTTCGTTTATTAACGTACTGATCGTCGCCGCGCTGATTAAGGTTAAAAATCTCGGTTTCCGCACGCAGCACCTCGGTTTGCATATGAAACGCGCTGCCATCGGCAATGCGGCGATGTATTGCGGCTTTTATTCGCTGATCCACCTGCCGATCGCCACCGCCACCACGCTGGGTTACACCAACCCGATCTTTCAGTCGGCGATCGCCTTCGTTACCTCCAAAGGCCAATTGACCGGCAAACTGCTGTTTTCCGTGCTGTTGGGGTTTATCGGCATACTGGTGTTGCTGCGCCCGGACACGCCGAATGGCGAGTATGTCGCTACTCTGATTGGCCTCTTATCCGGCCTGCTGACTGCGCTGGCCTATTTCAATGTCGGTAAACTGGTGCGCAGTGGTGAGCCGGAGCTGCGGGTGGTGTTCTATTTCTCGCTGGTGGGCACGGTGATTGGCTGTGTGATGACTGCGGTGGTGGGCTTTACGGCCCTGGACAGCGCCATGATGCTGTGCGTAGGCGCTATCGGCGTATTCGGCAGTTTGGGGCAAATCACCATGACCCGCGCTTACGGTAGCGGCAATGCGGTGATTGTCAGCATCCTGTCCTACAGCACCATTATTTTTTCCACGCTACTCGGTTATCTGCTGTTTGGCGAAAAGCTGTCTTATATTGCTGCAGCCGGTATGGCGTTGATTATTCTTTCCGGCGCATTGGCCATTTTGAAACGCAGTCCGGCGAAAGCCTCGAAGGCTGCGGCAGTTTAACCACAAGGAGAGAGACAATTGGATGTAAGCCCAGCCAGGGAACTGGCACGTTATGGACTGTATGGCATTGTGGCGACCGTCGGTATGGACCTGGTCAATTTTATTGCCGCGTCCGCCGGGGTTATCAGTAAACTGAACCTGGTTTTTATCGGCAATTTAGCCAATCAATGGTGGCATGGGCAATTCCTGTTCCTGCGGCCTGGCGATATTCCCCCGGCGCCGCACGCATTATTATTGGGCTACAGTGCGCATTATTTTGCCGGTATCTTCCTGGCGCTTCTTTTTTATTATTTTGTTTTTTCCGTTTATCACCCGCGTAGCGGTGCTCTATGCCGGGCCGTTATTTATGGCCTGGTTTGTTCGCTTATATCGCTATGTTTAATTTATCCCTCGGTAGGATTGGGCTTTTTCGGCAGCGCCACTAACGGCACAGGTCTGCTGGTGGCTAGTCTGGTCAACCATGTCGTATATGGTTTGGCCTTGGGTATTTGCGGCATTTGGCCGCGCCGGCAGCCAGTTCGCGTGTTGCATTAAACGATCATATTTGCCCTGTTCATGCATTAATGAATCACTGTGATGCATTCTTGGCTATTTTTGCTCTTATACCCAAACGGTATGATGAACGCGTTTCCTGATTGAGTTTGGTTTTCAGGACAGAATGTTTATCCAGCTTGTTTCGGGAGAGAAAAATGTCTGAAGGTGTCGCTGTTAATCAAGCAGCTAAAACGAATTCGGGCACGTCGCATTTTGCCATTCTGCTTTTTTTAGCGCTGGCATTAATGTCTGCATTGCTTAATAGCAGTGCACCGACGCCGCTTTATCCGCTTTATCAACATGAATTGGGTTTAAGCTCGGTCAGTCTGACAATTATTTATGGCGCTTATGCGGCAGGGGTGCTGATTTCACTGTTTGGCGTGGGCAACATGGCCGGCAAGGTGAAAGATCTGCGCAGCATGATTGTGCCGGCGTTGCTGGTGGTGTTAGCCGGCGCGCTGTTGTTTTCGATGGCCGATTCGTTTTTGATGATGTTTATGGCACGGTTGCTGGCCGGGATTGGGACCGGTGCGCTGACCGGGGCGGCCAATATTGCGCTGGTGCGTTTTGGGCCGAAAGACGGCGGTAAGAATGCGGCGCTGATCGCTACGCTGTCGTTTACTCTCGGCCTGGCGTTGGGGCCGATCTTCAGCGGTGTGGCGCTGCAAACCGGATTCCATACTACGTCATTACCCTTCATTATCATCATGGTGGTGGCGGCAGTAGCCGCGCTGGGCGTGATGCTGAAATGGCCGGGTGAAGTGGTGGTTGTGCCGGTAAGCGGGGAGCCGGTGGCAAACGCCGTGCCGGAAAAGAGTTCGTTGGCGGACGGCCTGCGCGCCACGGGCGGTAAGTTCTTCTTGTGCGCCGGTGCGTTGTTCATCTGTTGGGCGGTCGCTGCCAGTATTCTGGCGATTGGCCCGAGCGTATCGGAAAAGCTGTTGGGCATGCACAGCCGTGGTGTTTACGGTTATGTGATTGCCGTGTACCTGGTGATTGCCGGCATTAGCCAGATCCTCAGTCGCCGCATTAATGCGCGGCACTCGCTGATGTTTGGTTGCCTGGCGCAGGCATTGTCGGTGGTGGTGTTCGCCGAGGCGATTCAGATCCATTCGCTGGGCCTGGCAGCCGCCGGGATGGTGATTGCCGGTTATGCCTACGGCGCCATTTTTGTCGGCAGCGCCACGCTGGTGAATCTGATTTCACCGAAGGCCAGCCACGCAAGACTGATTTCGCTGTTTTACGTTATTGCTTATATCGCCAACTGGGTACCCATTCTGTTGGGGGTAGTGATCGACCATGCCAGCCTGCACCTGGCGGTCAACCTGTTATTTGTGGTCAGTACCCTGGTGTGCTTGATTCTGAGCTTCATGGTGACCCGCGCGGGCTTCCCGCGTTGATACCCGCCGCTAGTAAAGCCACCGCGTGGTTGGCTGCAACTTGATGTTCATAGGGTATAAGAAAGAATACTTTAGCCACGCAATGTGGCGAACGATTTCCCTGGTGTTGTTGTGTGTCATTTCCAGCGTGCTTGCCACGCTGGTTTTTTTTGTGACAAATTCCACAAGTCTGTAATTTCCATTTCTCTTATTGCATATTTTTTGTGATTTTAATCACATAAATTTGCCGATTTTCGAGTACACTGCGCGCTTTCTTTTCTGCCGGGTCGATTTATGAACGTTATTTTCGCCATTGCTGTCACTACCGGAATTCTGTCCGGCGTCTGGGGATGGGTTGCCGTCAGCCTGGGGCTGATCGGCTGGGCCGGCTTCCTCGGTTGCACCGCCTATTTCGCCTGTCCGCAGGGCGGGCTGAAAGGGTTGTTGATCAGCACGCTGACCAGCTGTAGCGGGGTGTTTTGGGCGATGGCGATTATTCACGGCAGCGACCTGGCGCCGGGTTGGAGCATGCTCGGCTACTTGCTGACCGGTATAGTGGCCTTCCTGATGTGCATTCAGGCCAAACAGCAGTGGTTGGGGTTCGTGCCCGGCACCTTTATCGGTGCTTGCGCTACCTTTGCCGGCGGGGGCGACTGGCCGCTGGTGACGGCCTCTTTACTGGTGGGGCTGGTGTTTGGTTACGCGATGAAAAACAGCGGGCTGTGGCTGGCGGCGCGCAGCGAGAAGGCGAAAATGCCTGACGTGGCTACCGCGCATTCAAATAGTGCCGCCGAGTGAAATGCGGTAGTGCAAGTCAACGCGCTCAATGCACGGCACCCCTTTTATGCGCTTCAGCAGGATCTCGGTGGCTACCTTGCCGATATCAAAGCGGGGAGTAATCACGCTGGCGATGCCCGGCGTGGTGGCTTTACCGATATCCAGACCGTGAAAACCTGACAGAGCGATGTCCTGCGGGATCTTCAACCCAAGCCGCAGGCACTCCTGCAACACGCCTACCGCCAGATCGTCGTTAGTGCAGAGTATGCCGTCCAGATCAGGATAAAGCCGACGCGCCATTGCCAGCATATCGGAGCCGACCGAGACCGATGAAACCTTATGCGGCGTGATCTGGCGTGGGGGCAATCCCTGATTTTCCATCGCCCGGCAATAGCCCTGAAAGCGTTTCAAGTCGCGTGCATCGGACATGGCACCGAAATAGACCACCTGGCGTTTACCGCTGGCAAGCAGCGCTTCGGTCATGTCATAACCCGCCTGATAGTTATCGAACCCCACGGCAATTCGCCCTGCCGGCCCTTCAAGATCCATCACCTGCGCCACCGGGATTTTTGCCGCCGTCAGGTACTTTTCCGCCCGCAGAGTGTGCTGTGAATCGGTAAGGATCAGCCCGGCGATCGGGTAGGCCAGCAACTGGACGATGTGCTCTTCCTCGCGTTCGCGGCTGTAGTCATAGTTCACCACCAGCGTTTGATAACCCTGATCCAGAGTGACGGATTCGATGCCGGCCAGCAGATCGGCAAAGATCTGGTTGTTGAAGGAGGGGACTAACACGCCGATGCGCGGTTTTTGGTTCGAACGCGCTTCATCCGTGTCGGTGAAGTTCACCTCTTTCATCACGTCGGCGATGCGCGCGGCGGTGTCGGCCGCCACCTTTTCCGGCGTACGCAGATAGCGGCTGACGGTCATTTTGGTCACACCGGCGAGCAGCGCGATATCTTGCAGCGTAACGCGTTGGTTCTTCATTCTGGAGCCTTAGCAGGGTGGGGGCGGAGAAATCGCGGATAACCCCATGTTAGCAAATCGATTTGGTGATAACAATCGACGTCATAAAGTATAAAAATCCTATTTATCAATGGAATATGTCAATTGTTTGGCCTGTGCGACTGCGCGGCGTCACGTTAAAGGTAACAGCTTTTAGTAACATGATTTTAAGTGATGCAGCTCACGTTTTTGCCGGCGGCAATCCGGTGAGATAGGCGCCTGTTCTAACTGAATGACAGGGATCGGGGAACCTCATGAACAACTTATTTTCGCTGGATAATAAAAAAATACTGATTACCGGCGCGTCACGGGGCATTGGTTTTCTGCTGGCGCGCGGGCTGGCGCAGTACGGCGCGCACATTCTGGTCAACGCCACCAGCCGGGAAAACGCGCAGCGCGCGGTGGATGCGCTGCGGCGTGAAGGCTTCAGTGCCGATGCCGCCCCTTTTGACGTGACCGACTCGCAGGCCATTCATGCCGCCATTGAGCAGATTGAGGCGGAAATGGGCGCGATTGATGTGCTGATTAACAACGCCGGTATTCAGCGGCGCCATCCCTTTACCGAATTCCCGGAAAAAGATTGGGACGACATTATCGCCGTCAATCAGAAAGCGGTATTTATGGTGTCGCAAACTGTGGCGCGCCATATGGTGCAGCGCCAAAGCGGCAAAATTATCAACATCGGCTCGATGCAGAGTGAGCTGGGGCGCGACACCATTACGCCCTATGCCGCCTCCAAAGGTGCGGTGAAAATGCTGACGCGCGGCATGTGCGTGGAGCTGGCGCGTTACAACATTCAGGTCAACGGCATCGCGCCGGGCTATTTCAAAACCGAAATGACCCAGGCGTTGGCGGACAATCCGGAGTTTACCGCCTGGCTGACCAAACGCACCCCGGCCGCACGCTGGGGCGATCCGCAGGAGTTGATTGGCGCGGCGGTGTTTTTGTCGTCCAAAGCGTCGGACTTTGTTAATGGCCATTTGCTGTTTGTCGATGGCGGCATGTCCGCTGCGGTATAACGACCTGTTCAACGGAAAATCATGATGAAAATTCAAACCCGGTCCTGTGTGGTCAACGGCAAATATGATGTGGCGGTGGTGGAGCAAGAGGTGGAATATCAGGGAACCGGCACGCTGGGTGAAAATCACTCGTGGCGGAATCTGCGGTTCAGATCTGCATTATTACCAGGAAGGTAAGGTCGGCAGTTTTCAGGTGCGTCAGCCGATGGTGCTTGGCCATGAGGTGATCGGCGAAGTGGTGGCCAGCGATTCGGCGCTGCTGACAGCGGGCCAGAAAGTGGCGCTGAACCCCAGCAAGCCATGCGGGCAGTGCAAATATTGTCTGGCGAATCAGCAAAACCAATGTACCCAAATGCGTTTTTTCGGCAGCGCGATGTATTTCCCGCATGTTGACGGCGCGTTCACCCAATACAAGGTGGTCGATAGCGCGCAGTGCATTGCGTTCGACGCCGATCGCGACGAAAAGGTGATGGTGTTTGCCGAACCCCTGGCGGTGGCGATCCACGCCGCGAAGCAGCCCGGTGAAGTCAAAGGGAAAAAGGTGTTCGTGTCCGGCGTCGGCCCGATAGGCTGCTTACTGGTCGCGGCGCTGAAGGCGCTGGGTGCCGGTGAAATTGTCTGCGCCGATCTCAGCCCGCGCTGCCTGGATATTGCCGGGGAAATGGGGGCCGACGTCCGTTTGCACGCCGCCGACGACGACTTCAGCGGTTATCTGCAGGAAAAAGGGTATTTTGATATCGCTTTTGAGGTTTCCGGCCACCCGTCGTCTCTACAGCGTTGTCTGGAAATCACCCGCGCCAAAGGGACGGTGGTGCAGGTGGGCATGGGCGGCAGTTTCCCTGATTTCCCGCTGATGCTGCTGATTGCCAAAGAACTGAACCTGCTGGGATCGTTTCGTTTTGTTGAGGAATTCTCGTTGGCGGTGACCTGGCTGGCCGAAGGGACAGTCGATCCGCTGCCGCTGCTTTCCGCCGAGTTCGATAACCGGCAACTGGCACAGGCGCTGGAGTTTGCCGGTGACAAGAGCCTGGCTGCCAAGGTGCAATTAGTGTTCTGATTTTAGCCAATAGTCTGATGGCGTGGACCGACGATCCTTGTCTATAGTTAAGAACCGTTTAATTTTTTAACCACGGAGAATTTAACATGGCGAGAAATACGGATGCGGATCAAACCACGCTGGATGATGATCTGAGAATGCTGAGTGACACGCTGGAAGAAGTGTTGAAATACTCCGGCGATCGCGCCGATCAGGCCTATATCGATATCAAGGCCCATGCGGAACAGGCGCTGAGCGAAGTAAAGTCGCGGCTGACTGACACCACCGAGTCCTACTATGCGCGGGCCAAGGATGCCGTATGCCGCACTGACGGCTACGTGCGCGAAAAACCCTGGCACAGCGTCGGTATTGGCGCCACGGTCGGTTTGGTGCTGGGCCTGTTGCTGGCACGCAAATAACGGCCTGTTGAAGTTGGGCGCGGCAATCGCCGCGCCCCCAATGTTTACTGCCCCAGCGTGACCTCCACCTGATGGATCTTCCCATCGTCAACCAGCGTTATCGCCGCCTCAGGCTGTTTTTCACCGTCCACAGTGACCAGCGCTTCGCCCTGACCCTGACGGATCGTCAACCGATATTCGCTGCCGCCTTCGCGGTAGTTAAGCGTTACCTGCGGCCAGTCTGCAGGCAGCCGGGTATTGACGGTCAGCCGATCGCCGTGGCGTTTCACCCCCAGCAGGGATTCGACGATTAACCGGTACATCCAACCGGCGGAGCCGGTATACCAACTCCAGCCGCCGCGGCCGACATGCGGCGCCACCGCGTAGATATCGGCGGTGACTACGTAAGGCTCGACCTTGTAACGTTCGGCGGCGGTACTGTCCAGGCTGTGGTTGATCGGGTTAATCAGCGCCATCAATTCCCAGGCGCGTTCGATATTGCCCATTTCGGCGAAGGCCATCACCGCCCAGACCGCACCGTGGGTATATTGGCCGCCGTTCTCGCGTACGCCGGGCAGATAGCCGCGAATATAACCCGGGTTTGGGCCGTTGCCGTCGAACGGCGGCGTCAGCAGTTTGATCAGGCCGGCCTGGTTGTCGACCAGGTGTTTATCCAGCGACTGCATTGCCTGCAGGCTGCGCGGTTTATCCCCGGCGCCGGACAGCACCGACCAGCTTTGGGCGATGGCATCGATGCGACACTCCGCCGACTCATGGGAGCCCAGCGGCTCCCCGCTGTCAAAGTAACCCCGGCGATACCATTCGCCGTCCCAGGCGTGGTCACGCAGATTGTCGCGCAAGGTGGCGGCCTGTTGGCGGCACAGCGTCGCCAGTTCCTTGTCGTTGCGGGCGGTTGCCAGTTCGCCATAGCGTTGCAGAATATGGAACAGGAAGAAGCCCAGCCACACGCTTTCGCCGCGCCCCTCCAGGCCGACCATATTCATGCCGTCGTTCCAGTCTCCGGCCCCCATCAGCGGCAGGCCATGCTCGCCGAAGTTCAGCCCGTGTTTCAATGCGCGCACGCCGTGCTGATACAGGGTTTCCTGCGTCGCGCTCAGCGCCGGCTGTTCGTAGGACGATTCCTCGCCTGGCGCCAGCTTGCGCGCTTCAAGATAGCCGACCTGTTCTTCCAGAATGGTTTTATCGTCGGTGGCGTCCAGGTAGTGGCAAATCGCCAACGGTAACCACAGATAATCATCCGAACAGAGCGTGCGAACGCCATTGCCCTGCGGCGGATGCCACCAGTGCTGCACGTCGCCTTCGACAAACTGGCGCGATGCGCACAGCAGGATCTGTTGGCGCAGCCGCTCAGGAGCGGCGTGGGTCAGCGCCAGCGTATCCTGCAGTTGATCGCGGAAGCCAAAGGCGCCGCCGGATTGGTAGTAGCCGCTGCGGGCCTGAATGCGGCAGGAGAGGGTCTGGTACAGCAGCCAGCCGTTGGCCAGCAGATCGACCGCCGGCTGCGGCGTGCCGATTTGTACTTTGTTGAGAATGTCATCCCAATGCGCCGTCACCTGCAGCAACTCATTTTGCAGTGCCTCTTCTTGCAGGTATTTTTGCAGCAGCGCTTCGGCCTCATTGGCATTTTGGCCCAGGCCGAGGGCGAACACAAAGCTGCGCTGATCGCCATCGATCAGGCTGATCGCCGACTGCACGGCACCGCAGGGATCCATGCCGGCGCCCACTTTGCCGGATAAGCGCCGCAGCTTCAGTACCGCCGGGCTGGTCAGCGAGCCGTTGCGGCCAATGAATTCGCGCCGATCGCCGCTGACTGAACAATGTGCGCCGGAGACGCCGAAGAAGGCGGTGCGCTCAGAACCGTTGCCACCGTAGTGATTGGTGGCCAGGACACCGCATCCGCTTTCGGGTGTTGCCGCCTGCGTGACGATGTGCATGGCCGTTTTTTGCCGCAGATCGCCGAGGATAAACTCCACGTAACCGGTAGCCGATAGCTTGCGCGTGCGCCCGGAGGTGTTGGTCAACGTCAGCAGGAACAGTTTCACCGGCGCTTCTTTAGCGACCAATACGGTGAACTGGCTGTCAATGCCGCTTTCGCGATGATCGAACACGCTGTAACCGAAGCCGTGGCGTGTCAGATAGTGGCCGCGTCCCCGGGTGGGCAGCGGCGTGGGTGACCAGAAGTGGCCGTTCTCTTCGTCACGCAGATAGAAAGCTTCGCCGCTGCGGTCGCAGATGGGATCGTTCTCCCAAGGCGTAAGGCGGTATTCGTGGGCGTTTTCGTACCAGGTGTAGGCCTGGCCGCTTTCCGAGACAACCGAGCCGAACATCGGGTTGGCCATGACGTTTGACCAGGGCGCAGGAGTGATCTTGCTCTCGTTCATGGCGATCACATATTCACGGCCATCCTCCGAGAAGCCGCCGAGGCCGTTATAGAACTGCAGCGCGTCGATGGCGGGCAACTGCGGCGAATGCAGGTTGCGCGGCAGATTGTTCACCGTCGCCAGTTTCGACGAGGCGGTGACCGGCGACAGCGGCTGCTGCTGGATCTGCGGCAGTTGCAGCCGTTGGTTTAGCTGTTCATTTAATCCGCCACGCCGATCGTCGAGGTAAATACGCGCCACGCTGAGCAGCAGGCGGTGATCCTCCGGTGACATATGCTCGCTGGTACGCACGAAAATGCCGCCCGGTTTATCGGTTTGGGTTGATTCCATACCCGCGGCGATCAGGCCCATTATCTGGTTTTGCAGCTCCTGGCGGTAGCCGCCGGCGTCCTCGTTAAGGATCACCAGATCCACCTGCAGCCCTTTCAGCCGCCAGTAGTTGTGCGCCTGAATCAGCTGTTGCACCAGCCCGATGTTCTCGCCATCGGTCACCGTCAACAGAACGATCGGCAGATCGCCGGAGATCGAATGCCCCCACAGCCCTGATTGGCCGCGGCGATTTTGGATGATTTCGCTGCCGGCAGCCCGCATTTCCTGCGCCGGGAACACCACTGCGCTCGCCAGGCGATTGAACAGGTTGGCATCTTCCTCATTGGCGTTCAACTGACGCAGTACCACCTGGCTGTGCGACCAGGCCAGTTCAAACACGCGGTCGGCCAGATGACGATCGCGGTATTTTTCCAGCATGGCCAGGCTGCTGACGCGGTCTTCGCAGACACCGTAGAAAATATCCAGCGTCAGCGGCACGTTAGGCTCCAGCACCACGCGCTGGCGGATAGCGATAATCGGATCGATGACCGGCCCGGCGCTGTTGGTCAACGGCGTATTCTGATACAGCGCCTGCGGGTTGGCCGGGGTACGTCCACGGCCGATAAATTTGGCGCGATCGGTTTCGAACGAGGTCTGGCTGGAGCGGCCCTGTACCGTCATCATATGCAGCAGCCACGGGCATTTCTCGTTTGGCTCGCGCGGGCGGCGGTGACACAGAATCGCGTCCTGATCCGGCAGCAATTCGGTCTGAACGAACAAATTGCTGAACGCCGGGTGAGCCAAATCGTTGCCGGCCGGCGCCAGCACCACTTCCGCATAGCTGGTGATTTCGATGGTGCGCGACTGTTTACTGCGGTTCACCAGGGTGATGCGCCGCAGCTCGATATCGTCCTCCGGTGACACCACAACCTGCGTTTTGACCGACAGTAAGCCCTGACGGCGTTGATATTCGGCGCCGGCATCGTTGAACACCGCGCTGTATCCCTTGGCTGCCCCCCCGATCGGTTGCCAGGTGTTGCTCCACACTTCGCCGGTTTGCGGATCGCGCAGGTAACAGAAGGCCCCCCAGTTGTCGCAGGTCGCGTCCTCGCGCCAGCGGGTCAAGGCCAGGTTTTGCCAGCGGCTGTAACTGCCGCCGGCTTGGGTCAGCATCAGGTGATAGTTGGCATTGGACAGCAACTGCACTTCCGGGATCGGCGAATCCACCCGGCTGAACTCACGTGCAATGAAGCTGGCCGGGGTAATGGTGCCCTCATGGGTTTCGAAATGGCGGCGGGTACTGTACAGCTCAACCGCATCCGGCACCCGTTCTTGCAGCAACAGACGCGTCGACTGGAAGGCGGGATAATTCGCGAAGCGCGCCACCATAGGGGCATCCAGCAGCAGATGGGACAGGGCAAGGAAGCTCATGCCCTGATGGTGCGCCATATAGGAGCGGATGATCACGTACAACTGACCACGGCTGAGGCGCACGGTGGTGTAATCCAGCGCCTCGTAAAACCCGTAGCGGCCTTTGGCGCCATTTTTTTCCAGAGCGACGAGGTTGCTGCAAGCGGCATCCGGATCGACAATCAGCGCCATCACCGTCGCGTAGGGGGCGACCACCATATCGTCGCCCAGCCCGCGACGCAGGCCCAGCCCCGGAACGCCAAAGGCGTGATACTGGTAGTTTTGATCGGCATCGAAGCCAAAATAGCCGGATTCGGAGATGCCCCAGGGCACGCCGCGCTCCTTGCCCCAGGCGATTTGCCGTTCCACTGCGGCGCGGCACATTTGCACCAGCAGGGAGTCAGGGTAGGCCGGCATGACCAGTTGCGGCATCAGGTATTCAAACATGGAGCCGCTCCACGACATCAGCGCAGGCTCATTTTCGATCACGGTAAACAGTCTGCCGAGGGCAAACCAACTGCGCTGAGGCACCTGATTAGTGGCGATGGCGACGTAGTTGGTCAGGCGAATTTCCGATGCCAACAGATCGTATTTACTGCTGTCCATGCGGTTTTGATCGCAGTTAAAGCCGACGGCCAGGAAATGGGTCGCTTCGTCATACAGGAAGTTGAAGTCCATCTGCGCCATTTTTTCCAGCCGCTGCTGGAGGCTATACAACTGCGTCAGCCGTTCCTGAGCCAGTGCGCTGGCGGCATCAAGCTGGCTTTGCTGCTCTGCCGACAGCATCAGCTGTGCCGGCGGATTGGCCAGCCAGTGCAGGCTTGGCACCGGCTCCAACTCGGGTACGCTGTCGCTCAGCCAGCCGAACCACAGCGCCCATTCCGCGCAGAGTTCGTTGAGTTGCTGATGCAGCGCGCCGGCCCAGCGTTTGGTTTCTTCGTCGTGATTCAGCGCCGGTTCCTGCAACCCGTTGCTGTAGTTGCGCATGGCGTTCAGTTCGGCCTGCAGCGCGGTGGGATGGCTGTTTAACGCTTGTTCAAAATGGTTACGCAGCTTCGGCAGGTTTTTGTGGGCGGCGTCTCCCCAATGCTGTTCCAGCAGTTGCAGGCTGTCGCCAAGCCCGGCCAGCACTAATTGCGGGCTGATGACCGGCTGGTGAGCCAGCGCGGGCAGGCCGGCGCTGAGCGTCAGCAGGTGACCGGCGAGATTGCCGCTGTCCACGCTGGAGATATAGCGCGGGTTCAGCGGTTCCAGGGTACGGGTGTCGTACCAGTTGTACAGGTGACCGCGATAGTGCTCCATGCGGTCCAGCGTGTTGAGTGTCAGTTCGGTACGCCGCAGCGCCTCGCTGAGCGTCAGATAGCCGAAATCATAGGCGGTGAGGTTGGCCAGCAGCGACAGCCCGATATTGGTCGGCGAAGTGCGGTGCGCTACCACCGGTTCCGGTATCTCCTGATAGTTATCCGGCGGCAGCCAGTTTTCCTGCTGATTGACGAAGGTACTGAAGAAGTCCCAGGTCTGGCGGCTGGTGTGGCGCAGGAAGCGGCGCTGTTCGTCGTCGAGCGCGTTTTTACTGCGCTGCGGTTCATGGCTGAGATAGCACAGCAGGAACGGCGCCAGGCACCACAGGGTGGCGAAGGGCAACGTGATAAACAGCGCCATCGGATTATGCAGATAGCTAAACAGCAGCAACGCCACACCGGCCAGCGGATTGATCCACATCGCCCGGTAAAAGTTTGCCAGAGTAACCTGCTGGCGGGCGCCGGATTGAGCGTAGCTGGTCCACTCTTGCAGATTGCGTTTGCTGATCAGCAGGCGCCACAGGGTAATGGCGATAGCTTTCAGGCTGTACAGCGCTTCATGTGGCAGCGTCGCCAGCCGCAGGCCGACTTGAGCCAGCCGATGCAGCGCGCCGTTCATCGCCAACAGCAAGTGTTGCAAGAAGGGCCTGCGGGGTGGTTTGCGGACAACATCCTGCGCGAGTGCCAGCAGGGTAGGCAACAGCAGGATGATGGCGAAGAACGCCAGCCAATAGCGGGTGTTCGGCAGCCAGACAAGACCGCAAAACAGCAGCAGCAGCAGGCTGGGCGACGTCAGGCTACGGCGCAGGTTATCGAACAGCTTCCAGCGTGACAGGGTGCTCAATGGGTTGGCCGTGCGTGTACCGTCTTCGGTTTTTACCCGTGGCAGCAGCCAGTTGAGCAGTTGCCAATCGCCACGGATCCAGCGCGTGCGGCGTGCGACGTCCACCAGATAGTTGCTGGGATACTGTTCGTACAACAATACGTCGCTCAGCAGGCCGGAGCGAGCGTAGCAGCCTTCCAGCAGATCGTGGCTCAGCACCAGATTCGGCGGGCAGGTGCCTTTGAGGCTGTGCGAGAACACGTCGACATCGTAGATGCCCTTGCCGATAAAGGATCCTTCGCCAAACAGATCCTGGTAGATGTCCGAAGCCATTAACGTATAGGGATCGTTGCCCGGCGTGCTGCTGCACAGCGCAGCGTAGCGGCCCTGGCCGTAAGTCGGTATTTCCTCCGCCATGCGCGGTTGCAGGATGGCGTAGCCCTCTACCACCCGCTGTTGACGCGCGTCGTACTGCGGTTGATTCAGCGGGTGCGCCATGGCGGCGATCAACTGGTGGGCGCTTTCGCGCGGCAATACGGTGTCGCTGTCGAGAGTGATGACGTATTTCACGTTTTTCAGTACTTCCAACCCGGCGCCAACCTGGGTGCAAAAAGCGTTGCCCCGGTTGCGCAGCCAGTCGTTCAGCGCATTCAGCTTGCCGCGTTTGCGTTCCAGCCCCATCCATATGCCCTGTTTTTCATTCCACTCGCGGTCGCGGTGAAACAGGAAAAAGTGGCTGGGGCCTTCACAGGGATAGCGGCCGTTGAGCGCTTCCATTTGCTGACAGGCATAGGCCAGCAGATTGGCATCGTCCGCGTGCTGCTTTTGCGGCGCATCGTTGAAGTCGGTGAGCAGGGCAAAGTGCAGATGTTTCATTGCGTTGCCCAGATAATAAACCTCAAGCGCGTTGATCAGCTTATCGACGCCGCTTTTGCTGCCGATCAGCGTCGGTATCACCACCAGGGTGCGGAACTCGGCGGGAATGCCGCAGGAGAAATCGAGCCTCGGCAGAGGTTGCGGCGTGCGACTGCGGGTGGTGACCTCACTAAGCAGGTTGAGCACGAACTGGCTGACCACCGCCGCCATCGGGAAGAACAGCAGCGCCAGCCCCCAACTGATGCCGGTGCTGTAGGCATGGCGCAGCAACTCCGCACAGCAGGCGGTGGTGATCAGGCTCAGGCTGCCTAGCCAGGAAAGCAACGGCGCCTGATTTAATGCATGGCGCAACCGGGTAATGCGCCCGAGCCGAACCTCAAGCTGTTGTTCCAGCTCCGGTCGACCATCGTCAATCAGGTAGTAGCCAACGTGGTTGCGGCGTGGATCGCTGGACGGATCTTCGGCCGCCACCCGCGCCATATTCAGTACGTGCTGGGCGACCTGCACTTCATTGCGCGAGCAGTGGCGCGCCAGCATTTCGATCACGTGGCGGTAGTGGTCGCGGGTGTCGAAGTGCATCAACGGGTAAACCCCCGCCGGATCGTCGCGCAGGGTTTGATCGACCTGGCTCATGGTTTCGACAAACTCGGCCCAGTCCATTTCGCTGAGCTGGCGCAGGCCGGAAATGCTGTTGCTGACCGACAGTTGGCTGACGGCCAGCTGTTGGTTAAAGCGGTGGATCAATTCAGCCGAGCTCAGGCTGACCTCTGCCAAACGCTGCTCAACCCAGGTGAGCGGCAGCGCCAGCATGGTGCCGTGGCCCTGTAAACGACGGACCAGCTCGGCGACAAAGGCGCTGGAACGCGGGGGATTGGAGCGCGCCATGTCGGCAATCACCACAATCAGGTTAGCCGGATCGTTTTCCGCCGATTCCAGCATTTTGGTCACCCAGCTGTCGGCCAGATTGCGCTCGCTTTGCGCTTGCGCCACTTCAACGCTAACGCGCCGCAGATTCTCGATCAGTGCCAGACGCAGCATACCGGGCAACGCCCAGAGCTCGCCCATCGTCAGATTGACTTCTTTTTGATAGGCGGCGATATACCGCGTGAGGCTTTCTGCATCCCAGCGGCCATCGCCGTGCGCAATGGCTTCGGCGGCCACGTCATAGATTCGCGGGCAGTTATAGGGGGCCGCCAACTGCGGCAGGCCGCGGCCAAAGGTTTTCGGCAAATGGTGACGCACGACGCGAATTTGTTCTTCGATCAGATAGTAGTTATCGAGCAGCCATTCGCCGGCGGGGGTCATGCTGGATTTCTTGCCGTTACTTAACTGGTGGCAGCTTTCCGCCAGTATGCGTTCGTTTTCGTCCAACCGTTTCAGCAAAAAATAGGGGGTTTTGCGCGTCGCCAGCTTGTGTGAGCGCGCCAGGCGCTGGCCATAGCGTTCCATTTGATCGACAGAAAACAGTTCTGCCTTGATGGTGCCTCCGTTGGTCTCGGGGGCGTTTTTATTACGCCGCAGAGGTAACGGTTTTATTTTTGCAGTTTTTCGTTGTTTTTTTAACCAATTGATTAGTATTTCTTTCACACAAAAGCTCCTTACATCTGACCCAAGGGACAGCCGGTGAAACCGCCGGGAGATCGTGAACATCCTGTTTTTTACGCCGGGCAGATCTGACGTGGGTTCGCAGCAGGCAGGAACATGCTTTCTCAGTATAGTCGCAGAATGCCCGGTCGGCCGTTTTTTGAACTGATTGTTTAGATTCTATAAACAATTTTTGAGCGTGAACCTTGACTTAACGCTGCTATTTTTCCGCCGTTCAGCCTTGATTTACCGTATAATTCCCTACATTAAGTTTGGTTATTGAGGTGGCCGTGGAACAACTTTCGGGATTGCTGAGGCGATTGCGCCGACAGCTTGAATCCCCTTTTTCCGTAGGGGGCGGTTTCCGCCAGTTTTCCCTTCCCGTGCCCGCATCGCTGGCCGCCACCTTATTGGAGTGGCTGGCAGCGCAGCCGGCATTCCCGCAGTTTTACTGGCGCCATCGCGACGGCCATGAAGAAGCGGCAGCCTGTGGCGCACTGCGTCTGTTTACGCAAGCGAAAGAGGCGCAGGCATTTATCAGGGCGTATCAGGGCGCGCGCATATGGGGGCTGAACGCTTTTGACGGCGCTGCGCATTTATTCTTGCCACGTCTGGAAATTCTGAGTCGCGAAGGTGAAACCCAGCTAACGCTTAATCTGTTTTCTGAAAGCTCGCTGCGTGACGATGCGGACGCAGCCGGTCGCTGGTTGGAAAAGGTGGTGGCTGCACGACCAATCGCGCCATTAAAGGCTGACGTGGGCAAGGTGCAGCATCAACCGGAACGTGCCGGGTGGGAAATCATGTTGCACGAAGCGCTGAAAGCGATCGATCGGCAGCAGATGGAGAAGGTGGTGTTGGCGCGCAGCACGTTGCTGACGCTGGATGGCCCGCTGTCCGCGCCGGCGATGATGGACGCCAGCCGTAGGGTGAATCACCGATGCTACCACTTTATGCTGAGATTTGATGCACATTCCGCATTTCTCGGTTCCAGCCCGGAAAGGCTGTACCGGCGAAATGGCCTGCAACTGCTGACCGAAGCGCTGGCGGGCACCGTGGCCAATCATCCGGATCAACAGCGCGCGCAGGCGCTGGCGCAGTGGTTGCAGGGCGACGCTAAAAACCAGCATGAGAACCTGCTGGTGGTGGACGATATCTGCCAGCGTCTGCAAGGGGGCGCCGGTTCGCTGGACGTGCTGCCGCCGGAAGTGGTGCGTTTACGTAAGGTGCAGCATTTGCGGCGCCGTATTGAAGGGTTGCTCAATCGCAGCGACGATGCCGATTGCTTGCAGCGGCTGCAACCGACGGCGGCGGTTGCCGGGTTGCCGCGTCAGGCGGCGCGCGAGTTTATCCTGCAACATGAACCTTTCTCCCGCGGCTGGTACGCCGGATCGGCCGGCTATCTTTCTTCTTCCCTCAGTGAGTTTTGCGTTGCGCTACGTTGTGCGCAGTTAGAGGAGGAAGGATTAAGGCTGTATGCCGGTGCCGGTATCGTGGCCGGTTCCGATGCCGCCGAGGAGTGGCAGGAGGTCGAAAACAAGGCCGCCGGGTTGCTGACCTTGTTACAGCCGACCAATTCGGGCTGAATTTCCCTATTTATTATCCGGATTTATTGAGCGGCAGGGGCGGCGAGTGTAAACTGCTCGTGATCTTTATGTTTCTTTTTTGTTCTAAATCAATAAATTGTCCGCCATAAAGTCACAGGGATATACGGCGTTTTTGCGCTGGCGCAAAAGTCGTAGAGATAACTACTCATATAATACAGAACATAATTTTTGGCACGCCGCCCAATGGCGGGCGTCAAAGGCTGATTCTGTTAACCGACTTGTGAGCGAATTATGTCGACAAGTGTTTTTAATCGCCGATGGGCGGCGTTGTTGTTGGAAGCGCTGGCCCGCCACGGAGTGCGGCATGTTTGTATCGCTCCGGGATCGCGCTCTACGCCGTTGACGCTGGCCGCAGCGGCTAACAGGTCTTTTATCTGCCATACCCATTTTGATGAACGCGGGCTGGGCCATCTGGCGCTTGGCCTGGCGAAGGCGTCGCGGGAGCCGGTGGCGGTGATCGTCACTTCCGGCACCGCCGCCGCCAATCTCTATCCCTCGCTGATTGAAGCCGGGCTGACCGGTGAACGGCTGGTGTTTCTCACCGCCGATCGGCCGCCAGAGTTGATCAACTGCGGCGCCAATCAGGCTATCCGCCAAACCGGCCTTTATTCCAGCCATCCGGCGCTGAGCATCGAACTGCCGCGCCCGACGCCGGATATTCCTGCCAGTTGGCTGGCATCCACCGTCGACAGCGCCATGGCGCGCTTGCAGCACGGCGCTTTGCATATCAACTGCCCGTTTGCCGAACCGCTGTACGGCGGCGATGAACAACATTATGCCGACTGGTCGGCGGCGCTCGGCGACTGGTGGCAAGATAGCCAGCCCTGGCTGCGGGAAATGGCTCCCCATGCGGTGCTGAAACAACCGGATTGGTTCTCCTGGCGGCAAAAACGCGGCGTGGTGGTGGCAGGGCGCATGAGCGCGCAAGAGGGTGAGCAGTTGGCGCAATGGGCCGCAACGCTTGGCTGGCCATTGATTGGCGACGTGCTGTCCCAGACCGGCCAGCCACTGCCCTGTGCTGATTTATGGCTGGCCCAGCCTCAGGCGCAGCGCATCTTGCAAGACGCGCAACTGGTGGTGCAATTCGGCAGCAGCCTGACCGGCAAACGCCTGTTGCAATGGCAGGAGCAATGCCGGCCACAGGAGTATTGGTTGATCGATGATTTGCCGGGCCGGCTCGATCCCGCGCATCACCGTGGCCGCCGCATCCGATCTGGCGTGGCGCAATGGCTCGAACTGCATCCGGCGCAGCCGCGTTCCCCTTGGGCGCAAGAGCTGGCGCAACTGGCTGATCAGGCTCTGGACAGCGTCTCCGGCTATCTGGTGAACCGCTTTGGCGAGGCGCAATTGGCGCACCGCCTGCCGGAGTTGCTGGCGGAAAATGGTCAACTGTTCCTCGGCAATAGCCTGGTCGTGCGGTTGATTGACGCCTTGACCCGACTGCCGGCCGGTTATCCGGTCTTCAGCAATCGCGGCGCCAGCGGCATCGATGGCCTGATCTCTACCGCAGCAGGCGTACAGCGTGCAACGGCCAAACCGACGCTGGCGGTGGTGGGGGATCTCTCCGCGCTCTACGATCTGAATGCGCTGGCGCTGCTGCGGCAGTGTTCTGCGCCCACGGTGCTGATTGTGGTGAATAACAACGGCGGCCAGATTTTTTCGCTGTTGCCGACGCCGCAAGAAGATCGTCAGCGTTTTTACTGCATGCCGCAGGACGTGGATTTCAGCCATGCCGCAGCGATGTTCCAACTGAACTATGCGCGGCCGGAAAACTGGGGGCAACTGAGGCAGGCGGTCGAACAAGGCTGGCGTCACGGTGGCGCTACCTTGATTGAGCTGCAGGTGCCGCCGAGCGACGGTGCCGAGACGTTACGGCTCCTGGTGCAACAAATGGCGGTGCAATGATGCTGGCGACACGTATTTTACAACGAGGCGAACCGGACCGCCCTTGGCTGATTTGGCTGCACGGCTTGCTGGGTAACAACAATGAGTGGCGGGTCATCGCCGCGCACTGTCCGCAATGGCCGTCTCTGGCGATTGATCTGCCCGGCCACGGCGATTCGGTTGCCGTGGCGTGCCGCGGTTTTGACGATATCAGCGCGCAAATCAGCGCCACTTTGCAGATGCATAACATCGAACGCTATTGGCTGGTGGGCTATTCGCTAGGCGGGCGCATCGCCATGTATCACACCTGCCATGGTCAAACCGACGGCTTGCTGGGAGTGATTGTCGAGGGCGGCAATCCGGGGCTGGACAGCGAAGAGCTGCGCAGCCACCGCCGTGCGCAGGATGCCGCCTGGGCGGAACGGTTCCGCCACCAGCCGATTGCCGAGGTGCTGGCGGACTGGTATCAGCAGCCGGTATTCACCGAACTCAGTGCGGTGCATCGCGATGCGTTGATTGCCGCACGATCCGACAACAGCGGCCCGGCGGTGGCCGACATGCTGCAAGCCACCTCGCTCGGCCAACAGCCTTATCTGGCGCCGCAGCTGCAGCAATTGACCGTGCCGCTGATGGTGCTGTGCGGCGAAAATGACCCCAAATTTCAACGTTTGGCGCGCGACGCCGGGTTGCCGTTACGCACCGTGCCGCTGGCCGGACACAATGCGCATCTGGCTAACCCGCAGGATTTCGTCGCCGAGCTGCAGGCCTTTCTCGTTAACCCTGGTTAAGGAACCGAACATGCTTTATCCGAATGAAGAACTACTGTATGCCGCCATCGACTGGCAGGATTGCTCCGGTGATTTCGAGGACATCCTGTATCACAAATCCGCCGACGGCATCGCCAAAATCACCATCAACCGCCCGCAGGTGCGCAACGCGTTCCGGCCGCATACGGTGAAAGAGATGCTGGAAGCGCTGGCCAATGCCCGCTACGACGACGGTATCGGCACCATTATTCTCACCGGTGCCGGCGATAAAGCCTTCTGCTCCGGCGGCGATCAGAAAGTGCGCGGCGACTACGGCGGCTATCAGGACGACAGCGGCGTGCATCACCTGAACGTACTCGACTTCCAACGCCAGATCCGCACCTGCCCGAAACCGGTGGTGGCGATGGTGGCCGGTTATTCGATCGGCGGCGGCCACGTGCTGCACATGATGTGCGATCTGACCATTGCGGCGGACAACGCCATCTTTGGCCAGACCGGCCCGAAAGTCGGTTCGTTCGACGGCGGCTGGGGGGCTTCTTATATGGCGCGCATCGTCGGCCAGAAGAAAGCGCGCGAGATCTGGTTCCTGTGCCGCCAGTATGACGCTGCCGCCGCGCTGGACATGGGCCTGGTCAACACCGTAGTGCCGTTGGCGGACCTGGAAAAAGAAACCGTGCGCTGGTGCCGCGAAATGCTGCAGAACAGCCCGATGGCGCTGCGCTGCCTGAAAGCGGCACTGAATGCCGACTGCGACGGTCAGGCCGGCCTGCAAGAGTTGGCGGGTAACGCCACCATGCTGTTCTACATGACCGACGAAGGCCAGGAAGGGCGCAACGCGTTTAACGAAAAGCGCCAGCCGGACTTCAGCAAATTCAAGCGTAACCCGTAATGAACGCGCCGATCCGCAACGCCGCGGTTTATCGTTACTGCCTGCCGATGGAGGCGGGAGTGGTGCTGCGTAACCAGCGGCTGAAAACCCGTGATGGCCTGCTGATTCATCTGCAGCAGGGCGAGCAGGAAGGCTGGGGCGAGATTGCGCCGCTGCCGGAGTTCAGCCAGGAAACGCTGGCCGAAGCCGAACAGGCTGTGCTGGCCTGGCTGCAAGGCTGGCAGGCGGGGCTGTTGCCGGCAGACAGCCCGCTGCCTTCGGTGGCGTTCGGCACCAGCTGCGCGCTGGCCGAGCTGGAACAGCGCCTGCCGCAGCAGGCCGATTACCGCAAAGCACCGCTGTGCACCGGCGACCCCGATGAGCTGTTCGAGGTATTGAGCGCGCTGCCGGGCGAGAAGGTCGCCAAGGTGAAGGTTGGGCTGTATGAGGCGGTGCGTGACGGCATGATCGTTAACGTGCTGCTGGAAGCGCTGCCGGATTTGCGCTTACGGCTGGACGCCAACCGCAGTTGGACCCGAGCCAAAGCCGAGGGTTTCGCCAAATACGTCAACCCGGCGCTGCGCGATCGCATCGCTTTTCTCGAAGAACCCTGCAAAACCCGTGATGAATCGCGGGATTTCGCGTTGGCGACCGGCATAGCCATCGCCTGGGACGAGAGCGTGCGCGAGGCGGATTTTGTGGTGCAGGCCGAACCGGGCGTGGCGGCGATAGTGATCAAACCCACGCTGGTCGGCAGCCTGAGCCGCTGCCAGGCTCTGGTGGAGCAGGCCCATGCGGCAGGGCTGACGGCGGTGATCAGTTCCAGCCTCGAATCCAGTCTGGGGTTGACCCAACTGGCGCGCATCGCGCACTGGCTGACGCCGGCCACAGTCCCCGGGCTGGATACGCTCGATTTGATGCAGGCGCAGTTGCTGCGGTGTTGGCCGGGCAGCCGCCTGCCGTTGCGGGATCTGCAAGCGATGGAATGCCTATGGCGCAGTTGAACGACTGGCCGTGGCGGCATTGGGCGCAGCGCCAACCGCAGGCGACGGCGGTCATTGTCGGGCGACAACCGATTGACTGGCAGGTGCTGCAACGCCAGGTCGATGAGCTGGCGGCCGATTTTCAACATCAAGGCGTCGAACCCGGTTGCGGCGTCGCGTTATGCGGCAAGAACAGCTATCTGCTGCTGTTGGCCTATCTGGCGCTGCTGCAGTGCGGTGCGCGGCTGTTGCCATTGAATCCGGCATTGCCCGTTTCTCTGTTGGAAACGCTGTTGCCTGAACTGGATATGGCGTTTGTCTTCAGCCCGGATCCCTTGCCGACGTTGCCGGTCGCCCTTATTCCGTTGACCCCGCCTTCTACCGAACCGCGTAGGCTGACTTTGCCCGCCTGGGATCCGCAGCGGTTGGCGACGCTGACGCTGACCTCCGGCTCCAGCGGTATGCCAAAGGCCGCAGCGCATAACTGCGCCGGGCATTTAGCCAGCGCAGAAGGAGTGCTGCGGCTGATGGATTTTCAGCCGCAGGATCGTTGGTTGCTTTCCCTGCCGCTGTTTCACGTCTCCGGCCAGGGCATTGTCTGGCGCTGGCTGGCTGCCGGCGCCACGCTGGTGGTGCGTGATATGTCTCCATTGGCCGATGCGTTGGCGGGCTGTACCCATGCCTCGCTGGTGCCGACGCAACTGTGGCGGCTGTTGGCGCAGCCGCTGGACGATCTGTCGCTAAAAGAGGTGCTGCTGGGCGGTGCGATGATCCCGGTTTCGCTGACCGAACAGGCAGAGGCGGCAGGTATTCGCTGCTGGTGCGGCTATGGTCTGACCGAACTGGCTTCTACGGTGTGCGCCAAGCGCGCTGATACGCGGCCGGGCGTCGGGTTGCCGTTGGCCGGCCGTGAAATCCGGCTGGTGGATGAGGAAGTGTGGATCCGCGCGCAGAGCCTGGCGTTGGGGTACTGGCATTGCGGCGCTTTGCAGCCGCTTGCTGATGAGCAAGGCTGGTTTCATACCCGCGATCGCGGTGAGATGGCGCAGGGCGAGCTGCGTATTATCGGGCGGCTGGACAACCTGTTTTTCAGCGGGGGGGAAGGCGTGCAACCGGAGGATATTGAGCGTGTGCTGACGGCTCATCCGCAGATTACGCAGGTGTTTGTGGTGCCGGTGGAAGATGCTGAGTTTGGCCAGCGGCCGGTGGCGGTGATCGACAGTAAAGGCATCCTCTCGCTGGATGAATTGCTGGCGTGGTCACAGGGCAAGCTGGCCAACTTCCAGCGCCCGACGGCGCTGTTCGCTTTACCCGACGAGCTGAAAGCCGGCGGTATCAAGATTTCGCGCCGTCTGCTTCAGCAATGGGTGACGGAGCAACTTTCAACGGCATAAAAAAGCCGCCCGAAGGCGGCCATGGCGGTAAACAGGGCCGATTATTTCAGCCCCAGCGCCCTGGCGACGCCGGCGCCGTAGTCCGGGTGCACCTGGGTAAACAAATCGACTTGACGCCGCTGGATCTGTTCCGGCACCTGCGACAGCTCCCCGGCGATACGGGTGAACATGCGCTGGTGTTCTTCGGCACTCAGCAGGTTAAACAGTGCGCGCGGCTGGCTGAAATAATCCTTATCTTCGCGGTGATTCCAGTGATCGGCCGCGCCTTCGATGCTCAACGGCGGTTCGCTGAAGTCCGGTTGTTCCTGGAACAGGCCGAAGCTGTTCGGTTCATAGGTCGCCCCGTTGCCGCTGTTGCCGTCTACGCGCATCGCGCCGTCGCGGTGATAGTTGTGGAACGGGCATTTGGCGCCGTTAACCGGGATTTGGTGATGGTTAACGCCCAGGCGATAACGGTGCGCATCCCCGTAAGAGAACAGGCGGCCCTGCAGCATTTTGTCCGGCGAGAAGCTGATGCCCGGAACCACGTTGGCCGGGTTCATCGCCACCTGTTCAACTTCTGAGAAATAGTTGTCCGGGTTGCGGTTCAGTTCGAAGAAGCCGACGTCGATCAGCGGGTAGTCGCCATGCGGCCATACCTTGGTCAGATCGAACGGGTTGTAGGGCGTCTGCGAGGCTTCGTGTTCAGGCATGATTTGAATTTGCAGCTTCCAGCGAGGGAAATCACCGCGCTTGATTGCGTCGAACAGGTCGCGCTGCGAGCTTTCGCGATCTTTGGCGATGATCGCTTCCGCTTCGTCATCCATCAGGTTTTCAATGCCCTGTTCGCAGCGGAAGTGGAATTTCACCCAGAAACGCTCGTTATTGGCATTGATAAAGCTGAAGGTGTGGCTGCCGAAACCATGCATGTGGCGATAGGATTTCGGGATACCGCGATCGCTGAAATCGATGGTCAATTGGTGCAAAGATTCCGGCAGATGGGAGAAGAAATCCCATTTGTACACTGGGTTGCGCAGGTTGGTGTGCGGATCGCGTTTTACCACGTGGTTAAGATCGGGGAACTTCAGCGGATCGCGCAGATAGAACACCGGTGTGTCGTTGCCTACCAGATCCCAGTTGCCTTCATCGGTGTAAAACTTCATGGCAAAACCGCGAATGTCGCGTTCGGCGTCTGCTGCGCCGCGCTCACCGGCTACGGTGGAGAAGCGGATGAACATGTCGGTTTGCTTGCCGATTTCAGCGAAGATTTTTGCGCGGGTGTATTGGGTAATATCATGGGTGACGGTGAAAGTGCCGTAGGCGCCGGAGCCTTTGGCGTGCATGCGGCGCTCGGGGATCACTTCGCGATCGAAATGGGCCAGTTTTTCCAGGAACCAGACGTCCTGCAGCAGCATCGGCCCGCGTTTTCCTGCGGTGATCACATTATTGTTATCGACAACCGGGGCGCCGGCTGCGGTGGTCAATCCTTTCTTGCTCATCACTTGCTCCTTATCGTATTGCCATTGCGTTAAGACTCGGGTGGCTTAAGCGTTCATCGTGATAGTTCTGCCGGGGGTTCTCTCCTGACGTTGATTAATGCCAATACTATTTGTAGATCTATTAGGCGACGGCGGCAAATAGGTCTGAGTTATCGTTGACGTCGTCAGCGTGAATTCGCCTTTTACTTGCAAAACTTTACAATTATCTGATATCAGAAGGGTTTTTTTGGCCGTTATCCCTAAAAGGCTCGTTGTACTTTGGTATAAACTCGGGGACCCATTATTACGGGTTGGTTCACATCATTCTGAACGGATGAAAAACGAGAGGGAAACATGATGAAAAAAACTTTGGTCGCGTGTGCAGCCGGTATGCTGTTTGTGACCGGTACGGCGAGCGCTATCAGCCTGTCGGGCGAAGCCGGGCAGCATTACACCAACCTTGGTTTCGGCCAAGACACCGGTAGCACCGGATTGGGGTTAACGGGCAACTGGTCGCGCAGCGATCATGACGGTAACGTCGGTAGTCTGGGGCTGAATTTCGGCCTGCCGCTTGGGCCCTTGACCGCCACGGTGGGCGGCAAGGCCGTGTATTTGAGCCCGAAAGACGGCGATAGCGGTGGCGCTTTGGCGTTGGGCGGCGGCCTGGACTGGGCTATCAGCCGTTACTTTAGCCTGCACGGCGAAGGCTATTTTGCACCGGATTCGCTGACCAGCGGTGTGAAAGCCTATAACGAAGCCAGCGGTGGCTTGCGTTGGAATATTTTCCGCCCGCTCAGCGTAGATGTGGGTTACCGCTACATACAGATGGAAGGGAAGGACGGGCGTCGTGACAACACGCTTGCCGATGGCCCGTACATCGGCGTTGGCCTGAGTTTCTAACGCAGCAAAAAGGGGGCCACGGCCCCCTTGTTTCAATGAAAGTCCGCTGTTACCCCACCGCCGGCAATAGGCCGCTGGCGATACCCAGTTGAATGGCAATCACCGTAACCCCGCAGACAAACACCAGCGCCAGCGCCGGCGTGCCGCCCCAGACGCGGTATTGCGCCTGATGCCGTTGACGCGTCTTCCAGACCAGCAATGACGGCAGCAACAGCGCCAGCACCGCCAACGCAATGGCGGCAAACCCCAGCGCCAGCACAAAACCACGTGGATAGAACAGAGCGAACGCCAGCGGCGGCAGGAAAGTGATGGCCCCGGTTTGCAAACGGCCGCGCACGTTGTTCTGGCGCTTGCATAAATCGGCCAGGAAATCGAACAGCCCGAGCGCCACGCCAAGGAAGGACGTAGCCAATGCCAGATCGGCAAACAGATGTACCGCCAACTCTACGTGCGGTGACGCCACCACGTCGCGTACCGCTTGCAACAGGCCGTTTAGCCCGGCTTGTTGCGCCAGAATGCCGACGAAGGTGGTAGAACTGATGGCGCCGAGCGTGGCCAATTGCCAGAAGATATAGGCCACCAGCGGAATGGCGCTGCCGATGATGAACACCCAGCGCAGCTTGCGGATGTTGCCGCCCATGTAGTTAACGATGCTGGGCACGCTGCCGTGGAAGCCAAATGAGGTGAAGATGACCGGGATGGCCGACAGTGCCAACCCCTGTTCCAGCGGCAATGTCATCAGATTGGTGCGGTGAATGTTCGGCAGCATCAGGCCCAGCATGACGATCAGAAACACCACTTTAGCGCTGAACAATATGCGGTTAAACAGATCGACCGAATGGGTGCCGATGCAAACCACGCCGCCTGCCACCAGAGTAAACAGCAATACGCCGAGCGTGGTGGGGAAATCCTGTGAGGTCCATTGGCTGATGCTGGCTGCCAGCAATTCACCTGCACCGCTGATATAGGCGGCGGTCAGCGCGTACATCAGGAACATCATGCTGAAGCTGGTCAGCCATTGGCCGCCACCGCCAAGGTAACGTTTCGCCAGGGTACCCAGACCGGTATCCGCCTGTTCATGCTGATAAACCTCCACCAGCAACAGCGCGGTGTAACACATCAAGAGCCACAGCCCGACCAGCAAGGCCAGCGTGACGCCGAAGCCTACGCCGGCCGCCGCCAGTGGCATCGCCAGCATCCCGGCACCAATGGTGGTGCCTGCCACGATAAAAACACTGCCCAGAGTGCGATTCTTCACTTTTTTCTCTACCAGCCAAAGATTTGGGAAAATTATAGATAACTAATTCTGAGTGCGGCAGGATAGTAGATTGACTATTTCGTGTCAAACATGCGTTACGGGTGGTGTTAAGTTATGTTTACATCCGTGCGGGCCGCGCGGCACCGCAAAAATGCCTTCAACAGAAATTAACCTGTGATGCATAGTGAAAACTTATTTACGGGCTTCTATAGTGGAATGACTGGAAAATAAGGGAGAGATCAATGTTAAGGGTGGAGATGCTCAGCACCGGCGATGAGGTGCTGCATGGGCAAATTATAGATACCAACGCCGCCTGGCTGGCAGATTATCTGTTCCAGCAGGGCATGCCGATGAGCGGCCGTGAAACGGTGGGGGACAGTCTCTCCTCTCTGATCGAAACGCTGCAGGAACGCAGCCATATCGCTGATGTTCTGATCGTTAACGGCGGGCTGGGACCGACCAGCGACGATCTCAGCGCGCAGGCGGCGGCTACCGCCTGCGGCGTCGAGCTGGTTGAGCATGCTGAATGGATGGCGCGCATCGAGGCTTATTTTGCCGAGCGCGGCCGGCCGATGGCGGCTTCAAACCGCAAACAGGCGCAGATCCCGGCCAACGCCGAAATGCTCGATAACCCGGTTGGCACCGCCTGTGGTTTTGCGCTCAAGCTGAACAAGTGCACGATGTTTTTCACTCCCGGCGTACCTTCCGAATTCAAAGTGATGGTCGAGCAGCAAATCGTTCCCCGCCTGCGTCAAGGTTTTTCCCTGCCGGCACCGCCGCTGTGTCTGCGTTTAACCACCTTTGGCACCTCGGAAAGCGATCTGGCCACCGAGCTGGACGGCATGCCGTTGCCGCCGGAAGTGGTGCTCGGCTACCGTTCTTCCAGCCCGATCATTGAACTGAAACTGACCGGCCCGGAGAGCCAGCGCGCTGCGATGGAACAGGCATGGGAGCGAGTGCGTCAGGTGGCGGGTGAAAACACCATTTTTGAAGGCACGATAGGCTTGCCGGCGGCGCTGGCGCAGCGGTTAACCCAACAAGGGTTGAAGCTGGCGCTGAGCGAACAGTTCAGCGCCGGGTTGATCAATCTGCAATTGCAGAGCGAAGGCGCACCGTTGGCCGGTGGCGAGCTGTTGCCGTCGCACTGTGTGGAAACCCTGGAAACCACGTTGGCCCGCGCCCGCTCGTTGGCAGAGCTGGCAGGGGCGCAATTGGCGCTGGCGGTCAGCGCGATGAGTGAGGATCGGGTAAGCGTTGCGTTGCACACGCCGAAGGGGGGGATCGGCCAAAGGGTACGCTACCGGGCGGCGCGCCATGGCTTGCGTCTGCGGCAGGAATCGGTGGCGATGCTGGCGCTCGACATGCTGCGGCGCTGGCTGAACGGCGAACAGGTCTGCGGCAAAAACGGCTGGCTGGAGATCGTGGAAATCATCGAGTAAGGAATCGTTGGATTTAATGATATATCCCTTATTAATCATAATATTATAAGGGGTTATCTTGGTTGGGACAGGCTGTTACAATCGCTGCGGGTGCTTGAGACTGTTCGTCTTGAGCATAGTGTGGCAAGGCGGATAAGTGAAAGCCCCAAACTGACTCTCAATCAGAATGGGGCTGCACATACCGCCTAGACACCGGTATGGTAGCCCCTTCATAGCAAGGAGGCAAGCATGCGGTTAAAGCATGTGTTTCACTCGTTACCTGTTGTATGTATTACTATTTTGCTATTCATACCCGTCGCCTTTCAAGCTGCAGCGTTGTTGGCTGCAGGTGCGCACCCCAGTCACTTACCTAAGTAAGCTCCTGGGGATTTACACCCTTGCCGCCTAGCTGCAACTCGAAAGTCATAGGGTATATTCGGGGGGACTGAAGAATATTTTTGTAAATTATATTTCCAGCTCGATGTCCGTCAGCGGCATGCAGCAGCAGGGCAGGATCTCACCCTCATTGATAAACGCCAGCGGCTGTTGGTGATAGGTCACTTCGCCTTTTACCAATTTCAGGCGGCAGGCGCCGCAATAGCCGGAGCGGCATTGGTATTCTACCTGCACGTCGTGCAGTTCCAGTACGTCGAGCAGGCAGCTTTCATTTTTCGGGCAGGATAACTGCGTGCCAGCGGCACGCAGTGTGATGAGAGGTGATGCCATCGCTTACAGTTCGAAGTCGCTCAGGTCGTCGGCATGCACTTCCGAGTCGATCTGACCAACCAGATAAGAGCTGACTTCCACTTCCTGCGGCGCAACCTGAACGTTGTCGGACACCAGCCAGGCGTTGATCCACGGAATCGGATTAGAGCGGGTTTCGAACGGCAGGCCAAGGCCAACCGCCTGCATGCGGATGTTGGTGATGTATTCCACATACTGGCACAGAATGTCTTTGTTCAGGCCGATCATCGAGCCGTCGCGGAACAGGTATTCCGCCCACTCTTTTTCCTGTTGGGCTGCCAGCACGAACAGATCGTAGCACTGTTGCTGACACTCAACGGCGATTTCCGCCATTTCCGGGTCATCGGCACCGGAACGCATCAGATTCAGTATGTGCTGGGTGCCGGTCAGGTGCAGTGCTTCATCACGGGCGATCAGCTTGATGATTTTGGCGTTGCCTTCCATCAGCTCGCGTTCCGCAAAGGCGAACGAACAGGCGAAGCTGACGTAGAAGCGGATGGCTTCCAGCGCGTTCACGCTCATCAGGCAGATGTACAGCTGCTTTTTCAGCGCCCGCAGGTTAACGGTGACGGTTTTGCCGTTGACCTGATGGGTGCCTTCACCCAACAGATGATAGTAACCGGTCATCTCGATCAGATCGTCGTAATAGCCGGAAATGTCTTTTGCGCGCTTGAGGATCTCTTCGTTGGTAACGATGTCATCAAACACCAGTGCCGGATCGTTGACGATGTTACGAATGATGTGAGTATAAGAACGCGAGTGGATGGTCTCAGAGAATGACCAGGTTTCCACCCAGGTTTCCAGCTCAGGGATTGAGATCAGCGGCAGCAGGGCCACGTTCGGGCTACGGCCCTGGATGGAATCCAGCAGCGTTTGATACTTCAGGTTGCTGATGAAAATGTGCTTTTCATGTTCCGGCAGCGCCTGATAGTCGATACGGTCGCGGGATACGTCAACTTCTTCCGGACGCCAGAAGAAGGACAGCTGCTTCTCAATCAGTTTTTCGAAGATTTCATGTTTTTGCTGATCGAAACGCGCGACGTTAACCGACTGGCCGAAGAACATCGGCTCCAGCAGCTGGTTGTTTTTTTTCTGAGAAAATGTGGTGTAAGCCATAAGCCTGAATCCATCGTAACGTGGCTAAATGAAGGGGCCGGAAGAGTTCCGGCCCGCTGTGTCAAACATTAGATCTTGCAGGCGCCGCTTTCGCAGTCGTCGTCGCCGCCCTTGGCAGGCAACAAATCTTCCTGCACATCGTCCGCACCGTCACGGGTGTTCTGATAGTACAGCGTCTTGACGCCAAACTTGTAGGTGGTGAGCAGGTCTTTCAACAGCTGCTTCATTGGCACCTTACCGGCCGGGAAACGGCTTGGGTCATAGTTGGTGTTGGCAGAGATCGACTGGTCGATAAACTTCTGCATCAGACCGACCAGTTGCAGGTAACCGTCGTTGTTCGGCATTTCCCACAGCAGCTCGTACTCGTTTTTCAGACGCTCATACTCCGGAACCACCTGGCGCAAAATGCCGTCTTTCGACGCTTTGATGCTGATGTGGCCGCGCGGCGGCTCAATGCCGTTGGTGGCGTTGGAAATCTGCGACGAGGTTTCCGAAGGCATCAGCGCAGACAGGGTGGAGTTGCGCAGGCCGGTTTCCTTGATCTCTTTACGCAGGGTTTCCCAGTCGTAATGCAGAGGTTCGTCGCAGATCACATCCAGATCTTTCTTGTAGGTGTCGATCGGCAAGATGCCCTGAGAATAGGTGGTTTCATTGAACCACGGGCAGGCGCCTTGTTCCTGAGCCAGACGGTTCGACGCCTTCAGCAGGTAATACTGGATGGCTTCGAAGGTTTTATGGGTCAGGCTGTTGGCGCTGCCGTCGGAGTAGCGCACACCGTTCTTCGCCAGATAGTAGGCATAGTTGATCACGCCGATGCCCAGAGTACGGCGGCCCATGGCGCCACGGTAAGCGGCTTTGATCGGATAGTCCTGGTAGTCCAGCAGGGCGTCAAGCGCGCGCACCGCCAGGGTAGCCAGCTCTTCGAGATCGTCCAGGCTTTCGATGGCGCCCAGGTTGAAGGCGGACAGCGTGCACAGCGCGATTTCGCCGTTTTCGTCGTTGACGTCATCCAGCGGCTTGGTCGGCAGGGCGATTTCCAGGCACAGGTTGGACTGGCGCACTGGTGCGATCTGCGGGTCAAATGGGCTGTGGGTGTTGCAGTGGTCAACGTTCTGGATGTAGATACGGCCGGTAGAAGCGCGCTCTTGCATCATCAGTGAGAACAGTTCGACCGCTTTCACGCGTTTCTGGCGAATGCTGTCGTCTTTTTCGTACTGGGTGTACAGACGTTCGAATTCGTCCTGATTGGCGAAGAACGCGTCATACAGGCCCGGCACGTCAGACGGGCTGAACAGGGTGATGTCTTCGCCCTTGATCAGACGCTGGTACATCAGGCGGTTCAACTGCACGCCGTAGTCCATGTGACGCACGCGGTTGCCTTCAACGCCACGGTTGTTCTTCAGCACCAGCAGGCTTTCCACTTCCAGATGCCACATTGGGTAGAACAAGGTGGCTGCACCGCCACGCACGCCGCCCTGAGAACAGGATTTCACCGCGGTCTGGAAGTGTTTGTAGAACGGGATACAGCCGGTATGGAAAGCTTCGCCCCCACGGATCGGGCTGCCCAGCGCACGGATGCGGCCGGCATTGATGCCGATACCGGCGCGTTGCGAAACGTATTTCACAATGGCACTGGAGGTGGCGTTGATGGAATCCAGGCTGTCGCCGCACTCGATCAGCACGCAAGAGCTGAACTGGCGGGTTGGGGTGCGTACGCCGGACATGATTGGCGTAGGCAGCGAAATCTTGAAGGTGGAGATCGCGTCGTAGAAACGTTTAACGTAGTCCAGACGGGTTTCGCGCGGATAGTTGGAGAACAGGCACGCGGCGACCAGGATATACAGGAACTGGGCGCTCTCGTAGATCTCGCCGCTGACGCGGTTCTGCACCAGATACTTCCCTTCCAGCTGTTTGACGGCTGCGTAGGAGAAGTTCATATCACGCCAGTGATCGATAAAGGAGTCCATCTGCTCGAACTCTTCAGAGCTGTAGTCTTCCAGCAGATGCTTATCGTACTTGCCCATTTCGACCATGCGCGTCACGTGAGCGAGCAGCTTTGGCGGCTCGAACTGGCCGTAAGCTTTCTTGCGCAGGTGGAAGATGGCCAGACGTGCCGCCAGGTACTGATAGTCCGGCGCGTCGCGCGAAATCAGGTCGGCTGCAGCTTTGATAATGGTTTCATGAATATCGGCGGTTTTGATGCCGTCATAAAACTGAATATGAGAACGCAACTCTACTTGAGATACCGAGACGTTATTTAAACCTTCTGCGGCCCAGTCGATGACCCGGTGGATTTTGTCGAGGTTGATGCGCTCTTTACGGCCATCGCGTTTAGTTACAAGCAGACTTTGGTTCATGTGGTTGTCCGTATGATTCCCCCAAGCAGAAGTGTAGTCGCTCTGCTCAGTATGTAAACACTACATATAGGGGTTGTATGTCGGTGAGGTAACAAGATAGTGAGAAAACAGGGCGTTTGCAAGTGAACAAAACCGGCCTATTTTGTGGATAACTTGGGGGTGAAATTTGGCTTCCGGCCGTGAGTGCGCGCTGTGACTGGTGCGACGAGCTTGTCAATAAGCGTGATAAGAATTTCCTTAGATTCACAAAAATGTGATCGTTTGCCGCTTTATTAAACGTTAGAAAAAAACGTGATATTGATCTGATTTAATATTCTTAAAAACTGTTTACAACGGCGATTTTGATCGAAATCGTGAAAATAGGGCATTTATCCCGATTGAGATGCGCACCGGATCCGGCGGAGCCAGTCCCGGTGCGGGCTGAGATACTTACCCTTCGTGCTGAGTATGTACCATATAGTTCACATCAACGTTGCGGCCAAGCTTGAAATGGTCAGTGACAGGATTGTAATGCAGGCCAATCATGTGTTTTTCGCGCAGCGGCGTGCCGTCGACCCAGCCGATCAGTTCGGAAGGGCGGATGAACTTCTTGTGATCATGGGTGCCCTGCGGGACCATCTTCAGAATATATTCTGCCCCAATCACCGCCATCAACCAGGCTTTGGTGTTGCGGTTAATGGTGGAAAAGAACACATGGCCGCCCGGTTTCACCAGGTGAGCGCAGGCGCGTACCACCGAGGCAGGATCGGGAACGTGCTCCAGCATTTCCATGCAGGTCACCACGTCATACCGTTGCGGATTGGCCTGTGCGTGGCTCTCCACCGTTTCTTGCACATAAGTGACGTCTACGCCGCTTTCCAGCGCGTGCAGTCGGGCCACTTGCAGCGGCTCTGCGCCCATGTCCAGCCCGGTCACCTGCGTGCCTTCAAGCGCCATGCTTTCCGCCAAAATGCCGCCACCGCAGCCCACGTCGAGCACCGTTTTGCCAAAAATGCCGCCGGCACGCTGCAGAATATAATTCAAGCGCAGCGGGTTGATGCGGTGCAACGGTTTGAATTCACCTTCCAAATCCCACCAGCGTGAGGCCACTGCCTCGAACTTGGCGATTTCCTGATGGTCAACGTTCTGCGTTTGGTTGGATGATTCTGCATTCATGGGCGTGTTTGGCTCCTTGTTCTCGTTGCGCGGATTATACATGTATCGGCGCAGCGTCGCCTGCGCCGATACATTTTTACCGCACATATATGCACAATTTCAGCGAAACAGCGGCGGTTATTTTCCCGTAAAGCGTGCTTTGTGATATAGTTTTACACCTTTGCCACTATGGCAGCGGGCAGATGAATCATTAGTAGAGGGATAGCAGCTCCATGAGCGACCTTGCCAGAGAAATCACACCGGTAAACATCGAAGACGAGTTAAAAAACTCGTATCTGGATTACGCGATGTCCGTCATTGTCGGACGTGCGCTGCCAGATGTTCGTGATGGACTGAAGCCGGTGCACCGCCGCGTTCTGTTCGCGATGAGTGTATTGGGTAACGACTGGAATAAACCATACAAGAAATCGGCCCGTGTCGTCGGGGACGTGATCGGTAAATACCACCCACACGGTGACAGCGCGGTATACGACACCATCGTGCGTATGGCTCAGCCGTTTTCACTGCGCTATATGCTGGTGGACGGTCAGGGTAACTTCGGCTCCGTCGACGGCGACTCCGCCGCGGCGATGCGTTATACCGAAGTACGCATGTCCAAAATTGCTCACGAATTGCTGGCGGATCTGGAAAAGGAAACCGTCGACTTCGTGCCTAACTATGATGGCACCGAGCAGATCCCGGCCGTCATGCCAACCAAGATCCCGAACCTGCTGGTTAACGGCTCGTCGGGCATCGCTGTGGGCATGGCCACCAACATTCCGCCGCATAACCTGTCTGAGGTTATCAACGGCTGCCTGGCTTATATCGATGATGAAAACATCAGCATCGAAGGCCTGATGGAACACATACCGGGGCCGGACTTCCCGACGGCGGCGATCATCAACGGTCGCCGTGGTATCGAAGAAGCCTACCGTACCGGGCGCGGTAAAATCTACCTGCGCGCTCGTGCCGAAGTAGAAACCGACGCCAAAACCGGCCGCGAAACCATTATTGTTCACGAAATCCCGTATCAGGTGAACAAAGCGCGTCTGATCGAGAAGATCGCCGAGCTGGTAAAAGAAAAACGCGTGGAAGGCATCAGCGCGCTGCGTGACGAGTCCGACAAAGACGGCATGCGCATCGTGGTTGAAATCAAACGCGACGCGGTCGGCGAAGTGGTACTGAACAATCTGTATTCGCTGACTCAGCTGCAGGTCACTTTCGGCATCAACATGGTGGCATTGCATCAGGGCCAGCCAAAACTGTTGAACCTGAAAGACATTCTGCAGGCGTTTGTCCGCCATCGCCGTGAAGTGGTGACCCGCCGTACCATCTTCGAACTGCGTAAAGCCCGTGACCGCGCCCATATTCTGGAAGCGTTGGCCATCGCGCTGGCGAACATCGATCCGATCATTGAACTGATCCGTCGTGCGCCGACCCCTGCGGAAGCTAAAGCCGGGTTGGTTGCTCAAGCCTGGGATCTGGGCAATGTGGGCGCGATGCTGGAACGTGCCGGTGACGACGCGGCCCGCCCTGAGTGGCTGGAGCCGGAGTTTGGCATCCGTGACGGCAAATACTACCTGACCGAGCAACAGGCTCAGGCGATTTTGGATCTGCGTCTGCAGAAACTGACCGGCCTGGAGCATGAAAAGCTGCTGGACGAGTATAAAGAGCTGCTGACTTTCATCGCTGAGCTGATCTTTATTCTGGAAAACCCCGATCGTCTGATGGAAGTGATCCGCGAAGAACTGGTGGCTGTCAAAGAGCTGTACAACGACGGACGTCGCACCGAGATCACCGCCAACACCTCAGATATCAATATCGAAGACCTGATCAACCAGGAAGACGTGGTCGTTACGCTGTCGCACCAGGGCTATGTGAAATATCAGCCGCTGAGCGACTATGAAGCGCAACGCCGTGGCGGTAAAGGCAAGTCAGCCGCACGTATTAAAGAAGAAGACTTTATCGATCGTCTGTTGGTGGCCAACACCCACGATACGATCCTGTGCTTCTCCAGCCGTGGCCGCCTGTACTGGATGAAGGTGTATCAGTTGCCTGAAGCCAGCCGTGGCGCACGCGGTCGTCCAATCGTCAACTTGCTGCCGCTGGAAGCCAATGAGCGTATCACCGCCATTCTGCCGGTGCGCGAGTATGAAGAAGGGCGTCACGTGTTTATGGCAACCGCCAGCGGCACCGTGAAGAAAACCGCTTTGACCGAGTTCAGTCGTCCGCGCAGCGCCGGCATCATCGCAGTCAACCTCAATGAGGGCGATGAGCTGATTGGTGTTGACCTGACCGACGGCAGCAACGAAGTCATGCTGTTCTCCGCCAACGGTAAAGTGGTGCGCTTCCCGGAAACGCAGGTGCGTTCAATGGGCCGTACCGCTACCGGTGTTCGCGGTATCAACCTGGGTGAAGGCGATGGCGTCATTTCCCTGATCGTCCCGCGCGGTGAAGGCGATATCCTGACCGTGACCCAGAATGGCTACGGCAAACGTACCGCAGTCACCGAATACCCGACTAAGTCGCGCGCTACCCAAGGGGTAATCTCCATCAAGGTGAGCGAGCGTAATGGTCAGGTTGTCGGCGCGGTACAGGTGGAAACCACCGATCAGATCATGATGATCACCGATGCCGGTACGTTGGTGCGTACCCGCGTGTCGGAAGTCAGCGTGGTCGGCCGTAATACCCAGGGTGTTACGCTGATCCGTACTGCGGAAGACGAGAACGTCGTCGGTCTGCAGCGCGTTGCCGAGCCGGTGGAAGACGAAGAATTGGACAGCCTCGAGCCGGGCGCGGAAGAAGCGGAAGAAGACGCCGCACCGCTGGACGACGCTGACGATGATTCTGAAGCCGCAGATGATGCGGAAGACGACAACGCCTAAGCGGTAGGGGGGCGGCGGCGCGATGCTGACCCCTGATCGTACAGATGCAAACAGGGCCTGGCAGCGATGCTAGGCCCTTTTTCAGTTCTATGGTTTAATTGCCGTGCCAAAATCAGCGATCCCGACCCTGAGGCGAATGCGCTGGCCGCCACTTAATTTTTCATGGTATCCGATTGAAATATTTAGCTTCTTTTCGCACCACGTTAAAAATATCCCGCTATCTGTTCCGGGTGCTGGCGATTATGCTGTGGTCGCTGGGCGCGCTGCTCACAACCTTCTATATCCTGAATATCCTGAACGACAAAGAGACGGACATCCGGCAAGAATACAGCCTGGATTTCGATCAGGCGCAGGGTTATATCCGTCATTCTGCCGATATTATCCGCGATATCAAATATATGGCGGAAAATCGCCTTAACGGCTCGGTCAGCAGTCTGGACATGTTCGGTGGGATATTTTCCGCCAAGAACAGCACGCCGGAGTTTCTTCCGCTGTATCCGGAGTCCAACTGTTCGCTTAACACCACTTACCGCAGTTCGCTCAATTCGCTGAGTGGGCTGATCCAGTATTGGAAAGAGAATTTCGTCGCGGCCTACGATCTCAACCGGGTTTTTTTCATCGGCGGCGATAGCCTGTGCATGGCGGAGTTCGGTGGCGGCAATGCCGTGCCTAACCGCGAGAACGTGTTGAAATCGCTGCATGAGCGCATCCTTAAATACCGCAACGCCAAAAATCAGGATAAAGATAATAACCTGTACTGGATCAGCCCAAGCCAGCAGCGGCCGGATGTCGGCTATCTGTATGTGCTGACGCCAATCTATATTGGCAACAAGCTGGAGGCTCTGCTGGGCATAGAGCAGACCATTCGCCTGGAAGATTTCGTCACAGCAGGCAACTTGCCGATTGGCGTGACCCTGCTGGATGAGAATAACGAACCGATATTGCGTCTGGCGGAAGGGGAACGTGCTGCCGCGATGCTCGATAGCTACCCGGATGCGCATACCTATTTTGGTTATGACGATAATTACCGCCATCTGATTATGAAGAAGGTGCTACAGCCTTCGTCGCTCAGCATTGTTTATGCCTTGCCGGTAAAGAGTGTGGTCGAGCGTTTCAAGATGCTGATCCTCAATGCGTTGCTGCTGAACCTGTTGTCGGCCATTGTGTTGTTCACCCTGGCCTGGCTGTTTGAACGTAAAATGTTCCTGCCGGCGGAGAATAATGCCTTCAGGCTGGAAGAACATGAACAGTTCAACCGCAAGATCGTCGCCTCGGCACCGGTAGGGATCCTGATTCTGCGCATCAGCGACGGCACCAATATTCTGAGCAATGAGTTGGCGCATAACTACATCAATTTGCTGACCCACGAAGACCGTGACCGTATTACGCGTATTATCTGCGAACAGCAGGTGAATTTTGTCGACGTGATGACCAGCAATAACAATAATCTGCAAATCAGCTTCGTTCACTCCCGCTACCGTAACGAGGATGTGGCGATCTGCGTGCTGGTAGACGTCAGCGCTCGCGTGAAAATGGAGGAGTCGCTGCAGGAGATGGCGGCGGCGGCGGAACAGGCCAGTCAGTCCAAGTCGATGTTCCTGGCGACCGTCAGTCACGAACTGCGCACCCCGTTATACGGCATTATCGGTAACCTCGATTTACTGCAAACCAAGGCGTTGCCGCAGGGCGTTGACCGTCTGGTCAATGCGATGAACAACTCGTCCGGGCTGCTGTTGAAGATCATCAGCGACATTCTGGACTTCTCCAAAATTGAATCCGAGCAGTTGAAAATTGAGCCGCGCGAGTTTTCCTGCCTGGAGGTGATCACCCACATCGCAGGCAACTATTTGCCGCTGGTGGTGAAGAAGCGGCTGGGGCTGTACTGTTTTATCGAACAAAACGTGCCGGAGCGTATTTCCGGCGATCCCGTGCGGTTGCAGCAGGTTTTGTCCAACCTGTTAAACAACGCGATTAAGTTTACCGACACCGGCTGCATCATCCTGCAAGTCTGCACGCGCAGCAGTTATCTGGAATTCAGTGTTCGCGATACCGGCGTCGGGATTCCGGAAAAAGAGATTACCCGTTTGTTTGACCCTTTCTTCCAGGTGGGCAGCGGTGTGCAGCGCCATTTCCAGGGGACCGGGTTGGGGCTGGCGATTTGTGAAAAACTGATCAATATGATGGATGGCGATATCGCCGTTGAATCAGAGCCGGGGTTAGGAAGCCTGTTTACCATACGTATCCCGCTGTTTAACGCCCAATTCCCGATCCCGCAGGCCAGTGATACCTGGCAAGGCAAAACCCTGTGGCTGAGCATTCGCAATCAGCGGCTGGAAAGCTATCTGATGGAGATTCTTGGCGGTTATGGCGCTACGGTGCTGCGCCATCAGGGGCAGGACACCGCCGCAGGGGAGGTGATGCTCAGCGACTATCCGCTGATGGTCAATACGCCGCTGCTGGCGCAGATCCAGTTTTCCATCGAGCACATTGGCCCGTCGCAGGAAACCCGGCCGGGTTACTGGATGCATAGCACCTCAACGCCGCGCGAAACCTTGGCGTTGCTCAATCGGCTGTTTGGCACCAGCACTGAAAGCGGCAGCACCCTGATGCAATTGCCGTTACCGGTCAAAGCCAGCACGGTGGACAACGGCGATATTCATCTGTTGGTGGTGGATGATCATCCAATTAACCGTCGGTTGCTTTCCGACCAGCTCGGCTCGCTGGGTTATCAGGTGGTTACTGCCAACGATGGGCTCGATGCACTCGATGTGTTGAATCGCAATACCGTCGATATCGTGCTGACCGACGTCAACATGCCAAATATGGACGGTTATCATCTGACCCAGCGCCTGCGCCAGCAGCACTTTACCTCTCCGGTGATTGGCGTGACGGCGAATGCCCTGGCGGAGGAGAAACAACGCTGCATGGAGGCGGGAATGGATAACTGCCTGTCGAAACCGGTCACGCTGGAAACCCTGGAGCAGACATTGGCGTACTACAGCCAGCAGGTGCGCCGCCTGCGCGCCGAGTCGGGGGATGCCTAGAAAGCAAAAGGGCGCGGCATACAATGCCGCGCCCTCGGTTAACCGTGACGGTTTTACTCTTTATCCAGCGGTGCCATGCTGACGGAGGAGAGGTAGTTGAGCAGCGCGATATCGTTTTCGACACCCAGCTTCATCATGGCCGATTTCTTCTGGCTGCTGATGGTTTTGATGCTGCGGTTGAGTTTCTTGGCGATCTCGGTCACCAGGAAACCTTCGGCGAACAGGCGCAAAACTTCGCTCTCCTTCGGAGACAGACGCTTATCACCGTAGCCGCTGGCGCTGATTCTCTCCAGCAGTTTGGAGACGCTTTCCGGCGTGAATTTTTTGCCTTTTTGCAACGCGGCCAGCGCTTTCGGCAGGTCGGTTGGCGCACCCTGTTTCAACACGATGCCTTCGATGTCCAGATCCAACACGGCGCTCAAAATTGCCGGGTTGTTGTTCATGGTCAGAACGATGATCGACAATTGCGGATAATGACGTTTGATGTATTTGATCAGCGTGATGCCGTCGCCATATTTATCACCCGGCATCGAAAGGTCGGTGATCAGTACGTTAGCGTCCAGTTTGGACAGATTGTTGATCAGCGCTGTCGAGTCTTCAAACTCCCCAACGACATTCACCCATTCAATTTGCTCAAGTGACTTCCGGATGCCAAACAGTACGATAGGATGGTCATCAGCAATAATTACGTTCAGGTTATTCATGTTGTTGGCTACCTTGCTGCAGCAGTCTACTGACGAAAAAATCAATCTGACTGATGTTATTCTCGATCTTGAGCGCATCACCGTCTGCGATGTGCTGTTCTAACGATTCACACAGTTGCTTGCCGGGAAGCAGATTTAACATGGCAAACACGCCTTTCAGGCGGTGTGCTGTCTGTGACAGAGCATTGAAATCACTGCTGCCCGCCTCAGTATACAGTTTTTTGACATCATCGGGTACTGTATCAACGAACAGGCCATAGTAATCACTTGATTTCAATTGTTTTTCATAGAGTTGGATGTCATCGGCAGTCAGTGATAGCGCGATTTCTTCCTGTTCCAGAGCGGCCATTTGCTGTTCGATCAGCATCAGCACGGCGTCTATCATTGCGCCACTCAGGTTATAGTTTACCCGAATATAACGCTTTTCAAGCTGTTGCCACCCGGCCTCATCGCTGGCCAGCAGCAGGGTATAGTCGTCGGCCCTTTGCGGATTATCGGTCAGCAGCACGTCGTAGTCGCGATTAACCTGGCGGTCGTCGGCAATGATGCAGCTCGCGCCATAAGCGTGCAGCAAGGTGGTGACGATACCGCGCACCTCTTCGGAGGTGATGTCCAGCAGCGCGGTCACGCCGTCGAGCAGTTTCTCCTGCGCTTCGGTGTCCTTTTTCTCCATTTCCATCGGCACGCGGATGGTATAGCGAGTCCCGATGTCTACCTTGCTGCGGATGTCCAACTGTCCGTTGAGCTTTTTGCACAGCTGGTTGCACAGGAAGAAGGTGAGGCCAGAACCATGATTAAAGCGATCCACCAACGTTTGGCTGAGGAACGGATAGTTCAGGTTGCTGATTTCTTCGTTGGAAATGCCCGAGCCTGTGTCATTGATATGGAATACCAGGCGATCCTGGTGTTCCGGCTCATGGTCGATCACCAGCGAAATCTTGCCGCAAGCGGTAGTGATGATGGCGTAATGGACCAGCAGTGAGATCACTTTGCGCAGCGCGTTGGCGTCGCCGATATAGTGCTGTTCAACGTCAAGATTGACATGGTTGAACAACGACAGACCTTTTTGATTGATGGCCGGCAAGGCTTCCAGCAGCAGCTCATCTATCAGAGCGGCAGGGTTGAAAGGCTGGCGCGAAGGCTGCCAGTCCTGGGTTTCCAGGCGGGTAAGCAAGGTGATGTTCTCGATCAACCCCAACACCGATGCCGATTCCTCGACCAATTGGTTCAGCAGCGTCTGTTGCTGTTCCTCATCCGGCTGGGTGCGCAGGCGATCGGCCAGATCGTGCATTTGACGCACCGGTTGGTTCAGTTCGATACCCAGGTTATGCAGCATCAGTTTACGCGCCTGCACGTTTTTATCGTATTCGCGGCGGGCCTGCTGCAGCCTTTTATTCACCATCACTTCCTTGTCCTGATCGTTGAGCAGGAACAGGTAAGTTTCCGGCGATAGCTGGCTGCGGAAGATGCGAATTTCGTACACCTCATTGTTGACCGTTGCCTGAATGACGCCGTGATGTTGCTCGGCCATATGGGCGATTTTTTGCAGGCTGAGGTGGGGCAGCAGATGTTGGGCAATTTTATTGCTGGCGATCACCGTATTGCTGGCGAAGCTGTACACCAGCAGGCCGGAAGGCAGGCTGGCAATGATTTCCTGATTCAGCGCACGTTCGGCCTCCAGTTCAACCGCCATGCTTTCGCTCGGCCGGATGTACTGACGACGAATAGAGTAAATGCCGATCATCGACAGCACCAACAGCAGCAGATTGATGGCGACCAACCACACATTGTTACGCAGCAGGTCAATCGCCAGGTTCAGGGCCGATACGCGGTAAACCACTTTCAGCGGCGCATTCGGCAGCGGAGCGCTGAACTCCACCCAACTGGAGGTCAAGGATACGCTGGCGTTGGTGGTCGTTTCCACCGGCAGAGTGTTGTCGTCCAAATCGATATCATCGGGCTGCAACATAAAGTTGGAACGCGCCATATTAATCGGAATGATGTCGTTGATCGGCAGATCGAAAGCAATGACCGTAGCCAGGTGCCCCGGCTGATTAAAAGTGGTGCGGATTGAAAATGAGTAGGCGTTTTGGAAGCGCTGTTTGCGCAAGCTGGAGAAACTTTCCCGTTCGTCGAGCATGTTGGCCTGTTGCAGCATTTCTGCCCGACGATCCTCCGCCGACGACGTCAGGTAGCTTTCCCTGAAGCGTGAGGCCAGCTCTTTCAGCGGTTGAGTGGTGATCAGGCTCAGGCTGTTATCCTGGCCATTAAGATAATACATGGCGTAGCTTTCAGATTTGGCGCCCCAACGGGTATCCAGGTAATCCGAAATTCTGGCGATCATGGCCAGTGTGCTGTCGTCGTGGCTGCCAAAAATCACCGCATCGGTTTTTTTGTGCGGTTTCTCTACATAATAGACGTCCGGGCGTAGCCGGGTTTCCTGCAAGCTGGGATCGGGACTTAAAGAAGAGACCGTGCCGAACTTATCGTAGATCTGGTAGGTGATATAGCGATAGTTGTCTACGCGTTTTTGCAGGCCGTTGGCGATGCTGTTCAGCGCGTACTTTTTCTCCGCCAGCCAGGCGTTGGTGTAGTTGTAGCCATACAGGCCGATGGCAATCGTCAGCAGGACGGTAAATAACAGGAAGAAGCGGGTAATATTGCTTGAGCTAATCGTCAGTTGTTTGTTTTGCATAGTTGACTGCACATTCCTGAATCAACGGGTTACGGCTCTGGCGCTGGCGGTAACCGCCAGGAGTAATACGGCGACGCAGGCAAAAGCCACCGTCAGGTTGAAGAACTGGGCGATGAAGCCAATCAGCGCCGGCCCGGCGAGAATGCCGGCATAGCCTACGGTAGTCACTGAAGCGATGGCCAGGTTTGCCGGCATATCATGTTGGTTGCCCGCCGCGCTGAACAGGATCGGCACCACGTTGGAAGCGCCCAATCCAACCAGCATAAAGCCAACCAGCGAAATCATCGCGTTGTTGAAGACAATCGCCAGGCTCAGGCCAATGGCCGCGCAGAGGCTGCCGAGCAACAGCACCTTATACCTGCCCAGGGAGTTCACCACGCGATCGCCATTCAGCCTGCCGATGGTCATGGCAATGGAAAACAGCGCGTAGCCTAAACCGGCCTGGCTGCTTGCTACGCCGCGCAGGGTGGTGAGGAACAGGGCGCTCCAGTCGAGCATTGAACCTTCCGCCAGGAACATGATAAAGCACAGGATGCCGATAAACATCACCCAGCCGCGCGGCAGCACGAACAGGGGCCCACCTTCTTCGCCACCGCTCTCGCGCAGTAAATTGCGACTGGCGAGCGCCAGCAGGGCTGCAATGGCCAGTACGATAATCAGCGTTGCCAACAAGGGCGACAGCCCGAGCCACAACACCACGCTGACACTGCCGGCACCGGCTATGCCGCCGACGCTGAAGAAACCATGAAAGCCGGACATCATCGCCTTGCCGCTGGCGCGCTCGACCACCACGGCTTGCACATTCATCGCTACGTCGATCATGCCGATAGCTGCGCCAAACAGCAACAAGGCCAGCGCCATGCCGCCGGTGCTGTCCATCAGCGCCAGCAAGGGTAAATCAATGCACAATGCCAGGCCGGCGAGCAGGATCACCGGTCGGCAACCCAACCTACCGGTCAGATAACCGGTCAGCGGCATGGCCAGCATGGAACCGGCGCCGATGCACAGCAGCAGCAAACCCAGCGACCCATCATCAATACCGATACGTGCTTTGGCAAAGGGCACTAGCGGTGCCCAGGCGGCCATGCCGAAACCGGCGACAAAAAAGGCCAGGCGCGTGGCAATCTGTGCCGGGACACCGGGTTTTTGCTGTTCATTGCACAGGGTAGAAGTCATGTGGGCATCAGAATCTGTTATGGAAGTGCTGATTGAAAGTAATGGACTGTTTTTATCACAATCCGCGATCCGGGTCGAAAGGATTCGCGCTGCCGTCGGGGGGCATCGGCCAGGGCGGAGGGCTGCTATAGCGTTTCATCGGATTGAAATATCTTCGACCGTCTTCTTGTTGCAGGGCATTTTTTGCTGTCTGGTAGACAAATGGGTTGAGCGTAGGTCGTGCTGAAAAAAAAACGCCATTTAAGCAATCGAATACTTTTTAAATAATGCGATTAAACTGCAGTCAATGAGAAATGTTAGCGATTTGTGCTGCAGTTAATTAGGGTAATGATATCGATGGGTTATTATTTCTTGGCAAAAAATGCGATTGAAGGAGGGTTTCGGTGCATGAAGAAATAAAAAACCGGCCAGAAGCCGGTCGAAATGGATAAAAATTATCGTATAGATAATGAAGGTAATAATGAAAATAATGATGATAGCGGCGCAATTATAGCGCCAGTTGGATGGGATGCTTTTGGCACAATGTGCTTATTGTTGATCACTTTTGTATGGCTATCTTTTTTTTCTTATATTTTTGTATAACCTCATGATTTTATATTAATTAATGTATTTTTTATCATTATGTGCTGTATTTGTTTTGTCTGTAATGTTTTGTGGAAGTTCGCGCATATTTACATTTTGAATCATTTGTTAATTATAATGAAACACTATTGGGTACTTGGTATCATTTTCTTTCTGGATTAATATAACCCCTGTTACCAGAATGGTAATGCACAGTCGTGCTAATAATGCTCAGAAGGGCAGTGGCCATAGCTCGACATAATTAATGAGGATAATAACGATGAAACTTCGAGTACTCTCTCTGATAGTACCCGCCCTGCTGGTTGCAGGCACTGCAGGCGCGGCGGAAATTTACAACAAAGACGGAAATAAACTGGATTTGTTCGGTAAAATCGATGGTCTTCACTATTTCTCCGACAACAAGAATTCCGACGGCGACCAGTCTTATATGCGTTTTGGTCTGCGCGGCGAAACCCAAATCAGCGATCAACTGACCGGTTATGGCGAGTGGGAATATCAGGCGAACCTCAATCGTGCGGAAAGTGAAGATAACAATAACTTTACCCGTGTCGGTTTCGCCGGTCTGAAATTTGGCGACTACGGCTCGCTGGATTACGGCCGTAATTACGGCGTACTGTATGACATCGGTGCATGGACCGACGTTCTGCCGGAGTTCGGCGGTGACACCTACGGGGCAGATAACTTCATGTTCCAGCGCACCAACGGCGTGCTGACCTACCGTAATACCGGCTTCTTCGGCCTGGTCGATGGCCTGAACTTTGCCCTGCAATATCAGGGTAAAAATGACAGCGCGACCGAATCCAATAACGGTCGCGACGTGCTGGCGCAGAACGGTGACGGTTATGGCATGTCTGCGTCCTACGATCTGGGCTATGGCATCAGCGCTGCAGCCGCTTACTTCTCTTCCGATCGTACGAACGACCAAAATGGTGTGAACGGCAACTACAGCAATATTCTCGGCCGTGGCGATAAAGCCGAAGCTTACAGCGGCGGTCTGAAATATGACGCCAACAACGTTTACCTGGCGGCGATGTACACCCAGTCTTACAACGCTACCCGTTTCGGCAGCAGTGGCAGCACTGTTTACGGCTACGCCAACAAAGCGCAAAACGTCGAAGTTGTTGCACAGTACCAGTTTGACTTTGGCCTGCGTCCGTCCGTGGCTTACCTCCAATCGCGAGGCAAGGACATCGACCGAGGTTACGGCGATCAGGATTTGATGAAGTATGTTGACGTGGGTGCGACTTACTACTTCAACAAAAACATGTCCACTTACGTTGATTACAAAATCAACCTTCTGGATGACAACAATTTCACCAAAGCTGCCGGCATCAACACCGACAACGTGGTTGCCTTGGGTCTGGTTTACCAGTTCTAAGCAACAAAGTGTGAAAGTGACCACGCGGCCTCCGGGTCGCGTTTTTTTTTGCCTGCGATTAGGCACAAATGGATATTTGCCCGGCACGGATTGCTATTTCACCGCCCCCTTGTGTGACTAAGCTCTACCTATATAGATAGACACCTCAGGAGGTTAGTATGGAGCTCAGCATAGATCGGGTTATTGAAACGGTCCTGTATGTGCGCGATATCGAACGCGCCAACACTTTTTACCAACAGGTGTTAAAGCTGCCGGCGATGGTGGCCAACGAGCGTTTTCGTGCCTACAACGTGGGCGAACAAAGCGTATTGCTGCTGTTTATTGAAGGCGACTCGCTTAAGGGGGCACATTATCCGGAAGGGTATATTCCTCCGCATGACGGCAACGGGCCATTGCATATCGGGCTGGCGGTGGCGAAAGAACAGTTACCGCATTGGGAGCAGCATCTGACGGCGCATGGTATAGAGATAGAAGGGCGGATGACCTGGGAACACGGCGGGGAGAGTATTTATTTCCGCGATCCCGACGGCCACCTGCTGGAGCTGGTGACGCCGGGGATCTGGGCCAATTATTGATCGAGCCAGGCTAGCGCCAACGCCTCAAGCATTCCACTCATCAGCAGCAATGTCTGTTGTGGTTGCTGCTCAATTTGCACTTTGACGATCGCCCCGTCTATCAACATTGCCAGCATTGCCGCTTGCTGTTCCTGCCGCGGGCCGACAGGCAGGCGGCGTGCAATTGCGTCGGCCATCTGCTCTTTGTGCTGCCGTGCAATGTTCAGACTTTCCGGCAGCATATCCGCTAATTCCACCGCCGTATTGATAAAAGCGCAACCGCGGTAGTGCGGATCGTTGAACCATTCCGCAAGGCAGGGCGTTAAAGCAGACAGCACATTGCCTTGCTCTGCAACATGCCGTTCCAGGGATTGGTTAAACCAGGCCAGCCACTGCTCATGGCGATTGGCTAAAAACGCTGCGATCAGATCGTTCTTGCTGGGGAAGTGCCGATAAAACGTCACTTTTGTTACGCCAGATCCGCTGATGATGCGATCGATACCGGTCGCGCGTACACCTTCACGGTAAAACAGATCGTGCGCCGTCAGCAGGATACGCTGGCGCGCAGGCAGAATGCTGGTTGTAACAGACATCAGAGCACCTCATAAATTATTTATCGGATCGATTGTAGACAACTCTGTCTACATGCGCTAGCTTAATTAAGTAGACAAACCTGTCTACTTAATCCAAAGCCCAGAGGTGAACAATGAGCATTAAACCCCCGTTACCGCCATTTACCCGTGAATCAGCCATCGAGAAAGTTCGTTTGGCGGAGGATGCCTGGAACAGCCGCGATCCTGAACGTGTATCTCAGGTTTATTCTGTAGATACCCATTGGCGCAATCGGGCTGAGTTCGTTGATGGCCGGGAGGCGGTCTGCAAGTTCTTGCAGCGCAAGTGGGCTAAAGAGCTGGAGTACCGGTTGATTAAGGAGCTTTGGGCGTTCGATGGCGCGCGTATCGCAGTGCGGTTTGCCTATGAATGGCGTGATGATTCTGGCAACTGGTACCGCAGCTTTGGCAACGAGAACTGGGAGTTTAATCCGGACGGCCAGATGATTAACCGGCATGCCTGTATCAACGATATGCCGATCCGTGAACAGGACCGTCAATTCCATTGGCCGCTTGGCCGCCGACCGGATGATATTCCGGCCCTGAGTGACTTTGGCTTCTGATCGCGTTTACTGATAATAGGTCCGCAGTTCTAGCCTGTCGCGCAGAAATAATTGAAGGGATTTCAATCTGGAAAGTAAAAGTTAATTACGTTTTAGGCTATTTTATTTTGGGCGTAATAAACCCTGCCTGAATAAATAAGCATATAAATTAAAGTGGCTGTGCTGAATGTGGAAATAACGGTGGGGCGCGTGTTTGATAAAATGGAAAGGTGGCCAGAGTAATAACGAGGTAAATAGCGTGAATGAGACGGGGGGCACATTGAATCGGCAGGGGCGGTGCCGCAGGTATCAGGGCCATCAGCGGCGGGTTGTGATGTAACAGGCTGCAATAGCCGCAGAGGTCAAAACAGGCGCCGGAGGCCATATCCGCCATGCCGTGGCCTGCGGGCGGGCTGTCCTCTGGCTGATGACTCATCATCGCCATATGCTCGTCATGCTCCCCGCTCATCGGCATATCCATAGTCATATCTTTGTTATTTATGTTGTTTTTAGAGAGATGCGAGGAGATGGACGGCGCGATGAAAACCATCAACATAGCGAATAAGCCCAGCCAGGCCAGAGTACGCATATGTTGAGTGGACAGTTTCACCAGGAAGGTCTTCCAGAGTCAGAGGAGAAATGATTGATGATGACGGTAATTGTGCCCGCATTGTAACATTAATGAGAATTAAGCTAAACAGAGAAGAAATCTGTTTGTTAAATGAAAATAATTCGGGTAGATTTCGCCATTATTCTATTTGACCACGGATAACCTATCATGTCTGAACGCACTTCTGCGTCGCCTGCGGTTGCGCAGAATATTAATCGGCAGGTAACCACCCGCAGTTGGTTTATTCCGTTGATGATGCGGATTCATTTCTATATTGGTCTGTTTGTGGGGCCGTTTTTACTTATTGCCGCAGTGAGTGGAATATTTTACGCATTGACGCCGCAAATTGAATCCCGCCTGTATGCCCAGCAGTTATTTAACGACAGCACCGGGCCGACACTGCCGCTAGAGCGGCAGATAACCGCCGCTCAGGCGGCAGCACCGCAGCAGGCTTCGCTTTCGGCGGTGAGGCCGTCACCTGGCGAAGGCGAGAATACTCGTGTGTTGTTTGACGTTGCGGGATTAAAGGCCTCTGAACGGTTGGCGGTGTTTGTCGATCCGGTGACCGCGCAAACGCATGGCGCAATGACGGTTTATGGCACCAGTGGCATATTGCCGCTGCGCACCTGGTTGGATCAATTTCATCGCAGTTTGCTGCTGGGGGATTTTGGTCGCAATTATAGCGAGCTGGCAGCGTCCTGGTTGTGGATCGCGGCGCTCGGGGGATTGATGCTCTGGGGCGCACGCAAGCGCAAACAGACGAGGCCAGGGCGTAAAGGTTTACGTTGGTTGCATGAGAAAAGCGGTGTGCTGTTGCTCATCGGTCTGTTGTTCTTTTCCGCCACCGGGCTGACCTGGTCGCAGTGGGCCGGTGAGAATATCAGCGTGTTGCGACAGCAACTGGGCTGGGCGACCCCCTCGTTGTCTACGGCAGTGGGTGGGCAGAACGCACTGCCTGCTGATGAGCATGCCGAACACCGTGGCCACAAGATGCACATGGCAATGGCTGAGTCGCCTCAGGACAGTGCCATGTATGACAGAGCGCTGGCTGTCGCACGTACGGCAGGCATTGATGCCGGCAGGGTTGAAATCAGGCAGCCGGCAGCGGCGGGCCAGGCTTGGGCGGTGATGGAGATCGATCGCCGGTGGCCGACGCAGGTTGATGCCGTGGCAATCGATCCCGCGACGATGGCGATCGTTGATCTGGTCAGGTTCGAACAGTATCCGCTGGCAGCCAAATTGACGCGCTGGGGTATCGATCTGCATATGGGTATCTTGTTCGGTCTGGTAAATGAGCTGGTGTTGGTGGCCTTCGCTGCCGGGCTGGTGGCGATGGTGGTGATGGGGTATTTGATGTGGTGGCGCGGCCGGCCCACTCGGGCAGTGCGTAAACCGCTGCGCTCACCCTTTATGTTGCTGCGCAAAACGCCCAAAGGGCCGCTGTTGCTGATCGTCAGCCTCACGTTGCTACTGGGCGTTTGCCTGCCGGTGATGGGCGTTAGCCTGTTGGCCTTTTTACTGTGCGATCTATTCCGGTTTCTGATGGCGCGGAGGAGTGAACCGCACCTATCGACAAAGTGACGTTTGTAGAAAAGCCTTTCCTCTTCTACACTTAGAGAACAACAAACGTACGTCAAGAGGACAAGCCATGACTAATAAGCTGGTTTTAGCCGTTTGCACCGCAGCGACATTTTCCATTCTTGCCGGCTGTACCGCTTATGACAGGGCCGCCAGTTACGTGAAGGAACCTGTGGTAAGCGATGTAAAAGTAGGGATGACTAAACAGCAGGTGCGGGCAATTGCCGGCCCACCGTCTACCTCTGCAACGCTGGTTAATGCGGAGGGCACATGCGACACCTACGCTGTGGCGCCGCGCGACGGTAAAGTGCAAACCTATTTTGTCAGTTACAGCGACACCGGCCATGTGATGAACAAGGGGTACCAGACTTGTTCAGACTACGATTCTCAGCCTAAATAAGCCCCATTGCGCTGAACAATAAAACCTCGCTTTGGCGGGGTTTTTCATTTTTTAACCGCCACTTGCATGAAGTTTAAGCAAACGCGCTTTTTACTGCATTTTTTTGCATGAAACGATAGACATTTCATAACGGTATCGTTAATATCTGCGCCCATTGGAAGGATGGCCGAGTGGTTTAAGGCAACGGTCTTGAAAACCGTCGAGTGTAACAGCTCCCAGAGTTCGAATCTCTGTCCTTCCGCCAAATTTAGCCGGCTTAGCTCAGTTGGTAGAGCAACTGACTTGTAATCAGTAGGTCACCAGTTCGATTCCGGTAGCCGGCACCATATTAAGTTATACTGACGTTTAGCACGTCTTAAACCCCAGCAATCTAAATGATTGCTGGGGTTTTTTTATTTCATTTTTTTAATCAGTATCGTTAAACCGACATCGATTGAGAGAAAACTTACTGGGTTTATCTACCCCCCCCCTTGTACATATTACAGGGGGGGATATTGAATCATCTACCTTTGTTTTTACGGCAAGACAATGGCTTTGGTCAGCTTACGGCTAATAATTGTTTTGCCCAGTTTGATACCCGGTTTTTCGATAAATTTATAGAGAAACACTGCAACCCCATAAGTTATGGGTAAAATGATAATAGATGCAGTCATAAATCTTGCTATGGAAGGCAACCCGGAAAATTGGGGATTTGACAGCAGGAAAGCGATGACAGGAAGAACTATTAACAGATGCAGCAGATACACAGAGTAGGAAACATCCCCCATAAAGACGCTAATCTTATTGGTCAGTATCCAGCGAGGGAAACGCAGTACATTGGCCCAGAGACTTCCTTCAACTCTTGGCCAAAGAATCGTAGCCAACATCAAGAGCATGCCAATTTCAGCCAGAAAACGGATCTTGTTAAAACTATCTTGCATATAAATACTGACGCAAGCTGTGGCCAAGGCAAAAAACACATATTTAAAGCTTTTTCCGCGTATAGCTTCAGAAATAAACATGCCAGCTATAAAAAGATGCAACTTTATCAGTATCATTGATGGCATAGGGAACGAGGAAAAGTAATTAGGCAACAACTGTTTAGCAATCATGCACAGTGCAATCACGGTAAAACAGGCCCGCGCGAAGCCTAACTGCATTACTGCTAACATTATGAATGGGAACAGGAAATAGAACTGCATTTCCAGCCCTATACTCCAGTCTGGCAGCACGGTATTAAATGAAAAACTTGGCAGAAAGCCAAACATAAACGTTACATGGGTAAAAATGTTTAAGAACGAGTTATCGCTATAGCGCGAACTATCAGTTTGGGTTGCGCTATAAAAACTGCTGATGGTTTCCCGAGCTTCACCAAAATAACTGCCAAAACCAATAGCAAAAATGAGTAATACATAGTAAAGCGGGGCAATACGGAAGAAACGGCGTAGCCAAAATTTCTTGAAGGTTGCACTTTCAGTCCAAGGTTCTTTCTCTTTACGCTCCACATAATTTTTAGCCATCAGGTAGCCAGAAAGCAAGATGAATAGATCAACCCCGATTCCAGGATCTGAAAGTATGGGGAAGCGAAAGCTGGTTAATATACAGATATGGCCCAAAACGACCCATAAAGAAGCCAGACCACGTAACCCTTCCAGCTCCTGCGACCATTTCTTAGCAGGTTGCATTGGCAAGCCCCTCTGAACAATATTTCATTAACAACTACCCATATTCAGGTGAATTTTTGTCAGTATAGCATGGCATATTTAGATAGTTTACAGGGGCAATGTCTGAATTTGGCACTGACTATTGTTATGTAGATGGGGTTGCCGGGGGGGCGTTACATACAAATTGCAGGCATAAAAAAACCAACCGCAAAGGGTTGGTTTCTCTAAGGATGTTTGGTCGGCATGAGAGGATTTGAACCTCCGACCCCCGACACCCCATGACACCGGTTCTAAACCGCTGAAAGCCCCGCCACTACTGGATCTCCTGAGGTTTGACTGATCATACAAACAGTGCATTTCTCGCAAAAGTCAGCCTATATACATCAATAGGTTAGCATCGCTTTTACCATTACCCTGTTTTGATTTCACCGTGGGGAACTACCACCCAATCGATATGGTTCTGGGTATAAATTTTCGTGGATTTTGCATCGCTGTGAGCCATGCGGCCCTGCGGGTCAATTCCTTGATTATCGAATAAGTGCGCGGCCAATGCCCGGATCTCGTGGAACGTTGGGCGCTCTTCCATTTCCAGATTGTCGGATAAGCCAAGCTGATCCCGTAGCTTTGAAAACGAACGGCTAAGATAGTCAGGTGCTACTTGGGTAGGGTGCGCAACTTCTTTGCTCCGTTTGACATTCCGTTCTGGTATACGGTGCACCACATACGGACTTGCCACATTGTCTCGACTGTCGTCAATAATCCGCTTCAACTCGTCACCGATCGGAATCGCGACATGCGAAGCCTCTTTCTTCTGCACTTTTTGGCGGTGGATATAGAGCGTACCGTGAAAGCCATTTAACGGTTGGTCCAACCATACGCAACCACAAACGCCGTTTTTAGGTTCCTGGATAGAATACCTGATCCGTGAAACCTCAAGCCGGGCATGGGTTGTCTGTAATGCTAAATCCATGGCCGTTCTTAACCATGGGGCTGCAGCTCTGCGAATGGCCATAAAATTGTCGAATGACAAACGCTGTCTTTTCTTCTCTTCTATTCTGCGCATTTTCTTACGGGTGGCTGGATTATCCAGCATCAGCGATTCATCGACCGCATAGCTGAAAAGCTTCTTCAGAAAACTGACTTTACGGTTTTGCACGTTTGCAGATGAATCAGCGTGGTATTCCTTTATATACGAGTTGACGTGTTCCAGTTCGATATCGCATGCCGGGATCTTGTCGAAAAACTCTTTCACACGAGTCGCATCGTTATTCCAGTCATCCCGGGTGCTATCGGACGGTTGCTCGTCTTCTATCGCGCGCGCCATAATGCGGTCGACATGTTCAGCGAATGGCAATGCCTCACCTTGAATTCCGCCAGATTCCCGGATCAGCGAGTCAATAGATACTGACGTTTCTGGGCGCATCCTATTGTTATATTCACGTGCGATCGCGATCGCCATAGTGCGATCACTGCCGAGTGATTTACGCTTCCCAGTGACAAGAGTGAAGCGATAAACGCCCGTAGCCTTATCAAAATAGAGTAGATCAGGAAGATGCCGATTTTCCCGTCGGCGCGGGCGGGCAGCCATTACGACTCCCTGATCAGTTGATTAACTGCCTGGGAAACTTCGGATTGAACTCCCCACTTTTCAGATGAATAAACCCATGACATACCGTCTATTACCCTTCCTCGAAGTTGTCCGTGCTCAATCCAACGCTTAACTGTGCGTTTATCAGGGATTGAGCCCTCTTCAAATTCACGCTTTAGCCATTTGCTGGCGCGCATCAATTTGTCTTCATTCGCCATGGTTTTGTCTCCACACGATAGAGGCCCGCTGCAACGGGCCTGTAAAAATTACAGTTCGGTCGGTTGCAGGTGGGGTTCAAGTAATCGCTGGTGGATTGCTGAAACATACCGCGCTTGGTGAATGGCATCAGCCAAAGCATTATGACGTTCGCCGTCGAATGGCAGATCACGTTTCGGGTCAAAGCCTATCTGCCGGCCGAGGCTCACCATAGTGCGCACATCCAGATCGTTGTACCAGTTCCAGCATGGCGCCACGCCGCAACGCTCATATGCCCCACGCAGGATGACATTATCGAAGGCGGCACCGTTGCCCCAGACCTTCAGGTACTTCGGCCGCTCGCAACTGAGAGCAACAAAACTGGAAAGGGCATTGAGGGCACCAGCTATCGGTTTCGCCTGGTCATTGGTGATCGCCGCCCGGGCCTCGCTGCTTTGCATCAACCACCAGTTAATGGTGTCGCCATCGGGAACGGCGCCGGCGGCCAGCTCACTGGCAAGATTCACCGCGGTATAGAATTTCAGTTTGCTCAGCTCACCGGTGGCGGGGTCGAAGAACACAGCACCGATCGCCACGATTGGCGCGTTGGGCTTATTACCCATGGTTTCCAGGTCAATCATCAGGTTGTTCATTGTTTTTTTCCTAGAGTTGGTGCTGCTGCCAGCGGTGCGGCGTGGCAGGCGTCAACCGCTGCTCGGTAAATTTCCTTAATCGTGCTCCAAGGCACGGTGATCTCTTCCTCAAACTCACCTCGGTCATTACAATCCATGCAGCCTTCACCGCCGCACTCATTGCATGTAACTGTCCGAGAGACTTTAAACTCCCCAGATAGCGCGCCTTTTGCGCCGTTAGCTGCGGTTAATGTCAGCGGCATGATGCAGTAGCCCTCTGGCACTGCTGGCGCTGCAAGATAAACAGGAATGACTGCACCGCCACCAGATTGAGGAAAGAGGTTAGCGGAGCCCCACTCGAAATCCCTATTAAATCCCGGCACTAAATACCCCACTGGCTGAGCCGGCTTTGCAACGCGGCAGGCTGAAATTGCGTTTTTAGCACGGTCCCAAGCTTCATGGTCGCGATCAGAAATACGGATGACTTCATCCATCGCTTCTAATAGTTCGTCGGTTACTGCCGGCGGGGCGGTGTATGCGGCCTGCATTCGCTCAAGTTTCACGTATTCCTGTACGCAGGTGCCTGTATAACCCGTGAGCCAATAAAAGGCTTTGTCCGGGTCAGTGACGAACGAGCAGACCTCTCCGTTATCCCAGCCCAACGCGAACAGGTCAGCAACAGGTTTGAATTGTGTCCCTTCCGTGGCCAGCGCCTCCCGGTTAGCCATCAACTCTAGTGCTATAGCCTCGGCCTCTTCTGCCGGGATTACAATATTGTGGCCTGCGCTGTATTTGGCGCGCCATGACGCGATAGTTTTCAGGCGTTCATTGGTTGGTTTCATGCATCCCCCTCTACGGTGAAGCCAGCCTTCCGCACTGCGCGTTTAGCCAGCGTAATCGCATCCTCAAACGCCTTTTGTTGCTCCGTCCAATAGCCGTTTGTTTTTGGCAACCGCACCGGCGTAGCCAGCTTGTCGCGTGCTTCATCGCGTTCTTTTGTGAGGTCTGCGACCTCATCCGTTGCCGCTATCAGCGTTGCCTCGATGTCTTTGACGTGGCGCTCAAGGCCGATAATGTGCTTATCCTTCGCTTCCAGCTCTGTCATTGCATCGGCATAGGCCTCCAGCACTACCGGCAGTAGTTCGGCATCGGCGAAAAGCTGCTGTAACGAGGGCTTATAGGCGATGCAGTCATTACCTGGATCCTGCATGTTGTAGACGTAGGTATCGTAGGCGCTCATCAAGCGGCCGAAGCCGCCGATACCATCCACCAGAACCTGCCATGCACGAAGCAGGAATAGTTTTTCCTGTCGTGATAGTTCCGTGTTGACCAGCTCTTCGGAAATTGGGCCGACTGTGTTGCGGCACCAGCGATCCTCGACTCGCTGCGCTGCATAGTACAACTTCCAAAACAGCGCCATTTCGTCGTCGTCGGGCCGCGCAATGCGTATGGTGTGGATAGTTCCCATTGTCACCCTCTCTCACTTAGCCGGCGGATCCGGCCGTAATACTCGCCAATATTCCAGAAGTGAATTTTCGTTCCGGGAATTACCTGGTCTGCGAAGCGTTGCGGCACGAACCACATGGCCACCTTTTTTTTCACAAATACGTCGCTCACCATTTGGGTGCTGACGCGCTTAGCCATGCTATTCCTCCCGGTTCTTAGCCAACCACTCGCGGTTGCCACGGGAAATCTGTGCGAACATATCCCGCTCACTTAGAAAACCGCACATCCCTTTGCCAGTTAGACGGATACCAAGCTTGTTGGCTTTGCCAACTGAACGACGAGATTTGCGCCGCGCCTTGCGGTTATACGCATTGCATACTTCTATCCAGCGATCTTTACCCCTGTTTTTGTAAGGAGCCCATGCCATGAGTTGGCGCGATGCTTGCTCCATGCGATGTGCTTTTTCTAAAGCGTCCAGATAGGTTGCTTTACTCATTTGTCCCCCTGGCGCCGTGCCGGGATTACGTCATCAACCGGCAGGCATTCATACTGCGGTGGTAACTGCTGCTGGTGGATATCCGCCAGGCAGTTGCTTTGATCTGGATACACCCAGCCTTGCGGAACGAATTCGCACGGCTGGTACGTGTAGCAGACAAGCAGGAACAGGCCGAACATCACGCAGCCCTCTTGGCGGTCAGCTCGTGGAAGCGCTGCAGGAACATAGTCCGAGCCTGCACCGGATTTACCGGAGAGACGAGAAAGTCTTCAGAAGGGGCGATCCCTTCGAGCATTGGCCACGGTGTGCCGTCGTCAATATCGAGGTCGCGGCGTTCGGTGGCCAGCATCACTAGATCCGCATGTTTGACTGCTGGGCTATTCGTAGCCGGGAGATTAAATTTATAACGAATAACAAAATCAATATTGTTTTCAATGCCACGATAATCAGGAATTAATTGCTTAAGAGGCGATGGGATATCTTTACAATAAGCTTCATGAGCATCATGTAATAATGCTTCAAGTGCATATTCAGCAGGCACTATATGACTGGCAATAACACAATGCTGAGCCACGCTATAAAATTCAGGGATATGCCCGTTAAATCGGCATTCATGTGATAACGCTTGAGCGATATCTTCAATGCAAATATCGTCAATGGTCGGCGCAGCGTAATCAAAACGCTTGCCAGTAAATGTTAGAATCCAAGACATAATTTTTCTCCACACAGTTTTTGGCAACACTTCACCAAATACCCCATCGCTGGGGTATTTGAGGCTGTATTACTGAATTTTAATTAAGCTTTAAATTTACCGATGAAGGATTCAACTTCAACGCCATCGAACTTGCTGATCAGCAGATCGCGGAATTCGGCGGCAATTTCTTCTTCCGCCGTTTCCAACTGAACAATTCGAAGCACCAAGATCGGCTTGTCGCTTGTGATAATGCTATAACGCAATTTGAAGGGGCGTTCACCCAGACCTTCATAAGGTACACATTTGAATTCGAATGCAGCTGGCATAACGTCTTTGCTCTTGGCTTCAACGCTTTCCATCAGCGAGCGTTTACCACTGAAATCGTTCTCTTCATGATCGGAGGTTGAGATTGATTCAATGGTGATGCGGCGAACGGCACCAACGGCCTGCTTGATATCAAGCACAGCGCCATCAGCATCAAAGGCTAACAGGAAGTCACGGTTATCTTCCAGCCATTCAGCCAGTTCTTTCTGGCCCTGTTTGCGGCCGTTGATCTCCAGCAGGCCAGTGAATGGTGCTGTTTTCTTCAGGGTAATGGCCGCTTTGTTGTCGGCATGGCCTGGGTTATCCAGAGTGCCCAGATTGAAGATGGTTTCGGCCTGCATGCGATCCGCATCGATGAAGCAACGAACGCCAGAACCAGCGTAGTCCGAAGAGTATTTTACGAAGTCTTCAATGCTGGTAGTGGTCATGTTTCCACGGAAGCGGAAGCGGTTTGCGTTGAAACCTTCCAGGTTGTGAAGATCAACATCATTCGGTAATACAGCTACAGGGCAATCGGTCAGTTCCAAATTCTTGAGTAATGATGCCGCAAGAGTGAGGTTTTTAATTTGTTCGATGGCAGAACCGTCTAATTGAGACATAAATATAATCCTATCTATTAATAAAATAACTGTGTTAATGAAAATGTCGCGGTATTACTGAGCGACGCGTAATTTACCGTCGGTCTTTCCATCAACAGTAAATAGCTGGCCTTGATCTTCTTGCAGAATTGTCAGCTTGCCACCTTTGCCAACGTACATTGGTGTTTCGGTGGTATCTTATTCTGAAACTTTACCGCGTGGGGTAGGGGTTACAAATTTAAGTTGGTGCTTAATACCAACACGTTTCTCTTCGACTGAATTGCTTAAGCGGTCGAGGTCAAAGGTAATAACAATTTTTCCCTTACCACCGTTATTGAGAACGCCCAAAGCCGTAGCGTTTAAAGCTGCTGAAATTTTATTTTGAAACACACCGGCATCCAGTTCGCCCAGAAAATCCGGTACGTTGGTCTTGCGGTCATCACTCATTGAATACTCCTCACACGAAGCGGCGATCGCCGCAGTTTTCTCCACACACCAGGTGGCGCTCCGTACCGGGGCTTTATACTGTGTAGGTTAAAAGGATGAACCGGCACAGAACGCCACCTGATGTGAAAAAAAATGCGGCCAGCCTACGAACATTATCTTCACCTCCTAGGGGTAGAAGCTCGGCGTGGCCGCCAAATACTACACACAGCACTTACTTGGTTGTGACACCAGGGCGCTACCCCTGCTTATTTCCGGCCGCTCGGTTTCTGTATTGGCGGTATGGTGGCCGCCCAGCCGATTTCCGGTCTTCCTCCCGCCTGCGGTGCAGTGCGCTTGCACACATCACAACGTAAAGAGCACTGCCGGTGTCCGAATCGAACGGACCTTTTCGTTGCCCATCGCCTAACGTTCTGGTCTAGGTGGCGTGAATTGAACACACCGTTATGCCTTGCTCGTCAGTGCTCTTTACGTTGTGTGCGATATCCCCACCTTGGTTCGGCAGCGCTACCTTGCCAGGGTGGGAACAAAGGGCAGTAACGCTGCCAGTCGGCTTATTGGTCTGATCAGGAATATCAAGTCCCAATGCGCGGGGTTTGCTCTCCGCCCCGGTTTTCCCCCGCTATTGTGTAGCGCGCAAACCGGGCAACCGCCTTCCACTCGGTGTGGCTTTCGCCAAATTAGGTGTGGTGGCTGGTAAACAACGCCCCCGAAGTTCCCAGCCTTAAACCACATTGGGCTGCCCACTCATGAGTTTCAGGATTCTCCACCGCTCCCAGAATTAAGGAATCGGGCGAGTGAGCATTCCGATGTGCGCCGGTCACCAGGCGACAGCCACCAAAACCATAAAGCCAACAGCCAACCAAAAATCCAGACACAAAACAGTCATTACCAACCACCATGCGCCTCGTTCACTCATGATTGCCTCGTTGAGCCCCGTAGGGCGTCCTGCCAGTTTGCTGTTGATGGAATGATAGTCACAAAATGTGTGCATAGTGTCAATCACTAAATGTGATTGATATGGTGTGATTATTATTTGTATATGATTTTGAAACGAAAAAAGCCGCAATCGCGGCTTAATTAGGAGCGTGGGAATTTATTGGAAGGTTTCTTCAGGCCATTGTGCGGTAACAACTTTGCCAATCATCTTGCAGTTTTCATCAAACGGAATGATGTCATATCGCTGATTTAGTGGTTCCAACTGAGGTTTGCCACCATATATTGAAAATTGCTTAAAAGTAACTTCATCGTTGTTAAGTCCCGCCACACAAAAATCCCCAGACTTGATATGAGGAATTTCACAAGGGTCTACCAATATCAGCATTCCCTCAGGAAAGCTTGGCTTGGCACCTTGCGGGGCAGTCATCGAGTGTCCATCAACCAACAACCAGAAAGAGTCCGCGCTTGCTTTGACCGTGGTTGGAATTAAACGAACTGCATCCCTCTCGGTATAGCTTCCTACATCATGGAAATGCCCCGCAGATACCTTTGCATAAAGCGGGTATTGATATTGGGAGGTCAGTTGGTGCGCTGAATCACCAAACAACAACTCAGCAGGGCTTACCCCCAGATACGAGGATAAAATAATTGCATCATCTGCGCTGATTTTTCGTGTCCCCAGCTCGTAGTTACCAATTCTAGAAGCAGAAGACCAGCCGATCTGCTTAGCAAGATCAGCCTGGCTTAACCCTTTGGCATCACGAAGCGCTTTTAAGCGTTCGCCTATGATTTCAGACAATGTTTTCATCCCTTCTTTTTACCACATAGCGTGGTCATAGTCCGCTCACGTATTGTAATTGACTGGTAATCACATTTTGTGTCTAATGGGGCTTCGTAATCACAAAGGAGCTTACATGAATAATATCGCTGAACAGCGGAATAAGCTCGGCATCACTCAATCCCAACTTGCCAAAGCATGCAGCATGGGGAAATCCCGGATCGCCAATTATGAAATTGGAATTAGAACTCCGGGCCTTCAAGACTGCCGAGTCATTGTTTCCGCCCTGAACAACCTGGGTGCCGAATGTCTTCTCGATGATGTATTTCCGCCAGAGAAAAATATTACCGCCCCAGCGGCTTAACCGTAACTACCAAAGGAAAACCAACATGGTAGAGCCAAATTTGAAAGAAGTAGTGAAGGGGATGTGCAAGGCAGTTGCTGGTGGCCGATCGGCCATGGCCGGCGCGCTGGGTATGTCTGAAACGGCGTTTAACAACAACCTTTACGAGAAGAACGGCTGTCGTTTCTTCGAGATCGGGGAACTGGAGGCAATGGAGGACATTTCGGACACGAACCTTCTGACTGAGTATTTTGCCCGGCGCCGCGGTTTGCTGGTGGTAGAAATCCCAGCGTTGGAAGAACTGGATCAGGTGGAGTTGTTCAGCAAAAGCATCCGCACCGCGGCGCACCGCGGTCATGTGGATCAGATCATTCAGGAGTCGCTGGCCGATGGAGTTATTGATGATAAAGAGGCCGCCGAAATCATGCGTTATCACCGCAAGCATTTGCAGGCGCGAGACGCAGAGGTTAGGGCGGTGCTGGCGCTGTTTGGCAAGAAGGCCAAGTGCCAAAAAGGTTGACGCCCAAAGTTGCAGCTCTGGGCGTCGGGGTGCGAATAAATCGTGTGTGGAGAAATAATCGCATGGGCAGTTTAACCAGAAAACCTATGGTGCCGCAAATTCGCTGCCGAGCAATGCCCGGTGGTAAATCTGCTGCGCCGTTTCGGTATGAAGTAAATGTACTTGGGCATTGGGAAGCCAGCAACTACCAGTTTGCGCGCTGGGTGGTAGATGGCGGCAAGTGGCTGGCGCGTGAGCGAGGTAACGTATGAATACTTTGATCACTTCGGCAGAGCAAACCATGAGCAGCCGTGAAATCGCTCAGTTGGTTGAGTCCCGGCATTCTGATGTATGCACCACCATTGAACGTTTGGTGAAGCGAAGTGCTATATCGGGGTATGCGGCAATGCCGTACACCCACCCCCAGAACGGTCGACAGTACAGCGAGTACCAAGTGAACAAGCGTGACAGCTACGTCGTGGTTGCCCAGTTATCACCTGAGTTTACAGCCCGCCTAGTCGACCGGTGGCAAGAACTGGAGAACCGGACCTCTGTACCTCAGTCACTTCCTGAGGCATTACGCCTGGCTGCTGATATGGCAGAGCAGAAAGCGGTACTGGAGCAGAAGGTACTGGCCGACGCCCCGAAAGTGGCCTTTGTGGATCATTACGTTGACGCCAGCGGTGCCAAGAGCCTGCGTGAGACGGCCAAGATATTGAGCATGCCTGAAAAGGCGATGATTGATGCACTGCTGCGCGACAAAGTTTTATTCCGTCAATCAGGCAATCTCCTGCCTCATGCCCTCCGCCAGCGTGATGGTCTTTTCACAGTTAAAACCGGGAAATCTGAATTTGGTCATGCCTTTACGCAGACCCGGGTTACACCCCGCGGTATTAGCTGGATTGCTGAGCGCTACGCCTCCGAGCTGATGGTGAACTGACATGACGAGTTTACTTATCCAGGCAGGCCAGCATTACCGCGACCGCAACCATGTGGTGGTACTGGTGCATGAAATTGATCAGGCCCGTGAAACGGTTTCCTACAGCCAGGTTGGCTACGAATGGACTATCACCACCGCGCTGATCGTATTCCGGTCACGATTTATCAGGTTTGACGTATGAGCAGAATTTTTGAAGTCGTTCAGGCCATGTCTGGGCAGAAGAACTGCATTGTGATTCCTGGCCCTTACTTGGATTTTTTTGCCAGTGATCAGCAGTCCTTTGCCTTGGCCGCCGTGCTGAATCAGCTGGTGTTCTGGACAGGGAAATCATCACAGGATGATGGCTGGTTTTACAAGACGCATGAAGAGCTTGCGAGTGAACTGCGCGGTGTCAGCGAAGACCAGGTGCAGCGTGTTGTCAGCAAGTTACGTAAGAGGTATTTACCCGGTGTTATCGAGGTGTCTACCCGTAAGGTAAATGGCACACCGAAGAACCACTATCGGATAGACGGTGACAAGCTAATTGCTCTGATATTCCCGCCAGCAGTGGAATCCGCAGAATCACGGAATGGAAAACGCGAAGGTGCGGAATCCATTACGCAGAATCACGGAATGGAAAACGCAGAAGTGCAGGAACAACGCCGCGATTCTGCGGAATCCTATCTCTATACAGATCATTACTCAGATCAGAACAAACAGATCATAAAACCTGTTGGTCAACTGGCCGAGCCAGCCGACCCGCAAGCGGATGACTCTCTGAAAATCGACTACCAGACGGTACTCAACGTATTCCACACGACGCTGCCGGAATTGCCCAAGGTGCTCAAAATGACTGACGGTCGCCGGAAGGTGCTGCGCAAGCTCTGGAAGGAATATGGCCTGAGCGAAGACAAATGGGGCGCTTACCTACGTTACATCGCCAAAAAGTGCCGCTGGATGCTTGAAGACCGGCCAGACACTACCACTGGCAAGACCTGGCGGAAGAAGGATTTCGATTACCTGATCACTGAGGCGTGCTACCTGAGCGTGAAAGAAGAACGAGCCAATGACCTGCCAAAGGTTCAGAAACTCGACAACGCTGCACGTGAAGAGGCTTATACCCGCTTGATCTCCCAACGCCGCAAACCTCGTAACGAGGTGGAAACCCTGGCCAAGGAAATGGCCGGATCATTGGGGCGCATGAGTGATTACGATGCCCGCCGGGCATGGACTGGTATCTGGGCGCAGGCAGTTACTAAAGCCAGCGAGAACGATTTGGGGAGATTGGCAGGATGAAACCAGCAACGCATCAAAATTTAGGCGTCACTGTATTCCCGCTGGTGGCCGTGCTGCAACAGGTTCGCCGCTGGTGGTCATTGCGGTATTTGCGCGGGTATTGGGCTGATGATCAGGATCTACGCCGTATCGCCCGGGAACGTAACTGGGTGCGCGTACTGACCCAATTCAACATCGAGGCGCGTTATCGCTTCATCAAGCTGCTGGCCACCGCTGAACAGCAAAGGGGGATCCTGTGAGCAATTATTGTGAAAGCCTCGCCACTTTACGTGAGCAACCGGCCCACCAGCTTAAAGAGGTTGGCGATCAGTGGTGCACTCCCGACGACCTGTTTTGGGGGATTAATGCGATGTTCGGCCCGCTGGTGCTGGATCTGTTCACCGACGGTGATAACAGTAAATGTCCGGCATTCTACACTGCGGAAGATAATGCCCTCACTCAGGACTGGTCAGCACGGCTGGTGGAACTACACGGTGCTGCTTTTGGCAATCCGCCATATTCCCGCGCCCAGCAGCATGAGGGGCAATACGTCACCGGTATGCTGCACATCATGGCGCATACGATGGCTATGCGTGAGCTGGGCGGCCGGTACGTTTTCCTAATTAAGGCTGCAACATCGGAAACCTGGTGGCCTGAGAAGGCAGATCACGTTGCTTTCATCCGTGGGCGTATTGGATTCGATGTGCCGAAATGGTTTGTCCCTGCTAATGAAAAACAGGTACCCACCGGCGCATTCTTTGCTGGCGCGGTCGTTGTATTCGATAAAACGTGGCATGGCCCGGCCACCAGCTACATCAGCCGTAGCCAGTTAGAAGCCCAGGGTTCAGCATTTCTTGATCAGATCCGCCGCGAAGCCGCACGCCTCGCACAATCAGCGGCACCCGAGCCAGTTGAAGAAATCACCAATACCGTCTGGCCGAAAGAGGTCATTTTCCTGCTTCAGCAAGTTGAAGGCACTGACCTGTTGCCAGATCACCTGCGTCAAAAGTTATGCCAGCACATCAACCGCCTGAAGCTGGAAGGCATGCAGGAACCTGAGATCGTTAACGCTATTACCGCCTTAGCAACTGCCATGGGAGCAACCGCATGAAAAAGGAAATCATTGTCGATAATTTTGCTGGTGGCGGTGGCGCTAGCACGGGTATTGAAATGGCCATCGGGCGCAGTGTTGATATAGCGATAAACCACGACGAAAACGCCATTGCGATGCACGAAACCAATCATCCTGACACGCTGCATTATTGTGAGTCGGTATTCGATATTGATCCTGTGGCAGCGACTGGTGACCATCCTGTAGCGCTGGCGTGGTTCAGTCCGGATTGCCGCCATTTCAGCAAAGCGAAGGGCAGTAAACCCGTGAAAAAAGAGATTCGCGGGCTGGCGTGGATTGCGATCCGCTGGGCTTTGGCAAAGCGCCCGCGCGTGATGATGCTGGAAAATGTTGAAGAGTTTAAAACATGGGGTCCGTTACTGACCGCCGAAGACGGCACAGAACATCCGGATCCAGCGCTTGCTGGCGAAACCTTTGCTGCCTTCATTGGCATGCTGACAACCGGCATTTCTCCTGATCATCCGGCAGTGGCAGAGTGCTGCGAAGTGCTGAACATCGATGCGGGAAGCGATGACGTGCGCCGCCTGGTCGCCGGTCTTGGCTATGTTGTTGGCCATAAAGAATTGCGGGCATGTGACTACGGTGCACCGACAATCCGCCGCCGGTTCTTCATGGTCATGCGTTGTGACGGCCAGCCGGTTAAATGGCCTATAGTCAGCCACGGTGACCCGAAATCACTGGACGTTCAGAGTGGGAAGCTGGACCCGTACCGTACGGCAGCTGAGTGTATTGACTGGTCCATCCCGTGCCCGAGCATTTTCGAACGCAAGCGGCCACTGGCAGATAATACCCTGCGCCGTATAGCCCGTGGTATTCAGCGCTTTGTGATCGACAGCCCGAACCCATTCATCGTGAAGTGCAACCACACAAGCACCAAGACAACCTATAACTGCTTCCGTGGCCAGTCATTGGACGAACCTCTGCAGACTATCACCAAGACCCACGATTATGCGTTGGTCACCCCCATGATCGCCGGTGCCGGTGGCTCTGAATATCAGGCAAAACCACGCAGCGCAGATCAGCCGATGCACACCATCCTGAAGCAATCGCGGGCTGCATTGGTTACGCCGATCATCGCGCGTATTGGTCAGACAGGTTTCGGTGGCGATCGACTGGCGTATGAAGCCGGCAAGCCACTGACGACCGTCACCACGAAAGCAGAGCATCTGGTGGTTGCCCCAATCATTGCACGGCAGTTCGGCAACAGTGTTGGCCATCGCACTGATGAACCAAATGGCACGATCACTGCGGGCGGCGCTGATTTGGCTGAACCGGCGCACACAGTGACGACTGTCGACCACCATGCCCTGGTAACGTCGAACCTAATCAAATTCCGCGGTACCTGCAAAGATGGCCAGCCAGTGACTGAACCTATGCCAACCATTACCGCCGGCGGTCTGCATATTGGGGAGGTGAGGGCGTTCCTGCTGAAGTATTACGGTAACGAAAAGGAAGGTGTAAGCCTCACAGATCCGCTGCACACCGTCACCACGAATGACCGTTTCGGCCTTGTCACTGTAGAAGGCATCGATTACCAGATCGTTGATATCGGCATGCGTATGCTCCAGCCACATGAGCTGTATGCTGCCCAGGGTTTCCCATCCTGGTACATCATCGATCAGGATTATCGCGGCAAGAAGTACGCAAAAGATAAGCAAGTAGCCCGCTGTGGTAACGCTGTTCCGCCACCGTTTGCTGAAGCGCTGGTGCGTGCCAATTTGCCTGAGTTGTGTGTTGAACGTAAAGAGGTGGCCGCGTGAGGATGTTACTTACCTCTTACCTTCAGCGTGACCTGGGTGTAGTGCTGCTGCGCCCAGGTAGCGATCTGCTGGATTATTTCAGTGGGCGTTGCCGTCTGCTGATTGCCAGTGAGCCGGAAGAGTTAAAGCCTCTGCCTTCCGGCCTGCTGCCGGTGGTAGATCAGCATCTGGCGGCAGATCCGCGGTTGTCGTCTTTCTTCCAACATGAACGGGTTATTGCTGCGGCTGGTGGTGATGGCGCGTTACGTGAATGGGCTAAGCGAGGCACAGGATGCCAGTGGGCCGCCGGCGACGATTACCACCATCATAATATGGACATCTTGAACTATGACGGTCGACCGATCCGCCTGTGTTGGCACCATGAGCACCTCCTGCGGGAGCAAACGTTGCCGGAGCTGGATGCCATCGCCGCGCAGAACGTCGCGGATTGGGTAGTTTACCGCGCTCGCTCTCATTTCATGTTTGGTGAAGACCACCAGCTTAGCTTGCCGGAGTTGTGCTGGTGGGCGGTACTGAAAGAGGTGTCTGATCTGTTGCCTGATGCGGTAGCCCGCTTTTCCCTGCGCCTACCACCAGCCACCATCCCAACGGGAACACGCAGAGAGGCCGATATTGTGTGGGAGAAAGCCCCACAGGCGATCATTAACGAGTGCGTGGAGAAGGTTAAGCCGGCGCTGAGCATTGATGTCGACCCCGAGCCACCAGCAGGATTTATGCTGCTGCCGAAGTTGAATCGCTGGGAGTGTGAGAAATACACCCAGTGGGTGAAGTCGCAGCCGTGCTGCTGTGGTTGCAAACGCCCGGCAGACGACCCGCACCACATTATCGATCACGGACTCGGCGGCACCGGTACCAAACCACACGATATTTTCACCATCCCCCTGACACGCGAATGCCATGACGAGCTGCATGATGATGTTGCCGCATGGGAGGCCAAGCACGGTAGTCAGTTATTCCACCTGGTGCGCACGCTGAACAAGGCATTTGGTATTGGGGCGATCAGTACGGCAAACAAACGCGGGGCAAAATTATGAGAGACATTCAGGCTGTTCTTGAACGTTGGGGCAGTTGGGCTGCTGGCGAACCTACTGGCGTTGATTATTCGCCGATCGCCGCTGGGTTCAAGGGGCTATTGCCACAAACTGGTAAATCACGGCTGTCTTGCTGTGATGATGATGGACTGGTGATTGAAGGATGCATGACACAACTGAAGCGCCGGCGCCCTGATGAGTATCAGCTTGTCGTGCTGCACTACATCTTCAACATGCAGAAGCGTGCAATAGCCAGGGCATTTAAGAAGGACGAGAAGCTGATCAGGATAGGACTGCAGATGGGGGAAAACTTCATTGAAGGGTGCCTATCTATGCTGGACATACGGCTTGAGATGGACCCGGAAGCCGAGTGTGAAAATATTTATGAAAAACCTCTAACGCGGTCCGCAAATTGTGTTTTAGTCTGATAAGAGTGGTTACGGAGTGACGTAGCTTATCAACTTTTAAAACCTCGCTCCGGCGGGGTTATCTTTTTTTTGAGATTGGCAATTAAAAAAGCATTTTTTGCAAAAAAACGGTCAAGACGATTTTATTGTCGATAAGCCTAACAATTTTTGTAACTTATCCACAGATTTACTCCGCGTGATAAAGGTTTGATGTTTAATTTTGTGGATAAAAATCTTTGCAAACGAATCATTTTACGTGATTCTCGCTCATTGTGCGTTATTGGGCTGGTGGTTTACTGGGGTCCTGTGGATAAAAAACTACCTTTATGGTAATAATAGGGTACAGAAAGTGCAGATCGTAAATCTGTGCACCAATCATAAAACCAGTATTGGTCTCTAAAGCTGTTAGTAAAAAGGCCGATATAGAAGGTAAGTTTTCCGTTGTACACGGAGATTTCAATATGCAAATGATCACATCATCTACAGTTGTTGGGTTAGCTCTGGCGCCACTTTTTTTTAGTGTGCAGGCTCAGGCTTTTCAGGCTCCAGCCCCGGTGGTTCAGATAGCGTCCAACCAGAGCTCTTCCGATCGCAGAGTTAGGATTACCATTGGCGCTCTGCGGTCGCTCGATTTTGATGTGCGTAAATCACTAAAAGCCCTGTCACTATCGAGTCAAAAGATGATGTCTGAAATCGCAAACACTTTGGACATGATTGATCGTGGGGAGGAGGTTGAGTTCAGTCACTCCCTTTACAACACTGCTATGAGTACGATCAAGTCAATCGAAGACACAACCGAAAGCACGCGAGAATTTTTTGATAAGATTTTGTGTGTGCTACCAGCACACTGTAAAGGAATGGTCGAAACACTGAAAAGTGATACCTTGGCTGGGATGCATGAGGTCATTGAATCTATGAATAAAATCGGCGAAATAGAAACAAAGTTACAAGAAAGAAAAATGACTGTTGTTGTCATTGATCAGGAGCGAATGACCGCTGCTTTGACTTCACCTCGCGTTATGGTGGATAGGAAGTTAAGTCGGGAAGAAAAGCGTAAGCTTATCTTACAGCACGCGTCATAAGGATTTGATGGATGACATTAACGTTTACGTGGTCTTTTAATAAACAGTTCGCCAACGAATTCAAGGCATTTCCTAAAGATCAGCAAGACAAAATTCTTGATTTTTTAGATGTTTATGAAGAGCACGGGATGTCAGATTTCAGTTGTTTCCCTGGCAAATTATGTTGTTCATGGCGTGGCTTAGACGATACAGATCCAAACTACCACTATTCTATCGCGAATAATCTTTGGCACTACCATGTTGGTTTGCCCGTATATGTCTCAGTACACCCAGGATTTATGACTTCGGACTGGGTGTTACATCTGCAGTGGGAGAGGGGAAGTACCCATATAGATATTGCTGACATGTATACGCACCATACAGCGGATGGGCAATTCTACTTGCCTTCACCGGCATATCTCCGACAAGCCGGTTAACGTCCAACATCACGATTATAAAGCCCCAGCCTAGCCGCTGGGGCTTTTGCATTTCAGCCCCAGCCAACATCCGACACACACCAGGCACACCCCGTATCGCCGACTCGTTAACGGTTGGTAGCCACGCCTTTGAAATAAGAAAGGCCCCTGGTGGGGCCCTGTGTCATGGTAGCAATGTACCCATTACTGTTGGCGACCCAACCAGTAAAGTGAACAACACGATAGTTCCGATAGTGACTGCCGTAGCTAGATCTCTTTTCATAGCCTGCCCCCTAAAGAAATACCGGCCTGTACCACAGACTGTCTTATTTGGTGAAAATGCCCGCGAGTGCGGGCTTGAGAAGCCATTTAAATACTACAAAAGTGTTACAAGGGTCATCCGGAGGTAATAACTTGTGATGACAATCCAAAACTAAGATTGTTCCCATTCCATTGCAAGGAAAAGGCTGGGTATTAAATCTTTTTAGGAAAAAACGCAAAAAAAAACCGCGCAGCGGCGGGGAGAAAGGATGATAGCTACAGGATTTTATTATTAAGACGATTTGGTGTTGTGTGTCGTCGTTTGGCGACAGTAGCCCACCAGTTTGTAACTGGCAAGTAAAAAGTCGCGTGCCACATACATATCAGAAAATCCGCAAAAAAATCCCGGAGCACGTCCGGGATGAATCCGCGATAATTAAGTTGCGTGACTATATGTGTCACTAAGTAAAATGTAGGGAAACCCCCACACCATTTCCAATACAAAAATCTTATGAAGACCACCTTCGGGTGGTTTTTTCGTTTCTATCACCCGGTACCGGGACTAATCCCCGGAAGGGGGAGGTATGAAGATGGATAAATACAGCTCCCAGATTTCGTACTGGGTCGCTTCGCTGCTGGCTGCCGCCGGCGCCATGACCCTGCAAGATTGGGCGGTGCTGGTGGGAATTTTAGTCGCCGTGTTTACTGCGGGAGTGAACTGGTATTACAAACGCAAACTGGTCAATAAGCTGACAGCCGTCGGCTATGACAAACAACGAGCTAAGGCCGCATACAGAGCCATGAGTGAGTGAAACCATGAACCCACAACTCAGAAATAAAATCATTGCAGCCATAACCGGCGGCGGTGGAGCGATTGCGATTGCCACTGCAATGTTAGGCGGGCACGACGGGTTAGAGGGACGCCGCTATGTGGCTTACCGTGATGTAGTCGGTGTGCTGACGGTCTGCGACGGCCATACCGGCGCCGACATCGTCCAGGGCAAGCGCTACAGCGACGCAGAGTGCGATGCGCTGTTGAAATCTGACCTGCAGAAAGTCGCCCGGGTTGTTGATCCCGCCATCAAAGTGAAAACCACCGAAACCCAGCGCGCCGCTATTTACTCGTTCTCGTACAACGTCGGCCCGTATGCGTTTGTCGGTTCCACGATGCTGAAAAAATTGAATGCCGGCGACCCGGCTGGCGCATGCAACGAGCTGAAGCGCTGGAAGTATGCCGGCGGCAAAGAGTGGAAAGGGCTTGTCACCCGCCGTGAAGTCGAAAATACCGTGTGCACCTGGGGGCAATCATGACCGGCTGGGTGAGCAAATTAGCCGGCGGCTGCCTGGTGGTTCTGTTGCTGGTGGCAATAAGCCTCGGCGGTTACAGCTCGCTGTTGTCGCATCGGTTGGAGTTGGCGCGGCAGCAAGCAGCTGAGCAGCAAACGACGCTGACACAGCAGGCGGGGCTTATCGCCACGTTGCAGACACAGGACGCGCAGAACCGTGCGCTGATGGCGGCGCAGCAACAACAGGAACAGCAGTTGCGCCAGCAGGCCGATATCTATCAAAGGAAATACCGGGATGCGATCAAGAACGATGAGTGTGCCCGCCGCAATGCTCCTAGTGCTGTGCTTGACCTCATGCGCGAAAAGGATGCCAACGCCGCCAGCGCCAATAGTCTTGCTCCCCCCTGAGTCGGTATTCAAGCCATGCGAACAGCCAATGCTACAGGGTGACACCTGGGGCGATATCGGCAGCCATGCATTGGCACTGCAAACGGCTTTATCAATCTGCGCAGGACAGGTGGGTACGCTAAACAAATGGCGCGGATCGATTGAGTAATAAATTTATTCAGATAGTTGGTCTTAATACTGCTGTGATAAATTATCTACAAATCAACAAATGTAGAGAATATAATGATTTCACGTAAATTTATTGCACTTGCATTCATTTTAACTGGCTGCGCTTCTATGCCGCAGGGTGCAGAGAACGTGCATATTGTTAATGGTAACTATGCCTTCACTGCTTCATGCAAATCGCTCGGTGCAGTTAGTGATTCAGTAAGTGGCTGGTCATTTGGCACAGTTGATGAGGCGAAAACTCAAGTAGCATGGAATTTAAGAGCAAAAGCTCACAATCAGTTTGGGGCAGATACCCTAGTAATCGATGGAATTGATGGATTTACAACGGTCTCAGGTTCAGGAACTGCACTGAAGTGCAACCAGTAAAGTTGGTATCGGTGGTCTTCACTGAGTGCCTCCAATAATGCTAACATCATCCTCTCAATTGGAGGGGATATGTTATTAGCTGATAAGATTGCATTTTGTTCAATGGTTGGGACGTGGGTTGCAGCTATAGCCGCAGTAATAGCTTTAATTTTCGCCAAAATGACTTTAAATGCATGGAAAGAAGAGAAAATTGAGATCGCTAAAATTGAGTGGGTCGCGGCATTGGTTGATTATTCATCAAATATATCTTTCCTTCCCGAAAACATTCACTGGGAAGAACTAAACGACAAAGCTCATTTAGAACGTATTGCCGCGCTGATGTACGATTGCATCAAACGTTGGAAAATTTTCCAAACCTACCTCGATCTAAGTGAAAAAAAGAAGTCACAGTATGAAGACCTGTACTTAGAGAAGTGGCAGCACTTTTCAGTCGAACTCCATAATGGTTATATGAATGGTGTCGTGTCGAAATCTGATGTAAAAAATTACTGCATTGCTCTTTATAACTCATAGATAAAAACGATTTCGCCAGATTATTTACATAATTTGTAAAACTACTGGCATCTGCTGATGGCTTTTTTATTGCCTTCATAGAGCTGCTTTCCGAGGTTGTAGCGCGATGATGTATAATCCTCCCCAACAGGAGGATCCCATGACCAAATCATTCAACCTTGCCAACCTCTCCAAAGAGGACATGGACAAGACAAACGTAGACCTTGCAGCATCAGGCGTAGCGTACAAAGAGCGCATGAACCAGCCAGTGATAGCGATGCAGGTAGAGAATGAGCAGCCAGCGCACCTGCGTGAATACTTCCGCGAGCGCGTGGCTCACTACAGAGAGGTGAGCAAAAGGCTACCAACAGGCTCATCAGCGGTTTATCAGCAAATGGCTGAGGCCAACGGCAAGAAGTAACAGAACATCGAAAATGACCCGCTTCGGCGGGTTTTTTTATGCCCGCAAGACAGGAGAAGAAGACCATGTTGACAGTGAAATTCCAATACGCCAACGGCGGAGATCGCACCATTGAAGCACGTGAGGTAACTCGAAATGCTGACTCGGCAATTTTCATTGACCGACCAGGCACCACAGATGGAGTGACAGAACGAGTTGACCTATCGTCTGGCGACACGCTGTATGTGATGAACGAAAGGGGGAGCACGGTGGCTCGATACTTCGGACCAAATAAGCCCCCCCGCAGTGTAAGCATTACAGAAGCCCTTCGCCGAGGGGCTTCGATAATGCACGGTAGCCATTTCCCCACATCTACCGCGCACGCTTGTGAATGATAACCATTATCAAAAGGTACTCCCAAGGGGGGACCCCAGCCACGGGGCGGCAACCTCGCGGAAAACGGCTAGTTTTTCGCATTTCATTGACATCATCATCATCTGTTCACTCGATTGTTTTTCTTGGTAATTTTTTTTCGAGGATGTCGAATTGTATGAAAAGTGTTCACCATCATGGATAAAGAACTGGAAAACGTCCGACTGAACCTGAACCAACTCGCGGCAATCACTGGTGCACACAGGCAAACCATTGCAGCTCGTCTGAAAAACGTCGAACCCGCTCCCGGCAGTAATGCCAAATTGAAACTTTATACCTTGCCAGATGTGTTGGCCGAGTTGGTGAAGATTGCACCGGTGGCCGATGTTGACGAAATGCTGCCGCCCGATCGCAAAGCCTGGTTTCAGTCAGAACGTGAAAGGCTCAAATTTGAGCAGGAAACGAGCGAATTGATTCCGGCTGCAGAAGTTGCCCGCGAGTTTTCTGCAATGGCAAAAGCGATGGTGCAGGTGCTGGAAACATTGCCGGATATCTTGGAGCGTGATTGCGCGTTGTCACCATCAGCAGTTTCTCGGGTGCAGTCCATCATTGACGATCTGCGTGATCAGATAGCGCTGAAAGTTATGCAAGCTGATACAGAGATCGAGGAGGAAATGCCCGAGGAGGATTAATGGTCGCACAGGCATCAGCCGCAGAAACCCGGCGGAACATGGCCGGTATTATTCAGGCACCGCGCCGAATGCCGGTTGCTGAAGCTGTTGAAAAGTTTATGCGTGTGCCGATGGGGGCGGGAAACTCCGTCAAGTGGGACCCGACTGTGGCACCTTATATTATTGAGCCGATGAACTGCCTGGCATCGCGTGAATACGATGCGGTGGTTTTCGTCGGTCCAGCGCGTACAGGTAAAACGATCGGTCTGATTGACGGCTGGATTGTTTACAACATCGTGTGCGATCCCGCCGATATGCTGGTGGTGCAAATCTCGGAAGAGAAAGCACGAGAGCACTCTAAGAAGCGACTGGCGAGGACGTTCCGCGTAAGCCCTGAAGTCGCCAAACGTCTCAGCCCGCGTCGTAATGATAATAACGTGCATGACCGTACCTTTCTGGCCGGAAATTATCTAAAGCTGGGCTGGCCATCGGTCAATATCATGTCTTCCTCGGACTATAAGTGCACCGCCCTGACTGATTACGACCGCATGCCTGAGGATATCGACGGCGAGGGGGACGCTTTCACACTTGCATCTAAACGTACCACTACGTTTATGAGCGCCGGCATGACCCTGGTAGAGAGTTCACCAGGCCGAGATATCATTGATTCAAAATGGCGTCGCCGCTCAGAGCATGAGGCTCCGCCAACGACGGGCATTCTCTCCCTGTTTAACCGTGGGGACCGCCGTAAGTTGTATTGGAAATGCCCGCACTGCAGTGAACATTTCCAGCCGATCGAGGAGGTCATGACTGGATATCGCGACATACCCGATCCAGTAAAGGCCAGCGAGGCAGCGTATATGTGTTGCCCTCATTGCAGTGGCACGATAACGGCAAACATGAAACGCACCTTGAACCAGGAGCATGTGTGGCTGCGGGAGGGGGAAACGATTGATGCGGACGGCAACCGAGCAGGGGAACCGCGCCGCTCTCGTATAGCCTCGTTCTGGATGGAAGGTCCTGCGGCGGCGTATCAAACGTGGTCACAGCTCGTATATAAGCTACTCACCGCAGAACAAGATTATGAAGCAACGGGATCGGAAGAAACGCTCAAGGCGGTAATTAATACTGACTGGGGGCGGCCGTACTTACCGCGGTCGGCAACCGAACAGCGGAAATCAGATGCATTGATGGCTCGTGCGGAGGCCGTCACGAAGCGCGCTGTTCCCGAGGGGGTTCGCTTTCTGGTGGCTACGGTGGATGTTCAGGGCGGGAAAAACCGTCGTTTTGTCGTGCAGATCATGGGATATGGCGCTCATGGTGAGCGCTGGCTGGTGGATCGCTACAACATCAGGCAGTCGATGCGGTTCGATAAGAACGGTGAAAGCCTGCCGGTGGATCCGGCCGCCTATCTCGAAGACTGGGACTTATTGTGCACAGATGTGCTGGATAAATGCTGGCCAATGGATAAAGACCCCAGCGTGAAAATGCCGGTGTTGGCCATGGCCGTTGACTCCGGCGGTGAAGACGGTGTAACGGGTAATGCGTACGATTTCTGGCGCAAGTGCCGCCGTGATGGAGTGCATAAACGAGTTTATCTCTTCAAGGGCGACAGCCAAGCCCGCAGCAAGTTGATCAGTAAAACATTCCCCGATAACACAGAACGCTCAAACCGGCGCGCACAAGCGCGCGGGGATGTGCCGCTTTACCTTCTTCAAACTAACGCTCTGAAAGATCGCATTAATAACGCACTGCTGCGTGATACGCCTGGAGCTAACTATGTGCATTTCCCTGATTGGATTGGTGAATGGTTTTACGACGAGCTGACATACGAAGATCGAGGGACTGATGGAAAGTGGAAAAAGCCGGGGCGTGGTGCCAACGAAGCATTCGACTTGATGGTCTACGCCCAGGCGCTGGTGATCTTGCGAGGTTACGAGAGAATTAAATGGGAGAAACCGCCACCATGGGCAGAACCATTTGAATATTCAACCTCTTCGCCACCCGCAGAAAAATCTATATCCCGCCAAAAAACAGTACACGAAACCGAACAAAAAGAACCCGCCGGCGATGAAGGTAAACCTTCGGCGTGGGCACCTATTAATTCTGCAGGAGGGTGGCTATGAATCAGGCCGATATTGAAAACATGATCCAGTCCTACTTTGAGGCGGAAAAGGCGGTTCTTGAGGGGAAGTCGATCACGTTTAACGGCCAATCGATGACGATGGAAAGCCTATCCGAAATTCGAAAGGGGCGGGCGAACTGGGAGAGAAGGCTCAGCGATCTGATCGCGGCGCGGCGGGGGCGACCCATGTACAAATTGTCGAGGTTCCCATGAGTTTTATCGATGATGTGATCGGCATTCTCTCCCCTGCGTGGAAAGCCGGACGGCTGCAAGCCCGCTATAAGATTGCTGCCTATGAGGCGGTCATGCCTACGCGAACACACAAGGCGCGCCGGGAAAACCGTAATGCCAATCAGCTGACGCAGTTTGGTGGCCGCTCATTGCGAGAGCAGGCGCGCTGGCTGGATAACAACCACGATCTTGTGATTGGTTTACTGGACAAGATGGAGGAGAGGATTGTCGGTGCTCGGGGAATCGTTGTTGAACCCCAGCCATTACTCCTAACGGGCGCGGTGGCGGATGAACTGGCCAAAGACATCCGGGCGGCGTGGGCGGAATGGTCTGTGGCGCCGGAAGTTACCGGGCAGTATACCCGGCCGGTGATGGAGCGGTTATTGGCTCGCACCTGGCTAAGGGACGGTGAAGTATTCTGCCAGATGGTTAAGGGGACCGTGGCCGGGCTTAAGCCGCAGGCCGGCGTGCCGTTCTGGCTAGAAGCTCTTGAGCCCGATTTTGTGCCGTTGGACAGTAATGACAGTAGCTTGGGACTGTCCCAGGGGATTTTCCTCAATGACTGGGGACGCCCAAAAAAATATCAGGTTTACAAATCCCTCATCACGTCAGGTATTGCGCTGGGCAATATCAAGGAGATCGATGCCGAGAGCATGCTGCACCTGAAGTTCGTGCGGCGATTGCACCAGATCAGGGGGAATAGTCTGCTGTCTGGCATCCTTATCCGTCTGAGCGCGCTGAAAGATTATGAAGATGCCGAGCTGACTGCGGCGCGGATTGCCGCCTCATTGGGTATGTACGTCAAAAAAGGTGATGGCCAGTCGTATCCAGACGGTGATGACAAAGAGGATCGGGAACTGGATATCGTGCCTGGCATGCTCTTTGATGGGCTACAGCCGGGTGAAGATATCGGCATGATCAAATCTGATCGCCCCAATCCTAACCTTGAAAATTTCCGAAATGGTCAGTTACGGGCAGTTTCCGCTGGCAGCCGCGGCAGCTACTCCAGCATCGCGCGGGATTATAACGGTACCTATTCCTCACAACGGCAAGAGCTTGTGGAGTCATTCGAAGGTTACAACATCCTGCAGGACTCGTTTGTTGCCGCGATATCACGCCCGAATTACCGAAACTGGCTGCAGATGGCGATCACTTCTGGCGTGATTAAAACGCCGGCTGATCTCGACATGAAATCACTGTTTAACGCCGTGTACAGCGGCCCGGTAATGCCTTGGATTGACCCACTGAAAGAGGCCAATAGCTGGAAAGTGCAGGTACGTGGTGGTGCTGCTACAGAAAGCGACTGGATCCGTTCTCGCGGTGCTAATCCGTCAGAAGTTAAACGCCGGCGCAAGGCCGAAATTGACGAAAACAACACGCTGGGGCTGGTGTTTGATACCGATCCCGCCAACGACAAAGGAGGCACCAGTGCCGAAGCAACGAAACGGGGCGAGTCGTCGTCCGAAAGCGAACACCGGAAGAAATAACTCTTGGTTTCGCATGCAGGCTAAGGCCAACAGCTCCGCCGATATCTACATTTATGACGAGATCGGCTACTGGGGGATCACGGCCAAGCAGTTTGTAAAAGATCTGCAGGCGTTGGGCGACATCACCCAAATTAACCTGCATATCAACTCCCCGGGTGGCGATGTTTTTGACGGCATCGCCATTTTTAATGCCCTGAAAAACCATGGCGCCGCGATCACTGTACATATTGACGGCCTGGCGGCTTCGATGGCGTCGGTGATCGCGATGGTCGGTAACCCCGTCATCATGCCAGAAAACACCATGATGATGATTCACAAGCCCTGGGGCTTCGCCGGCGGCGATGCCAATGACATGCGGGATTACGCAGACTTACTGGATAAGGTCGAGAACGTATTGATCCCGGCTTATGTCGCCAAAACAGGAAAGTCGGCAGAAGAAGTCGCCGCAATGCTTGATGATGAAACCTGGATGGATGGCAAAGAATGCCTTGCTTTAGGTTTCGCTGATCAGGTCACCCCCTCTCTGCAGGCCATGGCCTGTATTCATTCCAAACGCATTGAGGATTTTGAAAAAATGCCAAATTCTATCCGTAACCTGATCACCCCACCGCGTAACAGTACTACTCCAGCTCCACAGCCTGCACCACAACCAGCACCGACCACACCAGAAAATAGTGTGGATGCCGCCACGATCCGTGCACAGGTGGTGGCAGAACAAAAGGCCCGTGTGACTGATATCAATAACCTGTTCGCCATGTTTGGTGGCAAGCATCAAGAGCTGCAGGCGAGTTGCATCGCTGATATTGATTGCACTGTCTCCGCAGCAAAAGACAAATTGCTGGAAATGCTGGGTAAAGGGACGACTCCATCGGACAAAGCCACGATTGGCGCACAAGCGCATATCAGTAACGGGAACATTGTTGGCGATGGTGTACGCCAGATGTTGATGGCCCGCGCCGGCTATGAAGAGCGTGACAACAGCAACGCCTATAACGGTATGACGTTGCGCGAGTTGGCGCGTATGTCGCTGACCGAGCGTGGGATCAGCGTTTCGACGCTCAACCCGGTTCAAATGGTCGGTCTGGCGTTGACGCACAGCACGTCCGACTTTGGCAACATTCTGCTGGATGTGGCGAACAAGTCGATTCTGCAGGGCTGGGAAGAAGCGGCCGAAACGTTTGAACAGTGGACCAAGAAAGGCCAACTGTCAGACTTTAAAACCGCGACCCGCGTCGGTCTGGGTGGGTTCCCATCGCTGCGTCAGGTTCGAGAAGGAGCAGAGTACAAGTACGTTACCACCGGCGATCGCGGTGAAAAAATTGCGCTGGCCACCTATGGGGAAATTTTCTCTATCACCCGCCAGGCCATCATCAACGACGATCTCAACCAACTGACGGATGTACCGATGAAGATGGGCCGCGCGGCGAAAGCGACGATCGGCGATCTGGTTTATGCCGTATTGGTGGATAACAAAGTTATGTCTGACGGTAAAAAGCTGTTCAGTGCCGACCATAAAAACATGACCAACGGCGCCATTGACGTATCTAACCTGGATAAAGCCCGTCAGCTGATGCGTACGCAGAAAGAACCGACCACCGGCCGCTCGTTGAACATTCGCCCAGCCTTCCTGCTGGTACCGACCGCTTTGGAAACGATCGCCAATCAGACAATCAAGTCGGCCAGCGTGAAAGGGGCCGATATCAATGCCGGCATTATCAACCCGATCCAAAACTTTGCCTCTGTGATCGGTGAAGCACGTCTTGACGATGCTGATCCTGCCGCCTGGTATCTGGTATCAGCCAAGGGCAGCGACACCATCGAGGTTGCATATCTCAACGGCGTTGACGTGCCATATATCGATCAGCAAGAAGGTTTCAACACTGACGGTATCGCGACCAAGGTTCGCATTGACGCCGGCGTGGCCCCGATCGATCACCGCGGCCTGACTTACTCGTCCGGCAAATAAGCCAACAGCGCAAACATTACGGCCCTAACGGGCTTTTTTTATACCTGAAATTCGGCCCCTTAGGGGGCTGTATGGAGAGTTTCAAATGGCTACGAACTTCGTGCAAAACGGCAACACCATCACTATTACGGCCACAGCGAATATCACCAGTGGCGCCCCGGTTATTGTTGGGGACCTGGTCGCTGTGGCGATCACTGATATCGCCAGCGGCCGCACCGGTGATGGATTTGTCTCCGGGGTGTTTCAACTGCCTAAATTGGCGGCAGATGTAATTCCGGCCGGTAAAAAGGTGTTTATCAAAGATGGCGTGGTGCAGTTGGCATCGGCGGACGCTGTGGCTGCCGGCTATGCCTGGGAAGCTGCGGCAAAAGACGTCACTGTGATTGCGGTAAAACTCAATGGCTAATCCGTTTGACAGGATAGCCGCGCGGATGGACAGCGTCACACAATTCCGGCTCGGCAAGCCTGTCATGCTGAATGGCGCGCCTCATGTTGTAGTAGAGGCCCATTTTTTACCAGAGCTGCAGGCGGTCAGTGGGGACGGTATTTCGCTGGTAGTGTTCACCGAGGGATACCGGCCCCGACGTAATGATCCGGTGGAGTTTGACGGGAAAACTTACATCGTGACGCGTTACCAGCTCTTCAACGGTAAGCCGCACATCTGGATTGAATAGGGGAGCAGCCATGAAAGGCATTGAACAGGCCATTCGTAATCTGAACACCCTCAGCAAGTCTATGGTGCCGCGTGCGACGGCGCAATCGCTCAACCGCGTGGCCGGACGGGCAATCAGTCGAAGTACCAAGCTGGTGGCCGAAGATGTACGGGTGCAACAGAAACTGATAAGGCAGCGTGCCCGATTGCGCAGGGCCAGTGCCGAACAAAACCCACCGAGGGCATCGCTCTCAATTAACCGCGGTAATTTGCCGGCGATCAAGCTCGGAGCGGCACGAATGCAGCTATCCCGCCGCGTTGGGTTTATGGGTAAGCAGGGCAGCGTGCTGAAGATTGGGCGCTATACCTTCCGCAACGCATTTATACAGCAGTTGGCCAACGGTCGATGGCATGTAATGAGGCGCGTCGGTCGGTCACGATATCCGATCGAGGTCGTCAAAATCCCATTGGTGACACCGCTGACCAAAGCCTACCAGGAGGAGACGCGGCGTTTGCTGGAAACCGATATGGGCAAGGAAATGGGGTATGCCCTGAAAAACCAGCTGCGGCTTTATCTTGTGAGGAGAATTGGATGATTAAGCATGCGGAGATCCGCAACGCAGTACTGGACCGTTGCCGCGCAACAATCACCGGAGATGTGACCTATTTCGACGGCCGCCCGGCGTTCGTCGATGAGAACGATTTGCCGGCAGTGGCCGTATTTCTTGATGATGCACGTTATACGGGCGCATCGCTGGATGAGGACAGTTGGCGCGCCATATTGCATGTCGTGGTGTACCTCAAAGCCAGCCAACCTGATGCGGCGCTGGATCAGTGGGTAGAAGAGAAAATCTATCCTGTCCTGAATGATATTCCTGATATGGCCAACCTGGCAGAAACCATGGTTCCCGTGGGTTACGACTACCAACGGGATGATGAAATGGCCACCTGGGGCGCCGCAGATCTTTCCTACCAACTGACCTATACCATGTAAGGAGCCTGATAATGACAACTCCAAACCCTTTGGCGCCGGTAAAAGGCGCCGGGACAACTTTTTGGCTTTATACGGGCAATGGCGACCCGTACAGCAACCCGCTCAGTGACGATAACTGGGCGCGTCTGGCGAAGGTCAAGGAACTGCAGCCGGGTGAAATCACTGCTGATTCCTATGACGACAGCTATCTGGAT
>Ga0213820_1000013_pt1 | contig 278993 bp, 234 predicted proteins | sample MC6MC0910MG_FD_179889 | JGI IMG/M metagenome (GOLD analysis project Ga0213820, IMG submission 179889) | Enriched soil aggregate microbial communities from Iowa State University, Ames, United States - MC6-MC0910-MG | ecosystem: Environmental > Terrestrial > Soil > Unclassified | place: USA...
CACGTAATCCAGGCGATCCATGTAGCCGATCGACTGGTTGAACGGCTTGGACTCGGCCAGCTTTTCGGTACCACGGTGCAGCAGGCCCACGTGGGGGTCGGCACGCATAATGGTTTCGCCGTCCATTTCCAGGATCAGGCGCAGCACACCGTGCGCGGCCGGATGCTGCGGACCGAAGTTCATCGTGTAGTTGCGGATTTCCTGGCGCAGTTCGGCCGGGTTGCTCGCAAAGGCCTGGCTGGCCTGGGTGAATTCACTCACTTGCTTGCCTCCGACTGCGCGGATTCACCGGCAGCGGTCTGGAAACGGGCGTCGTCACGGATCACGCGCGGCACGCCGACACGCGGTTCGACCGAGGTCACCGGTTCATAGATGACGCGCTGTTTTTCTTCGTCGTAGCGCACTTCGACGTTGCCGATCAGCGGGAAATCCTTGCGGAACGGATGGCCGACGAAGCCATAGTCGGTCAGGATGCGGCGCAGGTCCGGGTGACCTTCGAAGATCACGCCGAACAGATCGAACGCTTCGCGCTCGAACCAGTTCAGGCCCGGCCAGATATTGGTCAGCGAGGCGACCACCGGCAGCTCCTCGTTCGGCGCAAAGCAGCGGATGCGCATGGTGAGGTTGTGCTGGTAGGAACGCAGCTGGGCGACCACCGCGAAACGCCGCAGCGGGATCGGCTGCGGCTGGGCACCATCGCTGGTTTCGCGGGTGGGGAATTCACCCCAGGCGAAACGACCGACGGACTTGCCCTCGACGCCACGGCTGAAACCCTGGGACGACACGTCGGCCGTATCCCATTCGTCGCTGCCGTAGCCGAGATAATCCAGGCCGCACAGGTCAACGGCCTGCTCGAAACCGAATTCGTCGCGCAGCGCCAGAGCGGTGGCATGCCAGTCAGCGGCGGGCACTTCCAGCGTCACTTCGCCGCGGGGTTCGACCACGAAGACCTGCGCACCTGCGAAACGTGCGGAAAGTCGGTCGATGAAGGAATGTGCTTGCTCTGCCATGGGGGCTTGGCGTGCTCTTGTCAGGAGGGATGTCAGCGGGCGATGGTCTGCGTACGCCAGATCTTCTTCTGCAACTGCAGGATCCCGTACACCAGCGCTTCGGCGGTAGGTGGGCAGCCGGGGACATAGATGTCCACCGGCACCACGCGGTCACAGCCACGCACTACTGCATAGGAGTAGTGGTAGTAGCCGCCACCGTTGGCGCAGCTGCCCATCGAAATGACCCACTTCGGGTCCGGCATCTGGTCATAGACCTTGCGCAGGGCCGGAGCCATCTTGTTGACCAGGGTGCCGGCCACGATCATCACGTCGGACTGACGCGGTGACGGGCGGAACACCACACCGTAACGGTCAAGATCCAGGCGCGCCGCACCGGCGTGCATCATTTCCACTGCGCAGCAGGCCAGACCAAAGGTCATCGGCCACATCGAACCGGTACGCGCCCAATTCAACAGCGCATCCACGCTGGTGGTCACGTAGCCCTTTTCGAGCAGGGGGTTGTCGCCTTCGGGGCGCAGGATGTCATCGACCCGCCCTTCCGGGACCGGGTTGTTCATCAGGCCGTCGAGCGTCTGAATTACTCCCATTCCAGCGCTCCCTTCTTCCAGACGTAAATGAAACCGAGGAAAAGCATGCCTACGAAGAGGCCCATCGTGACCAGCGAACGTGCGCCCAGCTCCATGAAGACCTGGGTCCACGGCACGATGAAGATGATTTCCAGATCAAATACGATGAACTGAATCGCGATCAGGTAGTAGCGCACATCGAACTTCATGCGCGCGTCCTCGAAAGCCTCGAAGCCGCATTCGTACGGCGAGAGCTTTTTAAGATCAGGACGTCGGGGACCGAGGAATCGGCCAACCAGCATCAGCGCAACGCCGATACCGGTGGCAACGATCAGAAACAGCAGAGACGGCAAATATTCGGCCAGCACAGCGATTCTCTCTTGCCTCTGCCGCTGCGCCTGCAGGCGCTTTGGCATGGGGGAGTGGACGGATACCGCTACCTGGCGCTTTGCGCGCCAGACGAACCCGCTTACAAACAAATGGTGCCCAAGAGGGGACTCGAACCCCTACGACTCTCGTCGCTACCACCTCAAGGTAGTGCGTCTACCAATTCCGCCACCTGGGCTTACGATCGCACCGGTTGTTCTCCAGTGCGCCGCATATTGTAACCGTCTTCAGCGAGTCTGGGTGCCTTCCGAAGGCTTTTCTTCACCAGATTTCGGAGTTTCTGCCTGAGCCGGCACAGTGGCCGACGGAACAGGCTGCTGCGCCGGGGTTTCCGGGGCCTTCGGCACGGCCGGAAGCTCGCCTGCCGGTGCGGCCGGCGCAGTGGCGGCCGGGGCCGACATCAGGCCGAGGTCCTGCTGTGCTGCCGGACGCGAGCCATGGCTGGCGTACCAGGCCATGAAGAGGCTGATGCCGAAGAACACCACGGCCAGCCACTTGGTCGACTTGGACAGGAAGTTGGACGCGCCACGCGCGCCGAACACGGTGCCCGAGGCGCCGGCACCGAAACCCGACCCTGCGGCCGCGCCGGAACCACGCTGCATCAGGATGAGCGCGATCATGGCCACTGCGACCAGCACGTAGACCACATTGAGGATCAACATCAGCATTTCGAATCCGTCCTCGGACATGTCGTGCCGGCGGTTGGGCCGACAACGTAACTAATTAGCGCCCCGCCGCCGCGGCAGCGATGGCAAGGAAGTCCGCGGCCACCAGGGAGGCGCCGCCCACCAGCCCACCATCGACATCGGGCTGTGCGAACAGTTCCGCGGCGTTGTCGGGCTTCACGCTGCCGCCATAGAGGATCGACAGTGAATCCGCAATTCTAGCATCCAGCTTGGCCACTTCGCCACGGATGAACGCGTGGACTTGCTGGGCCTGCTCCTTGGAGGCGGTCCGTCCGGTACCGATGGCCCAGACCGGCTCATAGGCGACCACGGCCTGGGCAAAGCCGGCGGCACCCACCAGTTCCAGCACCGGGGCCAGCTGCGAGGCGATGACCGCCTCGGTCTGGTTGGCTTCACGCTGCTCGAGGGTTTCGCCGACGCACAGGATCGGGGTCAGCCCGGCATGCAGGGCGGCGGCGAACTTGCGCGCGACCAGTTCGCTGCTTTCGGCGTGGTACTGGCGGCGTTCGGAGTGACCGACCAGGCCGTAGCGGGCGCCGACTTCGGCCAGCATGGTGGCCGAGACCTCACCGGTGTAGGCGCCCTTTTCATTGCTGCTGACGTCCTGGGAGCCGAAAGCGACGGCGCGGCCTTCGAAGGCTTCGACCAGTTCGCCCAGGTACGGCAGTGGCGGCAGGACGACGACTTCGACGCCCGGCAGCGGGAGGTCGGCAACCAGGTCACTGACCAGGTCGGTGGCGAATTGGCGGCTGCCGTGCAGCTTCCAGTTACCGGCGACGATCTTGCGGCGCATGGCGGGGGCTCCTTTGGGTATCAGCCGGCCATGATAACGGATGCAACGAAATGGCGCGGGCGGGAAAACGCTTACATTTCAATTGGATATTTATTTTTCACTGCGGGCGGACGTGAAAAGCAACGGCCACGGCAGCGGTAGAGGTGCCCGGGCTGGGTGGGCGTGGGTGGGACAGCTATGTGCCCGGGGCGGCATTGAGTCCGCCCTGCCCTCCGGCGAGGAAAATCTGTCGGGGGCGCCATGCCCAGCCGGGACCGTCGGGCGCCATGGATGGCGCACGTCGAGCCCCCATGGACGGGTATACGGCGCGTCCCGGCTGGGCATGGCAGCGCTAGCCCAACACGGGGCAGCAAATAGCCGACCGCAGCCGGGCCAACATTGTCTGGAGCCGGCCAGTAGCCGGCACTACGCAGAATGAAGAAGGCCGCCTTTCGGCGGCCTTCGTGGCTCACTTCAGCTTGATCTCGCGCAGGCGCTCTTCCAGGAAGCCGTGGGCGGTGATCGGCTCCGGGTAGCGGCTCGGGTTTTCCGGGGTGATGCAGGTCGGCAGCACGTCGATCAGGAAATCCGGGTTCGGGTGCAGGAAGAACGGCACCGAGTAGCGTGGCTGGCGCGCCTGTTCGCCCGGGGGATTGACCACGCGGTGGATGGTGGACGGGTACACGTGGTTGGTCAGGCGCTGCAGCATGTCGCCGATGTTGACCACGATGGTGTCCGCGTCCGAGGTGAACGGCACCCACTTGCCCTCGTGCGACTGCACTTCCAGGCCGGCGGCGCTGGCGCCGACCAGCAGGGTGATGAAGTTGATGTCGCCATGGGCACCGGCGCGCACGTTCGGGATGTTTTCGGCGGTGATCGGCGGGTAATGGATCGGGCGCAGGATCGAATTGCCGTTGTTGGTCTTGTCCGCGAAGAAGTCTTCGGGCAGGCCGATGTGCAGGGCCAGCGCCGACAGCACCCGCGAGCCCAGCGCGTCCAGGGCCTGGTAGATCCCGTAGCCGCGCTCGCGGAAGCCCGGGACCTCGCTCGGCCACAGGTTGGGGGCCATCACGTCACGGTACGGGGAGTCGTCCGGGATTTCCCGGCCGATGTGCCAGAACTCTTTCAGATCGAAGTGCTGCGAGCCCTTGGCGGTCTCCACGCCGAAGGCCGTGTAGCCGCGCGCGCCACCGCTGCCCGGTACGTGGTACTGGCGCTTGGTCTCTTCGGGCAGCGCGAAGAAGGCCTTGAAGACCTCGTAGGCGGCGTCGATATCGGCCTGCGGAATGCCGTGGTTGCGGATGCCAGCAAAGCCCCATTCGCGGTAGGCCGCACCCAGTTCGGCCACGAACGCGTCGCGGTCGGTGTCAAAACGGGTGATGTCGAGGGTGGGGATCTGGCTCACAGCGATTCCTGCTTGTTCATGGTGGTCGGTGGGCCAGCTGTGGCCCGGCTGAACATTGTGCCAGATCGGGCCAACCCCGCCACCGATACATTGATACAAACCGATACAATGCGCGCGCCCAGACGGCCAGAACGGGCCAACGGCGACGCTCACGCGCCGCCCCCTTTACTCCTTGCGTCGCCCGGTCCGCCTGATGGTTGCCCTGCCCTCCCCCTCATCGCCGATGGCGTTGCGCTGGCTCACGCCGGCAGGGCCGACCCCATGGCCGGTGTGCCCGCACGACCTCCTACCCACGGCACCGCACAGCGCATGGGATGCGTTGGCGCGATCCCGCAGGCAATGACGATGGCCGCCCGCGTCTGCCGCGGGCGCTTTTCCACACATGGACTGTCCACCGATGAACGCTCCACTGAAAATTCTCCATACCGAGGCTGCCAAAGGATTTGGCGGGCAGGAGATCTACATCTACCGCCACATGCTGGCCATGCGCGACCGCGGCCATGACGTCTCGCTGCTGTGCCAGCCCGGTGCCCGCCTGGGCGAGATGGCGCGCGAAGCCGGCTTTACCGTGCACGCGCTCAAGATGGGCGGCCTGCTGCGGATGCTGCGCGGGATCTGGTCGGTCTCACGCCTGGTGCGCCGCCAAGGCTACGACGTGGTCAACACGACCAGCCGCCGCGACAGCCTGATCGCCGCCGCCGGCGCCCGGCTGGGCGGCACCCCGCTGGTGGTGCGCTCGCGCCACCTGATGAGCCCGATCAACTCGCTGCTGACCTACACCGGCCTGCCCCATCGGGTGATGACCGTGAGCAGCTTCGTCAAGAAGCTGATGGTCAGCCGCGGCATCGCCGATGCGCACGTCGGTATCGTCCCGCCGATCGCGGTGCCGCCGCAGTGGTCGCAGATCGCCAAGCGCGATCCGTGGCAGTGCCTGCAGGATACCCGCGCCGAAGTGCGCGCCGAGCTCGGCTTCAGCGACGCGCAGATCGTGGTGGGGTGTGTGGCGGTGCTGCGCGAGCCCAAGGGCCACCTGGAACTGCTGCAGGCCATGGCACCGCTGTGCCGCGCCGATCCGCGCGTGCAACTGGTGATCGTCGGTGACGGCCAGCCAGTGATGGACCGCCTGACCGCCCTGCGCGAGCAGCTCGGTATCGCCGCGCAGGTCCATCTGCTCGGCTACCGCCAGGGTGCTTGCCGGCTGATGACCGGCTTCGATATCTTCGCGCTCGCTACGCACAAGGAAGCGGCCGGCACGGTCTTCCTCGAGGCGGCCTACGTTGGCGTGCCGATCGTGGCCACGCGCGTGGGCGGCGTGCCGGAAATGGTGGTGGAAGGCAGCAATGCCCTGCTCGCGCCACTGGGCGACCAGGCTGCGCTGACCCATGCACTGCGCACCTTGATCGAGCAGCCCGACCGCCGCCAGCAGATGGGCCTGGCGGGCTGGGAATGGATGCGCAGTGCCCGCCGTTTCACCCCGACCGGTCACACTGAAGCGACCGAACACTATTACCACCAGTGGTTGAAGGAACTGGGCCATGGCCAACGCTAGATCCGTCCCGGTGCTGATGCACCACCATGTCTCCCCGTCCCCGGGGATGATCACGGTCTCGCCGGAGAATTTCGAAAGCCAGATCGCCTGGCTGGCGGCCAACGGCTGGACCTCGCTGACGCTGGACCAGTACGCCGATTTCCTCGCCGGCAAGCCGACGCCCGCCAAGTCGATCGTGATCACCTTCGATGACGGCTACCTGGACAACTGGGTGTACGCGCACCCGATCCTGGCCAAGTACGGCATGCATGCGGTGGTGTTCGTGGTGACCGGCTGGATGGGCGAAGGCGATGTCCGCCCGCATGCGGGCCAGGCCGGTGCCACCCTGCCCGCGACACCGGACCATCGTGGTTGCGAGGCGGCGATCCTGCGCGAGAACCGCCCGGACGAGGTGATGATGCGCTGGAGCGAGGCGCGCGAGATGATCGCCGCCGGTACCTTCGAGGTGCACTGCCACACCCATACCCATACCCGCTGGCTCAAGCAGGACATCTCCCGCGAGCACAAGCGCCAGGGCATCAGCGGCGACCTCTCGGTGGCCCGCGAGGTGCTGCAGCAGCAGCTGGGCGAGGTCTCGGACACCCTGTGCTGGCCCTATGGCGACTTCGACGAAGACTACGTGCAGATCGCGCGGGCGCAGGGCTTCAAGTACCTGCATACCACCCACCCGTTCGGCCGCAATGTGGTGGGCGGCGATCCGGAGCACATCTACCGGTTCGCGATCCGCGACCGGCCGGCGAGCTGGCTGCGCAAGCGCATCGCCTACAGCTACCACCCGCTGATCGCGCCGCTGTTCAACCGCTTCAAGGCGAAGAAAAAGAAAATGGTGCCGGGGCCGTAACGCGCCGGCCTGCTGCAACGAAAACGCCCCGGTTTCCCGGGGCGTTTTCAGTTTCCGGCATCACTGCCCGGCTCAGGCCGCGGCGGCCGCCTTCACCGCCGCCGAGAGGCTGTCCAGCGTGGACTGCATCAGCTCGGTGCTGTCCGCCTCGACGGTGACACGCACCACCGGCTCGGTGCCGGAGGGCCGCAGGAACGCGCGGCCGCGCCCTTTCACCGCCTGCTGCGCAGCTGCCAGCGCGGCCTGCACGCTCTCGGCCTGCACGGTCGCCTTGGCAGCGCCCTGCAGACGCACGTTGACGGTCTTCTGCGGCACCTTGTTGAGCACCGACAGCACCTGGCGCAGCGAGGTGCCGTCACGGCGCAGCACTTCCAGCACCTGCAGCGCACTGACGATCGCATCACCGGTGGTGGCGCGATCCAGGCACAGCAGGTGACCGGAGGCTTCGCCGCCAAGCACGCCGTTGTTTTCGACCAGTGCCTGATGCACGTAGCGGTCACCGACGTTGCTGCGCTGGAACGGGATGTTCAAGCGTTCCAGGGCCTGCTCCAGGCCGAAGTTGGTCATCAGCGTGCCGACCACCGGGCCATGCAGGCGACCGCTGCGCTGCCAGGCCTGGGCCAGCACGAACAGCAGGTCATCGCCATCGACCGGGTTGCCCTGGTCATCGGCCATCAACACGCGGTCGCCATCGCCATCGAAGGCGATGCCGAAATCGGCGCCGACCTCGCGCACTTTCGCGGCCAGGTTGTCGATGTGCATCGAGCCGACGCCATCGTTGATGTTCAGGCCGTTGGGTGCATCGCCGATGCTGACCACCTCGGCGCCCATCTCGCGGAACAGCAGCGGAGCAACGTGGTAGGTGGCACCGTGCGCGCAGTCGAGCACGATCTTCAGCCCACGCAGGTCGAACCCGCGCGGCACGCTGGCCTTGCAGAATTCGATGTAGCGACCGACCGCATCGCGCGCACGCATGGCCTTGCCCAGCCGCTCGGACTCGACCGTGGTGAACGGCGCATCGAGCGCGGCTTCCAGGGCCAGCTCGGTGGCGTCATCGAGCTTCTCGCCATCGGCGGAGAAGAACTTGATGCCGTTGTCGTAGTGCGGGTTGTGCGAGGCGCTGATGACGATGCCTGCATCCGCACCGAGGGTGCGGGTGAGGAAGGCCACGGCGGGCGTCGGCATCGGGCCGAGCAGCTGCACGTCCGCACCGGCGGCGACCAGCCCGGCCTCCAGCGCGGCTTCGAACATGTAGCCGGAGATGCGGGTGTCCTTGCCGATCACCACCACCGGGCGGTGCCCGTTGCGTTCGGTCAGCGCGCGCCCGAGCGCATTGCCCAGGCGCAGCACGAAATCGGCGGAGATGACGCCCTCACCGACCTTGCCGCGGATGCCGTCGGTGCCGAAATACTTGCGCGACGCCATCAGGCCGCCGCGTCCGGTGCGGGCGCCGGCTGGCGTGCCAGCATGGCCAGGATCTCGGACAGGCGATCGCGCATCTCGCGACGGTCGCAGATCTGATCGATCGCGCCGTGCTCGAGCAGGAACTCCGAGCGCTGGAACCCTTCCGGCAGCTTCTCGCGCACGGTCTGCTCGATCACGCGCGGGCCGGCGAAGCCGATCAGTGCCTGCGGCTCGGCGATGTTGATGTCGCCCAGCATTGCGAACGACGCCGACACGCCACCGGTTGTCGGGTGGGTCAACACCGAGATGTACGGCAGGCCGGCGTCGCGCAGGCGACCCAGCGCGGCCGAGGTCTTGGCCATCTGCATCAGCGAGAACAGGCCTTCCTGCATGCGCGCGCCGCCGCTGGCGGAGAAGCACACGTAGGGCGCGCCGATCTCCAGCGCCTTTTCCGCGGCCAGCGAGAAACGCTCACCGACCACCGAGCCCATCGAGCCGCCCATAAAGGCGAAATCGAAGGCCGAGGCGACCAGCGGGCGGCCCTTCATCATTCCCTGCATGGCGATCAGTGCGTCGTACTCGCCGGTGTTCTTCTGCGAAGCCTTGATGCGCTCGCTGTACTTCTTCTGGTCCTTGAACTTGAGCAGGTCCGTCGGCCCCAGGCGCGCACCGATCTCGGTGGTGCTGTCCGCATCGAACAGCGCGGCCAGGCGCGCACGCGCGCGGATGGCCATGTGGTGGCCACACTTGGGGCAGACTTCCAGGTTCTCTTCCAGCTCAGGACGGTAGAGCGCGCTGCCGCAGCTGCTGCACTTCTCCCACAGGCCCTCGGGGACGCTGCGCTTCTTGCTGGGGACGTTGTCGGTGCGGATGCCAGACGGCATCAACTTGCTGAGCCAACTCATGCGGGATGCTACTTCCGTTCAGGGCGGCCCGGGGGCCGCAAAGGCGGACAGTCTAGCTCACCGTTTCCATGCTCGGGCACCCCCCGGCGGTTGCCGGGGGGCTGACGTAAACCATTCTGGTACGTACGTTTACGTGCTTCAGGCGGCGTCGAGGGCGCGTCGCAGCGGCGTGAGGAATGCCTGCGCGGTCTCTGCCGCGGCCGTGGCATTCGGCGCCTGGCCCAATGCAGCCACCAGCGCGCTGCCCACCACCACGCCATCGGCCTCCACGGCCATGGCCGCGGCACTGGCCGCATCCTTGATGCCGAAGCCCGCCACCACCGGCACGCTGGAGCGGCGGCGCAGATCACGCAGGCGGGCACTGGCAGCGCTGCTGTCCAAGCGCTCGGACGCCCCGGTCACGCCGGCGAAGCTGACGTAGTACAGATAGCCCTGGGCCATCGCGGACAGGGTATCCAGTCGGGTATCGGCGGTCGTCGGCGAGGCCAGCAGGATCAGCGCCAGGCCCGCCGCGGTGAAGATCTCGCGGGTTTCGGCCGCTTCTTCCGGCGGCAGATCGACCAGCAGGATGCCGTCCACGCCCGCAGCGATGGCGGACTGCGCGAAGCGGGCCGTGCCGTGGATCTCGATCGGATTGAGGTAGCCCATCAGCACCACCGGCGTGGTGGCGTCGTCCTTGCGGAACGCAGCGACGGTTTCCAGCACATAGCGCAGCCCTGCCCCCCGCGCCAGCGCACGCTCGGAGCTGCGCTGGATGGTCGGGCCATCGGCCATCGGGTCGGAGAACGGCACCCCCAGTTCGATGACGTCCGCACCAGCGGCGGCCAGCGCATGCATCACCGGCACGGTGGCGTCCAGGCCCGGATCGCCGGCCGTGATGAAGGGAATCAGCGCCTTGCGACGTTCATCGCGCAGGCGGGCAAAACAGGCATCGATACGGTCCACGGACATCTCAGGCACATCCTTCAATCAGTTCAACGGCGCCACTGGCGCCCCAGTACAGCTTCGATATCACCCCGTCGAAGATCTCCAGCCGGATCGCCAGATCCGAGCCGGGGTCCTGCCAGGTCAGGTATTCGCCCGTTTCCGGGTCATAGGCATGCGGCGCGCGGGTGCTGCCGGGCGGCAGGCGCTTGAGCGCTTCATCCAACGTCATGCCCAGGCGCAGGCCGAACGGCCCCGGCTGTGTGATGGCCTCGTAGGACTCCTCGATCGGGGCCAGCTCGAAGCGCTGCACGTGGTCATCCTCGACCATCATCGAGACGCCTTCGGGCAGATTGCCCCGCTCGTAGTATTCGCAGGCACCGCCGGGCTCGCCTTCGCTCAGGCCGGCCGAATGCCACGGGCCATCGGCAGCGAGCTCGGTGAAGCGCTGCCCGATCAGCACATCACCGGCGTGATCCAGCGCGACCGAGACCACCGACGGCGCGGCCTCGTCGACAACGGCAGCCTCCGCTGCGGCCGGCGGCGGCGGCTCATCCTCGATCGGGCGGTTGGCGATGTCATCGTCATTGCTGGCCAGTTGCCGCGCCGGCGCAACCGCGCCCACCGCTGCAGCAGGCGCCGGCAATACCGGCGGATCCGGCGGCGTACATCCGGTCAGGCCGACCACCATCAGCAGCGCACTTCCCTGGCGCAGCAGCGGATTCACAGGACCAGACCCTCGCGTGCGGCGATGGTATGCACGTCCTTGTCGCCACGGCCGGACAGGTTGCACAGCACCAGCTTGTCGCGCGGCAGATCGCGCGCGATCTTGATCGCCTGGGCCACCGCATGGCTGGATTCCAGCGCCGCCAGGATGCCTTCGCTGTGCGCCAGCTGGTGGAACGCGGCGAGCGCTTCGTCATCGGTGATGCCGACGTACTCGGCGCGCCCGGCATCGGCCAGGAAGGCGTGCTCCGGGCCGACGCCCGGATAGTCCAGACCGGCCGAGACCGAATGGGTTTCGGTGATCTGGCCGTCGTCGTCGCAGATCACGTAGGTGCGGTTGCCATGCAGCACGCCCGGGCGGCCGGCCGCGATGGAGGCGGCATGGCGGCCGGTCTGGATGCCATCGCCAGCCGCTTCGGCGCCGACGATGCGCACGTCGCGATCGTTGAGGAACGCATGGAACAGGCCGATCGCATTGCTGCCGCCGCCGACGCAGGCGGTGATCGCATCGGGCAGTCTGCCGTAATCGGTGAGCATCTGCGCGCGCGCCTCGCGGCCGACGATGGCGTTGAAATCGCGCACCATGCGCGGGTACGGATCCGGGCCGGCCACCGTGCCGATGATGTAGAAGGTGTCGCGCACATTGGTGACCCAGTCGCGCATGGCTTCGTTGAGCGCGTCCTTGAGCGTGGCCGAGCCGGAGGTGACCGGCACCACCGTCGCGCCGAGCAGCTTCATGCGGTAGACGTTGATCTTCTGCCGCTCGATGTCGGTGGCGCCCATGTACACCACGCACTCCAGGCCCAGGCGGGCGGCCACGGTGGCACTGGCCACACCGTGCTGGCCGGCCCCGGTCTCGGCGATGATGCGCTTCTTGCCCATCCGCGCGGCGAGCAGCGCCTGGCCGATGGTGTTGTTGATCTTGTGCGCGCCGGTGTGGTTCAGATCCTCACGCTTGAGCAGGATCTGCGCGCCGCCCACCTGCTGGCTGAGCCGCTCGGCGTGGTAGATCGGGCTGGGCCGGCCCACGTAATGGGTGAGGTCCTTGTCGTAGGCGGCGATGAAGGCCGGATCGCGGCGCGCCTGGTCATAGGCGGCGGCCAGTTCCTGCAGCGGCCCGATCAGGGTCTCGGCGACGAAACTCCCGCCGTAGCGGCCGAAATGGCCGTTGGCATCGGGGTAGGCATGGAAATCGACGATGGGGGAGACGGGGGAGGCAGACATAGCGAGACAGCCGGTGGAGACAGGCTGCCAATTTAACGCACCTGTCATGACAGGAATATCGATAATATCTGTCACGACCTGTCAGGAAAACTCACATGACCGACGGACCGTTGCCCCCGCTCAATGCCCTGCGCAGCTTCGAGGCCGCTGCTCGTCTGGGCGGGGTCGGCCGGGCGGCCGAGGCCCTGTATGTCACCCATGGCGCGATCAGCCGCCAGCTGCGCCTGCTGGAGGAACATCTGGGCGTCGCGTTGTTCCAGCGCGAGGGACGCGGGCTGCGCCTGACCCGCGCCGGTGAGGACCTGCAGGCGGCTTGCGAGGGTGCCTTCGGACAGATCCGCGACGCGGTGGTGACGCTCAAGCGCCAGCAGCGGCCCGACGCGCTGGTGCTCGGCTGCAGTGGCAGCATCCTGGCGCGCTGGATGATTCCGCGCCTGCAAACCCTTCAGAGAGCCCTGCCCCAGCTGCCGCTGCACTGGTCCGCACAGGACGGCAGCTTCACCGCCGACCAGCAAAGCCTGGATGCGGTGCTGCTGCTGGCCCAGCCGCCGTGGCCGCGTGGCTGGCAGGTGCGGGAGCTGGCGCCGGAGCGCGTGGGCGTGGTGATCAGCCCCCACCACCCGGCAGCGGCACGGTTGCGCCATCAGCCACCGTCAGCGTTGCTGGCCGAGCCCCTGCTGCACACCACGTCGCGCCCGCAGGCGTGGCCGGCATGGGCCCTGTCGCATGGGCTGGACCCGGCGCGGCTGCAGCTGGGCAGCGGCTTCGAGCATCTCTACTACCTGCTGGAAGCCGCGGTTGCCGGGCTGGGCGTGGCGATCGCGCCGGAGCCGCTGGTGACCGATGAGCTGGCGGCCGGCCGGCTGCTGGCGCCGTGGGGATTCGGCGCCACCGGCGGATTCTGGGTTCTGGCGACGCCGGAGGGCGTTGCGGATGCGCGGGTGGATGCCTTGGCCGGGTGGCTGCGGGAGCAGCTGGACGGATGAGTGCACGGGTGTATCAGGGGGCCGGCCAACGGCCGGCACTACCGGGGGCTGGGCGCAAGGCCCGAGGTGGACGGATCAATCCGCTTCGTGGCAATCCGCGCGGCGCACTTCTTCCACGAACTTGCGCATCTTGTAGCCGTCCTTGATACCCGGCTCGGACTCGATACCGCTGGAGACATCCACGCCCCACGGCAGGGTCGCGACGATCGCATCGAACACGTTGTCCGGGGTGATCCCGCCGGCCAGCAGGAATGGACGATGCAGGCCGGTCGGCAGGCGGGTCCAGTCGAAGGCCACGCCGGTCCCGCCGCCGCCACCGGGGGCGTGGCTGTCGAACAGGAACCCGGCCGCACTGGGGTAGCGCAACTGCAGCTGACGGGCGTTGACCTCGTCCTTGCCGCCCATGGCCACGGCCTTCAGGTACGGCATGTTGAAGCTGCGGCAGAACGACTCGTCTTCATCGCCATGGAACTGCAGCAGGGTCGGCCGCACGGTACGCAGCACCTCGCGCACCTCTTCCTTGGTGTTGTCGCGGAACAAGGCCACCACATCCACCATCGGCGCGATCGCCTGGCGCATGGCGCGTGCCTCGGCCGGCGCGACCCGCCGCTTGCTCTCGCGGGCGAAGATGAAACCCACCGCGTCCACGCCGAGCTCGCCGGCCAGGCGCACATCGCCGGCACGGGTCATGCCGCAGAACTTGATACGGGTGCGGTAGAAGGAGCGGCTCATAAGGTGACCTCGGCAGGCAGCTGCCAGTTGTCGGGGTACAGGGGACCAACGAAGACCAATCCCTGCGGCGGAGCGGTCGGGCCGGCCACGGTGCGGTCGCGCCCGGCCAGCAGCTGCTCCATCCACGAGACCGGTTGCTCACCACAACCGACCAGGATCAATGAACCGACGATATTGCGCACCATGTGATGAAGGAATGCATTGGCCTGAACGGCGACCTCCACCACCTCCCCCTGGCGGGTCACCGAGAGCGACTGCATGTTCCGGCGCGCGTGCAGGGCCTCGCATTGCACGCTGCGGAAGGCACTGAAGTCGTTCTCGCCCAGCAGGGCCTGCCCTGCCGCATGCATCAGCCCGGCATCCAGCGGCCGGCGCTCCCAGCTCAGGGTCTGCCGATACAGCGCCGGGCGGACCTGGCGATTGAGCAGGCGATAGCGGTAGCGGCGCGCGCGCGCGGCGAAGCGCGCATGGAACTCATCGGCCACCGGCACGCACCAGCGCACGGCGATCGAGCGCGGCAGGCGGGTGGTGGTGCCCAGCATCCAGCTGCGCGGATCGCGCACGACCTCGGTATCGAAATGCACGACCTGGCATTCGCCATGCACGCCCGCATCGGTACGCCCCGCACACACGACCTGGATCGGTGCATTGGCCACCGAGGACAGCGCCTCCTGCAGGCTGGCCTGCACGCTCGGGCAGCCGCTCTCACCGAGCTGCTGCCAGCCTTTGAATTCGCTGCCGTCGTATTCCACGCCCAGTGCGTAGCGCATGGTGAACCTCTGTGTTTTGGGGGACCGGCGCAGGCGCCGGGGGTGCATCAGGTCGCGTCGCGCTCGGACCACACGGCCAGCTCGTTGCCACCGGGTTCCAGGAACTGGAACCGGCTGCCGCCCGGGAAGGCGAACACCGGTTTGATGATCTGCCCGCCCTGGGCCAGCACGGCCTCCAGCATCGGCTGCAGATCATCGGCGTAGATCACCAGCAACGGCGCCCCACCCGAGGCGGTCTGCGGCGCGCCGCGGAAGAAGCCGCCCTGGAGGCGTCCATCATCGAAGGCGGTGTAGTCCGGGCCGTAATCCACGAACGACCAGCCGAACACCTGCTCGAAGAACCGGCGGCTGGCGGCCGGATCGCGCGAGGCGAACTCGACGTAATCAAGCCGGCGTTCGCGGGTTGCCAACGGGCGGACGTCGCTCATCCCAGTCGCGCCAGCAGTTCGCGCGCTTCGGCCTGGCTGTGCGGGTCGGCACCGACGGCCACTTCGTGCAGCAGGGTGCGCGCGGTCTCGGCGTCGCCGAGGTCCAGATAGGCAATGGCCAGTTCCAGGCGGTCGCGGCCAGGGCTGCCGACCGGGGCGATGGGGGCCTCGTCGACCGGCGGAGCAGCGGCATCGGCATCGGCATCGGCAATGTCATCCGCGCGGGCCGGGTCGTCCGCACTGGCGATGACCGGCGCAGCGTCGAGGCCAGCGCGATCATCGCTCGCATCCAGACGGTGTTCTTCGCCGGTCACCGATTCGTCCGGGAATTCGAAGACGCCACGGAACGAAGGCTGTGCGGCGGCTTCCAGCGCGTGGGCCGGCGGCTCGATCAGCGGCACCGGTTCACGCAACAGCGCATCATCCACCGTCACATGCTGCGCGTCGGCGTCGATGCCGTAGGCCGACGCAGCGGTGGCCTCGACCTCGGGCAACACCGGCGCCTCGTCCGTCACGTCAGCACTCCACTGCGGCGCGTCCAGGCGATCGTGCGGCTGCGCATCGTGCGTGGAGGGTGCCAGCGAGAACACCGGCTCGCGGCGGAGCCCGGCGTACACATCGTTCTCTGCAACGGCTTCTTCGTCGGGCACGCGCTGTGCGTCATCGTGCTGCGCCGCCAATTCGTCCACATGGTCAGCAGCAGGCACGGCGGCGGCCAGCGACGCAGCCTCAAGCCCATCGTTCGCCAGCGGTGGCAGCGGCGACGGCTTGCGACGGCGCACCAGCGCCCAGCCCCCGACCACCAGCAGCAGCACGACCAGGCCCAGCCAGTACCAGCCACCGCCGGCGCTGTCGCGCGTACCGGGCGCCTGCTCCAGACGCTGTTGTGCGGCGGCCAGGTCGGTGTCCTTCATCGCGATCAGCGACTGCTGCTGCGCCTTGAGCTTTTCCAGCTCGGCTACGCGCTGACGCAGTTCCTGGATCTCGGCATCGCGCGTGGCAACGTCTTCTTTGGCCTGTCGCAGTTGTTCGTTCGCCAGCATGTCGCCCTCGGTGCCGGCAGCGGTGCCGGTGGTTGTACCTGCGGTGGTGCCCGCGGCGGCAACGGCCGGCGCGATTTCAAGGCGAGCGCCCTGGTTGGCGGCCGGGGCCGCGGTTGCCGGTGCCGGTGCAGCGGCGACGCCACTGTCGGCCGGTTGCGGGATCGCCGCCCGCGATTGCCGCCACTGCGCGGTGTGTTCGCGCACGATCGCCGCGGCCTGCTGCGCATCAATCTGCGCCAGCGCATCGGCGCCTGGCGTGCGCAGCACCGCGCCCTGTTTGAGCAGGTTCACGTTGCCACGGATGAAGGCTTCGGGGTTCGCCCGCAGCAGCGCGATCATCGCCTGGTCGCGGTTGATGCCCTGCTCCCGGGCCAGCGAGCCCGCGATCTGCGACAGCGTCTGTCCGCGCTGGACGGTGACGCTGCCATCGGCCGCAGCACCCGGCGCGCCAGGTGCAGCGCGTGGCGCGGCCGGGCGCGACGGGGACGCCGGTTCTGCGCGGCGCGGCGTGGCGGCGACAGGTGCCGCCGGCGCTGCCGGCTCACGAATGATGGCATTGGACATCGCGCCCGCCGGGGCGACGATCTCCGGCTCGGCCACGGCGGCGGCGCTGTTGGGCGCATCCACCAGGGCGGAATATTCACGGACCAGACGGCCCTGCCCCCAATCGGCTTCGATCAGGAAATTCAACGAGGGGGTGGCCACCGGCGCATGGCTGCTGACGCGCACCACGGCGCGGCCCTGCGCATTGCGGGTCAACTCGAACTGCAGTTCGCTGACCAGCCCGGACGGCGGCTCCAGCCCGACCCGGGCAAACGTCGCCGGCGAGGCCAGCGCGACGCGGAGGTTTTCCAGCTCGGACGGATCGGCGGAAATGACGGGGATTTCGGCCAGCAACGGCTGGCCCGGCTTGGACAGCACCCGGATATCGCCCAGGCCCAGGGCCATGGCGGAACTGCTGGCCAAGGCCAGCAGCAGCGTCGACACATACTTGAGCGGACGCACTGCGCCCGGAGCCCGGTTCTTCATGGCGGCCAATATAACGGCTCCCCCCGTGATCGGCGATGTTTCAATGCGGGTGGTCGGCAGCATCCCCATGCCGCCGACCACCGCGCGATCAGCCTTCGGCAGCGACCAGCTCGGCCAGCTGCACCGCATTGAGGGCAGCGCCCTTGCGGATGTTGTCCGAGACGATCCACAGGTTCAGGCCACGCGGGTGCGACAGATCCTCGCGGATGCGGCCGACGTACACCGCATCGGTGCCCGAGGCATGGGTGACCGGGGTCGGATAGCCACCGGCCTCGTGCTTGTCGACCACTTCCACGCCCGGCGAACGCGCCAGCAGCTCGCGCGCCGCGTCCGGGGTGACCTTGTCGCGGGTTTCGATGGTGACCGCTTCGGAGTGACCATAGAACACGGGCACGCGCACGGCGGTCGGGTTCACCAGGATGCTGTCATCACCAAGGATCTTGCGGGTTTCCCAGACCAGCTTCATTTCTTCCTTGGTGAAGCCGTTGTCCTGGAAGTCATCGATGTGCGGAATCAGGTTGAAGGCGATCTGCACCGGGAAGCGCTGCGGGTCGATGTCCTGGAAGCTGAGCAGCTGGCCGGTCTGCTTGCCAAGCTCTTCCAGTGCCGAACGGCCACCGCCGGAAACGGACTGGTAGGTCGCCACGTTGATGCGCTCGATGCCGTACTGGCGGTGCAGCGGGGCGAGTGCGACCAGCATCTGCATGGTCGAGCAGTTCGGGTTGGCGATGATGCCGCGCGGGCGGTGCTTCAGCGCCTCCGGATTCACTTCAGAGACGACCAGCGGGACGTCATCGTCGTAACGGAAGGCCGAGGAGTTGTCGATCACCACCGCACCGGCGGCCGCGAACTTGGGACCGAACTCCTTGGAGACGCTGCCACCGGCGGAGAACAGCGCGATATCCACGCCGTTCGGATCGAAGGTACTCAGGTCCTGGACCTTGATCTTCTCGCCCTGGAACTCGATCTCGCCACCGGCCGAACGCGAGGACGCGAGCAGGCTCAGCGTGGCGATCGGGAAGTTGCGCTCGGCCAGGATGGCCAGCATGGTTTCGCCGACAGCACCGGTGGCACCGACGACGGCGACGTGGAAACGACGATCTGTATTGCTCATGGGGGAACCTCGTGTTGGGTGTACCGACCTGTAGCCGATACGTAACGTGCGTTGGGGATATGTACCGACCAACGATCGGTACCTGCCGTGCCTTGGAGATATGTGCCGACCATCGGTCGGTACCTACCGGTTCGGGAACCTCGCCTGTTGGCCAGCGCGGTTCCCTATCGTTTTGCGTCGTCGATTTTTTTGCCGCCCACGGTCGCGCCGCCGGCTTTCACGGCAGCGACCGCGTCGGCGTTGATCGCACTCGGCGGATGGCCGGCATCCGGGCCCTGCCCCAGTGCGGCGGTGAGGTTGTCCACGGCCAGCTGCACCATCGCCCGGCGCGTGGCCTGGCTGGCACTGCCGATATGCGGCGTCAGCACGATGTTGTGCAGGGCGAGCAGTTCCGGGCGCACCGTGGGCTCACCTTCGAACACGTCCAGCCCGGCCGCGGCCAGGCGACCGCTGGCCAGGGCATCGGCGAGCGCCAGCTCATCCACGATGCCGCCACGGGCGATGTTGATCAGGGTGGCGGTCGGCTTCATCTTCGCCAGCGCGGCAGCATCGATGATGTGATGCGAGGAGGCGTTGTACGGCAGCACCAGCACGAGGTGATCAACCTGTGCCAGCAGCGTATCCAGGTCCACATACTGCGCGCCGACCTCGGCCTCGGTGGCCTCGGGCAGCCGCGAGCGGTTGTGGTACAGCACGCGCATGCCGAAGCCGTGAGCACCGCGGCGGGCGATGCCCTGGCCGATGCGGCCCATGCCGAGGATGCCCAGCGTGCTGCCGTGGATGTCCGCACCGAGCATGGTCTGGAACGACCACTGGCCCCAGTGGCCATCCCGCAGCCAGCGCTCGGATTCGGTGATGCGACGCGCGGTGGCCATCAGCAGCGCGAAGCCGAGATCGGCCGTGGTTTCGGTCAGGACATCCGGGGTGTTGCTGGCCAGGATGCCGGCGGCGCTGAGCGCGTCGATATCCAGGTTGTTGTAGCCCACCCCGACGTTGGCGATCGCGCGCAGTTGGGGCGCGTTGGCGATTTCCGCCGCACCGATGCGTTCATTGAGGGTGATCAGCGCGCCATCGACGCCAGCCAACTGCTCGGCCAACCTCTGCGGCGTATAGCGGGTGACATCGCCGGTCATGGTCAGGTCGAAATGCTGCCCGAGCTGTTCGACGACATCGTCGAACAGGGGCTGGCTGACCCAGACCTTGGGGCGCGGGTCAGCCATCGATCGTGCCGGGGATGCGCGGGGTGATCTCGCCGACATCGCCACACTGCGCGCGGTGGCGCAGCGCCTGGTCCATCAGCACCAGCGCCATCATCGCCTCGGCGATCGGCGTGGCGCGGATGCCCACGCAGGGATCGTGGCGACCGGTGGTGATCACCTCGACCGAGGCACCGCTGGCATCCACCGTGGCACCGGCCAGGCGCAGGCTCGAGGTCGGCTTGAGCACGATCGAGGCGGTGACCTGCTGGCCGGTGGAGATGCCACCGAGGATGCCGCCGGCATGGTTGCTGGCAAAGCCCTGCGGGGTGAGCAGGTCACGGTGCTCGGTGCCCTTCTGCGCGGCGCTGGCAAACCCATCGCCGATCTCCACGCCCTTGACCGCGTTGATGCTCATCAGCGCGGCCGCCAGATCGCCATCGAGCTTGCCGTAGATCGGCTCGCCCCAGCCCGGCGGCACGCCGTCAGCGACCACGTTGACGCGCGCACCGACCGAATCACCGGACTTGCGCAGCGCATCCATGTAGCTCTCCAGCGCAGGCACCTGATCGGCGACCGGCCAGAAGAACGGGTTGTCTTCCACCACCGACCAGTCGAAGCCGGTCGGGGTGATCTCGCCCAACTGCGAGAGATAGCCACGCACCGTGACGCCATGGCGCTGCAGCAGCCACTTCTTGGCGATGACGCCGGCGGCCACGCGCATGGTGGTTTCGCGCGCGGACGAGCGACCGCCACCGCGCGGGTCGCGGATGCCGTACTTCTGCCAGTAGCTGTAGTCGGCATGGCCCGGGCGGAACTGCTGGGCGATGTTGGTGTAATCCTTGCTGCGCTGGTCGGTATTGCGGATCAGCAGCCCGATCGGGGTACCGGTGGTACGGCCTTCGTACACACCGGACAGGATCTCGATCTCATCGGCTTCGCGCCGCGCGGAGGTGTGCCGGCTCTTGCCGGTCGCCCGCCGCTGCAGGTCGTGGGCGAATTCGACGGCGCTGATCTCCAGCCCCGGCGGACAGCCGTCCACCACGCAGCCGATCGCCGGACCGTGCGATTCGCCGAAGGTGGTGACGGTCAGCAGTTTGCCGAAGCTGTTGGAACTCACGGCCGCTGCGCTGCCAGTTCGGTGATGCGGGCGCTGTGCGCGATCAGTTCGCGGCACTCGACGGCGAAGATGCCCATCTGGCCGACCTTGAACTCGACCCAACGGAAATCCACCTCCGGCAGCAGCTTGTACAGGTGCTGCTCGGACTCGCCCACTTCACAGATCAGCAGGCCGTCCTCGCTCAGGTGCAGCGGGGCGTCGCGCAGGATCTTCAGCACCAGGTCCAGGCCGTCGTCGCCGGCACGCAGGCCCATTTCCGGCTCGTAGGAGTATTCCTGCGGCAGGCCATCGGTCTCATCGTTGGTGACGTACGGGGGGTTGGTGACGATCAGGTCGTAATGGCGACCGGTCAGGCCGTTGAACAGGTCGGACTTGAGCAGGGTGACGTTGTGCGTCTGCAGCCGTTCCTTGTTCTCTTCGGCCAGCGACAGGGCTTCGTCGCTGAGGTCGACGCCGTCCACTTCCCAGTTCGGGTAGTAGTGGCCCATGGCGATGGCGATGCAGCCCGAGCCGGTGCACAGGTCGAGGGCGCGATGGACATCGCGGCCGGCCAGCCACGGCTCGAAGCCGCACTCGATCAGTTCGGCGATCGGCGAGCGCGGCACCAGGGCGCGCTTGTCGCTCTTGAAGCTCAGGCCGGCGAACCAGGCCTCACCGGTGAGGTACGCGGCCGGGATGCGCTCGTCAATGCGGCGCTGGAAAAGCTCGAGCACGCGGACCTTTTCGTCCTGCAGCAGGCGCGCCTGGCCATAAGCGGGGCCGAGATCGTGCGGGAGGTGCAGGCTGTGCAGGACGAGCTGGGTCGCTTCGTCCAGGGCGTTGTCGTAGCTGTGCCCGAAGGTCAGCCCGGCGGCGTTGAAACGGCTGGTGCCGTAGCGGATCAGGTCGATGATCGTGTGGAGTTCGGCGGCCGTTTCGGCGGTCATGGCGGGGCAACAGGCAATGTGGCCCCCGATTATAGGCGCTGGGGCGAGCCGGGGCATCCGTTGCAGTCGAAACGGGTGCGGCTGCCGCATGGGACGCCACCGCCCGCATCCCTCTATCATGGTGGCCACTTCCGGGACGGGGCCCTTATGTTCAATCGCAATGTCGGCATCATCCTGCTGATCGCCCTGGCCGCCGGGCTGGGCCTGGTCGTGGCGCAGAAGGTCTTTGCGCCCAAACCGGGCGGTGACCGCCCTGCCACCGAGTCGATCACGTTCTATCCGCAGCCGCGTCCGCTGCCGGATTTCAATCTGAGCCAGTCCAACGGCACCCGCCTGATCCCCGGCGAGCTGAAGGGCCATTGGACCCTGGTGTTCCTGGGCTTCACCTTCTGCCCGGACGTCTGCCCGACCACGCTGGCCGATCTGGCCCAGGCCCAGAAACAGTGGGAAGCCCTGCCCGAGACGCTGCGCCCGCGGCTGGTCTTCATTTCGGTCGATCCCGAGCGCGACACCCCGGCGCGGCTGGGCGAGTACGTGCATGCGTTCCACAAGGACACGCTGGCGGCGACGGCCGACGTGCCCTCGCTGGAACGGTTCGCCACCTCGCTGGGCTTCGTGTTCCAGAAGGTGCCGGGCAAGCAGTTCGATGAAAATCCCGAGGATTACACCCTCGAACACTCGGCCAGCCTGGCCGTGCTGGACCCGGAAGGCCGCCTGGCCGGCCTGATCCGCCCTCCTTTCCAAGCGCAGGCGATCGCCCGCGACCTGCACCTGCTGACCGAGAAATCCGCCCCATGAGTTTGATGACCACGCTGAGCTACGCCCTGCCCCACCGCCTGCTGTCGTCCCTGGCGCGCAGACTGGCGTACTCCAGCAACCCGCGGGTCTCGCGCTGGCTGATCGATACCGTGACCGCCAAATTCGGCGTGAACCTGGCCGAAGCCGCCAACCCGGACCCGCGCAGCTACCCGACCTTCAATCAGTTCTTCACCCGCGCGTTGAAGCCGGGCGCGCGCGTGGCCGATGCCGATCCGCGCACGCTGGTGATGCCGGCCGATGGCCGGATCAGCCAGCTCGGCCAGATCGAAGACGGTCGCATCTTCCAGGCCAAGGGGCAGTCCTTCACCGCCGCCGAGCTGCTGGGTGATGCCAAGGATGCGGAGGTGTTCCACCACGGCCTGTTCGCCACCGTGTATCTCTCGCCCAAGGACTACCACCGCGTGCACATGCCGTGGACCGGCACGCTGCGCGAGACCGTGCATGTGCCGGGGCGGTTGTTCAGTGTCGGCCCGGCCGCAGTGAACAAGGTGCCGGGGCTGTTCGCCCGCAACGAGCGCCTGGTCTGCCACTTCGATACCGATTTCGGCCCGATGGTCTCGGTGATGGTCGGGGCGCTGCTGGTCTCCGGTGTGGAGACGGTGTGGGGCGGCGAGGAGATTCCGGCCTACGGCGATACGATCACGCGCAAGGATTACCGCGGCAAGGGCATCACCCTGGAACGCTTCGCGGAGATGGCGCGCTTCAATTACGGCTCGACCGTGATCGTGCTGCTGCCGCCGGGTGTGGCCGAGTTCGCGCCGCATCTGGATGCCGAGCATGCGGTGCAGCTGGGCCAGGCGCTGGCCACCCTGAAGTAACCGCAGTGGGTTCGACCCCGTGATCGCCGCCCACAAGAAAAACGCCCCGGCTTCCCGGGGCGTTTTTTTGTTCTGCTCGGACCGATCAGGTCCGGCCGATCAGATCTCGACCGGGCCGACGTCCATGCCGTCGTAGTCTTCCACGCCGTTGGCTTCGGCCAGCGCCTGCAGCTCATGGTTGCGGGCATCCAGCGAGGCTTCGGTGTGGACCTCGGCGCGCTCCACGTGCAGCACGTGGTACGGGGCCTCGCCTTCTTCCAGGTCCGGCTCGAACACTTCCACCAGGGTGTACCCCCGTTCGACCAGCTTATCGCCCAGGCCGTGCAGCGGCTCCGGGGTCGTGTTGACGAAGAAGTAGCCCCACAGCATCGGGCCGTTGAGGTCCCAATCGGTGTTTTCACGGATGTTGGCGAACATCTCGTTGATCGCGGTGATATCCATCTGGCTGTCCTGTATGCGTGTTGCGGTGAGCGCCGGCACCTGGCCGACGCTGCGATGGATGTGCTGGGCCGGGCGGCCGCAGGCGTGATGCCGGCGAGCCTACCCGGTTATGGCTTACTTGTCGCAGCCCTGCAGCTTGATGCTCTGGCCCTGCCTGAGCGAATACGCCGGCGCCTTGAGGCCGTTGGCCCGGGCCAGGGTCGGCACGTCGCACTGGAACCGGGCGGCGATCTTGCCGAGGGTCTCGCCCTTGCCGACCTTGTAACTGCGGGCCGGCTTGGCCTTGGGCTTGGCGGCCGGGACGGCGACGGGCGCGGCCGGAGTCACCGCCGGCATGGCCTGGGCCTGGGCAACCGGGACCACGCTGCCCACCGCCACGTTGCCGGTGTAGCTGACGGCCGTGGGACGCACGATCGCTGCGTTGAGGTCGGCGGTGATCAGGGTGCGGGCCAGATCGGCGCGCGGGCCGCTGACACAGAAGCGGTTGTACAGCCCGGCAATGCGGGTGGTCGCGTTGATGAGGGTGCCGGCCGGAATCCAGCCGTCGGCCTCATAGCGCGGGTTGAGATTGCGCAGCGCGCGCATGTAGCCGTCACGGGTGCCGGCGCTGCCCAGGCAGATGGTCAGCTCGTAGATCGTGGTCGACTTGGCCAGGCGGATGGTGGCCGGCTGTGCGCTGATCTTCGGGAACTCCACGCCGTACTGTTGCGGGTGCAGATAGATCCAGGCCGCGGCGATCACCATCGGCACGTAGTCCTTGGTTTCGCCCGGGAACTGGTTGTAGACGCTGTCGGTCCAGAAGCTCTGGCCCGGGTACTGGCGGAACACGCGGATCGCCCGGCCCTCACCGCCGTTGTAACCGGCCAGCGACAGCTCCACGCTGTTGTTGAGCTCGCGCATGCGTTCGTTGAGGTAGGTCGCGCTTGCTTCGGCGGCACTGCGTGCATCGAAACGCGTGTCGAACCCGGTGCCATCCGGGCCGAGCCCGAAACGGCGGCCGGTGGCCGGCATGAACTGCATCAGCCCGGCGGCGCCGGCGCGCGAGGAGGCATGGACGCGCCCGTTGGATTCCTTGGCCATGATGCCGAACAGCAGTGCTTCAGGCAGGCCGCGTTTTTCCCACTCAGGCCACATCACCGCCCGCAGGTTCTGGTAGTTCTCGTAGCTGGTGAGCAGCGCCGGGCGCATGTCGGTCAGCCAGCGGCGGATGCCCGCCTGCACGGCCGGGTTGTACTCGACCATGGTATCGAAGGCGTGCCGCTTGTCATTGAGCAGCGCCGCGGCGCGGGCGGCTTCGGGCACGTCGGCAGCCAATGGGCCGACATGGTCCGGGTCGGCTTCCAGCAGCGTGCCATCGGCGATGGCCGTGCCGTCCTCGCTGTCCTGCTGGCTGTCGGCATTGCTCTTGAGCAGGCGCTTGTAGGTCGGCAGCAGGTTGCTGACCTGGCAGCCCTTCTGGGCCACACAGGCGCTGATCACATCTTCCATGTCCTCCAGCGCGGCGTCGGCCTCGCTGGTGCCCTTGGGGTCGGCGTTGTTCACCAGCACCAGCGCCGCGTTGTAGCGCTTCTCGGCCGCTGTCATGCGCTGATCGAGCGCTTCCACCTTGGCCTTGTCGCGGGCGGAGACGCGCTGGGCATGGGCCTCGGGGACGAACGACAGCATCGCGGCGACCGCCAGCAACGGCCAACCACGGACAAGCAAGACAGGAACGGGCATTTTTGGCACTGTGTGCGAACGATGGGGCAGAGTAGCCGCGCCGCTTGCATCGGGGCAACCCGTCAGCCGGCCGGCCAGTGCCGACGTTTAGAATCCCGCCTATTCACACTGCGAGTTGACCATGGATCCGATTCTGCTCGGCAAAGGCATCACCGACGCTATCCCCGTCACCCTGTTGCCGCGGCTGGGCAACCGCCACGGCCTGGTGGCCGGCGCGACCGGCACCGGCAAGACCGTCACCCTGATGACACTGGCCGAGGGCTTCTCGCGGATCGGCGTACCGGTGTTCCTGGCCGATGTGAAGGGTGACGTGTCCGGCCTGGCCGTGCCCGGTGTGGGCACCGACGCGCTGCTGCAGCGCGCGACCGACATCGGCGTGACCGACTACGCCCCCGCTGCCAGCCCGACCGTTTTCTGGGATCTGTACGGCAAGCTCGGCCACCCGGTACGCACCACGGTCAGTGAGATGGGCCCGACCCTGCTGGCCCGCATTCTGGAACTCAACGACACCCAGGCCGGTGTGCTGGACATCGTGTTCAAGCTCGCCGACGACCGCGGCCTGCTGCTGCTCGACCTGGATGATCTGCGCGCCCTGCTCGCCCTGGTCGCCGAAGAGCGCAAGGACATCTCCACCGAGTACGGCCTGGTCAGCGCACAGACGGTCGCCGCGATCCAGCGCTCACTGCTGCGCCTGTCGCAGGACGGCGGCGAAGCGTTCTTCGGCGAGCCTGCGCTGGAGCTGGCCGACATCATGCGGGTCAACCACGATGGCCGTGGCGTAATCGGCATCCTCGCCGCCGACCAGCTGGTGCTCAAGCCGCGCCTGTATTCGACCTTCCTGCTGTGGCTGCTCTCGGAGCTGTTCGAAACGCTGCCGGAAGTGGGCGACTTGGAGAAGCCCAAGCTGGTCTTCATCTTCGACGAGGCGCACCTGCTGTTCGATGACGCACCGCCCGCGTTGGCGCAGCGCATCGAGCAGGTGGTCCGGCTGATCCGCTCCAAGGGCGTAGGCGTGTACTTCTGCTCGCAGTTCCCGGATGACGTACCGGCCAACATCCTCGGCCAGCTCGGCAACCGCGTGCAGCACGCGCTGCGCGCCTTCACCCCGCGCGACCAGAAGGCCGTGAAGGTCGCCGCCGAAACCTTCGTGCCCAATCCGAAACTGGATGTGGCTGCCACGCTGGCCAAGCTGGGTACCGGTGAAGCGCTGGTCTCCACGCTGCAGGACAAGGGGATCCCCTCGCCCGTGCAGCAGACCCTGATCGCACCGCCGCGCTGCCGGATGGGCGCCATCACCGAGGCCGAACGTGCGCAGGTGCGCGCCGGCAGCCCGGTCGGCACCCGCTACGACACCGCGATCAACCGCGAATCCGCTGCGGAACTGCTGGCGCAGCGCGCACAGAAAACGGTCGAGCAGGCCGATGCACCGAAAGCGCGCACCCGCCAGCAGGATGAGGCGCAGGAGGGCGGCTTCGGCCAGAGCATCAAGGACGCGATCTTCGGCACCAAGCGCCGCCAGGGCATGATCGAAACCATGGCCAAGCAGACCACGCGCACCGTCGGCACCAAGCTGGGCAACCAGATCGTACGTGGCCTGCTCGGCGGCATTTTCGGCGGAAAGCGCTGATACTTCGTGTCGCGCCGTGTGGCGCGGCACCTTTTGACGAGCACAAGCAGACCTGATGTCGCGTTGGCGTCCCCCCGCGGAAAAAAGCACGGCCCTGATCACCGCACAGGGCCACCAGCGGCTGAAGACCGAACTGGACGAGTTATGGCGGCACAAGCGCCCGGAGGTAGTGAAGGCCCTGGCCGCAGCCGCGGCGGAAGGCGACCGCTCCGAGAATGCCGAGTACACCTACCGCAAGAAGCAGCTGGGCGAGATCGACCGGCGCGTGCGCTACCTGACCAAGCGCCTGGAGGCGCTGCGCATCGTCGATACCGCCCCCACCGATCCGAACGCGGTGTTCTTCGGCGCGACGGTCGAGCTGGAGAACATCGACTCGGGCGATATCCATGTGTATCGCATCGTCGGCCCGGACGAGACCAATGCCGGTGCCGGCTGGATCAGCATCGACTCGCCCCTGGCCCGCGCGTTGCTGAAGAAGCGCGTAGACGATGAGTTCGAGGTGGAGCTGCCCAGCGGCCGGCATGGGTTCGCGATCCTGTCGGTGGCGTATCCAGGCTGACGGCCAGTGCATCCCTGAGTGACGTGGATCTGTACGTGACGCTGGTAACCAGCGGGAGCAGCGCCACGCCATGCGTGAATTGCGCCCAGCATGGCCACCCGGCGTGCTACCAGATGCAGGTCATCACTGCAGCCGCGGAATCACTCCAGCGCTGGGGGATACACGCGCCCCGGGCGCAACGGGCGGAAGTATTCGGCTCGCGCATAGAAGGCCTGCTCCTGCCGCGCGTGCCAGCCGGGAATCCCCGCCAATGGCAATGGCCGCAGCTCCAGGGGGTCATCAAGCAGACCACCGTCCGCGATGGCCTGCGCCACCGCCGCGACCGCTCTGGCATCGTCATCGCCCTGTACCAGCACGCACTTGCCGACCAGCAGGCGGTCCGGCAGCAGGGCCTGCTCCAGCAGCGCATGCCCGATCACCGCCGCGACGCCGATATCACCGTTGCACCAGCTCCCCGCTCCGCCCACGAACAGCGCCGGCCAGTCGTGCCGGTCCCATGCGCCCAGCAGCGCTGGATCACGCACACGCACGATCACGCCGGTCTCGTCGAACTGGGTCAGCGCGGCCTGCGCACGGTTGCGCTGCCCCGGCGCCATCGTCGCGATGTGCCGGCATTGCTGCCGGTTGAGCGCGCGCTTGATAGCGGGGTAACGCGCCCAGATCAGGGCGTTGAACAGGTCATGCCAGTTGTCCGCACGCGTGGCGATCCGGCCGCGCTCGGCGATGCGCGTTTCATAGTGCAGGCCGTCGGCCAGCAACGCCTCGTTCTGCTCGGCCAGATGCTTGCCTGGCAACGCCAGGCGCGCGTCGAGCGCTGCGATGCTGGGCCAGTCGGGTGCCACCATCAGGTCCTGGAACCTGCTCAACCCCGCATAGATCGGCTGTGCGAAGCAGGCCGCCTCCACCGCGTTGCGCGGCGGTGCGATGAAGCGGCGTCGACCGCCAGTATCGGCAGTCGACGCCGATATGATCACAGCACCTGCAGATCGAACGGTTTGCGCGCTTCGGCGGCGAGGATCGCGTCGCCGAACAGATCGTGATCGTCGCTCTCGGTGATCTCCACATCGACGAACTGCCCCACGCGCAGCTTGGCTTCCTCGGCGTTCTGGATATGCACCAGACCGTCGATCTCCGGCGCATCGGCCTTGGAACGGGCCACCGCGATGCCGTCTTCGATGGCATCGACCAGGCACTGCTGCACGGTGCCGATCTTGCCTTCCAGGCGCGCGGCGGAAATCTCCGCCTGGCGTTCCATGAAGCGGGCCAGGCGCTCCTGCTTCACTTCTTCGGGCACCGCACCGGGCAGATCGTTGGCGGTCGCGCCGGTGACCGGCGAGTAGGCGAACGCGCCGACGCGATCCAGCTGCGCCTCGTCCAGGAAGCTGAGCAGCTCCTCGAACTCGGCATCGGTCTCGCCCGGGAAGCCGACGATGAAGGTCGAGCGCACGGTGATGTCCGGGCAGAGCTGACGCCAGCGCTGCACGCGCTCCAGGGTCTTGTCGACCGCGCCCGGGCGCTTCATCAGCTTGAGGATGCGCGGGCTGGCGTGCTGGAACGGGATATCCAGGTACGGCAGGATCCGGTTCTCGGCCATCAGCGGCACGATCTCGTCCACGTGCGGGTACGGGTAGACGTAATGCATGCGGGTCCACGCATCCAGCTCGGAGAGGCCTTCGCACAGCGCCTTCAGGCGGGTCTGGTAGGCCTTGTCGCGCCACATGCGCTCGGCGTACTTGACATCCACGCCATAGGCCGAGGTGTCCTGGGAAACCACCAGCAATTCCTTGACGCCACCGCGCACCAGCCGCTCGGCTTCACGCAGCACCTCATCCACCGGGCGCGAGACCAGCTTGCCGCGCATCGAGGGGATGATGCAGAAGCTGCACGTGTGGTTGCAGCCTTCGGAAATCTTCAGATAGGCGTAATGGCGCGGGGTCAGCTTGATGCCGTAATCGGGCACCAGGTCCACGAAGGGATCGTGCTTGGGCGGCAGTGCGGCGTGCACGGCCTCCATCACGCTCATGTAATCCTGCGGGCCGGACACCGCCAACACGTTCGGGTAGGCCTCGCGGATCTGCTCCGGGCGCTTGCCCAGACAGCCGGTGACGATCACCTTGCCGTTGGCGTTCATCGCCTCGCCGATCGCATCCAGCGACTCGGTCACGGCCGAATCGATGAAGCCGCAGGTGTTGACCACCACCACGTCGGCCGAGTCGTAGGAGGGAACGATGTCGTAGCCCTCGGACCGCAACTGGGTGAGGATGCGCTCGGAATCGACAAGGGCCTTCGGGCAGCCAAGGCTGACGAAGCCGACTTTGGGGTTCAGCTGGGACATGGATCGCAAGGACTCTGGGGGCCTGGGCCCATGCCGGAATGGCGTGGGGACCTGGGGCCGGAAACGGCGGCAAGTATACCGGCGTTCAGCCCACGCCCCTGAACCGGATCGGGCCGATCCCGCCAGATACGGCACGTCCGCTGACATCGCGCTAACCCGCGCGAGGCCGATAATGAATGCCTGAACCAACTGGAGTCTCGCACCATGGGTGAGTGGGTCACGCTCGATACGCATTACGGACCGGTCCGCGCTTGGCAGGCAACGCCGGAAGGCAAGCCGCGCGGGGGCCTGGTGGTGATCCAGGAGATCTTCGGTGCCAACCCGCACATCCGCGCGGTGGCCGATGACTACGCCGCCAAGGGCTATGCGGTGCTGGCCCCCTCGTTCTTCGACCTGGCCGACTCGGCCCCGGACGGGACCGAACCGCCGGAACTGCCCTACGACAGCGATGGCGTGGCCGCCGGCCTGCAGATGGTCGACGAGCTCGGCGTGGAAAAGGCGCTGGAGATCGTCCGCGCCGCCGCGTCGCGACTGGCCCCGGCCGGCAAGGTCGGCACGGTGGGCTACTGCTGGGGCGGCAGCATCGCCCTGCTCTGCGCACTGCGCCTGGGCCTGCCCTCGGTCAGCTATTACGGCGCCCGCAACGTGAAGTACCTGGACGAGACGCCCAAGGCCCCGGTCATGTTCCACTTCGGCGCACAGGACAAGAGCATCCCACCGGAGGCCATCAAGGCCCACCGCGAGAAGCTGCCGCAGATGGCCACGTTCGTCTACCCCGCCGATCACGCCTTCAACCGCAGCGTCGGACATGCGTATGATCCAGACAGCGCCCACCTGGCGCTGGAACGCACCCTGGACTTCTTTGCGGAGCATCTTGGATGAGCGAGTTCGAACTGGATTCACGCCTGGCCACCGATAGCGTACTGGTAGCAGAAGGGCCGTTGTCGCAAGTGCGATTGATGAACGATGAAAGGTATCCCTGGCTGATCCTGGTCCCGCGCCTGAGTGGCGTGACCGAATGGATCGACCTGGACGGCGAGCAGCAGGACAAGCTGCGCACCGAATTGAACCGGGCGTGCAAGGCGCTCAAAGGCACCGATGGGGTCGAGAAGATCAACATCGGTTCGCTGGGCAACATCGTGCGCCAGTTGCATTTCCACGTGATCGGCCGCCATGTCGGTGATCCGGCATGGCCGGGCCCGGTCTGGGGCCAGGGGCAGGCGCACCGTTTTGATCCGGGCGTACTGGCCGAGCGTGTCGCACTCTGGAAGGAACGGCTAGGATATTCGCCCCAGCCCTAGCGGACCCTGCCCCTGATGCGTTCCAACCTTGTCGCCGCCATCGTCCTGATCCTCGTCGGCCTGTTCCTGCTGGCCAGCAATCTGGGCTGGACCAACATGAACATGGGGAAGCTGATCCTCACCTGGTGGCCGGTCGTGCTGGTGGCCGTTGGTATCGGCCTGCTGTTCGGCCGAGGCAAGTAGAGCGGACCGTTGGTCCGCTGCTTTTCGGTCCGCTGCTTTTGGTCACCACGCCGCACGTCGGACCAAGCCACAAAAAAAAAGCGCGGAGTACTCCGCGCTTTTTTTGTGGTCGCCCCTTGATGGGTAACGGTAACCGCAGAAGCAGCCGACCAACGGTCGGCTCTACCGGGCGCGGACGCGGCAGCACGCCCGGGGATCGATCAGGTGCGCCGCGCCACCCGCGTGATCATCAGGTACGCGGCAGTGTGACGCCGGTCTGGCCCTGGTACTTGCCGCCGCGATCCTTGTACGAGGTTTCGCAGATATCGTCCTTGTCGGCCTGGAAGAACAGCATCTGCGCCACGCCTTCATTGGCGTAGATGCGCGCCGGCAGCGGCGTGGTGTTGCTGAATTCCAGGGTGACGTGGCCTTCCCACTCCGGCTCCAGCGGGGTCACGTTGACGATGATGCCGCAGCGCGCGTAGGTGCTTTTGCCCAGGCACACCACCAGCGTGTCACGCGGGATGCGGAAGTACTCCACGGTGCGCGCCAGCGCGAAGCTGTTGGGCGGGATGATGCACTCGTCGCCGACGATGTCCACGAAGCTGCCCGGGTCGAAGTGCTTCGGGTCCACGATGGTGGAGTTGATGTTGGTGAACACCTTGAACTCGCGCGAGCAACGGACGTCGTAGCCGTAGCTGGAGGTGCCGTAGCTGACGATGCGCTGGCCGTTGGCCTGCTTGACCTGGCCGGCTTCGAACGGCTCGATCATGCCCTGCTGCTCGGCCATCTGACGGATCCAGCGGTCACTCTTGATGCTCATGTAAGGGGGTCCTGGGCTGCGCCGGTTCGGGCCCGCCATTATGCCGCAGCCCCCCTGCCCCGACACGCGTAGGCGGAGCCGCGGCGGCGACCGCCCCGGCTCAGATCAGCGAGGACAGGATCGGAATGCTGGCCCGCGGCCGCTTGGCCACTTCCTCGATCAGCCGCTCGGCCGCGCGCAGATAGGCCTGGGCGGCCGAGGATTCCGGCGCGGCGGCCGTGATCGGCGTGCCGGCATCGCCCTGCTCGCGGATGCCGATCTCCAGCGGCAGCGACCCCAGCAGCGGCACCCCGTACTGGGCGGCCATGCGCTCGCCACCGCCCTCGCCGAACAGGTGTTCCACCTGGCCGCAGTTGCTGCAGGTATGTACGGCCATGTTCTCGACGATGCCCAGCACCGGCACCTCGACCTTCTCGAACATCTTCAGCGCCTTCTTCGCATCCAGCGTGGCAATGTCCTGCGGCGTGGTGACGATCACCGCGCCGGCCAGCGGAATTTTCTGGGTCAGCGTCAGCTGGATGTCGCCGGTACCCGGCGGCAGATCGATCAGCAGGTAATCCAGGTCGTCCCACAGCGTGTCATTGAAGAACTGCGTCATCGCCGAGGTCGCCATCGGACCGCGCCAGATCATCGGCGTCTCGTCCTCGATCAGGTAACCGATCGACATGGTCTCCACCCCGAACGCGCGCATCGGCTCGATCGACTTGTTGTCCGGGCTCTCCGGGCGGCCGCTCAGGCCGAGCATGGCGGGCACGCTGGGGCCGTAGATATCGGCATCCAGCAGGCCCACGCGCGCGCCCAGCCTGGCCAGCGCGACCGCCAGGTTGACCGCCGTGGTGGACTTGCCGACGCCCCCTTTTCCCGAGCCCACGGCAATCACGTTGCGAACGCGCGGATGGGGCGAGAGCCCCTTCTGCACCTGGCTGGCGTGGGGACGACGGGCGGAGCTGTTCACTGCGGACTCCAGCGGGATCAGGAAGAAGGACCGCACATCATACAAGCACCCCCTGCTGCCGCGCCGACGAAAACGGGGACGCCCGTTTGCGTCAATCCGCGTCGTCGTCGCCCCGTATTCAGCCAACAGTCATACTGACAGACTCGGCAAAACCGACGTAAGTCATTGCGTCTATTGGAAAAACGTCTAAAGCCTGAACCCTTAATCGCCCATTCACTTTTCCGTAACAAACGAGACAGCTTTCGTTAACTCCGTGTTAATTTCGAGGTCAGGCAAGGCTTGCCTGAACCCACACTCAACACGGAACGTTGCCGTCGTTCGGCCGTTCCGAGGGACGAATAGATTTGAAGATCTCGCACTACCGCGCTCCGGCGCGCAACACCCTGACTTCCGCACTGATTGCCAGCCTCATGCTGGCCGCCTCCCCGGTCCTCGCCCAGGAAGCCCCGGCGACCACCGAGCTGGACAAGGTCAGCGTCACCGGTTCGCGCATTGCCCGCACCGGCTTTGTGACCTCCTCCCCGGTCACCGCCATCACCGCTGAAGAGATCCGCCAGACCGGCGCATTGACCATCAGCGACCTGATGAACAAGATGCCGCAGCTCTCGCCCTCGTTCACCCTGGGCAACTCCACCCGCTATATCGGTACCGCAGGCCTGGGCCTGATGGACCTGCGCGGCATGGGCTACGACCGCACCCTGGTGCTGGTGAACGGCCGCCGCCATGTCGGCGCCAACCCCGGCAGCACCGCCGTGGACGTCAATACCATTCCGGTGGAATGGATCGAACGCGTTGAAGTGATCACCGGTGGTGCTTCGGCCATCTACGGCGCCGACGCCGTGGCCGGCGTGGTCAACTTCATCATGAAGAAGGACTTCGAAGGCTTCGAAGCCCGTGCGCAGAAGGGTATTGCTGGCGAAGGCGGCTTCAACCGCTCCTTCGTGGCCGTCACCGGCGGCACCTCGTTCGCCGATGGCCGCGGCAATGTCGCCGTCGCGCTGGAATACAGCGAGCAGGACCGCTTCGGCCGTGGCGACCGTTCCATCGGCCGCCAGTACGACGTGAGCGTCCCGAACCCGAACTACGACAAGAGCATTCCGTCGAGCCAGAGCAACCCGGAGACGATCCTTGCCCGTCCGGGTGGCAACTACTCGACCTCCTACGGCGGCTCCTTCCAGATGGGCGGCGTCTTCGATTACCAGCGCCGGGAGACCTACGGCTACCGCTACCACTTCAATGAGGACGGCAGCTTCAGCCAGAACCGCTTTGATGGCCCGGTGGTCAGCCCGACCAGCTGCGTCAACTGCGATTTCACCGATCTCAACGCAGTGGCCGACCTGCAGCCGAAGTTCGACCGCATCAGCTTCAACACCGCGGCACACTTCGATCTGAATGACCGCCACCGCCTGTTCTTCGAAGGCAAGTACACCAAGACCGAGTCGACCTTCTTTGGTCAGCCGACCTTCGATTCGTCGCTGCGCCTGCGCCGCGACAACGCCTACATGACCCCCGAACTCGGTGCGGCGATGGACGCGGCGGGTGTCAGCACCCTGACCGTGAACCGCTTCAACGTCGATGCCGGCCGTCGTGGTGAAGAGGTCAAGCGTGAGACCCGTCGTGCCGTGTTCGGCGCCGAGGGCATGTTCGGTGACAACTGGAGCTACGAGGTTTCGGGCAACTACGGCGAAACCGAGATCAACCGCGTCAACGTCAACAACCGCTACAACGAGCGCTGGTTCGCCGGTCTGGATTCGGTGCGCACCGCCGACGGCCGCATCGTCTGCCGCATGGACGTGAACCCGGCCGCGATCAACCCGCAGACGGGCAGCGCCTACCGCCGCGAATTGATGGGCGATGGCTGCATTCCCTTCAGCATCATGGGCAACGGTGCGGTTTCGCAGGAAGCGGCTGACTGGTTCAACGTGCGCTCGCAGTACCACGGCAAGCTGCAGCAGAGCGTGTTCGCCGCCTCGGTGGCAAACAACGCGCTGTTCGCACTGCCCGCGGGTGATGTCGGTGTGGCTGCTGGTGTCGAGTACCGCAAGGAAAAGAGCACCGAGCGTACCGATCCGCTGGCTGCGCAGGGGCTGACCTTCCTCAACGCCATTGCGGGCGGCGGTGGGTCCTACGACGTCAAGGAAGTGTTCGTCGAAACCAACGTGCCGCTGCTGGCCGACATCGCGGGCATCCGCCGTCTGTCGCTGGATCTGGCCGGCCGCTATTCGGACTACAACACGATTGGTTCGACCAAGACCTGGAACGTGGGTCTGGACTGGGAAGTGCTGTCCTCGCTGCGCGTCCGCGGCACGGTGGCCAAGGCCATCCGCGCCCCGAACATCGCGGAGCTGTACGACGAGCAGTCGCAGAACTTCGCGACCATCAACGACCCCTGCAACACCAATGCGACCAATCCGAACCGTCCCGGCACGGCGGGCGACCCGGCATTGCGTGCGGCCAACTGTGCGGCACTGGGCGTCCCGGCCAACTGGGTCGACTCGTACAGCGCCAATCGTCCCGGCCTGAGCGGTGGCAACCCGAACCTGAAGCCTGAGCAGGCCGATTCGTCCTCGATCGGTTTCGTCTGGCAGCCGGAGTTCTTCGAAGGCTTCGGCCTGTCGGTCGACTACTGGCGCATCACCCTCAAGGATGCGATCGGCTCGGTCTCGGCACAGAACCTGGCGACCCGCTGCGTCGATTCTCCGGCAGGCGTGAACAACGCATTCTGCTCGATGATCAAGCGCGCAGGGGCAGGCGGCACCATCGGCTCCAACGGCGCCGAGTTCCCGGAACACAGCATCTACGACTGGACTGCTGTCACCGAGAACCTGGCCAAGAGCCGCCGTACCGGCGTCGACGTGGAGATGAACTACGACTTCGGCATGGCCGGTGGGCACACCAACCTGCGCCTGGTCGGCACCCGCCTGCTCGAAGCACGCGAGTGGGAGTTCCAGGACTTCCCGAACGAGTACAAGGAGCGTTCCAACTACGTGACCAACCCGCGTTGGCGCGGTCAGTTCACCGCCAAGTACACGCTGAACAACTTCCGCGCGAGCTGGGACATGGTGTACATCCACAAGAACCTGCGTGTCTTCCCGGAGAGCTACAACACCAACCCGGGTTCGCAGCGTCCTATCTGGAACCCGTCGATGACCTATCACAACCTGCAGATCGGCTACACGATGGCCGACTCGGGCGTGGAGGTGTACCTGGGCGTGGACAACGTGTTCGACAAGAACCCGCCGGTGAACTACTTCGGTTCCGACCTGGGCAGCGCGTACTACGACAACATCGGTCGCTTCATGTACATGGGCGTCAACTACAAGTTCTGATCCATCCAGAACCGCACTACCCAACAAGCCCGGCACATGCCGGGCTTGTTTCGTTCTGGGCCCGGCACGGCACCGGGGGTCCCTGCGAGCCCGCTGATCCAAGCGCAGAGAGGCACGCCCAGCCAGCGTGGCAGGGGCAGCGACCGAGATGTGGGGGCGTGCCAGCACGACCCAGGAACGCCAACACACCCGAAAACGGGAATCGCTTTCATATGCAAATATTCAGCACAAGGTCATTATTTCGAAAGTTACAAAATGATACAAATTCATACATGATTGTTTTATAAGCCGTTTTACTAGACGTCGAGCCCTCATTCCTGATCATCATGTGACCGATACGTGTATGCCTCGTTAAGGCTGTGTTACGTTCGATGACGAAGTACGGAAAGCTTCAACACTGAATGTAATCGTTCCCATGGACGGCCCCACCCACGTCGACACCGCACTCGGGGATGCCCATGTCTCGCTATCGCTCCACCCTTTCTCGCCACCCGCTGACCGCCGCCGTACTGAGCGGCATGCTGCTGACCAGCGCCGTCACTGCCTTCGCCCAGGACAGCGGCACCACCAACCTGGACAAGGTCACCGTCACCGGCTCGCTGATCCCGCAGACCGAGATCGAAACCCACACACCCGTTGTGACCATCACCGCAGAAGACATCCAGACCCGCGGCTTCACCAGCGTGGCCGATGTGCTGCAGCAGTCTTCACTGACCACCGGTGGCCTGCAGGGCGGCCAGACCTCCGCTTCGTTCACCCAGGGTGCTGAAGCGGCCGGCATGTTCGGCCTGAGCCCGAGCTATACCAAGTACCTGATCAACGGCCGCCCGATGCTGTCCTACCCTGCCCTGTACAACGGCGGGGACACGTTCAACAACATCAGCGGCATTCCGATCGACATCGTCGAGCGCATCGAGATCCTGCCGGGCGGCCAGTCCTCCCTGTACGGCTCGGACGCGATCGCCGGCGTGGTGAACATCATCCTGAAAGAGCGGATGGACGGCAGCGTGCTCAACGTGCGCGGCGGCACCTACACCGAAGGCGGCGGCAGCACCTTCCGCGTGAGCGGGGCAACCGGCTTCAACAGTGCCGATGACCGCCTCAACGTGCTGGTCAATGCCCAGTTCGAATCGAGCAACCCGATCTGGGGCTACCAGCGCGACGTCACCAGGACCACCAATGGCAAGGGCTATACCGCCCAGGTGCCGACCAACGATTTCCTGGTCGTCAATCCGGCCGCCGGCAACGCCTACCTGATGATGGATCCGAACCTGTGCGCCAACGTCGCCGGGCAGTTCGGCGGTACCACCGTGCTCGGCACGCGTGCGGCCGGCCAGTCCTGCGGCTCGATCTACAGCCCGGGCTACAAGACCGTCAAGAACGGCAAGGACAGCGCGCAGGTCTACAGCTCGTTCACCTTCGACGTCAACGACCGCCTGCAGCTGTTCGGCGACGTGCTGTACAGCTACGAGGACGTCAAGTACGCCACCGGCTCCAACTACACCTGGTGGGGCACGGCCTCCGGTTACGGTCGCTTCTGGGATCAGACCAGCGGCCAGTGGATGAACCTGCAGCGCGCCTTCGCACCGGAAGACATCAGTACCAACGGCTACAAGGACATCCTCAACACCGACCGCAACAAGGCCTACCAGGTGACCCTGGGTGGACGCGGCACGTTGGGCAACTGGGATTACAGCGCCAGTTTCACCCGCGGCGAGTACAAGCTGACCGAGCGCAACTTCGTGCGCTGGGCCGACCCGATCAACAACTACTTTGAAGAACACGTGCTGGGCCCGCAGCTCGGCACCCGCAGCGGCTACGCCGTGTTTGCACCGAACTGGGAGGCTTTCTATGCGCCGATCCCCGCCGGTGATTTCGCCACTTTCACCGGTTATACCGAGAGCCAGAGCCGCACCTGGCAGAACCTGGGGCGCTTCCAGCTCACCAACGGCACGCTGTTCTCGCTGCCGGGCGGTGATGCCGGTTTCGCCGTCGTCGCCGAAGCCGGCAGCGAAGGCTGGGACTACACTCCGGATGAGCGCCTGATGGATGGCAGCGTGTGGGGCACCACCGCAGTCGCCGGTGCCGGCCACCGGAGCAATTACTCGCTGACCTCCGAACTGCGCCTGCCGCTGCTCGATTCGCTGACCGTCACCGGCTCGGGCCGCTATGACGCGTTCAAGATCGGTGACAGCACCGTCGACAAGGCCACCTACAGCGTCGGCGTCGAGTTCCGCCCGATCGAGAGCCTGCTGTTCCGTGGCAAGTACGGCACCGCATTCCGCGCGCCCAGCCTCTCCGATGCCTTCCAGGGCCTGAGCGGCTACTACGCCAACGGCGCCACCGACTATTACCGTTGCGGCCAGGCAGGTTACGCCCCGACCGACACCACCGGTTGTGCGTATGACAGCGTCTCGGTGTTCGGCCAGCGCGCCGGCAACCCGGACCTGGAGCCGATCACCGCCGATGTATGGAATGCCGGCGTGGTCTGGGCACCGCTGAACAATCTGTCCTTCTCGGTCGATTACTACAACTGGAAGATCAAGAACGAAGTCGACACGCTGAGCTCTGACCAGCTGCTGTTGGCCGAGTACTACTGCCGCAATGGTCTGGTCAACAACACCTCGGCCAGCTGCGACAACGTCAACGAATGGATCACCCGTGATGCGTCCGGCGTGCTGGATGAGATCTACACCCCGAAGATGAACGTGGCCAGCCAGAACCTGCAGGCCATCACCGCCAGTGCCAAGTACGTGCAGGAACTGGGTCGTTTCGGTGCGCTGCAGTTCTCCACCAACTACACCAACATGATCAAGCGCGAGCTGCAGCCGCAGCCGGGCGATGAGTATCTGGACCTGCTGCGCGATCCGTACAACATGTGGATCTACGATTCCTACGCGAAGGTGCGCGCGGACGGGTCGCTGGCCTGGGCCTTGGACAAGTGGACCACCACGCTGTACTTCAATTACGTCGGCAAGACCCCGAACTACCTGGCCTATGCCGGCAACGGCTATGACTACGTGCATCCCTCGGGCGCAAAGGCCGGCAAGTGGGGTTCCTACACCACCTATAACCTGAGCGTGAATTACCGCGCGGCGGAGAACATGACCTTCTCGGTCATGGTCAACAACGTGTTCAACAAGATGCCCGACAACCAGGCGAGCAACTACCCGGGCACCTCGGGTACGCCGTACAACAATTACTTCTACAACATCTACGGTCGTGCGGTGTATGTGCAGGCCAAGTACGAGTTCGGCGCCAAGTAATTCCTGCCGGTGAGATGACACACAGAGCCCCGCCGCAAGGCGGGGCTTTTTCATGTCGGGCCACCTTCATCCGGAATGCGGCAGGCGATTTAATCTCACTTGTTAATGACCGGCGCATTCAGCGTTTGCTCATGATTCCAACATGAATAAATTTTCATGGTTCGGCAGATGATTGTTTTTCAACACCTTTCACACCAAGTTGTTTTTTCACGCGCATCGCGGATGACCATTCAGCGTATTTCACGTTAAGCGTGTGTTACGTTCGCCGCACACCGGCTCCAACTGAACGAAAAATAAAACGTCCAAGGATGGTCACACAGCCATGGGACCGGTCACCGTTGAACGCCATCAAGACGTCCCACGGAAGGGAAAGCCACGACATCACCACTACACGGGGTTACACATGTCTCGCCAAGGTAATTCGATCTCGCGCCATCCGCTTGCCGCCGCCGTCCTCACCGGCCTGCTGCTCACCAGCGCCACCGTCTTCGCGCAGGACAACGCCGCCACCAATCTCGACCGCGTCACCGTCACCGGGTCCCTGATCCCGCAGACCGAGATCGAGAACCACACACCGGTGCTGACCGTCACCGCCGAAGACATCCAGACCCGCGGCTTCACCAGCATTTCCGAGGTGCTGCAGCAGTCCTCGCTGACCACCGGTGGCCTGCAGGGCGGCCAGACTGCCGCCTCGTTCACCCAGGGCGCTGAAGCGGCCGGCATGTTCGGTCTGGACCCGGGCTACACCAAGTACCTGATCAACGGCCGGCCGATGCTGCAGTATCCGGCGCTTTATAACGGCAGCGACGCCTTCAACAACCTCAGCGGCATTCCGATCGACATCGTCGAGCGCATCGAAATCCTGCCCGGCGGCCAGTCCTCGCTGTACGGCTCGGACGCCATTGCCGGCGTGGTCAACATCATCCTGAAAGAACGCATGGAAGGCGGCGTACTGAACGTCCGCGGCGGCGCCACCACCGAAGGCGGCGGGAACAACATCCGCGTCAGCGGCGCCAAGGGCTTCAACAGCGCCGATGACCGCTTCAATGCACTGGTCAACGTGCAGTACGAGAAGAGCAATCCGATCTGGGGCTACCAGCGCGATCTGACCCGCACCAACAACCGCGTCGGTTACAGCGCGCAGGTGCCGGCCAATGATTTCCTGGTCTATCTGCCCGCCGATAACAATGCGTTCGTGATGATGGATCCGACCCGTTGCGCCAGCGTCGCCGGCCAGTTCGGCGGCACCACCGTGCTGGGCACCCGCGCGGCCGGCGAGTCCTGCGGTTCGGCCTACGGCGCCGGCTACCGCACGCTGAAGAACGACAAGGAGAGCAGCCAGTTCTATAGCTCGATGACGTTCGATGTGAACGACAACTTCACCCTGTTCGCCGATGCGCTGTACAGCCTGGAAGAGGTCAAGTACACGCCGGGTTCGGGTTACACGTTCTGGGGCAGCGACCTGAGTTTCGGCGCGTTCTATGACCAGGACACCGATCAGTACATGAACCTGCAGCGCGCGTTCGCGCCTGAGGACATCGGGCCGAACGGCTACAAGGACATCCTCAACACCGACCGCAACAAGGCCTACCAGGTCACGCTGGGCGGACGCGGCACTTTCGGCAACTGGGATTACAGCGCCAGCTTCAGCCGTGGCGAATACAAGCTCACCGAGCGCGGCTTCGTGCGCTGGGCCGATGACATTGACAGCTACTTCGAAAACCGCGTGCTCGGCCCCGTGCTGGGCACCACCGATGACGGCTACAACATCTACAGCCCGAACTGGGGCGCGTTCTATTCGCAGCTGCCGGCCGGCGATTTCCAGAGCTTCACCGGCTATACCTACAACCAGAGCAAGACCTGGCAGAACCTGGGCCGCTTCCAGATCACCAACGGCTCGCTGTTCACCCTGCCCGGTGGCGATGCAGGCTTCGCCGTGGTGGCTGAAGCCGGCAGCGAAGGCTGGGACTACCGTCCGGACGAACGCTTGATGGACGGCAGCGTGTGGGGCACCACCTCGGTGGCCGGTAATGGCCATCGCAGCAACTACGCGGTGACCTCCGAACTGCGCCTGCCGCTGATCGACTCGCTGACCGTTACCGGCTCGGGTCGCTACGACGCCTACAAGATCGCCGACAACACCGTCGACAAGGCCACCTACAGCGTCGGCGTGGAGTTCCGTCCGATCGAAAGCCTGCTGTTCCGTGGCAAGTACGGCACCGCGTTCCGTGCGCCGACCCTGCCCGACGCCTTCCAGGGCGAGAGCGGTTACTACGCCAACGGCGCGGTCGATTACTACCGTTGCGGCCAGCTCGGCTACGCCCCGGCCGATACCCTCGCCTGCCCGTACGGCAACGAGTCGGTGTTCGGCGTGCAGGCCGGCAATACGGAACTGGAACCGATCACCGCCGATGTCTGGAATGCCGGTGTGGTCTGGGCACCGATGAACAACCTCTCGGTCTCGGTGGACTACTACAACTGGAAGATCGACAACGAAGTCGACACCCTGAGCTCGGACCAGCTGCTGCGCGCGGAATACTACTGCCGCAATGGCCAGGGCAACCCGACCTCGGCCAGCTGCGAGAACGTCGCCGACTGGATCACCCGCGATGCCGCCGGCAACATCGAGCAGATCTTCACGCCCAAGCTCAACGTCGCGCGCCAGAACCTGCAGGCCCTGACGGCCAGCTTCAAGTACGTGCAGGACATCGGCCGCTTCGGCTCGCTGCAGTTCGCCAGCAACTACACCAACATCCTCAAGCGCGAGCTGCAGCCGCAGCCGGGCGACGACTATCTGGATCTGCTGCGCGACCCGTATGCGATGTGGTACTACGACGCCTACGCCAAGGTCCGTACCGACGGTTCGGTGGGCTGGGCCAAGGACCGATGGACCACCACGCTGTACTTCAACTACATCGGCAAGACGCCGAACTACATGTCCTACCTGGGCGAGAGCTTCGACTACGTCCACCCGTCCGGTTACAAAGCCGGCAAGTGGGGCTCGTACACCACCTACAACCTGAGCGTGAACTACCGGGCACTGGACAACCTGACCCTGTCGCTGATGGTCAACAACGTGTTCAACAAGATGCCCGACGGCCAGGCCCACAGCTACGCCGGCAACATTGCCTCGCCGTACAACAGCAGCATCTACAACCCGTACGGTCGGGCGGTGTATGTGCAGGCCAAGTACGATTTCGGCACCAAGACCAACTAAGCCGAACCCGGGATGACACCCCCAGGCCCCGCCGCAAGGCGGGGCTTTTCCTTGGCCATTCCGGGCCGGGGCCACGTCCGCAGTTGACCGGATCAGGCCTCTTGCCATCGGCCATGACCTTCGACACCCTTGCAGGCCGGGCCGGCGGCGTATCGTCTGGCCCACAGGCCCTTCGGGGCCATTCCTGCATGACTTTCCGGCCTGGAGGCCAATCACGTGATCGCTCGTACACCCAAACTGGTACTGCTGACCCTGGCCGTTTCGGCCGCGCTGGTCGGCTGCGGCAAGAACGAAACCCCGGCGACGGACAGCGCAGCCTCCACCGCCGCGCCGGCGGCCACGGCCGCCACCGAGTACAAGCTCGACGAGAGCAAGCTGCCGGCCTACAACGCCTTCCACCCGTCCGATCTGGACACCAGCATGGACGCCTGCGGTGCGTTCGGCGACTACGTCAACAGCAAGTGGCTGGCCGCCAATGAGATTCCGGCCGACCGCACCAGCTGGGGCGCCTTCACCATCCTGGACGAGCGTTCGGTCGCCGTGCAGCACCAGCTCGCCGAGCAGGTCGCGGCGGTCAAGAACCCGGCCGGCATCGAGAAGATCGTCGGCGACTTCTGGGCCACCGGCATGGACGAAGCCAAGATCAACGCCCAGGGCATCGAGCCGATCAAGGCCGACCTGGCCGCCATCGACGGCCTGCAGGACAAGGATGCGATCGCCAACTACCTGCGCACCAGCGCAGCCAAGGGCGAGAACGTGCTGTTCGGCTTCGGTCCGGAAGCGGACTTCAAGAATTCCAGCATGAACCTGGCCTACGCCAGCCAGGGCGGCCTGGGCCTGCCGGACACCACCTATTACACCGACGCCAAGAACGCCGACAAGCTCAAGGCTTACCAAGCCCACGTGGCCAAGGTGCTGGAACTGGCCGGCGTGGCGACCGCCGATGCGGAGAAGCAGGCCGCGGACGTGGTCAAGTTCGAAACCCGCCTGGCCAAGGCGTCCAAGTCCAGCGTCGAGCTCTCGCGTGACGTCTCGCTGTTCTACAACCCGGTCACTGTGGCCGACGCGGACAAGCTGACCCCGAACTTCAGCTGGACCGAATTCTTCAAGGCCCAGGGCATCGCCGCGCCGGAGAAGTTCTCGCTGGCCATGCCCAGCTTCCACCAGGAAGTGAGCAAGGCACTGGGCGACACCGATCCGTCGGTGTGGCGCGCCTACCTGCGCTTCCACACCGTCGATGGCGCCTCGCCGTACCTGGCCGATGCCTTCGTCAACGAGAACTACAACTTCTACGGCAAGACCCTCAACGGCCAGAAGGAACAGAAGCCGCGTTGGAAGCGCGTGCTGGGCACGATCGAAAACGATGCCGGCGATGCGTTCGGCCAGCTGTACGTCAAGGTCGCCTTCTCGCCCGAAGCCAAGGCCAAGATGGAAGAACTGGTCAAGAACCTGGCCGCCGCCCTCAAGGAGCGCATCCAGGGCCTGACCTGGATGAGCGACGAAACCAAGGCCAAGGCGATCGCCAAGTGGGAAACCTTCACCCCGAAGATCGGCTACCCGGACAAGTGGCGCGACTGGAGCGGCCTGACCACCGGCCGCGACAGCTACCTGGGCAACGTACGTGCCGCCAACGCGTTCAACTACAAGTTCGCCCTGTCCAAGATCGGCCAGCCGGTGGACAAGACCGAGTGGGGCATGACCCCGCAGACGGTCAATGCCTACTACAACCCGCTGCAGAACGAGATCGTGTTCCCGGCCGCCATCCTGCAGCCGCCGTTCTTCGATCCGAAGGCCGATGACGCGCTGAACTATGGCGGCATCGGTGCGGTGATCGGCCACGAAATGACCCACGGGTATGACGACCAGGGCAGCCGCTTCGGGCCGACCGGCAACTTCGAAAACTGGTGGACCGAGGCCGACACCAAGAACTTCAGCGGCCTGACCGGCAAGCTGATCAAGCAGTTCGACGGCTACAAGGTGGACGGCCAGCCGGTCAACGGCAAGCTGACCCTGGGCGAGAACATCGCCGACCTGGGTGGCCTGGCCACTGCCTACGATGCCCTGCAGAAGGCCTCGGCCGGCAAGGAAGATCCGAAGGTCGACGGCTTCACCCGCGACCAGCGCTTCTTCTTCAACTGGGCCACCGTGTGGCGCACCAAGTACACCCCGGAGAACATGAAGGTCCGTCTGGCGACCGACCCGCATGCCCCGGCGCAGTTCCGCGCGATGGGTGCCCCGTCGAACCTGCCGACCTTCGCCGCTGCGTTCCAGTGCAAGGCCGGTTCGCCGATGGTGCGTGCCGGCGACCAGCAGGTCGTGATCTGGTAACGCCGGCCATTCATTGAGCGTCTGACCAGTCGAAGGCCCGGGGAAACCCGGGCCTTCGTCGTTCAGCATCCTTCTCTTTTCAGTAGGGAAACAACTGGATCACTGTGTCTCTGATGTAAAAACGAAATGACGGAATTATTGCAATGGCCGTATTTATTTGATATTCAGCTATCGGGGCTTCATTAAGCACCCGTTAATTCTTTCAATTGAATGGGGGAAGTTGATGATCAAGCAAACCATGCCGCTTCGCCGGGCCACCCTGACCATCGCGCTGGGCCTGTGCCTGGCCGGGGCAGCGCACGCGCAGTCCGTTACCGGCAACATCTACGGTACCGGCGAACCTGGCAGCACCATCAGCGTGCAGAACCTGGACACCGGTACCAGCCGCACCGTGACCGTCGACCGCAATGGTCGCTACCGTGCCAGCGATCTGCCGAACGGCAATTACAAGGTGACCGTCGAGAAAGATGGCCAGGTAATCGCAGTCCGCGAACGGGTGCAGGTCGTGATCGCCAGTGGCACCGAGGTTTCCTTCTCCGGCACCGGGGTCCAGGAGCTGGACCGCATCGAGGTCAGGGCGACGGCCGTGCCCAAGATCGACGTCAGCCAGACCGACACCCGCACGGTATTCACCTCGGAACAGCTGAAGGAGATCGCGGTCGGCCGTGATATCGCCAGCGTGGCGCTGCTGGCGCCGAGCGTGATTTCCAACGCGAGCTACACCTCCGGTGGCGTCACGGTCCCCAGTTTCGGCGGTGCCGCATCGTCCGAAAACGCGTTCTACATCAATGGCTTCGCGGTGACCAACCCGCTGTCGTCGATCGGCTCCACCACGCTTCCCTTCGATGCGATCTCGCAGCAGCAGATCCTGACCGGCGGCTACGGCGCCGAATTCGGTCGTGCCACCGGTGGTGTCGTCAACATCGTCACCAAGCGCGGCACGAATGAATGGAGTGGCGGCGGCTACGCCTACTGGAGCCCGGAAGCCCTGCGTGCGAACCCGCGCAACAGCAATTTCGCCGATACCGGTTTCTATGGTGCGGACAATCCGGATCCGACCAAGCGCACGGATGGCCAGCTGTACCAGCTGCGGAACAAGAACCAGAGCTGGACCCAGACCACCGGCGCGTACGTCGGCGGCCCGATCGTCAAGGACAAACTGTTCATCTACGCCAATGTCGAGATGACCAAGCGTGAGGGTGCCGGCGTGGCATCGACGAGCCAGGCCGCTGCAACGACCACCAACGCATGGCAGGAATACTCCTACGAGTATCCGCGTTGGGCAGCGAAGATCGATTGGAACATCACTGACAACCACCTGCTTGAGTTCACCGGCATCTCCGACGTCACCAAGTACGACAGCGCCGGCTATACCTTCAACTACGCCGATTTCACCCATGGCAACGAGCAGAACGCGGGCACGAGCAACGAGGACAAGTCCAAACTCTACATCGGCAAGTACACCGGCTATCTGACCGATGACCTCACGGTGTCGGCGCTGTACGGCACCCAGAAGATCGATCACAGCCAGAGTCCGTGGGGCTACGATCCGGCCTGCCCGCGCACGTCCGCCGTGGCCACCGCACGCGCACCCGGCATTCCGGCCGCTAACTATGCTGGCTGCTGGACGGCCGCCACGGTCAACGTCCCCGGCGCTTACGATGAAACCAAGGGCTGGCGCCTGGACGTGGGCTATCGCCTGGGCAACCATGACCTGCGCGCCGGCCTGGATGTCATGGAAGCAGAGTCGTACACCGGCAGCGAGTACGGCGGCGGGTTCATCTGGGTGTACAGCCGTTCCAACAACCCCAATGCCGCCATCGATGCTTCCCATGGCGTCGGTTCGCCGGCCTCGGCCGGTGGCCTCGGCAGCCAGGGGTACTACGTTCGCCAGCAGTACTACACCCAGATCGCCAAGGTAAAAACCGAACAGTCCGCGCAGTTCCTCGAGGACCGTTGGCAGGTCAGCGACAACGTCCTGCTGACGCTGGGCCTGCGCAACGAGACCTTCAAGAACTTCACCAGCGCCGATGAGGTGTACGTCAAGCAGGACAACCAGTGGGCACCGCGCCTGGGTGGCGTCTGGGATGTCCATGGCGATGCTTCGTTGAAGCTGTTCGCCAATGCGGGCCGTTATCACCTGGCCCTGCCCAACAACGTGGCGGTCCGTGCCGCGTCCGGCTCGCTGTATACGATGGAGTACTTCACGTATACCGGCGTTGCTGCGGACGGCACGCCGACCGGGCTGGTCAACGTTTCGGTCGACCCGAGCCTGGGATACACCTGCCCGGGCAACCCGAACGCCATCTCCTCCAACCTGGAATGCGGCGATGCACCCGATCCGCGCACGGTTGCCGCGGTCGACCTGAAATCGCACTACCAGGATGAATTCATCGTCGGTATGGAACAGGCCTGGGGCGAGAACGCCATCTGGGGGGCCAAGGTGACCTACCGCGACCTGAAGAGTGCGATCGATGACACCTGCACTCCGGCACTGGGGGGCGGCTGCTTCATCTTCAACCCGGGGGTAGGCAACACGTTCTGGGAGGAGCAGGCCGACGGTACGCTGGCAAAGCACACCTACTCCGCCGCCGAACTCGATCTGCCCAAGCTCAAGCGCCGGTACTACGCGGTTGACCTGTTCCTGGAAGGCTCGATCGGTGAAAGGTTCTACGGCAAGGTGAACTACACCTTCGCCCGCAACTACGGCAATACCGAAGGCCAGCTGGCATCGGATCTCGATACCGGCGCGGGCGGTCAGACCGACGTCTCGGTGACCCAGGACTGGGATCTGCCGCAGCTGATGGTCGGCGCCAATGGCCCGCTGCCGAACCACCGTGCGCACCAGATCAAGGCCTACGGTTCCTACCGGATCACGCCCGAGTGGCGCGTCGGTGGCTCCCTGCTCATCGATTCCGGCCGCCCGCGTTCGTGCACCAGCTATTACCCGACTGCGGACCAGGGCCTGTACAACGGCGCGTACTACCACTTCTGTGGCCTGGCCGGCAGCGGCACCGCCCCGGGGAGTGCCGGCTACATTCCGCCTTCGGCTGACTACCGGTTCTCGCCACGCGGCGACAACGGCACCACGCCGTGGGGCTTCAACCTCAACCTGTCGCTGGCCTACACGCCGAACTGGGCGGACAACAAGTTGAGCCTGCAGGCGGACGTTCTGAACGTGCTCAATCGCCAGGTTGCCGGGTCGTACTACAGCAATTACGCGACCGACCGGGTGACCCCGGATCCGCGTTACAACCAGCCACTGAACTACAACTCCCCGCGCCAGGTCCGCCTGAGCGCTCGATACGACTTCTGATCCACCCTGCAGGGCCCGGCCACCTGGCCGGGCCCTGGTTGGCCGGCCGTGCTCTCTCCTGCCCCGCTCCGGCGGGGCTTTTTTGTGCCGCAGCCCCCGCCTGGCCCACGGTGCCGCCTGCCTGCCCTTCCTTGCATGCCGCCATGCATCGCGGCTTGATACACTCGCGCGATCTTCAATCCTCGATGGATTCGCTTTACATGCCCAACTTCCGTCCGCTTGCCATTGCCCTGGGCATCAGCCTGGTCACCCTGGTCGCTGCTCCCGATGCGCATGCCGCGCCGAAGAAGAAGGCCGCCGCCCGCGCGCCGGCCGTCAGCGCACAGTGCAGCGACTTCTACGAGGCCACCAACGCGACCTGGCTGAAAGCCAATCCGGTGCCGCAGACCGGTGCCACCACCGCACTGGGCCAGCTGGCCGACCGCGCACGCCAGCAGCAGCGTGAACTGCTGGATGGCGCGATGACCGCCCCGCAGGGCAACGTGCAGAAGCTGCTCGGCGACTTCTGGGCCAGCGGCCTGGACGAGGCCGCGGTGGAAGCCGACGGCTCCAACCCGATCGCCCCGTTGCTGACCCGCATCAACGCGATCAAGAAGGCCAAGGACGTGCCGGCCTCGATCGCCGCGCTGCACCAGGTCGGCATCCCGGTGGCCTTCAACTTCGCCCCGGACGTGGATCTGAAGGCGCTGGACCGCCACATCGGCTACTTCATGCAGGGCGGCATGGGCCTGCCGGACCCGGCGTTCTACACCCGTACCGATGCCGACACCGTCGCGCTGATGGCGCGCTACCGCACCTACGTAAAGCAGGTGCTGGCGCTGACCGGCACCCCGGCGGACAAGCTTGATGCCGAATCGCAGTCGGTGATCGCGCTGGAAACCGAGCTGGCGCGCAATGCGCAGTCGCTGGCTGGCATCAACAACCCGTTCAACAACTACGCGCCGATCTCCACCAAGGAGCTCAACAGCCGTTACCGCAACCTGCAGCTGGAGGCCTTCCTGAAGGCACAGGGCGTCAATGACGACCTGGTCTCGCTGTCCGATCCGGCGCTGTTCAAGCAGCTCGACGGCATGGTTACCCGACTCAAGCCGGAGCAGTGGAAGGTCTACCTGCGCTGGCGCGTGGGTGATGCGATGGCCCCGTACCTGTCCAAGGCCTATCGCGATGCCGAATTCGAATTCCGTGGCCGTGTGATGCGTGGCCAGACCCTGCCGCCGGCACGCTGGGAGCAGGTGCTGGATGCGATCAACGTCGCCGCCGGCCCGATGGTCGGCCGCGAGTATGCCGCCAAGCACCTGTCGGCCGACGACCGTCGCAAGGCGGCGCTGGTCGTGGACAAGATCCGCGAAGTGCAGATCGATGCGGTTAAGCGCAGCACCTGGATGAGCGATGAGGCCAAGACCGAAGCACAGGCCAAGCTGGCCGCGCTGAAGATCGAGATCGGCACCCCGCTGCGCGATCTGGACTACACCGTGCAGCCGATGGGCCGTGGCAGCTTCGGCGGCAACATGCTGATCGCCTCGACCTGGCGCCACCGCGAAGAGATGAAGCGTATCGGCAAGGGCAACGCCGACCGCCGCTGGGATGTGCTGCCGCAGCAGCCGGCCCTGGCCTACGACATCGCGCAGAACCGCCTGATCGTCACCGCCGCCGTGCTGCAGGGCCCGGTGTTCAATGCCAAGGGCGATACCGCCGACCTGTTCGGCAGCTACGGCGCGCTGGTCGCGCACGAGCTGACCCGTGCGATCGATGCCAAGGGCGCGCTGGTGGATGCCAAGGGCGAACTGCGCAGCTGGTGGACCCCGGCCGACAAGACCGCCTGGACCCTGTTCGGCAACCGCGTGGCCGCCCAGTACAGCGGCTACGACTACCCGGGCGTGAAGGGTGCCAAGGTCAACGGTGAACTCACCCGCGAAGAGAACCTGGCCGACCTGGCCGGCCTCGAACTGGCGTGGGAGGCCTACAAGGCCGTTGAGCCGGCGGCCAAGCCTGCCGCACAGCAGGGCTTCTTCCGTGCCTGGGCGAGCCTGTGGCCGCAGCAGCTCTCGCCGAACGTTGCCGCCCAGCGCCTGAGCTCGGACATCCTGGCCCCGGGCCGCTGGCGCACCAACGGCCCGCTGTCCAACCTGCCGGCCTTCGGTGCCACCTTCACCTGCAAGCCGGGCCAGCCGATGCAACGCGTGGACAACGACCAGATCAAGGTCTGGCGCTGAGCGCCCTGCCCGATCTGCGCTGAGCCGCAGCCGTTGACGAACACGGCGCCCCCCGGGGCGCCTTTTTTGTGGTTCTAACCCGTCCTGAATTGAGTTGACACCTTTTCCCCTAGGAAGAGGAATGTTCAAGAGATTCAAAGATCAGGCGCAGTCAGCGGGATTACTCGCTGGCCTTCAAATTGTGCGTTGTCCAACCAAGTCGAACGCGGAGAGCTGACCTATCGTCAGGCTCAGGATCGATAGGGCATCCAAGGCAGCAGCACGGTATTGAAGTGGTTGCGTCGACATGGTCGGCAAGATTGGTCAGGTGGTGCATCATCTGCCCCCATGACGACTTCACCGAAAAGTGGGCCGGCCAAGCCGCTGAAGCCGGAACAACAAATCAAGGCCTTGCAGGTTCAACTGCTCGAGGCCAACGAGAAATCGTAGCTTTTCGAAGCCATCGTGGATGTCCTCAAAGAGGACTGCGGAGTACGCAACGTAAACAACCTCTCGGCAAGTCCTCACGCAAGGGCGCCTCAAAGGGGTAAGCGTGGCCAGGGCTTGCCGACATTTCGTCATCAGCCGCCAAGCGTACTACCAAGGCGGTCGTCGTCAGCAGCGGCTACTGGCCGATGGTGCGCGGTCAGTGGTACTGGTGGGAGGCTATCGGGCGCGGCAGCCACGCATCGGTACCCGCAAGCTGCACAGGCCAATCGGCCCGCAGCTGCGGGCATCGAGGATCGCGATGGGGTGGGACCGCCTGTTTGGCGTCCTTCGTGACGCCCGGCTGCGGCTTCCCATGCGGCGGGCATATGGCCAGACAACCAAGAGACATCACCGCTTCAGACGGCACCCCAACCCGCAAAAAGCTGGCGAGGGGCGCGTGGTACCCACTGAGAGCGAACAGGCATGGGTGGCCGACATTACCTATCTGCCCACGGAAGGGAAATTCGTCTACCTGAGCCTGACTACGGACGCTTGGTCACGCAAGATCGTTGGTTGGAACGTGCACGGCACCTTGCAAACCGAACAGGCCGCCCAAGCGCTGCAGATTGCGCTGAGAGGACGAAGAACGCGCCAATATCTGGTCCTCCACTCCGACCGCGGCATCCAAGGCTGCTCGGACTACTACCAGACGATCCACGCCAGACACGGCGTGACCTGCTCGATGACCGACGGATAAGACTGCTGCCAAGATGCGCTGGCAGGACGGGTGAATGGGATCTTGGAGGGTGAGTTACTGCTGTACCTGTCTCGTGACTTGGTGCAGGCGCGCCAGATGGTGGCCGAGGCGGTGGGATTTACAACGCCGAGCGCCCAAACCTGTCCTTAACATGCAGACGCCCGATGCGGTGCATCGGGCACCCCTGGCCGCCTGACGGCGGCTGGATCATCCGCCACAGGTGTCAACCTATGACAGGACGGGTCAGTGATTTCAGTCCGAGTACAAGCCTTGGCTCAACGTCCCGGGAAGCGTGGACTCCGGCCACGGCATCAGCGACGTACACGCTTCATACAACAAACAGAAGTCCTGCTTCAGGTCGGAGGGAACCCAACCTCCGTAGCCTACGTGCGTCGAGCTGCCCTCACAGGCGTAGGAAACTTGGATCCAGCGGGTATTGGTCCGCGAGGCAATTCCCTGATGCTGGGTGTTGGCATTGCAGTAACGCATGTTCTGGCCGATCAGATTGTTGTTAGCGTCGAAGTAGAGGGTGGTGACTGCTTTAAGCGGAGCAGCGTGTACGTTGGCTGCGCTCCCCAGCAGGCCAAACAGCAAAAACAGCGGAACTCCAATTCGCATCTGTCGTTCTCCTTGGAAAATGTTAGCCGGCCGTGTCCTGTTTATTGGCCTGCACGGGCATCGTCGCATAGCCTCGCGCCCGCCTGCGTGGCTATGCGAATGGCATCACAAATCCTGCATGTGTGGACGTGGCTATGCGAATGGCATCACAAATCCTGCATGTGTGGACGATGCCTCCGACAACCCAGTTCGACGTGACCGCCCGGACCGCGAAGCGGGCGCCGGGCTTCACCACCTTCTGATGCGCGACACCCGCACGCCTGATGAACAGCCGACCGCCTCATTGACGGAGTTGCATAGGCGCAGGGGCAGGGGCGATCAAGGCGGTGGAAGAAGGGAAGCTAGCACGTTGCTGTAAAGGTAGGGTCGGAGTTTATAGATGCCCCAAACTGAACCGAAGGCACAGGCAAGCCGTTGACTTCCGGAGGCTGCCATTGATCGCGGGTAATCGGCTTAGTCGTTGCTTCTGTTGATCTTCCGCGACCTTCTAACGGTGCCAACTCCTCATGGCTGGGGCAACGTGAAGCTTCCTTGCAACGGCAAAATAAAAAAGGGTCCGAGTTGTTGAGAGCCCTTGAAATATGGTGACCAGGGACGGAATCGGACCGCCGACACGCGGGTTTTCAATCCCTTTGGGGGTATTACCTCACGTCAGTGTTGAGGGTTGTCACGTCAGTGCCGAAGGTTAAGGTGAGCCGGGATGGCCCGGCAAGGCGCTGGAGCGTACAGTGCCACCGAGGCCGGCAAAGACTATCGTGTCCGCCGACTGCGCTCTGTTCGTTACCGCCGGCTGATTTAGAGCAGCGAGCGCTCTCAGTTCGTCCGTAATCACTTGGTACTGTATCGCTGGTCGCCCCAGCAGACTGCTGCCAAGCTTCGCGACATGCACCCGGATGATTCCAGCCAGCGCGTAAGCCCCGACCGACGCTGGGCTGGAAAACGCCCGCCGAAGTGAGGGACAAAGAGATCGCCGAATTCAGATCACGTGTTGCGCTTGCTTATTGCGATCGCCAAGGTGCATTGCATGAGTTAAAGGCCTCATTTAATACTGCGCAGGTGATTGGGTCGCTTCGGCGGGCCCGGCGGGCGGCGGTTGTTGAACGGCGGTTGGCCGCGCCAGTAGCGGATCAGCAGCCAGCCGAACAGCATGCCGCCCAGATGCGCGAAGTGGGCCACGCCCGGCTGCCAGCCGGTGGCGCCCAGCATCAGCTCCATCGCACCGAACACGATCACGAAGGTGCGTGCCTTCATCGGGATTGGCGGGAACAGCAGCATCACCCGCTGGTTGGGGAAGAGCATGCCGTACGCGAGCAGCAGGCCGAACACGCCGCCGGATGCCCCCAGCACCGTGGCCGGATCGGCCAGCATCAGCCCGACCAGCAGCTGGCACAGACCGGCACCGGCGACACACACCAGGTAATAGATCAGAAAGCGCTTCTCACCCCAGGTCTGCTCCAGAGGTGCGCCGAACATGAAGAGCGCGAGCATGTTGAAGAACAGATGGCCGAAGCTGCCATGCAGGAAGCCATAGGTCAGCAGCTGCCAGGGCTGGAAGTTGCCGCCCGGCGAGAACGGATCGAAGCCGCCGCCCAACGGCTGCAGCATGAAAGGCTCGAAGGTGCCGTTGCCGAGCAGGAACGGCTGCTGCAGCAGGAACAGCACGGCGTTGGCGATCAACAACGCTTTGGTGACAGTAGGCAGTTGCGGAAACATGGGGGCATCCTTTGGAACTGCGCCCATCATAGCCGCAGCGCCCGGCCGCAATCTGCGTGGCGGCGCCCGCGTTCAACCGACAGGCAGCGTCAGCCCGGTCCCCACAGGGCGGCATCCAGATCGTTGGCGCCGGCCACCGGCATGCCCTTCACCCGCCCCCGCTCGATCACCACGCCCTCGGCGCGCAGCCGCTGGCTCTGTTCCTTCCACCCAGCCGAGCCTTCGGGCATCGCAATGCGCCCGTCCGAGCGCAGCACGCGGTGCCACGGCAGCTCAGGATCGTCATTCATGCCAAGCACGCGTGCGGTCAGCCGCGCCCTGCCCGGCAGCCCCGCCTTGGCGGCGACCTGGCCGTAGCCCATGACCTGCCCGCGCGGAATCGCACGGATCACCGCCAGAATCCGTGCACGCGCCTGCGCCGCCGGGTCATCGCCCACGGCGGCCGCGTTCACGCGCGCACCCGGCTGACCAGCAGCACGCCGAGCAGGACCAGGGCCGTGCCGAGGATCTGCCACGGCCCCATGGGTTCGTCGAGCAGCCATAGACTCATCACGATGGTGGAGACCGGACCGAGCATACCCACCTGGGCGGCCAGCGACGAGCCGATCCGCTTTACCGCCAGCATGATCGCCATCACGGGCAGCACCGTGCAGACCGTCGCATTGATCAGCGACAGCCAATACACCGGCGGGGGTGCCTGACCCAGGGCGGACATCGGGTGCAGCACCGCGAAGTGCAGCACGCACAACACGCAGGCCACGCAGCTGGCATAGGCGGTCAGGCGGATCGCACCGATCCGCGCCACCACCTGGCCACTGCCGAACAGATACAGCGCGTAGCTCAGCGCACTGGCGAACACCAGCGCGCTGCCCAGCACGATGCGCCCGCCTTCCAGCCGCAGGTCATGGCCAAAGGCCAGCAGGACGCCCAGATAGCTGAGCACCAGCGCGGCCACCTGCCAGCGACCGGGGCGCTTTTTCAGCAGGACCAGGCTGATCAGCAGCACCAGCGTCGGGTTCAGATACAGGATCAGCCGTTCCAGGGTGACGCTGATGTACTGCAGGCCCTGGAAGTCCAGCAGGCTGGACAGGTAGTAGCCGGTGAAGCCCAGCCACAGCACGCGCCCGCGGTCGCCCCAGGACAACGCCGGCGCGCGCCGCGCCGACCATACCGCCAGCACCGCGAACAACGGAAAGGCCATCAGCATCCGCAGTGCGAGCAACGTGGTGGCATCCACGCCGTGCCGATACGCGAGTTTGACGATGACCGCCTTGCCCGAGGCGGCAATCGCCCCGATCGCGGCCAAGGCGATGCCGCCGGCGGCGATGCGGCTGGAGGACGTGGGGAGCGAGGAAGCGGGTGACGACATCAGGACGGCGGACAGCCGCACGGAGGCGGCTGGGCAGCAGGTGGGGCGGCCATTGTCGCATGCGTGGCGGCGGTGTTTTGCGCCGGCAGACACGGGAGGAACGGCGCTCCGAGCCTGTTTCAACGGCGGAAAGAGCTCGGCCGACCGACAGACCCGCGCCTGCGGAAGGTTGTGCCGCGCGGTGCGCGGTTGCCACGCATGGCGTGGCACTACCGGATCCCTGCTGCGGCTTCGGCGGGTGCATGCCGCTGATGCGCTTTCAGCGCATCAAGACGACTTCTTCTGCCGAGGTCGGATGGATCGCCACGGTGTCGTCGAACTGGGCCTTGGTCACGCCCATCTTCACCGCCAGTGCGAAGCCCTGCAGGATTTCATCTGCCGCCTCGCCCAGCAGGTGCACGCCGACCACACGCTCTTCTTCCCCGACACAGACCAGCTTGAACAGGCTGCGCTGGGTGCCATCGGCCAACGCCTGCAGCATCGGGCGGAAGTTGCTGCGGTACACGCGTACGTCGCCATGTTTCGCGCACGCCTCTTCCTCGCTCAAGCCCACTGCGCCCAGCGCCGGGTGCGAGAACACCACGCTGGCCACGTTCTCATAGTCCATCTTCGCCTGCGGCTGACCACCGAACAGACGGTCCATCAGCTTGCGCGCCGCGGCGATCGCCACCGGGGTCAGGCCGACCTTGCCGGCGATATCGCCCACCGCGTGCACGCTGGGTACGGCCGTGGTCTGCCACTCGTCGACCTCCACCTCGCCCTTCTCCCCGACCACCACGCCCACCGCGTCCAGCCCGAGGTCGGCACTGTTGCCGCGTCGCCCCGTGGCGAAGAACACGGCATCGAAGCGGCCATCGGCCGGCCCATCGTGCCCGAGCGCCACCACGGCGTCGCCGTCGCGCTGCAGCTCGCGCAGGCGATAACCGAAATGGACCTGCACGCCTTGATGGCGCAGATTCTCGGCAAGTTGACCGGTGAGCTCCGCATCGAAGCGCTCCAGCAGGCGCTCGCCACGGACCAGCAGGGTCACGCGGCTGCCAAGGGCCTGCAGCAGCCCGGCCAGCTCGACCGCGATGTAGCCGCCGCCGACGATCGCGACGCGTTCGGGCGCGCTGCACAGGTTGAAGAAATCATCGGAGACCAGGCCAAGCTCGGCGCCGGGAATGTCCGGGCGCTGCGGATGGGCGCCGGTCGCGATCAGGATGTGCGCGGCGCTGATGCGTACACCATCGCTGCATTCCACCGTGTGCGCGTCGACCAGCCGACCACGGCGCGGCACGCGCACCACGTTGTTTTCATCCAGGCGCTTGAGATAGCTGGCATGGATGTTGGCGATATAGGCCTGGCGGTGGACCACCAGTTCTTTCCAATCCAGCGAAGGGCGTACCGGCACATCGAAGCCCATCGCCGCGGCAAGGCCAATGCGGCCGGAGAGATCGGCGGCCAGCCACATCGCTTTCTTCGGTACGCAGCCGACATTGACGCAGGTCCCGCCGAGTTCACCCGGCTCCAGCATCGCCACCCGCTGCCCATGCTGCGCGGCGCGGAAGGCCGCGGCCAGGCCGCCGGAACCACCGCCCAGCACGATCAGGTCATAGTCGTATTGCGTCGTCATTGGCATTGCTCAACTCGGTAAGGGGCAGGATCGATCGCCGGCGCGCGGGCCGTTGATCAGGTCTGCCATCAACTGGCCGGTGCCGACGCTCATGCGCATCGCCAGCATGCCATGGCCGGCCGCGATCCAGACGTGACGGTGCGCGGCACCCTGTTTCAGGTCCGCCGCAGCGGCGGCCACTGCAGATAGGTCATCGCGCGCCAGATCCACTCCAGCGGCCCGAAGCGGAAGCAGCGCAGCCACACATGGCTGATGCCGACCTGCAGCGCGAACAGCGCCAGCGCGAAGGGGATCTGCCACAGCCGCGGCATCGTCTCGAACGCGCCCAGCCCATAGCCATAGAACACCCAGGTGCACACCAGCGACTGGCCGATGTAGTGGGTCAATGCCATCCGCCCCATCGGCGCCAGCAGCTGCAGGCGCGCGCGCCCGTGCACGATCCAGGCCAGATAGCCGAGGCACATCAGCAGCCCGGCCAGTGCACTCACGGCATAGGCCACGCCACCGGCAAGATCCAGCGTGCCAGGGGCCTGGTACGGGTGCCAGATCGCACTGCCCAGCATCAACACCAGGCCAATCGGCAGGGCGATCCAGCGCAGCCGTGCATACAGCCGCGCGAAGCGTTCCGGCTCGGCCAGCGCGCCGCTGCGGGCGAACCAGCTGCCGATCAGGAACATACCCAGCACTTCCGGACCAATCACGAAGATGCCCGAGAGCATCGCACCGAGGTCGCGCAAGCGCTGGCCGACGGCCTCGCCCCACGTGCCGTGCGCGTACGCCTGCCGCTGCAGTTCGATCGTCCGCTGGGCCTGGGCGATGGCCTCGCGCAGCGGCTCCTGCGTGTGCTCCATGCTGGCCATCCAGCTCATCAGTGCGCCCAGCACCAACACCAGTCCGGCCGCGCCCAGATAGCTGATCGCGCCCATCGCGGGCAACCAGCTGCGCGGCGCTTCGCGGCAGGCGAGCAAGAGCAGCGAGATCAAGGCGTAGATCACCAGGATGTCGCCGGACCACACCAGCAGCGCATGGCACAGGCCGATCAGCAGCAGGGCCGCGCTGCGGCGCAGATAGAACGGTGCGAACGCGCGGCCGGCCGCATCGGCGCGCTGCGCCATGACCGAGAACCCCGCGCCAAACAGCAGCGAGAACAGGGTGAAGAACTTGCCCTGGACCAGCACGTAGATCGCCGCGTCGGCCCAGTAGTCGGCGCCCTGCCAGTGCGGATCGATGCCGGTGAAGGACAGATCCAGCGGACCGCTGAACGCCTCCATGTTCATCAGCAGGATGCCCAGCAACGCGAACCCGCGCAGGATATCGATGACGGCGATGCGCTCGTGCGCGCCCACCGGCTGCAAAGGAGAAGAAGCTGCGTTCACAGGCAATCCGCTGACCAGGGCCGCCATTATGCCGTGCACACGGCGGCCTGCCGCACAAACGAAAACGGCCCGCCGAAGCGGGCCGTTGGATCAACGATGGGGCGCAGCACTCAGTGCTGGTGGCCGCCGTCGCCGTGCACGTGGCCGTGCTCGATTTCTTCCTTGCTGGCTTCGCGCACGTCGACGATCTCGACGTTGAAGTGCAGGTCCTTGCCGGCCATCGGGTGGTTCAGGTCGACGTCGACCACGCTCATGCCGACCTTCTCCACGGTCACCGCGCGCGGGCCGAAGTTGGTCTGCAGCACGACCTGCTGGCCCGGGACCAGCTTGCTGGTACCGAAGTGCTTCTTGGGCACGCGCTGGGTCAGGCCTTCGCGGCGCTCGCCGTAGGCGTCGGTCGCCTTGACGTCCACCTCGAAGGTGGCGCCGGCTTCCTTGTCCATCATGGCGTTTTCCAGGCCCGGGATGATGTTGCCGTGGCCGATCAGGATCGCCAGCGGATCACGGTCCTTGGAGCTCTCGATCGGCTCCTGGCCCTGCTCGGCGACGGTGTAATGGAAACGGACGACGCGGTCTTTTTCGATCTTCATGCGCAACTCTGGTCTGGAGACTGCCGAGGGCAGACGGGTGAGGCGGGTTGTGGCCTGCCGGATACGCCGCCATCATGACGGCCTTCTAAGGTCGCGCATTATCCGGACAACATGCACATGACGCCAGTTTCGCGCCTGACCCGCCTGACCGGCCACCTGGCCCTGCTGGCGATCATCGCCCTGCTGAGCGCCTGCGGTGGCGGCAAGACTACCCGCCCGGCCCCGCCGCCTGCCTCGACCCAGGTCTGGCCCAACGTCACCCCGAACGATCCGCAGGCCGCCAATGCGGTGCTGATGCGCGCCATCGGTCTGGTCGGCACGCCCTACCGCTATGGCGGCAACACCCCCGAATCGGGGTTCGACTGCAGCGGGCTGGTCGCGTACGTGTACCGCGAAATGCTCGACCTGCGCCTGCCGCGGACCTCGCGCGATCTGGCCGCGGTGCAGGGGCCGAAGATCGACCCCAAACGGCTGGCACCGGGCGATCTGGTGTTTTTCGGCGACAAGGGCAACGTCTTCCATGTCGGCATCTATGTGGGTGAAGGCCGCTTCGTGCATGCCCCCAGCACCGGTGGCACGGTGCGGCTGGACTCGTTGGGTGGCCCGTACTGGAAGGACCACTACACGGGGGCAAAACGCGTCCTTGACTAAGCTGAACAGGGGTAAGGTACAAATTTGTGACGCGAATCACATAGATGTAAACGAAACATTAACGGAATTTGTACCTAATCACTGCGCTTACACGGCATCATCACCCATCGTTTTTATTCAGTGACCGCCGCGTGACGACAGACGACCTGACTTGCAAAGGCCAGACCGCCGCAACCCGGCGACGCGCCCGACCCGCTTTCCTCGCTGCAGCACTCTGCCTGGCCAGCCTTCCGGCCTGGGCGCAGTCCGCACCGGCGATCGCCCCCGACGCTTCTGCAACCCCTGTCACTGTTGCCCCCGATTCCTCCGCGCCGGCCAAGCCCAAGGCTGATGCGCCGGCCCGCAGCAAGGCCGATGCCGCTGCCAGCGCCACCCTCGCCGCCCTGCTTCCGCACCTGGCGGCCAACGACACCATCCCCCTCATGGACCGTTCGGCGATGTTCGCCGGCGATCTGAGCCGCCTGCTCGCCAATTACGATGCCAGCACCGGCGCGATTACCGTGGCCGGCGACGCCGCCGAAAACGGCAAGGTCCAGTCCCTGCTGCGCCGGGCGATGACCCTGCTGGGCACCCCGTACCGTTGGGGCGGCACCTCGCCGGACAGCGGTTTCGACTGCAGTGGCCTGGTCGGCTATGTGTTCCGTACCGCGCTGGGCGTCGAGCTGCCGCGTGTCTCGCGCGAAATGGCCCATGACGGCGCCGCCCAGCTGATCAACGATCGCAACGCCTTGGCCGCTGGCGACCTGGTGTTCTTCGGCCGCAAGGGCCGTGTGGACCATGTCGGCATCTATGTGGGTGAAGGCCGCTTCCTGCACGCCCCGAGCACTGGCAAGGACGTCCGTGTGGACAGCCTGGTCAGCGGCTACTGGGGTGGCAAGTTCATGCAGGCCCGCCGCGTCGACCTCTGACGCGCCCTGCTGAGCCCCTCGATGAAAGGCCGCTGCCCTGCAGCGGCCTTTTTCGTTGGGCCGCGGCGATGGCCGCTGGCCGCCCCAACCCGCGTTCCCTTCTCTGTCACCGTCTTTTTCCCGGCGGAGGACGCGCCCAGCGCACACGCGCCGCGGCGGGGGATGGACCCGGACGTGGGGCGGCACGTCCGTGGCAACCGATCAGGCAGCAGACACCGCCCGAGATTCTCGTCGACAAGGTGACGCATGGCGGCTGTCCCCGATTTTCCTGCCCGGTGTGTGATCTGGTTTGGGCAACCTCTCGCGCTTGAACGGGCGACGCTGGCCGCGGCCGGCTGGCAGGTCCGCAGCGTGGCCCCCGAACAATGCGCCGGCATCGGCATGCGCGGCAGCGACCAGGTCGTGGGGCTGCTGGACCTGCGAACGGTGGTGCCGGCCAATCTGGCCCATCTGCAGCAGCTGCTGGTCGACCACCGCCACATGAGCCTGCTGGCGTTGCTGCCGACCGCGCCGTTGCGGGCCTCGCCGGTCCTGGATGCCTTGTTGGCAGCCTGCGTGGACACCTACGCCGCCCCGATCGATCTCCCGCGCGTGGTGCAGCGGCTGCAGCAGTTGGCCGGTGCCGTCCCCCTGCCCGCCACGCATGGCCCGCAGTCCCTGATCGGGGACAGCGCAGTGCTGCAGGTCACCCGCGCGGCGATACGCAAGTACGCGCCGGTGGACCTGCCGGTGCTGATCACCGGCGAGACCGGTACCGGCAAGGAACTGGCCGCCCAGGCCCTGCATGCCCTGTCAGCACGGCATGCGCGCCCCTTCCTGGCGGTGAACTGCGGCGCCATTCCGGCCGCGCTGGTCCAGTCCGAACTGTTCGGCCATGAGCGCGGCGCCTTCACCGGCGCGGCGGCACGGCGCCTGGGCCTGTTCGAGTCAGCCAGTGGCGGCACCGTCTTCCTGGACGAGATCGGCGACCTGCCACTGGATGCGCAGACCAACCTGCTGCGCGTGCTGCAGGAAGGCACAGTCGAGCGCGTTGGCAGCAACCGGCCGCTGGCGGTGGACGTGCGTGTGCTGGCCGCGACCCACGTCGATCTTGAAGCCGCGGTCGAGCGGGGGCACTTCCGCCGCGATCTTTTCTATCGGCTCAATGTCCTGCGCCTGCCGCTGCCGCCGCTGCGCGAGCGTGGCAGCGATATCGCGATGCTCGCCCACCACTTTCTCGCCAGCTTCCGGCATCGCCACGTCACCCGGGCGCGCGGCTTCACTGCGGATGCGGTGCAGGCGCTGGAGCGCTTCGCATGGCCAGGCAACGTGCGTGAGCTGCTCAACCGGGTCCAGCGTGCGGCGATCGTCAGCGATGCCGAACTCATCACCGCGGCAGATCTGGAATTGAACCAGCCGCTGGTGGCCAGCGCCGAGCGCGGCCTGCACGGCGCCAAGCAGATCGCCGAACGCGAGACCCTGCTACATGCGTTGCGCCAGGCCGATTTCAACATTACCGCCTGCGCACGCCACATGCAGGTCTCGCGCGTGACCGTCTACCGCCTGTGCCGCAAGCACCAGCTCGCGCTGCCCGAACTGCGCTGACCCGGCGCGTACCGCGTGTGAGCGCAATCGCTCACAGGCTGTATGGCACCTTGAAGGCCAAAGTGAAGTCCGGTGCATCCGGGGTCAGGCCGATGCCCAGCAGGCTGACCAGGGTGGTCTTCTGGTTGAGCGCATAGGTGATGCCCAGGTTGAGCGTGCCCGCGTTCGCGTCACTGCCGATCACCTTCAACCATTGGCCGTTCTTGTAGCGGGTGGAGGCGCGCGCACTCAGCTTGTCGCTGAAGGAGATGCTCAGGCTGGTGCGCTCGTTGAACGCAAACGCCACGCCCGCACCGAAGTAATAGGAGCCGCCCAGCTTCACGTCACCTGGGTTGGTGGTGTCCGGGTTCGCATCGATGTCATCGAAGCTGCGCGGGAAAGAATGGATGTAGCCGATGTTGGCGAACAGGATCGCCGGGTCGGCGGTTTTCACGGCGGACAGGCCGATGTTCGCCTGCCAGACGCCATTGCCGGTCGGTTGCTGCTCGGGTACGGCAAAGCGGATGAAGTCATCGTCATCGCGCTCGAGCACCTTCCAGTCCAGCCCATACGGCGCCCGCCCGGTCGGCGCGGTCGCGCCCACGGTCAGCACGGTTTCCGGCAACCGCCCACGCTCGGCGAACAACCGGTAGTTGGCGCTCACGCCAACGTCGCCGATGCCGTTGCCGGTCGTTTCTTCCTGCGCGATGGCCGCCGCGGAACCGCCGGCACCGCCCTTCTGGAAGACCGTCTTGCGGGCCAGGTAGGGGACATCAAGATTCAAGGTCAGGCGCGGGCTGACGCCCCAGCGCGCGGCCAGGTTATAGGTGAGCGTGTCCGACTCGACATTCTCGATGGCGATGTTGCCCAGGAAGATCGCATCCAGCGCCAGGAAGCCGTTGAGGCTGAGCTGTTTGCGGTCATAGCGCGCGTAGGACAAGCTGTTTTCGATGGTGAAGCGGCGGCTGAACAGCGCGGCCTGCTGCTGTTTGACGTCGTCCACGCTGCGTCGGGATTCCTGCTTGGCCTGTTGGGCCTCGGCGGCGGAGCTGGCGTAGCCCTCGGCACTGGCCGGTGCTGCCGGGGTCCCCGCCGGCAGTGCCTGCTGCGGGGGCGGCGCGCTGGAGGCAACCGGCGCGGTCTTGCCGGTCAGCCGCGCCTGCATGGCCTGCACCTGCATGTCCAGCTCGCGCAGGCGCCGTACTTCCTGCGCGTAGTTGGCCTTGAGGCTTTCCAGCTGCGCCATCAGCGCCTTGACGTCGGCCTCGTCATTGGGCGCAGGCTGTTGGGCCTGCGCCTGGGCGGACGCAGCCGCCATCAGTGCCAGCGCCGCCAGCGCCAGCGGTGTTGCGCGGATCATCGTGTGCATTGCCTTGGCCCACTGTTGTGTTGACGCTCCCCCTGCCGTGCCGATGGATCACTGGCCCGGCCCCATGCCTACTCCGCGTACCAGCGTCATCGCCTGCGCCACGTTCTGATTGAGCGGCACGTTGTTGGCCATCGACTGCCTGACGAGATCGATCTGCAGCCGATTGGTGACCGACTGTCCATCACTGCCCAGCGCGATGCTCTGGCCGACGCTGCCATTGCGGATCCATTGCTGGACCGCGCCGACACCCTCGATCTGCAACTGCACCTTGGCCGTGTTGCCTTCCAGCTGGGCCAGCGCACTGACGCCGCCCTGATGCACGCTGGCCAGGTTCACGCCTTCGCCGGTGGGGGTGGGCGCGGTGCCATCGCGCACGGTCAACTGGGTCGCGTTGCTGGCCAGGTTGCCGTCACCGGCCACCTGGATGCTCTGGCTCAGGCCGGCCACGTTCTGCAGGCCGCTGGAATCGACGCTGCGCCCGGGGGTCACCGGCAGCGGTGCATCGGCCGCGGTCACGCTCACGCTGGGCGCGAAGCTGATCCTGGGTGTGCTGCCGCCGTGGCTGAAATCCATGCCCAGCTTCAGCGCGCTCTGCGCCGATTGCCCGCCGGCGGTCTGCCACTGCGAGACCATCGTGACCCCGAACCACGCCACGGTGTTGCCACCGACGGTGTAGCGGCCACGCATGAGGTTCAATTCCGGATCGGGGATTTCGCTCAATCCCTTGCCGGGCCGGCTTTCGTCGGCATGCGCCGGCACGATGCCCAGCAGGGCAAGCAGCACGATGCCGGGCGTCCAGGTTGCGATGTTCATGTTGCCTCCTTAAAACAGATCGGCATGGGTGAATCCGAAGTCGACCAGTTCGGCGTCGGTGATCGGTCCCTGCCTGGCGTACAGCGAACGGGCACTCGGCCGTTCACCGGGCTGCAGCAGCACCGTGTTGCGATCAAAGTCACTGCCGATCACGACAAACACGGCGCGCGACGGCCACGCCTGGAGAAATTCGCTGACGGGAATGCTGCGGTTGCCCAGGATCGGGTCGGCGACATCCACCAGATCGCCACGGACCTGTTTGAGGACCACGAAGTGGCGGAAGCCCCGCACATCCATCAGCACCAGCCCGGGCACGCGCAGTGAGCGCAGGCGCTCTTCATTGACGCGGTAGCCGCGCCCACGCATGCCCATCGATTCGACATAACGCTTGATGTCCAGCAGCGAAAACCCACGCTGGTGCACCAATTGTGGATCCGAGACCCCCATCATCCCTTCGATCACCGTGCCCTCATCCGCCTCCAGGTGGTAGGCGTAGCGCAGGATCGTGGCCAGCGCAGCTGCGCCACAGCTGTAATCGGTGTGTTGCCGTACGACATTGCGGAAGCGCCGTTCCTGCATGCTTTCCACGCGCTGGGTGAGCACTGCCCCGTTGGGCAGCACACCACTGAAGCCGACATCGCCGGCACGCACGATCCCCATCGGCATCATCAGCACCGACAAGGCCCACACCAGCATCCACGTGCGCATACGACTGAACATGCGTGACTCCGGCTCAGGAAGGAGCCCCTGCCCCAAGGGGGAGAAGGGACAGGGGCTCCCGGGGAGCCCGGTCATTGGCGGATGACCGGGTTTGTTGCGCTCAACGCGTACTGCTTGCGAAAACGGACAACCTTACTGTTCCGGACCGCCGCCACCGCCGCCGCCGGTGGAGGGCTGCGCAACCGCCAGGGCCAGACTGTTGGCCTGCAGGTTGCCGGTACCGGAGGCCACGTTCACCCCGATGTTGCCGGAGGCGCCGGAGAACGCACTGCCGGACAACGCCGCGGTGTTGGTCGCATCCACGTTCACCCAGCGGGTGGTGGACACGGTCCCGCTCAGGCTCGCGTAGAGGTCGGCCACGCCCAGTTCAACGAACTGGCTGGTGCCGCGCTCATCGGTGTCAAACGCAATGCCACCCACGCCCGGACGATTCGGGTTGGCGGTGGCATTCTGGATATCGCTATCCAGGTCGATGTGACCGGTTTCGCTGCCGCTCGGGTGATCCAGCGCGCCACTCCAGGTATCCAGGTAGTAGTTGTCTTTCTGGTAGGCACTCCCCGTGCCGCTGTAACGGCCCGCACCGACCGCCAACGTGGCACCGGCAACGCGACCACTCAGGTTCACGTCCACGGTGTCGGTCATCGACTGCAGGTAGCCGGCGTTGCTGACGGTGTTGCCGGAGGACACCTGGTTGGAACTGATGCTCGAGGTCGCATAGGCGCTGGTGGCCACCGACGCGGCGAGCGCGTTCTTCTGCTCGTTGTTGTTGCCGGACGCGACGTTGGCGCCGATGTTGCCGGACGCACCGCTGAAGGCATTGCCACCCAGGCCTGCGGCGTTGGTCACGCCGGAGTTGATGGTGGTGTTGCCACCGCCGAACTGGTTGACGAAGACTTCCGCATCGGCCATGCCGAAGCTGAAGGACGCATCGGCCGCGGACAGCGAAGCGGCGTTGTCCTGCGCGTTGTTGTCACCGGCGGCGACGTTGAAGCCCAGGTTGCCGGAGGCATCGGCACCGACGTCGTCGGCGATCGAGGCGCTGTTGGTCACCAGGCTGTTGCCGGCCAGGTTGTTGGTGACCGACTGGCGGTTGTCGATGACGGCGATGGCGGCCGAATCGATGTCGATCGAGCCGGTGATTTCCGGATCACCCGAGAAGCTGATGTCCGAGCTCAGGCGCAGGTCCTTTTCGATGTTGACGTCCACGCCGTGGTTGTTCTTTTCCTGGCGTTCGTCGGCCTGGATATTGCTGGTCTTGTTGACGTTCTCGGTGACGTTGCGGTTGCTGGTCACGTTGCGGTTGCTGGTGACGTTGGTGTTGCTCGTCACGTTGTCGTTGATGGTGGTGTTGGTGGTGCTGTTGTTGTTGCGGGTGTTGTTCCAGGTCCGGTTCCAGGTACGCGAATCGGTATCGGTGTTGGTGGTGGTATTGGTTTCGGTGTTGGTATCGGTGTTCGTGTTGGTGCGCGTCTCAGCCACGTTGTGCAGGTGGTTGATGTTGGCGCTCTGGTTCTGGTTGTCGCGGTCGTTGCCCCAACCGCTGGCGCCCGCGGAGGCGGATGCAGCGGCGACGGCGATGGCCAGTACGGTCCGTTTCATGTTGGTGTTCATGGTGCCCTCTCTCTCATCACAGACAATCGGGTGGATGTGACTACTCACGGGGTGGACTGCACCGAAATGCTCAGTTGGTTTGCGGTGGCGTTGCCGGATCCCGCGATCTGATTGAGTTGCAGGACGCCGTCGAATCCCTGCAGCGCGGAGGCTTCGACCGCCACCCTGCGAGTTCCGGCCGACCGACCGCTGTTGACGGCCCCCTGCCCCCCTGCTGACGCGAGCGCGCCCGACGCGGCCAAGGCCTCGTCGTTCGTTTCGCGTATGCCCTGTTGCGCCAGCGTGGCGGTGACGACGTTGAGCGTCGCGTTGCCATTGCCGCTGGCTTGATTGATCGATGCGACGCCACTGGCGCCGTTCAGTGCCTGGCCGCCGAGCGTGGCGCTGGCATCCATGGCGGTGTCGCTGAGGCTGAGGTTGTTGGACTGCTGCTGGCGCGCATCCACGGTGATGTGGGCGTTGCGGCCGTTGGCGATGCCCATCAGGTTGGCCTGCTGGTTGAGGTCACCGGCGGCCATGTTGACGGTGATCGCGCCGTCGGCGCCGGCCAGCGTGCGGCCGTCGATGCGGCTCTGATTGAGGTAGGAGAGCATCGCGGCGTAGTCGTTGCTCTGCTGGGCATGCGCGGCCAGAGGCGCAAGCATCAGGCCCGTGAGCAGGGTGGTGCGCAGGACGATGTTCATTTGCCGGGCCCGCCTGCGGGCTGGCCGAGCGGGAACTGGGCAAGCGCGCCGCGGACCTGGTCGCCGATGCCGCGCGTGGCGTTGCCGACCGCGCCCATGGGCCCGCCGATGGTGTTGCTGAACTGGCCGCTGGACAGCATGCCGCTGTCGGTGACTTTGCCGAGCGTGCCATTGACGGTGTGGCCGGTGACGCGTTCGATGGTGGTGGTATTGCGGGGAATACCGGCGCCGGTGTTGGAGCCGAGCGAGGCGTAATCGTCGTCGCTGAGTTCATCCATGCCGGTGGAGGTGCCGAGGGCGTGGCCGATTTCGCGACGCGGTGAAGGGTCGGCGATGAGCGCCATGCCCGGGGGTGCGGGGCGGTAGGCCGGGCGTGCGGAGACGTCACGCAGGAGGACGATTTCGCCGGGCTGGGCTTTGACGCCCTGACGGGCGCCGGAGGCGTTGGCGGCGGCCGGCACGGCAAGTGCGGCGGCGAGCAGCCAGAGCGTGGTGTGTCGAGTGCGGTGTGCGGCAACGCTGTCCATGGCGACCTCCGATGACATGCGGAGGGGTGGAGCAGCATTCGTGCCAAGTTCCGAAGGCCCGCGTTTCAGGGGTTTCTGTGCGGCTCGGGTTATCCGCACGCAACATTGCTGTTACAGGGGCGTTAGCGTTTGGACGAATGAATGGGTTGGTGCGGTGATCACGTGGCGCTGACAGGTAGGCACGGTGCGGGTGTATCACGGGTGTTACACCGGGTGATACAGGGGTTTACGGTGCGGATTCAGGCTTGCTGCGGGTTTGCTTGTACAGCGTCAATCAGTCGCTTTGTCGTGAGGGCTGGCGGTGCCAAGCCCCACACAAGCAAAAAAAGACCGGCTCTCGCCGGTCTTTGGGTGGTGCATGGGTCCCTGCGTCAGGACGTTCGTTCTTCGCCTTCATCCACGCCCAGGTTGGTGGAGGGATTGTCGTAGACCGCGCGGTCGAGCAGACCGGTTTCCTTGGCGACGATCACCGGGACCAGCATCTGGCCGGTGACGTTGGTCATGGTGCGCATCATGTCCAGGATGCGGTCGATCGCGTAGAGGTAACCGATGGTTTCCAGTGGCAGGTTGGCGGCACTGAGCACGACGGTGGCCATGACCACCGCGGTGCCGGGGACGCCGGCCGTGCCGAAGCTGCCCAGGACCGAGGCGATCAGCACGACGATGTACTGCTCGGGGGTGAGCGGGACGCCGGTGTACTGGGCGATGAAGACGGCGCACAGGGCGGGATAGATCGCGCCGCAGCCGTCCATCTTGATGCTGGCCCCCAGGGGGACGGCGAAGGAGGCGTAGTCCTTGTTGACGCCGAGGTTGTGGGTGATCGAGCGCATCGCCGCAGGCATGGCCGCGAAGCTGGAGGAGCTGACGAAGGCGACCTGCATGCCCGGGGCGGCGCCGCGGAAGAACTTGAGCGGGTTCAGGCCATGCATCAGCAGCAGGCTGCCGTAGACCACCACGATATGCAGGGCGCAGGCGACGTACAGGGCGAGCACGAAATTGCCCAGTGGCAGCAGCTTTTCAAAGCCGTAGCTGCCGACCAGACCGGCGATCAGGCCGAAGGTGCCGAGCGGGGTGATCTCCAGCACGAAGCGGGTCACCTGGATCATGATGTCGCTCATCTGCCCGGTCAGCTTGCGCGCTTCGCTGACCTTGTCGCCCAGCTTGACCATCGCAAAGCCGAGCAGGCCGGCGAAGAAGATCACCGGCAGGATCGAGCCGCGGCCGGCGGCGAGGACGGTTTCACCGGCGGCATTGACCCGCGTACCGATGCCGGTCAACGCGTAGAACACGTTGGAAGGCACCACATCCATCAGCACCTTGATCACGCTGGGCACTTCGCGCGGGGTGTAGCTGTGGTCCATGCTCAGGCTGAGTGCACCGCTGCCCGGCTGCATGACCGTGCCGACGGCCAGGCCCACGCAGACCGCCAGGGCGGCGGTGATGATGAACCACAGGAAGGTGCGCCCGCCCAGGGCCGCCACGGACTTCTGCCCGTGCAGCGAGGAGATGGCGTTGATCACCGCAAAGAACACCAGCGGGACCGCGATCATCTTGATCAGGGTGACGTAGAGATCGCCGAGCGGGCCGAACCAGGTTTCGGCGGCCGGCCCAAGCAGCCAGCCGGCCAGTGCGCCAAGGACGAAGCCGCCGAGGACCCGTTGCCAGAAGGGGATCCGCAGCCAGGCAGAGACCAGCTTCATGCGCGTTCCAGAGGTAATTTGACAGCTAGGCACCTTAGCCCAAGCCGGGCCGTGGAACGAGGCGTGCACGGAAAATCAGCGTGTCATCGGCGTGCCTTGCGGCGTTCTGCATAATGAACGCCCGTTTCACATGTGAGATGCATTCATCCATGTCCCGTTTCACGCCTCTGGTGGCTGCCGTCACCACCCTGCTGCTCGGCGCCTGCGCCAGTACCGCTCCCTCCTCCAGCGCCGCTGCCGGCGCGGTCCAGGTCGATGTGCCGGCCATTGCCCACCCCGCCGGGGAAACCCCGCAGTGGTGGTACCGCAGCGGTGCGGCACGCGCGGCCAGCACCGGGGCGATGGACGGCAAGGCCAAAAACGTCATCCTGTTCCTCGGTGACGGCATGAGCCTGACCACGGTGGCCGCGGCGCGCATCTTCGAGGGGCAGCGCAACGGGCATCCGGGCGAGGAGAACCTGCTGTCCTGGGAGCGCTTCCCGGCCACGGCGTTCAGCAAGACCTACAACACTGATTCGCAGACGCCGGATTCGGCCGGCACCATGACTGCGATCACCACCGGCGTGAAGACCCACATGGGCGCGATCGGCGTCAGCGCGGGCACCCGCAATGACTGCGCCGACAGCCTGAACAAGGGGCTGCTGACCTGGCTGCAGCTGGCCGACAGCGCCGGCATGGCGACCGGCGTGGTCTCCACCGCGCGCCTGACCCATGCCACCCCGGCAGCGACCTACGCCCACTCCCCCGAGCGCAACTGGGAAAACGACACCGACGTACCGGAAGAAGCCAAGGCCGCCGGCTGCCGCGATATTGCCCAGCAGCTGCTGTCGACCTCGCGCTTCGGGCGCGGCCCGCTGGTCGCCCTCGGCGGCGGCCGCGGTGAGTTCACCACGGTGGAAGAGCGCGATCCGGAATACGACGACAAGGTCGGCCAGCGTCTGGACGGGCGCAGCCTGGTGACCGAATGGCAGCAGGCGCATCCGCAGGGTGCGTATGTGTGGAACGCCAAGCAGCTGCAGGCGGCGGCCAATGCGCCGGCCATCCTGGGCCTGTTCGAACCGGACCACATGCGGTACGAAGCCGAGCGCAAGGACGATCCGGCCGGCGAGCCGAGCCTGGCCGAACTGACCAAGGCGGCGATCGCCAATCTGTCGCGTCATCAGGAAGGCTACGTGCTGATGATCGAGGGTGCGCGCATCGATCACGCCAACCACAGCGGCAATGCCTACCGGGCGCTGACCGATACGGTGGCGCTGTCCGATGCGGTGCGCGCCGCGGTCGAGGCGACCTCCGACCAGGACACCCTGATCATCGTCACCGCCGATCACTCGCACACGCTGAACTTCGTAGGCTACCCGGCCCGTGGCAACCCGATCCTGGGCAAGGTCAAGGACAAGGGCGGCGAAGACGGTGCCGGCAAGCTGGACCTGGCCCGCGATGGCCTCGGCCTGCCCTACACCACGCTGACCTACGCCAATGGCCCGGGCTACACCGGTGCCAGCAACCAGCAGCCGGTCGGTCCGAAGCGGTACCCGCACAACCCGAGCAGCTTCGATCCGACCACCGGCCGGCCGGACCTGACCACGGTCGACACCGAGCACCCGGATTACATGCAGGAAGCGCTGGTCCCGGCCAAGAGCGAATCGCATGGTGGTGAAGACGTCGGTATCTGGGCGCGGGGCCCAGGCAGCAAGGCCGTGCGCGGCACCATGGAGCAGAACGCGATCTACCACATGATCGTGCAGGCCACCCCGCGGCTGCGCCAGCGCCTGTGCGACGCCGGTACCTGCGATGCCAAGGGCGTGCCGGTCGAGCTGCCCAAGCCGACCGCGTTCGAGCGCCAGGCCGGCGACAGCAAGTAATGCATCGACTGCTTCGCACTGCAGCGAACAGGGGCCGCCTCGCGCGGCCCCTGTTGCTGGTGGCGGGCCTGCTCGCATCGCCGCTGGCCTTGGCCGCCGACACCGGCTGCGCCGCCCTGACCCAGGAGGATGGGCTGCAGCCGCTGTCCGGGTGCCGGTGGATCGATGGGCATCTTGAACTCGACGCGACGTCCCTGGCGTCGCTGTCCTACGACCAGCACGGTCTGGCGCCGATCCATGCGGGCGGCGGGTACCACTACGTCCGTGCCGATGGCCGTCAGTTGCCGGTGATCACCGTCGACAATGGCCCGGACGACGTCGTGGACGGGTTGGTCCGTGGGCGGGTCGGGCAGCGCATCGGCTACTTCGATACCCAGCTGCGCCAGGCATTTCCGGGCACGTTCGATTTTGGCTGGGCGTTCGATGACGGGGTGGCCCGCGTCTGCGAAGGCTGCCGGCCGGGCACGCCGGACGACCACGGGCACATCGCCATGGTCGGCGGCACCTGGTATCGCATCGACCGCCAGGGCCGTTCTGCGATGGGTGCCCAAACCCCGTGATCGCCCCGCGTGGCATCGTCGCCACGCAGCACCGATACTGCCGGTTCGCCTGAGATCGCGCCTCCCATGACACCCCCGCTTCCCCCGCCCCCTTCCGTCGCCCACCCTGTGCTGGTGGGCTTCAGCGGTGGGCTGGATTCCACCGTCCTGCTGCATTGGCTGGCCACCTCGCCGGCCCAGCGCACCGCTGGCCTGCGCGCCGTGCATGTCCATCACGGCCTGCAGGAACAGGCCGATGCGTGGACCGTGCATTGCACACAGCTCTGCGCGCGGTGGAACATTCCGCTGCGGGTGATCCGCGTGCAGGTACCGCGTCATCAGGGCCAGGGCCTGGAAGCCGCCGCACGGCATGCACGTCGCGAAGCGTTTGCGTCGCAGTTGCTGCCCGGCGAACAGCTGGCCCTTGCGCATCATCGTGACGACCAGGCCGAGACCTTCCTGCTGCGTGCGCTGCGCGGCTCCGGCGTGGATGGATTGGCCTCCATGCAGATCACCAGCGCGTTTGGCGCCGGCACCGTGTGGCGCCCGTTGCTGGAGGTTCCGCGCAGCAGCCTGCGGGCGCATGCGCAGGCCGAAGGCCTGGAGTGGATTGAAGACCCCAGCAATGCCAGCGACGACGCAGACCGCAACTTCCTGCGCCTGCACGTGCTGCCACACCTGCGCCAGCGCTGGCCGCAGGCCGATGCGGCATTCGCCCGGAGTGCCGCCCTGTGCGCGCAATCCCAGCACCTGCTCGACAGTGCGGATCGCGAGGCGCTGGAGCGCTGCAGCGTCGGCCCTGGCGTGATCGACTGTGCGCGTTTGCTGCGCCAGCCGGTCGAGCGCCGCGCGCGGTTGCTGCGGCACTGGGTGCGTGGCAGTGGGCTGCCGCCGCTGCCGGCAGCGGGCGTGGAGGCGGTCGAACGCGAGCTGCTCCCGGCCGCCCACCATGCCGATGCCCAGTTCGCCTGGCAGGGGGCACGTATCCGGCGCTGGCGCGGGCAGTTGCACCTGCTCTCGGCCAGCCTGGCGTTGCCAGCCGACTGGAGCGTGCACTGGGATGGCCGCGCGCCGCTGGCCTTGCCTGATGGTGGCGAGCTGCGCCTGCTTGGCACTGACGCCGGTTTCGACAGTCCCGTGCAGATCCGCGCGCGCCGCGGCGGCGAGCGCATCCAGCTGCCGGGGCGCTCGCATTCCCATGCGCTCAAGGATCTGCTGCAACAGCAGGGACTGCCGCCCTGGCAACGTCGCCAGCTGCCGCTGCTGTTCGATGAGGACACATTGCTGGCCGCCGGTGACCGGGTCATCGGTGCCGCCCTGCAACCGTGGCTGCAGGCCCATCACGCGCAGTTGCAGTGGACACCCGGCGCGGCGTGAATTGACCCCGCCCGGCCAGCAGCCCACACTTGGCACATGGCAAAGAAGTCCCCCAATGAAACCTCCCCGGTCGCCCACTTCGAGCAGTCGCTGGAAGAACTGGAGCAGCTGGTGGAGAAGATGGAAACCGGCGAAATGAGCCTGGAGCAATCGCTCAGCGCCTACGAACGTGGCGTCGGTCTGTACCGCCAGTGCCAACAGGCGCTGGAACAGGCCGAACTGCGCGTGCGCCTGCTCAGCGACCCGGCCCAGCCCGACACCGCAGTGCCATTCGACCCGCCCAGCCATGACGGTTGAGGCCACGTTCGCGCGTTGGCGCGACCGGATCGAAAGCCAGCTCGACGCCAGCCTGCCCTCCCCGTCCGATGCCCCGCGAGGGCTGCATCAGGCGATGCGCTATGCGGTGCTGGGCGGCGGCAAGCGCATGCGCCCACTGCTGGTGTATGCCAGCGGCCGGGTTTTCGGCGCCGACGAGAACGCGCTGGACGCGCCCGCGATGGCGGTGGAGCTGATTCACGCCTATTCGCTGGTGCACGACGATCTGCCGGCGATGGACGATGACGCCCTGCGTCGCGGCCGCCCGACCACCCACATCGCCTTCGATGAGGCCACCGCGATCCTCGCCGGTGATGCCCTGCAGACCCGCGCGTTCGGCCTGATCGCCGATGCGCCGCTGCCCGCGTCACTGCGTGTGGCCTGCCTGCAGACGCTCACGCATGCCTCCGGTGCCGCCGGCATGTGCGGCGGCCAGGCGCTGGATATCGACGCGACCGGTCATCAACAGCCGCTGCAGGATCTTGAGCGCATGCACGCGCTCAAGACCGGCGCACTGATCCGCGCAGCCGTGCGCATGGGCGCGCTGTGTGGCCAGGCACCCGCCGCCGATCTGGCGACGCTGGATACGGTCGCCTCGGCGCTCGGTCTGGCGTTCCAGGTGCGCGATGACATCCTCGATGTCGAAGCCAGTTCCGAGCAGCTCGGCAAGACCGCCGGCAAGGACGAGGCCCAGGCCAAGTCCACCTTCCCGGCGCTGCTCGGCATGGACGGGGCGAAGGCGCATCTGCGCACGCTGAGCGAACAGATGTTCGATGGCCTGGCCGGGTACGGCGAGCCGGCAGATGCACTGCGTGCGCTGGCGACGCTGGCGGTCGAGCGGGATCATTGAGCAATCGCGCCGGCAGCCACGCATGGCGCGGCTCTACAACGCCAGGACACAAAAAAACGCCCGGGATTCCCGGGCGTTTTTTCGTTCCAGCGCTGCGGATCGATTACTTGATCAGGCGCAGGGCGAACGGGTAACGGTAGGCTTCGCCATTGTTGGCCTTGACCGCTGCAATGATGCAGAAGATCACGTTGAGCAGGCCGACGATCGGGGCCAGCAGGCCGCCGATGATGACGATGGTCAGCACGATGCAGATCAGCATCGCGATGGTGATGGTGATCTGGAAGTTCAGCGCTTCCTTGGCCTGGTCGGTGACGAAGCTCTTGCTGCTGTCGTCCTTGTTGATCAGCCAGATGATCAGCGGGCCGAGGAACCAGGTGAAGATGCCCAGCAGGTGGGCCACCAGGGCCATGGTGCGCTGTTCGGCCGGGGCCGGTGCGCTCACCGGCGGCGGCGGGGTGGTGACGTTGTCGAAATCGCTCACGTGAAACTCCTTGTTCGAGATAATGGGTATTGCACGCGGCAGGCTCCCCGCCTGCCAGGGCAGCCCCAATAGAATACGTCAATCGTTACCGGCAACGGTCATTCGTCCTACAAGGATCGAACCGGTGTGCACGTGCGAGCGCGTATCGATGTCGGTGCCCACCGCTTCAATGCTGGCGAACATGTCCTTGAGGTTGCCGGCGATGGTGATGCCATCGACCGGGTAGCTGATCTCGCCGTTCTCCACACGGAACCCGCCGGCGCCGCGCGAGTAATCACCGGTCACGCTGTTGACGCCCTGCCCCATCAGTTCGGTGACCAGCAGGCCATTGCCCATCTGCCGGGCAATGGAGACCAGATCGCCCGCGTTGGCGGTGACCTTGAGGTTGTGCACGCCGCCGGCGTTGGCGGTGGTCGGCAGGCCGAGCTTGCGCGCCGAGTAGCTGCCGAGGATGTAGCGCTCCAGCACGCCATCGCGGATCAGCGCCGAATTGCGCGTGGCCACGCCATCGCCGTCGAAGGCGGCCGAACGCAGCCCGCGGCGCAGCAGCGGCAGTTCTTCAATGCCGAACCACGCCGGGAACAGCCGGGTGCCGACGCTGTCGAGCAGGAAGCTGGCGCGGCGGTACAGCGCGCCGCCGGAGACGGCGCCGAGCAGATGGCCGATCAACGAGCGGGCCACCTCCGGCGAATACAGCACCGGCATCTGCGCGGTGGTCATCGAGCGCGGCTCCAGGCGGGCGACGGTACGCTCGGCGGCGCGGCGGCCGATCGACGCGGCATCGTCCAGATCTTCGCGGGCCAGCGCGCTGCTGTACCAGCCATCGCGCTGCATGCCATCGCCCTGCCCGGCGATCAGCGCACAGCCGATCGAGTGGTGGCTGCTGCGTTCGCGGCCGATAAAGCCATGCGAGTTGGCATACACCGACAGGCTCTGCGCGGTCGCCGCCGAGGCACCGTCGGAATTGCTGATGCGGGGGTCGGCCTCGCGCCCGGCCGCTTCACAGGCCAGCGCCAGATCCAGCGCCGCGTCGGCACTGAGTTCCCAGGGGTGCCAGCCGTCCAGATCCGGGAACTCACGGGCCATCAGCGCCGCCTCGGCCAGGCCGGCCGCTTCGTCGTCCTCGGTGTGGCGGGCGATCGCGCAGGCCTGGGCCACGGTCGACTCCAAGCTGCTCTCGCGCAGGTCGGCGGTGCTGGCACTGCCCTTGCGCTGGCCGAAGTAGACGGTCACGGCGATGCCGCGGTCACGGGTGGACTCGACCGTTTCGACCTCGCCCAGGCGCACATTCACATCCAGCCCGCGCTCATCGCTGCAGCTGACCTCGGCCTGGGTGGCGCCCAGGGCCTTGGCCCGCTCCAGCAGGCGCTGGGAGATGTCGGCCAGCTGCTCCAGGCGCTGCAGGCTGTCGTCGGCCGGGGAGACTTCAGGGGAGATCACGTTCAATGCTTTATCCTGTACAGGTGAGTGCCCGGCGCGACGCCGGCACAGTTTACGGATGTGGAAATAAGACGATGCGCGGACGCGACGAAGAAACCGGTGAATTCCTTGATATCAGCCGCAGCCAGAACCGCCGGGCTGCGCTGGACGTGTTGGCCCTGGGCGAGAAGCTGGTCTCGCTGACCCCGGCCCAGCTGGCGCGCCTGCCGGTGCCCGAAGATCTGCTGCCGCACATCGCCGAGGCCAAGCGCATCACCGCCCATATCGCCCACAAGCGGCAGCTGGCGTTCCTGGCCAAGCACATGCGCCGCGAAGACGACGCCGTGCTGGATGCGATCCGCAACGCGCTCGATGCCAACAGCGAGACCTCGCGCCGTGAAGTCGCGACCATGCACCGCGTTGAAGACTGGCGCGAGCGCCTGCTCAAGGACGGCGACAAGGCGCTGGGCGCGCTGCTGGATGAATACCCGCACGCCGACCGCCAGCAACTGCGCACGCTGGTGCGCAACGCCCAGGCCGAAAAGGCCAAGAACAAGCCGCCGCGCGCCTACCGTGAAATCTTCCAGCTGCTGCGTGCGCTGCTGCTGCCGGCCGCGCTCGGCCTGGAAGGCCTGAACGCCGCGTCCGAGGACGAACCGGACGACGCGATCGACACGGACAACATCGACGGCGACAGCGACGAGAACGCCGAGGACTGAGTCCCGGCGCTCACGCGGCGGCGCCAGCACCCCGCTGGCGGCCGCGTCATCAGGCAGCACGAAGGGACGCATCCCGGCTCAGGCCTGGGTGCCGCCCACGGTGATGCCATCGATCAGCAGCGAGGGCTGGCCGACGCCGACCGGCACGCTCTGGCCATCCTTGCCGCAGATGCCCACGCCCTCGTCCAGCGCCAGATCGTTGCCGATCATGCGCACCTTCTGCATGGTTTCCGGGCCATTGCCGATCAGGGTGGCGCCCTTGACCGGCGCGGTGATCCTGCCGTCTTCGATCACGTAGGCCTCGGTGGCCGAGAACACGTACTTGCCGCTGGTGATGTCGACCTGGCCGCCACCGAAGTTGACCGCGTACAGGCCACGCTTGACCGAACGGATCATCTCTTCCGGATCGTGCTGGCCGGCGCGCATGTAGGTATTGGTCATGCGTGGCATGGTCATGTGCGCGAACGACTCGCGGCGGCCGTTGCCGGTCGGGGCCACGCCCATCAGGCGCGCATTGAGCGAATCCTGCATGTAGCCGACCAGGATGCCGTCCTCGATCAGCGTGGTGCACTGGGTCGGGTGGCCCTCGTCGTCGATGTTCAACGAGCCGCGGCGCCCGTCCAGGGTGCCATCATCGACGATGGTCACGCCCGGCGCGGCCACGCGCTCGCCGATCCGGCCGGCGTAGACGCTGGTGCCCTTGCGGTTGAAGTCGCCTTCCAGGCCATGGCCAACCGCTTCGTGCAACAGCACGCCGGGCCAGCCCGGGCCGAGCACCACGGTCATCACCCCGGCCGGGGCCGGGATCGCCTCCAGGTTCACCAGCGCCTGGCGCAGGGCCTCGCGGGCGAAGCCCTCCGGGCGCCCGTCGGCGAACAGTTCTTCATAGCTGTAGCGGCCGCCGCCGCCGGAATAACCCGATTCGCGACGGCCGTGCTGTTCGACGATCACCTGCACGTTCAAACGTACCAGCGGGCGGATGTCGGCGGCGAGCACGCCATCACTGCGCGCGATCAGCACCGTGTCCACGCCCCCGGAGAGGCTGACCATCACCTGCTGCACGCGCGGGTCGGCGGCGCGCAGGTAGCGGTCCAGGCGCTTGAGCATCTCGACCTTGGCCTCGTTGCCCATGCCATCGATGGGGTCCAGCGCCGGGTACAGCGCGCGGCCGCTGCCACGCACCAGCGAGCGGGCCGACTGCGCCCCGCCCTCGCGGGAAATGGCGCGGGCCGAGTTGGCCGCGGCCAGCAGGGCGTCGCTGTGGATGTCATCGGAGTAAGCAAAGCCGGTCTTCTCGCCGGCGATGGCGCGCACGCCCACGCCCTGCTCGATCGAATGCGCGCCATCCTTGACGATGCCGTCTTCCACGCTCCAGCTCTCGCGGCGCGCGTGCTGGAAATAGAGATCCCCGAAATCGATGCCCGGGCCCAACAGGGTGCCGAACGTGCGTTCCAGACCGCTCGCATCCAGCCCGGCGGGCAGCAGCAGACGGTCGGTGGCCAGCGAAAGTGCGTTGTTGTTCATGCTCTTTGATCTATGGGCGCCGGGCGCAATCGCAACCCGGGCGCGGGAAAGGGGTCAGCGCGCCGGCGCTGCGGCCGGGGCCGGCTTGGGCGCAGTGTCGCGGTCGATCACCTCGACCTTGGGTTCGGCCCAGGGGCCGGTCACGCGGTAGGTCTTGGCGCCGATCTCGCCCAGCGGCTTGGACAGCACCGCGTTGGCCGCCGCGCCGACCGCCGCGCCGACCGGTCCGCCGGCCACCGCACCGACCACGGTCAGCAGGTTGCCCGCGCGCGGGTTGACGTCGATGGTCTGGTCGAAGCGCTGCTGGCGCAGATCGGTCTGGCCACGGATGGTGATGTTGGCGGCCGGGCCTTCGATCAGCACTTTGTCGGTGGTGGCCATGCCGTCGCCGAAGGCCACGCTGCCTTCGACCTGGTTGAAGGCAAAGCCCTTGGAGAAGAAGTCGCGGAAGTCGAACATCAACCGGCGCGGCAGCTGGGTGACGCTCAGCAGCCCGAGCACGCGACCGGCGCCGGGCTCCAGCTCCAGCAGCTGGCCGTTGCGGGCATGCACGTCGAGCTGGCCCTGCAGCGCGCCCAGCTGGAAGTCGGACGGGCCGCCCTGCCAGCCGGCGCTCATGCTCAGCTGGCCCTGGCCGCCCCGCAGCTGGCCGCCGTAATCCAGGTTCTGCATCAGTCCCCCCAGGTCCTCGCTCTTGACCTGCACCGTGAACTGGCTGCGCGCGGCCTCGCCCATGCCCATCCAGCGGCCATTGACGTCGATCTCCTGCTTGGGCGCGCGGAACTGCAGCTGGTCCACGCTCAGGCCGTTGGCCATCGGCCGGGTGCGCAGCACGGCCTGGCCGAGCTTGGCCTTGCCGAACTGGAGGTCGTCGATATCCAGCGACAGCGGTGGGATCTTGGCCGGATTGGTGTCGTTCGCACTGGCCTGGACCCGCGCTGGCAGGATCACGTCCGGTGGCAGCAGGATCGGGGCGCCATCGCTGGGCGCCTTGACCGGCGTAGGCAGCGATTGCCAGTGCACGCGGCTGAGCTTGCCGACGATGGTGCCGCCCTCGGCATTGGGCACGCTCAGGCTGCCCGCCAGCGATGGGCCATCCAGGCGGACGTCCACGCTGTTGGCAGTCGGGCGCAACTGCAGCCGGGTCTGCGCGAACACGCCACCGGCGAGCAGCAGCTGCCCGACCTGCACATCCACATGCCGCAGCGGCATCGGGTCCTTGTCATCGCCGCCCTCGGGCGAGCGGGCCAGGCCGATCCATTCCAGCGCATCCAGCGAGCCGCTGCGCCCGTTCACCACCAGCCCGCTGGCCGGCGGGTCCCGATCCACCTGGTCGCTGCCGAGGGTGACCTGCACACCGGTCTGGTTGTCGTGCGTCCGCGCTGCCAGCGCCAGACGCTGGCCAAAGGCCACGTCGACGCGACCACTGCCCATCGGCAGCTGCGCGGTGACGGCCGTGGCCAGCGGCGTGGCGGCCGGCTTGTCCAGCGGAGCGGGCAGCTCCAGCGTGGTCCCGACCAGGTCCGAATGCAGCTTGAGCACCGTCGGCGGCTCGACCTTGCTGCCCGCGGCGACCTTGGGCAGGGTCACCCCGATGGTCCAGCGCGAGGTACCCTGGATATAGGGTTTGAGCCAGTTCAATTCCGGCGCGCGGTCCAGCAGCGCGCCAGCCTCCAGCGAAGCGGTCAGCTCGGACTCGAAGGCCTGCTGCGGGTCACGCACGAACTCGCCGGCACGCAGGCTGAGCCGTCCCTCCTGGCCCTGGTGACGCACGGCGAGATTCTCCGCGTCGAAGCCGCCATGGCCATACCGGGCCTGGCCGCGCATGTTGTCGAAGACCAGGTCGAAGCGTTTCTCAGTGAGGGTGGCACCGTTCAGATCGACCGTGCCCTGCAGATGACCACCGCCCTCGTCGTGATGCAGCGGCTGCAGCAGATCGAAGGTAACCGCAGCCGGCCCCTTCGCGGTGAGGTTGTCCAGCGTCTCGCCGTAGGTTGCCTGCAGCGGGCTCTGCTTGAGCATGGCCAGCAATGCACCGGCATCGCTGCGGCTGGTCGCCTTGACGTACAGGTCGGTCTCGCCGAAATCGGGAATGCCGGCGTCAAAGTGGTCGACGGCTACCCCGGCCAGGTCGCCCTTGCCATGCAGTTCGAAGCCCGGGCCGATGAAGGCGATGTCCGCATCGACCTTGTTCATGGCCGGCCAGTCGTGCTGGAAGCGGATGCTCCCGGCGTCGATGTGCCCGGTCGCTTCGAAGCGGCCGTTGTTCTTGTCGAAGGGCCAGTCTTCCAGATCACCGGTCACCAGGCCGACACCGCCGCGCACCTGCCCGGACACCAGCGCGGCATCCAGCCAATCGGTGGCGGCCTTGCTCATCTTGGAATGGATCCAGAACCGCTTGGCGGCGGTCATCGGCACATCGTCGATCTTGGCCGCCAGTTCCAGCCACGGGCGCGTGCCGTTGTTCTGGAACCAGATCCCGCCACGCACGTCGGCGGCATAGTCGGTGCCCTGCACGCGCAGCGCCGGGGTGCCGATGCGCCAGCCACCGGCTTCATCACGCCAGCCGACCAGACGGCCGGCCAGGCGCACATCGTGGCGCTCGCCAAAGCCGCTGGGCCAGTCGAAATGCATGACCCGCTGCGGCTGCAGGTCCAGGGTGAACCCATCGGCATCGCCATTGAAGCGGCCACCCACGCCACTGAGCCCGGGCGAATGCCCGACCGCCGCGAAGCGGATGTCTTCCAGATCGCCCTCGACCGACAGCGGGCCGCCCGGCTCGCCCGCCACCCGGACCCGGGTCATGCGGACGTGGGGCGCGGCCTCATGCAGCCACTCGCGCAGGCCCGGATCGATGCGGTCGGTCAGTGCCAGGCCCCGCAGCAGCGCCGTGGCATCGATGTTGTCGCCGGCCAGTGCGAAGTGCTGACCGCCTGCCAGCAGCAGGCCATCCAATTGCTGGGTGCTGCCTTCCATGCCGATCCGCAACCGCGGCGCATCGGCGCGCCAGCCACCCTGCACCCAGCGCCAGCGTGCACGCAGTTCCAGCGTGTCCAACGCCAGCTCCGGTTGGGTGCCGTCCGCCAGCGTCACGCCGCGCACCTGCACGTTCTGAAGATCCGCATCCGTGGTGACCATCACCACCCGGTGATCGCGCAGGTCGACCCACGCTTTGAACTCACCGGTGCCCTGCTGCAACCCGATGCCGCCGAACTGCAGCAGCGAGGACCACGCATGGAAATCGGCGGGATCGGCCGACAGCCAGGCCTGGCCGTCGCCGCGCTTGCGCTCGAACTCCAGCACCGCCGTCAGCGGCTGCGCGGCCGGGTCGGCCCAGGCACGCGCACCGACACGCAGGCGCTGGCCGTTGACGCGCAGGCGCAGATCGATCCGTGGCAGCACGGCGTTCACGCCCAATGAGGGCGCATCCACCTTCAAGCGGCCCCCGATCACCTGCAGTTCGCCGAGGCGGCGCAGCGTTTCCAGTGGATCGCCGCCGCCGGACTCCGGCAGGCCCTGCACCGACCAGCGGCCATCGTCGGCGCGCTGCAGCACCAGCGCCAGACCGCGCAGGCGCAGCTCGGTCAGCGAGTGGCCCGGCAGCAGGCCGGCATACATCGAGACCAGTACCTCGGCCTCGCCGATACGCAGCCCCTGCCCTTCACCGATCCGCAGCCCCTTGAGCTGGAGCAGCGGACCCCGCCGGGTCCAGGCGGTATCCAGCGCATCGAAGCGCACCGGCTGGCCCGCACGCGCGCTCAGCCAGGCCGCCACCTTGTCCGGATGACGCTCGGCCAACGGCAGCAACTGACTGGCGGTGCCAACCAGCAGGGCCACGCCCACGAGCAGGACCGCCACCGCATACACAGCATGACGGCGGATCCGGCGCAGTCGCAGGCGCAGCGGTGTGCTCATCGTAACCTGGGAGTGCCGGACCGGCCGCGATCAGAGCAGCACGACATCGAACTGCTCCTGCAGGTATTGCTCGTCCGCCTGGAAGCGGATGCTCTTGCCCAGGAACTCTTCCAGCTCGGCCACCGCCGAGGATTCCTCGTCGGTGATGCGTGCCACGACCTTGGACGAGGCGATCACCAGCAGGCGCGCGGCGTCGAACTGACGCACCGCCCGGGTGATCTCGCGGAAGATTTCGTAGGTCACCGTTTCGGCGGTCTTGATCGAGCCGCGCCCGCCGCACTCCGGGCACGGCTCGGAGAGCTGACGCTCGAGGCTTTCCACGGTGCGCTTGCGGGTCATCTCGACCAGGCCCAGCGGCGAGAAGTCGTAGACCGTGGTCTTGGCATGGTCGCGTGCCAGCGCCTTCTCCAGCGTGCGCAGCACCTGGCGGCGATGCTCGGCATCGTCCATGTCGATGAAATCGATGATGATGATGCCGCCCAGGTTGCGCAGCCGCAGCTGCCGCGCCACGGCCTGCGCCGCTTCAAGATTGGTACGGAAGACGGTCTCTTCGAGGTTGCGCTGGCCCAGGAACGAACCGGTGTTCACATCGATCGTGGTCATCGCCTCGGTCTGGTCGATCACCAGGTACCCACCGGACTTGAGCGGCACCTGCTTGTCCAGCGCGCGGCCGATCTCATCCTCGACCCCGAACATGTCGAAGATCGGGCGATCGCCGCTATACAGTTCGATCTTCTCGGCCAGCACCGGCATGTACTTGGCCACAAACGCCTGCAGCTGGTTGAAGGTTTCCTTGGAGTCGACCTTGACCTTGTCCACGTCCTTGCGGATCAGATCGCGCACCGAGCGCAGCGGCAGGCTCAGGTCTTCGTAGATCACGCTGAGCGGGGCGGCATCGCGGCCACGGCGCTCCACCACGTTCCAGACCCGCGACAGGTAGGCCACGTCCTCGGCGATCGCCTCGGCCGGCTGGCCTTCGGCGTTGGTGCGCACGATGTAGCCGTAGCCCCCGTGCTGGGCCGACAGCTCGGTCACCAGGGTTTTCAGGCGGGCGCGCTCGGTCTCGTCCTCGATCCGCGCCGACACGCCCACCACCTTGGATTGCGGCAGCAGCACCATGTAGCGCGAGGGAATGCTGATCTGGGTGGTCAGGCGGGCGCCCTTGGTGCCGATCGGGTCCTTGACCACCTGCACCACGATGTCCTGGCCGTCGCGCAGCAGCTCCACGATCGGCACCGAGGACGGCGGCGGCAGGGTGGTGCCTTCGGTGTCGGGGCTGGCCACCGGGGCCGGGCGGATCACATCGTTGGCGTGCAGGAACGCCGCGCGCTCCAGCCCGACCTCGACGAACGCCGCCTGCATGCCCGGCATCACCCGCTGCACCTTGCCCTTGTAGATGTTGCCCACCACGCCACGGCGCCAGCCACGCTCGATATGCAGTTCCTGCAGCATGCCGTTTTCGATGACGGCGACGCGGGTTTCCCGCGGGGTGACATTGACCAGGATTTCTTCAGACATGGGCGACTCCCTTCAGTTCAAACGCCTGCAGCAACTGCTCGGTCTGTTGCAGGGGCAAACCCATCACACCCGAATAGCTTCCCGCCAGGTGGCGGATATATCGTTCAGCGCCGCCCTGGATCGCATAGGCGCCGGCTTTGTCCATCGGCTCGCCGCTGGCCACGTAGGCCGCGATCCGATCCTCGTCGATCGCTGCGAACGTCACCTCCGAGACCACCAGCACGCCCTGCTCCCGGCCGGCAGCGACCAGCGCCACGGCGGTCATCACCTGGTGGGTGCGCCCGGCCAGCGTGCGCAGCATCGCGCGCGCATCCTCGGCATCGGCTGGCTTGCCGAACACGCGTCCATCGAGCACCACTTCGGTGTCCGAGCCCAGCACCACCGCATCGGGGTCCTGCGCCACCAGTGCCAGCCCGGCGCGCGCCTTGTCGGCGGCGACCCGCTGCACGTAATCGGCGGCGGACTCGTCGGGCGCACGGACTTCGGGCACGTGAAGGTCGAGCGCCTGGAACGGTCGGTCCAGGCGCGCAAGCAGTTCGTTTCGTCGGGGGGATCGAGAGGCGAGATAAAGCATCGAGGAAGCATAACCTGAGCCTACTGTCTGAATCGCGAGCAACACGACCGAATCGTGATCGACCCCATCAAACCTCACGACGCGTTCATCGCCCCGACACCAACCTCAACGTCTTCACAAGGAGATGTACATGCGCCGCCCGTCCCTGTCCCCGTTGCTGCTCGCCCTGTCCCTTGCCCTGGGAGCTTCGATGACCGCCCACGCCCAGTCCCAGCCCACCATCGCCGTGCCGGCCGACGGCACCCTGCTCAACATCTCGGCCAATGCCGAGGCCAGGCGCGTGCCGGACGTGGCCACCCTGTCGGCCGGTGTGGTCACCCAGGCCGTGGACGGCAACACCGCCATGCGCCAGAACGCCGAGCAGATGACCAAGGTGCTCGCCGCGATCAAGGCCGCCGGCATTGCCGAGCGGGATGTGCAGACCAGCGGCGTCAACCTGAGCCCGCAGTACCGTTACGCCGACAACGAGGCGCCGAAGATCACCGGCTACCAGGCCAGCAACACGGTCAGCCTGAAGGTGCGCGACATCGCCAAGCTCGGCAAAGTGCTTGATGCACTGGCCGCGCAGGGCGCCAACCAGATCAACGGCCCGCAGTTCGAGATCGACCAGCCCGAGCCGGTCTATGACGAAGCCCGCCTGGCCGCATTGAAGAAGGCCCAGGCCCGCGCTGAGACGTATGCCAAGTCGCTGGGCCTGCGCGTGCGCCGGATCGTGAGCATCTCCGAAAGCGGTGGCGGCAACTTCCGCCCGGTGATGATGCGTGCAGCGGCCGCGCCGATGGCGGCCGATGTCGCCACCCCGGTGTCGCCGGGTGAATCAACCGTGTCGGTCAACCTGGACGTGGTGTTCGACCTGGGCCGGTAACACGTCAGACGCGAGCGGACCCACGGTCCGCTCCTGCCTGGGATGACGGCGCCTGCGGGCGCCGTCATGCTGTCTGCAGCTGGATCCTGACTGCCAGCCAACTCGCCACCCTGCCCCTGACTTCCGGCCCGTGTCGGGCTCGGGTATTGCTGTCAGTGCGCGGCCCCGCCTGACCCCACGCGCCGCGCAGGCACGTTGATGTTCCCGCACATCTGGCAAGGAGAGTGGAGCATGGTCCGTACCCCGTCCCCGGTTGTCCCCCTGCATATCGAAGCCTCCCGCGTGCTCGGGTGGAGCACCGCCATCGCGGTGCACGCGCTGGCCCTGATGCTGTTGTTGATCCCGGCTACCCAACCCCTGATCAAGGCACCCCGCGAACGCATGCAGGTGACCTGGGTGCTGCCTCCGCCGCCACCGCCGGAGATCATCCATCACCCTCCGGCAGATCCGCCGCGGCTTCCTCCGACCGTGTCCGTGACCACGCAACGCGCGCCGGCACCGCTGCCAACACCCACCGCCACCCTCGACGAGGCGCCCGCAGTGGCACCGATGCCCGCCAGCGAGACCGCCGCACCGGCGCTGGAATCTGCCCCCGCCACGTCGTCGCCCGCCGCCGGAGCCCAGCTGCAGTACCGCAGCGCGCCGCCACCGTCGTATCCGGTCGCGGCAATCCGCCTGGGCCAGCAGGGGACGGTCCTGCTGCGCGTGCGGGTCGACAGCGAGGGCAACCCGGTTGCGGTCAGTATCGAGAAGAGCAGTGGTTCGCGCGTGCTCGACCAGGCTGCCCGCCAGCAGGTGCTGCGTCACTGGCGTTTCGTACCCGCCCTCGTCGATGGGCAGGCCGTCGCCGCCGATGGCCTGGTTCCGGTCGATTTTTCGTTGCCGCGCTGAGTGAATGGGAGCCCCGTTAGGGGGCTCCCCATTCACAAACTAGGACGCGCAGCATCTCTCCCCAATTAAGCAATTTTTCACTCTTGCGTCACAGGACGGAAACCTAGATTGGCGCCGTTGGCACTGTTCTGGTGTCGACTCAATGGCATTTAGGTTTTCCCAGTCAGGAGAGAAGCTGTGAAACACCCGATCCAACGCCGCGACGACAGCCGCCCAAATACCCTGGCCCATTCTATTTCCACGATCCTGACCAGCGGCGCGCTGCTGCTGGTAGGGGCCATGGCGTCGTCCTCCGCGTTCGCGCAGGAGCAGGCGACCAACCTTGACCGGATCACCGTCACCGGGTCGAACATCCCCCGCACGAACACCGAAACCCCCTCCCCCGTCCAGGTGGTCACCCGCCAGGAAATCGACCGTACCGGCAAGACCACCTTGGCCGAGTATCTGCAGACCATTACCGCCGATGGTGCTGGCTCCATTCCCAAAACCTTCGGTAACGGCTTTGCCGGTGGTGGCGCGGGCATCTCGCTGCGCGGCCTCGGGGCCGGCTCGACCCTGGTTCTATTGAATGGCCGTCGCATGGCGACCTACGGCTTGGCCGATGACGGCCAGAAGGTGTTCACCGACCTCAGCACCATCCCGCTCGACGCCGTCGAGCGCGTGGAAGTGCTCAAGGACGGCGCTTCGGCCATCTACGGTTCGGACGCCATCGCCGGCGTGGTCAACATCATCCTGCGCAGCGACTTCCAAGGTGCGATCCTGCGTGCTTCCTACGGCCTGTCCGGTGACAGCGACGGCGATGCCAAGAAGGCCACCCTGACCGCCGGTACCGGCGACCTCGCCACCGATGGCTGGAATGCGTTCTTCAGCCTGGACGTGGGCAAGACCGACGCGATCAAGATCAGCGACCGCAAAAACCGGAAGTGGATTGGCACCGGTGACATCCGCCGCTGGGGCTACGATGCAGCCGATGCACAGTTCCTCGGCGGCGCCTACCTCTCCGGCGGTACGGCCGGCGGCGTTGGGCCCAATGGGTCGGTGTTCGATGACCGTAATGTGGATGAGGACAATCCCGCCTTCCTCGTTGCGCTGCCGGGTTGTGCGAACCTCACAACGATACCTGGCCAGACGGATGCCACCGCACAGGCACAGGGCTGCCTGTGGGATCCGTCCCAGCAATACCGTGATCTGACTCCGGAAGAGAAGTACGTCAACGTGTTCGGTCGTGCCAGTTTTGCCTTCGGTGAAGGTGGCGAGATCTATACCGAAATTGGTTACTCGAAGAAGGAAACGATCTTCAGCAATACGCCCTCCGGGGCGGCGGGCACTTGGGGCTTCCCCGGTGGCGTGGTAACCGCAAACAGCGGCTCAAAGGCCACCGTGCTTGGCCCGGACCATCCCGACAATCCCATTCCCGGGCAGGCATCCAGGCTGCGCTATTCGGCGTGGGACGTGGGCCCACGCGTCACCAACAACACCAACGAGTTCAACCGCTTCCTGGTGGGCGTAAAAGGCAACTGGGGTGAATGGAGCTACGACACCGCTTACCTGCATTCGGCTACCGATCTGGTCAACAAGCGCACCGGATTTCTGCGCTACAGCGCCGTGCAGTGCGCCCTGGCTGACCCGAACTGCGCAGGCGGCGTGTGGCGTATCGGTGACAATGCCAACCTCAACTCGCAGGCCCTGTACGATTACATCTCTCCGACCATCAGCGCCCGTGCGAAGTCCGGCTTGGACATGTTCGACTTCACGGTCTCTCGCAGTCTCATGGACCTCAAGGGCGGCCCGCTCGGACTGGCGGTCGGTACCGAATGGCGCAAGACCAGCAATAGCCTGACTCCGCAGACCTATACCGACGAGGGTGACATCATCGGCTTGGGCTACTCGGCCTATGATGGCACCCAAAACGTGTACGCCGGCTACGTCGAGCTGTCTGCACCTGTGCTGGAACAGCTGGAACTGTCGGCGGCCATGCGTTACGACAAATACGAAAGCGGTGAAGGAAAGGCTACGCCAAAGCTTGGCGTGAAGTGGACCCCGGCCGACTGGATCGCCCTGCGCGCCAGCTATGCCGAAGGGTTCCGCGCACCGAACCCCGCCGAGAACGGCGACGGCGGCCTGGCTGGATTTGCCAATGCGTCCGACCCGGTGCGCTGCCTCATCGACCCCGCCAACGAATGCACGGCCCGGACGGTGGCCATCATTACCCGTCCGAACAAGGACCTGAAGCCGGAAGAGTCCAAGAGTTACTCGCTCGGCGTCGTGCTCCAGCCTACCTCCAGCACCTCCCTGACCGTCGACGCTTGGCAGATCAAGCGCACCAACGAGATTGCTCAAAGCAGCACCAATGCAGCCATCCGCGCAGGCAATGTGCTGCGTGACATTAACAACATCGGTGGCGTTGCCAACAGCGGCAGCATTCTCGCGGTCGACACGGCGTATGTGAACGCCAATTCCTCGCGTGTCCGCGGTATCGACACCGACGTGCGCCAAACCTTCGACATCGGTCCTGGCCAACTGGAGATGGATCTGCAATGGAGCCATGTACTGAAGTTCGAACGGACCGAGGGTGGTGAGACTGTTGACTACGCTGGCACACACGGTAACTGCGATGTGACCAACTGCATCGGCACGCCGAAGGACAAGGTCAACTTCGGCACCACCTGGCGGCAGGGAGCATGGAGCGTCAGCGGTATCGCCAACTACATCGGCAAAATGGACAACATCGACAAGCGTGGCGGCGACTACCAAGCCTTCTATGAAGACGGAACGCCGGTGGAAAAGATTTCCTCTTTCACCACCGTCGACCTGTCTGGCCGTTGGAATGTGACCGACGCCTTTGAGCTCAATGCCTCGGTGGCAAACGTATTCGACCGTATCGCCCCGCTCGACCCGACCACCTACGGTGCGGTGAACTACAACCCGATGCACTTCTCCGGTGCGCTGGGCCGTTACTTCACTGTCGGGGTCAAGTACACCTTCGAATGAGGCAAGCGCACTTGGGGAACGAGGAGCCCGGGCAGTGCCCGGGCTTTTTGTTTCGGTCGCGGCACGCGCGTAAATCGCGGACAAAAAAAAGCCCCGCATCGCTGCGAGGCTTTTTCTCGAATCTTGGCGCCCGAAGTTGGACTCGAACCAACGACCCCCTGATTAACAGTCAAGTGCTCTAACCGGCTGAGCTATTCGGGCGGGGTGCGCATTGTAGCCCGTTTTTCGCGAGATGTAACCCGTCTGACGACAACTATTTCACGCGCGATGATACGGATGGTTGGCCAGCATCGCCGCGGCACGGTACAGCTGTTCGGCCACGACCAGCCGCACCAGCATGTGCGGCAGCGTCAGCGGCCCGATCGACCATTTCTCGTCGGCCATCGCCGACACCTCGGCGGAGTGGCCTTCCGGCCCGCCGATCAGGAACGCCAGGTCCCTGCCCTGCCCGCGCCAATGTTCCAGGCGCTGCGCCAACTGCTCGGAACTGAGTTGGCGGCCCAGCACATCGAGCGCGACCACATAGGCATTCTTCGGCAGCGCGGCGATCACCCGCTTGCCTTCGTCATCGGTCGCACGGCGCGCATCGCGGCCTTTGCCGCGCAGGCCGGGCTCGATCTCGACCAGCTCGAACGGCAACCAGTGCGACAGCCGCTTCTGGTACTCGGCAAAGCCCTGCGCAACCCAGGACGGGGCGCGCTCGCCGGTGGCGATCAGCTTGGCTTTCATGTCTGTCCTCCACAGCCACCGCAGGCGGCGGCGCAAAAGACAACGGCGCCATCGGCGCCGTTGTCGTGACCGGGCACGCTGCGATCAGCGTGCGTCGTAGTCGTCATCCGCATCGTCGAGCAGCTCGATCGGCGGCTGGTCGCCGACGGTCCACAGGCGCTCAAGCGCGTAGAACTCACGCACGCGCGGCAGCATCACATGGACCACCACGTCGCCGAGGTCGACGAGCACCCATTCGGCTTCGCGCTCGCCTTCCACACCCAGCGGCATCACGCCCAGCTTCTTGGCGAACTTCACCACTTCGTCGGCGATCGACTTGACGTGACGGCTGGAGGTGCCCGACGCGATCACCATGTAATCGGCGACGCTGGAGCGGCCGATCACGTCGATCTCAACGAGATCCTTGGCCTTCAGTTCTTCGGTGGCCCCACGCACGCACTCGAGCAGCTGCAGAACGGAGGGCGCCGGATTGGGCAGTTGGACCTTGATGGTCTGGGGCTGGGCTTGGTTGCTCAAAGCGGGTCAACTCGATAAATGTGGGGCCGATTATACGGGGCGGCGGGCCCGCGCGTATTCACGACGGTACCGCGCCGTACAGGCGGTGGTCGATGATGTAGCCTGCGACCGCCTCGGGCAGCAACTGCTGCCAGGGCCCGCCGGCGGCGATCCGGGTGCGCACCGCCGTGGCCGACTCCTCGCGCAACGGGGCCTGCAGGCGCATCAGGCGCCCGGCCGGTGCGCTGAACATTTCACGCTCGTGGCGGGCCCAGCGCCCGTCCAGGGCTTGCGCCAGCACCGGGTCGCGCGCGTCGGCCAACGGGCTGCCCGGGCGGTCGGCGACAATGAAATGCGCCAGTTCGAACAGTGCAGCCCACTCGTGCCAGCTGGGCAGGGCCAACAGGCTGTCGGCCCCGACCAGCCAGGCGATCGGCTGGCGCGGGCCCAGCTCGGCGCGCAGCTCGCGCAGGGTATCCACGGTGTAGGACGGCACGCCGGGCTGGCGTTCGGCCCGGTCCAGCTCGCGCCGGTCCAGCAGGAGCCCGGGTTCATCGCCAATGGCCAGCGACAGCATCGCCAGGCGTTGCAAGGCGTCCGCGCCAGGCGCGGCGCGGTGCGGCGGATCGGCGGCCGGCAACAGGCGCACGGCGACCTGCAGCTGGTCACGTGCGGCACGGGCAATGGCCAGATGGCCCAGATGAACGGGATCGAAGGTCCCGCCGTAATAGATGCGCAGCCCCATGGGCTCAGGCCCGGGCAAGCAGGCGCACGGCGCGGGCTTCGGAGACGGCGATCAACAGCCGCTCCAGCGCCAGCCAGGCATCGCCGTCGGCGCGCCCCTTGGCGATGCGGTCCACCAGGCCGGCCTCGGCCACGAAGCGCTCCCAGCGCTTGACCTCGGGGTGACGCTGCAGCGCGCGCTTGAACGGCGCCTGCCGCGACTCCCAGATGCCACGGCTCTTCATTTCCGCGGCCAGGTTGCCGCCGCGTGCCTGCACCCGCGCCAGACCGGCGGTGGACAGCAGTTCGCGGATCACGATCGGGGTCAGCGCAGCCACCGCTTCACCTTCAGCGCGCAGACCGGCGATCATGCGCAGGACGGCGGCGGGCTGGCCGGAGAAGGTCGCCTCGACCAGCCGGAACAAGTCGTAGCGGGCGGCATCGGCCACCAGCGACTCCATCGTGCCCACATCCAGGGTCTGGCCGTCGGCCAGCAGCGCCAGCTTGTCGATTTCCTGGGCGGCGGCAAGCAGGTTGCCCTCCACCCGTTCGGCCAGGCGCTGCACCGCCTGCGGGTCGGCGCGCAGGCCCTTCCCACGCAGGCGGCGCTCGATCCACTCGGTGAGTTCATGCGGCTTGATCGCCCAGGCCACCGAGATCACCCCGGCACGGCCGACGGCATCGGCCCACTTGGTCTGGTGCGCCTTGCTCCACTCGTTGCAGGTAATCAGCAGGATCACGTCCGGGGCCGGGTTGGCACAGAACTGGCTGATCACCTCAGCGCCTTCCTTGCCCGGCTTGCCGCTGGGCAGGCGCAGCTCCATCAGGCGACGTGCACTGAACAGGCTGGGCGCGTTGAAGCTGGCGTCGAGCTGGTTCCAGTCGAAGTCACGGCCATCGGCGTCGAACACTTCACGCTCGTTGACGCCATCGGCACGTGCGCGCGCCCGCACGGCATCGGCTGCTTCCAGCACACGCAGCGTTTCCGGACCGGCGATCAGGTAGACCGGGGCCAACGGCTGGCTGGCCGGTTGGCTGGCAAGCTGTTCGGGGCGCAGTTCCATCCGGGCAGGCCGATCCGCAGGCGGACCGGACTCAGTGTCCCTGCGGGAGGACGTCGGCGGGTACTGCCGGCGCCGGGGTCGGGGTGGCGGCGGGCGTCACGACCGGGGTGGTGCCCGGCTTGGCCGGGGCACGGCCATGCTCCAGCTCGGCACGGACCACGCTGTCGATGCGGCGCATGATCGAGGCGGACATCTCACGACGCAGTTCGTCGGCGAGGATCTCGCGTTCGGTGGTGGTACCGGTGGCGTCGGTCGGCGGCGAGACGTAGTCGCGCGAGAGTTCGATCACCTGCTGCGGCACCAGCTCGCTGCCATCTTCGCGGCGGAAGATGAAGATCACCGCGTAGCGCAGGCTGTACTCCTGGGCACGGCCCTGGGCATCGATCGCGATCGGCAGGTCGCCCCAGCGCTCGGACAACACCTGCAGCTGCGAGGCCGGGCCCGTGCTGTCCGGATCCGCCAGCTGCGCCCCGGAGGCCTGCAGGCCACGGCGCAGCAACTTGACCAGTTCGCTGTAAGGCGAGGTGGAGACCACCTGCACAGCAGCCGTATCGGCCGGCAGCATCAACTTGTTGCGCAGATGGAAGCCGCACCCGGCAAGGGTTGCGGTCAGGACAAGGGCAAGCAGGAATCGGGTCATGGATACAGTCTGTAGGAGCCGGGCGGTCGCGGCAACAAGCAGTGATCGTGCCGGATGCCGCGTGAACAGGACTTGATACCGGACCGTCCACAGGACGCGTCCGTCACCGCCCGCTGAGATCGCTGCCACCGGGCGCGCAGGCACCCGGTGGCAGGACAGGATCAGCCCTGCGGGGCGGCCACGATGTTCACGATCTTGCCCGGCACGATGATGATCTTGCGCACGGTCAGACCTTCCAGGAACTTGGCCGCGTTCGGCTCGGCCAGGCCCAGGGCTTCGATCTGATCCCGCGGCGCATCGGCCGCCACGTCGATGGTGCCACGCAGCTTGCCGTTGACCTGCACCGCCAGCGTCACCGCATCGCGCACCAGCGCGGCCGGATCGGCTTCCGGGAACGACTGGTCTTCCAGCAGTTCCTCGGCGTGGCCCAGCACCTGCCACAGCGCATGGCTGGCATGCGGCGTGATCGGGTTGAGCAGCAGCACGGTGGCGCGCAGCGCTTCCTGGCGGACCGCACGGCCCTGCTCGCTGACGTCGTCGAACCTGGCCAGCGCGTTCATCAGTTCCATCACCGCGGCGATGGCGGTGTTGAAGCTGTGGCGGCGCCCGTAGTCGTCACCGACCTTGCCGATGGTTTCGTGGGTCTTGCGGCGCAGGGCCTTCTGCTCGGCGTTCAGCGCGGCCACGTCCAGTGCCGGGGCGGCGCCATCGGCAGCATGCTTCTGCACCTGCGCCCACAAACGGCGCAGGAAGCGGGCCATGCCGTCCACGCCGGCTTCGTTCCACTCCAGCGACTGTTCCGGCGGCGCGGCGAACATCGAGAACAGACGCACGGTGTCGGCGCCGTACTTGCCCACCATCACCTGCGGGTCCACGCCATTGTTCTTGGACTTGGACATCTTCTCGGTGCCACCGATCACCACCGGCTGGCCGTCGGCGATCAAAGTCGCCCCGACGATGCGGCCGCGCTCGTCGCGCTGCACATCGACATCGGCCGGGTTGATCCAGTCCTTGGAGCCGTCCGGATTCTGGCGGTAGTAGGTTTCGGCGATCACCATGCCCTGGCACAGCAGGTTCTGCGCCGGCTCGTTGCTGTCCACCATGCGCGCATCACGCAGCAGCTTGTGGAAGAAACGGAAGTACATCAGGTGCAGGATCGCGTGCTCGATGCCGCCGATGTACTGGTCGACCGGCAGCCAGTAGTTGCCGCGCTTGTCGACCGCATCGCGGGCACCCGGCGAGGTGTAGCGCGCGTAGTACCAGCTCGACTCCATGAAGGTATCGAAGGTGTCGGTCTCGCGCTCGGCCGCGCCGCCGCAGTCCGGGCAGGTGGTCTTGCGCCATTCCGGATCGGCCTTGATCGGCGAACCGGTGCCGACGAAGTTGACGTTCTCCGGCAGGACCACCGGCAATTGCTCTTCGGGCACCGGCAAGGCGCCGCACTTCGGGCAGTAGATCACCGGGATCGGGCAACCCCAGTAGCGCTGGCGGCTGACGCCCCAGTCGCGCAGGCGGTAATTCACGCGGCGCTGGCCCTGGGCCTTGCGCTCGAAACGCTCGGCCAGTGCCTCGAAAGCCCCCTGGAAATCCAGCCCGTCGAACTCCTCGGAGTTGACCAGCTCGGTGTCGCGGGTCTTGTCGCCGTACCAGTCCTGCCAACGGGTGGCGTCGTAGGCGCTTTCTTCCTTGCGCAGCGACTTCAACGCGATGACCTGGCGGATCGGCAGGCCGTACTTGTTGGCGAATTCGTTGTCGCGCTGGTCGTGGCCGGGGACGGCCATGACCGCGCCGGTGCCGTAGCCCATCAGCACGAAGTTGGCGACCCACACCGGCACCTGGGCACCGGTGACCGGATGGATGGCGCGCAGGCCGGTATCCATGCCGCGCTTTTCCTGGGTCTCCAGTTCGGCTTCGGAGACGCCGCCCTGTTTCATCTCGGCCAGCAGCGCGGCCAATGCCGGGTTCGACTTCGCCGCGTGCTGGGCCAGCGGATGTTCGCCGGCGATGGACACGAAGGTCACGCCCATCACGGTGTCCGGACGGGTGGTGAACACGCGCAGCGGGTCCAGCGCGCTGCCGTCTGCATCACGCACGTCGAACTGGATCTCCAGCCCTTCGGAGCGGCCGATCCAGTTGCGCTGCATGGTCTTGACCGAGTCCGGCCAGCCCGGCAGTTCGTCCAGGCCGTCCAGCAGCTCCTGGGCGTAATCGGTGATGCGCAGGAACCACTGCGGAATCTCGCGCTTTTCCACCAGCGCGCCGGAACGCCAGCCGCGGCCGTCGATGACCTGCTCGTTGGCCAGCACGGTCTGGTCGATCGGGTCCCAGTTCACCACCGCATTGCGGCGGTAGGCCAGGCCCTTGCGCATCAACCGGGTGAACATGCGCTGCTCGTGCACGTAGTACTCGGGTGTGCAGGTGGCGAACTCGCGCGACCAGTCGATCGCATAGCCCATGGCCTTGAACTGGCCACGCATGTGCTCGATGTTGGCGTAGGTCCACTTGGCCGGCGCTGTCTTGTTCTTGATCGCCGCGTTCTCGGCCGGCAGGCCGAAGGCATCCCAGCCCATGGGCTGGAGCACGTTGTAACCGGTCATCCGCTTGTAGCGGCTGATCACGTCACCGATCGTGTAGTTGCGCACGTGGCCCATGTGCAGCGCACCGGACGGGTACGGCAGCATCGAGAGGCAGTAGTACTTCGGCTTGTCCGACGCCTCGCCCACCTCGAAGGCACGGGTGGCATCCCAGTACTGCTGGGCGGCGGATTCAACCTGCTGCGGATCGTAAACGTTGGGTTCGACGCTGGTCATAAAAACGCTAGTGCGGCGGCAAAGCAGCACAGGGTACCGCAGTGCGGCATAGGGCTCCAATCGAGGTTGCCCACTGCCGCGGCCAAACCTGTCATCTCATTGAATTGACAGGAGATTGGCCAAACGCCTCGGCCGCCCGCCGCGCGCCCACCGGCGTACCGGGGCGCGGCAGCGGCCGGCGCCGCGCTCAGGCACGTCGCGCGGAGGGGGCCAACGGCAACACCGCCACCAGCCACAGCAACCACACGCCGAAGGCCACGCGCTGGGCCAGCGGCGCCGGCAGCAGCGCCTGCAGCCCGAACGCCGCCAGCAGCACGCCCAGCCCACAGGCCAGGTGCAGGCGGCCTGCCGCCCGCCACGCCGGCAGCCGCAGCGCCCCGACCCCGGACATCACCGCACCCGGCACGAAGGCCAGCACCCAGACCATCCACGCACTGGCGTGGTACTGGCTGGCCGGGTTGTCCAGATCGCGGGTATCCAGCGGCAGCACGCCCATCGCGGTGAAGCCGACCCCGGCCAGCATCAGCAACTGGGCGCCGACCCGCATCGACCACGGCGCAGTGCGCGGCACCCGCAGCAGCAGGCGCAGCGCCACCAGGCTGGCCAGCAGGCCCGGCAACGCGAAACCGACGATATTGAACGCCAGCGCATGCGGCACGCCCATCGCACCGAGCAGCGCGACCGGATGGCCGATCGGGTCGAACAGCGGCAACGCCGCGCCGAAGCCGAGCACCGCGCCCACGAACACACCCGCGGCGGCAATGCCGAGCGCACCTTCCCAACGTTGGATTCCCTGCATGTTGCCCATCCGGCTGCGTCACAAGGCCCGCATTGTCGCTGTTCCCGGTGGAATCCGCCCGCTGGGGTTGCGTCCGGCCGCGGCCGGCACCATACACTTCCTCTCCAGTTTCCCGTTGATTTGAAACCATGAGCGATCTGCCCCACGTCTTTGACGCCACCACCGAGACCTTCGAGACCGAGGTGCTGCAGAAGTCCCTGCAGACGCCCGTGCTGGTCGATTTCTGGGCCACCTGGTGCGGCCCCTGCAAGACCCTGGGCCCCATGCTGGAAAAGCTGGCCGGCGAGTACCACGGCGCGTTCGAGCTGGCCAAGGTCGATGTCGACAAGGAACAGCAGATCGCGGCCGCCTTCCAGATCCGCTCGGTGCCGACCGTGTTCCTGGTCAAGGGCGGGCAGATCGTGGACGGCTTCCCCGGGGCGGTACCGGAAGGTCAGCTGCGCGAGTTCCTGACCCAGCACGGCGTGGTCCCGCTGGAAGCGGCCCCGGAGGAAGCAGAAACGGTGGACGCACCGCCGCTGGACCCGCAGGCGCAGGTCGACGTGCTGCGCGCGGCGATTGCCGCCGAGCCGGACAAGGAAGAGCTCAAGCTCGACCTCGCCCTGGCCCTGCTGCAGACCGGCGCCACCGCCGAGGCCACCGCCCTGATCGACGCGCTGCCGGCCAATCTGTCCACCGATGACCGCGCCGTGCGCGCCCGCGCCCGTCTGGAATTCGCCAGCGCCCTGCAGCAAGCCCCGGCAGCGGAGGTGTTGGATGCGCGCATTGCGGCCAATGGCGACGATCTGCAGGCCCGCCACCTGCGCGGCGTACAGTTGCTGCTGTCCGGCGAGGACGCCGCGGCGCTGGAGCAGTTCCTGGACATGCTGCGGCGGGACCGCACGTACGACGAAGGACGCCCGCGCAAGCTGCTGATCGATGCCTTCAAGGTGATCGAGGATGAAGACCTGGTCGGCCAGTACCGACGCCGGATGGCATCGCTGCTGTTCTGATCGGTCGCGGCCAGCGCCTTCCGGGGCGCTGGCCGAGTGAAGCGGCCTATCCAGACGGGCAACTTCGATGTGTGACGTGAATCACGTTCAGAAACCCTGCACGACTCCCGGGCAATAATGCCGCCGCAGCCCACTGGAGGCTGCGATCCATCGGGGAGGATGAGGTCTGGGCCATGGCGGCCTACTTGGCTGCGCCCCGCCTTGCAGGGCCGTGAATGACCGTGAGATTGACCCGATTCCTCCGTTTCCCGATGGCCGCCCGCCTGTTGGTGCTGGTGGCCGTCATGCTGTCCGCCGCGCCGGTTCTGGCACAGGACTGGACCTACCGGGTCCGCCCCGGCGACACGATCTGGGACCTCAGCGCCCGTTACCTCAAGCCGTCCATCGCCTGGGAGCAGCTGCAGTCGCACAACGGCATCGCCGATCCCTACCGCCTGCCGCCCGGCAGCCAGCTGCGCTTCCCCGTCGCCTGGTTGCAGGTGCAGCCCGCCCCGGCGCGGGTGCTGGCCGTGCGCGGCCCGGTGCAGAGCCTGACCGAGGGTCAACCGCGCCGCGATGTGATCGAGGGCGATCTGCTGCGGATCGGGCAGGAACTGCTCACCGGCGAGGATGCCAGCGTCACCGTCGTCTTCGCCGATGATTCACGGCTGCAGCTGCGCGAGCGTTCGCGCCTGCGCTTCGACCAGCTCTCCCGCTACGGCCGCACCGGTATGGTCGATACCCGCCTGCGGCTGGAACAGGGCCGCGCCAGCAACCGGGTGACCCCTGCCAACGGACCGGCCTCGCGTTACATCATAGATGCACCGACGGCGACCAGCAGCGTACGGGGCACGGTGTTCCGGGTCAGCGCCGGCCAGGACGGCCGTGGGGCCGCCACCGAAGTGCTGGAAGGCCGCGTGCAGGTCGGCAACCCGCGTGGCCAGCGCCTGGTGACCCGCGGCCAGGCCACCCGCAGCCCCTCGCTCGACACGCGCCCGGCCGGCCTGGAGGCGTTGCTGCCTGCGCCCGTGCTGGCGACCGAGCCGCAGCGGCTCGCCACCCTGCCAGCTGCCGTGGCCTGGCAGCCGGTCAACGGCGCTGCCGGATACCGGGTGGAGGTGGTCCGTGCCGATCAACCCGAGGTGCTGCTGTTCGCGCGCGATACCGACACCCCCCTGCTCACCCTGCCCGATCTGCCGCCGGGCGAGCTGCGCCTGCTGGTACGCGCCGTCAGCGCGGAGCAGGTCGAAGGACTGGACGCCGAGCAGGACTTCCAAGTGCGCGATCAGCCGGTCGCGCCGCTGACCGTGCGCCCGCTGCATGGGCAGACCATCAACAGCGCGCGGCCTCGCTTCGAGTGGACCCGGGTGGCCGAGGCCGAGCGCACGGTGCTGCAGATCGCCCGCGATCCGCAGTTCCTCACTCTCCTGCTTGAACAGGACACCCGCGCCACCCACCTGCGTCCCATCCTGGATCTGGCCCCGGGGGAGTATGTCTGGCGCGTGGCATCGGTGGATCGCAACGGCGACCGCGGGCGTTTCGGCCAGCCGCTGCCGCTGACCATCACCGACGAGCCGGTCGACCCGGCGCTGCAGCCGCCGGAAGCCGCCAAGGGCCAGCTGACGCTGCGCTGGCAGGCCGGCGAACCGGGGCAACGCTACCGCGTGCAGCTGGACCGTCGTGGCGATTTCAGTGCCCCGCTGCTGGATCGCGAACTGGACCAGCCGGAGGTGTCGATCAAGCGCCCCTGGCACGGCACGCTGCACGTGCGTGTGCAGTACATCGATGAGGACGGTTACGCCGGTCCGTTCTCGCCGGCGCAACAGATCGCCCTGCCGTGCCGCACCTGTTACGCCACCGGGGGCAGCGCGCTGCTGTTGTGGCTGCTGCTGTGACGCCGTTGCACCTGCCCTGGCCGCAACGCATCGTGCTGGCCGCGCTGGTCGGCGCGCTGGCGGTCGCGGCCAGCCACTGGCAGTGGTTCTGGAAGCAGGACGAAGCAATCTACGACGCCTACATCGGCGGGTGGGAATATACGCCGGACGCGCGCCTGCTGATCGTGGCCATCGATGACAACAGCCTGCAGCAGCTCGGCCAGTGGCCGTGGCCGCGTGGGACCCACGCGCGCCTGCTGGACCGGCTCACCGACGCCCGGGCCGAGCGCGTGGTTCTGGACCTGATGGTGTCCGAGCCCGACCGCCAGGACAGCTCGCAGGATGCCGAGCTGGCCGCGGCGATCCGCCGCAACGGCCATGTGGTGCTGCCGGTGCTTGCCGCCCCCGCCAGTGGCCCGCGCATGGCCGAGGAACTGCTGCCGATCCCGCTGATCGCTGCCAACGCGGCCAGCCTGGGCCACAGCGATATCGAAGTCGACGGCGATGGCGTCGCACGCGGCCTGTACCTGACCGCCGGCATCGGCTCACCGCACTGGCCGGCACTCGGCCTGGCACTGGCCGCCACGCACGGCCCGCTGCCTGGCCTGCATGACGACCAGCCCGACCTGGACTCGCCCTACCAATGGCGCCGCGACCACTATGTGCGCGTGCGCTACGCCGGTCCGCCCGAGCGCTTCCCGCAGGTGTCCTACGCCGATGTGCTCAACGGCGAGGTCGATCCGGCGCTGCTGCGTGGCCGCCTGGTGCTGGTCGGCATGACCGCCAGCGGCATCACGCAGCGCCTGTTGACCCCCACCACCCGTGAGCGCTGGATGAGTGGCAGCGAGTACCAGGCCAACGTCGCCTCGATGCTGCTCGCCGACAAGGTGATCAATCCGCTGCCGTCGACATGGCAGAGCGCCCTCGGCGGGCTGCTGGTGGCCCTGTGCTGCCTGTTGCTGACGCTGCCGCGGGCATGGCTGAGCGGTGTGCTCGCCCTCCCGTTGACGCTGCTGCTGAGCTTCGTCGTGCTGCGTGCGGGCAACCTGTGGTTCGCACCGGCGGCCGCCCTGATCGGCATGCTGGCCGTGATCCTGGCCTGGACACTATGGCGGGTCAGTGCCTGGCGCCGCCAGGCCAACAGCGATGCACTCACCGGGCTGGGCAACCGGCTGCGCTTCGAGCAGACCCTGCAGGCCGAGCACGATGCCGGCCGCCGCAGCGGGCGGCCGCTAAGCCTGGTGTTGATCGACGTGGACCACTTCAAGCGCCACAACGACGAGTTCGGCCACCAGGCCGGCGACACCGTGCTGCGCCGGATCGCCCAGGAGATTCGCGCGCATGCGCGGCGTCCGCGCGACATGGCCGCGCGCTTCGGCGGCGACGAATTCGCGTTGATCCTGCCGGACACCACGCCGGAAGGGGCCGTGCAGGTGGTGCAGGACCTGGTCGCCCGGGCGCAGGCGCTGGCGATTCCCGCTGGCCGCGGCACGACCACCCACATCACGGTGACGGTCGGCGTGTTCACCCGGGTGCCGACGCCCGGCACCGAGCCGCGACACTTCTTCGAGGGCGCCGATGCCGCGCTGTACCAGGCCAAAGCGGCCGGGCGGAATGGGTATGCGGTCGACGACGGCGGCCTGGGCTGACCCCTGGCGGCACCCATACGCAGGCGAATGGTAGACTCCGGTCACCCTCCGCAACGGGATGCGATTCGAATGAAGGCCTCCGTCTTCCGCCTTGGCCTCAACCTGTGGCCGCCCTTCCTGTTCACGGGCATCCACGTGACCGAGGTCAGCCCGGACTATCGCCATGTGCGCGTCGAACTGCGCATGCGCCCGTGGAACCGCAACTACGTGGGCACCCATTTCGGTGGCAGCCTGTTCGCGATGACCGATCCGTTCTGGATGCTCACCGTCATGCAGAACCTGGGGCGCGATTACTACGTCTGGGACCGCGCCGGAGAGATCGAATTCCTCAAGCCGGGCCGTGGCACCGTGGTAGCCGAGTTCCGGCTGGACGAGGCGCTGCTGGACCAACTGCGCGCTGCCACCGCCAGCGGGGAAAAGTACCTGCACTGGTTCAGCAATGACATCGTCGATGCCAAGGGCGAGGTCATCGCACGCGTGCGCAAGCAGGTTTACCTGCGCCTCAAGCCAGAGGCACGCCAGCGCGCGGGATGAGCCCTCGCGCTTGCTATGCTCGCGCGCCCGCCTGCCCCACGGACGACCATGCGCCTGCCCCTGTTCGCTGCCCTGCTGTTCCCTGCCCTGCCCACGTTCGCGCAGGAACTGCGGATTCCGCCGGTCGACTATCCGGTGCTGCCGGCACGCGCCACCACGGCGGCCGGCTTCGTCCCCGCCGGATGGCGCATCGAGCAGCAACTGCGCGGTGACCTCAATGGCGACAAGCGCGATGATCTCGTTCTGGTACTGCGCCAGCAGGACCCCCGCAACATCGTCGAACACGATGGCTTCGGCATCAGCCCGCTGGACAGCAATCCACGCATGCTCGCCATCGCCTGGGCCACACCGGACGGCTACACGCTGGCCACGCAGAACCACACGCTGATCACCCGTCACGAGGCGCCGAACCTGTCGGATGTGTTTGAAGACGGCGCCGGCGTTTCGATCGTGCGCGGCACCCTGCGCACCACGCTGTTCTTCTTCTCCAACGCCGGCAGCTGGTCTACCGGTTCGGCCAGCTATACCTTCCGCTGGCAGGACGGCGCCTTCGCGCTGATCGGCTACGACCGCAGTTCGATGATGCGCAACTCCGGGCACACCGAAAGCCTGAGCATCAATTACTCGACCCGCCGCGTGCGCCATGCCGCCGGCAGCATGGACACTGACCGCGAAACGGTCCGCTGGGAAACCCTGACCTCGCCGCGCCGCTGGACCCTCGACACGGTCGGCGATGGCAGCGCATTCGAGCCACTGGCCGGCGCCGACGATCGGTAAACCGCCGCGGCGCCGCGCGTCGCTTACCGGGCAGGTGCGCGCATCGGCACCTGCAGCGTCGGCCCGGCCTCGTCCATCATCACGCGCCGCTCCACCTGCAGCCACTGGCCGTCGTCGCTGAGCACCGGCGTGCGGGTGGGCGAACGCAGAGCCTCCGGCATGCTCTGCAGCGCCACGGATGCCACCGTCGGCTGCTGCCGCACCCATCGCTGCGCTGCCACCAGGCGCAACATCGCCGCGGCGTCCTGCGGGCGGCCTGCGTACTGCCGCATGTCCGGCCCGGCCATATTGGCCACGGCACAGCCCAACGGATTGGCGATGCACGCAAAGCGATCGCGCGCAGGCCCGGGAATGGGCGTGGGCGCGTCGCGTGCTGCCACCAGTTCCGCACTGCCAGCGCACGCCCATGCATAGCGGGGGGCCATGCGCATCCGGGTGCGCGGCACATCCAACAGCAGGCGGTGGCCGTCCCGGGTTCCGCTGGACACCTGCACTCCCGCCGCGGCCAGCGAAAACTCGCCGCGCATCGCCGTGCACAGGCTCTGCTCGCTGGCCGTCATCGGCGCCAGTGCAGCCTCGCAGACCGCGGGCACTGCAACGTCGGCGGGCAGCTCGACCAGGATGTCGGCCAGCAGCCGCGCGTTGCTCTCCACCATGGCCGCGCCGATCATGCTGCTGACCAGGGTATCGCCCTGCCCGGTCAGCCGGCGGCCACTGAGGATATCGGCGCATGCACCGGCAAGCGCGGCTCCACTGTCGCCGCGCACGTGGGCCAGCGCATGCGCGGACAGCGGATCGAGCAACGGCTGGAACGCGGGCAGCGGCACCGCCGGGTCCGTGCCGAACGGCTCGAATGGAGAGACGAAATGACCGTAACCGGCGAGCGCGGCCACGCGTTGGTGAAGCGCATCATGCCCGGCGTGCGCGCTGGCGAAACCTTCAGGGTCCGCACGCACCGCCGCAAGACACCCGACACCCCGCCGGCCGCAGCGCGCCAAGGCCGACAGCGGCGTCGCCGGGTAATGCCCCTCCGCGCTGGACGATACCGGCCGCTGGCCTGGCGTACCGCTGCGCCAACGCGCGACATCCTGTGCCATCACGGTCGCGCGCCCCTGGGCATCCAGGACGTCGTAGCGCAGCGTCCACAACGCGGTGAAGCCGTTCTCGCCGCGCGTGGGCAGCGGCGCCTGCAGCAGCTTCATCGCGTCGCGTTGCTCGGCCGGCAGCGGCCAGAACCGCGAGGCGGCCCAGAGCACCACCACGGCCAGCGCCAGGCTCAGGATCGAGATGCCGACCCATTTCAGTCCATTCCTCAACACAGCATTCTCCCCATACCCCGCGTCCTGCGGGGACCGGCAGCGTAAACCGGGCATCGCCACCGCTACAATGCGCGGATGTCGCCCGAAGCCCCCCAACTCGTTCCGCGCCCCTCCCTGCAGCGCCTGTTCCTGACCGGCCTGCTGACCCTGCTGCCGATCTGGCTGACCTGGGTGGTGGTCAAATTCGTGTTCGTGCTGCTTTCGGGCATTTCCAGCCCGCTGGTGGTGCCGCTGTCCGAGCAGATCGCCGCCTCCTTCCCGCACTACCTGGGCTGGATCAAGGTGGAGTGGATGCAGGACATCATCGCCCTGGCCGCCACCCTGCTGGTGATCCTTTCGGTAGGTGTGCTCAGCCGCCGGGTGATCGGCCAGCGCCTGCTGCGCTGGTTCGGCGCGGTGATCAAGCGTATCCCGTTGGCCAGCATCATCTATGACAGCGCCAAGAAACTGCTGGACATGCTGCAGACCGAACCGGGCAGCACCCAGCGCGTGGTGCTGATCGACTTCCCGCATCGGGACATGAAATCGGTCGGCCTGGTCACGCGGGTGATGAAGGAAGAAGGCAGCGGGCGCGAGCTGGCCGCGGTGTACGTGCCGACCACCCCCAATCCGACCTCGGGCTATCTGGAAATCGTGCCGGTCGAGCTGTTGACCCCGACCGATTGGACCGTGGACCAGGCGATGAGCTTCATCATCTCCGGCGGCGCAGTCGCCCCGGAAACCATGCCGTTCACGCGCGCCGGCGATCGTTGAGCACCGCGGCAGCCCCACGCTGCCGCAGCTGACTGGGCGCCGTACATGACAAAGCTGACCGCGGGCCGATGCTGGCCGTACGCAGGCGAATCGGGCAAGCTCCCGTGTCTGTGCGTTTACGGAAACAGCCGATGCCCCACCCCGCCCGCGCCCTGGCGCTTGCCATTGCCGTATTGATGGCCTTCAGCGCTGCCGCTCCGGCCGAAGCTGCCAAGAAAAAGGCCACCCGGCCCGCCGCGACGCAGTCCCGGCCCGCCGCCAAGCCCAAGGCCAAGCCGCGTGCGCGCCCGGCCGCCGCCCCGGCCCGCCAACCGCTGGTGCGCCAGCAGAGCAAAGCCGCGCAGCTGGACCGGATCTACGATGAGTACTGGGATGCCTCGATGCGGCTCAATCCGCTGCAGGCCACGTTCCAGGGCGACAGCCGCCACAATGATCAGCTGCCCAACATTCTTTCCGCTGCCTACCGCCAGCAGTCGCATGACTTCACCGTGGAATGGCTGGGCAAGGTCGAGAAGATCGGCCCGGATGGCCTGACCGGCCAGGACCTGCTCAGCTACGAAATCTTCGTACGCGATGCGCGCATGTCGCTGGCGGCCGAACAGTTCCCCGGCTGGATGCTGCCGGTGAGCCAGTACTACAACCTCGGCAGCATCATGGCCATTCTTGGCTCCGGCTCCGGCGCGCAGCCGTTCAACACGGTGCAGGATTACGATGGCTGGTCGCGCCGTTCGCTGGGCATTCCCGCGCTGTTCGAGCAGGCCATCGCCAACATGCGCCAGGGCATGGCCGCCGGCGTGGTGCAGCCGCGCGACCTGATGGAAAAAGTGCTGCCGCAGCTGGATGCGGTGATCAAGCCGACCGCCGAAGAGAGCATCTTCTGGGCGCCGGTGCGCAATCTGCCCGAGGATTTCCCAGAGGCTGACAAAGCGCGCATCAGGGCCGAGTACAAGCGCATGATCGAGTTGCGCATCATGCCGTCCTACCGTGCCCTGCGCGGCTTCATCGCCACCGAGTACCTGCCTGCCGCGCGCAGCACCGATGGCCTGGCCGGCCTGCCCGGCGGCAAGTCCTGGTATGCGCAGACAATCGTACAGAGCACCGCCTCCACGCTGACGCCCGAGCAGATCCATGCACTGGCCGAGCAGCGCGTGGCCACGTTGCAGGCGCAGATCGCCACGATCATGAAAGACAACCGGATCCGCGGCTCACAGCAGAAGCTGCTGCGCACGATGCGCACCGACCGCGACTTCCAGTACGCCAATGCCGATGCGCTGATCAACCGCTACAAGCAGCTGCAGAGCCAGGTCAATGCACGCCTGCCGACCCTGCTCGGCACGCTGCCCAAGGCACCGATGGAGATCCGTGCGGTCGAACCCGAGCGCGCGGCCACCGCCGGCGCGGTCAGCTACCAGCAGCCGTTGCCGGACGGCATGCGCCCGGGCGTGCTGTACATCAACACCGGCGATCTGCCGAGCCGCCGCCGCTGGGCTGCGCCGATGCAGTTCCTGCACGAAGGCATTCCCGGCCATCACGTGCAGCTGGGCCTGCAGCAGGAACTGGACAAGCTGCCGCGCTTCCGTCGCCTGGGCGGTGATATCGCCTTCGTCGAAGGCTGGGGTCTGTATGCCGAATCGCTGGGCGAAGAACTGGGCGTCTATCGCGACCCGTACGAGCGGATCGGCTATCTGCAGGCCGCGCTGACCCGCGCCGCGCGCATGTCCGCCGACACCGGCGTGCACGCGCAGGGATGGAGCAAGCGCCAGGCCGTGGACTATCTGGTCAAGACCGCGGACATGAGTGCCAGCGATGCCAACGCCGAGGTCGAGCGCTTCATGGCCCTGCCCGGGCAGACCCTGGCCAATGGCCTGGGCGAGCTGAAGATGATGGAGCTGCGCGACAAGGCCAAGGCGGCACTGGGGCCGCGTTTCGATGCACGTCGCTTCCATGAGGAAGTGCTGCGCGATGGTTCGATGCCGCTGGATATCCTGGACGCCAAGATCGCCCGCTGGATCGCCAGCCAGAACGGTGCGGCAACGCCCGCGCCCTGATCGCAGAAGGAACCGGACATGCACATCGTGCGGCATCTACGTGGGTGGATCGGCGCGATGTGCATCGCCGGCAGCGGTTCGGTGATGGCCGCGCCGGTGCTGACACCCCCGGATCCGGGCATCGATGCGCTGATGCAGCGCTACGACGGCCAAGTGCCGGGCGCGGCGGTGCTGGTGCTGCACGATGGCAAGCCGGTGTTCCGACGCGGCTATGGGCTGGCGGTGCTGGAGGATCGCACCGCGGTGACCGCACAGACCAGTTTCCGGCTGGCCTCGGTCAGCAAGCAGTTCACCGCCGCGGCGATCCTGCTGCTGGCCGAAGACGGCGCGCTGACCCTGGATGATCCGCTGAAGCGCTGGCTACCCTCGTTGCCTGCGGCCGCCGATGCGATCACCCTGCGCCAGCTGCTCAGCCACACCAGCGGCCTGCTCGACTACGAAGACCTGATGGCCGCCGACGCGACCGCGCAGGTGCATGACCAGGACGTGCTGCATCTGCTGGACGCTCAGAACCGGACGTACTTCACGCCGGGGACGGCCTACCGCTACAGCAACAGCGGCTACGCGCTGCTGGCGCTGGTGGTCGGCAAGGCCTCCGGCAGCGATTTCGCGACCTTCCTGCGCCAGCGGATTTTCCTGCCGCTGGGCATGCGCGACAGCGTGGCCCACCAGGACGGCGTGGACGATGTCGCCCGCCGCGCCTATGGCTACAGCGATGTCGGCGGGCGCTGGCAGCGCACCGACCAGAGCCCGACCAGTGCGGTACTCGGGGATGGCGGGATCTATTCGTCGCTGGACGACCTGGCCCGCTGGGATGCGGCGCTGTATGACCAGCGGCTGCTGAAAGCGACATCGCTGAAGCAGATGTTCTCCCCCGCCACGCCCACCGCCGAACCGGATGTGCCGTTCTATGGCTTCGGCTGGCGGCTCAATGGCGGCGCACACTGGCACAGCGGCGAGAGCATCGGTTTCCGCAACGTGATCCTGCGCTACCCGGCGCAGCGCCTCACCGTGATCGTGCTCAGCAACCGCAACGCCCCCGAACCCTATCCGCTGGCGCTGCAGATCGCCCGGCGCTGGCTGGACACCCTGCAATGAACGCTTCGGACACTTCCCCGCTGATCGGCATCCACCACGTGGCCCTGATCGCCTCGGACTACGCCCGCTCGAAGGACTTCTATACCCGCGTGCTCGGTTTGCGGGTGATCGCCGAGAACTACCGCGCGGCGCGCGACTCCTGGAAGCTTGACCTTGCCCTGCCCGACGGCAGCCAGCTGGAGCTGTTCTCGTTTCCCGGCGCCCCACCGCGACCCAGCCGCCCCGAAGCGCAGGGGCTGCGCCACCTCGCCTTCGCCGTGCATCAGCTGGAGCCGATGATCGCCCGGCTGGCCGCCGCCGGCGTGGCCTGCGAGCCGATCCGGGTGGACGAGTACACCGGCCGCCGCTTCACCTTCTTCGCCGATCCCGACGCGCTGCCGCTGGAGCTGTACGAGATCCCGGCCGACGCCGGCTGAACCGTGTGCCGGGCACGTTCCGTACCGGAGCGAATGGGTATACAGTCGGCCCTGTACCGGCCGCCTGCGCCGGCGTTCACGGACATCCCTGGGAGGGGAACATGCGCAAGACCTTCAAGACCCTGTTGCTGGCGCTGCCGCTGATGATGGCCGCGATGTCGGCCAGCGCCGCCGACGGCGCCGTCGGCCGCTGGAAGACCATCGATGACAAGACCGGCAAGGTGAAGTCGATCGTGGAGATCACCCAGGCCACCAACGGCACCCTGACCGGCAAGGTCGTGGACATCCTGCACTCGGACAAGGGTCCCAACCCGGTCTGCGATGGCTGCGAGGGCGCCAACAAGAACAAGCCGGTCAAGGGCATGACCATCCTGTGGAACCTCAAGGCCGATGGCGCCAATGCCTGGTCCGGCGGCACCATCCTGGATCCGGGCAACGGCAAGACCTACAAGTCCAAGATGAAGCTGCAGACCGGCGGCGCCAAGCTGGACGTGTCCGGCTGCGTGGCGTTCATCTGCCGCGCCCAGACCTGGGTCCGCGAGTAAGCCTGGCGCGGGTTCCAGCCCCAGTAACCCGGCTTCGGCCGGGTTACTGCGTTTTTGGCGTGCGATAATCCCCGGTTCCCCTGGCAACAGCGCCCATCATGACCCGCACCGCTCTCGTCACCACCGCCCTGCCCTACGCCAACGGCCCGCTGCACCTGGGCCACCTGGTCGGCTACATCCAGGCTGACATCTGGGTGCGCGCGCGTCGAATGAGCGGCGGCAAGACCTGGTTCGTCTGCGCCGATGACACCCATGGCACCCCGATCATGCTCGCCGCCGAGAAGGCCGGCGTGACCCCGGAGGCCTTCATCGCCAACATCCAGGCCAGCCATGAGCGCGATTTCGCCGCCTTCGGCGTGGCGTTCGATCATTACGACTCGACCAACTCGGCGGCCAACAAGGCGCTGACCGAAGCCTTCTACCTCAAGCTCGAGGCCGAAGGCCACATCGCGCGCCGCTCCGTGGCCCAGTTCTACGACCCGGCCAAGGGCATGTTCCTGCCGGACCGCTACATCAAGGGCATCTGCCCGAACTGTGGCACCCCGGACCAGTACGGCGACAACTGCGAAGTCTGCGGCGCCACCTACAGCCCGACCGACCTGAAGGACCCGAAATCGGTGATCTCCGGCGCCACGCCGGAAATCCGCGATTCGGAACATTTCTTCTTCGAGGTCGGCCGCTTCGAAGGCTTCCTGCGCGAGTGGCTGGCCGGCGATGTCGCCCTGCCGGGTGTGAAGGCCAAGCTGGGCGAATGGCTCAACGCCGAAGGTGGCCTGCGCGCGTGGGACATTTCGCGCGATGCGCCGTACTTCGGCTTCCAGATCCCCGGCCACCCGGGCAAGTACTTCTACGTCTGGCTGGATGCACCGATCGGTTACCTGTCCAGCTTCCAGACCCTGTGTGCGAAGACCGGCGAAGACTTCGACGCGCACCTGCGCGCGGGCACCAGCACCGAGCTGCACCACTTCATCGGCAAGGACATCGTGAACTTCCACGGTCTGTTCTGGCCGGCAGTGCTGCACGGCACCGGCCACCGCGCGCCGACCCGCCTGCACGTCAACGGCTACCTGACCGTGGATGGCGCAAAAATGTCCAAGTCGCGCGGCACCTTCGTGATGGCGCGCACCTTCCTGGATGCCGGGCTGGAACCGGAAGCGCTGCGCTATTACTTCGCGGCCAAGTCCTCCGGCGGCGTGGACGATCTCGACCTGAACCTGGGTGACTTCATCGCGCGCGTCAACGCGGATCTGGTCGGCAAGTTCGTCAACCTCGCCAGCCGCTGCGCGGGCTTCATCAGCAAGCGCTTCGAGGGCCGCCTGGCCGCTGCGCTGCCCGATGCCGCCCAGTACGACCGCTTCGTCGCCGCGCTGGCGCCGATCCGCGAGGCATACGAGCGCAACGATCCAGCCAGCGCGCTGCGCCAGACCATGGCGCTGGCCGACGAAGCCAACCGCTACATCGACGATGAAAAGCCGTGGGTGATCGCCAAGCAGGAGGGCGCCGATGCGCAGCTGCAGTCGGTCTGCACCCAGGGCCTGAACCTGTTCCGCGTGCTGGTCACCGCGCTCAAGCCGGTGCTGCCGGCCACCGCCGCGCAGGCCGAGGCCTTCCTGGCCACGCCGGTGCAGGCCTGGACCGACATCGCCACCCCGCTGACCGCGCACACCATCGCGGTGTACGAGCCCCTGTTCACCCGTATCGACCCGAAAAAAATCGACGCCATGACCGACGCTTCCAAGGACACCCTGCAGGCCGCCACCCCGGCCCCCGCCGCCCCGGCCAAACCGGCCAAGCCCGCTGCTGCGCCGGCACCGGCGGTGGCCACCGATGGCGAGGCCGCGCCGGCCTACATCGGCATCGACGACTTCGCCAAGCTCGACCTGCGTATCGGCAAGGTGCTGGTCTGCGAGTTCGTGGAAGGGTCGGACAAGCTGCTGCGTTTCGAACTCGACGCCGGTGATCTGGGCAAGCGCCAGATCTTCTCCGGCATCCGCGCCAGCTACGGCGAGCCGGAACAGCTGGTCGGCCGCAGCGTGGTGTTCATCGCCAACCTGGCCCCGCGCAAGATGCGCTTCGGCCTGAGCGAAGGCATGATCCTGTCGGCCGGTTTCGACGGCGGCGCCCTCGCCCTGCTGGACGCCGACAGCGCCGCACTGCCGGGCATGCCGGTCCGCTGACCGCTGCGGCAGGGCGGCCCCGTGGTCGCCCTGCCACGCTCTTCTGCCTGGAGGTGTGGGTTGGAACTGGCGCTGTTCGATTTCGACCACACGGTCACCACCTGCGATACCTACGGGCGTTTCCTGCGTCGCGTGGCCACGCCCGAGCAGCTGGCGCAGGCCTGGTGGAAAGTGGGCCCGTGGTTGCTGGCCTATCGCCTGAAATTGATCTCCGCCGAGCGTATCCGCCGCCGTGTCACCCGCCTGACCTTCACCGATCGCCATCTGGAGGACATCAGCGCACAGGCCGCCGGCTACGCGCGTGATGTGCTGCCCGGCGTGTTGCGGCCGGAGATGCTCGACCAGATCCACTGGCACCTCAAGCAACAACACACCGTGGTGATCGTGTCCGGCTCGCTGGATCTGTACCTGCGCCCATGGTGCGAGGCGATGGGGCTGGAGCTGATCTGCAACCGGCTGGAGAGCCGCGACGGGCGCCTTACGGGGCGCTATGCCGACGGCGACTGTGCTCCGCACAAGGTGGCGCACATCCGCCGTCGCTTCGAGCTTGCGCGCTATCTGCGCATCCATGCCTACGGCGACAGCAGCGAGGACCGTCCGATGCTCGCCCTCGCCCACGAACGCTGGTACCGCGGCAAACCCATGAAACCGCGCCGGACAGCGCCGGCCAGTGCCCCACCCGCCCGGGACAGCCGGGCCTGATGCCCCACCCGCGCAGCCACCGCCACGCCATGAGCCTCCCCATCGATACCCTCACCGAACGCCTTGACCGGCTGTTGCCACAGACCCAATGCGGGCAATGCGGCTACGACGGCTGCCGCCCGTATGCCGAGGCGATGGCACGCGGCGAAGCGGGCGTCGATCATTGCCCGCCCGGCGGCGATGCGGGCGCGCGCGCGTTGGCCAACGTACTGGGCGTGGCCGCGGTGCCGTTCGACCGCGCGCGCGGCGAACACAAGGCCCCGCAGGTCGCGGTGGTGATCGAAGCGGACTGCATCGGCTGCACCAAGTGCATCCAGGCCTGCCCGGTCGATGCGATCGTCGGCGGCGCAAAGTACATGCACACCGTCATCGCCGACCTCTGCACGGGCTGCGAGCTGTGCATTCCGCCGTGCCCGGTGGACTGCATCGCGCTGGTCAGCGTCACGAGGTAGAACCGGTGCTGCGCAGCGTGCTACCGCGGTGACACCTGGGCGCATGGCGATGCTCGGCTCACCACCGCGCCCAGCTGTTCCATCGTGCGCTTACGGCAATGCCGCGGTGACCACGATCTCCACCTTCCAGCTCGGGTCGGCCAGCTTGGCTTCCACCGTCGCGCGCGCGGGCGTCATGCCGGCCACCACCCACTCATCCCACGCGGCGTTCATGCCGGCGAAATCGTTGATGTCGGCCAGGAAGATTTCCGCACGCAGGATGTGCTGCCGGTCGCTGGCCACCAGCGCCAGCAGCTTGTCGATCTCTTCCAGCACCTGGCGGGTCTGGCCGGTGATGTCCTGGCTGGTGTCTTCGGGGATCTGCCCGGACAGATAGGCGACCTTGTTGTGCACGGTCATTTCGGACATGCGCGGACCAACGTCGAAACGTTCCAACATGGCGATTACTCCTCTGGATGAAACCGCATTGTCACCGATGCGGCGCGCGCCTGCCGGGCCCTGTGCGCAAAGCAGCCACAGCCTGCACACCCCGCCGGCTTGGCAAGCGTCGGCATCAGGCGCACGATTTGCCCGTCAGGCGCCTTGCCTGTGTTGACTCTTTCATCGCCCACCCCGGAGCACGCTGTACCGATGACCGACACCGCCCCTGCTCCCACCCCGGCCCGCGCCCCCTGGCGCCGCGCCGCGACCGTCGTCATCCCGCTGGTGATCCTGGCCCTGGCCCTGCACGGGCTGGCCAATGAATTCGACGAACACGGCTACCGCGCGATCCGCGAGGCATTCCGGCACCTCGGGGCCGGCCAGATCGCACTGACGGTGCTGCTCGGCCTGGCCAGCTACGCCTGCCTGATCGGCTTCGATGCGATCGGCCTGCGCCGCAGTGGCAAACGCCTGCACCCGGCCCGCGTGGGCATCACCGCGTTCCTCGCGCACACGCTGGGGCAGACGCTGGGCTTTGCCGCGCTCACCGGCGGTGCGGTGCGCCTGCGTGGTTATGGGCGTGCGGGGCTGACGCTCGGCGAGATCGGCCAGGTGGTGCTGATGAGCACGCTGGGCTTCGTGTTCGGTGCGTGGCTGTTGCTGGCGCTGGCCTTCGTGCTCGAACCCGGCGCGGCAGCGCTGGCGCTGCCGATCCCAGTGCAGGCGGTGCGGATCATCGGCGTTCTCGGCCTGCTGGCCTATGCCGGTACGGTGCTGCTGGTAGGGCGCGAGGGCCGCAGCTTCCAGATCCGCGGGCATGCCCTGTGGCTGCCGGATCGCCGCACCATGCTCGGTGTCACGGCACTGAGCGTGGTCGAGCTGGTGTTGGCCAGCGCGGCGTTCTACGTGCTGCTGCCGATGGATACACCGACCGGGCTACCCGGTTTCGTCGGGCTGTATCTGGTGGCGGTGCTGGCCGGCCTGATCTCCAGCGTGCCGGCCGGCCTGGGCGTGTTCGAGTGGAGCCTGTTGAAACTGCTGCCACAGGTGGCACCCGCTGCGGTGCTGGCGGCGGCGCTGATCTACCGCGTGACCTATTACGTGCTGCCGCTGCTGCTGGCGACGGTGCTGGCGGTTGCGCCGGCGCTGCGTCGCCCGCTGCGTGCCGGTGCCGGCGCGACCCGCGTTGGCTGGACTGCACTGCGCCCGTGGCTGCCGCAGATCATCGCGCTGGCGGTGTTCAGCGTCGGCGCCGCGCTGGTGATCGACGGCACCCTGCCGACCCCGCGTCGGCACCTGATCACCGCGTCGCTGCCGATCCTGGAAACCTCGCACCTGCTCGGCAGCCTGGCCGGCGTGGCGCTGCTGCTGATCGGCCAGGGCCTGCAGCGGCGCAGCCATGCCGCGTGGATGCTCGCGCTCGGTATCTGCGTGCTGTCGCCGTTGCCGATCTGGCTGCGCGGTGGGCAGGTGCTGATCGCGCTGTCGGCGCTTCTGGTGGCCGCCGCGCTGTGGGCCTCGCGCCGTGAATTCTATCGCCAGGGCGCGCTGCTGGATGAGGCCTGGTCGTGGCCGTGGATCCGCAACCTCGGGCTGGTCCTGGTCGCGGTGATCTGGCTGCTGTTCTTCGTCTACAGCCACGTGGAATACCAGAACGAGCTGTGGTGGCAGTTCGCATTGCAGGGCAATGCGCCGCGCGCATTGCGTGCGTTGCTGCTGGTGGCGATCGCGCTGACCATCTTCGGCCTGGCGCGGTTGTTGCACAGTACGCGCAGCCCGCTGCCGGCCGCCGATGCGTCCACCTTGAACGCACTCGCCCCGATCCTCGCGGCCGCCGAAGACACCCAGGCCTGCCTGGTGTTGACCGCAGACAAGGCGGTGCTGCGTGATGACGCGCAGCGTGGCTTCGTGATGATGCAGCGCTACGGCGGCTCGCTGATCGCGATGGGCGATCCGGTCGGCCCGCCGGAGGTGGTCCGTGCGCTGATCTGGCGCTTCCGCGAGGAAGCCGACCGGCTCGGCCTGCGGCCGGTGTTCTACCAGGTCGGTGAAGCGCATTGGCAGACCTACCTCGATCTCGGCCTGACCCTGGTCAAGCTCGGCGAAGAAGCGATGGTGCCGCTGCAGGATTTCACTTTGGAAGGCCGCGATCGCGCCGATCTGCGCCAGGCCTGGAACCGCGGCAAGCGGGGCGGTTTGAGCTTCCGCGTCGCGCCACCCGAGGATGTCCCCGCACTGCTGCCGGCACTGTCGGTGGTTTCCCAGCAGTGGCTGGACGACAAGGCCGGTGATGAAAAGGGCTTCTCACTGGGCAGCTTCGACCCGGCCTATCTGTCCCGCTTCCCGGTGGCGCTGGTCGAAGCGGAGGGCCGCATCGTGGCCTTCGCCAATCTGTGGCAGGCGCCGGCCGGCAATGAACTGTCGGTCGACCTGATGCGGCATGTCGACGATGCCCCGAAGGGCACCATGGATTTTCTCTTCATCGAACTGTTCCTGTGGGGCCGCGAGCAGGGCTTCCACCGGTTCTCGCTGGGCATGGCACCGCTGTCCGGGCTGGCCCAGCATCGCCTAGCCGGACGCTGGAACCGCTTCGCCAACGTGGTCGCGCGGCATGGCGAGCGCTTCTACGGCTTCAGCGGCCTGCGCCGCTTCAAATCGAAGTTCGCCCCGGTCTGGCGCGCCCGGTACCTGGCCGCGCCGGGCGGTGTGCACCTGCCCGCCGCCCTGCTCGATGCGACCCGGCTGATTTCGCTGGATCCGCGCCGGCACGACTGAGCCGGTCCGGCGCGTGGTGCCGGCGCTCAGTGCGCCGGCAGGTGCTGCACGATGGTATCGGCCAGACGGTCGTAATCGCCCTTGAAGTGATGGTCGCCGGGCAGCTTGATGATCTGCGCAGTGCCACCGGCGGGAAGCGACGGGCACAGCGCGTCGCCATCGTCTTCGCCGTAGACGCACAAGGTCTTGCCGGCGGGCAGCCTGGCCACCTCCGGCGCGATCGGCAGGCCATCCCCACCGCCGCCGAGCCAGTTGCTGACGTGGAATTCATAGTCGGCCGTCTTGCCCACCGACAGCAGCGCGATCATCGAAACCGCCTCACGCGTGGCGGGTGAGAGCTGGTTGATCGCGGCAGGCAGTACGTCGGCGCCCTGCGAAAAACCGATCAGCACCACGTTGCGGCGCTGCCATTGGCGGCTGTAGTGATTGGCGATGCGCTCCAGGTCGCGGGCGAAGCCGTCGGGCGTGCGTGCGGTCCAGAAGTAGCGCAGGGAATCCACGCCGACCACCGGCACGCCCGCCTCGCTCAGCGATGCGGCCACTTCCTTGTCCAGCCCCGCCCAGCCACCATCGCCGGAGACGAAAATGGCGAAGGTGTCACCTGCTTTGGTCGTCGGCACATCGACCACCGGCAGGCCTTTGAGGTCATCCGGCGGCGGGGCCAGGCTGACGCCCTTCTGGGCGCCGATCACCTTCGCCGCGGCCAACAGCCCGGGCAACGCCTCGCCCTGCGCGGTGCGCTCGAACTGGCGCCCCATGCCGACCTTGCGCACGAATGCGGCTGACTCGCCCGCCGGGCAATGCACATCGCCGGCCGCGTTCAACCACGGGAAATTCAGCTCGGTCGGCTGCAGGCGCCCGTGGCTGCTGCCGGCCCCGCAGACCTTGCGCTCGCGCACGCCGGCCGGGCAGAAACCGGTGGTGAGCAGCCCGGCGAACACCTGGGTATCGGCCTGGGCAGCCACGGCATAGGCCAGCGCCGCGCCCTCACCATCGCCGCCGATCAACGGCAGGTGGTAACCCGGCACGTGCAGGTAGGCCTGGAACCAGCGCGAGAAATTCTCCACGTCGCCCGCGCCGAACGCACAATCGCCGCTCTTTTCGCGGGCCAGCACCTGGCGCAGATGGGCCACATCGACCTGGGCGACCAGCGCGCCTTCGGCACGCAGCGCGTCGATACGCTGCTGGCTGTCGGCGTGGCCGGCCATGCCCTCGAACCACACCACCACGCGTTGCGGGCGCCCATCGGGCAGGTAGACCGGCACGTTCTCGAAGCGACCATGGCTGAGCTGCTGCGGTGGCGCGGCCAGCGCGCCCCCCGTCATCCCTGCCATCACCAGTCCCAGCATCACCCCCAAGCCGGCTCGCCGCATCGTCGCGCATCCCATGAATAGAGTGCCAACGATACGCCCCTGCTCCGCCAACGGCATGTACAGACCGTGGCCAGACGCTCAGCCCCGCTCGCGGCGCGCCTGTCGCCACAGCTGCCAGGCCACCGACACCAGCCAGACCAGCACCACCGCGATCACCAGCTTCTGCCCCGCGCCACGCGGTGGTCCGCGCCACAGTACGTGCAGCCACAGCAGCACGAAGCACCCCCAGGCCCACCACCATGCGGGGCCGGCCCAGCCGCGCCAGCGCGGGTCGGCGCGCAGGTACCAGCTCTGCAGCAGCATCGCCACGCTCACGCACAGAAAGGCGGTATTGGCCGAGACACCGTGTACCAGCGGCGCCAGCAGCGGCGCGCGCTCAGGCAACCAGCTGTCGCCGATCGCCACGCCCATCAGGCCCAGCGCGGCCACCCAGAACAACAGCGGGGCCGCTGCACTGCGGCGCGGCGAGCAGCTGTTGGCATGCAGCGAGACCGCCAGCAGCATGATCGCCAGCGCGAGCACGCAATAGGCGGTACGCAGGGCCAGCCCCCAGGGGCCATGCAGGTACAGGCTCAGGGTGGCCTGCACCCAATCCAGATCATCGCGCGCCCATTGCGTCCACAGCGCGGTGGCGACGAACAGTGCCAGCGCCAGCAGGGTCACCATGGCGACGCGCCCGTGGTGCTGCGCGGGCCAACGGGAGGGGCGTGGCAGGGGAAGCGACATCGCGGCTCCTGGGCTCAGTCGGTGGCCTCGGGGTGGCGCTGTTTCCACGCGGCCAGCGCGGCGCGGTAGCGCTGCAGCTCATCGCTGTACAGATCCAGCACGCACAGCGGGCAGCCGCTGCCGCAGCACTCGTTGGGGCCGGGCTCTTCCGGCGGCTGCGGACGCGGATCGGACTCTGGAACGGACACGGACATGACCACACACGTAGGGAAAACAGCGCGCACAGTGTAACGGGGGGGCTTCGGCGGGAGGGCCTTCAGCGCCCGATCCGCCGGCGCAGATTGTCGCGGGCGGCGGCATCCAGCCGCTGGTGGAAGAAGTCGCTCAGGAAGATCCGCGGCTGGCCCAGCACCTGTTTGAGGAAGCGGCGCCGGTTGAGCCGGAACAGGAACCCCGGCACGTGCCCGGCGTACTCCTCGGCGATGCCGCGGTCATAGGCATCGAACACCGCCGCTGGCGCGCCGAGAATGGCCATGTCGCAATCCAGGAACAGTGCCGCCTCCGGGTCGACATCGCCGGGGGCGAGCGTGCTGTGGCGGGCGGTCAGTTCGATCAGCTCCACCACCCGGTCCACATCGATCCCGGCCGCCGGCAACCAGCGCGCGATGGCCTCGCGCGCCATCGCCGCCGAGCGCGTTTCGTTGTCACGGCGGCCTGCGTCATAGATGGCGTCGTGGTACAGCGCGGCCAACTGCACCTCGCGCGGCTGGCGCCAGCCCGGGCCGGCGTCCGCGACCGTGCGGCAGTGCTGCAGCACGGCCTGTACGTGCGACCCGTTGTGATACGCCCGCGGCGGCAGGGTATACGCGGCGTCCAGCTCGGCACGCTGCCCGGCAGGCAGGAGAATCGGTTCAAAGCACATGCCGCCATGATTGGCCGTCGCGGCGGCGCTGGCAAGCGAGGCGGTGTTTTTTTGACCACCTTCACAGAACCGTTGCTGCACAGTGGGTGCGCGCGGTTATCCACATGTTTGTCGACCGCTGATCCACATCCTCTGTGGATGGCGCGGACAGCCGATGAACGGCACGCCCGCCCCCGTCAACGCGCCTAGACTGGGCCCGACGGACCCCAGCGCCCCGCGAGGTGACGGCGATGACTGCGTGCAGACTGCTGCTGATCATGTGGATGGCCGTGGCCGCCACACCGGCCTGGGCGTCGGACACCGCGCCTGCCGCCAGCGCCGCCGGGACGAGCGCGGCCGCCCTGCCCGCGCCGGCGCAGATTCTGGAGGTACCCGCGCCGCTGCTGGCCCTGCTGCACAAACGGGTCATCGATCCGGGCTACTCGCGCGAGCGCCGTCTGCAGCGGCTGGTGGACATGATCTTCGATGCACAGGGGCTGCACCTGGCCTACGACCCGGATGCGACCCATACCATCGCCGAGACTTGGCAGACCCGTCGCGCCAACTGTCTGTCGTTCACCCTGCTGTTCGTCACGCTGGCCAACCTCGCCGGCATCGACGCGCACGTCCAGGAAGTGGCGCAGGTGGTGAGCTGGTACCAGGCCTCGGGGGTCATCTACAGCGTGGGCCACGTCAACGCGGGCATCGTGCTGGACGGGCGCACCGGCACCGTCGATCTGGATCACAACGTGCTGTACGACCACCTGGGCCCGCAGCGCATCAACCGGCAGCGCACGCTGGCGCACTTCTACAACAACCGCGGCGCGGACCGCATGGCCGCCGGCGATAACGATGCCGCCCGCGCTTATTTCCAAGCCGCACTTGGCATGGCGCCGGACTTCGTGGCGGCCTGGAACAACCTGGGCGTCCTGGATGCACGCATCGGCAACCTGGACAAGGCCCGCCGGGACTATGAAACCGCCCTGCGCCTGCAGCCCCGGCATGGCGCCAGCCTGAGCAACGCCAGCGCGCTGTACCGCCGCATGGGCGACACCCGCCAGGCCGGGCTGCTGGCCAGCCGGCTGGTGCGCGTGCAGCGCAGCGATCCGTTCGCCCAGTACCTGTTCGGCGCCCAGGCCGAGCAGCGCCGGGACTATGCCGCAGCGGTGCGCTTCTACCGCCGCGCGGTGCGCCTGTACGAGACCGCGCACCCCTTCCACTTCGCGCTGGCCCGGAGCTACTTCCTGGCCGGCGATGCGCGCCGGGCCTCGATCGAGATGCAACGCGCGCGGGACCTGGCAGGGGAAAACGGCGACGCGCTCAGAACCCGCTACCAGGCCAAGCTGGACAGCCTGCAGCGCTGGCGCCAGCGCGGCGGCAACGCCAACTGAGCCGGCTCAGGCCTTCTTGAGGAAGCAGGTCTTCAGGACCAGGCCCTTGATCTTTTCGGCGTTGCCCTCGATGTGCTCGGCATCGTCCTCGACCAGGCGGATGTTGCGGATCACCGTGCCCTGCTTGAGCGGGATCGAGGAGCCCTTGACCTTCAGGTCCTTGATCACGGTGACGGTGTCGCCGGCGGCCAGCACGTTGCCATTGCTGTCGCGTACCACCAGAGCCTCGCCGCCGCTGTCACCGGCCGCCCACTCGTGGCCGCAATCCGCGCAGATGAACAGCGCGCCATCGGCATAGGTGTTTTCCAGGGTGCACTGCGGGCAGGCGGGAATGGCGGACATCGACAGCTCTTCGGTAACGAAACGGCCACTAGTGTAACCGCCCGTTACCGCCCGCCCTTGCGTCGGCGGTCCCGTTGCCGCAAAGTGCGCGCCCCCTGACCACCGGCCCGGCCCACCGCATGAAACTCGGCATCGACTTTGGCACCAGCAACTCCGCCGCCGCCGTGGTGATCGACGGCAAGGTGGTGCCGATCCAGTTCGGCCAGGCCGAACAGTTCCGCACCACGGTGTATTTCCCCGAGGTGATGCGCGACCCCAACGACTTCGAACTGACCCCGGCGCTGGAGCACGATCTGGCCCGGCTGGTCGACGCGGCCGCGCGCGATGCCCGCGCCGCCGGCCAGGAACGCACGCCCGACGCGCTGCGCCGCGAGGCCCTGCGCGTGGTGCGCCGGCAGTGGATGGAAGAGCAGATGCGCGCCCCGCTCAGCTCCACCACCCTGCTGCAGAACGCGGTCTATGGCGATGACGCGCTGGAAGCCTACTTCGAAGAGAACGAAGGCAACCTGGTGCAGAGCCCCAAGTCGATGCTCGGCTACAACCTGCACCCGCGTGCGCGCCAGACCATCGCCGGCATCGCCACGCACATCCTCGAGCACATCCGCCTGACCGCCTCGCGCCAGCTGGACACCCCGATCCGTACCGCCACGCTGGGCCGCCCGGTCCAGTTCCGCAGCTCGATCGGCGAGGCCGGCAATGCCCAGGCGCTGGAGATCCTGCACGGCGCGGCGATCGCGGCCGGCTTTGACAGCATCGATTTTCTCGAAGAGCCCGCGGCCGCGGCGATGCACTACCACGCCGAGAGCCCGCAGGAGCACGACGCGGTGGTGGTGGACATCGGCGGCGGTACCACCGATATCGCCCATGCCCGCGTGGGCGGCGGCCAGGCGCCTACCATCCACCGTGCCTGGGGCATCGCCCGCGGCGGTACCGATATCGACCTGGCGCTGAGCCTGGGCGGCTACATGCCGCTGTTCGGCCGTGGCATCACGCGCGTGCCCGCCCACCACTACGTGGAAGCGGCGATGGTCCAGGACATGACCCGCCAGCGCGATTTCCGCCAGCACACCTACCGCGATGTGGACGCGCCGTTCGGCCCGCGCCTGACCGCCCTGCAGGACACCGGCAACACCGCGCGCCTGTACCGCGAGGTCGAGCGCTGCAAGATCGCCCTGAGCAGCGTCTCCAGCCACGGCAGCGCGCTGGACTTCATCGAACGCGACCTGCAGGTGCAGATCGATGCGTCCCGCCTGGAAACCGCCGCCGGCGGCTACCTGGGTGAACTGACCGCCCTGCTCGAGCAGGTCCGCAGCGATATCGGCCACGACCCGGCAGCGGTGTTCCTGACCGGCGGCATGTCGCGCGCCGGCTACCTGCAGCAGGCCGTGGCCAACGCCTTCCCGGGCTCCACCCTGGTCCGTGGCAATCCGTCCTTCGGTGTGGTCCACGGGCTGGCGCTGGCCGCCTCCCACTGACCCACTGTGTTGCGCCAGGCCTTGTCCCACAAGGCCTGAAGAGGCGTGAACGGCCTTATTAACAAAACGTTACGCCAGAAGCGCTATCATCTTTCGGCTTCAAAGCGCAATGCGCTTGACGCAACAAGCACCATCTTCCGGGCCTCCCAGGCCACCGTCCTCTTCGATGCTGCCACCGTCCGGACCTGTCCGCGGTGCCGGGATCGCTCATCGCTGTGATCCGGCTCGTTCACAGCCTGCTGCACCCCGAGCCGCCAAGAGACACTCAGATTGGGCGAACGCCTGGCTGCACTCCTTACATCGTCCGAGCCCGACCCCATCGATTGCCGTCGTTGCGACGCGGTGTGCTGTCGGCTCACCGTCACCGTCATGCCTGACGACAACGTGCCCGGCTACCTGCTGGATACCGATGCGCGTGGCGGCACGGTGATGGCACGCAACGAAGAAGGCTGGTGCGCCGCGATCGACCCGTATCACCTGCGCTGCACGATCTACTCGCAGCGACCCGCGATCTGCCGCCAGTTCGACATGGGCGGCGATGATTGCCGCCTCGTGCGGCAGGACTACCGTCGACAACAGCAGGATCTGTCGACGTTTTCTTCCACGCTTCATCCATAGCAGGAGCATCCATGGCTCGTACGCCAAAGACCTCCCCCAAGGCAAGCAACACCGTTCGCGTCGACCGCAAGCAAGGGTCCAACTCCGCCGTCAGCAGCCAGAGCATCGCTGCGGATCTGGCTGCCTTCCGTAAAGGTGGCGGCAAGATCGAAGTGCTGGGCAATACCCTGGCGCTGAAGAAAGCCGGCTGACATTGCTGCCGACCGCACCGGCATTGGCCGGTGCGGTGGCCGCACTCAGCGGCCCAGGCTGACCCGCACGCTCCCGGAATGGGAGTTGATCGAAATATCCCCATCGCCCGAGCCCAGACGCGCATCCAGGCTGCTGCCCGGACCATAGCGCGGCTTCTCCACCTGCCCGGCATCGGACTGGATGCCACCGCTGAACGTCTTGACGTTCAACTGCGCCGACACGTTCACCGGCAGCTTCAGCGCGACCGATCCGCTGACCGTCTGCATCGTCACCTTGCCGCCCGGCGCCATGCCGGTCGCGCTCACGTCCAGGCTGCCCGAAACGGTTTCCACCGCCAGCCGCTGGATCCGCCCGGCGTTGACGTTGACCCGGCCGGACACCGATTCGGCTGCCACTTCCCCGGATACTCCGCCACCGGCCAGCACCTGGCCACTGACCGTGCGCGCATCCAGCCGCGGGGTCTGTACCTGCGAGCGGATCCCGCCACTGACCGTGTTCAAGGTGGTTTCGCCACTGCGGCCAGCCGCGGTGATGCTGCCGCTGACACTGTTGGCCTGCAGGCGACGCACGTCGATGTCGGCCACGTCGATGTTCGCGCTGATGGTGCCCAGCTGCACTTCCACCGAACGCGGCACGCGCAGCTCCAGGGTCGCCCCGCCATTGCTGCGGCCACGCGGATACTCCACTTCCCAGCGCACACGGTTGCTGCTCTTGTCCTGCTTGAGGGTGAGCCCGTCGGCCATCGAACCGGTCAGCGCGACATCGCTGCGATCCCAGCCACGCACGGTGACTTTGCCGGCGATGTTGCTGATTTCCACGCGCCCGCCGGCACCCAGTGGATGGCGCTCATTGACGCTGGTGGCGGCCTGGGCGACCAGCGGCAGGCACAGCGCCAGGGCCGCGATCAGGGACAGGGGACTACGCATGGGGATCTCCTTCAGGTGGGCAGGCCGGCGGAGAACACCGCCTGCTGGGTGAGTTGCAGTCGCAGCGCGTAGGTGCGCTGCAGTTGCCCGAGCAGATAGCGCGAGCGGGGGTTCTCGGCGATGGCGGCGCGGATGCTGACCGCACTGGCATCGAGTTCGTGCAGCGCCGGGCGCCACTCGTCGGTGACCCCGTCACTGGGCAAGGCCGCAATGGCCTGCCGGTATTCGCCGGCCATGGCATCGGCCTGGCGCTGCAGCAGCGAGGGCGCGGGGGTATGCGGGACCGGCGTCGGCACCACCATCAACAGCGCCAGCGCGGCCGCCAGGCCGAGCCCGATGCGCAGCGGCCAGCGTTCCCGCCGGCGGCGTGTCGACCGCATCGGCGTGGCAACGGCCGGGGCCGGGGTCTGCGCTGGCAACTGTGCAGCGATGCTCTGCCAGACCCGTGCGGGGGGCAGGCGCTGGGCAGGCAGGGCACGCAGCCGCGCGGTCAGTTCGTCGTGTTCGGAATCATGGGCATTCATGCGGTTTCTCCTAGGCGCGCACGCAGCAGGCCGCGTGCACGGTGCAACTGTGCTTTGGAACTGCCGACGGCCATCTGCAGCTGGTCGGCGATTTCCTGGTGTTTCCACCCTTCGATGTCATGCAGGACCAGTACCGCGCGGGCGCGCGGCGGCAGCGTTTCCAGCGCGCGCTCCAGGTCCATCGAGGTACCGGCGCAGCGGTCCTGGGCCGGCAGCATCGCCAACGATTCCCAGCCCTCCTCGCCGGCATCGCGTGCGTCGCCGGTGGCGTTGGCACGCAGCTCCATCAGCGCTGCATTGACGCCCAGGCGGTGCAGCCAGGTACCCAGACTGCTTTCGAACCGGAAGCCCGGCAGCGCTCGCCATGCCTGCAGGAAGGCCTCCTGCAGGGCATCCTCGGCGCGGGCCGCGTGGCCGCCGCACAGGCGCCACAGCACGGCATACACACGGGGCGAATGCCGCCGGTAGATGCGCTCGTACGCCGTCACGTCGCCGGCCGCCGCGGCACGCACCAGGGCGTGGTCATCGGCGGCGTCGGCCTCGGTCGGGGGGCTGGAAGTGGACATGGTCGTGTCGAGCATATCCGTTGGATGCGGGGGCCATGGAAAAGGTTTAAGCGTCCGCCGACTTTCTTTTTCTGCGCGGCCTTTAAACCTTCCTGGCCGGCGCGGCATCCAATCCCCTGTCACTACCGGCGTCCGCCAAGGAGTATCCCCATGTCATCCAGTTGCCTGGCCGTGCTGCTCTCATTGGCCACCGGCTGCACGCTGCCGTGGAGCCCGCTGCAGATCCGCGTCACGCTGGCGCCCGAAGCACCGGATGTCTGTGTGCAGTACGCGCAGAACGCGCCGCTGTGCGCCTCGGCGATGATCGCTGCATTGGAGGTGTACGGCGCGCCGCGCAAGTAAGCCGGCACCCCGATGCGATGGGGCGCATCGGCATTACCATGGCGGGATCGGCACTATCGCTGCAAAGGAACTCCGCCCCCATGAAAGACCATCTGCCCGCCTGGACCCACGAATGGCTGCACTACGGGGTCCCTGCCCTGCAGATCCTGGTGACGCTGCTGGTGGCCTGGCTGCTGCGGCTGGTCGCCCGCCGCCTGATCCGCCGGGTCGGCGACCACTACACACTGCCGCCGGAAATGATCATGGGCGCGCGCCGGGTGTTCACCTTCGTGGTGTATTTCACCGTACTGCTGATCGTGCTCAACATTGTCGGCGTCTCGGCGACGGTGCTGTGGACGGCGTTCACCGGCTTCGCCGCGGTGGGTGCGGTGGCGTTCTTCGCGGCGTGGAGCGTGCTCTCCAACATCTTCTGCACGCTGCTGATCTTCACCACCCGCCCGTTCCGCCTGCACGATTACATCGAGCTGCTGGAGAACGGTGAGAAGCCCGGGCTCAAGGGCCGGGTCATCGACATCAACCTGATCTACACCACGCTGCAGGAAACCGGCAGCGGGCACGAAGGCACGGTGCTGCAGATGCCCAACAACATGTTCTTCCAGCGCACGGTGCGTCGCTGGCGTGATCCGTCGCAGGCGCCGGGCGGGATCCAGGGCGACGGTTGAGTCCCGCCCGCCAGCGCAGGCGGGGCCTGCGCCGGCTCGTACTTCAGCGCAGCTGGCTGTCCTTGCTGCCGCGTCGGTTGTAGCCGCTGCCCTCCTGCTGGGCGGCATCCTCCTCTTCCTGGCAGCGCACGCACAGGCGCACGCCGGGCACGGCCTTGCGCCGCGCCTCGGGAATGGGCGCCTCGCAGTGTTCGCAGTGGGTCAGTCCGGGGCCGTCGCGCAACTGGGCGCGGGCCCGCTGGATGGCGTCATCGACGGTGGCGTCGATCTGATCCTGGACGGCGCCGTCGCCTGCCCAACCTGTCGCCATGATGTGTCTCCCATGCCGGTGTCAGAGCACCAGCATAGACCCCGCCCGTCGTGCCCAGCCAACACAGGGCTGAACGCACGCGGCGCCGGGTGAACGCTTCAGGCAGCGCTTACCAGACCAGGTCGTCCGGCACCTGGAACTGGGCGTAGTACGCATCGTCCTCGGCGTTGCCGGTGCTCGGCTCGCTGGTGGGCTGGCTGTTGTCGAGCACGATCACACTGGCGTCGCGCTCGCGGACCTTGTCCGCTGCTGCTCGCGGCAGCAGCTCAAAACCATCGCCATGGCGCGCGATCACCAGGCTGCCCGAGGCCAGCTGGCGGCGCAGGACGTTGTTGACCAGCAGGGTGCGGATCAGCGTGCCGTCGTTGAAGCGGTACTCGCTCTCGCCTTCACGCTTGACCTTGTGCGCCTCGATGATCTGGCGGACCTGGGCCTGCAGCTCCTGCGCATGGGCCTTGGCCTTGCGCTCGGCTTCCAGCGCGCGATCACGCTCGGCTTTTTCCGCGCGCAGGCGCTCGGCCTCGCGCTGGCTTTCGCTGGGCGCGACCGGGGCCTTGCCGTGGCGGGCCTTCACCTGCTCACGGGCGGCCTGGGAGACCTGGGATTTCTTGACCAGACCAGCCTTGAGCAGCTGCTCCTGCAGGGGATTTGCCTTCGCCATACGCCTAGCATCTGTTGTTGCGGGATTCCGGAGGCCATCATACTGGTCTGCCCGCCCCGCCCCAACCGCCCGCATGACCGCCCTGAAGTACCTCGCCGGCTATCCCGACGCCCTGCAGCAGCAGGTGCGCGAGCTGATCGCGGGCGACCGGCTGGGGCCATGGCTGGAACGGCGCTATGCGCAGCTGCACACGGTGCGCAACGACCGTCAGCTGTACGACTACACCCAAGGCCTGAAAGAACGCTACCTGCGCCAGTCCGCACCGCTGTCCAAGGTGATCTACGACAGCAGGCTGCAGGTGCTCAAGCACGCGCTGGGCACCCACACCACGGTGTCGCGGGTACAGGGCAGCAAGCTCAAGGCCAGCCGCGAGATCCGCATCGCCACGGTGTTCCGCGAGGCGCCGGCACCGTTCCTGAAGATGATCGTGGTGCATGAACTGGCCCACCTGAAGGAATCGGACCACAACAAGGCCTTCTACCAGCTGTGCACCCACATGGAAGCGGATTACCACCAGCTGGAGTTCGATCTGCGCCTGTACCTGACACACCTGGAACGCCCCGCAGGCTGAGCCACGGCCGCCGTCATCGCGCAGCGCCGGGCCCCAGCCAGTACACTCCCCGCCCGCTTCCCGTTTTATGTTGCCTGCCCCATGACCGACCCGATCCGACTCGACAAACGCCTGACCAGCCTGATCGGCTGCTCCCGGGGCGACGCCCAGCGCTATATCGAGGGCGGCTGGGTGACCGTCAACGGCCAGGTGGTGGAACAGCCGCAGACGATGGTCACCGACGAGGCGATCGTGCTGCGCGAGAACGCCGAGGCGACCCGCACCGAAACCGTGAGCATGCTGCTGCACAAGCCGGCCGGCATGCGTTCGGACGAACTGTGCGCGCTGGTGACCCCGGACAGCCGCAGTGAGCTCGACGCCACCGGTGTGACCCTGCTGCAGCGGCATTTTCACGCGCTGCAGCTGGTGATGCCGCTCTCTGATGACGAAAGCGGCCTGGTCGTGGTCAGCCAGGACGGACGCGTGATCTCGCACCTGAAGGATCGCGGTGCGACGCTGGAGCAGGAATACCTGGTGGAAGTAAGTGGCGAACTGGCGCCCTACGGCATGAAGCGGCTCGCGCATGGCCTGAGTTTCCGCAACTGGCCGCTGCCGCCGTGCAAGGTGAGCTGGCAGAACGAAACGCGCCTGCGCTTTGCGATCAAGCCGGTGCATCCGGGCCAGCTGCGCGACATGTGCCGCCAGGTCGGGCTGGAGGTCGTCAGCATCCGCCGCCTGCGCATCGGCCGCGTGGCGATGGGCAAGCTGGTACCGGGCCAGTGGCGTTACCTGGCCCCGGACGAGCGTTTCTAAGCCGCCCCAGCACTCGCCCTGCACGCCCCTGCCGCTTACGATCGGGGCATGACCGAAAAAAAACCGTTCTGGCGCCGGCTGCTGCGCTGGCTGGGGATCATCGTCGCGTTGCTGGTGCTGCTGGTGCTCAGCGGGTTGCTGCTGGCCGACCACCTGACCCCGCAGGCCCTGGGCGAGCGCTCCACGGTGCTGCCCACCCAGGCCGACCAGACCGCGATCGACCGCGAGCTGGTCCGGCTGCAGGCCGAGCATCCCGGCCAGACCGGCGTGGCCTTCCTGTCCGACGGGCTGGATGCCTACGCCGCGCGCGCGGTGATCACCCAGCACGCCGGGCGCAGCCTGGACCTGCAGTACTACATCTGGCACGACGACCTGATCGGCCACCTCATGGCCAACGAGCTGTACCGCGCCGCCGAGCGCGGCGTGCGGGTCCGCATCCTGCTCGATGACATGAACGCGCAGGACAAGGACGCGTTGATGATGGCACTCGATGCGCATCCCAATATCGAGATCCGCCTGTACAACCCGTTCCGCAACCGCAGCGGTCTGTGGCGCCTGGTGGAGATGGTGCAGCGCGTTTTCAGCGTCAACCACCGGATGCACAACAAATCATGGATCGCCGACGGACGCGTGGCGATCGTCGGGGGCCGCAACATCGGCGAGGAGTACTTCAGCGCACGCCCGGACGTGAACTTCCGCGATCTGGACCTGCTGCTGGCCGGCGAAGCGGTGCAGCAGGCCAACACGATCTTCGACGACTACTGGAACAGCGACACCGCGGTGCCGATCCGCGCGCTGGCGTTCTACACCGAGCCCCAGCTGCGCCTGTTGATCCGCGAGAGCGAGCACGAGGCACGGCTGGACAGTGCCAAACCCTACCTGGCGCGCGTGGCGCGCTCGCAGGCGGAAAAATCGTACTACCGCGATGCGCTCGACCTGCACTGGACCAACCACGTGGAGATCGCCTCGGACCCGCCGATGAAACACCGCCGCGACGATCAGGCCGGCTGGCTGGTCACGCGCCTGGCGCAGGAGCTGGAAAGCACACAGCACAAAGCGCTGCTGATCTCGCCCTACTTCGTGCCCGGCGAGGATGGCACCGAAGGCCTGGGCGCGATGGTTGCGCGCGGTGCCCAGGTCGGGGTGATCACCAACTCACTGGCGGCCAACGACGTGGCTGCCGTGCACAGCGGTTACATGCACTACCGCGCACCGCTGCTGCGCAGTGGCGTGCAGCTGTACGAGCTCAAGTCGCGCGGCAATGTCGATGGCGGCGGCCTGTTCGGCAGCAGCGGGGCCAGCCTGCATACCAAGGCCTTCATGATCGATGACCAGCGCGGTTTCGTCGGCTCGTTCAATCTGGATCCGCGCTCGGCCTATCTGAACACCGAAATGGGCGTGCTGTTCAACGACCCGGTGCTCGCCGCGCAACTGCGCGAGGAGTACCTGCGCCTGGCCAGCCCCCGCCAGAGTTACTGGGTGGCCCTGGGGCCGGACGGCGACGTGCGTTGGCTGGAGCGGGATGCGCAGCCGCCGCACTGGCTGTACACCGAACCGGATACCGGGTTCTGGCTGCGGGCCAGTGCACGCGCGATCAGCTGGCTGCCGCTGGAGTCGCAGCTCTGAGTCAGCCGGCCTGGGCCACGTCGAGCTCGGCTTCTTCGCCGTCCAGGGTCTCCACCGCCCGCCCGTGCACGCGCCGCCAGATCCACTGCAGCGCATGCGGCGGCGTGTCGTCCAGCTGCTCCAGCAGGGCCAGCGCCTGGACCTGCCCGATCTGGCCATGACGGCACAGCAGGCTGGCCGCCGCCGCGCCCCGGGCAAAGCGCAGGCTCGCCGCCAGCCCACTGCCGCTCTGGCGGATCAAGGCATCGTGCACGGCCTTGGGCAACTCCCATGCCGCGGCGATCCGGCTCGCCACCGGCAGGGTCCAGCTGTCCAGCAGTTCGGCCGCCAGCGCGCGCGGCGGTACCGCCACCTCCTGCTCCGCGCAGGCATCCAGCAGATGGCGCATCACCAGCGCCGCGCCCAGGCCCTGGGTCAGGCCCAGCCACTGTGCGGCGAAGCCATCTTCATGGGTGACCGTGCGTGCGTGGTCAGCGGCAGCGCGCGAGGCCAGCAGCGCGTGCTCCCAGATCACGGCGCTGAACTGCGGAAAGGCATCGCACTGCAGCTGCATCACCGGCTGCACCAGCACCGCGCTGATGATCTGGCGGATGCCATCGGTACCAACCAGGGTGACCGCGCGCTGCAGCGTTTCCACCGGGCGCGCCTGCACCCGGTAGACCGGGCTGTTGGCGATGCGCAGCAGATTGCCGGTCAAGACCGGATCCTGGCTGATGATTCCGGCCATCGCGCGCGCCGAGGCGTCGCTGTCGTTCACGGTCTGGATCAGCTGCGGCAGCAGCTGCGGACGGCGCGGCAGGTGCCTGGCCGACCAGTCACGTGCCAGCAGCGAGGCGGTGACGGCATCGCGCAGCTCAACGGTGCGCGGTGCTGCTGCGTCGGCGGCATCGCCACTGCGGGGCACCAGCGCAAGCGTGTGCAGGCCGGCCTGCAGCACCGCGACCGGATCGGTGCCAGGCGCCACGGCGGTGGCCGGCAATGCGGCCGCCCGCCCCCGCGTGGCGGCGACAGGATCGGCCAGCGGGGCGTTGTTGCCCCGCCGGTGACGGACCAAGGCCGCCCCGCCCAGCAGCGCCAACACCGCCGCGCCCGCGAGCACCGCGCCGATCACGCCCACGGCCACGCACGCACCGGGTCCCGCACTTGCCTTGTTGCGACTGCGCCCACGTGATCCTTCCTGCGATGACCGGCCATCCACACCGTTGCCACGGCATCGGCCCGGGCTTCAGCAACTTTAATGGCGAAGGCGCGGCAGAGCGCTGACAACACCGTCCGCCGGAATGCACTAGAATGGCGCCGCGCGACCCGTCCGAGACCCGACGACGTCGCTTTTTTTGTTTTACAACCCACCTTTTGCTGGCGCGTTCGCCGCTGTTCGCCACCGTTCGCACCATCGGAGCCACCATGTTATTTGAAACCCTCGAAACCACCGGTCACGAACAAGTGGTGTTCTGCCACAGCCGCGACGCCGGTCTGAGGGCGATCATCGCCATCCACAACACCACCCTGGGCCCCGCCCTGGGCGGTGTGCGCATGCGTCCCTACGCCAGCACCGACGAGGCCCTGGCCGATGCGCTGCGGCTGAGCCGCACCATGACCTACAAGAACGCCCTGGCCGGGCTCAACGTGGGTGGCGGCAAGGCGGTGATCATCGGCGACCCGAAGCGCGACAAGAGCGAAGTGCTGTTCCGCGCCTTCGGCCGCTATGTCGATTCGCTGGGTGGCCGCTACATCACCGCCGAAGACGTCGGCACCGATGTCAACGACATGGAAAACATCTACCTGGAAAGCGAGTACGTCACCGGCGTGCACCAGGTGCATGGCGGCTCCGGCGACCCGGCCCCGTTCACCGCCTATGGCGCGCTGCAGGCGCTGATGGCGGCGATGCAGCACAAGCTGGGCCATGAGGAAGTGGGCAAGGCCAGCATCGCGGTGCAGGGCCTGGGGCACATCGGCATGGAACTGGTGAAGCTGCTGCGCGACCGTGGCGCCAAGTTGTACGTCAGCGATCTGGACAGCGCGCGCGTGGACCGCGCCGTCACCGAGTACGGTGCCGAGGCGGTCAAGCCGGAAGACATCTACGACGTCAACGCCGACATCTTCGCGCCGTGCGCGCTGGAAGGTGCGATCAATCCGGACACGCTGCCGCGCCTGAAGTGTAAGATCGTCTGTGGCACCGCCAACAACCAGCTCTCCAGCCTGGAGGTCGGCGACGAACTGCATGCGCGCGGCATCCTCTACGCACCGGATTACGCGGTCAACGCCGGCGGCGTCATGAACGTCTCGCTGGAGATCGATGGCTACAACCGCGAGCGTGCGATGCGCCTGATCCGCAGTATTTACCACAACCTCGGCCGCATCTTCGCGTTGTCGCAGAGCGAGGGCATCGCCCCGCAGCGCGCGGCCGACCAGATCGCCGAAGCGCGCATCCTGTCGATCGGAAAATTGAAGATGCCGCTGGGCCGCAGCACGCCGCGGCGGGGCACGCTGCGCGGCAACTGAGCCGTTGCGCTGACAGACGAAGCGGGCGCGATCATTGATCGCGCCCGCTTTTTTTGCGAACGTCGCGGCAAGGCGCGCGTTTAGAAACCCGCCGAATAACGCAACTGCACCTGACGCAGATCGCCACGCGGGCCGAAGCGCTGGTCGTAACCGAACGCCAGGCGGCTGGTGCGGCTCAGCCAGGATTCCACCGAGAGCCCGAACAACCCGCCCGAGCGGGCCGGCTGCAACCCGGCCACCGGCGCCCAGGCCTCGACGCCGACAAAGCTGGCGTCCAAGGAAAGGCCTTCACTGGACAGGTGCTGTTGCCATTCGGCATAGCCGCGCAGCGACCAGCCGCCCCAGCGGCGCTCGGCGCGCAGGCCGGCCAACGCCTGGCTGCGCGTGCTCACCGCATCCTGCGCGCGCAGGCCGAAGCCCATGCCGCCGGCTTCACTGAAACCATCGCTGTCCACCCGGGCGTATTCGGCGCCCAGGTAAGGCGTCAGCGAGGCGTTGGCGCCGCCGAAGCGGTAGCCCGACTCCACGCTGGCCGCGCTGAAGCTGCCGCCGTACCGTGCATTGACGCCGTACTGGCCGGCACCGAGCAGCAACTGGCGATCGATCTCACGGGTGAACTGGCCGGCACCGATCTGGCCCATGGCATACGCGCGGCCGGTGCCCCAGCCCGCGTAGACCTGCGCCTGCGATTGACGGTCGCGGCCGCGGTCACTGCCCCACTCGCGGCTGCCGTAGCTGCGCGTTTCGCCGAACGCGAAACCGAGCATGCCATGACTGCCCAGCGCCACGTCCTGACCCATCATCCAGCCGCGGGTCGCCACGCCGTTGCCGGCGAAGCTGCCCTGTCCCGCCTCGCCCAACGTGCCCTGCCAGGCACCGCGCAGGCGAGGCGCAGCCTGCACGTCGCCCACCCGGGCCGACAGCGCACGACGGTTCATGTCGATGCTGTCGAAGGTGGCCGCCGTGGCCAACGCGTGGGCTTTGCCGGAGAGACTGTCCAGGCTGGCCTGCAGCGCGTTGGCGCCGTCGACCTGCTGAAGCTGCCCCGCCGCATCGGCAAACCCGTCCAGCGCCGCACCGTTGCGGTCCAGCACTTCGAAAGCGGATTCGACCCGCGCCGCCGAGGCCAGCGCGGTTCCCCCGAGCCCGGCCTGGAGGCTGGCGCTGGTCACGCTGACGCGGTCGATGACCATGGTGACGTCGTTGCTGGCGTGCAGCAGGCTGGCCTGGAGCAAGCTGCCCGGCGCCAGCCCGTTGGTGACGCTGTCGAAGCTGCCGGTCACCCCGCCATCGGCGTGCAGCAGCGGCTGCGTGCGTCCATCCCGGGGAACGTAACCGGCGATGACGCTGTCCACACGCACCGTGCCGGCCAGCGTGGCGGTGCCGGTCACCATGAGCGCGTTGGCCCCCAGGGCGACCACCAGTTGCGCGCCGGGACGCTGGAGGTAGTTGCCTTCGATCGCCGCGTCGATGTTGTCGCTGCGCAGGATCACGCTGGCGCCGTTGTCCACATTGCCGGTGACCCGCGTGGTGCCGTTCATGAACTGCAGCGCGGCGGCGTTGGGGTTGCCCACCTGCGGCGCGATGAGCACGTCGGAGCGGAGCGACGCACCGCCGCGCAGCGCCAGGGTGCCGCGCTCGATGATCGTGTCGCCGCTGTAGGTATTGGCGCCGGCCAGGCTCAACGCACCTGCCCCCTGCTTGATCAGCCCGCCGTTGCCGCTGATGTCGTTGCCCCATACCGAGTCCAGGCCCAACGTGCCGATATTGACCGTCACATCGCCCCAGTCGAACCTGGCCGGACCGTTGATCGCTTTGGCGATGTTGAGCAGGCCGTAGCCGAAGGTCCTGTCCACCCCGGCCGCACCCAGATCGGTGGCGGTGCCGAGCAGCGTCTGGCGCACCAGATCATTGGTGAAGTACGGGTACTTCTGCCACACCAGCGCTGCCGCGCCGGAGACCAGCGGCGCGGCGTAGGACGTGCCCGAGCCATAGTAGTACTCCAGCTTGCCCCCTTTGTTGGCTGGATCGACGTAAGCCACCGTGCCCGGTGCGGCCAGGCAATACCGGGCGGCGACGCCGCAGGCGTTGGCATAGGAAGCCAGCTTGCTCGGGTCAGCGGTATCGACCGCCGTCACACTCAGCCACCCGCGTTCCAGATCCGCCGCGGGCAGGCTTCCGCCCGGGCCGGCCTGGCTGGGCAGCGCCGCCATGCTGGACGGATTGGCCTTGCTCTCATTGCCGGTGGCGAACACCACCAGGCCGCCGTTGCCGATGATGAAGGGGCGGTATTCCTGGGCGATCGGCGCGGTGGCGGACGGGTTGGTCCAGTACAGGCCGCCCCACGAATTGTTCATGATCTTGACCCCGGCGGCGATCAGATCCTGGTGCACACCGTCCAGACCCACTGCACCGGTGATCTCGTTGCCACTGCCCGAACCATCATCCACCGGTCGCTTGTCGGAAATGATGCGCGCCGAGACGATCTGCGCTTGGCTGGCCACACCGCCCGGCCAGCTGCCCACCCTGCCACCGGCCGCCAGCTGGGCGACCACGGTGCCGTGGCCGACGACGTCATCCACATTGACGTTGTTCACGCGTGGATCGACGTAGGTGTAATTGGCCAGCACCCGCCCTGCCAGTGCCGGATGCTCGCGGTTCACGCCCGAATCGACCACGCCGATGCGCATGCCCGCGCCGGTCCAGCCGGCCGACTGCGCCGGTCCGGCCTGGATGATGCCCAGGTGCGCATCGATGGCCGGCTGCGGCGGCGGTGCCGTGGTCGGCGGGGGAGACGGCGGTGTGGTGGGCGGCGGCGACGGGGGCGTGGTCGGGGGAGGCGACGGCTCCAGATCCCCGCGGACATTGCTGCCACCGCCTCCGCAGGCACTCAGTGCCAACGCCAATGCCGCGGCCAAGGCCGACCTGCCGATCACAACCTGCTTCATCCCTGCTCCCCTTGTGAATGGACCTTCCCCACCTGCCTGCCCCCCGGGCAGACACCGGCAGTCAATGCCGACCCTCTATACTGGACCGACCCCCACGCAGTCTGCCGGGAAATGCGTCGGCTTCCAACGCCCGCGTTCCCATTCCGCTCTTCGCTCACGCACCAAAGAGATTGCACATGTCCAACATCGTCATCGCCGCCGCCAAGCGCACCGCCATCGGCTCCTTCCTGGGCCAGTTCAATGGCGTGCCGTCCCCGACCCTGGGGTCCACCGTGATCGCCGCGGCCCTGGAGCAGTCCGGAGTACCGGCTGCGGACGTTTCCGAAGTGATCATGGGCTGCGTGCTGCCGGCCAACCTCGGCCAGGCGCCGGCCCGCCAGGCCGCCATCGCCGCCGGCATTCCGGTCTCCACCGGCGCCACCACCCTCAACAAGGTGTGCGGCTCGGGCATGAAGGCGATCATGCTGGGGCATGACCTGATCAAGGCCGGTTCGGCCAGCATCGTGGTGGCCGGCGGCATGGAGTCGATGTCCAACGCCCCGCACATGATCCCCAACTCGCGCACCGGCAACCGCTTCGGCAATTTCCAGGTGATCGACCACATGGCCCACGACGGCCTGGTCAATGCCTACGACGGCAAGGCCATGGGCGAATTCGCCGAATGCACCGTGGAGAAGTACCAGGTCAGCCGCGAGGACCAGGATGCCTTCGCCATCGAATCGGTCCGCCGCGCACAGGCCGCGCAGGCCAATGGCGCCTTCGACGGTGAAATCGTCCCGGTGAAGGTCAGCACCCGCAAGGGCGAGGTCGAATACGCGCAGGACGAGCAGCCGAGCCGCTCGGACATCGCCAAGATCCCGACCCTGCGCCCGGCGTTCAAGAAAGACGGCACGGTCACCGCCGCCAGCTCCTCGAGCATCTCCGACGGCGCTGCCGCCGTGGTCCTGCTGTCCGAGGAAGACGCCGCCGCGCGCGGGCTGCAGCCGCTGGCCCGCATCGTCGGTCATGCCACCCACTCGCAGGCGCCGGAGTGGTTCACCACCGCGCCGATCGGTGCGATCCAGAAGCTGATGGACAAGACCGGCTGGACGCTGGACCAGGTCGACCTGTTCGAGATCAACGAAGCCTTCGCCGTGGTCGCGATGGCACCGATCCGCGAGCTGGGCATTCCGCATGACAAGGTCAATGTCAATGGCGGTGCCTGCGCATTGGGTCATCCCATCGGTGCCTCGGGTGCACGCCTGGTGGTCACGCTGGTGAACGCATTGCGCAAGCGTGACGCCAAGCGCGGAATTGCTACCCTGTGCATCGGCGGCGGCGAAGCGACTGCCATCGCTATCGAATTGATTTGATTTGATTTAACGCGCATTTCTCAAAACTGAATGCGCGATCGCTTGACAGCCAATCGTGGCTTGTCATCATGTTGCCGGGCGCGCAATAGCGCGTTGCCTAATCTAACGACGAGGATTCACAACAATGAGCATCAACAAGCTGCTGATCGCAATGGCCCTGGGCCTGGCTCTGACCGCCTGCTCGAAGCAGGAGCAGGCTGCTGACGCCGCTGCTTCGGCCAACGAAGCCGCCGCTGACGCCCAGGCCGCTGCTGACCAGGCCGCTGCTGCTGGCGCCCCGGCTGCTGACGCTGCCCAGGCTGCTGCCGACACCGCCACCACCGCTGCTGACGCTTCGGCTGATGCCGCTGCCCAGGCTGCTGGCGCTGCCACCGACGCTGCTGCCGACCAGGCTGCTGACGCTGCCAAGGCCGCCGAAGGCACCGCTGAGAAGGCCAAGGACGCTGCTGAAGAAGCCAAGAAGTAATAACTTCTTTCTTCAAGCATGTCTGAAAAAGCCGCTGGTTCGCCAGCGGCTTTTTCTTTGGGCGCGTTCCGGGCAGGCGGCCACCCACCGGTTCTTCACAGGCGCATGAATAGGCTGGCCTCCCATCCATCGCCGTTCTGGAGCGCCACATGAAGATCCGTCCGCTGACCACCTCCCTGCTGGCCGCTTCGCTGCTGCTCGGCCTGGCCGCCTGCAAGGGCCCGGAGGCCGAACAGGCCCGCCGTGATGCCGCCCAGGCCGCCGACAGCACCAACGCCGCTGCGCGCGAAGCCGTGGACAAGGCTGCTGCCGCGACCCGCAATGCTGCCGATGATGCCGCTGCCGCCTCCGAGCGCGCCGCCGCCGATACCCAGCAGGCGCTCGACCGCGCTGCCGCCGCCACGTCCGAGGCCGCTGGCGAAGCCAAGGTCGCCGCCAAGGATGCCGCCGCCCACGCCAGCGATTCCACCGCCGATGCCGCGCAGAACGTTGCCGACAAGGCACGCGACGTCGCTGACGACGCCAAGAAGAACGCCAACGAAGCCAAGCGCTGAGTCGGCGTCACTCACGCCGCCGTCGGGTGTGATCAACGCCCCCTCTCCGGAGGGGGCGTTTTCATTGGGCGCAGATCACGGCAGCGCGCGGCGCAGCACGGCCGCGAAGTCCACGTCGGCCGGCAACGTCCCGAACGCCATCCCATGCTCGGCGCCGAGCCGCGAGCGGATGAAGACGGATGCGTTCGGGCTCTGCGCATGCAGCAGTACCGCCGCCTGCAGCATCAATGCCAGCCGTTCGGTGATGCGACGGGCCTGCGCTTGCTCCGGCGTTGCCGCGAGCTGCGCACGCAACGCCCGCAGTGCCGCGTCATAGATCGCATCCACACCGGCCACCGCATCCAGCTCGGCGTCCAGCGCCTGCAGCACCTGTGGTTCGCGCGACAGGGCACGCAGCACATCCAGGCACTGGATGTTGCCGCTGCCTTCCCAGATCGAATTCAACGGTGCCTGCCGGTACAGCCGCGGCAGCATCGACTCTTCCACATAGCCGGCACCACCGAGGCACTCCTGTGCCTCGTTGACGAATACGGCGGCGCGCTTGCACACCCAGTACTTGCCCACCGCCGTGCTGATGCGTGCGAACGCCGCCTGTTGCGGATCGCTCCCGGCCTGGTCCACCGCACGTGCCACGCGCATGGCGAACACGGTGGCCGCTTCGGATTCAACGGCCAGGTCGGCCAGCACGTTGGCCATCAGCGGGTGCTCGGCCAGGTGCTTGCCGAAGCTGCTGCGGTGCCGTGTGTGGTGCAGTGCCTGCGCCAGCGCCATGCGCATCTCCGCTGCGGCGCCGAGCATGCAGTCCAGCCGCGTCATCATCACCATCCCGATGATGGTCGCCACCCCGCGCCCTTCCTCGCCCACGCGCTGCGCCCAGGCCCCGCACAGTTCCACCTCGCTGGACGCGTTGGACCAGTCGCCGAGTTTGTCCTTCAGGCGCATCAAGCGGAAGGCGTTGCGGTTGCCATCGGCCAGGCGTCGCGGCATCAGGAAACAGCTCAGCCCACCCGGCGCCTGCGCCAGCACCAGAAACCCATCGGACATCGGCGCGGAGAAGAACCACTTGTGCCCGATCAGTGCATAGTTGCCGTCGGCCTGCGGCTCGGCACGCGTGGTGTTGCTGCGCACGTCCGAACCGCCCTGCTTCTCGGTCATGCCCATGCCCAGAGTGATGCCCGCCTTGTCGGCGATCGGCACGTCGCGCGGGTCGTAGTGCGGGGCGGCTGCCTTGTCCGCCCACTGGGCCAGTGACGGCGCCTGACGCAGCACGGCGACCGCCGCGTGGGTCATCGTCAGCGGGCAACTGGTGCCTGCCTCGGCCTGATGATGCAGATAGCTCAATGCCGCGCGCGCGACGTGTGCGCCGGGACGCCCGTCATGCCAGGACAGCCCGGCCACCCCATGCGTCTTCGCCGCGGTCATCAACTGGTGGTACGCCGGATGGAACTCGACCGTATCGATGCGGTGGCCCTGCGCGTCGTGCGTGCGCAGCCGCGGCCGGTCGCGGTTGGCATCGAAGCCGAGCCGGTACAGCTCATCGCCGGCAAGGCCGCCGTAGCGCGCCAGCTGGCCGACGAACACGCCGCCCCCCTCGCGCTGCACGGCCTCGATCAGGGCGACGTCGTCGGCCCACAGGTTGCGGCCGCCAAAGGGGGGCGGCTGGTTGCTCACCTCGTGCGTTTCGAACGCGGGCCAGGCAGACGTCATCATGGCGACCTCTTTGCAGACAGATGCACCGATTCTGCCGCATCCCCGTGCGGGTCGCCGTTCATGCGGATTCTCACCTCCTGCACGAGCGCGGCGGCACAGTGCAGGCATGAACACCGATGCCGACAATACCGATCTGGTGGTGCTGCGGCCGGAAGGGCTGTACTGCCCGGCCGGCGATTTCCACATCGACCCGTGGCGGCCCGTGCCGCGCGCGGTGATCACCCACGGTCATGGCGATCACGCGCGCAACGGCATGGGCCATTACCACTGCACCACGCAGACCCTGCCGATCCTGCGGTGGCGCCTGGGCGATGTAGACTGCACCGCGCACGAGTACGGTGAACGCTTCACCCTCGGCGACACCGAGATCTCCCTGCATTCGGCCGGGCATGTGCTCGGCTCGGCCCAGGTGCGGATCGCACATGAGGGCCGGGTCTGGGTGGCCTCGGGCGACTACAAGCGCCAGCCCGATCCGAGCTGCACACCGTTCGAGGTGGTGCCGTGCGATACCTTCATCACCGAAGCGACCTTCGGCCTGCCGGTCTACCGCTGGACGGACACCTCACAGGTCGCGGCCGACATCGTGGCCTGGCGGCGCGAATGCGAAGCGCGTGGCGAGGCGGCCGTGCTGCTCTGCTACGCGCTCGGCAAGGCGCAGCGGATCCTTGCCGAACTGCTGCCGCTGGAGACACAGCCGGCCCTGCTGCATGGCGCGATCGCCACCGGCGTGGCGGTCTACCGCGAGGCCGGGATTGCGATGCTGGCCACCGAGCCGGTCAGTGAGCAGGCCCGTGGTGCGGAATTCGCCGGCAAGCTGATCCTGGCCCCGCCCTCGGCGGCGGGCAGCGCGTGGATGCGTCGCTTCAAGCGCGCACAGCTCGGCTTTGCCTCCGGGTGGATGCGGGTGCGCGGCAACCGCCGCCGGCGCAACTACGACCGCGGCTTCGTCGTCTCCGATCACGCCGACTGGCCCGACCTGCTGCGCACCATCGCCGAGACCGGCGCACGCCGCGTCATCGCCACCCACGGCAACACCGATGCGCTGATCCGCTTTCTGCGCGAGCGCGGCGTCGCTGCCGAGGCCTTCGCCACCGGCTACGGGGACGAAGAATGAAACGCTTCGCCGCGCTCTACAGCGAGCTGGACCGCAGCACCGCCACCGGCGACAAGCGTGCCGCGCTGGTGCGTTACTTCCAGCAAGCTCCCCCGCACGATGCGGCGTGGGCCCTGTTCCTGCTGGCCGGCGGCAAGGTCACCAGCGCGCGCCAGAAGATCGCCGGCAACGCCGAGTTGCGCGCGTGGGTGGCCGAGATCTCCGATACGCCGGCGTGGCTGGTGGATGACAGTTACGACCAGGTCGGCGACCTGGCCGAAACACTGACCCTGCTGATGGACGACCCGGTGCAGGCCGGGGCGGATATCGCGCTGGCTGACTGGATCGAGCGCAAGCTGCTGCCGGTCGCCAATCAACCCGAGCCGGTGCGCCACGCAGCCATCACCGGGGCGTGGCGACAGCTCGCCTTCGACGAGCGGCTGGTGTTCAACAAGCTGCTCACCGGCGCGCTGCGCGTGGGCGTGTCGCAGCGGCTGGTGCAGCAGGCGCTGGCCGAATGGTCGGGCATCGATATCGCGCGCATTGCCCAGCGCATGCTCGGCAGCTGGGTACCCACACCGGGGCTGCTGGCGGCGTTGCTGTCACCCGAGGAGCGCCCGGAGGATCGCCAGCAACCCTACCCGTTCTTCCTGGCCTCGCCGCTGGAGGCGGAGATCGACACGCTCGGCCCGATCGAGGACTGGCTGCTGGAATGGAAATGGGATGGGATCCGCCTGCAGGTGCTGCGCCGCCAGGGTGAGGTCGCGCTGTGGTCGCGCGGCGAGGAGCGGCTGGATGGGCGCTTTCCCGAGATCGAGGCGGCGGCGATGGCGTTGCCGGACGGCTGCGTGATCGACGGCGAGCTGCTGGCCTGGGCGGACGGCGACGATCTGCCGTTGCCCTTCACCGCGTTGCAGACCCGCATCCAACGCCTCAAGCCCGGCCCGAAGACACTGCGCGATACGCCGGTGCGCGTGCTTGCCTACGATCTGCTTGAACTGGGCGGTGACGACCTGCGCGCCCTGCCGCTTGCGCAGCGGCGGGCACGCCTGACCGAGGTGCTTGCCACGCTGGACGACCCGCGCCTGATGCTGTCGCCGGTGGTCAGCGTGGCGGACTGGGGCGCGGCGGCCGTACAGCGCGACCTGGCCCGCGAGCGCGGCGTGGAAGGCCTGATGCTCAAGCGCGCCGATTCGGTCTACCAGGCCGGGCGCCGCCGCGGCGACTGGTGGAAGTGGAAGATCGATCCGCTGACCATCGATGCGGTGATGATCTATGCGCAGTCCGGCCATGGGCGGCGCAGCACGCTGTACACCGATTACACCTTCGGGGTATGGGATGGCGAGGCGCTGGTGCCGGTGGCCAAGGCGTACTCGGGCCTGGACGACAAGGAAATCCTCGCGCTTGATCGCTGGATCCGCGCGAACACGATCGAGCGCTTCGGGCCGGTGCGCAGCGTGCGTGGCGAGCAGGTGTTCGAACTCGGCTTCGAAGCGGTGAACCGCAGCAAGCGCCACAAGTCCGGCATCGCGGTGCGCTTCCCGCGCATCCTGCGCTGGCGGCATGACAAACCGGCCAGCGAGGCCGATACGCTGGCCCAGTTGCAGGCATTGGCGCGGTGACGCGACGCGAGGCCATGGCCCGCCTGACGGCGTGGTTCGCCAGCCGGGGGTGGGCGCCGTTGCCGTTCCAGAAGGCCATGTGGCGCCACTATCTGGCCGGTGAGTCCGGCCTGCTGCACACACCCACCGGCAGCGGCAAGACGCTGGCGATGTTCGGCGGGCCGCTGCTGCAGGCGCTGCACGACCCGCCACCACGCACCACGCGTGGGCGTGCGAAGACACCGGTGCCGGTCCTGCAGGTGCTGTGGATCACGCCGCTGCGGGCACTGGCTGCCGACACCGCGCGCGCGCTGCGCGAACCGCTGGACGCGCTCGGGCTGGACTGGCAGGTCGGCCTGCGCACCGGCGACGCCAGCGCGCGCGATAAACGCCTGGCGCGCGAGGGCCGGCTGGATGTGCTGGTGACCACACCGGAGTCCTTGGCGCTGCTGCTCAGCTACCCCGACACGATGGCGCGCCTGCAGCACCTGCGCTGCGTAGTCGTGGATGAATGGCACGAACTGCTCGGCAACAAGCGCGGCGTGCTGCTGCAGTTGAATCTGCGCCGCCTGCGCGATGCCCTGCCCGCCCTGCAGGTGTGGGGGCTGTCGGCCACGCTGGGCAACCTGGACGAGGCGCGCGAGGTGCTGCTGCCGGACGTGGCCGACGCGCCGCTGGTGGCCGGTGCACGCCCGCGCCCGGTCAGCGTGGAAACACTGCTGCCCGCGCAGGGCGAGCGGTTCCCGTGGGCCGGGCACCTCGGTCTGTCGCAGCTGCAGCGCGTTCTTGAAAAACTGCTGGCGGTGCGTACCAGCCTGCTGTTCACCAACACACGCGCCCATGCCGAACTGTGGCATCAGGCGCTGTCGGCGGTATGGCCGGAAGATCCGGACACGCTCGCGCTGCATCACGGTTCCCTCGATCCTGCGTTGCGCCGCGCCGCGGAAGAAGGCCTGCGCGAAGGCCGGCTGCGCTGCGTGGTCGCCACCTCCAGCCTGGATCTGGGGGTGGATTTCCCCAGTGTCGACCAGGTGCTGCAGATCGGCAGCCCCAAGGGCATCGCACGGTTGCTGCAGCGCGCGGGGCGCGCCAAACATCGCCCCGGCGAATCCGGACACATCGTATGCGTCCCCTCGCACGCATTGGAGCTGGTGGAATACGCGGCTGCGCGGCGCGCGCTGGCCCACGGCCACATCGAAGCACGCCGGCCGCTGCGCTTGTCGCTGGATGTATTGGCGCAGCATGCGGTGAGCTGTGCACTCGGCGGCGGCTTCGATCCGGACGTACTGTTCGAACAGGTGCGGCGCACGCACGCGTTCGCCGTGCTGGACCGCGCGCACTGGGAGGGCGTGCTGGAGTTCATCGTGCAGGGCGGCCGCGCGCTGTCGCAGTACCCGGATTTCCACAAGGTCGTGCGCGATGACGATGGCATGTACCGCGTGCATGACCGTCGCGTCGCGCTGCGGCACCGGTTGTCGATCGGCACCATCACCAGCGATGGCAGTGTCATGGTGCAGTTCCTGCGCGGCGGCCGGCTCGGTGCGGTGGAAGAACAGTTCCTCAGCCGGCTGCGGCCCGGTGATCGCTTCCAGTTCGCCGGCCGCCTGCTTGAACTGGTGCGGCTGGAGAATCTGACCGCCTACGTGCGCAAGGCGCGGGGCGGCGATGGCGTTGTGCCGCGCTGGCAGGGCGGGCGCCTGCCACTGTCCGAGGCCCTGGGCCACGAGATGGAGGCTGTGCTGGCCAGCCCGCCGGACAGCCCGGAGATGCGCTGGCTGGCACCGCTGCTGGCACTGCAGACGCGCCTGTCGGCCCTGCCCGGGCCGGCGCTGCTGCTGGTGGAACACGTGCGCCGTCGCGAGGGCCAGTTCGTGTTCGTGTATCCCTTCGCCGGGCGCCAGGTCAATGAAGGGCTGGCCGCGTTGATGGCATTGCGCTGGACTCGCCTGCAGAGCAATACGTTCGGCTATGCGGCCAACGACTATGGGTTCGTGCTCGCACCGGCGCGCCCGGTCGAGCTCGATGCGGCGCGCGTGCGCAGCTTGCTGTCACCGGAGGGACTGCTCACCGATCTGCGCGAAAGTCTCAACCTGGGCGAACTGGCCCGCCGTCAGTTCCGCGACATCGCGCGCGTGTCCGGCATGCTGGTCCCTGCACTGCCCGGGCGTACACCGCGCAGCCTGCGCCAGCTGCAGGCCTCCAGCGGGCTGCTGTACGACGTACTGCGCCAGCACGATCCGGATCACATCCTGCTGACGCTGGCCGAACACGAAGTGCTGCACGATCAACTCGATCTTGAAAGCCTGGCCCGCGCATTGTCGTCCTGCCAGGCACGCACGCTGAGCGTGCAGCAGCCCACCAGCCTGGGGCCGCTGTCCTTCCCGCTCTGGGCTGAGCGCCTGCGCGGCCAGCTCAGCAACGAAGACTGGAAGACCCGCGTCCTGCGCGCTGCACAGCAACTGGAGAAGCGCCATGGCGCCTGAACTGCCGATCACCCTCGCCGGCGAAGCCGTCCATCTGCTCGGCGCGCGTGCGCTGCATTGGCCGGCGCGCAACGCGCTGTTGATCGCTGACCTGCATCTGGGCAAAGCGGACCTGTTCCGGCGGTCGGGCATCGGCCTGCCCAGCGGCGGCACGTCCGATGATCTGCTGCGGCTGGGCGCAATGGTGCACAGACACGATGTGCGCCGTCTGTGGATCCTGGGCGATGTGCTGCACGGTGCCGCGCATCGTGCGGCCTGGTACCGGCAGTGGCAGGGGTGGCGAGAGCAGCATCCCCAACTGTGGATCGGTGCGCTGGAAGGCAATCACGACCGGGTATTGCCCAAGGCCGACCTGGGGATCGAACTGCTGGGCGAGCGCGTGCAGGAGGGGCCCTTCCTGCTGCGCCATGCGCCACAGCGTCAAGCCGGCATGCATGTGCTCTGCGGCCATCTGCACCCGCTGGCGCGCCTGCCCGGCATGCAGCGGCGGTGGCCGTCGTTCTGGATGCGCGAGGGAATGACGATCCTGCCGGCGTTCTCCGGATTCACTGCCGGCATCGCACCGGTGCTCGGTGCCGGCGAGCAGCTGGTGGCCTGTGTCGAAGACCAGGCGATTGCGTTGCCGGCGCGCTGATCGGGCAGCGCGCGACGGCAGTGACGCAGCGAGGTTGCCTGGATCAGGCCGCCGAGGCCAACAGGTTCGGCATCAACCGGATATCCGGCGCATTCGGATTGGGCCGCACGGGTTGCCGTTGGATCGTGGTCAACATGTCATGCGCGGCGGCACGGATGCGCGGGTGATGCTCCGGCGCAGCGTGCGTGATGAGGCTGGTCACATGGAACTCGAACACGTCTTCCATCACGTCCGGCTGATCCTCATGCAGCATCTGCAGTAGTCCGCGCAGTTTGCGGATTTCAGTTTCCAGAGTTTCGGCCGAGAACAGCATTTCAATCTCCTTGGGTTGCGATCGGTCCAACGGACCGTAGGTCGCAAACGCAGCACCACCGTATCACCCCGCCGTCGCGGGCCTCCAAGCGATCAGGAATCGGACAGCGCTTTGGCGTAAGCAGCACGACGCACGTGAGTACGACACGCAGGCGCTGCGTTTGCCACGTTGTTGTCCCATGCGGGCGGTGAGTCCACCGTCAATGAATGTTATTCACACCTTCACATCGGCGCGCATGCACTGCTACACGGCGTTATGAGTTCATGCCGTCGCGGGAGTGCGCGTCGTGCAGGGCCTGCATCGCCTGCATGAACCCGGGCGACAGCGGCAAGCGTCCGAGCCAGCCCTGCTGGGTTCCACTGAGCACGCGCAGCATGTGCCCGCGCCCGCCGGGCACGCGGCCCATCGGCTGGAACAGCACATCCCGGGCGCGCGCCAAGCCATCCCGTTCGGACTGGAACAACGGGGTCAGCCAGCGGCTCCAGTACTGGTAGATCGCTACGTGCGCGCGGCGCCTTGCCTGGTAGGCCTGCAGCGCATTATCGCGGTCGGCATGCGCGCGCAGTGCCTCGCGCAGCGCCATGGCATCCATCAGCGCCATGTTCACGCCCTGGCCCAGCTGCGGGCTCATCGCGTGGGCCGCATCACCGACCAGCACCAGCCGCTCGCGGTGCCAACGCGACAGCACCGCGTCCCGGTATCCGGCACGGGCCAGCTGCGTCGGCTCGCGCACACCCACCAGCCGCTCATGCGCCTGCGGCCACAGCGCGGCGATCTCATCGAGCCAGCGCGCCATGCCGTCACGCTCCCACTGTGCGAACTGATCGCGTGGCAGGCTCCAGAAAAAGCTCAACTGCGGCGCGTCGTCACCCGGCCGTGTGCCTACCGGCAGCAGCCCGATCATCTTGCGCGCGGCGACGTAGCGCTGCCGCAGTTCATCCACGTGCGGCCAGTCGCCGCGCGGCAGCAGGCACCACAGCGCGCCCCACGGGTACTCGCGGTCCAGCGAGGTGCCCTGCACCTGCGCGCGCAGCGACGAGGCGGCGCCATCGGCCGCGATCACCAGATCGTACGGCCCATGCCAGCGCCCGTCTGCGTCGCGTACGCGCCCCCGCGCGGTGTCCACCTCGACGATGGCGGTATCGGCCTGCAGGTTGCCGGGCTGCTCCCACGCCTCGGCCAGCAGCGAGAACAATGCGCCCCGCTGCATGCCTACGCCGTGCAGCGCCGGATTCAACGGGGCGTAGCGCATGTCCATCACCGCGCGTCCGCACGGCGTCTCGCCGTACAGGCGGCGCACGGCAGCGCCATGACGGAGGACCGCCGGCAGCAGTTCCATCTGCCAGAGCACGTCCAGGCCGGTGGGCTGCAACAGGAAGCCGGCACCCACCGGACCAGGGCGTGCGGCACGCTCGAACACGTGCACCTGGTGATGATCGCGTGAAAGCAGGATGGACAACGCTTGGCCGGCGGTGCCGTAACCGACGATGGCGATGGTGCGACGAAGGGTCATGCGCGGACTCACTGATAAAAAAAACCCCGCCGAAGCGGGGTTTTCAATGCGCAGCTGAAAAAATCACTCAGCCGGCACGATGTTCGAGGCTTGGGCGCCCTTCGGGCCCTGGGTCACGTCATAGGTGACCTTCTGGCCTTCCTGCAGACTGCGGAAGCCCTTGGAGTTGATCGCGGAGAAGTGCGCGAAGACGTCGGCGCTGCCGTCCTCCGGCGAGATAAAGCCAAATCCCTTGGCGTCGTTGAACCACTTGACGGTACCGTTCGGCATGGTAATGCGAGACCTTCTTCTATGAATGGGTGGTGTACGCTCAACCAGCGCACTGGCGGAGTATGCAAACCTTGTACGGTAATGACAATCACCCCCGTGCCAATTCACCGATCAATTCGGGCAGACCGGAGGAGGCGGCATCCACATTGGCCAGCACTTCGGCCATCGTGATTTCATCGCCATCGCCACAGCCGGCGGCCCAGTTGGCCACGATCGCCAGGCAGGCGTAGTCCAGGCCCAGCTCACGGGCGAGGCTGGCTTCGGGCATGCCGGTCATGCCGACCAGATCACACCCATCACGGCGCATGCGCGCGATTTCCGCATTGGTTTCCAACCGCGGGCCCTGGGTGGCGCCGTAGCAGCCGCCGTCCTGCAGGCGCACACCGGTCACTTTTGCCGCGGCCAGCACTTTGCTGCGCAGCATCGGCGTGTACGGGTGGCCGAAGTCCACGTGCAGCACGTCGGTGCCCGGCTCTTCGCACAGAGTGGAGATGCGGCCCCAGGTGTAATCGATCAGCTGGTCCGGGCAGGCCAGCACGCGCGGGCCGAACTGTTCGGTGATCCCGCCGACCGTATTGAGCGCGAGCACGCGCTGCGCGCCGATCTGCTGCAGCGCGGCGAGGTTGGCGCGGTAATTGATCTTGTGCGGCGGCAGCGAGTGGCCTTCACCGTGGCGGGCCAGGAAGGCCACGCGCTGGCCCAGCAGCGTGCCGACGCGGATCGGACCGGACGGCGTGCCGTAACGGGTCTGAACCTGGTGGCTGCTCACGTCATCCAGCTGGGCCAGCTTGTAGACCCCGGTGCCGCCGATCACGGCAAGAGAAATGTGCTCCATCATTCCTTCATCGCGTAGATGGCCGGCACGCAGCGCAGCGTCTCGTTGACGTCCATGCCGAAACCGAACACATAGCGGTCCGGCAGGTCGATGCCGGCGTAGTCGGCTTTGACGTCCGGCAGCGCGCGGTCGTGCAGCTTGACCGTCAGCGCGGCGATGCGCACGTCGGTGGCACCCTGCTCCAGGCACCAGGTGCGCACGCCCTGCAGCGTGTACCCCTCGTCGAGGATGTCATCGACCAGCAGCACGCGGCGGCCGAACAACGCGGTGGCCGGCTTGTGCTTCCAGACCAGATCGCCGCCGGTGGTTTCACCGCGGTAGCGGGTAGCGTGCAGGTAATCGAACTGCACGTCCTGGCCACGTGCGCCCAGTTCCAGCGCGAGCTGGCCGGCGAACGGCAGCGCCCCGTGCATGATCGACAGGAACAGCGGGACCTCGCCCTTGTAATCGCGCGCGATGGCGTCGGCGATGCCAGCGATGGCCTTGTCGATGGTGGGACGGTCGACCAGCAGGTCGGCCTGGGCCAGGGCCTGGGAAATGGTGAGGTTGGGCATCAGACGGTTCTTCCAAGGGTGTCAAGCAAACGGGATTGGGTGGTGCCATGGCGGGAATCGGCCAGCAGGCCGTCCCAGCCCAGCGCGCCGCGGCCGATCAGGCCGAGCAGCGCAGCGGTGTTGAGGGTGCGGCCTTCGACCGCGCGCAGTGATTCTTCCACCAGTTCGGGGTGGCAGACCAGCACCACGTCGCAGCCGGCGTCCAGGTGCGCGTCCACGCGCGCCTTCACGCCACCGGCGGAGAACGAGGCGGCCATGCCGATGTCATCGGAGAAGACCACGCCGCGGAAGCCCATCTGTTCGCGCAGGATCTGCTGGATCCAGCGCGGCGAGTAGCCGGCCGGCTCCGGCGCGACCTGCGGGTAGACCACGTGGGCCATCATCACGGCATCGGCGCCGGCAGTGATGCCGGCCGCGAACGGGATCAGGTCCAGCGCGCGCAGTTCATCCAGCGAACGCGGGTCGCTGGCGTCATGGAAATGGGTGTCTTCCCGCACGCTGCCGTGCCCGGGGAAATGCTTGAGCGTGGCGGCCATGCCAACGCTGTGCATGCCACGCACATAGGCGGCGGTGAACGCAGCAACCACCTGCGGGTCCGCGCTGAAGGCGCGATCGCCGATGGCCAGGTTGCCACGGCCCAGATCGACCACCGGGGCGAAGCTGAGGTCCACACCGCTGGCGCGCACTTCGCTGGCCATCAGCCAGGCGTGCTGCTCGGCCAGGGCCAGCGCAGCCTCGCGATCCGTGGCATACAGCGCATCGAAGCCCTGCAGCGGCGGCAGCGCGCTGTACCCTTCACGGAAGCGCTGCACGCGCCCGCCTTCCTGGTCCACGCAGATCAGCTGCGGGCGCGGCGCAGCGGCGCGGATGGCCGCGGACAGCTCGGCCACCTGCCCGCGCGAGGCGAAGTTGCGCTTGAACAGGATGACGCCGGCCACGGCGTCGTGCTGCAGCCATTCGCGTTCCTGGGCGGTAAGTTCGGTCCCGGCAACGCCGATCACCAGCATGGGGTGTCTCCAATACGGGGCGCCACCATGGCGCACTGCCGCATTGTCGCAGAACCCGCGCGCAGCGTCAGACCTCGCAGCCGTCCGGGCCGCAGCCATCGCCCTGCCCGGCAGCGCCTGCCGGTGGGCTTTCCGCCGCGATCTGGCGCAGCGCCTGGGCGAAGGCTTCCGGCGGCTGGGCTCCCTGGATGGCGTATTTGTCGTCGATCACAAAGGTGGGCACCGACTGAATGCCGAACCGCTGCGCCTGTGCCAGCTGCGCCTGGATCTCCGCCAGCCCTTCTTCGCCGGCCAGCAGGGCGGTGATCCGTTCGGCGCCCAGGCCACCGGCGGCGCCGGCGTCGATCAGCGTCTGCGGGTCCGCCAGGTTCCGGCCCTCTGCGAAATGCGCGCGGAACAGCGCCTCGCCAACGGCCGCCTGCACGCCTTCACGCCCGGCCAGCCACATCAGGCGGTGCGCCGGCAGCGTGGTGACCCGGACCTGGCCCTGGTCGAAATCCATCGGCAGGCCTTCGGCGCGCGCCGCGGTCTGGGTCTGGGTGAGGATCTGTTCGGTGCGCTCGGCACTGCCGAACTTGGCCGCATACGCCTGACGCAGCGGGACCGGGGTCGTACCCGCGTCGGGGTCGAGCAGGAACGGGTGCCAGTGCACCTCCACCTCAGGGGCGTCTTCGCCGAGCAACGCCAGGCCCTGCTGGAACCGGTGCTTGCCGATCCAGCACCAGGGGCACACCACATCCGACCAGATATCGATTTTCATCTGGCCAGATTGTGTGCCGGGAGGAAGGTTTACAAGGGCGGCAGGTCAGCCGCGTTCAGCGCTGGACCAGCGTGAAAACGGGTGCGCGGCCAAGGCCAGGTTGTAGTAGCGCACCTGGTCGGTGACTTCCTCACCCGCCCAGTCGGGCAGCGTGACCGCCTGGTCGGCGTGCTCAAGCTCCACTTCGGCCACCACCAGCCCGGCGTTCTCGCCCAGGAACTCGTCCACCTCCCAGAGCAGCCCGTCGTGCTCGACCAGGTGCCGGCGCTTGTCGATCAGCCCGCCGACGCACAGCGCCAACAGCGCGCGCGCGTCCTCCACCGGGATCGGATAATCGAACTCCTGCCGGGTGTGCCCGATCTCGCGCGACTTCATGTTGAGGAACGCCTGTTCGCCCTGGATGCGCACGCGCACCGAAGCTTTCTGCGCGCCACTGTCCAGCGAAGCGGTGTCGTTGAGATAGCCCTGCGCCATCGGGATCACCGCGTGCGCGGCGGTCCGCCAGCCTTCACCGGTGACGAGGTATTTGCGTTCGATTTCAATGCCCATGCGCACAGTATGCGGCGATCAGCGCAACGCGACCACGGCCGGCTTCTATACTGCCCGGCTGCCCTGCAAGGACGCCTCCATGAAGCCCCTCTTCCCTGCCCTGCTGCTGACGCTGCTGCCGCTGGGCACGCTCGCCGCCACGCCGCCCACACCTGCACAGATCGAGGCGGCGGTGATGGCGATGGTCGACGCGGAGAAGAAACCGGCCGCCTCCCCCCAGGACCTGTTGCTGCAGTCGATGTATACCCCGCGTGGGTTCGAGCCTGGCCCGTGCTTTGCCAGCACCGCGGTCGCCGGCGCTTACGAGTGCCTGGTCGGCATGGAGATCGGCCTGAAGAACCGCTACCGGATGCTGCGCTTCGTCCCGCAAGGCATGGGCTGGGCGATGCAGCGGGCCGATGTCGACGCGCCGGTTCCCCCACGTGAGCGTGTCCGCGCGCTGCTCAACGCGCAGCTTGATCGCCGTGCCGCGTCCATCCACGACGCCGCCACCCGCGAGGAACTGCGCGCGTTCCAGCAGCGGCTGCAGATCCTGGCGATCGAGAACTGCGAACTGCGCAGCACGCAGGTGCCGGAGATCCGCTGCGATGTCACCGCCGGGGATGACAGCGAGCGCGGCACCGACCAGCAGACCTATGCGTTCGACGCACAGGGCCAGTGGCAGAATGCCGCGCCGGAGGACGGGCGCTGATCAGCGCTTTTCGAACACCGCGATGCTTTCCACGTGCGCGGTGTGCGGGAACATGTCCATCGCGCCGGCCGAGACCAGGGTGAACCCCTGCTCGTTGACCAGGTAACCGGCGTCGCGCGCCAGCGAGCCCGGATGGCAGCTGACGTAGACGATGCGCTTGAACTGCTTCAGCGGCAACTGCTGCAGCACTTCGATGGCGCCCGAGCGCGGTGGATCCAGCAGCAGCTTGTCGAAGCCCTGGCGCATCCACGAGGCCTGGCGCTGGTCCTGGGTGAGATCGGCGGCATGGAACTCGGCATTCTCCAGCCCATTGCGCACCGCGTTCTCACGCGCACGCGCCACCAGGCCGGCATCACCTTCCACACCGACCACGTTGCGCACGGTGCGCGCCAACGGCAGGGTGAAATTGCCCAGACCGCAGAACAGATCCAGCACGCGCTCGTCCGGGCCGGCATCCAGCAGGGCCAGCGCATGCGCGATCATCTGCACATTGAGCTTGGCGTTGACCTGGATGAAGTCCAGCGGGCGGAACGCCAGGTCGACATCCCACGGTGCCAGCTTGAACGACAGCGGCACCTCGGCCGGCCACAGCGGGTGGACCGACTCCACGCCACCGGGCTGCAGCGAGATCGCAAAGCCGTGTTCCTGCCCGAAGGCGGTCCATGCGGCACGGTCGGCCTCGCTGAGCGGCTGCATGTGACGGATGGTCAGGACGATCGCGTCATCCCCGGCGATGAATTCGATCTGGGGGATATCGCGTTTGCCATCGAGCGTTTCGATGAACTCGGAGAGCACGCCGACCTTCATGCCGATCTCCGGGATGACGGTCAGGCACTGGCTCAGGTCCGCGACGAAGCGCGGATCCAGTTCCCGGAAGCCGACCAGGGTCTTGTCCTTCTTCTCCACGCGGCGCACCGAGAAGCGGCCCTTGCGGCGGTAGCCCCAGCTGTCGCCGACCAGCGGCGGCAGCACGGTGCCCGGGGTGACGTGGCCGATCCGGGTCAGGTTGTCGATCAGCACACGCTGCTTGGCCACGATCTGCTGCGACTCTTCCAGGTGCTGCAGCACGCAGCCGGCGCAGACGCCGAAATGCGGGCAGCGCGGGGTCACCCGCTGCGGTGAGGCCTGTACGACCTCGATGGTGCGGGCTTCATCGAAATGACGATTGCGTGCGGTCGGCTCGGCGGTCACCACCTCGCCCGGCAGCGCGCCGGTGATGAAGGTGACCTTGCCACCCTCGCCGTCGCGGCGGGCAACGCCACGGCCGTCATGGCTGAGGTCGAGGATGTCGGTCTGGAAAGGGGTTCGGTCGAGGCGGGAGCGGGTTCGGGCCACGTGGCAACAGGCTGCGGGCAAAAAGGGTGCGTATTGTCGCAGATACCAACTGCCAACTGACTTGCCGCCGGCTGAAACCGCTTGCAGGTCGGGACTTCGCGTTTAATATGGAGGAAGCTGACATGGAGGCAGCCCCAATGCAGATGACCCCGAGGGATCCCATGCCCCGATTCCTGCTCGTCGAGGACGACACCATCAGCCGCGGCTTCTTCAAGGCCGCGCTGGAGACCCTGCCGGCGCAGGTGGATACCGCCGATTCCCTCGCCACGGCCATGGACCGCGCCCGCGGCAACCAGCACGACCTGTGGCTGATCGACGTCAACCTGCCTGACGGCAATGGCACCCAGCTGCTGCAGGAACTGCGCCGCTCGCGGCCGGACACCCCGGCGCTGGCGCATACCGCCGACGGCGACACCTCGATCCATTCGCGGCTGCGCGATGCCGGCTTCAGTGAAACCCTGGTCAAGCCGCTGAGCCGTGAGCACCTGCTCAAGGCCGTCCGCCGCGCGTTGGTGCACACCGCTGGCAGCCTGTCCGCCCCGCCGCTTGCCGAGTCCGGGGATGTGGAGGGCGAGCGCCAGGACTGGGACGAAACCACGGCCCTGGCCGCGCTGAATGGGCAGCGCCACCACCTCATCGCGCTGCGCGAGCTGTTCCTGGCCGAGTTGCCGGGGGTCCGTGACGCAGTGGCGCAGGCCTTGCGCGATGACGATGTGCGGGCCCTGCGCGGGCAGTTGCATCGGCTGCAGGCCAGCTGCGGGTTCGTCGGCGCTGCGCGCCTGGCGCGGGCCGTTCGTCAGCTGCACCAGGCTCCGGAGTCGACCGGCGCGCAGAGCCGCTTCCGTGTAGCGGTAGACGCCCTGCTGCAGTAAGCACGGGGCGGCAGCGGCCCGCCTGCGCTTACGTGCGGCGTCGGGCCAGGTCCTCCAGCATTTCCCAGGATTTCAGCCCCCGCCCGCCCAGATGGTGCATCAGCACTGCGCGCATCGGCCGGCGCAGGCTGCCCAGATCCTCGGGCCCGGGCAGTTCATCGGCGGCCAGCGCCAGCAGCGCGCTGCCGGTGGCGGTGCCACGGCGCTGATCCACACCGCGGTCGCTGAGCAGCCGGCGCGGCCCCTCCTGCGGGTCCAGCTCATAGCGTGCGGCCGGGTCGACCGGCTCCTCATCGCTGCCATGCAGCAGATCGAAGCCGAAGCCCAAGTCCTCCAGCAGGTCGCGCTCGAAACGACGCAGGGTCCAGGCCAACGGCTCGCCATCGCGCAGCCGTGCGCGGACCTGCGCGTAGTGGTCGTAAAGCTCCGGCAGCGGATCCTGGCGGGGCGCCAGCCGCATCAGCAGTTCGTTGATATAGAACCCGGCCAGCATCGCCTGGCCGGTCAGGCGTGGCGCAGCGTCCAGCGCCTCGGCACCGCGCAGCTGGGCCAGCTCGCCCCGCTGCACGGCGGTCAGGCGGATCCACTGCAATGGCTGCAGGGCCGCACGCAGTGCCTGGCTGCGCGGGCTGGACACGCCCCGGGCAAGCACCCCGATCCGGCCGTACTGCTCGGTCAGCACCTCGACGAGCAGGCTGGTTTCCCGCCACGGGCGGGCGTGAAGCACGAACGCCGGCTCATCCTCGATGCGCATGGTTCAACCGCCCGGGGCTGAGGTGGCCGGCTTATTCGTAGCCGAACGCCTTGAGCGCGGCTTCGTCGTCGGACCAGCCTTCGCGCACGCGCACCCAGGTCTCCAGGAAGACCTTGGCGCCGAACAGGCGTTCCATCTGCAGGCGCGACTTGGCGCCGATCTCCTTCAGGCGGGTACCGGCCTTGCCGATCACGATCGCCTTCTGGCCTTCGCGTTCGACCCAGATCACCGCACCGATGCGCAGCAGGTTGCCGTCTTCGACGAAGCGCTCGATCTCGACCGTGGTCGCGTACGGCAGTTCTTCGCCCAACTGGCGCATCAGCTGCTCGCGCACCAGCTCACCGGCGAGGAAGCGCTGGCTGCGGTCGGTGATCTCGTCTTCGCCGAACATCGGAGGGGCTTCCGGCAACAGCTTCATCAGGTCGCGGACCAGCGACTCCAGGCCGTTGCGCTTCTGCGCCGAGATCGGGTGCACCGCCGCGAACGCGCGGCCCTCGGTGACCTGCTGCAGGAACGGCAGCAGGGCGCCCTTGTCCTTCAGGCGGTCGATCTTGTTGACCACCAGCACCACGGGGATGCCCGAGTCGCTGAGCACATTGAAGGCCAGGGTGTCTTCGTCGTCCCAGCGGCCGGCTTCGATCACCAGCATGCCGGCATCCACGCCCTCGAGCGAGCCGCGCGCGGCGCGGTTCATCACCCGGTTCATGGCGCGCTTCTGCGCACGGTGCAGGCCGGGGGTGTCCACCAGCACGATCTGGCCTTCCGGGTAGCTGGCAATGCCCAGCAACCGGTGCCGGGTGGTCTGCGGGCGGTTGGAGACGATGCTGACCTTGGCGCCCACCAGGGCGTTGGTCAGGGTGGATTTGCCGACGTTGGGGCGGCCGATGACGGCCACGCTGCCGGAACGATGGGGGGTTGCTTCGTTCACTTGGAATCCAGTTGCTCAAGGGCGGCGGCAGCCGCTTGTTGTTCGGCCAGCCGTCGCGAGGCACCTTCGCCTTCGGTGCTGACAGCGGGGTCGGTTACGCCGCAGCGTACCCGGAAGGTCTTGGCGTGATCGTCACCCGATTCTGACACCAGCTCGTACAGCGGCAGCGCCTTCTGTCGGGCCTGCAGCCATTCCTGCAGGCGGGTCTTGGGGTCTTTCTCGGGCTTGCCGGTGGCCGGCAGGGCCTGCATCGAGGCACTGAACCACGGCAGCACCACCGTGCGGCAGGCGGCGAAGCCGGCATCGAGGTAGATCGCCGCGACCACGGCCTCCAGCGCATCGGCCAGGATGGAGTCGCGGCGGTGGCCGCCGGTCTTCATCTCGCCGGGCCCCAGGATCAGGCGGTCGCCCAGCTGCAGTTCGCGCGCGATCACCGCCAGCGCGCCTTCGCGCACCAGTTCGGCGCGGGCACGGGTCAGCGCGCCCTCGTCGGCCTTGGGCCAGCGTTCGTAGAGCGCCTGGGCCACCATCATGTTGACGATGCTGTCGCCGAGGAATTCCAGCCGCTCATTGTTGGGCGTGCCGGCGCTGCGATGCGTCAGCGCCTGCTGGAGCAGGCCCGGATCGTTGAAGGCGTGACCGATCAGGTCACCGCGTTGGAAGGTCTTAGTCGGCACCGCTACGGGTCAATTCCTGGTTTGAATCAAATTTGCCCACCACGTCCAGGTTGCCGATCATTTCACGGCGCACTTCGTAGTAGACCTTCATGTTCCAGCCGCCATCGATGCGATCGAACTTCACGTCGGCGGGTTTCACGTTCTCGGAGTAATTGATGTACAGGCGCTTGAAGAACATCTCCTGGATGCGGCGCGGCTCCATGTTGCCCACGCCCGGCTCCTTGGCCAGGCTCTTCATCGCCGAACGGACGGCGTAGTACTCCTGGTACATCGGGAACAGCTTCATCCCGATGTACAGGAAGAAGGCGACCACGATCAGCACCACCAGGAACGAGGTCAAGGTGATGCCGCGCTGCGATGTCATGTTCTTCATTGCGTTCTCCCCAGATACGCGCGTGCCATGAATCAATGAATGGCCGTGCCGATCCGCGACGGTTCGAAGCCGTCCTTGCAGAACCAGCCCGAGCAGTTCAGCCAGATCAGGAAGGCCTTGCCGCGGAGATTCTCCTCCGGCAGCAGGCCCCAGAAGCGGCCGTCGTCGCTGTTGTCACGATTGTCGCCCATGACCAGGTACTTGCCGGCCGGGACCGTCCACTGCCCTTCACCACGGGCGTAATCGGTCTCGAGCACGGTATGGGTGCGGCCCGGCAGGTGCTCGACCAGCAGCGAGCTGCCCTCGCCCTGACCGTTGTGGCCCGCGTACAGGCCCTTGTTGTCGTACTTGAGCGGCTCGCCGTTGAGGATCAGGCCGTTGCCCTGGAACTCGATCTGGTCGCCCGGCACGCCGATCACGCGCTTGATGAAGTTCTCGCCCTTGGCCGGATCGTTGTCCGAGTGGCCCGGGAAGTGGAACACCACCACGTCGCCACGCTTGGGCTCACCGAACGGGACCACCTTGGCGTTGTTGAGCGGCAGACGCAGGCCGTAGGAGAACTTGTTGACCAGGATGAAATCGCCGATCAGCAGGTTGGGCATCATCGAGCTGGACGGGATCTTGTACGGCTCGGCGATGAAGCTGCGCACCACCAGCACGATCGCCAGCACCGGGAAGAACGCCCGCGCGTAATCGACCATCACCGGCTCGGTGTCCAGCAGGCCGGCGCGCTGGGCGCGGCGCTTGGCGAAGTACAGCTTTTCGGCCAGCAGGATCAGGCCCGAGGCCAACGTCAGTACGACCAGGAGGAGCTCAAACAATTTCATGCAGTGTCCTTGGGAACGATTGCAGCGGTGTGGTGTGCCCCTGCGCGCCTGGCGACACCGATCCGGTGCCGCCTGCCGCCGCCGGGAAAGCCATCCGGCCTTACTTGTCCATCTGCAGCACGGCCAGGAAGGCTTCCTGCGGGATTTCCACGCGGCCGACCTGCTTCATGCGCTTCTTGCCTTCCTTCTGTTTCTCGAGCAGCTTCTTCTTGCGCGAAACGTCGCCACCATAGCACTTGGCCAGCACGTTCTTGCGCATCGCCTTGACCGTGGTGCGCGAGATGATCTGCGACCCGACGGCGGCCTGGATGGCCACGTCGAACTGCTGGCGCGGGATCAGATCCTTCATCTTCTCGCACAGCTCGCGGCCACGGCGGTCGGCATGGCTGCGGTGCACGATCAGCGACAGCGCGTCGACCTTGTCGCCGTTGATCAGCACGTCCACGCGCACGAACGGGCCGGCATCGAAACGCACGAAGTGATAGTCCAGCGAGGCGTAGCCACGGCTGACCGACTTGAGCTTGTCGAAGAAGTCCAGCACCACCTCGGCCATCGGCAGCTCGTAGCTGATCTGTACCTGGCTGCCCAGGTAGTTGATGCCGATCTGGCTGCCGCGCTTTTCTTCGCACAGCTTGATGATGTTGCCGATGTACTCCTCGGGCGTAAGCACGTTGGCGCGGATGATCGGCTCGCGGATCTCATCGACCATGTTCACCGGCGGCAGCTTGGCCGGGTTGTCCATGTTGATGATGGTGCCGTCGGTCTTGAGCACTTCATAGACCACGGTCGGCGCGGTGCTGATCAGGTCCAGGTTGTACTCGCGCTCCAGGCGCTCCTGCACGATTTCCATGTGCAGCATGCCCAGGAAGCCGCAGCGGAAGCCGAAGCCCATCGCCTCGGAGCTTTCCGGCTCGAAGCGCAGCGCGGCATCGTTCAGGCGCAGCTTGTCCAGCGCTTCGCGCAGGTCCGGGTAATCCTCGGCATCGACCGGGAACAGGCCGGCGAACACGCGCGGCTGCATTTCCTGGAAGCCCGGCAGCGGCTTGGAGGCCGGATCGGCGGCCATGGTCAGGGTGTCGCCGACCGGCGCGCCGTGCACGTCCTTGATGCTGGCCGTCACCCAGCCCACCTCACCGGCGTTCAGTGCCGGCAGCACCTTGCGCTTGGGGGTGAACACGCCGACGTTGTCGACCTGGTGGTTGCGGCCGGTGGACATCACCTGCAGCTTGTCGCCGGCCTTGATCTGGCCCTGCATCACGCGCACCAGCGAGACCACGCCGAGGTAGTTGTCGAACCACGAGTCGATGATCAGCGCCTGCAGCTTGTCGGTATCGCGCGGTACCGGCGGCGGGATGCGATGCACGATCGCTTCCAGCACATCGCCCACGTTCAGGCCGGTCTTGGCACTGACTGCCACCGCGTCGGTGGCATCGATGCCGATCACGGCCTCGATCTCGGCCTTGGCACGGTCGATGTCGGCGGTGGGCAGGTCGATCTTGTTGATCACCGGCACCACTTCCAGGCCCTGCTCGACGGCCGTGTAGCAGTTGGCCACGGACTGCGCTTCCACGCCCTGGGCCGCATCGACCACCAGCAGCGCGCCTTCGCAGGCGGCCAGCGAGCGGCTGACTTCATAGGAGAAGTCGACATGCCCGGGGGTGTCGATGAAGTTCAGGTGGTAAGTGTGGCCGTCTTTGGCGACGTACGGCAGCGAGACCGACTGGGCCTTGATGGTGATGCCACGCTCGCGCTCGATCGGGTTCGAGTCGAGCACCTGCGCCTCCATCTCACGGGCCTGGAGGCCACCGCAAAGCTGGATGATGCGATCGGCCAGCGTGGACTTGCCGTGGTCGACGTGGGCGATGATGGAGAAGTTGCGGATGAACCGCATCGAATCAGAAGACATAGGTGGCGGCGGCGCGTCGCGTCGTCAGGATGACTGCGGATTATCGCACATCTATCAGCGCCTTCGGCGCACCTGTCTGCCCCCCTTGTCGAGCCCGAACAGATTGCTCGCCATCGCGGCGCCGTCGCGGCCGCAGCCTTACAGAAAACCCCATCCATACAACCCCGGACTAGACTCAAACCACCAATTAACACCCAAAAATCAATAAGAATCAACCAATTGACCTTGATTGAGAAAGAATATAAATATCAATTGCCGTGAGCATCCGGCAAAGGTAGATCTAAATTTAAATCAAGACAGGGAAGCACAATGAAAAAGCACAGAATTGCACTCATTGCGATGACGGCCATATGCGCAATGGCGCCTACCAGCTCCTTTGCACAAATATATAAAATCTGCGACTTCTACGAATGTTGCTACGTGGACAGCGACGGAAACGGCCACTGCTACGACCTGAATGTGCGAGTCTGAATTCGCCATTAATAGGGCTAAATTATGGCGCGGCGATTGCCGCGCCATAATTTTTCGAAAATCATTTAAGACTGACGGCAACGAATCGGCTTGCTGCCTCCTGGGGATAGTTCACCAACAAGACTACGGAATCTCCCCTCTTAACATCCTTCACCAGACTGTTGAAGTGAGCGACATTGTCGATCTTGACTCGCCCAACTTGGGTGATAATCAACCCCGCTCTAAGACCCGCACTCTGCGCCGGGCCGCTAGCTCTTGATATCATGACGCCTTTGGCCTTTGGCCCCAAATTTCTACGGGTAATTTCATCAATGTCTTTAACGGCTAATCCCATTTCATTGGCGACGGCCGCCTTGAGTTCAGGATTCAATGCATCGTCAGTCTCACTGCGATGACCAGCAACAGTCTCAGCACCAACTGCGACGGAAATATTGACCAGCTTTCCACTGCGAATCACGCCGAACACTGCTTTTGATCCGGGCGCCATCATTCCGATCATTGGCGGCACCTGCGAGGAGTCACGGATCGCTTGGCCATTTATCGAGCGAATGACGTCAAGCTGTTGCAAACCGGCCTTCTCGCCGGGACTTCCCGGAACAACCTCGTTAATTAGCGCCCCCTGCGTGTCCGGGAGGCGCAAGCCTTCGGCCATGCTCCTGTCCATGGGTCGCGGATCCAATGCGATACCGATCTGCCCTCGGACCACCTTGCCTGTCGTCTTGATCTGCTCCACCGCACCCATCGCCAGATCGATCGGGATCGCGAAGCTCACGCCCATGTAGCCCCCCGAACCGGAGAGGATCTGCGAGTTGATGCCGACCACTTCGCCACGGGTATTGAGCAGCGGGCCACCGGAGTTGCCCTGGTTGATCGCCACGTCGGTCTGGATGAAGGGCACGTAGCGCTGGTCCGGGCCGCCGGTGCTGCGGCCGACGGCGCTGACCACGCCTGCGGTGACCGAGTGGTCCAACCCGAACGGCGAGCCGATCGCGACCACCCACTGGCCCGGCTTGAGCGTATTGGAATCGCCCACGCGCACGGTTGGGAGATTCTTGGCGTCGATCTTGAGCAGGGCCACGTCGTACTGCTGGTCGCTGCCAACCACCTTGGCGGTGAACTCGCGGCGGTCGCTCAACTTGACCTTTACTTCGCTCGCGTCGGCGACCACATGGTGATTGGTCAGCACGTAGCCATCGGCGGAGATGATGAAGCCCGAGCCCATGCCGCGGCCGCGGATGCTCGGGGTGCCGTCATCGGGGCCATCGGCGCCCTGCCCCGGCATCTGGAAGTCCGGACCGAAGAACCGACGGAAGAACTCAGGCATGTCCTGGTCGGCCGGGCCGGCCATGCGTGCCTGGCGGCTGCTGCGGGTGATAGTGGTCTCGACATTGACCACGCCCGGCCCAACCTGTTCGACCAGGTTGGTGAAGTCCGGCAGACCGCTGACCAGTTGCGGCGCTGGCGCCCGGGGGGCGGCGGCGGCCGCCGGCGCGGCAGCGGTGGCCGGCGACGGCGACTGTGCGCAGGCCACCAGCGGGAGCGTCATGGCGATCAGCGCCAGGGCGTGGGTACGGATACGGGCGGTCATCAGACACGAACCTCCGGGTCAGGGAACAAAGGGGGGAACGCTCCGGCAACGCGGCCGGAGCGGAACGTCAGGGCGACGATGCTCAGTCGCGGTGCCGGCGTGCGGGTTCGGCCGCTTCGGTCGACTCCTGCAGGCGCGGCTCGAACGGATAGAACGCGGCCTGCGGTGCCTGCGTGGAGAAGCTCGCATTGAGCGCGCCGCCCGCGGCTGGCGCCAGACTGGAGCGCGGCCAGGGCTTGGCCTGCAGGTTGCCGACCTCACCGAACGGGAACTGCCGCGCGGTGGCCGCCGGCATGGCCGGGGTCAGCGGTGCCTGGCTGGCGACCGCACGCTGCGGCTCGGCGCTGCGCTCGGCAGCGCTGCGCGCGGCCTGCTGTGTCCGCGTGGCGCTGGCGCGGCGTGCGGTGGCCACGTCCTGGCGGCGGCTGGCGGCCGCCACTGCGGCCGCCGGCACCGCCGCAACGGCGAGTGCCTGCTCGGCGGCAGACGCTTCGGTCACCGGCGCGGCAGGAAGCTCAGCCTGGCTGGCGATGATGGTGGTCGGCGCGTCCAGCGGGGCCGGGGCCGGCAGCTGTTCGCGGGTCATGAACATGGCCACGGCGGCGACGGAGGCCGCCAATGCCGCCCCCCCACCCCAGCGTCGCCAACCGCCGCGACGCTGCAGGCGGTCCTGGCTGCGCTCCACGCGCGCCTGCATCGCCGGTGCCGGCTCGGCCGCCACGGAAACACGCACACGCTCGGCGAAATCGACCGGGGCCGGCGCGCAGGCCTGCCCGCGCAATACATCGCCGAGCATCTGCCAGCGTTCGTTGCAGCTGGACAAGGCCTCATCGTGTTCCAGCCGGCGCAGCATGAAACGGGCTTCATCGGCCGACAGCTCACCGTCGATCAACGACGACAGCTGCTGCCGGTAATGGGCGTCGAACTTATCGGGGGACGCGCCCCGGGAAACATCATTGGACATATCGTGGCTCATGCGCGGCTCTTCTCGCGGGTGGCGCTGCCCACATCGAGCAGCGGCCGAAGTTCAGTGTCGATCGCCTCGCGGGCACGGAAGATCCGCGACCGCACGGTGCCGATCGGGCACCCCATCTTCTGCGCGATTTCGTCATAGCTCAGGCCGTCCACCTCGCGCATGGTGATGGCCGATCGCAGTTCTTCAGGCAGCGCGGAGACCGCCTTCATCACCGTCTGTTCCAGTTCCTGACGCATCAACTCGCGTTCGGGCGTGTCGGTATCGCGCAGGCGGGTGCCGCTGTCGTACTGCTCGGCGTCCCCGATCTCGATGTCATCGGTGGGCGGGCGGCGGTTGTGCGCGGCAAGATGGTTCTTGGCAGTGTTCACGGCAATCCTGTGCAACCAGGTATAGAACTGGGCGTCGCCACGGAAACTGCCGATCGCGCGATACGCGCGGACGAAAGTGTCCTGGGCCACGTCCTGACATTCACTCCAGTCCGCGATGTAGCGCCCGATCAGCGCGATGACCCGATGCTGATACTTGCGTACCAGGACATCGAACGCCCCGCTCTCGCCACGCTGCACACGTCGGACCAGCTCCAGGTCCAGCTCCTGTGGTGTTTCAACCTCGGCCATGGGGGGCCGCACTCCTTTCAGCCCAACCGACGTCGGGCAATGAGACTGCCAATCCCGGGAAAAGTTCAGCGCTCGATCACACAGCGCCGCACCAGCTTTTAACCACCGTTCCGTTAAGGTTTCCGATCCAGGCAATGAATCGGCGGTATCTCTCCCCCAGCTATAGGGATTTGACGGGGAGGAAACAACCTCTGGATCATAGCCCCCTTCTCCATACACAACCGGATGGAACGTTCCCATGCTCTCAGGCTTCGATGGGCTCCGCTTCTCGCATTGGCACCCGCAGATCCGTGACGATGGCGTCGTCGTGCTCAGCCTCGACCGCCACGACAGCAGCGTCAATGCCATGTCGCAGGACGTGCTGCTCGAACTGGGCGACCTGATCGAGCGGATCGCGATGGACCCGCCCAAGGCGGTGGTGATCCAGTCGATCAAGGCGGCCGGCTTCATCGCCGGGGCGGACCTGAAGGAATTCCAGGAATTCGACCGCCGCGGCACCGTCAATGACGCGATCCGCCGTGGCCAGAGCACCTACCAGAAGCTGGCCGAACTGCCCTGCCCGACCGTGGCGGCGATCCATGGGCATTGCCTGGGCGGCGGCACCGAGCTGGCGCTGGCCTGCCGTTACCGCGTGGCCTCCAACGATCCGTCCACCCGGATCGGCCTGCCGGAAACCCAGCTGGGCATCTTCCCGGGTTGGGGCGGCAGCTCCCGCCTGCCGCAGCTGGTGGGCGCACCGGCGGCGATGGACATGATGCTGACCGGCCGCAATCTGTCGGCCTCGGCGGCGCGCAACATCGGCCTGGTCGACAAGGTCGTCGCGCCCGCCGTGCTGCTCGATACCGCGGTCTCGCTTGCACTGAAGGGCACCACCCGCCTGTTCAAGCAGCGCGCGACGGCGTGGATCACCAACACCTGGCTGGCGCGCAAGCTGCTCGCCCCCCAGATGGCAAAACAGGTCGCCCGCAAGGCGCGCAAGGAGCACTACCCGGCGCCGTACGCGCTGATCAACACCTGGGCGCGCACCGGTGGCAGCCCGATCCAGACCCGTCTGGATGCCGAACGCCGCGCGGTGGTGAAGCTGGCCGGCACCCCGACCGCGCGCAACCTGATCCGTATCTTCTTCCTGACCGAGCGCCTGAAGGCCCTCGGTGGCAAGGACCATGGCATCCAGCACGTGCACGTGGTCGGTGCCGGTGTGATGGGCGGTGACATCGCCGCGTGGTCGGCCTACAAGGGCTTCAACGTAACCCTGCAGGATCGCGAGCAGCGCTTCATCGATCCGGCCATGGAGCGCGCGCAGGCGCTGTTCGCCAAGCGGGTGAAGGACGACAGCAAGCGCCCGGCCGTGGCCGCGCGCCTGAAAGCCGATCTCGCCGGCGACGGCGTTGCGCTGGCCGATCTGGTGATCGAAGCCATCATCGAGAATCCGGAGGCCAAGCGCGCGCTGTACCAGTCGCTGGAGCCGACGATGAAGGACGATGCACTGCTGACCACCAACACCTCGTCGATCCCGCTGGACGAACTGCGCGACCACATCCAGCGCCCGGCGCAGTTTGCCGGCCTGCATTACTTCAACCCGGTCGCGCAGATGCCGCTGGTGGAGATCATCCATCACGACGGCATGGCCCCGGAAACCGAGCGTCGCCTGGCCTCGTTCTGCAAGGCACTGGGCAAGTTCCCGGTGCCGGTCGCCGGCACCCCCGGCTTCCTGGTCAACCGCGTGCTGTTCCCGTACATGCTCGAAGCCGCCACCGCCTATGCCGAAGGCGTGCCCGGCCCGGTGCTGGACAAGGCCGCGGTCAAGTTCGGCATGCCGATGGGCCCGATCGAACTGCTCGACACCGTCGGCCTGGACGTGGCGGCCGGCGTGGGCAAGGAACTGGCGCCCTTCCTCGGCCTGCAGGTGCCGGCCGCACTGGCGACGGTGGAACAGGGCAAGCGCGGCAAGAAGGACGGGCAAGGCCTGTACAAGTGGGAGAACGGCCGCGCGCAGAAGCCGGATGTTCCCGCGAACTACGAGGTCCCGGCCGATCTGGAAGACCGCCTGATCCTGCCGCTGCTCAACGAAGCGGTGGCCTGCCTGCACGACGGCGTCGTAGCCGACGCGGACCTGCTCGATGCCGGCGTGATCTTCGGTACCGGCTTCGCCCCGTTCCGCGGCGGCCCGATCCAGTACATCCGCGCCACCGGCGCCGATGCGCTGGTCGAACGCCTCAAGGTCCTCCAGCAGCGCTATGGCGATCGCTTCGCCCCGCGCCCGGGCTGGGACGCGCCGGTGCTGCGCGAGCCGGTGATTTGAGGATCGCGAAAACGCCAGCGTACGCTGGCGTTTTTTTTGCGCGCTCGCGCGTGAAACCGTGGGGAGCGGGACGGGCAAAAAGGCACCGCAACCACGCCAAACCAGAACAACCTGTTACCGATACAGGCCTCCCGCCCCCACACCCCGCATGCGATCCTCCCGCTCTGTCCCCGCCAGCGAGACCGCCCGCATGACGACCATCATCGCCCCCCGCATCCATGACATCGGTGGCCTGCAGGTGCGCCGCGCCGTGCCGACCCTGCAGGCGCGCAGCGTCGGGCCATTCGTCTTCGTCGACCAGATGGGCCCGGCCGTCCTTTCCCCCGGCACCGGGATCGACGTGCGCCCGCACCCGCATATCGGCCTGGCCACCGTCACCTTCCTGTGGTCCGGCGCCATCGGCCACCGCGATACCCTCGGCTCGGACCAGGTGATCCGCCCCGGCGACGTCAACTGGATGACCGCCGGCCGGGGCATCGCCCACTCCGAACGCACGCCGGCCGTCGAACGCGAGCACGACCATCCGCTGCACGGCATGCAGACCTGGCTCGCGCTGCCGAAGAACGTCGAAGAGACCGACCCCGCGTTCTACCACCATGCCGCCGCGACCCTGCCCCAGCAGCGCCGCAACGGTGCGTGGCTGCGCGTCATCGCCGGCCGTGCGTACGGCGAGGAATCCCCGGTCAAGGTGTTCGCCGACACCCTCAACGTGGCCATCGATCTGGATGCGGACGCGGAAATCGACCTCGATACCGGCCACGTCGAACGCTCCCTCTACATCCTGGAAGGCCAGGCCCAGCTGGACGGCGTGGATGTTCCCGCCCAGCACCTGATCATTCCCGAGCCCGGTGCCCGCGGCCGCCTGCGCGCCAAGACCCCGATCAAGGCGATGCTGATGGGGGGCGAACCGCTGGACGGCCCGCGCCACCTGTGGTGGAACTTCGTCTCCAGCTCCACCGAACGGATCGAACAGGCCAAGCACGACTGGGAATCGGGTCGTTTCGGCACCATCCCCGGCGACGACAAAGAGTTCATTCCGCTGCCGTCCTATTGAGCTGAAACGGCCCCATCGACCGTTCGTCGGGTGTTGACGCCATCGTCACCCCGATGAACCTCGATTCAGCTACGTTGCGCCTGCCCACCCCGGGCATAACGTTGGAGCACGTCGATGAGCATGGGCAAACGTCTGGCCGCCGAGTTCCTGGGCACGTTCTGGTTGGTGTTGGGTGGGTGTGGCAGTGCCGTGCTGGCCGCCAGGTTCGGCGGTGACGGCAATCCGCTGGGGATCGGTTTGCTGGGCGTGGCGCTGGCCTTCGGTCTGACCGTGCTGACCGGCGCCTACGCCTTCGGACACGTCTCCGGCGCGCACTTCAATCCGGCGGTCAGTGTCGGCCTGTGGGCCGGCGGCCGCTTTCCCGCGCGCGACCTTCTGCCCTACATCGTGGCGCAGGTGCTGGGCGGCGCACTGGCCGGCTTCATCCTGCTGCAGATCGCCTCCGGCGCGCCCGGTTTCCAGATCGATGGCAGCCAGGCCGGTGCATTCGCCAGCAACGGCTATGGCGCGCTGTCGCCTGGTGGCTACAGCGTCGCGGCCGCCTTCCTCTGCGAGGTGGTACTCACCGCGTTCTTCCTGATCGTGATCATGGGCTCGACCCACGGCAACGCGCCGGCCGGCTTCGCCCCGATCGCAATCGGCCTGGCCCTGACGCTGATCCACCTGATCAGCATTCCGGTCACCAATACCTCGGTCAATCCAGCGCGTTCCACAGCCGTGGCGCTGTTCGCCGGGAGCGGCGCGCTCGGGCAGCTGTGGCTGTTCTGGCTGGCCCCACTGCTGGGCGGGCTGATCGGCGGCATCGTCTACAAATGGATGGGGACCGCGACCGGGCCACGCTGAGATCGGCCGCCGGGCGGTCCCGCACCGCCCGGCGGTGGGTGCGGAAAGATTCACCTGAAACCGTTATTTGTACACTGAGTCACATTCCGTTAAGGTCCAGATCACTCGTCCGACACTGACGGCAGCGAGTGATCCGGTACGCGCGCGGGGAATGCGCCACCACGGCCTGGGTTGTCGACGGCCACCGGAACGCCTGTCAGCGACGGACGCGATCATCGACCCTGGGGGTAATGCATGAACGTCCTGCGCGCTGTCGTGTGTGTGTGTCTGCTGGTCACTGCCGGCGCCATCGCGGCGCAGGCGACCAGCGAATGTCCGTCCCTTCCGGCCAGCAGCGGCCTGCAATGGCAGGAACTGGCCCAGCGGGATCTGATCCTGTGCAAGGCCAGCACCGCCGATGGGCGCGAAGTGCTCAGTTTGACCTTGAGTGCCCGCAATCCCGAGCTGCCGTTGAACCGCGCGCTGCGCCAGGAAAAAGGCAGCTTCGCGGGTGAAACGCTGTACTGGTACCAGCCCGATCTTGGTGGACAGAAGCCACCGGGCTACGACACCCGGCGCATCACCGTGGTCAAGTTCGACAAGAACCGCTTTGCCCAGATTGCGTTGTATGCCGGTGATCCGACCGAACTCGGTTCGCTGCAATCGCTGGCGCAGGGCATTAACCTGACGCCCTCGGCCGTCGCCGCCGGGCGTTGAGCCAGGCCGGGACGGTGCCCTGCACGCCTCCCGGACGCCGCGGGAGCGCCGGCCGCTGGCCGGCGCCTCCCACACCGCCAAGGGTCATGACGTGGCCAGCCATGCGCCGCCGGCACGGTCGCGCCTCAGAAGCGGCCTTCCTGGAAATCCACGAAGGCCTGCATCAGCTCCTGCTTGGTGTTCATCACGAACGGCCCATGGCGCATGACCGGCTCGCGCAGCGGGCGGCCCGCCACCAGGATCAGGCGCGCACCGGTGTCACCGGCACGCAGGCTCAGCTGCTCGCCGCCGCCCAACACCGCCATTTCCTGGCGCGCCACGGCACGCGCGTCATCGCCTTCGCCGATCTCCAGCCCGCCTTCGAATACGTAGGCGAACGCGTTATGCCCGTCGGGCAGCGTGTAGCGCCAGCCCGCGCGGGCATCCAAGGTGATATCCAGGTACACCGGATCGGTGGCCGGCTGGATGATCGGCCCGACCGTGTCACCCACCCGGCCGGCGATCACCTTCACCTGCACGCCCTCGGCCGGCGCCGTCACCGGAATATGGTCCGGTGCGAACTCCTGGTACTTCGGGTCCGTCATCTTGTCGCGCGCCGGCAGGTTCACCCACAGCTGGAAGCCGCGCATCTGGCCCGATTCCTGCTCGGGCATCTCCGAGTGGATCAAGCCGCGGCCCGCCGTCATCCACTGCACGCTGCCCGGCGTCAGCAGACCTTCATTGCCGTGGTTGTCCTTGTGCCGCATGCGGCCGTCGAGCATGTAGGTGACGGTCTCGAACCCACGGTGCGGATGGCTGGGAAAGCCGGCGATGTAGTCCTCGGCGCGGTCCGTGCCGAATTCATCCAGCAGCAGGAACGGGTCCAGGTCGGGCAGCGAGGGGCCGCCGATCACGCGCGTCAGGCGCACGCCGGCGCCATCGGAGGTGGCCATGCCACGGATGGTGCGCAGCACGCGCACCGGGGTTGGGCTGCTCATGGTGACTCCAGGATCGGTGAACTGCCTACAAGATGGGCGCGCGGGCCCCGCCGGCCAACCGCCACGCCCGCAACCGATTGTTCCAAGCGTGATGTTCCGATGACGTGCACGGGCATGGGCCGCGCCCACCCTACGACCAAAGTACTAGCGGCAAGCCCCCGCCATTGCATTGACCCGGTCAGTGCCAAGGCGGACTCTTACGACGATCTCCAGGGAGACGCAATCTCATGAAAGGTTTTTCGAAACTGGGTTGGGCCGTCATCGCACTGCTCGGCGCCTTCTGTCTCGGCACTGTCGCGCTGCGCCGTGGTGAGCCCATCAATGCGCTGTGGATCGTCGTCGCTGCGGTCTCCATCTATCTCATCGCGTATCGCTTCTACAGCCTGTTCATCGCCGACAAGGTGATGCAGCTCGATCCGACCCGGGCCACGCCGGCGGTGATCAACAACGATGGCCTGGACTACGTCCCGACCAACAAACACGTGCTGTTCGGCCACCACTTCGCGGCGATCGCGGGCGCAGGCCCGCTGGTCGGTCCGGTGCTGGCCGCGCAGATGGGCTATCTGCCCGGCCTGCTCTGGCTGGTGGTGGGTGTGGTCGTGGCGGGCGCGGTGCAGGATTTCATGATCCTGTTCCTCTCCAGCCGCCGCAACGGCCGCTCGCTGGGCGATCTGGTGCGCGAGGAAATGGGGCCGGTACCCGGCACCATCGCCTTGTTCGGTGCCTTCCTGATCATGATCATCATCCTGGCGGTGCTGGCGATGGTGGTGGTCAAGGCGCTGGCCGAAAGCCCCTGGGGCATGTTCACGGTCATCGCGACCATGCCGATCGCGATCCTGATGGGCGTGTACATGCGCTACATCCGCCCGGGCAAGATCGGCGAGATCTCCGTGGTCGGTCTGATCCTGCTGCTGGCCGCGATCTGGTTTGGTGGCAAGGTCGCCGCCGATCCGGTCTGGGGCCCGGCCTTCACCTTCACCGGCATCCAGATCACCTGGATGCTGATCGGCTACGGCTTCGTCGCCTCGGTGCTGCCGGTGTGGCTGCTGCTGGCCCCGCGCGATTACCTCTCCACCTTCCTCAAGATCGGCACCATCGTGGCGCTGGCGATCGGCATCCTCATCGTCATGCCGGAACTGAAGATGCCGGCCCTGACCCAGTTCGCCGCCAGCGGCGACGGCCCGGTCTGGAAAGGCGGAATGTTCCCGTTCCTGTTCATCACCATCGCCTGTGGTGCGGTCTCCGGTTTCCATGCTCTGATCGCCTCGGGCACCACGCCCAAGCTGCTCGCCAATGAGCGCCACATGCGCTACATCGGCTACGGCGGCATGCTGATGGAATCGTTCGTCGCGGTGATGGCGCTGGTGGCCGCCTCGATCATCGACCCGGGCATCTACTTCGCCATGAACGCCCCGGCGGCCGTGATCGGTCCGGATGCGGTGTCCGCTGCGGCCTACATCAGCAATACGTGGGGCTTCATCATCACCCCCGAGCAGCTGGAGGCCACGGCCGCGGCGATCGGCGAACCGACCATCCTGCACCGCGCCGGTGGCGCACCGACGCTGGCGGTGGGCATCGCGCAGATCCTGCACGAAGCGATCCCGAGCGGCAGCAACGCGATGATGGCGTTCTGGTACCACTTCGCGATCCTGTTCGAAGCACTGTTCATCCTCACCGCGGTCGATGCCGGTACCCGTGCCGGTCGCTTCATGCTGCAGGACCTGCTGGGCAACTTCATCCCGGCCCTGAAGAAGACCGAATCGTGGACGGCCAACATCATCGCCACCGCCGGTTGCGTGGCGCTGTGGGGCTACCTGCTCTATACGGGCGTGGTCGATCCCTTCGGCGGCATCCAGACCCTGTGGCCGCTGTTCGGCATCTCCAACCAGATGCTGGCCGGTATCGCCCTGATGCTGGGCACCGTGGTGCTGTTCAAGATGAAGCGTGACCGCTTCGCCTGGGTCACCGGTGTGCCGGCGGTGTGGCTGCTGATCTGCACCACGTATGCGGGCCTGATCAAGATCTTCGACAAGAACCCAGCGCAGGGCTTCCTGGCCCAGGCGCACAAGTACCAGGATGCGATCGCCACCGGCACCCTGACCGCGCCCGCCAAGACCGTCGGCCAGATGCATCAGATCGTGGTCAACGCCTACGTCAACACCGGCCTGACCGTCCTGTTCCTGTTCGTGGTGTTCTCGATCCTGTTCTATGCGATCAAGACCATCTTCATGGCCCGCCGCACGCCGCAGCGCACCGACAAGGAAACCCCGTACGTGGCGCTGCAGCCGCACCAGATGGCGGACCTGTAATGAGCACCGAACTCGTTCCTGCCGGTCAGTACCAGGCCCACCGCCGCATCTGGCGGCGCCTGGTGCAGACCGCGCGGCTGTGCTGCGGCATTCCCGACTACGACAACTACGTTCGCCACGTGCTGGAGAAGCATCCGGACCGCGTGCCGATGGACTACAAGACGTTCTTCCGCGAGCGCCAGGAGGCGCGATACAGCGGCAAGAACGGGGGGCGCTGCTGCTGACGCCGCAGCGTGCGCATGGTCCCGGCCGCGGGTTGGGACACAGATGAACAAACGGCGGCGCGAAAGCGCCGCCGTTTTTTTCAGACTGCGATCGACACTGCCTGCGGCCGTCCTCAAGCGGAACCGGCCAGCGGCCGGCACTACTGGAGCGTGAGGGGGCTCAACGTCACCTGTGCATTGTTCGCCGCGCCCATCCTTCCGGTATAGCGCTGACCGCGCTGGAGCAGGTAGAAGCTATCCAGGTAGTCGGTATCGTTGGCGAACCAGCCGCTTGGCATTGCCTTGAGAATCGCGCCGCCGATATCAGCAATCACCGCATACTCCGGGGCGAAGGCACCCAGCGCCAGTTTCACGCCTGCAGTGAGGGCGATCAGCAGGTCTTTGTAATTGGTGTCGCCATCGTCTTCGAACAGTTGCACGTTGGCGGTGTCGAACCGGTAATTGCCCCAGATCACCAACGGCTGGCCCGGCGTGTAATCGGTCTTGTCATGGTCCAGATACGGCAGTGACACCGTGGCCATCTCCGGCTCTGCCGTGTCGATCTGCAGCCCGGACACGACCGCGAACACTTCGGCGCCGCCCAATGCCCACGGCTCGCCGTCATTGACCAGGCGGATGCGGTCGAGCCGGGTGACATCCAGGGAGCTCGCTCCATCGGCGGTCACCGTGAGGCGATCTGCCGACTGCAGCCCCCTCGCCTGCAACCCTGCATTGATCAGCGCCATGCCTTCCTGCACCGCCTGACCTGTGTCGATGTCCACGATCAGCACCGGGAAGGTCGGGGCTATCTGCGCGTCCAGCAGATGCTGACGTCCGTGCCGGTCGTAGGCGACCATCGACGTCCAGGTGCGGTCGTCTCCCGTGGGCAGCACCGCTACCCAGAGATCGGCAGGCGCCACCGCGCTCAGCACCTGCCCAGCAGGCACGAAGCTGCGGACCTGCAGCAAACTGCGCGCACCGGCCGGCAAGCCCTTGTACTGGCGGACCAGGCCATCGCGTCCAGCCAGCGTGCGCGCCGCCAGGCTGCTGCCATCCGGATCGGCCTTGGCCATGACCGAGGTCAACGGCAGCCCGCGATCGGGGTGCGCCGCCAGCGCATCGACCACGGCGTCGGCCAATGCCGGCTGACCGAGCCACGCCGCCACATCACGCGCACTCGCCTCCGTCACCGCATGCACGTTGCCACCGTCGCCCGGTGCGGCCTGTACGGGCAGTACAGAAGCAATCATCAGTACGCCGGTGGTGACCAGCGACATCCAGGTTCCCTTCGTCTTCATCGCATTCCCTGATGGGCGCCGACTGCCATCGACAGATGGGTTCCATGCCGTGCGCGCCCGGCGCAAGGCACAGTGCATGGCGCCGGACCTTACGCGGCGGTATCAGGACGATCCGGCACCCCTTTCACACTTCATGACAAATGAAGCCATTTCTGACAGCTGGACGTGACGGTGATCCCAGACCTTTCGCACCTCAGCGGCACGTCGCCCAAAAAAGAGGCGGCCATCAAGGCCGCCCCGGGAGTCAACAACTAGGAGCGCCTGCTTACGCGCCCGCCATCCACTTCAGGATCAGCCCGGTCACATAGGCCAGGCCGGTGCCGGTGGCATAGCCCACGGTGCCCAGCAGCACGCCGACCGGCGCCAGCGACGGATGGAACGCCGCGGCGACCACCGGTGCCGACGCCGCCGCACCGATGTTGCCCTGCGAGCCGATCGCGAAGAAGAACAGCGGCGCGCGCATCAGCTTGGCGGCGATCCACAGCACCAGGATGTGGGTCAGCATCCAGATCGCGCCCAGCGCGAACAGCCACGGGCGGTCCAGCAGCGAGAGCAGGTCCATCTGCATGCCGATGCAGGCGATCAGGAAATACAGGAACAGCGTGCCCAGGCGCGAGGCACCGGCCGACTCCAGGCGGCGCGCGCGGGTGAAGCTCAGGCCCAGGCCGAGCGCGGTGGACAGCAGCACCACCCAGACGAACGCGCTGTCCAGGCTGAACTGGCTGGCCCAGCTGACATTCGCCTTGAACCAGCCGCTCAGCGGTGCGGCGATGGCATGCGCCAGGCCGACGCCACCCAGCGCCACGCCGACGATCACCATCAGGTCGGTGAGGCTGGGGATACGTGCGTTCTGCGCCTCGTAGGCGGAGATCCGGGCCTTCATCTCATCGATGGCGCGGGTATCGGCGCCGTTGCGCGTATCGATCTGCTGGGCGCGGTTGGCCAGAAACAGCAGCACCGCCATCCACAGGCTTGCACAGGCCACATCGACCACCGCGAACTGGCCGAAGGTGGTGGCATCGGTACCGAACACTTCGCGCATCGCCACCATGTTGGCGCCGCCGCCGATCCAGCTGCCGGCCAGGGCGGCCATGCCCTTCCAGGTGTCACCGGCCACCGTGGCCGGGTGGATCCAGGACATCGTCTGGAACGACACGATCGCGCCGAGGATGATGCCCAGCGTGCCGGCGCAGAACACCACCAGCAGCTTCGGGCCCAGCTTCATGATGCCCTTCAGATCGATCGAGAGCGTCAGCAGCACCAGTGCCGCTGGCAACAGCACGTCACGCGCGATCGGGTTGTACAGCGAGGTATTGTGGCCGTCGATGAGGCCAGCGGTGTTGTAGATGGCCGGGATGAAGTAGCACAGCAGCAGCGCCGGCACCCACGCGAAAATCTTCTTGAGCAGTGGGGTCGGGCCACTGGCGGCCCAGAAGATCACGGCCAGGGTGGCGGCGATCAGGCCGAGGCCGACGATGTCATTGGTGATCAGGGCAGTACTGGGTTCGGTCGGCATCAAGCCATCCTCTGTCGATCGAAGGGATAAAAAAAAGCGCCGCATAGAGCGGCGCCCGAGGAGCTTAACATTGTCTTCACGACGCCACACTTTGCAGTGCAGCGCGCGGGCCGATCACGACGCGGGTAGTGATGCGCCTTGTTGGCGACCCGGCAGCGAAGCCCCCAGATCGAGGATCACACACGTCCCTCGCGGCACACAGGGTTCGATCTGCAGCGCCCAGCCCAGGTGCTCACAGAGCCGGGCGATCAGCTCCAGGCCGATACCGCTCTGCTCATTGCGGTCGCCGCGTGCCATGCGCGCATGGACGGCGGCAATCTCTTCCGGGCTCATGCCCAGCCCGGGGTCCTGCAGGGTCACCACGGCCTGATCGGAGACCTGGATGTGGATGGTGCCGCGCCCGCTGTTTTCGATCGCATTGCGCAGCAGATTGCCGATCGCGGCCTGGACCACGCCCAGCGGCGCGACGATGTCCACGCGCGCAAGTCCGTCGATCTCGATGCGCAGGTCCTTGTCGCCCATCAGATGGCGATGGTCTTCGATGATGTCCGGCACCAGCAGATCGAGCGGAATGCGCTCGCCCAGTGCGGCCAGCCGTGCCGGGTCGCGTGCCAGCACCAGCAGCAGCTGGATCAGCTGTTCCACCCCCTGCGCGGTACGGTGCACGCGCTGCATCTGCTGGCGGGCGCGCTCGGGGATGTCCTGCTGGCCCAGCGCCAGCTCGGAGGCACCGGTGATCACCGCGATCGGCGTGCGCAGCTCATGGCTGGCCGTGCTGATGAAGACCCGCTCGCGCTCGACGAACTGTTCGTTGCGCGCCAGGTAATCGTTGAGCGCGTTGGCGATGACATACAACTCCGAACTGGCACGCGGATCCACCTCCACCCGCTGCCCGGGAACGCCGGGCCGCAGCTCGTCGATGCGTCGCGCCAGCGAGCTCAGCGGCCGTACCAGCCGGCCGACACCGAAGGAGGCCATCAGGACGGTGACGATGATCATCAGCACGCCGGCCAGCAGTACCCAACGCGTGGCGAACTGCTCCAGCTCGTGAAAGTCGTTGATGTCCAGCACCAGCGCCAACCGCCCCAGCTGCGGGGTTTCGCGCACCATCACCGCGCTGGCGCGACCGTTGACCTCCACACCATCGTGCAACCCCGGGTGCAGCGTGCGCAGGCTTTCCGGCACCGCCGGGCTGCCGTTGATGTAGAACAGCCGCAACGTGTCCGAATCCTGCCAGCGGTAGTGCGGCTCGTGTTCGATGTGGTTGACGATGCTGTCCAGCTCGGAGTTGAGCAGCGCGCGCCATGCCGAATGCTCGGCATGTTCATGCACGTAATTGCCCACGCTGAACACCGCCAGCGAGATCAGCGCCAGATAGCCCAGAAGCCACCACACCATGCGCCGGTGCATGGGCGATGGCGTAGGCGTGCGCTTACGCCACATTTTCGTCAGCGCCGGCCGCGGACACGCCGAGGCGGTACCCGACCCGCGGCAAGGTGTGGATCAGCTTCTGCTGGAACGGGCCATCCACGCTGCGGCGCAGTTCGTAAACATGCGAGCGCAGCAGGTCGCCATCGGGCAGCTCATCGCCCCACAGCGCGAACTCCAGTTGCTGGCGGGTCACTGCGCCGGGGCTGGCGCGCATCAACACTTCCAGCAGCTTGCGGCAGGCCGGATACAGGTGCAGCGGCTTGCCATCGCGCTGCGCTTCCAGCGTGGCCAGATCCAGCTTGAGGTCGGCCACTTCCAGCAGCTTGCGCGGATTGCGCCCTTTGGCGCGCACCATCAGCGCTTCAAGACGTACTTCCAGCTCGGGCAGTGCGAAGGGCTTGGTCAGGTAGTCATCGGCGCCCGCGCGGAAGCCGGCGATCTTGTCCGGCAGTTCGTCGCGCGCGGTGAGCATGATCACCGGCACTTCCGAGCCGTGGTCGGCACGCAGCCGGCGCAGCACTTCAGGCCCCTCCATGCGCGGCAGCATCCAGTCCAGGATCAGCGCGTCATAGGGCTGCGACACCGCCAGGTGCAGGCCGGTCACGCCATCGGGCGCGACGTCCAGCACGTGGCCCCGCGATTCGAAATAATCGAATAGATTGGCAACCAGCTGACGGTTGTCTTCAATGACCAGCAACCGCATGGGACACTCTCTTGACCGGTTGGGCGCATGGTAGCCGGAACCGTGTCGGAATCTGGTCGCAATGGGGTGGTTACGACGCTTTTCCTACGCTGTCGGGGAGACAGTGGCTGTTTTGCCGGTGAGCCTGGGCGTGACCGAATCCCTCTTCCTGCGGCGCTGGCCGCGTGTGCTGGTGTGCCTTGCCCTGCTGCTGGCGCTGGCGGCGGGCATCGGCTTGCGCCAGCCCTCACCGCCCGATGAACCCCGTTTCGTGCTGGCCGCGCAGGCCATGGTCGAGTCCGGGCAATGGCTGCTGCCGCACCGGGGCAGCGAGCTGTACGCCGAAAAGCCGCCGGTGTTCATGTGGATGCAGGCCGCCAGCCACCAGTTGTTCGGCGGCTGGAGCATCGCGTTCCTGGTGCCATCGCTGCTCGCGGCGCTGCTGACCCTGTGGCTGACCTGGGACCTGGGGCGGCGCCTGTGGAACCGCCGCGTCGGGTGGTGGGCCCTGCTCGCCTTGTTCAGCTGCCTGCAATTCGGCCTGATGGCCAAGCGGGCGCAGATCGACATGGTGCTGGTGGCCATGACCACGCTGTCGCTGTGGGGGCTGCTGCGCCACCTGCTGGAAGGCCGAAACCGGCCCGCGCTGTGGCTGGCCGGCTTCGCCGCCGGGCTGGGCACGGTGACCAAGGGCGTGGGCTTCCTGCCGCTGCTGGTGCTGCTGCCGTTCGCCGCCTGGCGCTGGCGCGCGCGCGGCGCGGCGTTGCCGGCCGGCACCGCCCGCGATCTGTGGTGGCTGCTGCCCGCCTTCCTGCTCGGCACGGCGGTCTGGCTGGCACCGCTGGGCGTTGCCCTGCTGCACTCGGCCGACCCTTCCCTGCACGCCTACGCACGCGAACTGCTGTTCAAGCAGACCGGGACCCGCTACGCCAACGCATGGCACCACGTGAAGCCGGCCTGGTACTACCTGCAGGTGATGGCGACCTTGTGGCTGCCGGGCAGCCTGTTGCTGCCCGCCCTGGTGCCGGCATGGTGGCGCCGCCTCAAACGCCTGGATGGACGCTGGTGGCTGCTGCTGGGGTGGTCGCTGCTGGTGCTGGTGTTCTTCAGTGCCAGCCCGGGTAAACGCGAGGTCTACATCTTCCCGATGCTGCCCGCGTTGTGCCTGGCCGCCGCCCCGCTGCTGCCCGGGCTGCTGCGCCGGGCCGGCCTGCGCTGGCTGCTGTGGGCGTATGTCGCCGTGCTCGGTGTGGCGGCGTTGTATGTCGGCACCCAGTTGTGGTCGGCCAGCACATGGGCGCACGTGCAGCTGGCGCGGCGCGCGATGCCCGACACGCTGCTGCCCGTGCTTGGCGGCTGGCTGATCGCCTTCGGCGCGGTGTTGCTGGCGCTGGCCCTGTGGTGGCGCCAGCGCCGGGCAGGCGCGCTGGTGGTCGCGGCGGCCTTCCTGCTCTGGAATCTGTACGGCTGGGTCCTGATGCCGACCCTGGACCCGTACAGTTCCGCCTCGGCCGTGATGCAGCGCGTCGGCAAGCGGATCGGGCCGGAGGCCGAGCTCGGCGTGGTCGCCTGGCGCGAACAGAACCTGCTGCAGGCCGACCGCCCGGTGAGCGATTTTGGTTTCAAGACCCCATGGGACCAGCAGTGGCAAGCCGCCGGCCTGTGGCTGTCACACGCGCCCCGGCAACGCTGGCTGCTGGTGCTCGATGAAGCGATCAGCCCGTGTGTGGACCCGTCGGCGGTGATCGAGATCGGCAGCGCCAACCGCAACCGGTGGCTGCTGTTCCCGGGCACCGCCTGGCAGGCCGACTGCCACGCCGCCGTGACCGCCACCGACACCGCGCAGGACGAGGAAGACTGAACGGCAGGCCGCGCTTAACCGGCGGCCAACATCGCTCCGACCACTCTCCGACACTCCGCTGACGACCATGGCGCCGGAATCTCCCGCCGGCCCTTTCGTCCATGTTTCCAGCGTCCACCGTTGCGCTTTCTTCCGTTCCCGCCGCCACAACCACGCCGCGCTTCCTCCGTGCCCATCTCTGGCTCCCGCTGGCCGTGACACTGTTGGCCAGCGCGGTGCTGATGGGCGCCGGTGGCGACCAGTGGCTGGCCGATCAGCTCTATCGACTCGAAGGGCAGCAGTGGGCGCTGCAGAATGCCTGGGTCACCACCCACCTGATCCACCAGGCCGGCAAATGGGCCAGCAGTGCAGCGGCGCTGGTGGCGATCATGCTGTGCTTCCACGCCTGGCGCAGCGAACGGGCCGCCGCGTGGCGCTGGCCGCTGCTGTACCTCGTGCTCGCGGTCGCGCTGGGCACCGGCGTGGTCTCGCTGCTCAAGTCACTGACCAACATGGATTGCCCGTGGGATCTGGCCCGCTATGGCGGCAGCCGCGAGTTCATCGGCCTGTTCGCCACACGCCCAGCGGGGATGCCGCGCGGGGTGTGCTTCCCGGGCGGGCATTCCAGCGCCGGGTTTGCGTGGGTCAGCCTGTACTTCGTCGCCCTGATGATGCGCCCGGCCTGGCGCTGGCGCGGTCTGGCGGTCGGCCTGCTGGCTGGCGGCCTGTTCGGGGTTTCGCAGCAGCTGCGTGGCGCGCACTTTCTGTCGCATGACCTGTGGACGTTGGCCATCTGCTGGGCGGTCTCGCTTGGCCTGTACCTGCTGATCGAACCGGTGCGGCTGCGCGAATGCAGCACTGCACCGGTCAGCGCGCAGGGAGAAGCGGCATGAGCACCACCCTTCCGCGCGCCTCGCGCTTCCCGGCGCTGGCCACCCTGCGTGGCTGGCGCCCGCAGTGCACCACCGAAACCCTGATCCTGCTCACCAGCGTCTTCTTCGCGGTGGCCTGCAACGGCCTGTTCTGGCACAGCGCGATGGCCACGCACCCGGGCAGCGTCGGCTTCGCGCTTTCGCTGTTCCTGTTCCTGGTGGGGGCGCACTGCCTGCTGATGGGGCTGCTGGTCTGGCGCTGGAATGCCAAGGTGGTGCTGAGCGTGTTGCTGATCGGCACCGCACTGGCGGCCCACTACATGAGCAGTTACCACATCTATCTGGATGCGGACATGCTGCGCAATGTGCTGGCAACCGACCACAAGGAAAGCCGCGAACTGATCACGCCCACCTTGATCGCCCCACTGCTGCTGTTGGCCCTGGCGCCGATGCTGCTGCTGTGGCGCGTGCAGCTGCGCCGGCGCACGCTGGGCAGGGCGCTGCTGTGGCGCATGGGCTTCCTGCTGCTGTCGGCCCTGATCGCCTTCGGCGGGGCGATGCTGTCCTTCCAGGAGATGTCCTCGCTGATGCGCAACCAGCGCGAGGTGCGCTACCTGGCCACCCCCGGCAACTTCCTGCTCGGCCTGCCCAAGGCGCTGCGCGGCGACAACCCGATCCAGCGCGCCCCGAAACTGCCGATCGGGACCGATGCCAAGGCCACCCCGCGTGCGGTCGGCAGCCGCCCGCGCCTGTTGGTGATCGTGATGGGCGAAACCGCACGCGCACAGAACTGGGGCCTCAACGGCTATGCCAAACAGACCACGCCGGAGCTGGCCCAAGCCGGAGTGATCAATTTCCCGGACATGCATTCGTGTGGCACCAGCACCGAAGTCTCCCTGCCCTGCCTGTTCTCGCCCTACGGACGCCACGACTACGACGAAAAGAAGATCCGTGCGCACCAGTCGCTGCTGCACGTGCTGGATCACGCCGGCATCGCCACGCTGTGGCGCGACAACCAATCCGGTTGCAAGGGCGTGTGCGAGGGCCTGGAAATGCAGCCGCTGGATGATGCCAAACACCCGACGCTGTGCGCCAACGGGCGCTGCATGGACGAGATCCTGATCGACGATCTGGCCACCCAGGTCCGCGCCAGGCCCGGTGACCGCGTGGTGGTCCTGCATCAGCTGGGCAACCATGGGCCGAGTTACTTCGAACGCTATCCGGCGCGCTTCCGCCGCTTCACCCCGACCTGCGATACGCCGGACCTGGGCAAGTGCAGCCGCGAGCAGATCACCAACAGTTACGACAATGCGCTGCTGTACACCGATCACCTGCTCTCGCGCACGATCGGCACACTGAAGGGCATGGACGACTACGACACGGCGATGATCTATCTCTCCGATCACGGCGAGTCGCTTGGCGAGAAAGGCCTTTACCTGCATGGCGTGCCCTACGCGATCGCCCCGCAGGAACAGACCCGGGTACCGATGACGATGTGGTTCTCGCCCTCGTTCGCGGCCAACCGCGGGCTCAACCTGGCCTGCGTGCGGGCGCGCGCGGGCAAGTACACCGACCACGACAATCTGTTCCCGTCGGTGCTGGGGCTGATGCAGGTCAAGACATCGGTGTATGAGCGTGACCGGGATCTGTTTGCTGGGTGCGAGGTTTGAGGACGTCCGCGCTTTGGTGATGTCCAGCGTCCGGGGCGGAAAAGCGCCAGCTTTTCGCCTTCCAGTTGAGGCGAGGCAGGCCATACCGTGGCGGGACCGTGCTGCCCTGCCCCTTGCGGTGTGCCCGGCGCTTCACTAGCCTTCGCCGGTCTGTCACCACCCAAGGATGTGCCCGTGAACCACCGCCCGCTCCTGCTGGCCCTGGCAGTCAGTGCTGCCGCACTGACGCTGGCGGCCTGCCAGAAGGAACCGTCCCCCACCGATGCACCGGCCACGGGCACCACCCAGTCCAAGGAAACCGCGGACCAGTTCATCGCCCGCGTCAACGCCGAGTACAAAGCCATGTACCCGGAAATGACCTCGGCCCAGTGGCTGTCTTCGACCTACATCAATGACGATTCCGAGCGCGTCGCGGCCAAGGCCAACGAACGCTGGCTGACCGTGCTCAACGGCTGGATCGCCCAGGCCGGCCAGTACGACGGCCAGCCGATGAGCGAAGACACCAAGCGCCAGATCCACCTGCTCAAGCTGATGACCTCCATGCCCGCCCCGCGCGACCCGGCCAAGCTCTCCGAGCTGACCCGCATCGCCAGCCGCATGGAAGGCGCCTATGGCTCGGGCAAGTACTGCACCGACGAAGCGAACCCGCAGAGCTGCCGCCAGCTCGGCGACCTGGAGCAGGTGCTGGCCCGCAGCCGCGACTACGACAAGCAGCTCGACGCCTGGCAGGGCTGGCATGGCACGACCAAGCCGATGCGCGCCGATTACCAGCGTTTCGTCAGTCTGGTCAACGAAGGCGCAAAGGAAATGGGCTTCGCCGATGCCGGCCAGATGTGGCGCAGCGGCTATGACATGCCCGCCGACCAGATCGGCCCGGAAACCGACCGCCTGTGGGACCAGGTCAAGCCGATGTACGAGCAGCTGCACTGCTACGCACGCACCAAGCTCGATGCGACCTATGGCAAGGACAAGGCCGAGGTCAATGGCGGCCTGATCGCCGCGCACCTCACCGGCAACATGTGGCAGCAGGACTGGTCCAACCTGTGGGACCAGCTGGAACCGTATCCCGGCGCCGGCAACCTGGACATCACCGCCGCGCTGGAAAAGCAGTACCAGACCAACCTGAGTGGCGCCCTGGCCAAGGCCGGCAGCGGTGCCAACGTCGAAGCGCTGTACAAGGCGCAGCGTGAGGCCGAACTGCGCACCGCCAAGCAGATGACCGAGCGCGCGCAGGATTTCTACGTCTCCCTGGGCATGCCGGCGCTGCCGAAGTCGTACTGGGACAAGACCCAGTTCATCAAGCCGCTGGACCGTGACGTGGTCTGCCACGCCAGCGCGTGGGACATGAACATGGACGGCGACGTGCGCACCAAGATGTGCATCAAGCCGAACGAAGAGAACTTCACCACGATCTACCACGAGCTGGGCCACATCTATTACGACCTGGCCTACAACCCGCTGCCGCCGTTGTTCCAGGGCGGTGCCAACGATGGCTTCCACGAAGCGATCGGCGACACCATCGTGCTGGCGATGACCCCGCAGTACCTGAACTCGATCGGCCTGGTCGACACGCCGCAGGAAAGCCGTGAGGCGACCATCAACGCGCAGATGCGCATGGCGCTGAGCGGCGTGTCGTTCCTGCCGTTCGGCCTGATGATCGATCGCTGGCGCTGGGGCGTGTTCGACGGCTCGATCACCCCGGACCACTACAACCAGGCGTGGTGGGACCTCAAGGCCAAGTACCAGGGCGTGGCCCCAGCCAGCGCGCGCGGTGAGGAATTCTTCGACGCGGGCGCCAAGTACCACGTGCCGGGCAACACCCCGTACACCCGCTACTTCCTGGCGCGCATCCTGCAGTTCCAGTTCTACAAGGGCCTGTGCGATGCCTCCGGTTACAAGGGGCCGCTGCACCAGTGCAGCTTCTACGGCAACAAGGAAGCCGGCCAGAAGTTCTGGGCGATGCTGAGCAAGGGCGCCAGCCAGCCGTGGCAGGCGACGCTGAAGGAAATCACCGGCGGCGACAAACTCGATGCCGGCCCGATGATCGAGTACTTCACCCCGGTCAACGAGTGGCTCAAGCAGCAGAACCAGGGCCAGATGTGTGGCTGGCAGGTGCCGGCGGCTACCGCTGCGGCGGCGCCGGCCGCAACCGCACCTGCGGCCCACTGACCGGTCGCGCTGGCCGCTGGTCCGCGTACCATGGCAAACGAAAAAGCCGGCCCTCGGGCCGGCTTTTTCATGGGAACCGATCGTTGCGCTTTGCCGGGCAAAGCGCCGCCGACCAGCAGCAGCCCCTGCGCGGCACCGCCATCACTCGGCCGCTGCATCCCCCTGGCGGCCACGCGGCTTCAGGCTCGCGGCCAGTTCCACCTTGAACTGCTCGAAGTCCATGCCGTCGGCCTTGGCTTCGGCATGCGCCGCGTCCTTGAGCGCGTCCGAATACACCAGGCGCACCGGGGTGCCCTGGCGTTCGTGCAGTTCAGCGGCCTGCATGATCAGGGCCAGCACCCGCGCTGCACTGGGGGTCTGGCCGGCGATACGGCCGTCCATGCCCAGCACCCACTCACCATCCCGGCGGACAATGCCGGCCAGCAGCGTGCGCTGCTGGTCGCGCAGCTCGGCATGCGGCTCAACCGGCGTGGCGTTGGCCTGCTCGCGGTTGGCGGCCTGGGTTTCACGGCGCCGGCGGATGTCGCGGCGCAGTTTGGAGGTGGTCGACATGGGGGAAATCCGGACTGCGGCAAAGCGCCAAGGATACCGCACGGGCCCCGGCGGGCCCGTTCTGAAGCGGCTGCGGCCGGCTCAATCCAGGACCTTACCGTGCCGCCAATAGCCCATGAAGGTGATGGCCTGGCGGTCGATCCCACAGGTCTTCACCAGGTGCCGGCGGATCGCCATCACCGCGCCGGCCTCGCCGGCGACCCAGGCATACAGCCCGCCACCCGTTGCACTGGCCTGCTCCCACAGGATGTCCTGATCGATGTCGATCTCGGCCAGTTCCTGCTCACCATGGCGCGGACCGTAGGGACCGATCCGGGCCCGTACCGCGTCCTGCAGCCGCTGACCATGCGCGGCGCCCTCGCGGGCCAGCCAGAACAGCTGCGCACCGGGCGGTGCCTGCAGCGGCAGCACATCCGCTTCGTGCTCCACCTCCAGGAAGGCCTGCACCTCCGGCGGCTGCGGCCACTGCGCCAGGCCTTCCAGAATGCCGGCCACGGCTGGCAGCGCAGTGTCATCGGCCACCAACAGCACGCGCTTCACCTGCGCCGGCGGCTTCCACTCGTAGCCCTCGCTGCTGGCTTCAACCCGCGCATCCGGCGCCAGCAGGCCGACCCGATCGCCGACACGTGCCTGCATGGCCCAGCGCGAGGCGGGGCCGGTCTCGCCGTGCAGCACGAAATCGATATCAACTTCGCCCACGTCAGGGCGCAGCGCACGGAGGGTGTAGGTGCGCATCGGCGCACGCTCTGTGTCGGGCAGCGCGCGATAACGCGCGTACCAGTCCTCGCCCTGCGGCACCTCGGGGGCTGCCTGGCCGGCGAGCGGGAAGAACACCTTGATGCGCTGATCCGGCCCGTCGGTCTTCATGTTGGCCACATCGGGCGCAGCGAAGACCATGCGGGTCAGCGACGGAGAGAGAACAGTGCGCTGCTTGAGCGCGACATCGAACAGGCGGTAGGTCTGCTGGGCAGCCATGCAATCACCCTGAATTGCGGCGGACGCGGCGTCCGCAGGGGAGCGTATTGGCTGTCGTGGAGCACGAACTGGCTGGCGAAGGCACAGGATACGCCGCAGTCGCACAATGGCAATGCCGCCACGCCTGCGTTGTGTGCAGGCGTGGGATGCATGCCGCTCACTCGATGGGCGTGAGCAGGTCGCGGCGGCGTTCGCAGCGCCGCTCCCAGTACCAGAAGCTGCCACCGATGGCGAAGAAGGCCGCGTAGCCCAGCGCCAGATGCAACGGGCTGCTGCTGAGCATCGGCGAGACCACACCGGCCACCACCGTGTTGATCATCAGCTGGATGAACATCTGCATGGACGAGGCCAGGCCGCGCTGGTGCGGATACATGTCCAGCACGGCCAGCGCCAGGATCGGGAAGATCAGCGCCATGCCGACACCGCCCAGGAAGATCGGCATCACCGCCCACGGCAGCGCGATCTGCGGCACCGACACGACATAGCCGAAGTTCAGCAGCGCCGAAACCGCGCACAATGCAAAGCCGATCGCGATCTGCCGCTGCGGCACGATCCGCCCGGCCATGCGGCCGGACAGGAACGAACCGACCGTCATGCCGCCGATGGTGGGAATGAACAACCACGCAAAGCCGCCCTCGCCCAGCTGCAGGTGCTGCATCACGAACACCGGCGCGGAGGCGATGTACAGGAAGATGCCGGAGAAGTTGAACGCACCGGCCGCGGCCAGGCGCAACAGGCGCGGGTTGGAGCCCATGCGCGCATAGCTGCGCAGCAGCTCACGCATCGACAGCGGCGTGCGTGCTTCCACCGGGTGGGTTTCCGGCAGCCACTTGCCCGTGGCCAGCAGCAGGACCACGCCGAACAGCACCAGGAACCAGAAGATCAGCGGCCAGTCGCCCCCGCCGAGCAGGATCCAGCCGCCGATGATCGGCGCAATCGCCGGGGCGACGCCGAAGATCATCGACACCTGGCTCATCAAGCGCTGCGCGTCGGCACCGTGGTACAGATCGCGGATCACCGCGCGGCCGACGATCACGCCGACACCGGCCGTCACGCCCTGCAGCGCACGGAACACCAGCAACGTGGTCATGTCGCGCGACAGCGCGCAGCCGATCGAGGCACCGATGAACAGCACCAGCCCGCCGATGATCACCCGCTTGCGGCCGAACGCATCCGACAGCGGGCCGTGCGCCAGGCTCATCAGGCCATAGAACAGAAGGTAGACGCTGATGGTCTGCTGCACTGCGACCTGGTCCACCTGCATGCGGTCGCCCAACAGCAGGAAGGCCGGGAATATGGTGTCGATCGAGAACGGACCGAACATCGCCAGGCCTGCGAGCAGCAGGGCCAGACGGCGGGTCGAGGGTGAGGCGGGCGTCATGCGGGCTTCCGTCAGCGGCCATGCGCACTGCACGGCGGGCGCCTGGCCCGGAACGGGCGGCGCCAGATGAATACGAGGATCCAGTGATCATAGGCCTTTGCCGCCCCCGGCACCATGCCCGGGCGCGCTTTCCGGGCGCTGCGCGGCCCCGTATTCATGTGCCGGAAAGGCCCAGTGGCCGAAAGCGCTGGGCTATAATCGCCTGGCTACATGGTGGGAGAAGCGGACACCCGCTGCCGAAGGCGCAACGCCCGTAATCGCTCAGGCCCGATACCACCCGTACCAAAACTCTGGAGAGACCGGCGAGTGCCGGCGCCGAAGGGGCACGAAGCACGCCGATGCGCGCTTCCAAACTCTCAGGCAAAAGGACAGAGGGGCACCCAGGAAGACCGCAAGGTCCGGTGGATCGCTGTCGCCCGCGACGCGCCCTGGCCCGGCCGCCTTCCGAACGTGCGTGCCCACTCTCCGAGATGCCAGCCATGTCCCAGAACACCCCTACCCTGCGCGAGCTTGAACACAGCCACGCGTTCGTCGAACGCCACATCGGCCCCAACGACGCCGAAATCGCGCAGATGCTCGACGTGGTCGGCCACGCCTCGCTGGATGCGCTGACCGATGCGATCGTCCCGGCCGGGATCAAGTCGCCGGCCCCGCTGGCCCTGCCCGAATCGCTGACCGAAGTGCAGGCACTGGCCAAGATCCGCGCCATCGCCGACAAGAACCAGGTGTTCCGCACCTTCATCGGCCAGGGCTACTACGGCACGCTCACCCCGAACGTCATCCTGCGCAATGTGCTGGAAAACCCGGCGTGGTACACCGCCTACACCCCGTACCAGGCCGAGATTTCGCAGGGCCGCATGGAAGCACTGATCAACTTCCAGACCCTGTGCGCGGACCTGACCGGCATGGAGATCGCCAACGCCTCGCTGCTGGATGAAGCCACCGCCGCCGCCGAAGCGATGACCCTGGCCAAGCGTTCGGCCAAGTCCAAGTCCGATACCTTCTTCGTGCACGACGCCGTGCACCCGCAGACGCTGGAACTGCTGCGCACCCGCGCCGAGCCGATGGGCATCGCGCTGCGCGTGGGCACCCCGGCCGAGGCGATGGAAGCCGAGGCCTACGGCGTGCTGCTGCAGTACCCGGACACCTTCGGCCATATCGGCGACTACAAGGCGCTGGCCGATGCCGTGCACGCCCGTGGCGGCCTGGTCGCGGTGGCCACCGACCTGCTTGCACTGACCCTGATCGCCGCCCCCGGCGAATGGGGCGCGGACATCGTGGTGGGCAACTCGCAGCGTTTCGGCGTGCCGTTCGGCTTCGGCGGCCCGCATGCCGCCTTCATGGCCTGCCGCGACGCGTACAAGCGCTCGATGCCGGGCCGCCTGATCGGTGTCTCGGTCGATGCGCAGGGCAATGCCGCCTACCGCCTGACCCTGCAGACCCGCGAGCAGCACATCCGCCGCGAGAAGGCCACCTCCAACATCTGCACCGCGCAGGTGCTGCTGGCCGTGATGGCCTCGATGTATGCCGTGTACCACGGCCCCGAAGGCCTGACCCGCATCGCCCGCCGCACCCACCGCCTGGCCAGCATCCTGGCCGCCGCACTGCGCGGCGCCGGCGTGAATGTCGGCGAGCATTTCTTCGACACCCTGCACGTCAAGGATGTCGACGCCAAGGCGATTCACGCCAAGGCCGCCGCGGCGCGCATCAACCTGCGCGCGATCGACAGCGATGCGGTCGGCATCAGCCTGGATGAAACCACCACCCGCGCCGACATCGTCGCGCTCGGCCAGCTGTTCGGTGCCACCGTCGACGTGGATGCGCTCGACGCTGCCACCGCCGATGCCCTGCCCGCCGGCCTGGTGCGCACCAGCGACTTCCTGACCCACCCGGTGTTCAACACCCACCACAGCGAACACGAACTGCTGCGTTACCTGCGTTCGCTGGCGGACAAGGACCTGGCCATGGATCGCACCATGATCCCGCTGGGCAGCTGCACCATGAAGCTCAACGCCACCGCCGAGATGATTCCGGTGACCTGGCCGGAGTTCGCCAACATCCATCCGCTGGCCCCGGCCGACCAGGCCACCGGCTACAAGGAACTGATCGACGGCCTGGAAGCGATGCTGGTGGAGTGCACCGGCTATGACGCGGTCAGCCTGCAGCCGAACTCCGGCGCGCAGGGCGAGTACGCCGGCCTGCTGGCGATCCGCGCCTACCACCGCTCGCGCGGCGAAGGCCATCGCGATGTCTGCCTGATCCCGGATTCGGCGCACGGCACCAACCCGGCCTCGGCACAGATGTGCGGCATGAAGGTCGTGGTGACCAAGACCGATGCCAACGGCAACGTCGACCTGGACGACATCCGCATCAACGCGGAGAAGTACAGCGACCGCCTGGCCGCGCTGATGATCACCTACCCGTCCACGCACGGCGTGTTCGAGGAAGAGGTGGTGGAGATCTGCGAGATCGTGCACAAGCACGGCGGCCAGGTGTACACCGACGGCGCCAACATGAACGCCCTGGTCGGCGTGGCCAAGCCCGGCAAGTGGGGCTCGGACGTCTCGCACCTGAACCTGCACAAGACCTTCTGCATCCCGCACGGCGGCGGCGGCCCGGGCGTCGGCCCGTGTGCGGTCAAATCGCACCTCGCCCCGTTCCTGCCCAAGGTGCTGGGCGGCGAAGGCGATGTCGGCATGGTCAGCGCGGCCAGCTTCGGCAGCGCCTCGATCCTGCCGATCAGCTGGATGTACATCACGCTGATGGGCACCGCCGGCCTGCGCAAGGCGACCCAGGTCGCCCTGCTCAACGCCAACTACATCGCCAAGCGCCTGGCCCCGCACTTCAAGACCCTGTACACCGGCCGCAACGGCCTGGTGGCACACGAGTGCATCCTGGACGTGCGTCCGCTGGAGAAGACCTCCGGCATCGGCGCCGAGGACGTGGCCAAGCGCCTGATCGATTTCGGCTTCCACGCCCCGACCCTGAGCTTCCCGGTCGCCGGCACGCTGATGGTGGAGCCGACCGAGAGCGAATCGCTGCACGAACTGGATCGCTTCATCAACGCGATGATCCAGATCCGCGAAGAGATCGCCGCGATCGAAGACGGCCGCCTGGACCGCGAGGACAACCCGCTCAAGCACGCCCCGCACACCGCTGCGGTGGTGTCGGCCAGCGAGTGGTCGCACGCCTACCCGCGCGAACTGGCGGCCTTCCCGCTGGCCAGCCTGCGCCAGCAGAAGTACTGGCCGCCGGTGGCGCGCGTGGACAACGTGTACGGCGACAAGAACGTGATGTGTGCGTGCATCCCGGTGGATGCGTACAAGGAAGACGAGGGCGTGGAGGTCTAAGCCTCCCTGCCTGGATGCAACGAAAAACGGCCCGCGCAAGCGGGCCGTTTTTGTCATGGGGTGCTGCCGACTACCCGCTCCCGGCTCACGGCTCACGCGCGCCTTGGAGGAGAGCCGCCTTCAGATTCTGCAGGCTGGGCGGGGGTGTGTGGGTTCGCGGGACACGCCGTGAATCCGTCCATGGAGGCTCATGTCGCGCCATCCATGGCGCTCATGGTCCCGCCAACCCACACACCCCCGCCCTCGACAGTGGGTCGGTCGCCTCTGGAACACCAAACGCAATCCCCGTGCAGCGGAGGCGAGCAACAACACCTCATGCCGTCATCGGACGGTTGTAGCGTCAGCATCGGCGTCGAACATTCAACGCGCACGGCTCGTTGCTCAGCGCCAAAAGCGCATTTCGCATCGCGCACTCGGCGTCGAACTCTGAGCTTCGAACTTTGAGTTGCGAGTTGCGAGTTGCGAGTTGCCAGCATCAGTGCATTGAGCATCGCAGCACCAGCTCGGCTGCGGCCTGCGCTCTGCTTTGGACCTTTCCTCGTCCACCAGCCCCCTGTCAAAGGGTGGGCACGGGTGGGTTGGCGGGACCGTGTGTTGCCATGGATGGCAACACACGAGCTTACATGGACGTACTTGCAGCGGGTCCCGACAACCCACCCGTGCCCGCCCCAACCAGCGGAGCCCAAACCCTGCGGCCGTTGGCTGTTAGCTGTTGGCTGTAGCCCGCATCCGGCGCGCAACCTCACTACTGGCCGCGATCACCGCCGTCAGCACCGCCATCGACAGGAACTGCACCCGCGTGTGCGCCTCGGACAACAACAGACCGAAAATCACCGCCAACACCCCCAACCCCAACACCGTCAGATACGGATACCCCGCCATCCGGAACGGCAACCGCGTCCCATCCCGGTTCGCCCGATGACGCAGAATCAACTGCGACAACAACGAAATCGTCCACACCAGCAGACACGTCGAGCCCACGATGTTGAGCAGCACCGGCAGCACCCTGTCCGGAAACACCAGCTCCATCACCGTCGCCGCGAAACCGAACAGCACACTGGCCAGCACCGCGATGATCGGCACCTGGCGCGGATCGGTCCAGCCCAGCACCGCCGGCGCCTCACGGCGCTGCGCCAACGAATACATCATCCGTGATGCGCCATACAGATTGGCATTGAGCGCCGACAGCAGCGCGATCACCGCGATCAGCGTGATCGCCGTCGCCGCGCCCGGAATCTTGGCCGCTTCCAGCACCGCCGCGAACGGCGACCTGAGTGCCTCGCTGGTCCACGGCACCACCGCGATGATCACGCTCAGCGAGCCGATGTAGAACACCAGGATGCGCCAGGCCACGGTGCGGATCGCACGGGCAATGCTGCGCTCGGGGTCTTCGGTTTCGGCCGCGGCCACCGCCACGATCTCGGTGCCGCCGAAGGCGAATATCACCACCAGCAGCGCCGCGCCGATCCCGGCCAGGCCCTTGGGCATGAAGCCACCGTGCTCGGTGAAGTTGCGCAGGCCCGGCGAGGCCACGTCCGGCAGCCAGCCCATCAGCAGCGCCACGCCGATCAGGATGAAGCCGACGATCGCGGCCACTTTCAGGATCGCGAACCAGAACTCGAACTCGCCGAAGTTTTTCACCCCGAGCAGATTGATCGCGGTGAAGAACAGCATGAAGGCCAGCGCCGCCATCGGCACCGGGATCGCCGGCCAGACCGTGGCGAGCAGGCCGGCCGCGCCGACCGCTTCAGCGGCGATCACGATCACCAGCTGCACCCACCACAGCCAGCCCACCGTGGCACCGGCAGTGGCGCCCATGGCGTCGGCGGCGTAGACCGAGAACGCGCCACTGGTCGGCTTGGCCGCGGCCATTTCGCCCAGCGCGTTCATCACGATGATCACCAGCGCGCCGGCGACCAGATACGACAGCAGGACCGCCGGGCCGGCGGCCTGGACGCCCACCCCGGAACCGAGGAACAGGCCCGCGCCGATCGCGCTGCCCAGGCCCATCATGATCAGCTGGCGGGGCTTGAGCGCGTGCCCTAGGCGGGTATCGGCGGGCGGAGTGACAGGAGCCGGAGTCTGGGATGCGGGCATCGGAATCGATTGGCGGGCAACAAGTGCGACACCATACCCTGTCGACCGCGCGACGGCATAGGCCGGAAGCCCCACCCCGCCTCAGCCGGCGGCGCGCTCGCCGATCTGGGCACGGTAGGCCCGCGGCGACAGCCCGACCTCGGCCTTGAACTTGCGGGTGAACGCACTCTGGTCGGTGAAGCCACAGGCCTGGCCGATGCTGGCAATGCTGTCCGGGCCATGCAACAGGTGCACCGCCATCTGGATGCGCAGGCGGGTAAGGACCTGCTGCGGGGTCATCTGGAACACCTTGCGGAAGGTACGCTCCAGCTTGGAGAGCGAGAACCCGGTGATGTCCAGCAGGGTTTGCATGCGCACGTTTTCGGCGTAATGCGCATTCAGATGGGCCAGGGCCAGGCGCAGCTGTTCGTACTGGGTGCCCAGGCTGTCCTTCTGGCCCAGGTCGCGCGAGATCCCGATCAATCCGCGGATCTGCCCCTCCACCAGCAGCGGCCGCTTGCAGGTCAGGCACCAGCCCGGCTCGCGGTTGGCGAACAGATGCAGCTCCATCAGGTTCTCGATCACCTTGCCGGCCAGCACCTGCTCGTCCTGGGTGGCGTAATCGGCCCCCAGCCCGGTCGGATAGATCTCCGCCGCAGTCCGCCCGATCACGTCCTTGCGCGACTTCAGGCCCAGCCGGCGCAGCATGGTCTGGTTGATATGCGTATACCGCCCGTCGCGGTCCTTCATGAAGAACAGGACGTCGGGGATCGCATCAAACAGGGCTTCGATGTCGGCGGGTTCAACGCGCATGCGGCTGGAAAGAACAGGGGAATGACGCGGCCAAGGATACCTGCACGCGCGCGCCTCACCCAGCGCCGGCGCCCCGCATGTGAAGCGCGGGTGCAAGCAGCGCCGCATTTTCGCACCCGCGATTAACGCCCCGCCCGCCAGTGTGAGGTGATCCCCCTTCCCGCCAGCTCCCGGAGTCGCCTCATGGCCGCCAGCAAGAAAAGCACGAAGAATGCCCCCGCCCCCGCCGCCGATGTCCGTGGCGAAGGGGATGAACTGCACCAGCGTGCGGGCAATGGCCATCCTGCATTGACCACCAACCAGGGCATTCCGGTCGGTGACAACCAGAATTCGCTGCGGGCCACGCCGCGCGGGCCGACACTGCTGGAAGACTTCATCCTGCGCGAGAAGATCACCCACTTCGACCATGAGCGCATCCCCGAGCGCATCGTGCATGCGCGCGGCAGCGCCGCGCACGGGTATTTCGAACTGACCCGCTCGCTTGGCGAATACACCCGGGCGCGGATCCTCAGCGAGGTAGGCGTGCGCACCCCGCTGTTCACCCGCTTCTCCACGGTGGCCGGCGGTGCCGGCTCGGTCGACACCCCGCGCGACGTCCGCGGCTTCGCGGTCAAGTTCTACACCAAGGAAGGCAACTGGGATCTGGTCGGCAACAACATCCCGGTGTTCTTCATCCAGGATGCGATCAAGTTCCCCGACCTGATCCATGCGGTGAAGATGGAGCCGGACCGCGCCTTCCCGCAGGCAGCCAGCGCGCACGACACCTTCTGGGATTTCGTCTCGCTGATGCCTGAATCTATGCACATGATCATGTGGGCGATGAGCGACCGCACGATCCCGCGTTCGCTGCGCACCATCGAAGGCTTCGGCATCCACAGCTTCCGGCTGATCAACGATGCTGGCGAGTCGACCTTCGTCAAATTCCACTGGCGGCCGAAGCTGGGCATCCAGTCCACCGTGTGGGACGAGGCGGTGAAGCTGCAGAGCGCGGACAACGATTTCCATCGCCGCGACCTGTTCGAGGCGATCACCGCCGGCAACTTCCCCGAGTGGGAGCTGGCGGTGCAGCTGTTCACCGAGGAACAGGCCGAGGCCTTCCCGTTCGACCATCTGGACTCGACCAAGATCATCCCGGAATCGCTGGTACCGCTCACGGTGATCGGGCGCATGGTGCTCGACCGCTGGCCGGACAACTTCTTCGCCGAAACCGAACAGGTCGCCTACTGCCCGGCCAACGTGCCGCCGGGCATCGACTTCAGCAACGATCCGCTGCTGCAGGGCCGCCTGTTCTCCTATCTGGATACCCAGCTCAGCCGCCTGGGCGGCCCGAACTTCCATCAGATTCCGGTCAATGCCCCCAAGTGTCCGTTCGCCAATCACCAGCGCGACGGCCACATGCAGATGAACATCCCCAAGGGCCGGGTCGCCTACGATCCCAGTTCGCTGCAAGGCGACAGCCCGCGTGAGACCGCCGATGGCTTCCCCAGCCATGCCACCGCCCCGGATGACGGCCGCAAGGGGCGCGTGCGCGCAGACAGCTTCGCCGATCACTACAGCCAGGCCCGGATGTTCTTCCGCAGCCTGGAAGCGCCGGAGCAGGCGCACCTCGCCTCCGCACTGGTGTTCGAGCTGTCCAAGGTGGAAACGGTCAAGGTCCGCGAGCGCACGGTGAGCCACCTGCGCAACATCGATGAATCCCTGGCCAAACGGGTCGCCGATGGCCTGGCGATGCCCGCGCTGCCCGAGCCGGCCGCCACGCAGACCCCGGCGCAGGATTTCCCGAAGGCGCCCGAGGTACGGATCATCGGCCGCACCAAGGACCTGCTCACCGGCCGCTGCATCGGCATCCTGTTCGACGAAGGCTCCGATGCGGCCCTGATCGCCAACCTGCGCAAGGCCGCCGACAAGGCCGGGGCCAGCGTGAAGCTGGTCGCACCGAAAATCGGTGGCGCCAGGCTCAGCGATGGCAAGACGCTCGCCGCGGACGGCCAGTTGGCCGGCACGCCGTCGGTGGTCTTCGATGCGGTCGCCGTGGTGCTCAGCAGTGATGCCGCCAAGAAGCTTAGCAAGGAATCGGCCGCGATCGATTTCGTCAGCGATGCCTGGGCCCACCTCAAGGCGATCGCCGCCGACGACGGCGCACAGGCGCTGTTGAAGGTCGCCCGGGTCGGCAACGATGCCGGGGTAGTCGAGGCCGAGGACGCAAAGGCCTTCCTCGCCGCCGCCGCTACGCGGCAGTGGGCCCGCGAACCGAAGGTGCGCACGCTCGCCTGAGCGGCGCCACCTTCGTCACCAGACAGGAGCATGACCATGCCGCGCGGTGATAAATCCAGCTATACCGACAAGCAGAAGCGCACAGCCGAGCACATCGAGGAAAGCGAGAAAGCGCGGGGCCGCAGCGAGGCCACCGCCGAACGCATCGCCCGTGCCACGGTCAACAAGCAGGATGGTGGCGGGAAGAAGCGCGGCAGTGCGAACAAGACGGCCGCCAAGACCGCGAAGACCTCGGCGACGAAGAAGGCAGCGGTAAAGAAAACTGCTGCCAAGAAGGCCGCTCCGAACGCAGCGGCCGGGAAAGCCACCAAGAAGACCGTAACGAAGACGGCGAAGAAGGCCGCTGGAAAAACGACAGCGAAATCCGCGGCCAAAAAGACGACAAAGAAAGCGGCGAAGAAGACCGTCGCGAAGCAGGCGACCCGGAAATCCGCATCAACTACCGCCGCCCGGACGCCTGCGAAAAAGACGGCAACAAAGACGGCAACGACCGGCGCCCGAAAGCGAGCGGCCGGCAAGGCCTGACCTGCGCGCCTGGCCGGCCGTGCCTCTACCGCGTGCTGCCTGAAGCAGCACGCGGTAGAGCGCAGGCGCAGCGCTTACCGCGGCACTGGCATGGTGGACGGCTTCGATGGCGTGACCGTTCCAGGTGCTACCCGTTTCACCGGCAGGGGCATCGACTGCAGCCGGCGGATCGAGCCGATCGGCACGGCTTCGGCCCGCCGTTGTTCGGGCCACCACAGGAACACGAACGCACTGCTGGAGCCCAGCAGTTTCGCAGTGCCGGGCAGCGGGGCCGCGTCTCCCCCGAGCACGACCTGCACCGACGTACCGCCCCTGCCATCGCGGATCTTCTCGGCCGAGCTGAGCGCATACAGCGCCGCGCCGAATGCCATGAAGCAGACCACCGCAATGCACATGCCGGTCAGTGGACGCAACCCGGAGAACTCCCAGTTCATCCACGGCGATTCGGAGAACAGCATCCGCCATCCCCAGTGGCGCGCACGCAGGCGCGCCACCTTGGCCGGGTTGCGCCGCCGCAATGTTTCCGGCCAGCCCAGCAACACTGCCAGCAGAGCACCCAGCAGCAGGATCAGGACGTAGGCCGGATCGCGCACTCCGGCGACCAGGAAGTCGCTGATCTGCAGGTAATCCAGGATCGACAGCCGGAACTTGAAATAGAAGAAGTAGCTCGACCACAGCCCCAGAACGGACAGGAACACGTAGCCGGCACTGACCATCAACGCCGGCTCCTGCCGCAGCAGACGCCAGATCACGGCCACCATCGAATCTTCGTTGCCATGCGTGACGGGTAGCAACGACCAATCGGTCGGCGTCTGCTCCGGCAGGACATCCCCGTGACTGCTGCCCTCGTCCCTGTTCCCCATGCGCCCCTCCCCCGTTCGGCAGAGCATCGCGCACTTTGGCGATGGACGGAAGCGGGCGCACCGGGGTCGCGCGGTCGCGCGGTCGCGGAGACCGCCGTGGCGCCGCGCCCTACTGCACGCTGAAACTTGCCTCCGTGGCGTGCTCGGTCCCTTCGATGCGCAGGTCGATCGAGAAGCGGTCGCACAACCGCTGTACGATCGCCAGGCCCAGCCCGAACCCGGCGCTGCCCTCGCCCTTGGTGAACGGCCGCATGATCGCTTCGGGATCGCCTGCCGGCGCGGTATTGCGGACCCGCAGCCGCCCGGCCGCAACATCGATGTACACCTCGCCCGCCCGCGTGTGCGCGAATGCATTGCCGATCAGGTTGGCCAGCAGCATGTGCAGCACCGGGCCAGGCACCGCCAGGCACGCGCTGGCGGGCACATCGACCCGCACCTGCACCGGCTTGCCCTCCAGCAGCGACGCCTGCTCGACCACTACCTGTTCCAGCATCGGCAGCACCGGCTGTGGGGTCGCCTCCTGATCCACGTTCTCTTCGCGGGCCAGCGTGAGCAGGGTGATGACGGTCTGTTCGAGCTGCCGCGCCGAGTGCTGCACATGCTCAAGCTGCTGCCGCCCACGCTCGGACAGGCCCGGTTCGTTGGCCAGCTGTTCGGTGGCGCTGCGGATCACCGCCAATGGCGTGCGCAGCTCATGGCTGGCGTCACGGGTGAACGCATGCTCGCGGGCAATGAAGGCACGCACCCGCCCGCTGAGATCCTCCACGCCGCGGGCGAGCACGCCGACCTCGTCATCCGGGAAGTCACCGGCGAACCCGACCGGCAACCGATCCGGTGCCATCTCATCGACCAGCGCCGCCAGCCTGGACAAGGGTCGCGTGGTGCGTCGGGCCAGCCATGCGCCGGCCAGGACGGCGACCATCACCACGGCCAGTCCGGACCAGGCCAGCAACGCCAGGATCTGGCTGCGCATCGGCCGCACCACCAGCTGCTGGCTGACCTCGGCGACCAGCCACCCCGGCGTGGCGGCCCCTTCCGGCTGCACCGGCTGCAGGTGATAGTGCCGCCCCTGCGTACCGGCGATCTCACGGCGCCAGGGCTCGGCATCGAAGGTGGCCTTGAGATCGGACGGGAACGTGGCAGGGCTGTCGTGGATCGTCATGAAGGCATTGCGCGGCGGCGACCAGGTCCCACGGTCGGCCCGCTGATCCAGCTGCTGCTGCGCTTCCTGTTCGAGCATCGCATCGAAGAAGCGATCCTCCACGCTGTAAACGAACACCGCCACGTACAGGCCGAACAGGCTGGCCACCGCCAGCGCGAACACCGCAAACACCAGCATCAGCCGGTTGCGCAGCCGATGCACCCGTGCCGTCATGCGTCGGCCTCCAGCCTGAAGCCGACATCGTGCACGGTCTTGAGCATCGCCCGCTCGAAGGGCTTGTCCAGCGCCTGGCGCAGCAGGTACAGATGCGAGCGCAGCGGATCCGATGGCGGTGCTTCATCGCCCCAGAGCCGTCGGATCAACTCGCTGCGGGTGACCGTGCGCGGCCAGGCTTCGGCAAGCAGCACCAGCAGCCGGTAAGCGGTCTGCGGCAACTCGATCGCCTGCCCACCGCGATACACGGCGCCACTGCGGCGATCTATGCCCAGCGACCCGATGCGCAGCACATGCCCATCGCGTCGTCCGTGTCGATGGGCCAGCGCCAGGCATCGCGCCAGCAGCTCCTCGCCCGCGAAGGGCTTGACCAGGTAATCATCGGCACCGGCCTGGAAGCCGACCAGCTTGTCGGCCAGCGTGTCGCGCGCGGTCAGCATCAGGATGGGAATGTGGCGGTCGGCCTGCTCACGCAGATGGCTGCACACGCGCAGGCCATCCATGCCCGGGAGGGTGAGGTCCAGCACCAGTACCTCCGGCGGTTCATCCAGCGCCATCTGCAGGCCACTGCGGCCATCGGCTGCGAAGGCCACGCGATGGCCGCGGGCTTCCAGCAGCGTGGCCATGCCGGCGCGCAGGGCCGGATTGTCCTCGATCACCAGGATGTGCAGGCCTTCGTCCATGGGGTCAGCCTTCGATCGTGTCCTTGAGCTGCTTAGCTTCGGCCATGTCCGGGTGGGTTTCCAGCAGTTTGCCGAGCACGCTGCGTGCCTGTGCGACCTCGCCGAGGCGCCAATGCGCCTGCGCGATGCCCAGCGGCAGCTGCGGCTCACTCATGTACGGCGCGGCCAACTGCATGATCGCCAGCGCGTCACGCACCGCTGCGTCGTCCTGCGCGGCCTGCAGCTGGTAGTACCCGAGCACGCCGATCAGCTGGTCGTGATAGCCCGTACGGTTGCTGGCCAGCTCGCGCTTGACCGCCTCCCCCTCACCGGCAAGCAGGCGCTGCACCAGCGCCATGCTGGCCTCGTCACGCCACGGCGTGCGGGCCACCGGCGTGCGACCGGTAGCGCGCACGATCGCCTCGGCGACGGCCGGTGTGGAATACGGGTTCTGCCCGGTGATCAGCCGGCCGTCGACGACCAGCTTGGGCATCATCAGCGGCGCCTGTTCCCAGCGCGCACCGCGCTCGCGCAGCGCCGTCTCCAGCAGGAAGGGAAACTCCTTCGCCCAGCGCTTGCCGAACACCCCTTCCTCGGCATTGGTGAAGCCGGTCATGCGACGTCCGGCCACCAGCAGCGATCCGTCCGCCAGCCGCACGTCCACCAGCGCAGCCGGGCCGTGACACACCGCCGCGATCACGGCGCCGCGGTCATGCATCGTGCCGACCAGACTGCGCAGCGCAGCATCGGCCGGCAGATCGAACATCGCGCCCTTGCCTCCGACCACATAGACCGCCGCATAGTCGGCCGCCCGCAGCGTGGCGGTGGCGCGGGTATCGGCCAGCAGCGCGGTCGCGGCCGGATCAGCGAGGACGCGTGCGTTGAAGGGCTCCTCGGCATTGAACTTGTCGGCCTCCACCGGCCCGCCGCGCGGGCTGGCCACCTGCACGGCCAGGCCGTTGTCGCGGAAGATCAGGTAGGCCTGGGCGAATTCGTCCATCTCGAACCCGGGGCGGCTCTTGCCCTGGTCACGGCCTTCGCCGCTGACCACGATCAGCACCGTATCGGCGGCCGCCGGGCGGGCATGGAGCGAGGGAACGGCCAGCAACAGGGCCAGGACGGCACCGGTACGGCGCAGCAGGGACAGCATCATGGGCAGCATTCCTTGGGTAGGTGGCCCCAGCCTGCCGCGCGGATGTGAATCAGATTTCAAGCCGGCATGGCCGTGCACACAGCTGAACGATCCGGCCGCCGGGCGCTGCGTTGATGGCTCCCTCGGCCCGAAGATGCGAAAATCCCTCCCCCTCCAGGGCAGGCCCCGCGCCAGCCGATTCCCGAGATACCGTGAAGACCCCCCAAGGCTTGCAGGCGCTGATCGACGACGGCGTGATCGATGAAGTGCTCCGCCCGCTCAAGAGCGGCAAGGAAGCAGCGGTATACGTGGTCCGCAGCGGCGACGATGTGCGCTGCGCGAAGGTATACAAGGACATGGCCCAGCGCAGCTTCCAGCAGCGCGTGCAGTATCAGGAAGGCCGCAAGGTCCGTGGCAGCCGCGAAGCGCGCGCCGTGGGCAAGGCCAGCAATTACGGCCGCAAGCAGCAGGAAGCGGCCTGGAAGAACACCGAAGTGGAGGCGCTGTACCAGCTGCGCGATGCTGGCGTGCGCGTGCCCGAGCCGTACGGCTACTTCCACGGCGTGCTGGTGATGGAGCTGGTCACCGACGCCGAGGGTTATTCCGCCGCGCGCCTGGGCGAGGTCGAACTCAGCCCGGAACAGGCCCGCGAGTTTCACCAGATCCTGGTCCGCCAGGTCGTGCGGATGCTGTGCTGCGGCCTGATCCACGGCGACCTGTCGCCGTACAACGTGCTGGTCGGCCCGGAAGGCCCGGTGGTGATCGATTTCCCCCAGGTCGTCAGCGCTGCAGGCAACAATGCCGCGCGCACGATGCTGCTGCGTGACGTCAACAACCTCACCGCCTATCTGGGCCGCTGGGCACCGGAACTGCTGGAGACCTGGTACGGCGAAGAGATGTGGGCACTGTTCGAGGCCGGCGATCTGCTCCCGGACAGCGTGCTGACCGGCGCGTTCGAGCAGGATGAAAGCAGCATCGATCTGGATGGCGTACGCCACGCGATCAACGATGCGCGCGAAGAGGCGCTGATCCGCCAGCAGGGCCGGGAAGCGGCGGAAGAAAACGACGACTGAGTCGACGCCGATGGCGCCCGGCGCCACCGTGTCGCACGGCCATGCAGAACGCCCCGCAGATGCGGGGCGTTCTGTTTTCCGCTCATCCGGCGACGGCTGTCACGCAGCCTGCAGCGCGCCCGGTCGGCCCCGCACGACGTCGGTGCCGGCGATCTTGAACACCGCGACCGATTCGGTCAGTGCCTGCGCCTGCTCTTCCAGCGCGCGGCTGGCGGCCGTGGCTTCTTCCACCAGCGCCGCATTCTGCTGGGTGACCTGGTCCATCTGCACGACGACCTGGTTGACCTGCTCGATACCGGTGGCCTGCTCCTTGGTGGCGGCGGCGATATCGCTCATCAGCTGATTGGTGCGCGCACTGGCCTGGGTCAGCCGGGTGATCGCCGCTTCGGACTGCACGGTCACGCTCAGACCGGTCCTGACCTTGTCGCTGGATTCGTCGATCAACGCCTTGATCTCCTTGGCCGCCGTACCAGCGCGCTGTGCCAGCGTGCGCACCTCGCTGGCCACGACCGCGAAGCCGCGTCCGTTCTCGCCGGCGCGGGCCGCCTCCACCGCGGCATTCAAGGCCAGGATGTTGGTCTGGAACGCGATGCCATCGATCACCGAAGAGATCTCGGAGATCCGCGCCGAAGACTGATCGATCTCACCCATCACCGCCGCCATCTGCGCAATCGCCTGCTCGGTCGCCTTCACCGCCGCGCCGGCCGCATTGGCCTCGTGATCGGCCTGGCTGGCCAGTTCGGCGTTCTGCCGGACCGTGGAGGTCAGCTCTTCCATCGAGGCGGCCGCCTCTTCCAGGTTGGCTGCCTGCTGCTCGGTACGTCGCGAGAGATCATTGTGGCCGGCCGCCAGTTCCTGCGCGGCGTCGTTGATGCTCCCGGCCGCGCCCTGGATCTGCTGGACGATACCGGTCAGCTGCACCGCCGTGACGTTGGCATCGTCGCGCATCTGCGCAAAGACCCCTTCGTAGTCGCCCTCCATGCGCGAGGTCAGATCCCCCGTGGAGATCGCCCGCAGCACCAGTGACAGGTCCGCGATGCTGGCCTGCGAACTGGCCATCATGCCGTTGAGCTGGGCCACCATCGCGCGAAACTGGAACTGGAAGCCCGGCTCGTCACCGCGTACCGAGAAATCACCCGCGCGTGCCGCCGATGCCAGGGTTTCGATCTGCTGGTTGATCGCCATCAGGCTGCCCTTGACCGTGGCCATGGTGCTGGTCAGCACGGCCTTCTCGCCCGGGTAGCTGTCCAGATCACGGCTCAGATCGCCGATGGCGTAACGCTGCATCACGTCCACCATATGCAGCTCGACCGCCACGTGTGAACCCACCAGTTCGTTGGTGGCACGGATCATCCGCCCGAAATCGCCGGGGAATGCCGCCTCATCCATGCGGTAGCCCAGCGCGCCGGCCTCGTGCTGCCGTGCCATCTCCAGCTGTGCGGTGATCGCGGCCCGCACGGTCTCGCGCACGGTGCCCATCGCGTTGCCCAGCCGGGTGATTTCATCGCGGCCACCGAGGCGGACCTCCTCGGCCAGATCGCCCTTGGCCATCCGTGCGGCAAGCTCCACTGCGCGTGCCAGCGGTGCGGTCAGGCTGCGGCCGATCAACACCGAGGCGGCAATGCCGACCAACAGCGCAATCGCGCCCAGGATCAGCAATCTCATCACGGTCTGCTCGCCGAGACGGATCGCGGCGGCGCCGGCATCACGGCTCTGCGTTTCTTCGTAGGCCACCCCGTTATCCAGAGCGCCGTTCCAGCCATTGGCCGCTTCCTGCACGGCACCGAGAGTGAGCGCCGTCGCTGCGGCGAAATCGCCCTGCCGCATGAGCTCGCCCATCTGCTTGTTGAGTGGCTGGGCCCGACCACGCCAGGTAGCGATAGCCTCGGCAATGGCCTTTTCATCGTCGGATGCCGGCATGGCCTGATAGGTCTTCCAGCTCGCCTCGTATCGCGCCACCAGCGCCGCGATACGGGCTTCATCATCGGCCAGGCCATCACCCTGCCGCAGCAGCATCTGGCGCCGCACCACCATCATTTCGTTGTTGGCGTCGAGCATGTCCGAGAGCACCCCCACTTTGGCCATGTTGACCTCGACGACCTGCTGCATGGCCTCTTTCTGCAGGGCACTTCCCTTGGCACCGATGATCACCACCGCCGCTACCAGCACCAGCAGCAGCCCAAAGCCGATCCCCAGCCGCCAGACGACGCTGACGTTGCGCAAACTATCCATGACATCTTCCAAACGAGGTGAGTGCTCCGGTATCGGCGCTGGATGAAGTGCCTTGACCCACCCGGGTGTGAAGGGGTTCACGTAACGCACACCTCACTGACGGAATGCCATTTCTGCCAGGCGCCACGTCACAGTTTTCACGTCGAACGCGCAACCGACGCTGGCATGGTGGATGCACGCTATCCATGGAGTCACCGATGTCCCATCGCATGCATCGATTCGCACGCGTCACCGCGCTCGCCCTCGCCCTGTCGTCATCGGGCTGGGCAATGGCGCAGACCGCACCGTCCCCCGCCACTGCCACCGCACCGGCGAAGGCGCCACTGGAGACGGGCCTGCGTTCGGATCTGCATGCGCAGGTACTGCTGGATCGTGCGCACTTCTCGCCCGGGCAGATCGATGGCGAGGTCGGCTCCAATCAGAAACGCGCCGTCTCCGGCTTCCAGGCCGCACGCGGGCTGAAGGTCACCGGCGAACTGGACGACGCCACCTGGCAGGCCCTGCAGCCCGATGCCGCGCCGCCGCTGACGCGCTACACGCTCACCGCAGACGACGTCGCCGGTCCATTCCAGCCGCTTCCAAAAGGCCCCGCCGCACAGTCGAAGCTCAAGGCGTTGGGCTTCGGTTCCGTGGAAGAGGCGCTCGGCGAACGCTTCCACGCCTCGCCGGAGCTGTTGAAGACACTCAACCCGGGCGTGGACCTGGGCAAGGCCGGCAGCGTGATCCAGGTGCCGAACATCGCCGTCACGCCGCTGCCCAAGGCGAGCAAACTGGTGATCGACAAATCCGACTCGACGCTGCGCCTGTTCGATGCCGACGGCAAGCTCTACGCGCAGTTCCCGGTGTCGTCGGGCAGCAAGCATGACCCGCTGCCGATCGGGAAATGGAAGATCCTCGGCATCTCCCGCGATCCGACCTTCCACTACAACCCCAAGCTGTTCTGGGATGCCAAGGCGGGTGACAGCAAAGCCGTGCTGCCGCCGGGCCCGAACAACCCGGTCGGCGTGGTCTGGATTGATATCTCCAAGCCGCATTACGGCCTGCACGGCACACCGGAACCGGGCCATGTCGGCAAGACCGAGTCGCACGGCTGCGTACGCATGACCAACTGGGATGCGCTGCAGGTGGCCGACGCGGTGGATGCCTCCGTGCCGGTCGTGATGCAGGAGTAAGCGCATGAAAACCCTGCGACTGCTGGCGGTCGGCCTGGTGCTGGGCGTGGTCGGATACTGGCTGCTGGCCCCGGATCCCTCCGCCAGGCTCGGGGCTGCCGAGCCGGCGAAGGTTGGCTCGGCCACCAGTTCCGCACGTGCCACGCGCGATGTTCCGCCGCCACCGCAGCCGAGCACCGCGCCTGCACCGGTGCAGACCACGCCCCCCCCGCCCGCGCCGGATGCGGGCGGTTCTGCACCCGCACCGGCCGAGGGCGCAGGCGCCTTGCTGCTGCCCGTACAAGGGATCGATGCCGATCAGTTGCAGGACACCTTCACCGACGCACGCAGCGAAGGCCGCGTGCACGACGCGATCGACATCCTCGCGCCGAACGGCACGCCGGTTCTTGCCGTTGCCGATGGCACGGTGGAAAAACTGTTCGACAGCGTGCGTGGCGGGCTGACCGTCTATCAGTTCGAACCGAGCGGCCGCTACTGCTATTACTACGCGCACCTGGACCGCTATGCCGAGGGCCTGGCGGAGAAAAAGACCATCAAACGCGGCGAGGTGATCGGCTATGTCGGCAGCACCGGCAATGCCAGCCCGGAAGCACCGCACCTGCATTTCGAGATCCATGTACTGGGCCCGGAGAAGCAGTGGTGGAAGGGCGAGTCGATCAATCCGTACCCGGTATTGAAGGGCGCGCCGCTTGCCGCCCAGTGATCAACGTGCAGCGGACGTTGCGTCCCGTATCGCCCGTGCCAGTTCCCAGGCCCGGCCGCGCAGTGCATCCAGCCGCTCGTTGAGTTCGCCCGCGTCGGCTTTCCATTGGAAATGGCCGTTGCTGTAATCCTGGCCCAGCGCGAGATCATTGAACGATCCCATGCCGCCATAGGCGCGCAGCAGGCTCTCCGGCGCGTCGGGGGCGCCCTGCTCGAGCTTGAGCTTGACCCGCTGCATCCAATCCGCCCAGTGGCGCTCCCCGTCGCTACGCAGCATCGCTTCGAGCTCGCTCACCACGGCATGCAGCGCGCAGCTGGCACTGCTCATCGCGAAGGGTGTGTCTCCAGACTCCATTTTGCCCCGGCGGATCGTTGAGAGGCTGCACAGCATGCCATGGCCTCGATAACCGGCGCGATCACGGCGCGCCAAGGGTCGCGGCCGACCAGTAGAACTACTGGCGCGAATCCGGGAATTTGCCGTTGTACCGATCACCGACGCGGCGGACACTGGCCGCTGACGGCACGCCTCGACCACCGCCCCCATTCTGGAGATTACCGTGATGATGCCCGCGCCCCGCGTTGCCCTGCTCCTTCTCTGCGGCGTGGTGGCGGCCGGCACCGCAGCGGCGCAGGAACTGCCCGCCACGGCCGCCGACCGCTTCGCCCTGCTCGATCGCAATGGCGATGGCAGGATCAGCCGGGATGAGTACGACGGCGATGCCTTCTTCCGCGTGCTCGATGCCGACCACAACTACCGGGTGACGGTGGATGAAGTGCAGGCGGTGCTGGGCCCACCACGCGACGGCGAGTTCTCGGCAGCGGAATGGGTACGCATCACCGATCTTAACGGCGACGGCGAACTGAGCGCCGAGGAGATGCGTCGCTCGTCGCAGATGCGCTTCCAGAGCCTGGATGCCAACCACGATGAGAACCTGGAGCTGTCGGAACTGCAGATGGGCGTCGGCCGGCGCTGAAGCGTATGCGGGTGCGGCAACGAAAAAGCCCCGCTCGCGCGGGGCTTTTCCTTCAGACCCTGTGGCACTGCCGGGCGTGGCCCGGCACTGCGCGCCTGATCAGGCGAACGGATCCTGCAGGACCATGGTGTGGTCGCGGTCCGGGCCGGTCGAGACGATGCTCACCGGGCAACCGGCCAGCTCTTCCAGCGCGCGCAGGTAAGCGCGGGCGGCCGGCGGCAGGTCGTCCCAGTTGGTGATGCCATGGGTGTTCTCGGTCCAGCCCGGGAACTCCAGGTACACCGGGGTGCACTCTTCCCAGCCCTGCGCGTCCAGCGGCGCGTACTCGGTACGCTTGCCGCGGTATTCGTAGGCGATGCAGACCTTCAGCTTTTCCATGCCGTCGAGCACGTCCAGCTTGGTGATGCACAGGCCGCTGATGCCGTTGATGGCCACGGCGCGCTTGAGCGCGACGATGTCCATCCAGCCGCAACGACGCGGGCGGCCGGTCGAAGCGCCGTACTCGGCACCACGGTCGCGGATGCCCTGGCCGACTTCATCGTCCAGCTCGGTCGGGAACGGGCCACCGCCGACGCGGGTCGCGTACGCCTTGGCGATACCCAGCACGTAGTCGATCGCATCGGCGCCGACGCCGGCACCGGCCAGTGCACCACCGACCGTGGTGTTGGAGCTGGTGACGTACGGGTAGGTGCCGTGGTCGATGTCCAGCAGCGCGCCCTGGGCGCCTTCGAACAGCACGCGCTTACCCTGCTTGCGCAGGTCGTGCAGGATGCCGGCAACGTCGGACTTCATCGGCTCGACGTATTCGCCGAAGGCCAGTGCTTCGTCGTAGGTCTTCTGGAAGTCGACCGCGTCGGTCTTGAGGTAATTGGTCAGCACGAAGTTGTGGTAATCCAGCGCGGTGCGCAGGAGTTCTTCCAGCTGGGCCGGGTAATGCAGGTCGGCGATGCGGATGCCGCGACGTGCCACCTTGTCTTCGTACGCCGGGCCGATGCCACGGCCGGTGGTGCCGATCGCCTTGCCGCCGGCAGCGCGTTCGCGCGCCTGGTCCAGGGCGATGTGGTACGGCATGCGAGATCACCACGCCGTTGCCGATCAGGCACAGCGCGTCTTCACGCAGGATGCCCGACGGAATCAGGTGCAGCACGGTCTTCTTGCCATTGATGACCAACGTGTGGCCGGCGTTGTGGCCGCCCTGGAAACGCACAACGGCACCGATTTCCTCGGTGAGCAGATCGACGATCTTGCCCTTGCCTTCATCGCCCCACTGGGCACCAAGCACTACGACAGACTGACCCATGACGGGCTCCTCATATGTTGCGGCCATCGGGGCCGCGGACGGGTAAACCGTGGCAGGGCTGGCCAGCGCGGTGATGGCGGCTCCAAACGGGGAGCGGCCGGCGATGGAAGGCCCAGACACGGAAAAAGCCGAACGGGGAGGCCCGTCCGGCTTTTTTGCATTATCCGGGTTTCCCTGGGCAGGTGCCACCCCGCCGGAGGCCCGTGTTGGCAACCGGTCAGGACCGGGCGGGACCGCGTGGTGCCGGGCTGAACCGGGAGCCTGACCCGGGTAATGCCGGAGCCCGCAGGCATCCGCTCAGTGCTTCAACCACCACAAGGTGGTCAGGCCGGCCAACAGGATCACCCCGCCCCAGGCGCGCAGGGCGCTGCTGCGCAGCATCAACAGCTGCTCGGCCATGCGCTTCCATGCCAACGGGGCGGCGAACAGGAACAGGCCTTCGAGCACGGCGACCAGGCACAGGGCCGAGAACAGATCTTTCATGACATCTCCACAAACAAAACGGGGACCCGGTCTGCACCGGGTCCCCGTGGATGACGACCGCCTGAAGCCTCAGCGATCGCTCTTGAGGTACTGCAGGAACGGGTCGTTCTTGTCGAGCACGATCACGCCATTGCCGTCGGTCATGGAGCCACGGTAGGCCTCCAGGCTGCGGTAGAAGGCGTAGAACGACGGGTCGGCCGAGCCGGCCTTGCCGTAGATGCGGGCGGCGTCGGCATCGCCGACACCGCGCAGCTGCTGGGCGTCGCGCTCGGCTTCGGCCACGATCACGGTGCTCTCGCGGTCGGCCTGGGCGCGGATGGTCAGCGACTGCTCTTCACCCTCGGCGCGCAGCTTGGCCGCTTCCTGCTTACGCTGGGCGCGCATGCGCTCGTACACATCGTTGATCACCTGGCTGTCGGTCGGCAGGTCGATCTGCTTGATGCGCAGGTCGATGATCTGCATGCCGAGCGCCTTGACCGACTCGTTGATGCCGGTCAGCTGGTTGGCGATCAGTTCGCTGCGATCCCCGGACACCAGCTGCTGCAACGAACGCGAGTTGATCTGGTTGCGCAGCGAGTCGGTGATGATCGGGGCCAGACGGGCATTGGCCACGCGGGCATCGCCGCCGGTCGCGCGGAAATACGCGCGCACGTCGGAGATGTAACCGATGGCGAAGAAGTCGACGCTGACGTCCTTCTGCTCGGCGGTGAAGTAGCGCGCCGGGGCGGTATCGAGCACTTGGAAGCGGCGATCGAACACGCGCACCGTTTCCACCAGCGGCACCTTGAAGTGCAGGCCCGGCTTGATGTCCGCACGGACCACCTTGCCCAGGTTCAGCACCATCGCGGTCTGGTCCTCACGGACCACGTAGACCGAACCCAGCAGGCCCAGCAGGACCGCTACGGCCAGACCAATCCACAGTGAACTTCTCATCGGCTGCCCTCCTCACGACCGGTCGGGCGCGTCGTCGGACGCTCCGCATTGCGAACGCCATCCACGGCCGTGCTGGCAGGCAGCGACGGCAGCATGACTTCCGGGGTCACCGCCGGAGCGGCGTTGGTGCTGGTGCGGGTGTCGCCCGGCATCGGCACGTAGATCAGCTGGCGGCCATCGCCACCGATGATCTTGCGGTTCTCCGAGAGCACCTTCTGCACCGTTTCCAGCCACAGGCGCTTGCGCGTGACTTCCGGGGCGTCCTTGTACTGGACCTGCAGCAAGCTGAAGCGCTCGGCGTCACCCTCGGCCTTGGCCACCACGGCCTGCTTGTAGCCTTCAGCGGTGGTCCGGGCCCGCGAGGCCTGGCCGCGCGCTTCCGGGACAACCTTGGCGGCGTAAGCCTGGGCTTCGTTGATCAGACGCTCCTTGACCTGCTGGGCACCGTTGACCTCATCGAAGGCCGGCTTGACCTCCTCGGGCGGGCGGGCATCGGGCAGGGTCAGGCCGGTCACCGACAGACCGGTGCGGTAGCTGCCGAGCGAAGCCTGCAGGCGCTCTTCGGCGGCCACGGCCAGCGGGCCACGGTTGTTCAGCACGTTGTTGAGGTCGGCACGACCGACCTGCTCACGCACCGCGCTCTGCGCGGTCTGTTCCAGCACCTGGTCGGCATCGACCGAGCCGAACAGGTACAGGCGCGGGTCATCGATGCGGTACTGGACGTTGAGCGAGACGTTGACGATGTTCTCGTCGCGGGTCAGGACCGGCACCTGGCTGCTGAACGTCTTGATCTCGGTGGCATTGACCTTGGTGACCGATTCCAGCGGCCACGGCAGCTTGAAGTTCGGGCCAGGCTGCAGGATGCGATGGAACTGACCGAAGCGCAGCACCACGCCGCGTTGCTGTTCGCCGATCAGCTGGAAGCTGGAGAACAGCAGCAGCAACACGGCAGCCACTGCGACCCACCGCAGGATGCCACCATCGAACAGGTCTTTCAGCGGACCGGGCAAACCGCCCCAACCGCCGCCATTGCCGCCACCGCGAGGACCGAACGGCCCACGTCGATTCTCGTCGGGGCCTTGTCCGCCCTTGTTGCCGCCGGGTGTATTCCAGGCCATGCACGCTCCATCAAGGTAAGGTTGCCTGCGGGCCATTCCCGCACCGTCAACCGTTAAAACGTTAAATCGCTGTCGATTCTACTAGATGGGGCAGATCGACAGGATTGGAAGGGGTCACGCATCTCGGGGAACGATTCATAACCGCAGCAGGTAAGGTGGCGGTTTCCCCTCGTCAGGCATCTTCATGGCAATCCCCGACCGGTTCAACGCCTTCCGTATCCACCAGGACGATAGCGGCTACCACGCCGGGCTGGAACCGATCGGCCTGGACCAGCTCAACCCGGGCGAGGTGGTGATCCGCGCGCACTGGTCCTCGGTCAACTATAAAGATGCGTTGGCCGGCACCGGCAAGGGCAAGATCCTGCGCCGTTTCCCGCTGGTCGGCGGCATCGACGTGGCGGGCACGGTGGTCGCCTCGACCGACCCGGCCTACCGCGAGGGTGATGCGGTGCTTGCCACGGGCTGCGGGCTGAGCGAGACCCGCGATGGCGGCTACAGTCCCTATGTACGCCTGGCCGCCAGTGCGGTGATCCCCCAACCGACCGGCTTGAAACCGCGCGAGGCGATGATCCTGGGCACCGCCGGTTTCACCGCCGCGCTGGCCCTGTTGCGGATGCTGGACAACCGGCAGACCCCCGCCCACGGCCCACTGGCGGTGACCGGGGCCACCGGCGGGGTCGGCTCGCTGGCCGTGGACATCTTCACCCGCGCCGGTTACGAGGTGCATGCGATCAGTGGCAAGGCCGACCAAGCCGGCTACCTGCGTGGCCTGGGCGCCCGCGAGGTGCTGCCGCGTGAGGTGCTGACGACCACCCGGCCGATGGAATCGGCGCGCTTCGGTGGCGGGCTGGACAATGCCGGCGGCGCGATGCTGAGCAGCCTGCTGGCCCAGACCGTGCCTTACGGGTCGGTCGTCAGTGCGGGGCTGGCCGCGAGCCCGGCGTTGGACATGACGGTCATGCCTTTCATCATCCGCGGCGTGTCGCTGCTGGGGGTGTCCTCCTCCAGCGCCCCGCGTGACCTGCGCGAAGCGGTCTGGGAAAAGCTGGGCGGCGAGTGGAAGCCGGCGCATCTGGACACGATCTGCACCGGCGAAGTCGGCCTGGAGGGCCTGCCCGCGGCATTCGAGGCCCTGCTCGCCGGCGGCAACCACGGCCGCACCGTGGTACGAATCGACTGAGCGTGGCAGCCGGGCGACGGACGGCACGCCCGGCGCTTCACGACGGTGCGAGGCCCGCACTACACTGCGGGCATCACACGGGGAACACCATGGCACGCATTCTGATCGTCGACGATTCACCGTCGCAGCTGTTGGGGATACAGCGGATCGTCGAAAAACTCGGGCACGAGATCCTGACCGCCACCGATGGCGCCGCCGGGGTGGAAGCGGCCAAGGCCGAGCTGCCCGACCTGGTGCTGATGGACGTGGTGATGCCCAACCTCAACGGTTTCCAGGCGACCCGCACCCTGGCCCGCGATGCCTCGACCAAGCACATTCCGGTGATCCTGGTGACCACCAAGGACCAGGACACCGACCGCATGTGGGGCATGCGGCAGGGGGCAAAGGCCTATATCACCAAGCCGTTCTCCGAAGACGAGCTGTCCGAAGTGCTGGAGCGCGTTTTCAGCCACCAGGAACCGCCGCTGCCGTGATCCCTCAGATCTTCTCGCCGAATGCCTTGGCCAGCGTCTTGTAGGCCTTCTTCTGCGCCTCATCCGTGGGCGCCGGCGCAATGATCTCCAGTTCCACGATCTGATCGCCATCCGGGTTGCCCGGCAGCCCGCGGCCACGCAAGCGCAGCTTGCGCCCGGCATCGGACTCGGCTGGCACCTTCAGGTCCACCGCACCGCCCAGGGTGGGCACGCTGATGCTGGTCCCCAGCGCCGCCTGCCACGGGGTGACCTGCAGGGTGTAGAGAATGTTGCGGCCATCGACCTCGAACTGCGGGTGCTCGGCGTATTCCACTTCCAGCAGCAGGTTGCCGCCACCGGTGCCCTGCCCGCCCAGGCGGATCACCTGGCCGGGGCGGATGCCCTTGGGTACGCGCACATCGAGCTGCTTGCCGCCCACGTTGATGCGCAGGCTGTCGCCCTGGTAGGCGGCCTCCAGCGGCACCGACAGCTTGGCGCGGGTGTCGCGGGTAGGCTGCGGGCCCTGGCTGGCACCCCCGAAGCCGCTGGCACGGCCGCCGCCACCACCGCGCTGGCGCGCGAACAGGCTCTCGAAGAAATCGCTGAAGCCGCCACCACCGGCGCCGCCCCCGAATACCTCTTCAAAGTCATAGCCCTGGCCACCACCGTAGTTCGGCGGGGTGTGGAACTCCTCGCCGGGGCGGTAACCCTGCGCCTTGAGCTGGTCATAGGCTGCGCGCTTCTGCGGGTCGCGCAGCGCCTCGTAAGCCTCGTTGACCGCCTTGAATTTATCCTCGGCCCCGGCTTCCTTGCTCACATCGGGGTGGTACTTGCGCGCCAGCCGGCGGTAAGCGGTCTTGATCTCAGCATCGCCCGCGGTGGGTTCCACCCCGAGCGTGGCGTAATAATCCTTGAATTCCATCCAAACACCTCGACTAAGTTCGGCCACCCGCGTGGGCGGGCGCCGTCCGCGCAATTCTAGCCGCTGCGGACCGGCCCACCGTGACGCCGGGCGCGAATGATCCTGCGCAATGCGACGGACATCCCGGCCGGCTACGCTGCCCCCGTGGCCCGCCTTTCCCGTTGGATATGGGTCTGCACGACCGTTTTTCAACGTGTTGACATGGCCATCCCATGCCCCTCACTACCCTGCCTGTGTCCAAGGAGTCCGCATGACCATCCACGTTGGCGACCGCATTCCCGAAGTCACCCTCAAGCGTATCCGCGAGGGCATGGAGACCATCGACACCCATGCCCTGTTCGATTCGCGCAAGGCGGTGCTGTTCGGCGTGCCCGGCGCATTCACCCCGACCTGTTCGGCCCGGCACCTGCCCGGCTTCATCGAGCAGTTCCCCGAATTCCGCCACCGCGGCATCGAGGTGTTCTGCATGGCGGTCAACGATCCGTTCGTGATGAAGGCCTGGGGCGAGAGCCAACAGGTACCCGACGGCCTGCAGCTGCTGTCCGATGGCAACGGTGAATTCACCCGTGCGCTGGGCCTGGAAATGGATGCCAGCAGCTCGGGCATGGGGACGCGATCGCGTCGCTTCGCGCTGTATGTCGAAGACGGTGTCGTGCGCGAAACCTTCATCGAGGAACCCGGAAAATTCGAGGTGTCTTCAGCGCAGTACGTGCTGGAGCATCTCCCCCGCTAGACCCACGCAAGAGAGGACACCGGCCAGCCATGTCAACGCCAGCCAAGAACACCCGGAACAACGCCCGCCCGGTGGGCATCAGCGACACCGCCACCCTGCGCGCCAAGGCCCGCAAGGACATCGAAGACGGCGCGATCACCGACAGCTACAGCGCCGACCGCGAGGCGGTGATCAAGCTGCTCAACGACGCGCTCGCTACCGAATACGTGTGCGTGCTGCGCTACTACCGCCATTACTTCATGGCCAAGGGCATGCTCGCCGATTCGATCAAGGCCGAGTTCCTGGAACACGCACAGCAGGAACAGGCGCACGCCGGCAAGCTGGCCGAACGCATCGTGCAGCTGGGCGGCGAGCCGGACCTCAACCCGGATACGCTCACCGCGCGCTCGCATGCCGAGTACAAGGAAGGCAGCGACCTGCGCGACATGGTCCGCGAGAACCTGATTGCCGAGCGCATCGCGATCGACAGCTATCGCGAGATGATCAATTTCGTGGGCGACAAGGACACCACGACCAAGCGCATCCTCGAAGAGATCCTGGCGCAGGAAGAGGAACACGCCGACGAATTCGCCGATCTGCTGGACGGCTGGATCGGGGAGTAATGCTGGACGGCAGTGCCGGCCCGTGGCCGGCACTGCCAGACCCTGCGCACCGCATGATCAGCGCAGGATGCGGAACCGCACCTGCGTCCATGCACCATCGGCAGCCAACGCGGTCAACGTGTGCTCGCCCACCTCATCGAAATCACGCTGGAACAGACGCGCACCTTCGGTGCGGGCGATCCAGCGGTCGTCCAGCAGCCAATCGACTGTTGTTTCATTGCCCAGTGCGCGCAGTTGCAGGCGCACGCCGTGCTCGGCATTCGGTGCGCGCGCCAGGGTGGCCCGGTCGTTGAGCCCTTCGATGTGCAGGGTGCCACCGCTCTCGCGGCCATCGTCGCTGCAATCCGGCGACAACGCAGGCAACTGCGAGGCCTGACGCTGGGCCTGCGGCAGCCACGGGGACAACAGCGCCGGCCAGCGCGCGATCTCGCGCTGCACTGGTTCATGCGGCCGGCTGCACTCCGGCGACAATCGCAAGCCCGTGCGCGCATCCACCTGGAAGCGTTGCAGACCCGGCTGCCACAGCCGCGCCTCGCGTTCGGCAAACGTCGGCGGTACCACGTCATCCAGCACGAAGGCCGGCATCCTGCGTTGGCACAGTGGCGCTGCGGTCTGCTCGGCCAGGCCACCGGTCGGCCAGCAGATGTCGGCCTGCGCAACACTGGCCGGCATCGGTGCCGTGCTCGCATCGCCAGCCTGGCGCGGCAGACTGTCGACCACTTCGAACATCAGCGGCAACGCGGTCACCGCCCCGTACTGGCCGGGCAGCGGCGTGCCATCCGGACGCCCCACCCAGACGCCCACCGTGTAATGCCGCGTCGTGCCGATCGCCCAGGCATCGCGGTAACCGTAGCTGGTGCCGGTCTTCCAGGCCACACGCGGCCGGCCGGTGACATCGAAGGTGCCCGTGCCATAGCCCGGGCGTGGATTGGACTCGAGTACCTCCCGGGTGATCCACGCCGCGCCGGGCGACATCAGGCGCCGCTCGATCACCGCATCCTGCGCCGTGTACCGCACCCGCCCGGCGATGCCGTTGCGGTTGAACGCGGCGAAGGTGCCGACCAGATCCTCCAGCCGCGCACCGGTGCCGCCAAGGATCAGCGAGAGATTGGGCGCACTGCCGTGGGGAAACCGCAGGTTGATGCCCGCATGCGACAAGCGTGCGGCGAAACGCGCCGATCCGACCCGGTCGAGCAGATCGACCGCGGGCACGTTGAGCGACAAGCGCAGCGCCGTGGCGGCACTCACCGGCCCGTTGAAGGCCGCATCGAAGTTGCCGGGCCGATACCCGCCGAAGCTCTGCGGCGCATCCACCATCAGGCTTTCCGAATGGATCAACCCGTCATCCAGCGCCATGCCATACAGGAACGGCTTCAGCGTGGAGCCCGGCGAGCGCCACGCCTGCACCATGTCCACATGACCGAGCCGCTGCTTGTCGCCGAAGGCCACCGAACCGACATAGGCGCGTGCTTCCAGCGTGCGATTGTCCACCACCAGCAAGGCCGCCGAGGTGCGCTCGGGCAGCTGCGAAAAGTACGAGGACACGCGCTCTTCCAGCGTGCGCTGCAGGCCGATGTCCAGCGTGCTCTCGATCCGTGCCGCCCGCGGCTGGGCCGAACGCAGGCGCTGGGCCAGCAAGGCGGCATGCAGCGGCGGCTGCAGGGCGCGGGTGACCACCGGTTCGATGCGGGCATCGTCGACCTCCTCGCGTGACCACACCCCCAACGACACCAGGCGTTCGAGCACCTTGTCGCGGGCACGCTGGGCGGCCTCGGGATGCCGGTCCGGGCGCAACCGGCTGGGTGACTGCGGCAGCACCGCCAGCAGCGCCGCCTCGGCATGCGACAGCTGCGAGGCCGGTTTGCCCAGATACGCCCAGCTCGCCGCTTCCACGCCTTCGATGGTGCCGCCGTAGGGCGCGCGCTCCAGGTACAGCGCCAGGATCTGCGCCTTGCTCAGGTGCAGCTCCAGCTGCATCGCGCGCAGCAGCTGCTTGGCCTTGCCCCACGGCGTACGCGTATGCGGGTCGAGAATCCGCGCGACCTGCATGGTCAGGGTTGACCCGCCGGAAACGATCCGCTGCTCGAACAGCCATTGCTTGCCCGCGCGCAGCAGGCCCCAGGGATTGATCCCCGGATGCCGCCAGAACCAGCGGTCTTCGTAGTTCAGCAGGGCCTGCAGGTACAGCGGCGACACGCTGTCGGCCGAGGCCGGATAGCGCCACACGCCGTCGGCATCGGCGAACGCGCGCAGCGGCGTGCCATCGCGCGCGACCACCAGGGTACTGGTGTCACGCTGTCTGGGCAGCGGCGGCGGAAACGCGAGGTCCAACACCAGCAGTACGGTGAGCAGCGCCGCCGTACCCCATCGCAGGTACGGCAGCACGCCGCGTAGCGCCGACGCCCACCACCGCTTGGAAATAAGAGACGTCATGTCCGTTCAGCAGCGAGGCAGGCGGGCCGTCACGGGGACGGCCCGCCCTGCGATCAGGGCTGCACCACGGTCAGCGATGCCGGGAGGCTGCGCCCAACGCCGCGCAGGTCCGGCCGGTACATATCCTCCACCAGCGGCGGCGGCACGCGGTAGGTGCCCGGCGTGACCGCGCGCACCAGGTAGAAAACCTTGGCGGTGCTGCCACGGGAGAGTTTCAGCGCGGCCACATAGCGGTCGTCGCGGAACTCCTCGTGCTTGATGTTGGCCGCATCGCCGCGGTCGTTCACGCTCAGCCCGTCGACCACCACATCGGCCCATTGCTTCGCATCGCCCAGGTTGAAGTTCTCGATCTCCAGCCCGGCCGGCAGCAGGTCGGTCAGCAGCGCATCGGGCATGTCCACGTTCGGGGTGACGCTGACCCGTACGATCAGGGCCTCGCCTTCCTTCAGCGGCCCCGGCGTCCACGGCTTGCCATCGGTGGTGTACCAGCTGCGCTCCACGCCGAGCGTGCGGCTGTCCGGTTCCGGCGGGTTGCGCGGAATGCCGGCCACTTCCAGGCTGGCGAACATCGGCGGCTCCCCCTGCGGGGTGAAGCGCACGCCCTTGGCCAGCGCGGCGTAGTCGAAGCTGCGGCCGAACATGCGGCGCGCCGAGATGCTCTCGCTTTCGCCCCCCACCACCAGCTCGCCGGAGACCAGCTTCTTCTGGTTGGCCGACAGCGCCTTGCCCATGCGGGCCAGCGCCACCTGCTCCTGGGTGCTCAGCCACATCCAGCCACTGTTGCGGCGGGCATCCAGCGCGCGGCCGAGATCGACCGCACGAGCATCGTAGGCCGGCTTGGACAGCTTGCGCTCGTGCAGCAGCGCGATCATCAGCGCGTCATCGCGTACGGCGCTGCCGTAATCGGCGAAGTAAGCCGGACGGTCGTCGGCGCGCTTGGCAAAGCCGGCGGCAATGGCCGCATCACCGCGCTTGTGATCGCCCTGCAGCGACAGCGCGATGCCCAGGTGCACCAGCGACAGACCGGTCAGCGATTTGCTGCGTTCGTTGTCGTACAGCGCGCGCAGGGTCCCCAGCGGCGCACGGTTGACCCGGGCCAGCACGTAGCCCGAGTAAGCCTGGTTGGCGAACTTCAGGTTCTCGCGGCGGTCCTCGCCATAGAACTGGTTGCCGCCGGAGAGCAGGTCTTCACTCAGGCGGTTCAGTGCCTTCTGCAGCACGGTGTCAGGCACGGCAAAGCCGGCATCCTTGGCATCGAGCAGGAATTCGGCGATGTACGGCGTCAGCCACGGATTGATGTAACCGTCGTCGCCCCACATCGAGAAGTTGCCGTTGGCGACCTGCATCGAGGCCAGGCGGCCGAAGGCGCCCTCCATGCGCTCGCGGCGGGTCTTGGCGTCCAACCCGTCTGCACCCAGCATGGCCGAGGTCGCCTCATCCAGCATCAGCGCGGCGTAGCCCTTGCTGGTGGTCTGCTCGGCGCAGCCATACGGATAGTTGAGCGCACCGTTCAAGGCACTTGCGAACGGGATCGGCGGCAGCGCGCTGACCAGCATACGCGCGGTCACCGAGTCGTTCATCAGGCCATCGGCCAGCCCGGCCTCCATCGTGACGGCGGCCAGCGGATCCAGCGTGCGGGTCTGTGCGCGCAGCACCTGCGGCCATGCCGCGCGTACCGGCAGGTCATAACGACGATCCACCTTGAAACCGTTGCCGTCCACGCGCACGCGCACCTTGGCCACGGTGTAGCCCTCGCGCGCGGTCAGCGGGAAGCTCAGCGTGCTCTTCGCATCGGCATTGAGCTTGAGCGTGCGGCTGGATTCGCCCAGGGTCAGCGGGCCGATACCATCGACCTGCACCTTGAACTCGCCCGGTGTGCCGGTGAAGTTCTGCACGTCCAAAGTGACCGTGCTGGTATCCCCGGGCGCCATCACCCGCGGCATGCTGGCTTCGGCCAGGATCGGCGCGCGCACCACGGTTTCCACGTCACGCTTGCCGTACTGATCATCGGCATACACCAGCGCCGACACGCGCAGGGTGCCGTTGAAATCCGGCACCTTCAGTGCGATCCGCGCGATGCCCTTGGCATCGAGTTTCACCGGACCGGAGAACAGGTCGACCGTCTGCACGCGCGCGGTCGGGCGCTTGGCCTGCGGCATCGCCGCCAGTGCCATGTCGCCGCCGAACTTGAGCTTGCCGCTGCTGCCGTCGAAGCTTTCGATCACGCGGCTGTAGATGTCATAGGCGTCCACACCCAGGCGACGCTGCGCGAAGAAGTGACTGGCAGCATCGGGCACCGGGAAGCGGGTGATGTTGAGGATGCCCACATCCACCGCCGAGACGGTCACATGCGCGACCTTGCCGGCCAGCTGCGGGGCACTCACGGTGACCGGCAGGGTCTGCTCCGGGCGCATCTGCTTGGGCGCCACCAGACCGACCGCGATCTGCCGCGCCCTGCGGTCCATCGGCACATGCACCACGCCGACCGCACGGGCCGGGGTGATCTTGCTCGGCGCACTGCCGCCGCGGAACACCAGCGCGGTGATGTAGACGTCGTGACGTTCCCACTCGGCGGTGACGGGAATGTCGTAGGTGCTGCCCGGCTTGGCGTCGATATCCTGGACGTAGAGCATCCTGTCGCTCTCGACCATCAGCACGCCCTTGCCGGCATGCGGCGGGGTGACGGTGACGCGCACCGTGTCGCCGGCCTTGTAGCCGGTCTTGTCCAAGGCCAGCTTGACCTTGTCCGGGCGCGCATCCAGGCCGCGGTTGTCGTCGTTCCAGCTCCAGCCGGCGTTGAACGGATAGCGGCTGGTCAGCCCGGTGGCCGGGTCGAACACGTCCAGCCGGTACTCGCCCCACTCCACCGGGAAATCAATACCGACCGCGGCACTGCCGGCGTCGACGGTGCGGGTGTCCTTGTTCTCGAAGCGGCGGGTGAAGTCGTAATCCCAGCGGTTGTCGTTGAAGGTCCAGTGGTAGTCGCGCAGCTCGCGCACCAGCGTGACCTTCAGGCCCTTGGCCGGCTGCGGCTTGCCCGCCGCGTCCACGCGCATCAGCTCGAAGCGCGCATTGCTGTTGGCGTCGGCGCCGTCCTTGGGATCGAACAACGGGCGCACACCGACCAGCGCGGTGGCCGGCCACATCACCCGCTTCAGGGTGCGGGTCACGGTGCGCCCGCCGGTTTCATACACGCTGCCGGACAGCACCACCGCGATCGGCGCGGTCGGCTTCACCTCGGCCGGCAGCTCCACGTCCTGGCGCAGCTTGCCGTCGGCCGGGAACTGGGTATCGATGACGTCGCGCGCCTCGCGCGGCAGCGCGGTGGTCGGGTCGCCGAAGAAATAGCCCGGCAGCGACTCGACCGGCGACTGCTCGGCCGCCACGGCCAGGCGCGCGGTGAAGCGGTTGCCGTCGGCCGGCGCACCGTACAGGTACGCAGCATCGGCCTGCAGTTTGAGCGGCTCGCCCGGTTTGAGGATCTTCTGGGCACTGTCCAGGTCCAGCTTCATGCGCTCCGGCAGGAACTCCTCGATGCGCAGGGTCATGCCCTGGATCGCTTCCTTGCTGGCCGGGTTGGTGCGGAACTCCACCTGCCAACGCCCGGTTGGCGCTTCGGCCGGAATCAGCTGTTCGAAGCTGAAATAGCCCTGCTCGCCTGGGGTCAGGCGGGTCTCGCGGAAGGTCTTGCCGTCGGGCTGCTTCAGGCGCAGGAACACCGGCTGTGGCTTCACTGGCTTGCCGTCGTTGTCACGCAGCAGGGCCGAGATGCGCACGGTTTCGCCGGGGCGGTACAGATCGCGGCCCGACCAGGTGAACACGTCGAACCAGGCGTTGTCGCGGCCGGCCACGGTGAACTCGCTCAGGTCCAGCGCGGGCTGGTTGAACGGCAGCATCGAGGTGTCACCGCCACTGCTGGCGATCAGCACATGGCTGGCATCCAACGTGTAATTGAGCAGCGCATTGCCGTTGCCGTCGGTTGCGCCCTTGAGCACCACCTCGCCTTTTCCATCCAGGATGCGCAGCTCGATTTTCTTCAGCGACGCCCCGCTCTGCAGCGAGGCGGTGTGCACGAACAGCTTGTCCTTGTAGGCGCGCGTATGCAGGCCGATGTCGCTGACGGTGAAGAAGGCCGTGTCGTACTCCCCTTCGAACGAACCGCTGCGCTTCATCACCGCGAAGTACAGGCCCGGCTGCTGCAGCTCCTTGATGTCCTGGGTCGGCAGGTAGGTCAGCACGCGCTCGTTCTGCTTGCCGCCGATCACGAAACGGTTGACGTAGACCGGCTCGGCAAGCTGCGACATCGGCGTCTTGTCGCCGTAGTCGCTGTCCAGCTCCCAGCTGCCGCGGCGGCCGCCGCGCTGGTACTGGCTGAAGAAGTTCGGCAGCTCCTTCTCGCGCACGCGCAGGAACTCCACGTCCACTTCCGGCACGTTGACCGACACCACCGGCAGGCCACGGCTGTCCTTGGCCGGCAGCACGCTGCCCTGCGAAGCAAACCCGGCCACCGGCTTGAGCTCGCCGGTGAAGACCTTCTGGCGCAGCTCCTTGCCGATCCGGCTGCCATCGGCGGCGAGCAGATCGGGGGAGACGATCAGCGAGTATTCCTTGGCCGCTTCCACGAACGGATAGCGCAGGGTCTTGCCGTCATCGGACAGCGACCAGCTGCTGTCCTCGGTGCCGACCTTCTCGGCGAAGCGGACCAGCGCGTCGAAATCCTGGGTGCCGACCAGCGGGCGGGAGAACTCCAGCGCCAGCGACAGGCCGTCACTCTTCTGATCGGGGTAGGCCCGGACCAGGGTGAACTCGGTGATGGCCTCGGCCTTGGCCGCGATCGGTGCGCCGGAGGGGGCTGGCAGCTGGCCACTGTCGTTGCGCTTGCAGCCCCCGACGCCGATGGCCAGGCCGGCGACCAGCGCCAGGCCTGCGATTCCCTTCCAGCTCCACTGCCCGAACCGACTGCGGCTAGCCATGACGTCACTCCTTGAACAAGGCCGCCAGTATACGGGCCGTCCCGGTCCGCCCGGGGGGCGCGGGTGCCGGGCGATCCGGCGTCATGGTCGGGGGCAGGAGCGCGGCGAGAGGCAGCGGAGAGCAGCCGACCAGCGGTCGGCTCTACGTGGCGACGTAGAGGTCCATGTACTCGTGCACCGGCATCGCCTCCAGCGCGACGGGGTCCAGCGAGGCCTCGAGGATCCGGCGCTGCTGCACGGTCGGGAACACCCCGGCGAGGTGCCGGCGGAACTTGTCCTCCAGCAGCGGGATGCCCTCGGCCCGGCGCCGTGCGTGGCCCAGCGGGTACTCGACCACGGCCTCCATCGTGCTGCCATCAGAGAAGGTCACGTGCAGCGCGTTGGCGATGCTGCGCTTGTCCGGGTCCAGGTAGTCGGCCGTGAACTGCGGCTCTTCCACGCAGGTGATCTTCGCCCGCAGCGGATCGATGCGCGGATCGGCAGCGACGTCATCCTCGTAGTCCTCGGCCACCAGCCGGCCGAAGATCAAGCCGATCGCCACCATGTACTGCACGCAGTGGTCGCGGTCGGCCGGGTTATGCAGCGGGCCGGGCTTGTCGATGATGCGCAGGCAGGCCTGCTGGGTGCGCAGGGTGATCTGCGCGATGTCTTCGCTGCGCTTGCCGGTGGCGCGCATCTGGGCATGCAGCTGCATTGCCGCTTCGACCGCGGTCTGGCCATGGAACTCGGCCGGATAGCTGATCTTGAACAGCACGTTCTCCATCACGTAGCTGCCATAAGGCCGCTGGAAGCGGAACGGCTGCCCGCCGAAGGAGACGTCGTAGAAGCCCCAGGTCGGCGCGGTCAGCGCGCTGGGGTAGCCCATCTCCCCGGCCGCGGCCATCAGCGACAGGCGCACCGCCCGGCTGGTGGCGTCGCCCGCCGCCCAGCTCTTGCGCGAGCCGGTATTGGGCGCGTGCCGGTAAGTGCGCAGCGACTGGCCGTCCACCCAGGCCAGCGACAGCGCGTTGAGCATGCGCTCGCGATCCAGTCCGAGCATGTGCGACACCACCGCGGTGGAGGCGACCTTGACCAGCACCACGTGGTCCAGCCCGACCCGGTTGAACGCGTTCTCCAGCGCCAGGCAGCCCTGGATCTCATGCGCCTTGACCATCGCCTCCAGCACATCGCGCATGGTCAGCGGCGCCCGCCGCAGCGCCTCGGCATTGCGGCTGAGCCAGTCGGCGGTGGCAAGAATGCCGCCGAGGTTGTCGGAGGGGTGCCCCCACTCCGCCGCCAGCCAGGTGTCGTTGAAATCCAGCCAGCGGATCATCGCGCCGATGTTGAAGGCGCCCTGCACCGGGTCCAGCTCGAAGCGCGTCCCTGGCACGCGCGCGCCGTTGATCACCCGCATGCCGGGAACCACCGGCCCGAGCAGCTTGCTGCAGGCCGGGAACGAAAGCGCGGCCAGCCCACAGCCCAGCGTATCGATCAGGCAGTGCCGCGCGGTGGTATACGCCAGCGGCGAGCTGACCTGATAGTCGCGAACGTAATCGACGATGTCGGTCAGGACCGTGTCCCATGCGGGACGCTGGTTGCTCTGGCTGTCATGACCGGACATCGTGATTCTCCTGTTGGGGTTACAAGGTCGTGGCGGGCACCCGTACGGCGCCGTCCATCAATACGCGGGCACTGCGGCTCATGATGGCCTTGGTGACCGTCCACTGCCCGTCAACGAAGGCCGCCTGCGCGCCCACGCGCAAGGTGCCGGAGGGATGACCGAAGCTCACCGATTCGCGCTCACCGCCGCCGGCGGCCAGGTTCACCAGCGTGCCCGGGATCGCGGCGGCGGTACCGATGGCGACTGCGGCAGTGCCCATCATGGCGTGGTGCAGCTTGCCCATGGACAGCGCGCGTGCGTGCAGATCGATGGCAGTGGCCGCGATTTGCTTGCCGCTGGAGGACACGTAGTCCTGTGCCGGGGCGACGAAGGCCACCTTCGGCGTGTGCTGACGGGTCGCGGCCTGCTCGATGGTCTCGATCAGCCCCATGCGCACCGCGCCGTGCGCGCGGATCGCCTCGAAGCGTGCCAGCGCCGCGCTGTCTTCGTTGATCGCCGGCTGCAGTTCGGTGCCGGTGTAGCCCAGGTCGGCCGCGTTGAGGAAGATGGTCGGAATGCCGGCGGTGATCATCGTCACCTGGAAGCTGCCCACGCCGGGCACGTCGAGCGTGTCGACCAGATTGCCGGTCGGGAACATCGCCCCGCCCTCGCCATCATCGGACGGATCCAGAAACTCCAGCTGGATCTCGGCGGCCGGAAAGGTCACGCCATCCAGTTCGAAATCACCGTCTTCCTGCACCTGGCCCTCCACGATCGGCACATGCGCCAGGATGGTCTTGCCGATGTTCGCCTGCCAGATGCGCACGGTGCAGACGCCATTGTGCGGAATCCGCGCCGGGTCAATCAGGCCGTTGCTGATCGCGAACGGCCCCACCGCCGTGCTGAGGTTGCCGCAGTTGCCGCTCCAATCGACGAACGCGGTCTCGATCGCGACCTGGCCGTACAGATAATCCACGTCGTGATCCGGCACCGACGGCGCGGAGATGATCACGCACTTGCTGGTGCTGGAGGTCGCGCCACCCATGCCATCGGTGTGTTTGGCATACGGATCAGGCGAGCCGATCACGCGCATCAGCAGCGCATCGCGCGCCGGGCCGGGCACCTGCGCGGCGGCAGGCAGGTCGGTCAGCTTGAAGAAAACGCCCTTGCTGGTGCCGCCGCGCAGGTAGGTGGCGGGGATGCGGAGCTGGGGGAGATGGGTCATGAAATCATGTCCGTGCAGGATGGATGGGGACGAGCGGATGCGTCATCCGCTTGAAGGGCGCTGCGTGCACCGGAGGACGGTCATGGCGTCTGATCCATCAATGCATCGAGCCCACGCGAGGTATCCCAGACGCGAAGGATGTCAACGCGGTCCGGAAGGTCAAGGTAATAGACCAAATAGCGATCAAAGATGGGCAAGATCACGAATCGCAGTGGGACCGGCAGGTCATCGCTGACCCAAGCGTGCCGAGCGGACCCTGCCCCAGGAGATGCCACGATCCGCAGCAGTGTGGCATCCACCGTCGCGATGAACCGTTCGCCCAGCGCCAACCCTCCCTGACGCGCGAACCAGAGCGCAGCGTCGGCCACGTCCTGTTCCGCGCGTGGCCGCCACTCAATCCGCTTCACGTTCCAACCGCTCTGCCAGGTCACGGCGCATCCGCTCGAAAGTTGCCGAGGTGACCGGGGCACTTGGGCCAGACGCCAAGCCCTCCGCAATCAACCGGCGCAGCAGCTCTTCAGCCTTTTGCCGCTGGCGCTGGCGGATCAGGTCGCGCACGTAGTCGGACGTACTGGAGTACCCCCCCTGGCTGACTTCCTCATCGACAAACTGCTTGAGCGGATCGGTGAGCGAGATGTTCATCGTGGCCATGATCAGACCTCTTTGGCAATTTTTGCCATAAAAGTGTGCACCTACATCTTATTGATCGCAACTCCGCCTCGTTCATCCCGCCGCTCCGCTATTTCGGCTATCCCGTTACGACGCTCCCAGCGGAACAGCCACAGGATGATCAGCTTGGTGCTCCCGCTGACCACGGCCAGCAGCAGCAACGGCCAGCCCAGACGCAGGCCCATGGCGAAGGCGAACACGATGGTGGAGATGTCCATCAGCAGGATCAGCTGGCTCATCCGCAGCGACACCGCGCCCGTGCGGCCGGAGCGCCAGATCAGCAGGATCTGGTGCGCATAGCCCTGGGCCAGCAGCGCGGTAACGGCCACGATCATCGCCGAGGCGAGCACGCGACCCTCATCCACGTGACGCTGCCCCCACACCAGGCCCAGCAGTGCGCACAACAGCGCCACGCACGCCACGACAAGGCTGGCGGTCGCAGCGCGGCTGCGCCGGTCCGTCCAGATCTCTCTCAGGATCAGCAGCACAAGCACCGAGGCAAGCAGGCGCGGCCACACGATGAAGTGGTTGAACGGCTGGATGCTGTAGCCGTAGACGAAGAACGACAGGTAGGCGAGGAAACTGACCGTGAACTAATTGAGCGACAGGATATCGGTGGCGATTGCGCCTGCCGTCGCGCTCGCGCGGCGCTGCCACACCTTGCGCAGCTGGGCCCACACACCCACCAGGCTCAGCAGGATGAAGGCGGTATTGATCGCGCCCGCCACGGTGTAAAACATGTCGCCGCCAGTCCCGGTTATTGTGGAACCTACGCGCCGATGGCCCCATGCCAGCGACGCGCCAGGCCCGCACCTCGCGGGCGGGCCTGGCATACCGTCACGCCACCTGCGCCGATTCCAGGAAGTCCTGGGCAAACCGCTGCAGTACGCCGCCGGCCTCGTAGATCGAGACTTCTTCAGCGGTATCCAGGCGGCAGGTGACCGGCACCCGCAGCTGCTCACCGTTGCGGCGATGGATGACCAGGGTCAGCTCGGCACGCGGCACGCGCTCGCCCAGCACGTCGAAGGTTTCGGTGCCGTCGATGCCCAGGGTCTTGCGGTTGACGCCTTCCTTGAACTCCAGCGGCAACACGCCCATGCCGATCAGGTTGGTGCGATGGATGCGTTCGAAGCCTTCGGCGGCGATCGCTTCGACGCCGGCCAGGCGCACGCCCTTGGCGGCCCAGTCGCGCGAGCTGCCCTGGCCGTAGTCGGCGCCGGCGATGATGATCAGCGGCTGTTTGCGATCCATGTAGGTTTCGATCGCTTCCCACATGCGGGTGACCTCGCCTTCCGGCTCCACGCGCGCCAGCGACCCCTGCTTGACCTGGCCATCGACCACGGCCATTTCGTTGATCAGCTTCGGGTTGGCGAACGTCGCACGCTGCGCGGTGAGGTGATCGCCGCGGTGGGTCGCGTAGGAATTGAAGTCTTCCTCGGGCAGGCCCATCTTCGCCAGGTACTCACCGGCCGCGCTGCTGGCCATGATCGCGTTGGACGGCGACAAGTGATCGGTGGTGATGTTGTCGCCGAGCACAGCCAGCGGGCGCATGCCGGTCAGGCTGCGGGCCCCGGCCAGCGCGCCTTCCCAATACGGCGGGCGGCGGATGTAGGTGCTCTGGGGGCGCCAGTCGTACAGCGGGCTGATCGGTGCACCGTGTTCCACCTTGAAGGTGAACATCGGGTCGTAGACCTTGCGGAACTGCTCCGGCTTGACGCAGGCCTTGACCACCGCGTCGATCTCGGCATCACTCGGCCACAGGTCCTTCAGCGTGATCGGATTGCCATCGGCATCATGGCCGAGCGCATCCTTTTCGATATCGAAGCGCACCGTGCCGGCGATCGCGTACGCCACCACCAGCGGCGGCGAGGCCAGGAACGCCTGCTTGGCGTACGGGTGGATGCGGCCGTCGAAGTTGCGGTTGCCCGAAAGCACGGCGGTGGCATACAGGTCGCGGTCGATCACTTCCTGCTGGATCTTCGGGTCCAGCGCACCGCTCATGCCGTTGCAGGTGGTGCAGGCGAAGGCGACGATGCCAAAGCCCATCTGTTCCAGTTCGGTCAGCAGACCGGCTTCTTCCAGATACAGCTGCACGGCCTTGGAACCGGGCGCCAGCGAGCTCTTCACCCACGGCTTGCGGGTCAGCCCGGCGCGGTTGGCATTGCGGGCCAGCAATGCCGCGGAGATGACGTTGCGCGGGTTGCTGGTGTTGGTGCAGCTGGTGATCGCGGCGATGATCACCGCGCCATCGGGCATCAGGCCATCGGCCTGCTCCTGCTTGCCCGAGGCCAGCTTGCCTTCATCGGCGATGCCGCGCGCGGCCAGGTCGGTGGTCGCCACGCGCTTGTGCGGGTTCGACGGGCCGGCCATGTTGCGCACCACGGTGGACAGGTCGAACTGCAGCACGCGCTCGTACTGCGCGGTGACCAGATCGTCGGCCCACAGGCCGGTGGCCTTGGCGTAGGTTTCCACGAGTGCGACTTGGTCGTCCTCGCGGCCGGTCAGGCGCAGGTAATCCAGAGTCTGCTGGTCGATGTAGAACATCGCCGCGGTGGCGCCGAACTCCGGCGTCATGTTGGAGATGGTGGCGCGGTCACCGATGGTCAGCGCGTTGGCGCCCTCGCCGTAGAACTCGATCCACGCCCCGACCACACGTTCCTTGCGCAGGAACTCGGTCAGCGCCAGCACCACGTCGGTGCAGGTGATGCCCGGCTGCGGGCGGCCGGTCAGCTCCACGCCGATGATGTCAGGCAGGCGCATCCAGGAGGCACGGCCGAGCATCACGCTCTCCGCTTCCAGGCCGCCCACGCCGATCGCGATCACGCCCAGCGCATCCACGTGCGGGGTGTGGCTGTCGGTGCCCACGCAGGTATCCGGGAAGGCCACGCCATCGCGCACCTGCACGACCGGCGACATCTTCTCCAGATTGATCTGATGCATGATCCCGTTGCCCGGCGGAATCACGTCGACGTTCTTGAACGCCTTCTTGGTCCAGTTGATGAAGTGGAACCGGTCTTCATTGCGGCGGTCCTCGACGGCGCGGTTCTTCTCGAACGCAGCCTTGTCGAAGCCGGGGTATTCCACTGCCAGCGAGTGATCGACGATCAGCTGGGTCGGCACCACTGGGTTGATCTGCGCCGGATCACCGCCGGCATCAGCGATGGCATCGCGCAGGCCGGCCAGATCCACCAGTGCGGTCTGGCCGAGAATGTCATGGCAGACCACGCGTGCCGGGAACCACGGGAAATCCAGATCCTGGCGACGCTCGATCAGCTGGCGCAGCGAGGGCTCCAGCGTGGCCGGGTCGCAGCGGCGCACCAGGTTTTCGGCCAGCACGCGCGAGGTGTACGGCAGCGTGGCATAGGCACCGGGCTGGATCGCATCGACCGCGGCACGGGTATCGAAATAGTCCAGCGCGGTGCCGGGGAGGTTCTTGCGGTACTGAGTATTCATGGCTGGCGATAGCTGCTTGTTGGCGGGCCGGGGCGTCGTGACACCGGCGAAGAAGGAGTAGCGACGCCGCAACGGAGCAGACCGGCATCGCGCCGGCCTGTTCCGCAAAGCACCCGCGAACGGGTGCGGTACGTCTGTCTTACTTGCGCTGGTCGATCGGCACGAAAGCCTGGTCTTCCGGGCCGGTGTAATTCGCGCTCGGGCGGATGATCTTGCCGTCGATGCGCTGCTCGATGATGTGCGCGCTCCAACCGGAAGTACGCGCGATCACGAACAACGGGGTGAACATGGCCGTCGGCACGCCCATCATGTGGTAGCTGACCGCGCTGAACCAATCCAGGTTCGGGAACATCTTCTTGATGTCCCACATCACCGATTCCAGGCGCTCGGCGATGTCGTACATCTTGACGTTCTGCTGCTCGGCGGACAGATCGCGCGCGACGTCCTTGATGATGCTGTTGCGCGGGTCGCTGACGGTGTAGACCGGGTGGCCGAAACCGATCACGACTTCCTTGCGCTCCACGCGGGCCTTGATGTCGGCCTCGGCATCGTCCGGGCTGTCGTAGCGCTTTTGCACTTCGAAGGCCACTTCATTGGCGCCGCCATGCTTGGGACCGCGCAGGGCACCGATACCGCCGGTGATCGCGCTGTACATGTCGCTGCCGGTGCCGGCGATGACGCGGCAGGCGAAGGTCGAGGCGTTGAACTCGTGCTCGGCGTACAGGATCAGCGAGGTGTGCATCGCCTTGACCCACGAATCCTGCGGCTTCTCACCGTGCAGCAGGTGCAGGAAGTGGCCACCGATGGAGTCGTCGTCGGTCTCCACGTCGATCGCACGACCGTTGTGGCTCCAGTGATACCAGTACAGCAGCATCGAGCCCAGGCAGGCCATCAGCTTGTCGGCGATGTCGCGCGCGCCCGGGTGGTTGTGGTCGTCCTTCTCCGGCGACACGCAGCCGAGCACGGAAACGCCAGTGCGCATCACGTCCATCGGGTGCGCCGACGGCGGCAGTTCTTCCAGCGCGGCCTTGACCGCGGCGGGAATGCCCCGCAGCGACTTCAGCTTGGTCTTGTAGGCGACCAGTTCGGCGCGGGTCGGCAGTTTGCCGTGAACCAGCAGATGCGCGATTTCCTCGAATTCGCTGGTATTGGCCAGATCGGCGATGTCATACCCGCGGTAATGCAGGTCGTTGCCGCTGCGGCCGACGGTGCACAGCGCGGTGTTGCCGGCGGCGGTGCCCGACAGGGCGACGGATTTCTTCGGCTTGAAGCCGGGGGCGGTAGTGGTGTCGCTCATGATCCCTCCAGAAAACAGTGTGCGGTCTTACTTCTTGGCGGCGAACAACGCATCGAGCTGCTGCTCGAAGGCGTGGTAACCGATACGGTCGTAGAGTTCCTCGCGGGTCTGCATCGCCTCCACCACATTACGCTGGTGGCCCTCGCGGCGAATGGTCTCATACACGTTCTCGGCCGCCTTGTTGGCAGCACGGAACGCGGACAGCGGGAACAGCTGGATGGCGACGCCGGCCGAAGCCAGTTCATCGCGGCTGAACAGCGGGGTGGCACCAAACTCGGTGATGTTGGCCAGCACCGGCACCTTCACCGCATCGACGAAGCGGCGGTAGGTCTCCAGATCGTAGGCGGCCTCGGCGAAGATGCCGTCGGCACCGGCTTCGACGCAGGCGATGGCCCGTTCGATCGCGGCATCCACACCGTCGACCTGGATGGCATCGGTGCGCGCGATCAGGAAGAAGTCCGGATCGGTCTTGGCATCGGCGGCGGCCTTGACCCGGTCTACCATCTCGCCTTCTGACACGATCTCCTTGCCCGGGCGGTGACCGCAGCGCTTGGCGCCGACCTGGTCTTCGATGTGACAGGCGGCCGCGCCGGCCTTGATCAGCGACTTGACGGTGCGCGCGATGTTGAACGCGCTCGGGCCGAACCCGGTGTCGATGTCCACCATCAGCGGCAGGTCGCACACATCGGTGATGCGGCGCACGTCGATCAGCACGTCTTCCAGGGTGTTGATGCCCAGGTCCGGCAGGCCCAGCGAGCCGGCTGCGACGCCGCCGCCGGACAGATAGATCGCCCGGTAGCCGGCGCGCTTGGCCAGCAGCGCGTGGTTGGCGTTGATCGCGCCGATCACCTGCAACGGCGATTCGGCGGCCAGTGCGGCGCGGAAGCGGGCGCCAGCGGAGGAAACAGGGGTGCTCATGCGGCATTCCATCGTGGTTGACGGGTCGATAGGCGCAAGGGCCGTGCCAACCTGCAAGTGTCTGATTTCATTGCGTCAACCCCATGACCATGACGTTTCACGCTGAAACATTGAAACACATCTAACATGGCTGCAACTGAAAATTGAAACGTCGTCATGTCGATCAGCCTGCCGCGCCACCGTTCCCGCCTGTCCGATCCGGAGGCCGGCCAGCTGCCGGTGATCTGGACCGTCAGCGTGTCGCGCCTGACCGGTCTGCTCGGCGATGTGATCCCGGAATTCGACCGCCGCGCCCGCATCGTGCCGATCAACCTCGGCTTCGAGGAGGCGGTGGATGTGATCGGTCAGCGTCTTCGCCGCGAACACTGTGATGTGGTGATCGCCGGCGGCTCGAATGCGGCCTACCTGCGCAGCCGGCTGGAGGTGCCGCTGGTGCCGATCCAGGCCAACGGCTTCGACCTGATGGAGGCGCTGGCGCGCGCGCGCCGGATCGCCCCGCGGATCGGCCTGGTCACCCATGCCACCGATGTGCCGACCTTCGGCAGTTTCCAGCACAGCTTCGGGCTGGACATCGAGCATCGCCGCTTCGTCACCCGCGAGGACGCGCGCGACTGTATCGCCGACATGCGCGCCAATGGCATCGAAGTGATCGTCGGCACCGGCATGGCGATCGACTACGCCGAGCAGGTCGGCCTGCCCGGAGTGCTGCTGTACTCGGCCGATTCGGTGCGGCACGCGTTCGAACACGCGCTGGAGCTGACCCAGACCCTGGCCCGCTCCGGCGCCCCGTCACTGCGGCGGCGGGCACCGGCCAGGCAACGCGATACCGATCATGCCCTGCTCGGCGACAGCGCCGCGATGCAGCAGGTGCGCGAGCACATCGCACTGTATGCGCCCTACGACAGCACGGTGCTGATCACCGGCGCCACCGGCACCGGCAAGGAACTGGTGGCCCGGCAACTGCACAGCGCCAGCGGCCGGCGTGGCCGCTTCGTCGCGCTGAACTGCGGGGCGATCAGCGAATCGCTGCTGGAAGCCGAGCTGTTCGGTTACAACGAAGGGGCATTCACCGGCGCCCGGCGCGGCGGTCGCGTGGGCCTGGTGGAAGCGGCCGACGGCGGCACCCTGTTCCTCGATGAAATCGGCGAGCTGCCGTTGCCGCTGCAGACCCGGCTGCTGCGGGTGCTGGAAGAGCGTGAAGTGCTGCGCGTCGGCGCCACCGAGCCGACCCCGGTGGACGTGCGCGTGGTCGCGGCTACGCTGCAGACACTGGAATCCCTGGTGGAGACGCAGCGCTTCCGGCGCGACCTCTACTACCGCTTGGCCGCACTGCGCATCGCGCTGCCGACCCTGCACGAACGGCGCGAGGATGTGCCCTTGCTGCTGGAACACTTCTTCAGCCTGCTGGGCGGCAGGTCGTCGCCGCTCGCTGCCCCGGCGCTGCAGCGGCTGTGCGATTACCCGTGGCCGGGCAACGTGCGCGAGCTGCGCAACATGGTCGACCGGCTGCGCATCCATTGGCCGCACGGGCGCGGCGAGCTGGCGCTGGCCCAGATGCAGGCCTGGCTGCCGGAGCTGGCGTCCTCGCCCGTCGCCGCGCGCGCCTGGGCAGATGCAGCGCCGGACGGCCCGCCCCAGCGCGCGGCCACGCGCCCCGGCAACGACACGCTGCAGCAGCTGCTCGATGCCCACGGCGGCAACCGTGAGCAGGTCGCGCAGGCGCTGGGCGTGTCGCGTACCACGCTGTGGCGCTGGCTGCGCAGCACCGCCGGGTAAGGACGCGGCTTACGCCACGCCGCGCAGGTCCACCGTGGGCCGGTGCGCTGCCGAGCCATCCCAGTCCACCGCCAGTCCCGCTGCGGTGAACGCATCCACGATCCTGCGCCCGACCTGCTCCATGGCAGCGCTGGCGCCCACCGGCCCGGCCCAGAAGCCCAGGCTCAGATCGCTGCTGCGCTTGGCGCGGTTGAGGTCCTGCCGGGTGTAGAAGCACAGGCCGACCAGGCCGGCCTCCATGCCGCCGCGTTCGATGAACTGCTGGGCGGTGTCGGTGAAGCCATCCTCCTGGGTCAGGCCAACGTCCTGCACGGTGACGATGCCCTGGTCTTCCAAGCGGGCGAACACCGCGGTAATCCTGGCGTGCGCGGCGCGCCAGTCGGCGGCCCGCATCTTCTGCGGCGGCCGCGGCTCGGCCTTCACCGGGATGGGGTGGCCGGTCACCGCAGACAGCAGCGCCTGCACCTCCGGCACCATCGCGTTGACCACGATATGGTTGCCAAAGCCGTCGTGCACCGCCGGGTTCGCACCGGCGTCGAGCAGCATCTGCACCGGCGCGCACTCCAGCGCGAATTCCGCGGCCAGGTACAACGCGGTCCGCCCGCCGCGACCGAGGTGTTCCAGCGGGCTTCCTGCATCGATGAGCAAACGCAGTACCTGCAGATGCTGGGCCGCCGGGGTGTCATGGGTTGCGCGCGCCGCACATTCCAGCGCGGTGAAGCCGTAGGCGTTTTCTGCGCTGACATCGGCGCCCGCCGCAAGGGCGGCCTGCACTACCGCCACGTCGGCCGCCAAGGCGGCCGCGCACAGATCAATGGCGGGCGAAGAAGCGGATGCGGTCGTCATGTAACCGTTGCGTGCACAGGGGGATTCCTCCGCCAGTATGCAGGAGCTGCCTCGCGGGCGCGGCGCGCCACTGTTCACGCCATCGGCGAAGCGCCGCGTCCCGTCCACAGTGCATAACGCCCCGCACCCAGCACGCACACCCACGCCAGGGCCACGCCCAGTGGCACCTCCGGCAGATACAGGAACCAGCTCAGCCAATCCAAAGGCCCCAGGCCAGCCGGAATGCGCCCGATACCGTCGGTGACGGCCGCGACCGCGCAGATCATCATCAGCGCTGCGGCCGACAGGCGCGGCAGCACGCCGAGCACCAGGGTGGTGCCCAGCACCCATTCCACCATCGCCACTGCAGGGGCGCTGGCCGCCGGCCACGGGATACCCGCCTCCATGAGCGTGGCCAGCATGCGATCCCTGCCGTCGTCGGTAAACAGCTTGTTCCATCCCGATACGGCGAACATGGTGCCCGAAGCGATGCGCGACAGCAGTAACAGCAGCGAAGGGGCGATGCGGGATTCAGCAGGCGGGACAAAAGGAAACATGGCAAGGCGGTTCCAAGGCAGACATCGTCGTCCGCCCGATCCTAACCGGCGCCTTCCCACCCGGTGCATCCCGAGCGGTGGCCGATGGATACGCCCTTATGGGAACAGCAACCGCTTGCTCCACTGCCCGTCGTGATCGACCTCATAGCACCAGCGCTCGTGCAGCCGGAACTGCGCGCCGTACCAGAACTCGATCCGCTGCGGCACCACGCGCAGGCCGCTCCAGCCTTCCGGGCGCGGCACGTCGCGGCCGTCGAAGCTGGCCTCGGTGGTGGCCACGCGGGCGTCGAATTCCTCGCGCGAGGCCAGCGTCCTGGACTGCAGCGACGCCCAAGCGCCGATCTGGCTCATCCGCGGGCGCGAGGCGAAATACGCATCGGCCTCGGCATCGCTGACCTGCTCCACGCGACCTTCGATGCGCACCTGGATGCCGGCCTCGCGCAGGCTGCGCCACAGGAACAGCAGCGCGGCCTGCGGATTGGCCTGCAATTCCCGGCCCTTGTGGCTGTCCAGATGGGTGTAGAACACGAAGCCGCGCTCATCGAAGGCCTTGAGCAGCACGGTACGCGCCGACGGCTGGCGGTTCTGGTCGGCGGTGGCCACGGTCATCGCATTGGGTTCGACTTCGCGGCTCGCCTTGGCTTCTTCGAACAGCCCGGCAAAGGTGGATAGCGCTTCGGCATACAGATCGGTCATGGCGGTTTTCTTGTCACGCGGTTTGGGTTTATTGTCGCTGCATGCCTGCACCTGCGTACATGCCCCCGACGAAAGGTTTTCCGGATGCGCTGGTCGCACAGGCGCTGGACGACGCACTGAGCTGCGATACCGCCATTCCAGTATTGGCGATCAGCGGTCTGCAGGGGAGCGGCAAATCGACGCTGGCCGCCCAGGTGGTTGCGCTGGCCGAAACCCGCGGCCTGCGTGCGGCGATGCTCTCCATTGACGATGTCTACCTCACCCGGGCCCAGCGTCAACGCCTGGCACGGCAGGTGCACCCGTTGCTGCTCACGCGCGGCCCGCCGGGAACGCACGACCTGGCCCTGGCCCACGCCACGCTGGATGCGGTTGCTGCCGGCGGCCCAGTCGCCCTGCCCCGTTTCGACAAGCTCGCTGACGAACGCTTGCCGGAAAAGGACTGGACACGCATCGACGGTCCCCTCGACCTGCTGGTGTTCGAAGGCTGGTTCCTTGGCACGCCGGCGCAGGGCGAGGCCGAGTTGGAGCCACCGCTCAATGCACTCGAGCGCGAGGCCGATACGGATGGACGTTGGCGGCGCTGGTGCAACCACGCTCTTGCCCACGACTACCCTGCGCTGTGGCAGCGCTGCGACCGGCTGTGGTTCCTGCAGCCGCCGGATTTCTCGGTGGTGCCGCGATGGCGCTGGCAGCAGGAGCAGAACCTGCAGGCCGCCCAGCCCGACCGCAGCAGCATGAGCCGCGCCCAGCTGGAGCGCTTCGTGCAGTACTACGAGCGGGTCAGCCGACAGGCCCTGCGCACCCTGCCCGGCTTGGCGGACAGGCTGATCGCGCTGGACGAGCAACGCCGCATCATCGCCACGCGCTGACCGCCGCAGCCAGAAACCGCGCCGGATCAACTGACCAGGAAGGTCACGCGCAGATTCACCCGCCACTCGGTGATGTTGCCTTCCCCGTCCGTGACGACTTTGGTTTCATTGATCCAGGCGCCCTGGATGCCTTTGACCGTCTCGGCCACCTTCTTCAGGCCACTGCGTACCGCGTCTTCCACGCTGGTCTTGGAGGAGGCATTGATCTCGATGATTTTGGCGACGGACATGGAGCGCTCCGGTAGCGCGCGGGACAGTCCGCGCCGGCCCACCATGGGGGGCCGCGCGTAAAGGCGATGGCACGGAGATGTTAGGATCGAGGGTAATGAATCCCGCTCCGAACCTCATCCTGATTGGCCCGATGGGCGCCGGCAAAACCTGCATCGGGCGGCGGCTGGCCGAGCGCTTCACGCTGGAGTTCGTGGATGCCGACCAGGCCATCGTGGACAGCACCGGGGCCAGCATTCCGGCGATCTTCGAGCACTCCGGCGAAGCCGGCTTCCGCCAGCACGAGCGCCAGGTCCTGCACGCGCTGCTGGACGGGCACGGTCAGCTGATCTCCACCGGCGGTGGCGCGGTACTGGACGCGGACAACCGCGCGGCCATCGCCCGCCGTGGGTTCGTGGTCTACCTGCGGGTCAGCGTGCCGGCCCAGCTGGAACGGCTGGCGCGTGACCGCGGCCGCCCGCTGCTGCAACGCCCCGACCGCGAGCAGGTGCTGCACGAGATGGCGGCCGCCCGTGACCCGCTGTACCAGAGCCTGGCCGACCTCACGCTGGATACCGATCTCTACACGCCCGCCGAGGCCACCGCGCAGCTGGTGCTGCGCCTGGCCGCGCAGTGGCAGCGACAGGAAACACCTGAATGACCCCCTCCCCGCGTACCGTTGCCGTCAGCGGCGACACTCCTTACACCATCCACATCGGCCAGGGCCTGCTTGGCCACGGCGAGCTGCTGGCCCGTCACGTCCGCGGCCGCCATGTGCTGCTGCTCAGCGATTCCTCGGTCGCGCCGCTGTACTTGGCCGGGGTGAAGGCCGCGCTGCTGGCCGCGCGCCCGGACCTGCTGCTCGGTGAGCTGGTGCTGCCGGCCGGCGAAGCCTCCAAGACCCTGGCCCACTTCGGCGATGCGATCACGGCGCTGGCCGCCCTTGGCGCCACCCGCGATGCCTGCATGATGGCCCTCGGCGGTGGCGTTGCCGGTGATCTGGCCGGCTTCGCGGCGGCCTGCTGGATGCGCGGCGTGGACTGTGTGCAACTGCCGACCTCGCTGCTGGCGATGGTGGACTCCTCGGTCGGCGGCAAGACCGCGGTGGACATCCCCGAAGGCAAGAACCTGGTCGGCGCGTTCCACCCACCGCGCGCCGTCATCGCCGACACCGCTACCCTGCGTACCCTGCCGCCGCGCGAACTGCGAGCCGGCCTGGCCGAGGTGATCAAGTACGGTGCGATCCGCGACCCGCTGTTTTTCCAGTGGCTGCAGGCCGAACACGCCGCGCTGCTGGCCGGCGATGACACCGCGCTGGCCCAGGCCATCGCGCGCAGCTGCGAGCACAAGGCCGAGATCGTCGCGCGCGATCCGCTGGAAAAGGGCGAGCGCGCCCTGCTCAACCTTGGCCACACTTTCGGCCACGCGATCGAGACCGAACAGGGCTACGGCGCGCCGGGCAACGACAACCTCAACCATGGCGAAGCCGTCGCGGTCGGCATGGTCCTGGCCGCACGGCTGTCCGCCCAGCTGGGCATGAGTGACGACGCCGACACCGGGCAGCTGCGCGACCTGCTGCTGCGCTACGAACTGCCGGTCGCCATTCCGGCCGGCCTGCAGCCCCAAGCGCTGCTGGCACGGATGCGGCTGGACAAGAAGAACGTCGCCGGGCGGCTGCGCCTGGTGCTGTGGCGTGGGATCGGCCGTGCCGAAGTGGTCGGCGATGTCGACGAGGCCGACGTGCTGCGTGTGCTCGCCGCCGGCTGAGCCTGCGACGTTCCGCCGCACCTGCCCCGTCGCTGACGGCCGCCTCCGGCGTTCACGGCTACAATCGGGGCATGCGCGTCTTCCTGCACCAACACCCCCGCGGTGCCGATCCGGCCCGCTATCTCCAGCTCACCCTGCAACCGGACCTGTTCGGTGGCTGGGAGCTGCTGCTCGAGTCCGGCCCGATCGGCGGGCGCGGGCAACTGCGCCGCGAGCTGTACCTGGAGGAAGACCTGGCGCTGGCCGCGTTCGAAAAGGCGCGCGATGCGCACCTGCACCGCGGCTACGAAGTGACCTACACCAGCGGCGATCCGCCGCACTGAGCGGCCACCCTACCGCCATGCCCTACCGCCACGACCCCATTCGGCCCTGCGCCACCAGATCCCAAGGAAGCGTTCCGTGACCAGCCCCTCCCGCCATGATCGCCTGCTGCGCGCCCTGCGCCGCGAACCGGTGGACTGCACCCCCGTCTGGCTGATGCGCCAGGCCGGTCGTTACCTGCCCGAGTACCGCGCCACCCGCGCCAAGGCCGGCAGCTTCCTGGCGATGGCCAAGAACCCGGACATCGCCTGCGAAGTCACCCTGCAGCCGCTGCGCCGCTTCGACCTCGATGCCGCCATCCTGTTCTCGGACATCCTCACCATCCCCGACGCGATGGGCCTGGAGCTGTACTTCGTCGAAGGCGAAGGCCCGAAGTTCCGCCACCCCGTCCGCGACACTGCGGCCATCGCCAGACTGGCCGTGCCGGACATGGAAACCGAACTGCGCTACGTGATGGACGCCGTGCGCGTGATCCGCCGCGAACTGGACGGCAGCGTGCCCCTGATCGGCTTCTCCGGCAGCCCGTGGACGCTGGCCTGCTACATGGTTGAAGGCGGCGGCAGCAAGGACTTTGCCCGCATCAAGGCGATGGCCCTGAACGAACCGGCCGCCCTGCACCAGCTGCTCTCGGTCGTCACCGACGCGGTGATCGCCTACCTCGCCGCCCAGCGCGCGGCCGGCGCCCAGGTCCTGCAGGTCTTCGACACCTGGGGCGGCGTACTCAGCCCGACCATGTACCGCGAATTCTCCCTGCGTTACCTGACCCGCATCGCCCAGGAACTCGAACGCGGCGAAGGCAGCGACCGCACCCCGCTGATCCTGTTCGGCAAAGGCACCGGCCTGCACCTGGGCGCCCTGGCCGACACCGGCGCCGACGCCCTCGGCGTCGACTGGACCCTGGACCTCGCCGACGCCGTCGCCCGCACCGGCGGCCGCGTTGCCCTCCAGGGCAACCTCGACCCCACCACCCTCTACGGCAACCCCGCCGCCATCGAACGCGCCGCCGGGCAAGTGCTCGACAGCTACGCCCAAGGCAACGGCGGCTCCCGCGAAGGCCACGTCTTCAACCTCGGCCACGGCATGTCCCCGGACATGAATCCCGACCACGTCCAGGTGCTGGTGGAAGCCGTCCACCGCTTGAGCCGGCGCTGATCGCCGCTGGTGGATAGCCGGCCAGCGGCCGGCACTACCCGGGCATCGCCGACGAAGCACGCGTTCTGCATGCAGAGCACGTGCTTTCGTTTTTGCACCTCAAGACGAAGTAAGCATCCCGTCGAGTGCCTGATCGGCCCCGATCATTGCCGCGCTGCGCGCGGCCATCCACGCATAGCGTGGATCTACCCATGTCATTCCCGGCATCACGTCCATTCCCGGCAATCAAGACGAGCGTGTGATCGCCTGCATTTTCCGTGGCAGCCAACCAACAGTCATGGGTGTGGCACGGGTGGGTTGGCGGGACCATGAGCGCCATGGATGGCGCGACATGAGCCTCCATGGACGGATTTACGGCGTGTCCCGCCGACCCACCCGTGCCGCACCCTCTCCGGGACACCGACCGCACCAATGCTTCGGCTTCGGCTTCGGCTTCGGCTTCGGCTTCGGCTTCGGCTTCGGCTTCGGCTTCGGCTTCAGCTTCGGCTTCGGCTTCGGCTTCGGCTCTTGACCACACCCTGATCCCACATCGGCGATCATATCGCCCTCGTTGACGAAGGCCCCGCACCATGACGACCAGCAGCTACGCCTCGATCCGGCCCCTGTTGTGGCTCGTATCGCTGGCCATCTTCATGCAGATGCTGGACTCCACCATCGTCAACACCGCACTGCCTGCCATGGCCCGCAGCCTCGGCGAAAGCCCATTGCAGATGCAGTCCGTCGTCTTCAGCTACGCCCTCGCCGTCGCCACCTTCATCCCCGCCTCCGGCTGGATCGCCGACCGCTTCGGCACACGGCGCACCTTCCTCGTCGCGATCATCCTGTTCACCCTCGGCTCGCTCGCCTGCGCCCTGGCCCAGACCCTGCACCAGCTGGTCGGTGCACGCGTCCTGCAGGGCATCGGCGGCGCCATGCTGCTGCCGGTCGGCCGCCTGGCCGTGATGCGCTCGGTCTCCCGCGAAGAATTCCTTCGCGCCATGAGCTTCATCGCCATCCCCGCCCTGATCGGCCCCCTGATCGGTCCCACCCTCGGCGGCTGGCTCGTCGAAGTCGCCTCCTGGCACTGGGTGTTCCTGATCAACCTCCCGATCGGCATCATCGGCTACGTCGCGGCGATGAAAATCATGCCCGACCACTACGCAGAGCACCGCACCCGCTTCGATATCGCCGGCTACCTCATGCTCGCCTTCGGCATGGTCGTGCTCTCGCTCGCGCTGGATGGCATCTCCGGCATGGCCACGCCCCATGCCCTGGTCATGCTGATGACCGTCGCCGGGCTGGCCGCTCTCGTCGGTTACTGGCTGCACGCGGCCAACTCCACGGCCCCGCTGTTCTCCCTCGCGCTGTTCCACGTGCCCAGCTACCGCATCGGCATCCTCGGCAACCTGTTCTCGCGCATCGGCAGCAGCGCCATGCCGCTGCTGATTCCGCTGCTGCTGCAGGTCGGCATGGGCATGAGCCCGATGAACGCCGGTCTGTTGATGATCCCGGTCGCCGCCGCCGGCATGGTCTCCAAACGCTACGCGGTCAAACTCGTCGAGCGCTTCGGCTACCGCCGCGTGCTGATGGTCAATACCGTTCTTGTCGGCCTGGCGATGGCCAGTTTCATCTTCATGACACCCGGCCAGCACCTGTGGATCCGCATCGTGCAGCTGGCGCTGTTCGGCGCGGTCAACTCGCTCCAGTTCACCGTCATGAACACCGTGACCCTGCGCGATCTGGACCGTGACTTCGCCAGTGCGGGCAACAGTCTGCTCTCGATGGTGATGATGCTCGCCACCGGCTTCGGTGCAGCGGCGGCCGGCAGCCTGCTCGCCGCCTTCAATCACCTCGATGCCTCACACGGCGCGACGGCCGCGCTGCACGCTACCTTCGTCTGCGTCGGTGCGATCACCCTGACCTCCACCCTGATCTTCTGGCAGCTGCCCGATACCCGCCCCTCGCCGCGCGATGTCGAAGAGGTCGCCGAGTAACCGCTGAGCAGCGCTGCCTGTCGCGGGTTGGCGGCGCAGCGGCCGACGGTCAGCGGACGGCACTCAGGACGCGCGCAATGGCCTCCACCAGCAGATCGCCGGTGACCGGCTTGCGCAGGAACGCGTCGAAGCCGGCGTCGCGGGCCTGCTGCTCGATCGACGGATCCGTGCGCGCGGTCACCGCGATCAACGGCATCTCGAACCCTTGGCTGCGCAGATGCTCGGCCAGCGCGATGCCACCCAACCCCGGCAGATCCAGATCCATCAGCACCACCGCAAACGGCGCCTCACTGACCTCGCGCAACGCCGACAGCGCATGCTCGGCATGTACCACGTCGTGGCCGCGCGCCGACAGCAGCCCGCTGACCACCTCGGCCACGGTCAGATCGTCTTCCACCAGCAGGATCCGCAACGGCGGCAATACCCAGTGTTCGCCTTCGGCCGCACCCGGCACGCCGGTCACTCCCTGCTCCAGTGGCAACGGCAGGGTCACCGTGAAACGCGTCCCCACGCCGAGCTGGCTCTGCACGCCGATCTGCCCCTGCATCGCCAGCGCCAGCTCACGGCAGATCGCCAGGCCCAGCCCACTGCCACCGTATTGGGCAGCCGTGCGTGCACCGTCGGCCTGCTCGAAGCGACGGAACAGGCGCTCCTGCTGATCGCTGCTGATGCCCGGCCCGGTATCGGATACCTCGATGTGCAACCCGCGGCCGGCCGTGATCGCCCGCAACGTCAACCGCACTTCGCCATGGCTGGTGAATTTGACCGCGTTGCCAAGCAGGTTCAACAGGATCTGGCGCACACGCAGCTCATCGCCGATCGTGCGGGTGCCTGCTGGCAAGGTATTGTCGACCACGAACCGCAGTCCCTTCTGCTCGGCCAACGCGGCCATCAACGCACAGACATCGTCGATCGGCCGCTGCAGCTGGAATGGCTGCGCCTGCAGTTCCAGGCGCCCGGACTCGATCCGGGCCAGGTCGAGCGCGTCGTTGACCAGGTGCAGCAGGTGCTCGCCGGCGTGCCGGATCGACTCGGTATAACCGCGCTGCTGGGGATTCAACGGCGATGACAACAGCAGCTCACTCATGCCCAGCACACCCGTCATCGGCGTGCGTACTTCGTGGCCCAGATTCGCCAGGAAGCGCGTTTTCGCCATCGAGGCCTGCTCGGCCAGCTCCTGCTTCTGCAGCGCCAGCTGGTAGGCGTGCCGGCGCTGCAGCCTGCGCCGGTACAACCAGGCGAACAGACTCAGCAGCAACAACACAGCCGAGGTCAGCAGCAACAATCCGGACAGGCTGCGCCACCACGGTGGCAGCACACGGAACTCCAGCACCTGCACCCGCGACCAGATGTGGTCGGCCGAGCGCGCCTGCACTTCCAGCCGGTAGCGGCCTGGCGGCAGGCGTGAGAACAGGCGTTCACCGCCGGGCCCCACTTCAACCCAGTCCGGATCGTAGCCGGCCAGGCGGTAGCGGTAGTTGTTCGAGGTGGAATCAGCGAAAGACAGCAGCCGCGCCACGATCCGCAGGTCACGGTCGCCGTCGGCGATGTCCAGCGGCACCGCATGGGTCAGGTCCAGCACGCGTTCGCCACGGCGCACCTCGACCCGCTCGATCACCAGCGGCGCCCGACGTGTTGCCGGCTTGACCAGCGCTGGATCGAACACCACCACGCCGGCGGGCGTACCCCCGACGATGCGGCCGCTTGGCGTCAGCGACAGCGTGCGGCGACGGAACTCCTGGCTGGGCAAGCCATCGTGCACGCCGTACTGGCGCACACTCCCCGCCTCCGGATCGACCCGCACCAGGCCGCGCGCATTGGCTGCCCAGACCACGCCCTGCCGATCCACCACCAGGCCGGTCGCCGTGATCGCGGGGTAGCCGGCACTGCTGCCGATCACTTCCTGCAGGGTCAGCCGATCGCCCTGCCAGCCGTAATGGGACAACTTGCCCTCTTCAGAGAGCCACACACTGTCATCGGCGGCCAGCGCCATGGCATGCACGCTCGCCGCGGGGCCGCCCGGCACCGGCTCGAAGCGCGAGCGCGTGGCGACCCACTGCAATAGACCCTGTCCGGTGGCTACCCACAGGCGATCCTGCGGACCGCAGCGGATATCGAGCGCGTTCTGGCCAGCGCTCAATCCGGCATGGCCGAGCGCCACGCGGTGCAGCACGCGCCCGTCCAGATCGCGCTGCTGCAGCCCGTTGGCCGAGGCTGTCCACAGCCGCTGCCCGTCGCACAGCGCCAACGCGTCGATCGCGCCCTCCATCGTGGCGTCCACCGCCGCGTCGCGTCCCCATCGCCGCATCCGCTTCTGCCGGGGGTCATAGCGCAACAGCGCGTCCCAGGAGCCGATCCACACCTGCCCGCGCGGATCTTCCAGCACCGACTGCAGCCACTGCGTACCGTCCACCCAGGTCCGGTGCTGTTCGATCTTCCCGCTGACCGGGTCGAACTTGTCCAGGGCACCATGCGTGCCCACCGTCCACACACCGCCGTCAGCGGCCGCGCCCATGCCCAGCACGTACGCGTTGCGCAGCGAGGCCGGGTCATCTTCCAGCCGCGAGAGCACCGAGAACTGCCACCACCGCGGCAGCAGATGCCACAGGCCGCCGTTGGTACTGGCCAGCCAGATGCCGCCCTCGCGATCTTCGTAGGCACCGGTCCAGTTCGGCCGGACCTGCCCACGCGCGATCGCGCTATACAGCGGCACCTGCTGGAACTGACCGTCCATCGCGCGGCCCAGGCCGGAGCGGGTGTCGAGCCAGTACCCGCCCTGTTCGTCGCGCAGCATCATGCCCAGGATCTGATCGCCCTCGGCGACGCTCCACGGGGCCGGCTCGAAACGGCCATCCGGCCGCCGCACTGCCACCCCGACATTGCTGCTGATCCACAGGCTGCCGTCGGCTTCGGCGGTCAGCCCATTGATGACGCGCGCCGACAACTGGTCACTGGGAACCGGTTCGAAATCGTGTCCGGTCCAGCGCGCCAGGCCGGCCTTGGATCCGATCCACAAGGTGCCATCGAGCGTGGTGGCCAGATTGCCGACCGACGCCGCCGGCAGGCTGCGCGGGTTGCCAGGCTCGGGCATGAAGCGGGTCAGCGTGCCGTCGCGCTCCAGCCGGTGCAGGCCGCCCTGGTAGGTGCCGAACCAGATCGCACCGTCCGGTGTGGAGGCCACGCTCCAGATCGTGTTGCTGCCGATCTCCGGATGGCTGTCGCGATCGTAGAAACGGATTTCACGACGGTCGGCCGACATCATCGCCAGGCCGGCATTTTCCGTGCCGATCCACAACTGATTGCGCGCATCCACGTGCACGCTCCAGACGTGGTTGTCGCGCAGGCCGTCCTCGGCGCGCCAGATGCGGTAATTGCGACCGTCGTAGCGGGCCAGGCCATCGTTGGTGGCGATCCACAAATAGCCGTAGCGATCCTCGGCCATGCGGTTGACGGTGTTGGATGGCAGACCATCGAACACGGTGAGCTGCCGCGGCGTCGGCGGCACCGGCTGCGCCGACGCACGCGTCGGCCAGAGCACACACAGGCCGATCAGCAACGGCCACAGCACACGCAACACCAATGGCTCTCCCGGGTCTGTCCGTTGATTCACTGCCGCCGCCCGGAACGGGCCTGTCACCCCTGACCACCCCGGTCGTCGGGCAATGCCCCGCATAGTAAACCGTTCCCCGCACCGGCACGATCCGGCCGCGGCGACCCCAGCCGCTGCATCGCCGCCTGCAGGACATCGCCCTGCAGCGGCTTGTGCAGCAGCCCATCGCCCCCGGCGGCCGCGACCTGCGCGTCCAGATCCGGATCCCGACGCGCCGTGAGCACCAGTACCGGCAGGCATTGCCCCTGCTGCCGCAGCAGGCGCAGCAAGGACAGTCCGTCCATGCCCGGCAGGTCCAGGTCCAACAGCATCAATTGCATGCCGGGGCGGGCCAGTGCGGTCAAGGCAGCCAGTGCGTGCTGCGCATGGACCACGCTGTGGCTGCGTCCCTGCAGCAGACCCGTGACCACCTCGGCAACGAGAGGATCATCTTCCACCAGCAACACCCGCAGACCCGCCGTTTCACCGTCGATGCCGTGCGCGTCCGGACCCGGCAGGAGCGACGGGCAGCGATCCAACGGGACGCTCAGCGTGGCCTGCCAGCGATGATCCGGCAGCTGCACCACACACAACCGCCCCTGCATCGCCCCCACCAGCACATCGACATCGGCCAGCGCCTCGCGCACCCGGGACAGCCGAGGAGACGGACAGGCCCCCGGTTCGGCCAGCACATCCAGCAGCAGACCGGTGCCTCCCGGCCGCCAGGCCATGCGCAGGGTCAGCAGGGTTGCACCGATCTGCGCCGCGAGGCCGCAGGACAGCCATTGCACTGCCTGCCGCAACCGGTCCGGATCGCCCTCGACACAGGCATCGGCCGGCAGCGGCGCTCCCAACGTCAAGCGGCAACCGGACACCGCCAGGCCGCACGCCACCGCGGCCTGCACATCGAGCCACCACGGCCCGATGGCGAAACGCCGCTGCTGCAGCGGCACCTTGCCGGCCTGCAGCCTGGCGATCTCCAACGCTTCATCGACCACCTGCAGCAATGCACGTCCACCCTGCTGGATGTGCAGTACCTGTTGGCGCGCCTCCACAGGCAGCGGCGCCTCCAACAGCAGCTCGCTCATGCCCAGGACACCGGTCAGCGGCGTCCGCACTTCATGGCCCAGCGTGGCCAGATAGCGTTCCTTGGCCTGCGCGGCCTGCTCGGCGCGCGTCTGGCGGCGTGCGGCCGCGCGCCAGGCGAGCGCACGGCCCTGGCGCCGCCGCAGCGTCCATACCAGCAACACCACCGCACCGCCTGCGATCAGGCACAGCAACGCCCATGCGCCGGGATGTGCCCAGCCGCTGTAGGCCACCTGCAGCTGCTGCTGCTGCACCGGCGTCCACTGCCCATCCGCGCCGCGCGCCTGGAACTCCAGCACATGCTCGCCGGCCGGCAGGCGCGGGAAGCCCCGGGTGCCACGCTGCCCGGCGCGCACCCACTCCGGATCTTGGCCGCGCAAGCGGAATCGATACTCGGTCGCGCCCTGACTGCCGTTGAGCAGGCGCGCCGACAACTGGATGTCGCGGTCATCGGCATTGAGATGCAGCGGATCGGCTGCGGGCAGCTCGGTCCAGTGCCGTTGCCGGCGCACCTGCACACGGTCGATCACCAACAACGCAGGCGTCGTGGCCGCCACCATCCCGGCCGGATCCAGTGCGAGCACATTGCCCTCCACGTCGATCGCCAGCAGGTGCCCCTCTGCGGCCACCAGACCGCTCCCGAACACCATCACCGGCAGGCCGTCGTCCACCGTGTACAGCCGGGCACTGCTGCGATCGGGCGCCAGGCGCACCACTCCCCGCGCCAGCGTGGCCCACACCGCGCCGTCGTCGGCATCCGCCACGCCGCGTGGCAGCGCCGCCGGCACTCCCTGCACGGCGTCGAGCCGCGTGGCGCGATGCAGACGGCCTGCCGTGTGCCGATACGCGGCCCAGCCATCCGCATCGGCCACCCACAACTGCCCATCGGCAGCCACATGAAGGGCCCCCACCTCGCGGCGCGGGCTGCCCGGCACAGGCACGAACCTGTTGGCTGCACCGTGCCACTGTTTGAGACCCTCACGGTCGCCCAGCCACACCTCTGCGCGTGCATCGCATTGGAGGGTGAACGCCACGCCGCCCGGGCGCAGCCCGGCCATTTCGTAGGTGCTGCCGCCCAGTACCGTGCCATCACCCGCACGCTGTTCAAGCCGGCCATTGCCGGCAAGCCACACCTGCCCACCGCAGGCCAGCAGTGCGGCCTCTGGCGTCCCTCCCGGCGCAAGCTCGATGCCGCCTACCTGCCAGTGCTGCGCGCGCCCGTGCGAAGGGTCGATCCGGGTCAGCCATGGCGCCGCGAAGACCCACACCACTCCCTGTGGATCTTCGACCACCACGTGGCGATCGGCACGCCTGGGTTCGTGCGCATAGGACCACCGTGCGCCGGAGAAGCCGTGCACCGGTGAGACCTGCATCAGCCTGCCGCCGCGGGCCCACCACGCCTGCCGGTTGGTGGCAGGGGCCAGTCCGCCCGGTGCAACAGCATCGGTGTCCTCCGGTGCTGCGAAGCGCTCAATGTGCCGCCACTGGGCGCCGAGGCGCCATACGCCCTGATGGCTGCCCAGCAACCAGACGCGCCCCTGCCGGTCTTCGGTCACCCGCACGATGCGCGGCACGCTGAGGCCGTGCAGATGGGGCAACGTGATGCCATGGCGGTCCTGACCATCCCGGTCCTGCCACCACAACTGCACCCCATCGGCAAACCAGTCCCCGCCGTCCCGGCTGGGCCCGAGCCAACGTGCCGGTTCACCGGGGGATGCTGCGGGCTGCAACACCGGCAGCAGCCGCACGTTGGTGCCTTCGGCGGTACTCGAGCGCAGCCGACCCTGCGCATCGACCCCGAGCGCGGTGACCGGCAGGACGGAGGCACCCAGCAACGCCGGGCCCTGGAACCGATCGTCATGCCATCGCGCCAGGCCGGCTCCGCTGCCGATCCATACGCCGCCCTGCGGATCAGCCGCGAGCCGGTCCACGCGCGCCGACGGCAGGCCATCACCCTCTGCCGTCGGCAGGTACTGGCGCAGGCGCCGATCACGGCCGAGCCGGAACAACCCGGCGTCGCGGGTGCCGAACCAGATGCTGCCATCGTCCATCGGCTGGATCGCCAGCACCGGGCTGGCGGCCGCAGCCGCGGCAGGCGGCCCCGCCCATCGGTCGAACTGCTGGCGATCGGCCGTCAGCCGCTGCAGATAGCCGTTGGCGGTACCGATCCAGAGTTGGTCACGGGCGTCCAGCGCCAGGCTGCGCACCGCGTTGTCGGCCAGGCCGTGCTCCATGCGCCACACCCGGAACCCACCGCCGTCGTAGCGTGCCAGGCCATCCTCGGTCGCGAACCAGAGATAGCCCTGCCGATCCTCCACCATCTGATGCACCACGTTGGAGGGCAACCCATCCACGGTGGTGACTCGCACCCCATGACTGGACAAGGCCAGAACCGGCGCGACCGGCATCAGCCAGCAAAGCAGCACGCACAGGCACCCACTGAGTACGGTCTTCATGCGACGCGGCGACATCGGGCCAGCCCATCAGCCAGCGTCGTTCGGCTCACCGGCAGGCGCAGGAACATATCGAAGCCGGCCGCGGTCGCCGCGCGCTGGGCACCGGTATCCGCGCGCGGGCTCAATGCCAACCGCGGGACACCCGGCCAGCAACGCGACAAGCGCGCGCCCGCCCGTTCGTCGTCGAGACACAGCCCCGGATCGACCACGATGACATCCCAGCACGCGCCATCACTCGCGGTCTGCGGCATGCCCTCGAGCCCGGGCACACACAGCGCCAGATGTCCCAGCGATGCGAGCATGGCTAACAGCACCTCGGCGACGGACGGCGAGGGGTACACCACCAGCACGCGCAGCGTGCGCGCGCCGAGCGGTTCCGGCCGCGCATGCAGTGGTGCGGTTCCCGCGACGGCCTCGCCACGCGGCAGCGGCAGGCGTACCTGGAAGCAGGCCCCCTCGCCCGGGCGGCTGGTGACCATGATGTCCCCGCCCATCGCCAAGGCCAGATCGCGTGAGATGGCCAACCCGAGACCGGTGCCACCGTAGCGTGCGGTGGTCTGTGCACCGTCGGCCTGCTCGAAGCGCTGGAACAGACGCTGGCACTGCGCGGGGGTCATGCCAGGCCCGGTATCGCGCACCCGCAGCAGCACGCCCTCACCGCCGTCGCCGGGCTGCGCCTCGAGCCTGACCGTGCCCTGCGCGGTGAATTTGAGCGCGTTGCCCAGCAGGTTGAGCAGGATCTGGCGCAGGCGCGGCGCATCGCCGAGAAAGCAGGCCGACGCCGGCACGCTGCTGTGCCATTCCAATACCAGTGCCTTGCCCTGCGCCACCGGCAGCAACAGCGCATGAAGCTCTTCGATCAACCGCTGCAGGACGAACGGCGCCGGCTGCAACTGCAATTGCCCGGACTCGATACTGGCCATGTCCAGCGCGTCATCCATCAGCCGCAGCAGGTGTTCACCCGCGTAGTGCAGGCTGTTCACCCGGCTGCGCTCCGCGGGGGCGAGGGGCGCGCGCAGCAGGAGCTCGCTCCAGCCCAGCACTGCGGTCATCGGCACGCGGATGCGGGCACCCAGTGTGGTCAAGAACCGCGTGCGCTGCACGGACGCGCGCTCGGCGCGCTGTTGCCGGGCATGCAGCCGGCGCCACCGTCGTTGCCGGCGTCGATGCGCGTGGCAACCCCATCCTCCCACCCACACCACCCCGACCACGGCGGCAGCGGCGGTCCACCGGGCCGGCGGCGTCTGCCACCACGCCGGGGTCACCTGCAACGCCACCCGACGGATCGGCGACCATCCTGCGTCTCCCTGCCGGGCCTGCACCTCCAGCGACTGCAATCCGACCGGGAGGCGCTCGAACACGCGTAGACCGGCGGCACCGCTTTCCTGCCAGTCCGCATCATGCCCGTGCAAGCGGAACCGGTAGCGCACGTGGGACGGCTCACCGCCACTGAGCAGGCGCGCCGCAACACGGACATGCCGATCCGCACCCGAGAGCGGTACCGGTCCGGCACCGACCGGGAGCGTGATCTGCGCCTTGCCACGGCGCGCGGTGATCGCGTGCACCACCAGTCCCGGCGTCCGCGCCGGACGCAGGACGGCAACCGGGTCGAACAGCAGCAGGCCGCCCTCGTGCGCTGCTGCGACCACATGGTTCCCGGCGGTGCGCACCAGCCGCCGGGGCATCACGGCATGCACTGGCAGACCATCGTCACTGCCAAAACGACGTACGCCACCGCCATGCGGATCGACCCGGATCAGGCCACGTGCATCCCCCGCCCACGCGATCCCGCCCGCGTCGACCACCAACGCACGCGCAAGCAGGCGGGGGTACCCATGCACCACACCGAAACTGTGCGTCTTGCGCAGCTGCTGCCCATCCCACCGGTAGCGGCGCAGCATGCCCGGACTGCTGATCCAGTAGTGCCCATCCTCGCCGTGGGCGATGGCCCCCACTTCCTCGCGCGGCGCGCCGTCGACGGAGGCAAACCGCTGCTGTGCCGGTAGCCAGCGCTTGACACCGCTGCGGTCAGCCGCCCACAGCACACCGTCGCTGGTACACAGCAACTGCGGCCCGTGCGTGGGCGGAACCAGGCCCAGGGTCTGTGGCACGGCCGAGAGCTGCAGGACACCGTCGGCATCGCGTCGCTGGATCCGATCCTGCCACGCCAACCATAGCGATCCATCCTGGCAGGCCTGCAGGTCGACCGCACCGGTGCTGCTCTCCCCGCCCAGCAGCCAGTGGCGCTGTTGGCCGGTGCCAGGCACGTAACGCGACAGCGTCGTGCCGCTGGTCACCCATACCTGGCCGCGACGATCTTCGGCCAGGCCCACTGCCCGCGTGGGGAGATGCTGTGGGCGGTAGTCGAAGCCGATGTCGCTACGCCCGCTCCGCACATCCACGCGCTGCACGCGCCCGCTGTCACCGGCCACCCACACCCGCTCGCCTCGGGAAGGCGTCAGCGCCAGCACATGGGCGCTGTCCAGTCCCGGCCACCCATCGCGGGCGGCAGGCAGCAGCGTGAACTGGCGCCAGCGGGCGGGCAGATGCCACAGCCCCTGGCCGCGACCGATCCACCACAGTCCCCCGACCCGGTCCTCCAGCGCGCCCAGGACCGCGGCCGTCCGGAGTGCGGCGCCGTCGTGCCCGCGCAACGGAACCGGTTGCGGCGTCCGCCCCGGCCCATGACGAAGCAGGCCGGTGGGACCGGCGGTCCACAACTCGCCCTCGGTACTCCGCAGCACCGGCATGGCCGAGCCAGTCGGTATCGGCAACAACGCACCGTCGCCACGCCAGCGATGCACGGCCTGTCGCGTTCGGGCCCACACGCCCCCCTCAGGATCGGGCCAGAGCTCTTGAACGTCGCCGCGCTCAGCGTCTGCAAGCGGCACGGCGACCCATCGGTCTTTCTCGCGGCGGAACGCTCCCGCCGGCGTGCCGACCCACAGCCGACCATCGCGATCGGTGATCAAGGCATTCACCTGCAGCACGTGACCGCCATGCCCCGGCATCGGCACGGCCTGCCAGTGGCCATCCGGGTGCCGCGCGAACAGCCCGTCCGTACGCGTGCCGACCCACAGCAGGCCATCGCCCGTGCTGGTGACCTGCCCGATGCCGGTGCGCGGCAGCGCCACGGCGCCATCGCCCGCCACACTCTGGATCACGCGCCGATCAGCGGAGATCTTCACCAGCCCCTGCGAGGCGGTCGCCAGCCACAGCCGATCCTGGGCATCCACATGCAGCGCGCGCAGGTCGACATCGGGCAGCCCCTGCTCGCGCCGCCACGCACGGAAGCGATGGCCATCAAAGCGCAGCAGGCCATCATCGCTGGCGAACCACAGATAGCCGTCACGGTCCTCGACGACGGCGCGCAGCGCCGAGGTCGGCAGCGCGTCCGCAGGCCCCAGCGGGCGCGGCCACGGCAAGGTGACCAGGGTACCGGCGAGGGCCGGCATCGGCAGCCAGAGCAGGACCCCCAGCATCAACGCGACCCAACGCCTGCTCATCCATGCGGATCGGCCTCCTGCCACACGTACCCCGACCATCCTCCGCTGTCTGAACAGCACGGTATGTCGACGCCGCGCGAAGCGGAGCAATCAGACCGGGATCACGTCACAACCTGATCAATGAAATTTCAGATCACAAAATCAACTTCGAGGCATTGCGGCAATCGAAGTGAAACGCGATGCGCGTCAGTAACGAAGTGACTTGCCAGCGCGCGCCTGCACGATCGCATCGATCAGCAGGTCCCCGGTCACCGGCTTGCGCAGGAACCCGTTGAACCCCGCGGCCAGCACCTGCTGCTCGGCGTAGGCATCCGAGCGCGCCGTCACCGCGATCAAGGGCAGCTCGTAGCCCATCGCGCGCAGTTGTCCGGCGATCGCGATGCCATCCAGCGCCGGCAGGTCCAGGTCGAGCAGCCCCACATCGAAGCTGCCGGCCGCGACTTCCGACAGCGCTGCCAACCCATGCAGCACGTGCACCACCTCGTGCCCACGCGTGCGCAGCAGCCCAGCGATGACATCGGCCACGGTGGCATCGTCCTCCACCAGCAGGATGCGCAGCGGTGGCAGCTGCGTACGCGTTTCCTGGCCGGGATCACGTGGCGTGCCGACCGGCTGTACGGTCCACGGCAGCGGCAGCGATACGGTGAAACGGGCACCCTCGCCCAGCCGGCTGTCGATCTCGATCCGGCCCCCCATCGCCACCGCCAGTTCCTGGCAGATCGCCAGGCCCAGGCCGCTGCCGCCGTAGCGCGATGCGGTGCGTGGTCCATCGGCCTGTTCAAAGCGATGGAACAACCGCTCCTGCTGGTCCTGGTTGATGCCCGGCCCCGTATCGGAGACCTCGAAGATGATCGCCCGACCGTCATCGGCCAGCTCGACACCGAGCCCGACATGGCCGTGCTCGGTGAACTTGATCGCGTTGCCGAGCAGGTTCATCAGGATCTGGCGCACGCGCATCTCATCGCCGCTGACCTGCACCGGGCCGGGCAGGTTGAAGCTGCGCTCGAACGCCAGGCCGCGGTGATGGGCCATCGGTTCCATCAACGCCTCGACCTGGTCCAGCAACGACATCAGGTCGAACGGCCGCAGATCCAGCTCCAGCCGCCCCGCCTCGATACGCGCCAGATCCAGTGCGTCGTTGACCAGCCGCAGCAGATGCTTGCCCGCATGCTGGATCGAACCGGCATAGCCGCGCTGGACCTCATCCAGCGAGGTGGACAACAGCAGCTCGCTCATGCCCAGCACGCCGGTCATCGGTGTGCGCACTTCGTGCCCCAGCGTGGCCAGGAACCGGCTCTTGGCCTGCGAGGCCTGCTCGGCCAACTGCTGCTTGTGCACCGTCAACTGCCACTCCTGGCGACGCCGCAGGCGCGCACGCGCGACGTAGGCCAGCGCTGCGATCCCGACCAGGCCCAGCAGCACATACCCCACGATCGCCCAGCCACTGCGCCACCACGGCGGGCGCACCTCCAGTTCCAGGGTGCTGGGCGGCGTCCACGCGCCCTGCGGCGTCGCGGCCTGCACCTCGATGCGGTAGTGCCCGGATGGCAGACGCGACAGCAAGCGCTCGCCATCGGCGGCCTGCATCACCCAGTTCTGGTCATAGCCGGACACCCGATAGCGGTAGCGGTTGCCGTGCGGGTTGGCGAACGACAGCAGGCGCGCGGACACGATCAGGTCGCGGTCCTGCGGGCCAAGCACGATCGGCGCCTGGGTGGGCAGCATCTGCTGGCCTTCGGCGTCATCGCGGCGCACCTGCACGCTGTCGATCACCAGCTGCGACGGCGGCAGCACCATGTCCGCCGCGTCCGGATCGAAGCCCACCAGCCCGGTCGCGGTCACCGCCAGCACGCGGCCGTCGCGCGCCTGCACGGGCGGGCGATTGCTGAACTCCACATCCGGCAGTCCATCGCGTTCCCCATACAGCCGCAATCGGCGCTCGCTGCCCTTCCAGCAGACCAGGCCCCGCGGCGTGGTCGCCCACACCTGCCCGTGCCTGCCCAGCGCCAGCCCGCCCATCGACACCGCCGGCATCCCCTGCGCTGCGCCGACGCGCTCGCGCAGGCTCATGCTCAGCCCATCCCAGCGATACCGTTCCAGCGCGCCCTGGCGGGCCAGCCACAGCTCGTCCGGGCCGGTCCAGGCCGCATCGTAGATGCTGCCGCGCGAAATCCCGGGCACCTGCTCGAAGCGGTCGTTGCGCCACCGCATCAGCCCCATGGTGTCGCCCATCACCCACAGCTGCCCACGCGGATCGAACACCATCTGTTCGACCGGGTTCTCGCCCAGCCCCCGGTTCTGATCGTTGCGGATGGTGTCGAGCACGTTGCCGTGGGCATCGCGGCGCTGGATGCCGAAATTCATGATCGACAGCCACAGCTCGCCGTTCGGCGCCTGGCGGATCAGATCGATGCGTTGGCGCACATCCGCGCCACCACCGATCTTCCATTCGCGCAGCACGCCGGTGGCCGGCTGGTAGAGACTCAGACGGCCCGCACGACCGATCCACACCGCGCCGTCCTCGCGGGGCAGCAGCGACCATGCGGCGCCCACCCCGATCTGTTTGTCGTCGGCGATCTGGCGCAGCTGGCCCTGCGCATCCAGACGGTACAGCCCGTGCGCGCCGGAGATGTAGTAGTCATCGCCCGCCGCGGCCGCACCCAGCAGGTACACGCTGTCCAATGGCTTGCCATCGAGCTGGTACCAGCTGGAGAAGCGCTTCCAGTCCGGCGGCAGATACGCCAGCCCCTGGGTCAGCATCGCGACCCACAGGCCGCCTTCATGATCCTGCAGCATGTCCAGCACACCGCTGCGTGCGGTCAGGAAGCCACTGCCGGCGTCGCCGGCGAGCAGCCGCACCGCACTCGCGTCGCCGCGGTACAGGCCATCGGCCGTGCCCAGCCAATAGCCGCCATTGCGATCGTGGATCACCGTGGCCGCACGCACATCGGCACTGAGCTTCCAGGGCGCCGGATGGGCCTGGTCATCGGCACCGATCCGGAACAGCCCGCCTTCGGTGCCCGCCCACACGGTGCCATCGGGCTCGCGGGTGAGGCGGAACACGCTCTTGCCACTGAGCAGGGCCGGCGCAATACGGGTGAAGCCATCGCCATCCCAGCGGGCAACACCGTTGGAGGTGCCCACCCAGACCCGGCCCTGCGGATCGGCCAACAGACTGTAGATGGTGTTGTCGGGCAGGCTGCGCGGATCGTTCGGGTGGGCCTGGTACCTGACCAGGGTCCCGTCCTCGCTGCGGCGGCAGATACCGTGCTGGTTGGTGCCGATCCACAGCGATTGCGCGGCATAGGCCAGCGACCAGAACTGGCCCTCGCACGCCGCATTGAGCTCGGGGAACCGCGCGAACGCGCTGCGGTCGGGGCCGAGCATGCTCAGGCCAACGCCATTGCTGCCCACCCATACCCGGTCCTGTGGATCGATGAGCAGGGTTTCCACTTCGTTGCCGGGCAGCGAGCCGGGCTCGGCTGGATCGTGCCGCCAGACCCGCAGGCCGACCCCGTCCACGCGGGCCAGGCCATCATCGGTACCGGCCCAGATATAGCCCTGCCGATCCTGCGCCAGCGCCAGCACCATCCGCGACGGCATGCCTTCGGCCGCACCCAGGCGGCGCAAGCGTGGCGTCTCTGCCGATGTCCCTGCGGCTTCCAACACTGACGGCACTGCGCACAACCACAGCCCCAACAGCACGATGCCTGCACCCCAGCGGCGCGTGCTCATCGATCCAGATCTCCCTGTTGGTGCGGATTGTCACACAGCGATCAGGACGGTGTCCGCATTCCGGGGGGCGGCTGCCGTGGATGGAACGGGCTGTTCCCGTCCCGCGCGAGGAAGGCAGCTTGGGCCGCCCGTGCTGTTGTCGGCGGCACCACGATCTGTTGCAGCCATGACGCTGCATCCCATGACACGGCTGTGCGTATGATCGCCCCAGACCCTTATGGAGCCAGCGCCTTGCTCAAGCGCCTGACCCTTTCCCTGCTGCTGGCGGCCACGCCGCTGCTCGCCATCGCCGCCCCGGACAGCTATCGGCTAGATCCGGTGCACACCCGTGTGCTGTTCGCGGTGGAGCATGCCGGCTTCTCCCACGCGCTGGGCACCGTGTCCGGCAGCGAAGGCGTGCTGGTGTTCGATCCGGACGACTGGCGCTCGGCACGGCTGGAGGTCAGCGTGCCGATCCAGCGCCTGGACCTGGGCGATGCCAAATGGAACACCGCCACACTGGCGCGCAACCTGCTCGACGGCGAGCGCTTTCCCGAGGCGCGGTTTGTCTCGACCCGGGTCGAACCGATCGATCCGAACCACGCCAACGTCATCGGTCAGCTCACCGTACGCGGCGTGACCCGTGAGGTCACCCTGGCCGTCACCCTCAATGCCCTCAAGCGTCATCCGCTGCCACCATTCCGCCGCACCGCCGGTTTCTCGGCCACCGCCACGCTCAGCCGCAGCGCGTTCGGCGTGGATGGCTGGGCCTCGATGATCGGCGATGAGGTGCAGCTGCGGATCGAAGCGGAGGCAGTGCGCGATCGCAACGCCGGTGATCCCGCCGACGCCACACCCACCGATGCGCCGGGAACTCCGGCCCCTTCGGTTGACTCAGATACCCCACAGCCGGTCCAGGAGACCACGCCATGACCGCCAAGAACACCCCGACCCGCTGGGGCGGCGTCAGCCAGACCCTGCACTGGTTGATCGCCGTGTTGATCCTCGCCCTGGGCATCGTCGGGCTGACCATGGGCGAGCTGCCCAAGACCCCGAAGTATTTCTGGGTCTACACGATGCACAAATCGATCGGCATCACCGTCCTGGCCCTGGTCGTGACCCGCCTGCTGTGGCGCCTGTACGCGGGCGCACCACAACCGGTGCCGGGCACGCCGACCTGGCAGGAACGCATCGCCTCGGCCACGCATTGGCTGCTGTACGTGCTGATGTTCGCCATTCCGCTGTCGGGCTGGCTCTACGACTCGGCCAGTGGCCTGCGTCCGTTCCGCTGGTTCGGCCTGGTCGATGTGCCCAAGCTGAGCGCGCCGGATGAGCGTGTCACCCAGATCTCGCACGCCATCCACGAGTGGGGCTTCTGGCTGCTGATCGCCGTGGTCGTGGCCCATGCCGGTGCAGCGCTTTACCACCATTTTTACCAACGCGATGCCACGCTTGCGCGCATGCTCCCGCAGCGCTGGCTTGCCTCCCCCCAGAAGGATTGACCATGAACATCAAACTCACATCCCCCGCCGCGGTCGCCGCTGCCCTGGCCGGCCTGCTGGCCACCGCTCCGGTACTGGCCGCCGACTACGTGCAGGCCCCCGGCTCGGTGCTGGCCTTTGCCACCAAGTACGACGGTGAAGTGTTCACCGGCACCTTCCCGGGCTTTGATACCCGGATCAGCTTCGATCCGGCCAAGCTGGACGATGCCAAGCTGGAAGTGACCATCCCGCTGGCCAGTGCCAAGAGCGGCAACAGCGACCGCGATTCAACCCTGCAGGGCGCGGACTTCTTCAACGTGGGCAAGTTCGCCCAGGCCAAGTACAGCGCCACCAAGTTCCGCTCGCTCGGCAACAACCAGTACGCCGCCGACGGTACCCTTGAGCTGCGTGGCGTGAGCAAGCCGGTCACCCTGACCTTCACCTGGACCCCGGGCGCGCAGCCGGTGCTGGCCGGCAAGGCGACGGTGAAGCGTCTGGACTTCGGCGTGGGCGGGGGAGATTGGGCCGATACCAAGACCATCCCGAACGAGACCGCGATCAGCACGAAGGTCGTGCTCAAGGCGAAGTAAGGTCGTCACCACCTTGCGCCGGGCGCTCCCGGCGCCTCGCGGTTCTGACCGGCTGCCGGCCACTGGCAGCCCATCCCTGGGTAGAGCCGACCGATGGTCGGCTGCCTTGGCAGTCAGCGCAGCCGACCAACGGTCGGCTCTACCGGATCCAGGCGTCTACCGCCGCCACATCGAACGGCCAGTCCAGCTCGCGGCCCTGCGCATCGCGCAACACCGGCACCCGCAGCCCGTAGCGGGCCTCCAGCGCGGTGTCTTCATCGATGAACACACTGTCCAGATCGGCCACGCGGGCCTGTGCCAGCACCGCTAGGGCCTGGTCGCACAAATGGCAGTCATCACGCTGGAACAAGGTAAACACCGGCCCACCCGCCTTGGGAAATGTTGCGCCGCACTCAAGGCTGGCGCCTGCGACAGCATAGAATAGTGCTCCATCCGATACCCGCAGTTTGGCAATCATGGCTGTCAGCACGTTCGACGTTTTCAAGATCGGCATTGGCCCGAGTTCTTCGCACACCGTGGGACCGATGAAGGCTGCCGAACGTTTCGTGCACCGCTGGCTGCTCGATCCGGGCCATCTGCAGGACGTGGTGCGCATCCGCGCCGACGTCTACGGTTCGCTGGCCCTGACCGGCCGTGGCCATGGCACCGACAAGGCCGTGCTGCTCGGGCTGGAAGGCCAGCGCCCGAACCTGATCGATCCGGACATCATCCCCGAGACGCTGGAACGCATCCGCAGCAGCAAGCGGATCCGCCTGATGGGCCAGCACGAGATCGCCTTCGAGGAGAAGCGCGACCTGGGCCTGAACAAGCGCCAGAAGCTGCCCTACCACACCAACGGCATGCGCTTCACCGCCTACGGTGCGGACGAGCAGGTGATCGCCACGCGCGATTACTACTCCGTCGGCGGCGGCTTCGTGGTCAACCAGGACGACGCGGCCGATGACCGGATCGTGCCCGATGAAACCCCGCTGCCCTACCCGTTCAAGAGTGGCGACGAACTGCTCGCCCAGACCGCACGCAGTGGCCTGAGCATCGCCCAGATGATGTTCGAGAACGAGAAGTGCTGGCGGACTGAAGAGGAGATCCGCGACAGCCTGCGCGAAATCTGGAGCGCCATGCAGGCCTGCGTGGCGCGCGGCATCCGCCAGGAAGGCACCCTGCCCGGCGGCCTGCATGTCTCCCGCCGTGCCCCGGCGCTGTACCGCGAACTGTCCTCCAAGCCGGAAGCGGCGATGCGCGACCCGCTGACCACGCTGGACTGGGTCAATCTGTACGCGCTGGCCGTGAATGAAGAAAACGCCGCCGGTGGCCGCGTGGTCACCGCCCCGACCAACGGCGCCGCCGGTGTGCTGCCGGCCGTGCTGCATTACTTCGACCGTTTCTGCCCCGGTGCCAACGAACAGCGCGTATTCGATTTCCTGCTGACCTCGGCCGCGATCGGCATCCTGTACAAGGAAAACGCCTCGATCTCCGGCGCCGAAGTGGGCTGCCAGGGTGAAGTGGGCGTGGCCTGCTCGATGGCGGCCGGGGGCCTGGTCGCCGCGCTGGGCGGCAACCCGAGCCAGATCGAAAACGCCGCCGAAATCGGCATGGAGCACAACCTCGGCCTGACCTGCGACCCGATCGGTGGCCTGGTCCAGATCCCGTGCATCGAGCGCAATGCGATGGGCGCGGTCAAGGCGATCAACGCCTCGCGCATGGCCATGCGCGGCGATGGCAAGCACAAGGTCTCGCTGGACAAGGTCATCAAGACCATGCGCGACACCGGGCGCGACATGCAGGACAAGTACAAGGAAACCAGCCGTGGCGGGCTGGCGGTCAACGTCATCGAGTGCTGATCGACCGCCCCCGGCGGTAGAGCCGACCGTTGGTCGGCTGCCCCCGGTCGCACCATCGGTACGCCTGCACGGTCGCTCCGGTACAGTCAGGACTCCCCCGTTCCGGAGACCGCCATGCGCATCCTGGCCGCCGCCCTGCTTGCCTGCCTGCCGCTGACCAGCCTCGCCTCCGACACCTATGGCCCGCGGCTGGAAGGCTTCGACTACCCCTATCCAGTCAAGATCTTCCGGTTCGAGTCCCAGCGCCAACCGGTGGAAATGGCCTATATCGACGTGCCCGCCGGCGGCAAAGGCTTCGCCGGGACCGTCGTGCTGCTGCATGGCAAAAATTTCTGCGCGGCCACCTGGAAGGACACCATCGCGGCACTGAGCGCGGCCAGCTACCGGGTGATCGCGCCGGACCAGATCGGCTTCTGCAAATCGAGCAAACCCGAGCGCTACCAGTACTCGTTCGGCCAGCTGGCGGCCAATACCGAGGCCCTGTTGGAGCATCTGGGCTATGGCGAGGGCAAGCTGCACATCGTCGGCCATTCGATGGGCGGCATGTTGGCGGCACGGTTCGCGTTGATGTACCCCCAACGCCTGCTCAGCCTGTCGCTGGTCAACCCGATCGGACTGGAAGACTGGAAGGCCAAGGGCGTGCCGTGGCGCAGTATCGATGCCTGGTATGCGGGCGAGCTGAAGACCAGCTTCGACAGCATCAAGCGGTACCAGCTCGACGTCTATTACAACGGCCAGTGGAAGCCCGAGTACGAGCAGTGGGTGCGCATGCAGTCGCGCATGTACGACGGCCCCGGCAAGCAGGCGGTGGCGTGGAGCCAGGCGCTGACCTCGGACATGGTGTTCAACCAGCCCGTCGTCTATGAGCTGCCCACGCTGACGGTGCCGACCACCTTGTTCATCGGCCAGACCGACCGCACCGCGATCGGTCGTGACCTGGCGCCGCCGGCGCTGAAAGCGACGCTGGGCAACTACCCGGCACTGGGCAAGGCGGCAGCCGCGGCGATTCCGGGGGCCACCCTGGTGAGCTTCGATGACCTGGGCCACTCGCCGCAGGTGCAGGATCCGGCCAGGTTCAATGCGGCCTTGTTGAAGGCTCTGGCGCCCCACGACTGAGCCAACCGTGCGGTTGCGCCACGCCCTGCGTGGGCGCGGCCGACCTCGGCAACCTCCGAGGCAGCCAACCCACATCTGGCGCTGCCGCCTGGCTGGGCTGGTGCGCGCTCAGCGCCGCACGATCGCCAGCACGTCATCCAGCAATGCCGCGGCGGTGACTTCGGCCCCGGCGCCCGGCCCCTGGATCAGCAGCGGCTGGGCGTGATACCGATCACTGTGGATCGCCACCCGGTTGTCGGTCTGCGCGCCGCCCGCCAGCGGATGGTCGCGCGGCAGCACACGCAGCCCGACCGACGCGCCGTCGTGATCGAAGCCACCGACGAAGCGCAGGCATCCACCCTGCTCGTTGGCCTGCTGCCAGTAGTGCTGCAGCGGCGCATCCAACAGCGACAGGCGGGCCACCGCATCCGCCGCCGGGAGCACGGCGAGCGCATCCGGTACCAGCGAGGCGACCTGTACCTGCTCGGCGCGCAGTGCGATGCCGCTGGCGCGCGCCAGGATCAGCAGCTTGCGACGGACATCTTCACCGGAGAGATCCACGCGCGGGTCCGGCTCGGTGTAACCGGCGTCGGCGGCCTCACGCACATACGCGGAGAACGGACGTTGGCCATCGTAGTGATGGAACAGCCACGCCAGCGAACCGGACAGCACGCCTTCCACGCGGTGGATGCGGTCGCCACCGGCAACCAGCGCGCGCAGGCTGCTCAGCAACGGCAGGCCAGCACCGACCGTCGCACTGTCGCCATAGCGCGCGTCGCCCTGCTGGCCGCTGTCGGCGATGGCCTGGGCACGGGCCAGCTGGGCCCCCTGGCCAAGCTTGTTGGCGGTCACCACGTGCACGCCACGCGCCAGCCACTGTTCATGCCAGTTGGCGACCTCGTCACTGGCGGTCGCATCGACCACCACATCCCCGCGCTGCAGGCCTTCGGCCTCCGCCCAGGGCTGCAGTGTCACCGCGCCGCGCGCAGCCAGATTGGCCTGGGCAAGCTCGTGCGCGGGGGCCTGTTCGCAGGTGCGCGCCGTGCGTGAATTGGCCAGCCAGGAAAACGCCGGCAGCGTGACGCCACGGTGCTGCAACGAGGCATACCGTTCCACGAACGCGGTGCCCACCGTGCCGGTGCCGAGCAGCGCCAGTTTCCGCTTGGCCGCCACGGGCAGGTTCAGCACGGCGCTCATGCATCCACCTGTTTGCGCCGCTGCACGTCGTGGTGCTGATCGATGACGACCTGGGCGCGTTCCAGCCCGGCCTGGAGATCGGCCACCAGGTCGTCGGGCGACTCGATGCCGACCGACAAGCGCAGCAGTCCTTCGCTGATCCCGGCATGCGCACGCGCTTCCGGGGTCATCGCCGCATGGGTCATGGTCGCCGGGTGCGCGATCAGGCTCTCCACGCCACCGAGCGATTCGGCCAGGGTGAAGCAGCGCAGGCCATCCACGAAAGCGCGCACCGCCGCATGCGGATCCTCGCCCGGGCAGGAGGCCAGTTCGAAGGACAGCATCGCGCCGAAGCCGCTCTGCTGGCGGGCGGCGATGGCGTGGCCGGGATGATCGGCCAGGCCCGGGTAGTACACGCTGGCGACCGCATCGCTGGCGGCAAGCAGCTCGACCACGGCCGCCGTGTTTTCCTGGTGCGCGCGCAGGCGTGCACCGAGCGTGCGCAGGCCACGCAGGGTCAGGAACGCATCGAACGGCGAGCCGGTCAGGCCCAGCGCGTTGGCCCACCACACCAGTTGCTCATGCACCGCAGGATCGCGTGCGATCACCGCTCCGCCGACCACGTCACTGTGGCCGTTGATGTATTTGGTGGTGGAGTGCAGCACCAGATCGGCGCCAAAGCTGATCGGCTGCTGCAGCGTCGGCGACAGGAAGGTGTTGTCGACCACGACCTTGGCACCGGCCTTGTGCGCGGCGTCGATGACGAAGCGCAGGTCGGTGATGCGCAGCAGCGGATTGGACGGGGTTTCGATCAGCACCAGCGTCGGCGACTGTGCCAGCGCGTCGGCCAGCGAGCGCGGGTCGGTCAGGTCGGCGGTGATCAGGCCGAAGTGTCCCTTCCTGGCCAGCGCGTTGAACAGGCGCCAGCTGCCGCCGTACGCATCGTGCGGCACCACCAGGGTATCGCCAGGCTGCAGCAGCGCGTTGAGCACCAGGTTGATCGCGCCCATGCCGGTGGAGGTGATCACGCCGCCGGCACCGCCTTCCAGCTCGGCCAGCGCTTCACCCAGCAGATCACGGGTGGGGTTGCCGCTGCGCGTGTAGTCGTACTGGCGCTTGTTGCCGAAACCATCGAAGCTGAAGTTCGAAGACAGCACGATCGGCGGGGTCACCGCGCCATGGGCGGTGTCACGGTCGATGCCGGCACGCACGGCGGCGGTGACGCGGCTACAGGACGGCTCGGTACCAGCGGAACGGCTCATGCGGTTTCTCCGGGGGATCGAAAAGCGGTGGCGAGGATCGCGTCGATGCGATCGGTTTCTTTCAGGAAGGCGTCATGGCCATACGGGGAGCGCAGCACGCGCAGGCTGCCGCGCGGGCCCAGCCCTTCCACCAGACCGACACAGTCGGCCAGCGGGACCAGGCGGTCGCCTTCCACGGCGACCACGACGGTCGGGACCTGGATGGCGGCGGGGTCGATGCGGTGCAGGTCGATCGATTCGGACAGGCGCAGGTAGGCATCCACCGGCGTGCGGGCGACGTACTGCGCACCGGCGGCATCCAGATAGTCCTCGGCGGCAACGCGCACGCGGCCATTGACCACTTCCGGCGCGGCATCGAAGCGCTCGCCGAACTCTTCCGGCGTGCGGTAGCTGAGCATGGCGAACTGGCGCGCCAGCGACAGCCCGTGGCTTTCGGCGCACTGCAGTTGGCCCAGCGCGACCGCACGGCGCTGCAACGCGCGCCAGGCCGCGGCATACGGGTGCGGGCGGTGCGCGCCGCTGACCGCGATCAGCTTCTGCACGCGCTGGCGGTGGCGGATCGCGAACTGCTGGCCGACCAACGCACCATAGGAGTAACCGACGAAGCACTGCAGACGCGCGATGCCGAGATGGTCGAGCAGCAGCGCCAGCGCATCGGCCTGGTCAGCGGTATCGATCGGCAGGTCGAGCGCCCCATCGGCACCAATGAAATCGAACGCCAGAATGCGCAGCGACGCCGGATCCAGCGCGCGGCCGGCGGTGACCAGGCCTTCGGCCCAGCCCTTCTCAGGGAATTCGGCATTGGCCGCCACGTGGCGGTGCGCGGAGATGCCACCGGCCAGCACCACCACCGGCGCATCGGCGCGGCCCACGATTTCGTAGCGCAGACGCACCGGCCGCGGTCCACCGTGACGCATCGACAGCACCGCCGCGATATCGCCGCGCACGGCGTTCAGCCCGGCGTCGACGGGGACGCTGAGCGGGGCGAAAGTTTCGGTGGCGACAGGGGCGGCGGTAGCGAAGCTCATGGCGGTATCCAAAGGAGGAAAACGGCCATCGAGCTTTCGCGGAGCTCGCGTTCGAAGCGCACGCACGGTGCACGGTTCGAACCATCTTTCGGAAGACACCAACGGTCTCCGCAGGATTTGGCACCTACGCAGGTCGCTTTCGCGTCTGCGGGCTGCCCCGGCTTCAAAGGGCCTGTCCCTCTGCCGGTCTCGATGGTGGAGCCACGATGCCAGTGCCTCGGGCGCATGTCAATCCCTTCATCGGCATGAAGCGATATATACTCCAGATGATCATCAGTCGCGCATACTCCGGAGTCCTCCCTGCCCGGCCGACGCCTTGCGCTGCCTACGTTTCACCGCGCTGACGCTGATGATGATGATCCCGGCGCTGAACGCCTGGGCCGGGCCGGGTGCGAACTGGCGGAACGGCTGGCGCCTCGACGGTCCGGCTGCCCCCATCCCAGCGCAGCGCGCCGCGGGCGCACAGGCGCCGACCCTGGCAGTGCTGACCCTGAAAGGGGCCGGCGACCGTTGGCAGGCCCGGGTGGACAATCGTCTGGCAGGGCCGGTCCAGATCGAGCTGCGTCCTGCCACCGGCGCCGCCGCACTGCCGGGGCTGCCCGTTCAGGCCGTGGTCGCCGCAAGCGCCCGCATCGTGGTGCCCGGCCTGCAGCCGCCGGCCGGCAGCACCGCGATCGGCCTGGCCCTGACCGCCGTTCCGGGCGCCCCCGGCGCGCGCCCACAGGATGTGCCCTACCAACTGCCGTTCGATGCCGCGCGCATCCAGGTCAGCCAGGCACCGCGGGGGCGCTTCAGTCACACCGATGCGGAAAACCGCGACGCCATCGACTTCGCGCTGCCCGAGGGCACCCCTGTGCTGGCCGCGCGGGCGGGAACCGTCATGCAGGTCCAGGCCGGCTTTCAGGGCAATGGGCAGGACCGTGAGCACGATCTGGGTCGGGCCAACCTGGTGCGGGTGCTGCACGAGGACGGCAGCATGGCCGTGTACGCCCACCTGCAGCACAACGGCGCGCTGGTCCGCCAGGGCCAGCAGGTCCATGCCGGACAGCGCATCGGCCTCTCGGGCAACACCGGCTTCAGCGCCGCGCCGCACCTGCACTTCGCGGTCCAGGTCAATGCGGGAATGCGGCTGCGCTCGATTCCCGCCCGGATTGTCAGCCCGCAGGGCGAGCTGCACTTCGCGCGCACCGCCGATGAGACCGGGGCCTCTGCCCTGCCCTGACCCCGGCCACGTCCGCCCCCGCTATACTGGGCGGCTCATCTCCATGAAAAGCGCCCCGGGCGGGCGCGTCACGCCATGTCCGAAGTCGCTACCGAAGCTGCGCGCCGCCGCACCTTCGCCATCATTTCCCATCCTGACGCCGGCAAGACCACGCTGACCGAAAAGCTGCTGCTGTTCGGCGGTGCGATCCAGATGGCCGGTTCGGTCAAGGGCCGCAAGGCCGCGCGCCATGCGACCTCCGACTGGATGGCGCTGGAAAAGGAGCGCGGCATCTCGGTGACGTCCTCGGTGATGCAGTTCCCGTACGAAGGCAAGATCGTCAACCTGCTCGACACCCCCGGCCACGCCGACTTCGGCGAGGACACCTACCGCGTACTCACCGCGGTGGACTCGGCGCTGATGGTGATCGACGTGGCCAAGGGCGTGGAAGAGCGCACCATCAAGCTGATGGAAGTCTGCCGGCTGCGCGACACGCCGATCATGACCTTCATCAACAAGCTCGACCGCGAGGGCAAGGAGCCCATCGACCTGCTGGATGAAGTGGAAAGCGTGCTCGGCATCCAGTGCGCGCCGGTCACCTGGCCGATCGGCATGGGCCAGCGCCTGAAGGGCGTGGTGCATCTGATCAGCGGCGAAGTGCACCTGTACGAGCAGGGCCGCAATTTCACCCGCCAGGATTCGACCATCTTCCCGTCCATCGATTCGCCCGGCCTGGCCGAGAAGATCGGTGAGCGCATGCTGGCCGACCTGCGCGACGAGCTGGAGCTGGTGCAGGGCGCCAGCCATCCGTTCGACGTGGAGGCCTACCTGGCCGGCAAGCAGACGCCGGTGTTCTTCGGCTCTGGCGTGAACAACTTCGGCGTGCAGCCGCTGCTGGACTTCTTCGTCGAGCATGCGCCGTCGCCGCAGCCGCGCGCCACCACCGGCCGCGTCATCGCGCCGGAAGAGAACAAACTGACCGGCTTCGTGTTCAAGATCCAGGCGAACATGGACCCGCAGCATCGCGACCGCGTGGCGTTCATGCGGGTGTGCTCGGGCCGTTTCGTGGCCGGCATGAAGACCTTCCATGTACGCACCGGCAAGGAAATGAAGCTGGCCAACGCGCTGACCTTCATGGCCAGCGACCGCGAGATCGCCGCCGAGGCGTGGCCGGGCGATGTGATCGGCATCCACAACCACGGCACGATCTCCATCGGCGACACCTTCACCGAAGGCGAAGCGGTCAGCTTCACCGGCATTCCGAACTTTGCGCCGGAACTGTTCCGCCGCGCACGCCTGCGCGATCCGCTCAAGCTCAAGCAGTTGCAGAAGGGCCTGGCGCAGTTGTCCGAAGAGGGCGCGACGCAGTTCTTCCGCCCGCTGATGAGCAACGATCTGATCCTGGGCGCGGTGGGCGTGCTGCAGTTCGATGTGGCCGCGTATCGCCTGAAGGATGAGTATGGCGTGGAAGCCACCTTCGAGCCGGTCAGCGTGACCACGGCGCGCTGGGTCACCTGCAGCAACGAGAAGAAGCTGGAAGAGTTCCGCGAGAAGAACGCGGGCAACCTGAGCATCGATGCCGCCGGGCAGCTGGTGTACCTGGCCCCGACCCGGGTCAATCTGCAGCTGGCGCAGGAACGCGCGCCCGACGTGCGCTTCGCGGCGACGCGCGAAGCGGCGCACAGCGTCTCGGTCGGCTGACCGCTCGGCCGATCTGTCGGCTGAACAGGCGCGCGTGCATGCGCGCGCCATCGCGGCGATGATAGCGGGGAGCGGGCTCCCCCTTCCCGCACCTCCGATCATCGCCATGACCTCTGTCGTTTCCGTTCGAGAAGAAATCGCCAGCGCCCTGACCCACGGGCTTGGCGCCGTCGCTGCATTGGCCGGTAGTGCAGTGCTCATCACCCTGGCGGCCATCTATGGCGACGGCTGGCAGCTGGCCAGTGCGATCGTGTTCGGGGTGGCGCTGCTGCTGTTGTACACGGCCTCCACGCTGTATCACGCGATCCAGCATCCGGTCGCCAAGGGCCGGTTGAAGGTGTTCGATCACTGTGCGATCTATCTGTTGATCGCCGGTACGTACACGCCGTTCACGCTGATCGGTCTGCGGGGGGGGCCGTGGGGCTGGGGCATGTTCACCGCGATCTGGGCGCTGGCGCTGTTCGGGGTGGTGTTCAAGCTGTTCTACACCGGCCGTTTCAAGCTGTTGTCGACGATCATCTATATCGCGATGGGCTGGATGGTGATGGTGGCGATCAAGCCGATGTGGCATTCGCTGGATGCCTGGACGCTGGGCTGGCTGTTGGCCGGCGGGGTGTTCTATACGTTGGGGACCGTGTTCTATCACCGGGAGTCGGTACCGTATTCGCATGCGATCTGGCATCTGTTCGTGATCGGCGGGAGTGTGTGTCACTTCGTTGCGGTGACGGCGCAGATTCTTTAAGTGCTGTTTGCTTGCCGGTAAGGGGATTGGCGACGGCGACGGCAATGGCAAGAGCAACGGCAACGGCAACGGCGAGAGCGACAGCGAGAGCGGCTCGGGCTTCAGGAATGCGCCAGACTGCGTCGGTACCGGCGGGCTGTCGGGACACGCCGTGAATCCCGCTCCGCGGTCCGGCCCAGCCGCCGGCGGCTGGGCGTTCAGTCGCATCCGGGGCAGTGCCTCGCAAGCAATGCGCCTTCACCCCTGGAGGCTCATGTCGCGCCATCCACGGCGCTCATGGTCCAGCCACCCCACCCGCACCGCCCTGCTCACGGTTGGCCGGTGCGCATGGAAAGGTCAACGGCATTGGCCGTCTGATCCAGCAGTGCCCGAGCCATGCCACGCTGGGGGGTGGAGCAGGCAATCCTTCCTCCAGCCACCCTGACAGTACCCTTACCAATGCTTCGCGCTGCCTGCACGATGCAAGGGCAACCATGGGGATGTGAATACTGTCCCCTCCCCTGCTCCGTCCAATGCTTCTTCCCGTTCCCGCTGGCGCTGGCGTCGTCCCGGCAAACGGGGGCAGCGGTGGTTGGCGATCCTGGTGTTTCTGTTTGCGGCACTGTTGATCCTGATCGCGTTGTGGGATTGGAACTGGTTCAAGGGACCGGTGGAACGGGCGGTGCAGGCCAAGACGGGCCGGGAGTTCCATATCAATGGGGATCTGGATGTCGATCTGGGCCGGGTGACGACCGTGCGGGGCGATGGGCTGACGTTCGCGAATGCGACGTGGGCCAAGCAGCCGCAGATGGCGACGGCGGACCGGGCAGAGATCGATCTTCGGGTGTGGCCGCTGCTGCGCGGGCAGGTGCGGATTCCGGAGATCCGGTTGACGCGGCCGGATCTTCTGCTGGAGACGGCGCCGCAGAAGAATCAGCCGGGCAACTGGGATTTCCTGGGCCCGAGTGACGGTGACCCGCCGGTGCTGCAACGGCTGCTGATCGAGGATGGACGCCTGCAGTTCCAGGACACGGCCGGCAAGACGGATGTGCTGGTGTCGCTCAACAGCGGCAAGCCGCGTGACAAGGACAGTGGGCCGCCGCTGCTGGTGAAGGGCAAGGGGCGCTGGCAGGGCAATCCGTTCTCGTTGGATGGCAACACCGAGTCGCCGCTGGAACTGACCAATACCGGGCATCCGTTCCGCATCCATCTGGATGGGCGCGCCGGCAACACGCATGCGATCGCCAGTGGCACGCTGACCAATCCGTTCCAGCTGCGCGTGTTCGACCTGGAGTTGATGCTGAGCGGCCAGGATATGGAGGATCTGTTCCCGCTGATCGGCGTGGCGATGCCTTCCACGCCGCCGTACAAGCTCACGGGCCGGTTGAAGCGCAACAACGCCGTCTGGCGCTATGAGCATTTCACCGGCACGGCCGGTGACAGCGATCTGGGCGGCACCGCGCAGATCGACGTCAGTGGAGAGCGGCCGTTCCTGACCGCCGATCTGGTCTCCAAGCGCCTGGACTTCGACGATCTGGCCGGCTTCATCGGGGCGCCGCCGAAGACCGGTGCCGGCGAATCGGCCAATGCCGAGCAGAAGGCGAAAGCGGCCGCCCTGGCGGCCAGTACCAAGGTGCTGCCGGATACGCCGTACAACCTGTCCAAGCTGCGTGCGATGGATGCCGATGTGCGCTGGAAGGCGCAGCGGATCAATTCGCCGACACTGCCGCTGGATGACATGGATGCCCACCTCAAGCTAAACGATGGGCTGCTGCGCCTGGAACCGCTCAACTTCGGTGTGGCTGGCGGCGATATCCGCAGCACGATCCGGATGGATGCACGCAAGCAGGCCATTTCCACGCAGTTGCAGGCCACCATCCGCAAGGTGCAGCTGGGCAAGCTGTTCCCGGATGCGAAGCTGGCCGAGCAGGCCTCCGGCGGCATCAGTGGCGATGTCAAACTGACCGGCCAGGGCAATTCCATCGCCGCCATGCTGGGCAGTTCCGACGGCACGGTGGCGATCGGGATCGGCCGCGGCCATGTCGGGAACCTGATCATGGAACTGGCCGGGCTGGATGTGGCCGAATCGCTGAAATTCCTGTTCACCGGCGACAAGCAGATTCCGTTGCGCTGCGCATGGGGCGACTTCGGGGTCGACAACGGCGTGATGCAGTCGCGCTCGCTGGCCTTCGATACCACCGATACGCTCATCCTCGGCGAAGGCAAGGTGGACCTGAAACAGGAGCAGCTGGACCTGCTGCTGCGCCCGCGCCCGAAGGACATGAGCATCCTGGCGCTGCGATCGCCGCTGCGCATCGGCGGTACGTTCAAGGATCCCTCGTTCCGGCCGGACTTCAAGGCGCTGGGCATCCGCGGGGCGATTGCGCTGGCACTGGGCAGCATCGCACCGCCTGCCGCCCTGCTGGCAACGATTGAAACCGGCCCGGGCGAAGACAGCAACTGCGGTGGCCGCTATGCCAAATAAGCGCAGGGCCTCGTCAGCGCGACGCCTCGCGCGCCGGGCCGACGCAGCGTCGGCCCGCCCGCTGGGACCCAGCCCTGCTCAGCCGGCGACGATGTACTGCTGCAGCTGATCCAGTTTCTGCGCCTGTTCGTCGATCACCGACTTGACCAGGTCACCGATGGAAATGACGCCGAGGACCCCGTTCGCATCGACCACCGGGAGATGGCGGATGCGGTAATCGGTGACCAGCTGCAGGCAGTGCTCCACCTGCTCGCCAGGCGCGACGGTCACCACCTTCGGGGTCATGATCTCGCGGACTTCGGTCGTTCGCGAGGAGCGCTCGTGCAGCACGATCTTCCGCGCGTAATCGCGCTCGGAAAGGATGCCGACCAGTTGCCGGCCTTCCATCACCAACACCGCGCCGATGCCTTTTTCGGCCATCAACCGGATCGCATCGATCACCGCCGAGGACGGGGTGACGGCGAATACCTCAGGGGACTTGCCTTCCAACAGCTGTCGTACCGTGGTCATCTCGCTGCTCTCCACCGATGGGATGCACGGCCGAGTCTGCCACGAACGGGGCCTGCCAGGTGTCAATCAGGTACAGCGGGCGCTGTTTGGATTCCTCGTACAGCCGCCCCAGGTATTCACCGATCAGGCCCAGCGCGATCAGCTGTATGCCGCCCAGGAACAGGATCACGGCCATCATCGTCGGCCAGCCGGCGACGCGGTCACCGTACAGCGCCGCCTTGAGCACCACCACCAGCGCGAACAGGAACGCGAAGCTCGCTGCGGCCAGGCCCAGGTAGGTGGTCACCCGCAACGGTGCGGTCGAGAATCCGGTGATGCCTTCGAGGGCGAAATTCCATAGCCGCCAGAAGCCGAATTTGCTCTCGCCGATCAGCCGCGCATGGCGGTGGTAAGGCAGCGCCTTGCGGCGGAAGCCCACCCAGCCGAACAGCCCCTTCATGAACCGGTGGCGCTCACGCAGCTGGCCCAGCGCCTGCAGCGCGCGGGGCGACAGCAACCGGAAATCGCCGGTATCGGCCGGGATCGGGGTCTTGGACAGGCGTCCGATCACCCGGTAGAACGCCTTGGCGGTGGAGCGCTTGAGCCAGCTTTCCCCATCGCGCACCAGGCGCGTGCCGTACACGTTGTCATAGCCCTGCTGCCACAACGCGACGAACTCGGGAATCAGCTCCGGCGGATCCTGGCCATCGGCATCGAGGATCATCACCGCGCCTTCGTCGACGACATCGAGTCCAGCCGTAAGCGCGGCTTCCTTGCCGAAATTCCGCGACAGGCGCAGCACGCCGACGCAGGGATCGGCCTCGGCCAATCCCTGCATGACGGCCCAGGTGGTGTCGGTACTGCCGTCGTCCACATACACGACGCGGCCATCGATGCCCTCCAGCGTATCGAGCACCGCCCGCAACCGCGGGTGCAGCATCGGGAGCGCGAGCGCTTCATTGTGGGCGGCAACGACGACCGTCAGGCGTGGGCTGTTCATGCGGCGATTGTAGCGTCAGCCAATCACGTACATGAACGCTCACTCGTCGCTGAGGTACGCCCCACCACCGAGCTGCCGCGCCTGCCGCTGGATCCACGCCGCGCGGCGCTGCACATACGGGCCAGGCTTGGCGGCACTGTAACGGCGGGGCGATGGCAGCACCGCAGCAAGCCGCGCGCTTTCAGCCGGGGTCAGGCGTGAGGCGTCCTTGTTCCAATACTGCCGCGACGCCGCCTGCGCGCCATAGATGCCGTCGCCGAACTCGGCGATGTTGGCGTACATCTCCAGGATCCGCGACTTCGGCCACAGCGCTTCGATCAGGACCGTGTACCAGACCTCCAGCCCCTTCCGGATCCAGCTGCGGCCCTGCCACAGGAACAGGTTCTTGGCGACCTGCTGGCTGATCGTGCTGGCCCCGCGCAGGCGGCCCCCGCGCGCATTGTGATCCCGGGCCTTCTCGATCGCCTGCAGGTCGAAGCCGTTGTGTTCCGGGAAGCGCTGGTCCTCGGCGGCCACCAGCGAAATGGGCAGGCTCGGCGCCATCTGGTCCAGGTCGCGCCACTGGTAATGCAGCCGATAGCTCCAGTCGCCCTCCCCCAGTGCCTCGCCGTAGCGCCACAGCATCACGCTGGAGACGGGCGGGTCGATGAAACGCAGGACCAGCACCTGCAGCACACTGAACCCGACAAACAGCACCGGCAGCCACAACAGGCGCTTCCAGTGCCAGCGGCGTGGACGGGATGGCTCCAGATCCGGTTCGACCTTGAGGTTGCTGCGCTCTGCCCCCATTACTGGTGCATCCTTTACTTGCACGGTTGTCGGCGCATTATCCGGCAACCGGCACTCCTTTCGCGCAGCCACCGAACCGATGACCGCCCAATCCGACTCCCTTGTCCGTTTCCTGCTTCCCGATGCCGGCGTCCGCGGCGTGCACGTGCACCTCGATGACACCTGGCGGGAAATCCTGTCGCATGCGGTCTATCCGCCCGGTGCCGCCGAGCTGCTCGGCGAGGCCAGCGTGGCGTCGGCGCTGTTCACCGGCCACACCAAGGTTGATGGCCGCCTGTCGATCCAGCTGCGCAGCAACACCGCCATGCGCACCCTGTTCGCCGAATGCACGGCGGCCGGCACGCTGCGCGGCATCGTCCAGTTGGCCGACGGTGGTGGCGATGCGCCGCGCGATCTGACCGCGCTGGGCGAGGATGCCTTGCTGGCGATCACCATCGAGAACCCGGGTCTGGACCCGCGCGAGCCGCAGCGCTACCAGAGCCTGGTCGGCCTGACCGCGGCCGGCCTGGACGAAGCCTTCGAGGATTATTTCCGCCAGTCCGAGCAGTTGCCGACCCGTCTGCTGCTGGCCGCCGATGGCACCCGCGCCGCCGGCCTGCTGCTGCAGAAACTGCCGGGCGATGAAGGCGACCAGGATGGCTGGTCGAGGGCCAGCGCGCTGTTTGAGACCTTGGGCAAGCAGGAACTGCTCGAGGTGGCCGGCCACGACCTGCTGCACCGCCTGTTCCATGAAGAGACGCCGGCGCTGCTCGGCGACAAGAGCCTGCGCTTTGCCTGCTCCTGCTCGCGTGAGCGGGTGGAGGGCATGCTGCAGTCGATCGGCGAGGAAGAGGCACGCGCTGCGGCCGAGCCCACCGGGGCGGTCGAAGTGCGTTGCGAATTCTGCGGGCAGGAGTATCACTTTCCGTTGACGGAATTCGACATACTGTTCCGCGAGAGGGAGGTTTCCTCGCCGGCACCTGAACGGCTTCAGTAATCTTGGCAAGCGTTTTGTTCTGGGGAGAACCAAGACTTGTTAAGAAATCATAAACGCCCTAGGATCAATGTCCCGCTTCGGCGGGAACTTGTGTTCACCGCGCTTGTCTGAGAGTTCCCATGCATTCCCTTCTGCGTCTACCGCTGGCCCTGATGATCGCCCTAGGCGCGATCTCGGGCGTGCATGCGCAGGCCAAGGGCAAGCAGGACGGCACCGTGCTGCCGGTGTGGAACAAGGGCAGCGGCAAGGTCGAAGCACTGCTGTACCTGGAACCCACCGGCGAGCAGGCCGCAGGCGCCCGCTGGCATTTCGGGCGCAGTTCCCTGGACGCGGCCTTCGGGCTGTCCTCCGGCGATTCGCTGGGCCTGCTGTGCAACAGCAGCCGCGGGACCAGCATCAGCGGTTTGGCCAGCCATTGCATGCTGGCCACCCTGGGCGATGAAGAAGACAATACGCTCAGCCGCCGGGTCAGTGGCACTGCCGCGTTCAATCGCCCCGGTGGCCGCGTCGGCATCACCGCCGGCAGTGGCCGCGACACCCTGCCCGCCTGGCTGGCTGGGCCCAACAAATCGCCTTCGCTGCGTGCCGAACAGAACGATCTGACCGTCTTCGGGCAGAAGAACATCGGCCGCGAAGGTTTCGTCTCGATCGGTGGCACCTACGCCAAAGCGCGCCTGGTCCCCATCGCGGACGCCTCGCCGGCGATCGTCGACCGCTGGGACAGCAAGAGCCTCACCATCGGTGCCGGCTATGGCAACTTCAGCGGCAACATCATCGGCCGCGTGGTGGATGTCCCCGGCCAGCCCGGCAAGTGGGAAGGCCTCGGCGTCGGCTTGACCTGGCGCACGCCCTGGAGCGGCCAGCTCACCGTCGGGGCCGAGAATGTCGTCACTCGCGGCAAGAACCCGTTTGCTCCGCGCAACGAGAGTACTGACGAAGGCACCGTGCCCTACGTGCGGTACGAGCAGGACCTGTAAGCCGCCGCGTTGGTTGGCCCCCGCTGGGCGACCGCAACGCATCCGTGGCACACCCTCCCTTTGCCCCCCCTGCCGCCCTCCCCCTGCGGCGGCATCGCCGCGGCTGTCGCATCGACCCGCGTAACCGGACGAGCTGCGCGGCGGGCACCGCTGGAGCGGCCGGCATCCCACCCATTACCTACGTCCTTGCAGCGCGGCCTAGCACAAGGCGTGCCGAAGTGGTCACTGATGGGACAATCGAAAGCTCTCCCGTATCGACGCGGGTGACGCTTGCGGCCTGAACCTCGCCTCCTATTCAGGTGTAAATGATACGAATCGACATAAAAATTGTGCCAAAAGTCATGACATCTTGAGCACCGCCAGAGACCCCGGCGGCCAAATGTCACCCGAAAACCATTGGGAGAGAAGGACTTTGCCGAATTTCACCTGAATCACATGAAGTATTAACGGGTCTTTAATTTCTCCGAATACGTGGTTACTATCGAGTCAGCTTCGCGGATTGGAGACGCCTTTCGTCTCCGCGCTGAAGCCCATCCCAGAACCCGTAGCACCCAAGTCCATTTGGAGAGAGAGAGCCAATGAATTGCAGGACAAACAAGCTGCGCGACGCCATTGCGTTTGCGCTGGTGGTGACCGCTGGTAGCACCGGTGCAGCCTATGCACAGGAAACCCAGACCCTCGACAAGATCGAAGTCACCGGTTCGCGCATCAAGCGCGCCGACGTGGAGACCTCGCAGCCGGTCTTCACCATGAGCCGCGAGCAGATCCAGGCCCAGGGCCAGACCTCGATCGGCGACATCATCCAGAACATCAGCACCAGCGGTTCAAGCCTCAACAGCACCTACAACAACGGTGGTAACGGCGAAACCCGCGTGAACCTGCGCAACCTGGGTTCCAGCCGTACCCTGGTGCTGGTCAACGGTCGTCGTTGGGTCGGTGGTACTGGCCTGGGCGGTGCAGTTGACCTCAACACCATCCCGACCGCCGCTGTAGAGCGCATTGAAGTCCTGAAGGACGGCGCCTCGACCATCTACGGTTCGGACGCCATCGCCGGCGTGGTCAACATCATCCTTCGCCAGAACTTCGACGGTGCGGAAGCCAACGCCTACTACGGTCAGTACGACAAGGGCGACGGTTCGCGCGAATCCTACGATTTCACCATCGGTTCCGCTGGTGAGCGCTGGCACGCCACCCTGGGCGTCGGCTACGTGAAGGAAGAGGCTGTCTGGGCGGGCGATCGTGCGATCTCCGCGGTTCCGGCTTTCGGCTCTGCGCCCTTCACCGGCAACAGCAGCACCACTCCGGACGGACGCTTCGCCTTCACCGGCCCGACCGGCCAGTTCGATGATGACGGCAACCCGATCCTCGGGCCCACGCGCGTCAACGGCAGCAATGGCTACTTCGTCACCAACAACGGTGGCACCACCACGCGCAACTACACCACGGCGGACAGCTTCAACCACGCGCCGGGCAACCTGCTGATCACCCCGCAGGAACGCACCTCCGTGTTCGCCGACGCCGGCCTGAGCATCACCGACAACGTCCGCTTCAAGACCACGGTGACCTACAACGAGCGTGAGTCCGAGCAGATTCTGGCGGCCATGCCGATCGTGCTGGGTGCCGCATCTCCGGGCACCAATGGCGGCAACATCGTCATCGACGCCGACAACTTCTACAACAACACCGGCCGCGACATCAATTACATCCAGTACCGTGCAAACGAGACTGGCGGCCGCATTTACAAGCAGAACGTCAAGACCTACGGTTTCAACGGCGCGTTCGAAGGCGACTTCGAAGTGAACAGCCGCTTCTGGAACTGGGAAGCCGGCATGTTCTACGGCAAGAACGACCAGAGCGACGTCACCACTGGGTTCTTCAACATCTCCGCGCTGCGTAACGCCTTGGGCCCGTCGGTCGTTGTCGATGGCGTTGCACGCTGCGGCACTGCAGGCAACGTGATCGACGGCTGCGTGCCGATGAACATGCTGAGCGGCGCAGGCTCGCTGACCCAGGACATGATCGACTATGCCGGTTTCACCGCGCATGACGTCTACGGTTACGAGCAGAAGACCTACTACGGCAGCATTGGCGGTGAACTGTTCGACCTGCCGGGCGGCGCGTTCGCCTTCTCGCTGGGTGCCGAACACCGTGAAGAATCCGGCTTTGACGGTCCGGACGCACTGATCAACTCCGGCGACACCACCGGCAACGCCCGTACGGCGACCGCAGGTGGCTACAAGCTGGACGAAGCGTACCTGGAACTGGCGATTCCGCTGCTGTCCGGCGTCACCGGCGCGCAGCTGCTGGACTTCAGCGTGGCGACCCGCTTCTCCGACTACAGCAACTTCGGCAACACCACGAACAGCAAGTTCGGTTTCCGCTGGAAGCCGATCAATGACCTGATGGTTCGTGGTAACTGGTCGCAGGGCTTCCGTGCACCGTCGATCAGTGAACTGTATTCGGGCGTGAGCGACACCTTCGAAGACGTGGCCGATCCGTGCGCCGGCTTCATCGGTGATGATCCCAACACCCCGCCCGCCAGCTGCGCCGGCGTGCCGGGCTACACCCAGTCCAACTCGCAGATCCGCACCACGGTTGGCGGCAACCCGGACCTCGGCCCGGAAACCTCGACCTCCAAGACCCTGGGCTTCGTCTACAGCCCGAGCTTCGCACCGGGCCTGGACATCTCGGTTGATTGGTGGAACATCAAGATCGAAGACGCCATCTACGCCCAGACCGCCCAGCAGACGCTGGATGCCTGCTACCTGAAGGGCGTGTCGTCGATGTGCGACGTCATCACCCGCGACGGCACCGGCCAGATCTCCGGCCTGCTGGCAGTCCCGTACAACGTGGGCACGATGGAAGTGGAAGGCTGGGACGTGACCCTGGGCTATCGCCTGCCGGACACCGCCTTCGGTAGCTTCTCCTTCATCCTGGATAGCACCTACACCTCGAGCTACACCATCGAGGATGCGGTGACCGAAGGTTACAACCGCGTCGGCAACTACCTGGACCGCGACAACTATTGGCGTGTGCGTTCCAACCTGCTGATCAACTGGCAGTTGGGTGACTTCGGTGCAAATGCTTCGGCCCGTTACTACTCGAGCCAGAACGAAGACTGCACCGGCGCGACGTTCGCCAATCCGGCCAACGTTGCAGCACTCTGCTCGGATGCCGATCATATCGGCCGCGGCGGTGAACCCGATCCGCAGCGCAAGATCGCAAGCGTCACCTACACCGACCTGAGCGCCTACTGGCAGTCGCCGTGGAACGCCCGGATCACCGTGGGTGTCAACAACGCCTTCGATCGCGATCCGCCGCTGGCGTACACCACCTTCGCCAACTCGTTCGACCCGCAGTACGAAATCCCGGGCCGCTTCTTCTACATGCGCTACAACCAGAAGTTCTGATCGTAGCCACGTAGTGGTCTGAGAAAGAACCACGGCCCTTCGGGGCCGTGGTTTTTTATTGCCTGGCCATCCCGCACGGAAACAAAAAAGGCCGCGTTTCCGCGGCCTTCTGCATGCCTGTGACGAACCTGTCAGCCGAGCGGAATCAGCGTCTCGATCACGTGCTCCACATACGCCTCGAAATCCTCGCGGGCCTGCTTGGGCTGCTGCAACTGCAGCGACAGCTGCAGGAAGCCGACATAGGCCGCGTAGGCCAGGCGCGCACGGTGCTGCGCATCGGTGCGGCTCAGGCCGGCCTGGCGGAACGAGGCGACCAGATACTCCAGGCGCCGGTGGGAAACACGGTCGATGACCGGGCGCACCATCGGATGATCCAGCGCCTTGAGCAGTTCGCTGTAGATGATGTGCGGCTGCACTTCATGGGCGACCACCTGGAACAGCTGGCGCAGGCGCACGCGCGGATCGGTCACATCGGCCAGGCTGCCGAACACCTGTTCCTGCTCGAACAGTTCCCAGCGTTCCAGCGCCGCCTGCAGCAAGGCATCGCGCGAGGGGAAGTGCCAGTAGAAGCTGCCCTTGGTGACACCCAGACGACGTGCCAGCGGTTCCACCGCGACCGCACCCACGCCTTGTTCGGCAATCAGATCCAATGCGGCCTGGGCCCAGTCTTCGGCACTGAGGCGGCTGTTGCGGCCGGCACGTGGCTCGCCGGCGGAAGCTTCGGGTTCATTCATAGGTGGATTTAACCATACGCCGGGGTTGGTTGCAGTATGTGAATCAGCTGAAGCGCGCTTGGCGCCTGCTGGCACAAGGGATACGACCACCATACTCCGAAGTATTGACATCGCACAGGGCAGGTCCATACTAACGAGTATGGTCACTCCTCCTTCTACCCTGCCCCGTTTTGACGATGAGCGACTGACCGGCGCGCATGACGCCGTGCTCGCCGCCACCCGCTCACAGCCGGGGCGCCGTGGCACCGTGCTGTTCGCCCACGGCTTCGGCCAGACCCGGCACGCCTGGAATGCCACCGCCGGCGCGCTGGTCGAGGCCGGTTACCAGACCCTGGCCTACGACGCACGCGGCCACGGGGATTCGGACTGGAATCCGGCCGACCTTGCCTACCACGGCGAACAGTTCGCCGATGACCTGATCGTGCTCGCCGGCGAACAGCCACAGCCGCCGATCCTGATCGCCGCCTCGATGGGGGGCCTGTTCGGGCTGCTCGCCGAGTCGCGCTGGCCGGGCCTGTTCTCGGCGATGGTGCTGGTGGACATCACCCCGCGCTGGGATACCGCCGGGGTCGAAAAGATCCTGATGTTCATGACCGCACACCCGGACGGTTTCGCGTCGCTGTCGCAGGCGGCGGATGTGATCTCCGCCTACGTGCCGCACCGCCCGCGCAAGTCGGAGGAGTCGCTGCGCGCGTTGCTGCGCGAGGACGGTCACGGGCGTTGGCGCTGGCACTGGGACCCGCGCCTGGTAGCCGAACTGGCGCGTGACAGCGAACAACACCAGGACGCGCTTGCCGACGCGGCGCGCCAGGTGAAATGCCCCCTGCTGCTGGTCAGCGGTGGGCGCAGCACCCTGGTCACCCCGCAGACGGTGGCCGAGTTCCTGGCGCTGGTGCCTCATGCACGTCACGTGCAGTTGCCGGAGGCCACGCATATGGTCGCCGGTGATGACAACAACGCCTTTACCGCTACTGTGTTGGACTATCTGGACGTGTTGCCCTCGGCCTCCGCCGTCGCATCGTCCGCCATTACCGAGCACGTCACCGGAGCACGCTCATGAGCATTGTCGTTCCCTTCCTCGTCGTCCTGTTGGCAGGTGCGTTCGTCGCCTACCACCGGATGCGCCTGATCACCTGGACGATCATCAGCGTGGTGCTGCTGGCCGCCTGCTGGTTCATCCCCTACGTCAACCAGACCGCCACCCTCGTCGCCGCGGCCATCGTCGCTGTGATCGCCGTGCCGCTGCTGCTGCCCTTCATCCGCAAGCCGCTGCTGACCGCGCCGATGATGAAGGTATTCCGCAAGGTGCTACCGCCGCTGTCGCAGACCGAGCGCATCGCGCTGGAAACGGGCTCGGTCGGTTTCGAAGGCGAGCTGTTCACCGGTGATCCGGACTGGAACATCCTGCTGAATTACCCCAAGCCGCAGCTCACCGCCGAGGAACAGGCCTTCCTGGATGGCCCGGTCGAAGAGCTGTGCAAAATGGTCAATGACTGGGAAATCACCCACGTCTACGCCGATCTGCCGCCGGAGCTGTGGAGCTTCATCAAGAAGAACAAGTTCTTCGGCATGATCATTCCGAAGGAATACGGCGGCCTGGGCTTCAGCGCGCTGGCCCACCACAAGGTGATCCAGAAGCTGGCCTCGGTGTCGAGCGTGGTCAGCTCCACCGTCGGCGTGCCCAACTCGCTGGGCCCGGGTGAACTGCTCAACCATTACGGCACCCAGGAACAGAAGGACCAGTACCTGCCGCGCCTGGCCGATGGCCGTGAAGTGCCGTGCTTCGGCCTGACCGGTCCGTTCGCCGGTTCGGATGCCACCTCGATCCCCGATTACGGCATCGTCTGCAAGGGCGAGTGGAACGGCGAGCAGGTGCTCGGTGTCAAGCTCACCTTCGACAAGCGCTACATCACCCTGGCCCCGGTGGCCACGCTGATCGGCCTGGCCTTCCGCATGTACGATCCGGAAGGCCTGATCGGCACCACCCGCGACATCGGCATCACCCTGGCGCTGCTGCCGCGTGACACCGCCGGCGTGGAAATCGGCCGCCGCCACTTCCCGCTCAACTCGACCTTCCAGAACGGCCCGATCCGCGGCAAGGATGTCTTCATCCCGCTGACCCAGCTGATCGGCGGCGCCGAGAAGGCCGGCAAGGGCTGGAACATGCTCAACGAGTGTCTGGCCGTGGGCCGCTCGATCACCCTGCCCTCCACCGCCAGTGGCGGTGCCAAGGCCGGTGCCGTGGTGACCGGTGCCTATGCACGCATCCGCAAGCAGTTCGGCCTGTCGGTCGGCCGCTTCGAGGGCGTGGAAGAAGCGCTGGCCCGCATCGGCGGCAAGGCGTACGCGATCAGCGCGCTGTGCCAGGCCACCGCGGCTGCGGTGGACCGCGGCGACGTGCCGTCGGTCCCGTCGGCCATTGCCAAGTACCACTGCACCACCATGAGCCGTGAAGTGATCTCGGATGTAATGGACGTGATCGGCGGCAAGGGCATCATCCTGGGGCCGCGCAACTTCGCCGGCCGCAGCTGGCAGGCCGCGCCGATCGCGATCACGGTCGAGGGTGCCAACATCATGACCCGCAGCCTGCTGATCTTCGGCCAGGGTGCGATCC